>Ga0208692_1000004_pt1 | contig 528358 bp, 545 predicted proteins | sample June2015DPH_20_1_3_FD_184721 | JGI IMG/M metagenome (GOLD analysis project Ga0208692, IMG submission 184721) | Peatland microbial communities from SPRUCE experiment site at the Marcell Experimental Forest, Minnesota, USA - June2015DPH_20_100... | ecosystem: Environmental > Terrestrial > Soil >... | reverse complement strand
TAATCATAAGGCTTCGGAAGAGACGTTCGGGTTACATCTTCGCCGCCCTAACACTCCAAGCGCAAGCCATCTCCCTACTCCACGGCATAGAACTCCTCGAAACCCAAGACATCCAGAATCTGAAGCAATACTTTACCCGCATGTCAGAAAACCCGAAACGAACCATCAAAAGCCTACTGAAAGACCCCCGAGTTCAAACAGCCATCCAGCTGACCGATAACATTCACACGTCACATCCGAAATTGAACCTCCTCTCCAACTTAATCATCGAACAATTGAGGATGAACCAAACCAGTCGCATCATAGTGTTCACGCAATATCGAGACACCGTAGAGCTGATCGTAACGAAACTGGAAGAGGGGGGCTCTCGCCCGGTTCGCTTCGTCGGCCACGCAACGAGCGAGGATTCAGGCCGAGGCCTATCACAGAAGGAGCAAGTGCAAACGTTGGAGGACTTCAAATCGGGGAAGTTCAACATCCTCGTAACCACAAGCATAGGCGAGGAAGGCCTACATGTGCCGGATGTCGACCACGTTATCTTCTATGAAGCAGTGCCATCCGAAATACGAACCATTCAGCGAAGGGGGAGAACCGGAAGAACCAGAATCGGCAAGGTCACAGTGTTGATGGCTGAAGACACAGTTGACGAAGCCTACTATTGGAGCAGCATTCGCAAAGAACAGAAGATGCACTCAATTCTCAACCGCATCAGTCAAACAGGAGTACGAACAGCAAGCAAAAAGACAAGCAGTATGGACTACAGCTGATTCCCCCCGCAAGAAAGGCGGTCTAGATTTCCCACGGAGCTTGACCTCAGAGATGGGGCAGGGAATTTCAGCCCCAATGTACCGGTACATATAATGAGCTCGTGTAGGCCGAGGTGGATGATCTACTAATTCCGTTAGCAGTAGAATGCGAAACTACTTTGTATGTTGGTCCAGAAGTGCCCTCAACCAATTATCGAACCTTTCGAGCATACCCGAGGTCAGATCACCGTTAATTCCTCTATTCAGAACGTTGACCTTCACGTCCGATTGGAGACTGCGCAGATGTTCTTCGGCAAGGGTCTCAAGATACTTCGGGTACGAAGCGGATTCTTCAGAATCAGAGAATCCGGTTTCTCCGACCGTCAGGCTGTCTCCGAGGGCCACGATCTTCACAGTTCCACCTTCAAGCAATTCAACTCACTTTCCGAGAACTGGTCGAACGCACTTTTTGCTTTAGCGAACAGTCTCGTTGATAATGTGGTTAGGTGGAATCGGTGGAAGCCTCTGTTCACGGAGTGAACCTAGCTAGGCTGTGCCCGATTTTTTGTTGTTGCTGGCGGGTTTCCTCCTCAGCAGTACCAAGAGGACTCCGAGCCCTAAGCCCAGAATGATCGATTCTACGGGAAATCCTGGAATCGCAACGACAAGCAGTGTTCCTCTTCCTCCCGTGAGTATGAAGAGTAAAATTGCGACGACAACCAGAACCACGATGATGAGTACTGCAAATATCGGCCAAATTGGAGTTCTCTTGCCGACGACAACCACCAAAGCCTTAGCGCCTCCTCAAGAAATTCGTTATAATGTTCCCGCAACTATTTAGTTTGTTAGAGACGGAAATCAAAGTCAACCCTCAAAGCGTTTTCAATGGTGCGGGGCAGGGGATTTTGACCCCAATTTACCGGTACATATAAGCGCCTAAGCGAGAATTCGCAAATCGAACCTGACCGATGGTGCGCAAACAGTAAAGCTAAAGTTCAAATTCTGATGCACGCACCACCAGACCACACACACAGGAAACTGCTGACCAGATCGCCTGTTGGAAAACGATTTGAACCGTCACTTCAGGCGTTATTTTGTGCGCACCACGAAAACACAAGCAGTCACATTACGAACCGCTTGCGTTTGTTTATGCCCTAAATGTTTTTCGTTGTTCCCTCAAGTTGCACTTGTTTGGGCGTACCCAATGGGTGAGTGGAGTCATTTCCACAGTATGCTTCCATTCCTTTCCGCACTCTCTGCATTTCAACCAGTAACCTTCCGATCTGTCCAGGCGGCTGACCCCAACACTTCGTAGAATTCGTCCATCTTTTTCGCAGCAGCCCGTTCCTGTTCCTCGCTAAGCCGATCTGTCATACAATAGCGCCCCGACTTCCCTCACGGAATAACGGGACCAAGAGAGCACTATGCTTGTTCAGCTTCGTCAATGTCTGAGACTACAGACTTGAGGCCGAGTCCATCAATTAGGACGCGTTCGGGCTTGTAGCCAACATACAAGTCGATCCATCCTTCAGCTGCATGATAGGCCTGCTTGAATCGGAAGATGCGCCACCCCTTGTGTTCCCTAACCGGTTGAATTCCTCGCATAAAATCAAAGAAAGGGTACTTGGGTGTATTGCGTGAAGACGAATTCTCAGCCACAGAAATCAGCTATTCAATGTCGCTGTGGTGACCGGACGCTAATAAGGTGAAGTTGACAGTTGTTCGATGGCACGGTGTCTCAGTCCACATGGGTCCCTATTTTTGTGTGCGTGCGCGCCAGCTGTACCACACACACGTCCGCCAGAGAATGGACAACGCACACTTCTGATTAAGTACCAAAACCAAGACTCGTCCTTTGAGCTTATTGCTCCTGGCGGTAATACGAGACTCATGCCTTACCAATTCAAGTTCGACCTGACACGGCTATCTCAATCGTTCTTCACAGGAATTGCGCTGGCTGCCCAAAAGAGAAAGCTGCACAGAAGAATTGGCGAGGCAACTCTACGTCTTCTTGAACGATTTAGAGTTCAGGAGATCACAGGGTTGGATTTTGCTCAAGCTCTGATGCTCCTCGAGGACTTGATAGATATCCAGACTAAGAATTTCAACAACCGGGAAAGATTCGTAAGAACTTCCAGGCGAGTGCTACTGCTTCCTCACTGCTCAAGGAAGTATATGGACAATCGGTGTAAAGCCGTCTTCGATTCGAACATTCCATCATACGGCTGCTCTCACTGTTCACCCGACTGCTTGGTAAACCAAGCGACACTGGCTGGGGAGGAGAAAGGGTACGATGTTTATGTTCTGCCGGGTGGGTCATGTATCCATCAGATTCTGCAAAAAGGCCGTTATGAGGCGCTTGTGGGAGTCGCCTGCGGCGAGGAGATCAAGCTAGCTGAAGGGCTGTTAGAGAAGACGGGGCTGCCAGGTCAAAATGTGCCTTTAATCAGGAATGGTTGCGCCAATACAACATTCAACATACGGGCCCTGAAGAAAGCCCTGTGAGTTTCCGAAAGATACTAGCAAGTGTTGTTCAGAAGAGTCGCGAAGAGTTCCTTTTCCCTTCGCCACTTGAAAAGAATCTTCGCGTTTTGTGGGCGCAGAGAGAATGGGATTCCTTTCATAAGCGCCATCAATGCGCTGCTCTTGCCTACTCCTTGTCGCCCCACGAGCCCTATCAATCCGCGGTACCCCCCCTCCAGTTCTTGAGCGACATCGTTCAGCACATCAGGAACAACATACGAATAACGAAGCCAATCCGCGTCACGAGCTTCACCAGCAAGCTGGTTCGCCCATGCGCGTACCTGGTGAATAGGGATGGCCTTGATTGATTCGACGGCCAACAATAAGTCTCCTCAACCTTTCATATCTAGTAAGCGTGAGAGTGTTCTTGCGAAGAGACTGAATAGTCAGTGAGACGAGTGAAAGTGCTGCATAGCTACAAGGGTCGCATTCTGAAATGGCATACGGTAATTCAGGAAAAAACGAGCGAACTGGCGATATACCTGAGTGGTAGCTCTCGTAGCCCTGATTTCTCTGCTCCCTTACCTTATTTTTGAGACGACTGATGATCGAGTGGTTAGAGAGAAGATTCTTGGTATAACTCAGTCGGAAGCTGGAAAACTAGGAATCAGCAGGAGTACGCTCCATTACCTGCGAAAGAATGTCAAGGCCAAAGAATGATTTCGCATCTATGCGAAAGTCCGCGCTAAACTCAACGGCGAGCTCGCTGCTTGAGATTCGTATCCTGGCAACAGCCGCCATCGCAGCATTACTTGAGAAGGCCAAGCTCAAAGTGGGGGAGAAAGTAGTGGTGATTGTAAGCGGCGCCAACATTTCTCTAAACACTCTAAGAACAGTCCTGTCCAAACACAACTAGCCACAAGTTTTTCGGTGAGTGGTAGATCTTCTGGAGCGGATGTTCGCCGACTGGCACCGCCCCCCTACTACGGGGGGTTCCGTCGTTCTTGTGGTGGGTCGGATTCGAACCTCCAGTAGCTGTTGTGCTTGGCTCCGCGAAGCCGGGATGATTGTCGGGAGGGGAGCCTTTCTCTTCAGACAAGATGTTCTCGTTCTTCTATGATACGTATCTTACACTGAACCCTTAGCTCGGCACCCGATTATGTCGAGTTCAAATTGGACTGCTCGCACCATTAGACCCGCCCCCCGAAAACGAACGAATGAACGGGTTGTGTTTTGTTGTTTGTGATTCAGTGGTTTCGTGTTTGCGGTTTAGTGCACTATTGATAAACACGGGGCAGCACGTGGGTGTAGATGCTGAATATTCATTCTGTGATATGGTGTTGCTTTGTCTCAGTTGTTAGCGTCGTCGAAAGACTAACGATTAGCGCTGCGCACTAGTTTTAACCAAACGCAGATATGGGTAGGGCATGCTTTTCGGGATAGGTTCTTTCGCGAGGTTTGGGTTCGATGGAAGGGTGGGAGCCCAGCGAAGATGAGGAGATGGATCCAAGAGTTGCTGAGGCGATGCCAAGAATCTCGGAAATTCTTGGCGAAGTTTCAGTAGCGACGGACAGAGAGCTGAAAGTACGACTGGAGAAGACTTTTTTCCCATGGGTCGTTGGGCGCGCCCTTGGAGTTTTGATTAATGATGAGGTTGTTGAGAAAGTTGGATATCCTGGAAGGAGGCGGATAGTTGGTACGGACGTGGTTTCGTTCTATGTGTTGAGTGGGACTAACTATGATTCTGTAAAAGATCTGATCAAGAAGAAAAAGGACGTTTCGGAAGGAGTTGCCAATGTTCTTACGGGGGTTTCGCCAGCGGGTGCGCATGCTGAGGATCTTTTCGAGCATGCGTTTCTCTCTCTAGGGTTCAAATTTCACGGCAGAGATGTGTCTGAGTTCTCGGGGCGAAAGGTCCACGGAGTGTCAGGGAAAGAGCCTCCGAACGTCGATTTTGTTTTTGAGCGTGACGGGCTTTTGTACGGCGTGGATGTGAAAAACTGGATTCGATATGAATGGGACACACGAGATGACGTTAACATGAAGGTTAGAGTTGCCCGACAATTGGGATTGGTGCCTTTTATTATTGCTCGATACGTGGATGAGGATATTGCGTACAACGCCGTGATTAAGCGTGGAGGCATCGTGTATCGATATGGGGACCTGTTGGTGCCCTCTCTCTACGAGAGTCTAGCAAGGGCTGCGCGCGAGACGTTGGGGTATCCTATGCTGGCGATTGATGCGCTACCTGACTACCTGTTTCAGTGTTGTTGAATGCCTTTCCTAGGGATAGGCCGTAGCCGGTCTTTTTCTCTGGGGTGCAATCCTAGGTCAGTCTACATCGAAGTGAGGGCCGAACACGTTCCGCGGTTGGTAGGGATGTCGCGCTCGCATTTGGTTGGAGCTTCTGTTAGATAGCTTCACCTCTCCAACAATCGTAGAGTTTTTGTGTGGTGAGTATCGCAAATGGTATGATAGCATGCGTGCACATATGGCGAGGTCCAACTAGCGTCTCTCGAAATGACGCTTCAGGGGAATGAATAGCATTCCGCTTAGGAAGGCCCCAATTAGACGCTCCACCAGGTCCAAGTTGGTGTCGCTTTTCAGTTGGAAAAAGGCAAAAAGGCTTTCGCTCAGTAAATCGCGGAAGTTGATAGTGGAGTTACATTTGATCGCTTCCGAATTCCACATAGAGACTCCATGCACCATAGCAAAGAGCAAAATCATTCCAATGATCCATGAACCTGAGAGCAGGTAACTCTCGCCGTAGAAGCTGATATTCCTGTACCAACCCAATATCGAGAGAATATTGCGACGTACCCAGCGCCAAAGGCCAAATCTGGACTGACAAGAGAGCTGGAGCCGTCGCATCTCCATTTCGCCGACGTAGAAGTCGCCAGCTTCATGATACCTTAGTTCAGCTTCATAATTCCCCCGAAGCTGTCTGTAGGTCGCCGCGACCGATTCATAATCCGCTGATGTGCGGCTTCCTTCTTGTTGGATCTCATCGAATATTGCGCTTCTTGTCCTAGAGAAGGGCCAAACTCCGTATGACTTGCTATTCCAGTTAACATTGAGGAACTGCATGGTGCTGATGTCTGCTCCACTGAGGGTCACTAGTCTCAGACTGATATGGCCAATTGAAGCGATTTTCTTTTGGTTGTCAAGCTCTGCTCTCAATTCGTCATCTAGAGGAGGTTCTCCGTTACTGTCTTCGAGTAATTCTGCCGTCAAGTCGGCGGGATTACCGGCGAACAAAACGCTGTCTCGCGCGTTCCCATGAACGTCGCGGAAACTTGCCTGTGATAGAAAGACAGTGTTGGTAAATTTCGAAGTTCCAGAGAAAATACACTCATCGAACGACACGGGTCTAACAAATGTGGTAGCCTCGAAAGAAACATCGCTCAACTTTGCTCTGTCGAAGAATGATTGCCAAGCAATCGTCGCGTCGTCAAAGTCACATCCACTCATTGTGCATGAGGCAAAATCAACTTGAGCCTTGAAGTTGGTCGAAACAAATGAAACATCGTGCAATTCTGACCATTGGAAACTCACATTCTTGCTGAATGTTGCGTCAAAGAAATCTCCGACGTCAAATTTGGCGAATTGAAAATCAGCTACGTCCTCGAAAGTGGCTCCTTTGAAAGAAGCGTCGGTGAACTTTGCTCCCTCAAACTTGGAGCGGCGTTTGAATACGGCGTTCTCGAATGTGACCTCATTGTCGAACGTCGCTTTCCGGAAATCAACCTCGCCGAATGTTGTTCCATTGAAGAAAGTCTGTCCTCGGAAATCGGCTCCAGTAAACAAAATCGGTTTGCTTTGCGATATGCAGGTCAGATCGACACCCGGCTCCGGGAAGATCGCCCCTGTGAAGTCAAACGATTTGATTTTACTGTTACTGATCTCTCTTCGAAGCGCCGTATCGAAAGTGGCCGCATCTTTCTTGTCTGAATGGAAAACGCATCGATCATCATTCTTCATAGGATTTCTATGGCAACGCCAATTAACAGGGAGCACTAGCAGTGAAGCATCCCAACCTTCATAGCCACGCTTCTGAAGGCTGAGTTCGAGTTCTCACGAAGAAGTTGCAAACAGTTCATAGAATTCTAATCGACCAAACGGGCGTTGGAGAGAGTGTCGTAGAAGAAGCGAAGAAATCGCTCCCTAACGCAGAAGGCATCGTCCTCTCCGCACCAGCCAAACAGGACGTGATGAACTACCTCAAAATGATGATGCAGCAGAAACGATTCCTGATCCCCTATCAACTTGAGTTAGCCAACGAGTTGAACATCGAACGATTCCAGCTCACCAAGGCTGGTCAAATTCAATTCAGCCACCCAGATGGGACGCATGATGACCGTGCCTGGGGCATCGCATTGGCCATGTTCGCTACGAGGACACGGCCGGTCCCCGCATTCAAGCCGGTTACCCGAGTGTTCTAACCTTGCGGGCACTTCGACTGATTTTTTGCAGAAGTTTGATGCAGTTCGCAACAAGGGAGGGAGGTGATGTCACCTCACCCTCGGGTGATGTCACCCACCAAGGTCTAACCCACGGAATGGACTCGTTAACGCTACAGGGGCGAATAGTGTTGTTTTGGAGGGGTTTGCGCCCATTCGGGTTAGAACCGGGGTCAATTTCCTATGCTGAACATGTGTTCTAGATCGTAGTTGCTGTAACATCTGAACGCGATTAGCGTCATGGTTCTAGTAATCCCTTCGACTTTCACGAATTGGTCTGTGACCACTTTGGCTAGGTCTTCGGCTTCTTTGACGCGTGGGTGGAATCTACCCTCGATGAGGTGTGTCCACCCTGAGTCCGCTACGCGGAGGCGGTCGCGTAGATCTATTTGTAATTTGGAGTCCATGTGTTCCATGGCTCCCAGGGGCTCTCCCCGCTTTTTCTATTGAAACGTGTATGTGCCATAGAGCGAACACTGATATACCTATCTCCATGTCAAAAGGCAATCAGGAAAAAGTGGATCAGAAAATGAAAACCCACACCATTCAAACACGAAAGGTGGCAATCGTGCTACTGCTCCTAGCAGTCTCAGTTCTTGCGCTCCAGCCCAACGTGACACTCGCCGACAAACACTCAACACTCAGCTCAAGCAGCAAGAGTCACACTCACACTGATAGTCACAATCAAACTGAAACAAATGACGACAACGGCAATAACAACGATGACAACAATAACGAGAACAACCACAACAAAAAAACAGCCACAGTAACCGAAACCACCACCGTAACGCAAAACCAACCTGTAACTGTGACCCAAAACATCACACAAACGATCACTGAACCGGGGACGAACTCAACAATCACCGAAACAATCACTCAACCAGGGACGAACACAACAATCACAGAGACTCTAACCACCGAAGTAGCCAATACCACCATAACTGCCACGACTACAGTTGCAAATACAACTGTAACCGTAACCTAAACGCAGGACCCATAGGGCCCTCCACCTATTTTTCTAGTCTAGATCCGTCATTCATTCTAGGACGTTGATTTCGATTTCTTGTGTGTGGGTCCAATGGTGCGAGCATCCACAATTGAACCGTCAATTCTGGCGGGTTTGTGTATGTGCACCCTCACTCAACCCATACATGAAAGAGGATATTAGAGCAATAGCAAAAAAGCTGCAGCTGCAGTTTCGATGTGACCAGAGTGAACCGTGCAATAGCGAAGAACCGTGTTTCTTTTCGTGGTTGCATGTCACAAAAACCTAAACCAAGTGTGACTTGTTGCAATCAGCGTTGCGAAAATTGCGCGTTGGTTGCGATGTTTGTTTTCTTGTTTTCTCGCTAACCTCGCGATGTTTGTTTTTTGCCAGGAAGTTTCGCGGTACCTAGCCTGCGCGTTTCTTTTCCGCAAACGCGCGATGGTTTCTTGGGCAAGAGCCCATGGGACACGCGACTACGATTCAACTTCGAGGACCTCGACTGGGAAGAGTATAGTGCATTGCTGTTCTGTGTTATTCAATGCACTGTAGAGTATGTGCAGTATTGACTTTTCGTAGTCATTGTGAATCAACATGGAAAATGATAATTACTCATGGCCACGTAATCGACTGTTAATCGTCTAACTGGTGTGAAGTTTGATTAGACGGGGTACCGTAATCCGTTCCGTACTTCTCCTATCCCTGATAGCAATAATGTTCCCCGCCTTGAATCCACCACAACCCGTCAAGGCCGTTACACCGTATCCCCCACCAGGAAGCAAAGTGTGGGCTGTGTCGGAACATATCAGCACCAGCAGCGAGTGGGCTAATGGTGTTGCTGTTGACGCCTCGGGACTCTACGCTGTCGGAGCTGACAACAATACTGTGAGCGGGTCATATGAGTGGAGGGTTGAGAAGAGAAGCCTGACCACTGGCGCGATCATGTGGGCCGTGTCTGAGCATATCAGCAGCTACAACGACTGGGCTTATGGTGTTGCTGTTGATGGTTCAGGCCTATACGCAGTCGGATTCGATCATAACGGTGCAGGGAACACGTTTGAGTGGAGGGTTGAGAAGCGGAGCCTAACAACCGGAGTAATCATGTGGGCTGTGTCGGAGGACATCAGCACCGGCAGCTCCTACGCTTATGGTGTTGCTGTTGATGGTTCAGGCGTATACGTCGTCGGATACGACTCGAACACTGCTGGCACCAACTCTGAGTGGAGGGTTGAGAAGCGGAGCCTAACAACCGGAGTAATCATGTGGGCTGTGTCGGAGGATATCAGTACCAGTTGGGACGTCGCTTATGGTGTTGCTGTTGATGGTTCAGGCGTATACGTGGTCGGCTTTGACCAAGTTCCCGGCAACTATGAGTGGAGGGTTGAGAAGCGGAGCCTAACAACCGGAGTAATCATGTGGGCTGTGTCGGAGGATATCAGCACCAGTTATGACACCGCTCATGGTGTTGCTGTTGACGCTTCAGGCGTTTACGTGGTCGGAGGCGACTCGAGCACCGCTGGCAACCACTATGAGTGGAGGGTTGAGAAGCGGAGCCTAACAACCGGAGTAATCATCTGGGCACTGTCAGAGCACATCAGCAGCAGCGGGTCCGATGCGTCTCATGGTGTTGCTGTTGATGGTTCAGGCGTTTACGTGGGCGGAGGTGATGAGAACACTGCTGGCAACCACGATGAGTGGAGGGTTGAGAAGCGGAGCCTAGCAACCGGGGTAATCATCTGGGCCGTGTCGGAGCAGATCAGCACCAGCAGCGACTACGCTTCTGGTGTTGCTGTTGATGCTTCAGGCGTCTACGTGGTCGGATACGACTCGAACGCGGCAGGTAGCAAGGAAGAGTGGAGGGTTGAGAAGCGGAGTAAGCCTCAGGGCGATCTAGTGTCTGCGACTGGTATGGGTAGCGTGGTCTTCACGGTGAACAATGGTAGCTTTGTGGGTTTGACGGCGTTGAGTCCTGCGAGTGCATCTCCTCTCTCGCCTGCTGGCTTGACGTTTCCATTTGGCTTGTTCAACATGACGGTCGGCAATTTGACGGCGGGGGCGTCTGTGAACGTGACTGTGACGTTGCCTGCCCCGCTGCCTAACGGGCCTGGGTTGATGTACTGGACTTTTCATAATGGTGTCTGGCGTCAGCTTCCCGTCAGCCACTTCACTGTCAGCCAGAACCGCACAGTAGCCCTCCTAAACCTGACTGATGGGGTGCCTTCGGATGATCGGGATGAGGTGATGAACGGGGTGATCATGGATGTTGGGGGTATCGCCTACGCCTATAGCGTGCCGCTGGTTGCGGGTTGGAATCTGGTCTCGTTGCCCGTGGTTCCAGTGGACTCGTCCGCTGTGAACAAGATGAGGTCTTTGGCTGCATCAGGTAACCTTGGTGTGGTGTGGGGTTATACTGGAACTCCGCTGAGCTGGAAGTTCTACATTCCCGGCAAACCGAGCACTTTGACGACGATGGTGGACGGGTTCGGGTACTGTGTCTTCATGAGGGCTGCGGGTACGTTGTACGTTAATGGTTCCGTAATCCCATTCGGCTCGACACCACCATCCTACTCGCTGGTTGCGGGTTGGAATTTGGTTGGGTTTAAGTCGCAGCCGAACGCTACCGAACCCAAAACGGTTGGCGTCTACTTATCCAGCATTACTGGCAGCTATGATGTGGGTAACGTTTGGTTGTACGATACTTCTAGTGGCACATGGATTAGGGCAAACTCATCCTACGTACTTCAACCGGGGCAAGCCATGTGGGTCCTGGTCACATCGTCAAGCGGCGCGACACTCCGACCCTAAACGGGTTTTGTGTGATGCGATGGGATAGCGGCAAGATGGCGGTCGAACTCAAAGCATAACAGGAGTTTTCAACACGCGTCGGTAGAAACACCCCACCCATAATGGGGTATTTCGTGGCAGAGAAATACACTACACTAGCCTTTCCACTAAACCAAAACTGAACACGCAAAAGGCTCTCAAGATTCACCATTTACTACCTCCACAAAATAACGCATCCCATTCCAACCCATGCTACATGGAAAACGAGTCTGCGAGCGAAGCGAGCACCGTCAAAAATGTGTGTGTGGGTCTAGTGGTGCGAGCACCGTAATTTGAACCGTTATTTTGTGTGTGTGGGTCTAGTGGTGCTGGCAACTGAATTTGAACCGTTGCTTCTTGTGCTTGCGCACCATGAGTTATCTGTGCGCCAGGCCTAGCATTAGTTTCCTATGCTGAACATGTGTTCTAGGTCGTAGTTGCTGTAGCACCTGAAAGCAATCAGCGTCATCGTCCTAGTTATCCCACGAACCTTCACGAATTGTTCCCTGACTACCTTCGCCAGGTCTTCGGCTTGTTTGACGCGGACTGTGGCGACTAGGTCGTAGTCTCCTGCTACGGAGTAGACTTCTGTGACGCCGGTGATTTTGAGTAATTCGTCGGGTACTTGTGCGATGCGGTCTCGTTCCGCGTTCATCATAACGAACGCCGTAATCATCTGAGAACCCCTTTTCATTGTTAGTTCGAGGTCATCATCTTCTTAAATGCTCTTGGCCGAATGCCAGGCTGGGATTGAGCCGTTGCAGGCCACAGCAAGCCAAACTGGAGGCTCAACCACCCTACTCGACAAACTACTCAAGAAACTAGAGAACATCTCAGGCCGAGCGGGCGTAACAAAGTCCGTCTACTCCATCGCACTGGTTTTCTTCTTTTTGATTGTGATTACGCCTGCGATTGCCGGTATTGTTGTTCAACTGTTCACGATTCCGAACCTCGCCTTGACACCTGCAGTTACAGTGCGAATGCAGAATGCGGTCGTGTGGTCTTTCACGATCGGCCTCACCGTCGCTGCTTTGGATATTGTTGCGGGTGTTCCGTTGGCTTGGTTGATTGTGAGGAAGCATGGAAGTTGGACTCCGATACTTGACAGCCTCGCCGACATCCCGTTCGTCATTCCCACCGTCGCCCTAGGTTTCTCGATTCTACAGTTCTGGGGCAGTCCCTCCGGAATCTCGGGAATCTTCGGAGGAAGCGGGCTAGTGGCACCGGGAGCGTTGCTGATTATGCTGCTTCACTTCGCCTTCTCATACCCCGTCATCGTACGAGTAATGGTCGGAGAATTCCTGAACTACCGCGAAACCTTCGAAGTTGCCGCGCGAACTCTAGGCGCCTCAGCCCACACGGCAGTTCGAACAGTCACCTTCCCAATTCTAAGGCCAGGGCTCCTGGCAGCATTCTTGCTGGCACTGGCTCGCTCGCTCTCCGAAACGGGCGCAACCATAGTCGTCGCCGGCGCCTTCGAAAACGGAACCGTCTTCATCAGCAACGCACGCGGCGCAGGCTTAACGGCGGCTGTCGTACTCGCAAGCCTAGTCCTCATAGCAGTATCGCTCGTTGTTTTTGCAGCAATCAAGATTCTCGCTCCTAGAGTGAAACTGTCGCCGCTGAGAGCCTGGCCGACTGTAGAGAAGAAACTCAGCACAAGTAACGTTGCTTCTGGCAGAAACGTGGTAAGCATATCCGTGTTCTTGGTCTTCGTTTTAATGCCATGCCTCTTCATCGCCTTACCCGCAGCGCAAGCAGTTGCCAGCGGCACGGTTAGCGAAGCGGTGGCAGGAGTAGGCCCATGGGGCGCCTTCTGGTCCGCGATGGGCTTGTCCTACGTTGTGGCTTTACTGGCAACCGTCGTGAACATTGTATCAGGCTTGCCGATAGCAGTCCTAATCGCCCGGAATAGATTCAACCGGAAGCTCACGAGGATTGTGGACACTCTCGTAGACCTACCGATAATAGTGCCATCTTTGGCGCTTGGTGTCTCGTTGAATTTCTTCTGGCGAAACATCGGCGCCCTCCCAGAATTCTGGGTACTCGTCCTCGCCCACACCACCATAACCTACAGCTACTTCGTTCGCGCGATGGCTGCATCAATTCAAGGCATAGCCCCCGAGCTTGAGGACGCGGCCAAAACGTTAGGCGCTAGGCCGTTCAGAATCTTCCGAAAAATCACCATACCCCTCACAAAATACTCTCTCCTCTCTGGAGCAATCTTGGTCTTCACTCGAAGCGTCGATGAAACCGGGGCAACCTCCGCTGTTTCAAGCACACTCAAAACTGCACCAATCCTCCTCGTCGCCTGGATTAAGGGCACGGTGCAAGTGACCCCTGCCGAACGAGCGCTTGGCGTCGGTTTCCTGGTACTGACCTCATTTTTGGCACTAGTGGTGCTGCGGCTGATTGCACAACGCGGCTCAAGACGGAGGAATTGACAGCTGCCCTCGGTAAACTTCGCGAACGTCACAAAAAGATTCGGAAAAGTTCTGGCTATAGACCGCGTAACCTTCGATGTAGAAGACGGAGAGTACCTCTGCGTTCTGGGCCCGACTGGGAGCGGTAAAACAACCCTTCTGCGCCTTCTGGCGGGTTTGTTGAGGCCCGAAGAGGGAACCATTTACTTCGACGACAAACCCGTAACCAATATCGACCCCCAAGACCGGAACTGCGTCTTCGTTCCGCAGCAGTACGCACTCTTCCCACATCTCACGGTACTGCAAAACGTGGCATTCGGTCCCCTTGCGAAAGGAAGACGGGAAAGCGAGGCGTTGGAAACTGCTAGGAAAACGTTGGATCTCGTAAGGCTCTCTTCGCGCTCGGATGCCTTTCCAAACGAACTCAGTGGTGGGATGCAACAACGGGTCGCATTAGCCCGAGGCTTGGCCTCAGGAGCCAAACTCCTCCTGCTCGATGAGCCATTAGGAGCGTTGGACGCTCGGCTTAGGCTCGAGTTGCGCCATAAACTCAGAGAGCTTGTGAAACAAGCTGGCATGACCGCGATTCATGTTACACATGACCGGGACGAGGCCATGAGCGTTGCAGACCATGTCATGGTTCTCCGGAACGGACGCTTTCTGGATTACGGAACAGTTGACAGGGTCTACATGAGGCCGCGAGGAATATTCGTGGCGAACCTAATCGGGGGCGCCAGTTTCCTCGAGGGCGTTGTCGAATCTACCGCAGGAAACAGGATGACTGCTCGGGTTCGAGGGGGAATCGCAATCAAAATGCAGGAACAGGAGCCATTCACAATCGGCGAGCCAATCATCTTAGGGATTAGGAAAGAGCGTGTTCGAATTCAAATCGGAAACCTCAATTTGGCAAACGTTTTGAGTGGAGAGGTTAGAGCGGTCAGGTTTCTCGGAAACTCACGCGAGTATTTGATTCGGTTAACAAACGGTGATACCTTAACGTCCCGCCGATTCTTGGAGGGCCCCGAATCGGACTTCAGGGTCGGAGAGGAAGTTTCTGTTGGCTTCGATGAACGGGACGTCATGACCTTCCAGTACCCAGTCGGCGGAATGGGACAGGAGTTGGAAATGGTCTAGATGCCAAGCTTAGACATAGAAAACGTCTCGAAACTATACGGAGACATCAAAGCACTCGATAACGTGTCTCTTCACGTCGATGACAAAGAGTACGTCTGCATCATAGGCCCCAGCGGTTGTGGCAAGAGCACCCTAATCAAATGTGTAGCCGGCATAATTCAGCCCACCAGCGGGCAAATCCTCATAGACGGCAAACCCGTTCGAGATCTGCCGATCGAGGATCGAAACATTGGGTACGTCTTCCAGGATATTGCACTGTTTCCTCACATGACCGTGCGCGAGAACCTATCATACGGCCTAATGGTCAGAAATGCACCGAAGGATCAAATCACAACTGTATCTAATGAAATGCTAGACCTCATCAGCATGCGCGACCGCTCCAAATCCCATCCAAACGAACTCAGCGGAGGTGCGCAACAAAAGGTCGCCGTGGGACGCGCCATAGCAACAGGCTCACATTTCTTCCTCCTCGACGAACCACTCGGCGCACTCGACGCCCTAGTACGCGCTGAGTTGCGTTACGAGTTGCGACGCCTCGCCTCAGACCTAGGTTTGACTGTGATTCACGTAACCCACGACCAAGAAGAAGCTCTCTCAATTGCCGATCGGGTTGTGGTGATGAAGCGAGGCGCGGTAGTGGAGGTTGGGAGTCCGGCTGAGCTTTACTATTCGCCGAAGAATATTTTCACCGAAAACTTCGTCGGAGAAACAAACCTCCTCGAGGGCAGCGTTGTGGGAACGAATGGGACTGATTGTGCTGTTGAAGTGAAAGGGCAGAGAATTAGAATTCCAGCGTCGGCCAAAAAGGTCGGTCAACGAGTTGTAGTAGCTGTTCGGCCCGAGTTCGTCCCACTGGTTCCAGCAAAGGCGGAAGGTGATGAGTGGAGGGGCCGAATCAAGGAGGTCGCATTCCTTGGAAGCATAAGTCGTTATGTTGTTGAGGTTGGAAATGGGCTGGACATCATCGCGCACATTCCCACTATTGCTGAACGTCGTGAATTTCAAGTTGGTGACGATGTCAACGTCCAATTGAGGTCGGGCGAACATACGCTATTATTTGACTATCCCGAAGAAGGGTTGGAGAAAGAAACGGCTCTAGAGTGATCATCGCTCATTCAAAGTCATGAGGTGTAATCGAAATGTCGTTGGAAAGTTGGTTAGTCGCTAGGCGAAGTGTCAAAGCGATGGGGCTCGTGCTCGAGCACTCGAAAATGACCACGCTTGCAGTGGAGCTGCTCTCCAAATGCATTGACGAGGCTGTTGCAGGGAAGAGGGACAACTTGATGAGAACCTTCAACCTGCTTGAGCAAAAAGAGCGCGAAGCCGATAGCATGCGACGCCGAATTACCATGGAACTAGCTCGAGGGGAATTGCCAGCTGACGAGCGAGTAGGCCTGATGCGCCTTGGTAGGCAAATTGATTGGATTACTGACTGGGCGCATGAGGGAACCAGAATACTGGTTCTCTTCGACCTCTCACAGATGCCGAAGCAGGTTCAGGAAGTCTGCAAGGAAATGTGTTCGACCATTGTCGTGTGCACGGTTAAGGTCGCCGAGTGCGTTCAGGAACTGATTGACGGTGAGATCGAGGACTCTCTGAGAGCCGCTGACGAGGTGGAACGGTTGGAGGAACAAGTTGACAAATTGCACCAGAAGGCTCGGGGCAACCTGACAGGTATTCCCGCAAATGGAGTCGGAGTTGGCTCCATCATACTTCTAGGGCAGTTCTTCGAGGCGATGGAGAACACAGCTGACCACTGCGAAGACTCCTGCGACCAAGTAAGAGTAATGGCCGTAACACTATCAAAACGCAAAGACTAGGCTGCCGAAGTCAATCCGTCCGAAAGCCAGTGTTACCAGGACGTCGCCGTTTTTACTGGAATTTTGCGGATGATTTGGGGCTGAACGTCAAGGGCAATCGCTTTCGAAAACCATGCGAATTCTTCCTGAGCGAGTACTCGGCCAGATCGCCGTTTCTATGTCCCAAGCAGCAAAAAGTCCAGGAGTGAGTTATGCTTAGCAGGGAATCTTGCAAGGCCTCTGTTCCTCTGCGGAATACGATTCGTAGTCCTCTATACGAAGTATGAGACCAGCACTTAATTCAAATCCTGAGACGGTGAGTGTATGAGGTGAAAAGAAAAGATGAAACAACGAACAATTGGAGTAATCGTTTTGGCAATCGTGATGCTTGCCGCACTCAGCGTTCCGCAGGGCTACGCTGCCAGCAAACACGGCCCACCCGTACTCGGCGCAGGAATAAATCATTATACGCGAGCGAATATTCGAGGAGTATCCAATGCCGCACCAGCCAGCCCATCATCGAGTCCTGCAAGCTGTGGGGACCTGGGATTTGGTGGCAAATTCGGCACTGTAATGTTTGACAGTGGAGACTTGATCGTCCGTTTGCAGCACGCCAGTTCCAATACCCAATACAGTGTCTGGCTTGGATACAAGACTGGTTCAGGTGGATGCGATGGCAGTTGGCAGCAACTTGGTTGGGTTACTACGAATGATAGCGGCGATGGAGGTTACGCTCAGTCGCTCAGCCTAAGAAGTGGCACACAGTACCAAGTTGTGGTCAGAGACGCAACGGGCAACACGATCTACGCAACCGCGTTCTTCTCGCCATAACCCACCCCACCCCCTCCTTTCCACATAGCCTCCCTGTTTTCACTCGTAGGATTTTCCTTGTGGCACAATTCATGATGAGGGTGTGTTGTCAGTAGACCGCTCTATATGATTCATACGAGGCATGGGGAGGCATACGATTTCTATGCGCTCAATTCTTAGCTTTTTCATTGCAAGATGAATCACAAGTCAGTCCGAAAACAAACCTGGTGGTTGGGTTGGATAAAACATCTGGCCATTCCTGCCCGAGATGCGGAGCAAACAACATGAACATATTCTACGAGGACGGCGTGGACCTGCAACTCGCTGCCATATGCGATCAATGCAGCCTTCGAGGCTACTTCGTGAACGGCAAACTCGTACAATTGGCAACCGCTTGAGAGTCTGAGAGAAGAATTGGTCTACAAGTCATTCGGAAAGAAACAGACAACGTACCGACGTGAAATCTGCGGGTTCGGCTACAGCACTCTCAAAACCGCAGAAGCCTGCGAAGAATTTTGCGGAACACACGGCTATTCATCACTCGGGATCCTGGAGAAAGCAATCTACAGCCCGACAGTTCAAGTGGTGTCGATCGCGGTTTTGTAGAATCGGGTAACTTGAATCCCTCGTTGAGACCGTTCTCTCTGTTTTACAACAACTACTGTTGGTTTCCAACTGCAGGTCAGTTTGTAGGAGTCAGATTTTCTTTTCGAAGATTATGCAGTGCTTTCCCCAGTCGTCAATCCTGAACCCCAACTTTCTAGCAGCACGAAGAGTGTAGGAATCGTACGGGACATAGGAGGAAAGACTGTCAGCGCCCAAATCCTTAGCTAATCTCTTGGCCGTTAGCAGAGATTTGCGTACCTGTCCTGTTAGAAGCGTTAGTGTGCTACGACGCGCATGGAAACGTTGTTCCGGTTTCGTTAGGATGAAGCATGTCTCCCCGTCTTGGTACAGTTCGCCTCTTCGTGCGATTTTGAGAAGTAGTTCCTTGTTTGCCTTAACGAAGTGCCACTTGTAACCGAGGTAGTCGCGCGTTTTCGAAACGGTCTTCGACGTTAGAAGAGACCTCAGGATGTCTTTGGAAGCGGGCCTCAAGAATGCGTGAGTTTTTCTGCGTCTCTTCCCGCGAAGTGCACACGAGATATGTGCAGCCTCGCAAATGGGTTTGAAACCGCCTTTCAGGCAAGCACGTTTTGATGCATTGTTGTTCGACAAGGTCCACAATCTTAGGAACAGGATATTTCTTCGCTTTGCGTATTGGGTGATTTTGTGTTGCAAGAAGAGCGCTACACCGGTACGTCTCCATTTCGGGTCCGTTCGGGCCATGCTAAGCCAGCCGGATCCATCCACGCATCTGTCGAAGTTGGTCATTCCAACAAGTTCATGGCCGGCCCACGCGAGAAAGAGTCCTCCGTCCTCGATGGTTTCTCGCAAAACCCAGAGAGCATAATCTCCCCTCCCAGTTGAGCGCTGGCAAAGCCGCGTTGCTAGCCTGAGGTCGGACGTTTTCGCGATGGTCGATCTGAACCTGACAACTGCTCTGGGCATGTTCTGGGGCCTTGAGGTGTCTGCAACGAAGGAACCTAAGAACCAGTATGGTTGAGTTCTTGTGCATGTTTTGATTGGTCGCCATGCTTTTACCCAGCAGGTGTCAAGAGAACACTGGCGAATCATGAGCTCTGCACGTAGAGTGAGTAAGGTATGGCGGAGCACTCCAACTGTCGAAGGTGCCGGTGTGCAACTGAAACGCGCGTTCGGATATCCACCGGTGCCCGAACTGGACCCATTCCTGTTATTGGATGATTTTCATTCTAACGATGAGCGCGATTACATCGCTGGTTTTCCTTGGCACCCGCACCGCGGCATCGAGACAATAACGTACATGCTTCACGGCAGAGTGGAGCACGGAGACAGTTTGGGAACCGGGGGTACGATACACTCAGACGAAGTTCAATGGATGACCGCCGGCAGCGGCATCATTCATCAAGAAATGCCGAAAGGCCCCGGCCTGCTGTGGGGGCTCCAGCTATGGGCGAACTTACCCGCGTCACATAAGATGATGGACCCCCGGTACCGAGATGTGAAGGCAGACACGATTCCCGTAGCAGTGCCCTCTAAAGGCGTAAAGATGAAGGTTATCTGCGGGAAGGTCGGCTCGGTCGAAGGGCCAGTTCGAGACATCATCACTGCCCCAGAGTACCTAGACGTGACGCTGGCTCCTAACGCACTCTTCTCACACACCGTCGAGAACGAGCGTAATGTGTTCGCATATGTCGTTGACGGGCAGGGCAAATTCGACGAGGCAGACCATGACACCGTAGGCGCCGAGGGGTTCGTACTGTTCGGCAAAGGAGACCAATTGAAAGTTCAGGCAGGAGGCACGGGGGTCAGGTTTCTCCTCATCTCTGGTAAGCCTCTACAGGAACCCGTCGCGTGGCATGGCCCTATCGTGATGAACACTGAAGAAGAGTTACGGGTCGCCTTTGAAGAATATCAGAGAGGCACATTCATCAAGCCTCGGGCTTAGCGAAGTCCAACTGGCGCGCAAACAAGAGAATATAGGAAGTCCACTGAATCGGTTTCGCGTTCTGCCAGACGAAATTCTCGAAAGTCGTGGATGATTCATCCACAACTCCTTTTATCGAGAAAGCCGAACTCGCGTCAAGAAGGTGAAAAAATAATGCCTTATCCAAATGGCTTACTGTTTGTGGGCTTGATGATCAGGGGCGTCATCGGCGCTGTTATTGCAATTGCAGTCCTGTGGTTGATTTGGAAGCTCGGAAAATTGGCCGACGCCTACACGGAGAAACTGAAGGTCAAGCAGTAGCACAAACACTCCAACTAAGCTAGAACCCATTTCCCCATTTTGTATTATGTGTCCGCACGATTGGCTCATGCCTGTTTGTCGACCGTTAGTAGGCTCGTCATGCTAGTTGTTCGGGGCATTTGCTGTGCCGATAATGCGCATCTTCTTAGCGTTCAGATCCAACAGGAGAAATGTATCTTGGGCTGTGTACGCGATTGGTTTCTCAGATTCGATAACTATTGAGGTTGCACTTTGTTCGGTGATGTTGATGGGAACTGTTTGCATGCCCACTGTGGCGTGGAACGCGCCTTCTTTCAAATCCTCAGAATAGAAGGGGCTTTTCTTGAAAGAGAGCTCCAACCTTGTACCCGTTTTGACGCTGCCGGGGGCGCAGATGATGGAACCTCTCCTCATCTCCTCAACGGTCGCGCCCTTCATGGCGAGGCCAACTCGTGACCCAGCCTCAGCTTGGTCGTAGTCTTCATCCTGCATTTGTATAGACCGCACCGTGACCTCTTTGTTGGCCGGTAGCAGCGTGAGGTTGTCGTATTTTTTCACAATGCCTTTCCGCACGAATCCAAGTAAGACCTCGCCCACTCCTTTGACGCTGAAAGAATGATCCACTACAACTACTGTCGGTGAAGTAGAATCCCTCTCTGGGCGGTAGCCCTTGAGAACTTCAAGCATCTTCACCGCATCCCTTGTTTCGACGGTGAATGATTTGAGGGCAGTGCCATTGGTTATGGCGGCTATTTGCTCAGGAGTCGCGTAGGGAGACGTTACTGCTATTCCCTGAGAGACACCAAGCGAGTTGAGCATTACCACCGTCTCGCCCAATTCCCTACTCATCTCCGCGAACGCAACTATCGCGACGTCAATGCTGGAAATTATCTGACTCTTTGCTGACAGTTTGTCTTCCACTGGGCTCATGAAAGTGAATATGTGGTCGCCCATTTTTCTGTTGAACATGGCGATGTCGCTTTCGCTGCCTTTCTTACCTAATTCTCGACCAAGTGCATCGTCGTGAAATAGTCCGACAGTGAGATGGTTCATAGCGCCGAACGAACATCATGGTTACATATCAATTATCATGTACTCGAGGCAACCAAATTCATCGATAGCTGCGAATGGGAAAACGTGGTTCATGTTCTTTTGAATTCTCACGTGTTGGGTGTAACGGCGCGCCGGAAATGATATTTCGTTCTAAGTTTTCCATGTGACATTTGAAGGCGTAGCATGGAAGACCACGTGTAGCTGCCGAGCCAATATATGAGGCACGTCATCAGGCACTTAAGGCTCAACCGACAGACTAACTTCAGCTAATGCCAATAGAAGAACAGAGAGGTTAGGCTTGCAAGCGCCAACAACCCCAGTGAGGCTTTGCCCGCTCTGCGGGGAGCCATCATCGTACGATGAAATCACAGAGTTCTACTACTGCGGCCATTGTGACCAGTTCGTTCAGTGGTTACCGGACAGTTACACTTTGATGGTTACCGGCCCGCCAGGTGCAGGTAAAACTCCGATACTGCATCACTGGATAGACTTCTACCTAAGAAACAACAGACCCGTTGTTCTACTCGCGTTCGATGATTCCCCGTCAAACCTGCGTGGTCCCCTTGGGGGGTATACGCAGGAAAAACTCCCAGAATATGAGGGCAAAGGAATTGCCACTCTCGTCGATTGTTACTCCTCAATCGCGGGAGTGCCCAGTCAAGAGAAGTACGCGCTGAAGAGCCGCACAGACCTGAACGAACTGAGTCTCTTGATCACGGATCTATTCAACGAGAAGAGTAAGTTAGGAACCCCGAAGATAATCGTCGACTCAGCCACTCCTCTATTCACCTACAAGGACCCCCAACTGGTTGTACAGTTCCTGTCAAGCATGGCGGTTAAAGTGAAGTCGAAGGGCGGCGCTTTCTTGACCTCACTCACTAGCGGAACCATCAGCGAAGAGAACGTAAGACGCCTGCAAACGCTCATGGACTTCGCGATAGAACTGCGCGTGATTGAGGTTGAAGGACGCCAGAAACGACAAGTGAGGATCGTGAAGGCACGTGGTCAGCGGGCATATGAGGAGTGGATTCCCATCTACATTGGAACAAAAGCCGTGTCAGTAGATGTGGGAGATGATCCTGCAAAATATGAGAGGCTTAGGAAGGCTCTGCAGTCAAAACCTCCCTAACTTACCAGTTTCATCTGCGCACCGCAGCACATACCAGCGGTGCTGGACTCTTTGCCGCACGCTCCACACTTATACATGGCCACTTCGAACTCACCTCCAATCAAACTTCTGATCAACCAAAGAATTCCTTTGGTATCACATCGACCTCATAGGTATCCGAAACAAAGCCCAAATTCAACTTGGACATTTCAGAATAGAATATTCTACCGACTTCGTTGAGTCTCTAGTATTAATCAAATCGCTTCCGTCATTCACTTAGCCTGTTTTGCGTAGTCTATCATGCCCTGAAAGTCAACTACAACTGCAGGTTCATTGCCTACGACCCATGCGTCGTGGCCGGATGGGAGAAGCGAGACGTCTCCTGCCTTGCAGTCCTTCTCTGTGCCATCGTCCATGACTACGTGAAGTACGCCGGAAACATGGTACTGAAAGTGTGGGGCCTCGCAACTTTTCGTCTTCGCCACAGGTTTGAGTGAAGTTGACCAGCGCCATCCCGGCTGGAAGACTCCGCGTCCAACGACAGCACCGCTCATTTTTACTAGGTCGAGTTTGCCCTTTTCGAAGTTACGGGTCTCATCTGGAGAATTCAGGTTCTTTACTTCCATCTTCTGCATTAGAATCAGCATCTCTAGGCTTAGGTATGGTTCAAAGTAGATATGGGTTTGCATATCTGCAAACCGTGTTTGCAGCCGCCCAAAGCGATGACTTGGCGATTGCTGGAGGTTTCAGCGAGGTCTTCGAATTCGAATCATTCCGGCCTCTTTCAATATGTCGAGATGGCCGCGTCCCAAATGCATGCGTGAGATCTTAGGGATCGGAAAGTAGTGCGCCTCAGACCACCACGGCTTCGCTTTCGGCCCGGTCCCAGCAGTAAGTTCATAAACGAAGCAAATGTCCCAATGTTTGCCTTTCAGTTTCTTGTTTAGGAATCCACCGCGTCGAGTATGAGATTGAACCATCAGAAACCTCGGCGTACCCTTCAAGCCCGCCCATTCCCGAACGATTCTGCGCGCCGCATGATCTGGCGATTCCCCCATGAGCAGGTGAGTAGCGGGAAGCAACCAAGCCCCCTCCTTAGCCAACTCAGCAGCCCAGCCCTTGGGGAACGCGCCTTTAGTTTCCCAAGCATCGTGAGCGCGAGGGCGGAACAGTAGGATTGAGTTTCGTTGTTTCGCGATAACGAAAGTTGAGAGGCAGACTCCAGCTTTTGGCGTATGCACTAAAGTGCGTGGGTTTCTGGGTCCTATGCGGGCCCAACGTTCCGATACACGATCCAATTCTCTTTACCTCAGTTCATGGTGACATAAGCAAATACTTTCGCGTCGTTGATCATATTGTCGATCTTGCAGTATTCGTTGGGCTGGTGCGCCATGTCGTCGAGGGTCCCCCAAACAGCGGTGTGAATTCCCTTCCGCCTAAAGTACAGTCCAACTGTTCCGCCACCTATTCCGATGGCCTTCGCATCGATTCCTCGCAACTTCTTCAGTGCACCCTTAAGTTTCACAACAACCTCGCTGTCGGTTGGTGTGGGCGCAGTGTTCTCTTCATATTGAATCGGTTCAACCTTAATCTGCGCACCCGTTTCCTTTTCCAGTTTTGACGTCACCGTTTCAATTTCATTCAAGACTTCTTTCAACGGGTACCGTGTCAGGATACGGCAGTCGAAGTACTGAACATCTAATCCTGGGACAGTGTTCACGTTGTCCACGTTCGCTTCGCGTTTGGTGGGTTCAAATGTTGAGACTGGAGGGTCGAAGAGGGGGTCAGTGGCCGGGTAATTCTTATGCAACATTTCGTCGAGTTGCAACGCCAGCTTCATGCCGATTCGGTTCGCGTTCAATCCCTTCTCAGGTGTGCTGCCATGCACCTGCAGCCCCTTCGTGGTGAACTTCAACCACATTATGTGCTTCTCCGCAACCTCAATGAGGTCCCCTTTAGGCGATCCGCTGTCTGGAACGATGGCCATGTCCGTAGGTTTGAAAATGTTCTTTTCGAGCATTGGAATCACGCCGTACTTGCTACCCGATTCTTCATCTGAAAAGTAGGCGAATCCAATGCTCATTCGCGGCTTAACTTTTTGAGCCTTTAAAGCTTTCAACGTGAAGAGTGTGGACCCGATCGCTTGGCCGTTATCCTCCGAACCTCTTCCAAGGATCTTGCCATCTTTGACGACTGGGTCATAGGGGTCAGTGGCCCAAAGCTCTCTTGCGCCCTCCGGGACGGTGTCCAAGTGCGCAGCAAACCAGAGAGTTCGTGATGGGTCCTGTCCTTCAAGGACTGTCGTCAAGTTAACGCGGACGCCTTGAGCGACGCGGTCATCAGGAACATCATGCCTCGCAACCTTCATTCCCAAATTGTCTAGCCACTTCTTGACGAAAAGTGCGCGATCGTACTCTCCTTTTCCTCCACCATCAACGTTCACGGCCTTTATCTTCAGCATCTCAACCATGAAGCGTGTTATTTCGTCTCGCGAACTCTCAATCGTACGCAGAACACTATCGACACTTGACAACTAAGGCTCTCCAAATTGGGGCGTTTGCACCCGACCGAAAGATAAAGCTTGGCTGCCATCAACAATAGGTTGGTGGCTGTTCGATGATGTGGTCAAGGTTTCTGGTTCTCGTAGCAATCGCTGGGTGGCCACTCATTCCAATATGCTGGCTGCAGATTCACAGCCGCCCTGGCTTCTGGAGGAAACGTGGAGGCTTCACTTACGTTCCAATTCTGCTCGAGTGGTTTGCTGTCGCGTTTCTGGTTTTCGCCTTCAGGAATAGTGTACTTGGCACGAGGCTTGACCTTGGCGCACTGAGATGGGCAGGGTTGATAATTGCGCTCATCGGAGTTGGCCTTCAAGCTTGGGCCACGCGACTTCTCGGTTGGAGAGTCCTAGTCGGCTACGCGGAACTGGTTCCCCAAGCAACACACAAGAGGCTGGTCACACAGGGCCCCTTTTCAATTGTGAGGCATCCCACATACCTAGCCCACACACTCTTCTTCGCAGGAATATTCCTTCTCACAGGGTACGTTGGCGCCGGCGTCCTGGCACTAGCTGATTTTCTTACATCCTACTTTCTGATTACGCCACTTGAAGAGGGGGAGCTACAAGAACGATTTGGGGATGAGTACCGCAAGTACAAGGAACATGTTCCGAAATTCTTTCCACTGAGGTACCGGTAAGACAGGGGGTGGTTTGATTATGGATGAGCGTTTAAGGCCTTTCAAGAAATCCGCGAACTACTACGACTTGATATACGATACAGTGGGCAAAGACTACCGAAAAGAAACCAAACGACTGCGCGCACTCATTCAGAACTGCAAGCAGTCCAAGGGCAAGGATTTGCTGGATGTTGCCTGCGGAACAGGCCGCCACATTCAATGCATGCGGAAATTCTATTCATGCGAAGGCCTGGACATACAACCCAGACTACTAACCATCGCGCGTAAGCGAAACCCCAGAGTTAAGTTTCACCGCGGAAACATGTTAACCTTCGACCTGCACAGACAATTCGACGCAATCACATGCCTCTTTAGTGCTATTGGATACATGCGAACTATTCGCGAACTAAATCTAGCCATCAGAAACATGGCACGTCACTTGAAACCCGGCGGCGTCATAATCGTTGAGCCATGGTTGACTCCTGACAAAATAATCCCCGGTCATGTCGGGGCCGTATTCGTAAATCAACCGAAACTCAAGATCGCCCGAATGAATATTCTTGTAACGAAAGGAAGGCTTTCAGTATTCAAGCTCCATTATTTGGTGGGCACACCGGATGGGGTCAAGTACATGACAGAGTTGAACGAATTCGGGCTCTTCACGCACGCCGAATACTTAGCCGCGTTTCGAAAGGCCGGTTTGAAAGTTACCTACGACCGCAAAGGCTTGATTGGAAGAGGACTCTACATCGGAGTAAAGCCGATCAAAGGGAAGCAGGAAGTGCGTAGAACCTGAAACACACTTTTCTTGTGGACCAACCGGCAGCTAGTGCCCTTCAGTGACCCGTTCTTTCCATATCGATGTGCTTCAGCGGCGGTTACTGCCAGAGGCTTCTCTTCTCGAATCTCAAGAGGGCCCACCAGAAGCTGCGGTCGCAATAATAATTGACCCGAAAGACCGGGGCGGAAGTGCGCTTTTCATAGAGAGGAGGGAACGGCTGGGTGATCCTTGGTCCGGCCAAACAGCCTTCCCAGGCGGCCACAAGTCCGCCATTGACAGCTCGTTTCTGGAGACTGCGATTAGGGAGGCGCAAGAGGAGGTAGGAATCAATCTATCCAACCATCAAATGTTAGGTGTGTTGCCGCTCATGCGTGCCCACACTCGCCGCATCCTTGTAGCTTCGTTTGTTTTCCAATTGAATTCCAGTGTTACCGTTGAATTGAACGATGAGGTGACTGAGAGTTTCTGGGTTCCCCTAGGTCTACTAGACCAACTCAGCATAAGCAAGAGTAATGTCAAAGTAGAGGGCGGAGTTTTGACGGTTGATTCTTACATTTACGAAGGGCGCGTAATTTGGGGTTTGACCTTCAGGATTGTCAACATGTTGCTTGCGAAGAAAAACGTGCGTAGTGATATGTAGGCAATTGAAGCGCAGAGTTACGGCTCGGAAGCACTGAGTCTAACGATCGGCCCGAAATACGATAATGGGATACAAAACTACCCTACAGCCCCCCACCCCTAACAATAATAGAAAGAAAAAGTGAAGCGAGCCTACGCTACTGCGATTGCCTACGCTTGCACGATTGCAATTGCCCAGGAAGCTTGACCTATCGCGATAGCTTTCTTCTGATTCTAGAAATGCCTTTTCTGACTCTGCGGCGTGTACTTTTGGCTCCTCTACGAACCCTGCGCTTCACTTTGGTTCGTCGCTTGGGCTTGCGTTTGGTACGTTTCTTCATGAAACCAAATGACACTCCTTCTGGACAATAAGACTTTGGATGGGCTTGAATCTGTCCGGTAAGTTTGTAACTGGAGCTGTGAATCTCAAACCCGAGCATGATGCAGACTTGAAGTCCGAATGCCAAGCATTAGCTGCGTTCCCAAGCAGGTTGTTCTGCTCCAAGCAGTTGAACGGATAGGTCAGGGGCAAACATTTTCTAATACATCCGAGCTATCGATTCACGAATCCGGGGAGTTTCTAAGAACAAGTGATGGGGCTGAAGCAGAATACTCATCTGAGAATACAAGATTTTCACACCATGAAATCCGAGGATCTGCTATCAGTGAGAGTAGGAGGGGAGAAATTTGGCCTTAACTGAACTCAAACAACTAGTCCATAATGGTGTCTTGATACCCGACGCATACGCGCCACGAGGGTTCACCATCAAATTCCGTGGGCAGGGCCTCAGGTTGAACCCGCTTCAAGAAGAGATGGCAGTAAGGTTCGTGCAGAAATTCGGAACCCCTTACTTTGAAGATAAGACGTTTCGCTCCAATTTCATGGAAGACTTCGCCAAAGCTCTCGGCTTGAAAGAAAAGATCACTGTGGAGGATTTCGACTGGTCCTCAATCGTTCAATGGGTCAAATCCGAGAGGGCACGCAAAACGAACATGCCGAAAGAGGAGAAAAAAGAGCTGGCGGCAGTCAGGAAGAAGATTCGTGAGGAGCGAAAAGCGAAATATGGTTGGGCTACGGTTAATGGCGTCAAAATGGAGATCGCAAGCTACGCCGTCGAGCCTCCGGGGATATTCATGGGGCGGGGAGCCCACCCGGATCGGGGAAGATGGAAACCTGCCATAACCACGAAAGACGTTACTCTCAATTTGAGCCCCGACGCCAAACCGCCCGGTGAATGGGCAACCAGAGAGTGGAGGCCCAGCGAGCTTTGGATTGCGCGTTGGACGGACAAGCTGAACAGAAAAGTCAAGTACATTTGGTTCCACGACGCCACCCCGATGAAACAAGGACGAGTTCAAGAGAAATTCGACCTCGCCAAGCAGGTCGAATTAAGACTTGACAAGGTTCGGGCCCACATAGCAGAGGGCCTCACAGCCGAGGATTTGAGGCGGAGGAAGGCGGCAACGGTCGCCTACCTGATTGACATCTTCAATATTCGTGTTGGCGATGAGAAGGAGACTGAGAGTGGAACGGTTGGTGCAACCAGCCTACGCAGGATCCACATACGCCTTCCCCAGAGCCAGCCCAAGGTGAAGTTGCACTTTCTCGGAAAGGACTCGATTCTGTTCGAGAGAGAACTGGAAGTTAGCCCAGAGGTTTTCCGGAATCTGAAGGAATTTGCTTCAGAAAGCGATCGCTTGTTCAGTGGCATAACTACAGATGCTGTGCGGGCTTTTCTATCAGAGGCCATGCCTGGCCTTAGCCCCAAAGTGTTTCGTACCTTCTCTGCCACGCGGCTCTTCGTACAGCAACTGGAGGCCTCGAAAGTCACCACGGAGAACCCTGATGTTGAGAAAAAAATGGCGTTGATGGAGGCTAATGCGGCGGTGGCGCAGTTACTCAACCACCAAAAGGCTATTCCGAAGAATTGGGAGGAAACCTACAAGAAACGGCTTGAAATGCTTCGGTCGCTGAGAGGGAAAGAGGGAAAGTCGGTTGAGAAACGAAAGCAGTCACTAAAACTGCGTCTGGAGCAGATGAAGCTGAGCAAGAAATGGAACCTAGGAACCTCGCTGAAGAATTACATCGACCCCAGGGTCATCGTCAAATTCTGTCAAAAGGTAGACTACGACTGGAAAGCATACTATCCGAAGACACTGGTGACCAAATTCGCATGGGCCGACCCCACGCTGGGCCATGAGGTAGTGAAGGTTGAAGCAACTACTCGTCGTTAACCTCTACTTACAGTCGAAGTATAAGCGCAACTTCGACAGACTGGTCGCTAGGATCAAAGAGGTAGGAGTAGAAGCGGCGGAGTCTGATTTCGAATCTCTAACCAAGAAGAAGAACCCGGAGGCAGTCAACCAAACTTACAGCGGCATCATATTGAGCGGAACAGAGGCGCTATGGACAAGAACCGCTGACCGAGCTCGTTTCGTAGACCTAATCCAATTCCTACCGAAGATCACAATCCCCACTCTCGGAATCTGCGGCGGCCACCAAGCGCTCGCGTTGGCATACGGAGGTAATGTGGCAAAGGTCAGGTCGGGCCTCGTCCAGGGCTTTCGAACAGTGAGCTTGGAGGATAAAGACACGTTACTCGCCGGGTTGCCCGCTAAGATCAGAGTGATGCAAAGTCACAAAGAAGAAGTGAAGGTACTCCCCCCAGGTTTCGTTCGAACTGCAACATCATCAGACACCGATAACGAGGGTATGAAACACAACGACCGCCCTTTGTATGGCATTCAATTCCATCCCGAGCGATGGAATGAAGAAAACCAAGCCGGCAAAATCATTCTAGAAAACTTCGTACACAAAATTACACTTCAGGAAGACACCAAGAACCTCTCGTGATTTTACAGCTGCAACAATTCTAGAGGTTTTGCTTTCAGGGATTCCACCATGCGTGGCAATGGCACGTGCAGGATCCATCACAACTCAAATGGCGGCCTTCTTCGCAAGCATCCGTGATTTCAATTCTCGGCGCCTGAATAATCATAGTTGCCAACACTTTCACCTAGGTTCATCTGATCGGGATTAGCAGCCCTTTCGCTCCTTCAGGAACTTGCAGTTCTGCTGCAGGCCAGAACTGGTACAGACGTTGCCGAAGCAAGTCCAGAGGTTAGTGAATGGGTCAAGCATGCGTTGGACGTATCCAATGCCCATATAGGGGGTTGTTACTGATTTTTAGTTCTGAAAACCTCTCGTTTCGAAGACCATAACTGGAATATTCCTTATCTGAAAAGTGGAGAGCACTTCAAGTCTGTGAGTTAGCGAGGCTCCATAGGAAACCACCGGAGCTCGGCTCTCGGTTGAGCAAGCCTACACGGTGCATGCGCATGGTTGTCTCATACACTTCAGTTCCACTCCTACAGTCACGGCAGATCTCCTGAAACTCAGCGGTCGAAGCGAGCTCTGTGATTCGCCTAGTCGATACCGGATTCTCCAACCTAAGTATACTGAGCACGCACACCTCTCGCGTATTCGTGAACATCAAACGAATCAAACCATTAAGGAAGGGTAGGTAGATGCATTTGAAGTTTAGGTCAATCTTAAAAACAATTTGCCATTGCAAAATCATACTTGGTCGTGCCTGAAACAGTCGACCGTATGGTCGTTTACGATTCCCACAGCCTGCATGTACGCGTAACAGATAGTTGACCCAACAAACTTGAACCCGCGCTTTTTGAGGTCCTTGCTCATCGTATCTGATTCCCGAGTCTTAGCCGGCACATCCGAAAGAGATCTGAACCGATTCTCTATCCTACCATCAGTGAATCGCCAGATGTAATTGTCGAAAGAGCCGAATTCTCTTTGAACTTCAAGGAAGTTTCGGGCATTAACTATTGCACCTGCAATTTTCAATCGGTTGCGAACAATTCCAGGATTTGAGAGAAGGCGTTTGATGTCGGCTCGGGAATATTCAGCTACCTTGGCTGGGTTGAATGAGTTGAAGGCACTGCGGTAGTTGTGGCGTTTTTTCAGAATGGTCAACCAATTCAAGCCCGCCTGAGCGCCCTCGAGGATTAGGAACTCGAAATGCTTTCGGTCATTGTGGACTTGGACTCCCCATTCCTTGTCATGGTATTCTAGGAGGAGGGGGGCATTCATGGCCCACAAACACCTTTTAAGCAACGGCCTCGACCTCCGGGAACTTACTGTTCATCACCAAGAAGATTCGGTGCTTGAAAGAGCTTTTCTAACCAACTGAGCTTCAGTAATTTGAAGGTAGTCAGCCCATATGCGCCAACGCATCCGCATCACAACATGCACATATCACGTCACCAAAATCATCAACGCGCCACTTCGATTCGTGTTCGGTTGGTGCACCGACTACAGAGAGGATGACAATAAGCTCACAGGGTCCAAGACGAAACGAACAATCCTAGAGAAAACGAAACACAGGGCCGTTTACGTGATTGAGTATCCGGACGAGAAACAAATCAAGATCGGGTTTAACCTTGTAACGCTGAGCGCGCCATACTCTTGGCATTTGGATTACTTTGGTCAGGACGACGATGAAATCGCGGACTACGCGCTGGTTCGGTTAGGGCCTCGAAAGACGAGGCTCGATATGGTGTTCACCGAGAAATGGAAAATCCGCAAAGTCCCCGAGAAAGCTATCTTTACCAAGCACATTAGCCAGATATGGGACAAATACGTGGCTGCACTTGAACGAGATTACGCCAAAACAACCAATCCCAAATGGGGCCCATCATGAGGTTCTGTGACAAGTGCCACTCGTACATGCAGAAAACAGCGAGTGGCCTCGCATGCTCACGTTGTGGGTACACGATCCAAACTGACATTGTAGACGTAGAAAACATCGAAGGACGCGAGGAAAAACCGGTGGACATCATTGGCGCTTCTCAAGGAGCCGAACGCACAAAAGTGGAAGAACCCTGCCCCGCGTGTCTTAATCCGGAAGCCTTCCGCTACATTTCATTCTTCTCAGGAGAACATGCTGGAGTCAGACAGGAAAGGTCAATAGAGCGCTTCATGTGCGCGAAATGCGGGCACACATGGACAAAAGCGTAACGACATAATGCCGCAACGTATCTGAACGGGGGCATTCATGTTATGGAAGTTGCGGGGATATTTCAGCAGGCTTCGCTAGGCTTTGGTGCGATCTAACCTTCAGAACTCTAAAGGCGAGTTGAACCGCAGGGCCAATCGCGAAAGCGCAAATCACAGTCCCAAACCAAAGTGGGCCTCCAAGTAACCATCCTACACAAACCACGGTCAACTCGATGGCAGTGCGTGACCACCGCAAGCTAGTCTTGCGCAATCGAGAAACGGCCAACATCAAGCTATCTCTAGGGCCTGCACCCGCATCAACTCCAACATAGATTGCCGTAGCAAACCCCATCACCAAAACCGCCAAAAGCACGTAAGCAACTTGCAACCACAAGATAGGGAGAATTCTTGGAACGTAAGGCCTCAACACGTCAACCCACACCCCTATGAAAACCATGTTCGCGAGCGTCCCCCAACCCAACGGCTCACGAAGAATCACATCCACAAGAACAACAAGCGCCGCTACCCCAATACTAGACTCGCCAAGGGTAATTGGAAGATGGTAAGTGAGTGCCATGTGTAGAACATCCCAAGAACTCAACCCTAGGTTCGCTTGAACCGTCATGTCGATTGACAAACCGAACAGCAAGAAACCAAACTGAATTACAGAGAAATCATATGCAAACTTTCTCCAGCCACGCCAATGAAAACTGAAAACCCTCCAGATCAAACAAACTCACCTACAGGTCATGGAACCTCATTAGTCTCAGCCGGAGACTGGCAAGCAGTGGCTTTGAAACATGTATCCTCTCACAGTTGAAGTCTCATTTCCCAAGTCCGCGAAAAACCTTGGCGCAGGTATACGCGTTTACCCATCTGGCTTGCGTGAAGCAGAATCTCTTTGTACCCATTCTTCCTTGCCCAGTTCACAGCTTCGGCGGCGAGCAGAGGCGCCAAGCCTCGCCCGCGCCATTCGGGTTCGGTATACATGGAAAGCACGAACGGTTGAGTCTGGTGTTTGAAACCGGGGCGTGGAACAGTCGGTCTCAACCAGACGATTGCGCCGGCCACTATGTCCTTCTGGTTAGTCTCGGCAAGCCATGCGACGACTGTTCCAGCCTTTAGACGTGAACGCGCCCAAGGTCGGTAGACTGAGTCCGCATCATCGAGTTCAGCACTGGTCTTCTCGCCCATATCGGTCCACATACCCCGACGCTGGTGAACAAGCACATCGAGGTCTCTAACTGTCGCCAGGCGAACCTTGACACGACTTCCGATACGCTGACCACGCCTTCTTGCATTTACATCTCTTACCGGCATCGCTTTTCCTCACAAATCAAGCTAGGTCCACGGATTGAAAGTATCGGAATCTTGAAAGTCCAGGCTTTCGCTGTTGACCACTAATGTTCCATTAACTCGGCACGCAACACTGTTACTGCCTTGCCTCCGATGTGCACCCGCCTATCACCGACTGTAACCTTAACGACTCCTCCACGCGCGGAGGCTTGGTATGCTAGGAACTCGTTCTTCTTCAGCCGCTCGCGCCAGAAGGGGCCGAGGCAACAAAATGCTGAACCGGTCACTGGATCCTCATCGATACCCACTCTTGGAGCAAACATACGGCAGACGAAATCATACGGTTTAGAGGTTGCACGAGCAGTTACGATTACGCCTCTGATTGGAACTTTCCAAAGCAACGAAAAGTCTGGCTGCATCTTCCGAATGGTCTTCTCTGAATTGGCTTCCACAACGTAGTCGAACCGGCTCTTGCCGACGTACACGGGTTTGATGCCTAAGGCTTTCGAAAGCCCGTGAGGCGCAGGTGTGCGTCTGTCTGGGAGAAGTGGAAAATCAAGCTCGATCCAACCATCCTTTCGTTCAGCCGTCAAAACTCCGCTGCGAGTTTGAAATCGAGCACGTTCATCAGGTTTGAGAAGTCCACTTTCCCACAGGACATGTGCGCTAGCCAAAGTGGCATGGCCACACAGGTCGACCTCGACCGCTGGTGTGAACCAACGTAAATTGAAGCCCCCAGCTTGTTTGCGGAGGAAAGCAGTTTCGGATAGATTCATTTCCCGTGCAATGTTCTGCATCCACTCATCATCACGCTGCTCCGAAAGAACGCAGACGCCCGCCGGGTTCCCAGCGAAGGGCGTGTCAGTGAAAGCGTCCACCTGAAAAATCGTTAGTCCCATGACTCCGCCGCAAGTCATGCTTGCGTATAACCTTTCACAAAGGTGAAAGAAAAAATAGGTGAGAGAGCATGGGACGATTCATGGAATACGTGAACCTTGGCAGAGCAGGCGTGAAGGTTTCTCGGATATGCTTGGGCTGTATGTCGTTTGGCACAGATGCTGCTTGGAAGGTTGAACTTGATGAGGCTCAGAGGCTGGTGAAGAAAGCAGTTGACTTGGGAGTGAACTTCTTCGACACTGCGAACGTCTACTCATCAGGCCGTTCTGAGGGGATCACAGGTGAATGCCTGAAAGGCTACCGTGATAACGTCGTTGTCGCAACGAAAGTCTATTTCCCAATGGGTGAGAGACCCAACGATTCAGGCCTATCCCGCCGCCACATTATGCAGCAAATCAAGGCGTCATTGAACAGGCTCAAAATGGATCACGTTGACCTCTACCAAATCCATCGATGGGACTACAATACACCCATCGAGGAAACCATGCGTGCCCTCAACGAGGTCGTCAGTCTCGGCTTCGCGCACTACATAGGGGCCTCAAGCATGTTCGCATGGCAATTCCTGAAGGCCCTCCACACAAGCGACCGCTTGGGTCTGGCCAGATTCGTCAGCATGCAGAACCACTACAACCTACTATACCGCGAAGAAGAACGTGAGATGATCCCCCTCTGCAAAGAAGAAGGCATTGCCCTCATACCTTGGAGCCCACTCGCAAGAGGTTTCCTTGCCGGAAAGTACCAACGTGGGAAAACACCGAAAGCCCCCCGGTATGAGGTTGACAAGTACTTATCGGAACGATACTTCAAACCCGAAGACTTCGATGTGCTGGATGTTGTCCTAGAATTGGCCAAACAGAAAGACGCAACGCCCGCCCAGATTTCTGTGGCGTGGTTGCTTCATAAAGGTGTGACTTCGCCAATAATCGGCGCAACTAAAGTAGAACATGTAGAAGAGGCAGTTGGAGCTTTGGACATAAGACTCGAAGCTGATGACGTTAAGCGGCTTGAAGAGGGTTACACGCCACATCCGATAATCGGCCACCAGTAATGCTGGATGCGCAGCAACAGATATGCGATGGACAGATCGATGCACATAGCGCCAGCTTTACAATGGCTCTTCAAAGAGTTGCAGATCAAGAATTCGATGACAGCGAGTTGGTTGAAGCTTTAGAAGAAAGCAGGCCCTAGAAGTTCCCGGTCTGTCATGAGTATGTGGAAGCAGCTGTATGCATTGGTCTGGCTTTCGTTCCTGCAGATTGTCATAATGGTGGCCCAACCCCTTGCGAGTTACATCGTAGACGGACATGCGTTGTTGGGTCTCGTTATTCTCGGGTTAGCACATTATAACAACGCATCGATCAAGAAGACTGAAGCTCCAGCCCGCCTGAAACGGACTACAAAAGCTACGGCTGCGTTAGCTTCGATTCAAGCAATCTTGGGCGTAACCCTCTATGTTGGCCTCACCTTGGGACTGGGTATTCCGTCAACCATGATCTTTCCAATCAGCTTGATTCACCTAGTGATAGCGTTGGCAATCATAACTCAAGCCTCTTCGGTGGCAACAGCGTTTGACATGTGGGAGGAACACGAATTCACTCCTCCAATGAAACCTTCTTAGTTCGAGGCTCCGGGCGCATCCGCGACAGCAAGGCCTACGACTATACGTTCTTCACGCGTAGCTCTAGTTGTGGAATCTTTTCTAGCTTCGATGGCTTGGTCGACAGTTCGATGCCTTCGAATTTGTTCCTTGTGTGAAAGGGTCTTGATTCGACGATGTCAGGCGTGGAGCGACTGCTGAGCCTACGGCTACGGGTACTAGACGTGTAGTTTTACTTGTGGAATTCGTCGGCTAGGTCTTGCAGTAATTTTGCGTGACGTTGTTCGTCCGTCATGATTTTCGTGAAACTTTTCCGTATGGATGTGAGGATTCTCACGTGATTTTTCGAATCCTCCACGATCTTGGTTAGGGTGTTCTTGATCTTCTTGTTGTCTGACTGGTTTGCTAGCTTCGTGTAGCTTTCGATGATGTCCTGTTCCACGGCTACCCAGTGGGTTAGGTTTTCTTCGATTACGCCGTGGTATCCTATTTCCACGTCCTTCTCAGCTTTCACGGCTTGGTCTAGGGTTTCTATGTCGTTGATTATTCGTTCCCTTCCTCTCTCACTCATTTTGAATCACCTTCAGAATCCTGCTAGGAGGGCCTTCACAGCGTCAGCCGCTGCTTGGTAGAATAGATTAGGATAGAGGCCTGTAATCAAACTTAACCCAACCAGTACGACACATGGAATGAGCAACAAAACCGGAATCCGCATCGAACCTTCAGCAGCCTCCAATTTGCTGCTTGGTTCAGCGAAAGCAATGGTTCGAATTACTCTGAAGTAGTATCCTATGGAAATCAAGAGATTGACCAACATCAAAACGACAGCCCCAGTCAGGATCAGTGAGCCCACAGCCAAGTTCGAGAGTACAATCAGGAATTCGCTCCAGAACAAACCGAATGGCGGCACACCGGTCATAGCCAAAGCGCCAAAACTAAAGAGCGCCGCCAAGATCGGGCTCTTCCTGCCCAACCCCGCCATCTCAGAGAGGCTTCGGGTTCCGATTTGGAACGTGACGATTCCGGCAAGAAGGAACAGGAGCCCTTTCAACAATGCGTGGTTCCAGATGTGGAAAACGCTCGCGGAAAAGCCTGCAGCGGTTAAGGTGGCGATTCCTAACAAAATGTAGCCCACCTGGGCGATGCTTGAGTAAGCTAAGAGGCGCTTCAAGTCATCTTGCTGAAGGGCCGAGAGGTTTCCGATGAACATGGTCGCAACAGCTGTAATCGCTAGTATTGGTTGAGCCATAGCCACGTAGGACGGAAGAATCAGGATGCCGCCCAGCAAACGGATGAATGCAAAACTGCCAACCTCAATGATGATCCCCGAGAGCAAAGCGCTCATCGGGCTTGGTGCCGCAGGGTGCGCGTCAGGCAACCACATGTGCAAGGGAGCTATTGCAGCCTCGACGCCGAACCCCATGAATATCAAAACCAACGCCAGGTCCCCTATCGGGGTTGGTGTCGCGAATGCTTTGACGAAGCTTTCGATGTTCAGTGAACCGGTGAGGCCGTAAATGAGTGCAATGCCGTATAGTGCTGTCAGGCTTCCGATTCCACTCATGATCAAATACTTCACTGTCGCTTCGATCGCTTCCCAGCTGTGCTTGTAGAACGCCACCAAGCCGTAGGCGGCCACGCTCATGCCCTCCCACCCGATGAAGAAGGTCAACAGGTCCCCTGACACTGTGACAGCGTAGATGCTCAAGTACAGTAGCAGTATCAGCGACTGGAAAACCGCTGAGTTGCCATCCTTTCTCAGATATGCAATCGAGTATACTGAGATCATGAAGGAGAGAAGAAGCGCTATCGATGAGATGTACACACCCAGCTCGGTAATCGTAAAAGTGGTTGCCAAAATGCTTGGTTCTAGTTGAATGACTATCGACTTGCCCGACGCGAGGATCTGTGTGGCTTGTTGCCAGTTACTGTACGCAATGAAACCAAATGTCACGAGGGCCACAATGCCGCTCACAGCTGAACGGTGGCTTGTCTTATTCTTGAAAGCCAGGTCAAGGAGTAGGACCGCGAATGCGCCCACAAATCCTGGGAAGAACGTTGCCAGCAGCATGGTCCAGTCGTAAATCATCGGGACATCACAATCCACAGCGCAAGCAGCAACAGTACTGCGACCATAGGCCACAGGTTCTTCGCTAGAATACCGGTCTGAATGTTTCTTACAGCACTCGAAATTCGCGAGGTGGGTCTTACAAACAATGCTAGGTAGAGTGCATCAAACCCATAACCAGCCAGCATGGCGTTCCTCAACTTTTCCAAAGATGGATGGTCTTTGAGGAAGGTTCGTGGGTCAGGCCTGCCAACATAGAATGCCATGTACGCAGGTGCGAACCCGAGTACGATTGCGACTATTGAAGCACCGACGATAGGCAGCGCAAACACAAGCTGCTCTTTGAAGCCTAGGAGGCTCGCAGCCCAGTTCTCCGTGAAACCTAGCACTAGAACGCAGGCGCTTAGAATCATCAGTGGGACGGTCATGATTTTCGGAGCCTCATGGAGGTCTTTGTCCGAGGCCATCTTGCTTTCTTTGCCGAAGAAGACTTTGAACAGTGCCCGGAACATGTAGAACGATGTGAGTATCGACGCCACGACCATGAGCAGCACTTGTATGTTCATATGGGCGAGGGAGAGTTCAGTGATGATGAGATCTTTGCTCCAGAACCCAACGAACGGCGGAACACCCGCTATCGCCAAGGTCGAAAACAGGAAAGCGATGAAGGTTAGTGGCATACGCTTCCTTAGTCCGCCCATCTCAGCCATGTCCCGCGTTCCAAGCATGTGAATGATTGATCCGGCGGCCAGAAATCCGAGGGCTTTGAAGAAGCCTTGGCTCATTAGATGGAATTGAGACGCGAACCAACCCCCTTGGGTGCCGGTTCCTAGAGCCGCAAACATGAACCCCAGCTGACTGATGGTTGAGTAGGCTAGAACGCGTTTGATGTCCATCGTGACTGTTGCAATGCTGGCGGCGAGCAATGCTGAGATTATTCCGACCCAGCCAACAGTCGTCAACCAAGATGAGCTTGAGGAGAAGATGGGGTAGGTTCTGGCGACCAAGTAGACACCAGCGTTCACCATCGTAGCAGCATGAATCAAGGCGCTAACAGTTGTTGGGCCCTCCATTGCGTCGGGCAACCACACATGCAAGGGAACCTGCGCAGACTTTCCCATGGCTCCAATGAGGACAAGGATTCCAGTTGTTGTAAGAAGCGAGGCTGGGATGAAGCCTTGGGATGCCATCGTGCTCAGTTTCTGGAAATCGATGCTGCCTGTCGTTGTGTAGAGCCAGATGAATCCGATTAGGAGGGCGGCGTCACCTACCCTCGTGACTAAGAAGGCTTTGAGGCCAGCGCGAACTGCTTCTGGCTTGTTATACCAGAAAGCGATTAGAAAGGCAGAGCAGATTCCTACGATTTCCCAAAATATGTAGAGCTGTAGGAAATTCCCGGCGATTACGAGTCCAGTCATCGCGCCGATGAAGAGTAAGACTAGCGAGTAGTACCTTGGCAGGCCTTTCTCGTGTCCCATGTACCCCTGTGAGTATACTACGATCAGGAACCCAAGTGCGTTGACCACGACCGCGAGGAAGGCCGCCAAGCCGTCTACATGTGCGGTTACCGTGAAGCCATAAGCCGAAAGCCAAGGAATAGAAGATTCGACGATCTTCCCGCTCTGGACATCTAAGAGTAAGCTCAGGGCTAGCAGGAATGTTGTCCCAACGATTGCGGCCGCGAACCAATTCCGAGCTTTGTTCCAACGGGAGAGTAGTAGTACAAAGGGAATGGAGATGAACGGAAGCGCCCAGACAAGCCATTCCGCGTAGAACATGGTCAATGTGCCAGTCTCCTAATTTCCCACGGGTTCAAAGTTCCATACCGACGAAAAGCCAAGATTACAAGGGACAGCGCGAGTGCCTCAACGCTAGCGCCTACAGAAATCGAGAGCACAACCAGCGATGACGAGAAAAGTGAAGCCTCCCCATTAACGACCCCACCTGCGAAAAGAACTAGGTTAGCGCCCCATATCATGACTTGAAATCCCATAATCATCTTGACCAAGTTCTTGGTTGTTACAATCGCACCAAACCCCGACATGAAGAGGATGGCTGCAAAGACTTGGAGTAGTTGTTGTTCGTTCAATGCTCAACTCCTCCTTCACGGGAGAATAGGTTCATTACGCCAAGCATTGCTGCGGCGACTACGATGACAACTAGCAACAGGTCCCAAGAGCGCATGGCCCACAAGAAGGCAAGAGGACTGACGGGTGGCGAAGCCAACCCGGAAAGTTGCATTTGCTCAACTACCTTGCCTTGGAAAGGTTGAAAGTTTGAGACCAGTACGACTATTGGAATCGCTGCGAGGACGGCAAGCACCAAACCCAGAATGTTCTGTTTGTTCAGCTGATCCTCGAAACGCCATGCATCGCCGCCCACGATCATCAAGATCACCATGAAGAGGACGGAAACCGCTCCCGCGAAAGTTACGATGTGAAACAGGCCCGCAAACTCAGCACCAAGTGTAATGAGGAGCACACCGAATACAATGCTCGAGTAGAACAAAAGAATCAGCGACCAAACCAGCTTACGCACTAGCAATGCCACTATTGTGACAATAACGAGCATCAAGCCCAGAAGGAGAGTGATTTCAAAACTCATTTCACAATCGCTTTCCTCATTGTTAAATCAGATTTGTTGGGCGTCGCCAACTCGAACTGTTTCGTCATCTCCAATGCCTTGAACGCGCAGTTGTCAACACACTCGCCACAGAAAATGCACGTCGACAATTCAAAGACGGGGCGTTTGACGGCGAGTTCTCGGTCACCCACTTTCCGCGTCCCAATATCTACCATCGTGATGACGCTAGCAGGGCACACCATGGCACAGACCTGGCAGCCTGTGCATTTGTCAGGGTCAATGTCCAGTTTCCCGCGGAATCGCAGTGGAAGTACGACCGGCTGGTACGGATATGTTCGGGTACTTGGCTTTTCCAGCATGGTTCGGAACATTTCGGGTATGGCTGCGCCAGCCCTTCTACGGGGCAATTAACAAGCCTCCTTGAATCAAGAACAGAACGAACGCGACTTGTGCAAGGCTGACAGGCGTCAGAATTTTCCAAAACAGCTCAGTCGCCTGGGCAATCTTCACTCGGGCAAGCGAGGTTTTGAGCACGAAAACAAGGAAACCAACAGCGAGAAGTTTAACCATAAAGTAAACGAAGTAAAGTACCGAAGGCGGGATCCCAAATATCACGGGGCCGAGGCCACCGCCGAGAAAAAGCGACACCGCCAACGCAGAGCCGAAGACGTAGCTAACTTCCTTGGTGAGCTTGAGGAATGACAACGCCCGTCCTGAGAATTCCGTTAGCCAACCCGCGACGATTTCAGTTTTGGCGCTGGGAATATCGAAAGGAGGTTTCTCAAGTTCAGCCATTAAGGCGATGATGTAAACCACGAAGGCAAACGGCATTATCACGATATTCCATAGTCCGCTCTGGGACGCGACAATTCCTTCCACTGAGAGGCTCTTGGAGTAGAGTGCGGCCGTGATGATTGCGAGAACGAACGGGATCTCGTAACTCACGTACTGCAAAACCAATCTTCCGGTGGCGATAGTCGTGAAACTACTCGCAGAGGAGAAACTGAGAATCGCCACTACGAACGCTGCGTACGCAAGGAGGAATAGGATTGCCAGCAGGTCGAAGTCGAACCCTGCGAGTGGTGAAGGACTGATTATGGGAATGAACATCATCGACAGCAGTGGTGCGAGGATGTATAGAGCGGGGGCGAACAGGAATATGATCCGGTCAGCATGAGAGGGAATGATTTCTTCTTTGAACAGCAACTTGAGAAAATCCGCTAGGGGTTGGAGGATGCCTGATGGTCCTGTGATCTTAGGACCTATTCGACCCTGCATTCGAGCAGAGGTCTTCCTGTCGAGCCAATCGAAGAGGAAACCCATTCCGATGGTGAAGAGGACTCCTGGGAAGATTATTGCTTCCAGAATTTCAGCAATCATTGTTACTTCGCTCTTTCAGGGAAGTAGTGGTTGATTCCATATTGCCTGAGTTCTTCCCCAGACCATGTCCATTGTCGGTTCGTCTCAGTATCCATGAAGGACATGCGGTCCATGCAACCGAAGCAGGGGTCGATCGCCGTTAGCACGACTGGGACGTCTGCGATCGTCTGTCCCTTCAGCAGTTCGAGGGCCGTTGGTAGGTTCGCCATTGTCGGCTGGCGGGATTTCACTCGGTCTGGTGTTCGTCCGCCTGACGATTTCACGTAGTAGAAGATCTCGCCCCGAGGAGCTTCGCTGCGCGACGAATGTTCTCCTGCTGGGATTATTGGTGCAATCTTGACTCTTATCGGGCCCTCTGGAAGATGCTTTACCGCGTAGCTGACCATGTTCGCGGATACTATCATTTCATCGAGGCGCAGTTTCAGCAACGCATGCACATCGCCGTCCTTGCATGTCACCATGTCGAAGGGCACTTCATCATATGCGGCGTATGGATCGTTTAATCGAACATCTTGCCTGAGCCCCACGTATCGTGCCATGGGTCCGACAGCGCATAAACGCTCTGCAAGGTCCGCATCGATTTTGCCGATGTTTTCGGTTCGCTCGAGCATCGTCTCTTCTGTGTCAACAATCTCCTTGTAGTAATTCGCGCGTTCGACTAGGAACTTCATTCTTTCGACGATTCTGTCTTCCATGCCCTCAGGCATGTCGAGCCTGACCCCGCATATGGCGTTCATCGATTTGTGAACCCGGTTACCGGAAATTGCCTCAACTAAGTCGAGGACGACTTCGCGGTCACGCCAAACCCACATGAACAAGGTTTCGAACCCTGCCCAGTGTCCCATCAATCCGACCCAGAGGAGGTGGCTGTGAATTCTCTCCAGTTCTGCGACGATTGTGCGGATGAACTTGGCTCGGCGCGGTACCTCGTAAATCGTCAATCCTTCGACGGCTTGTGCATAGGTTATGCTGTGAACGAAGCTGCATATTCCGCAGGTTCGCTCGAACATGTACATGTTCTGAACCCACGGTCTTGATTCCGCCGCTTTCTCCAGGCCTCTGTGAACGTAGCCTATTCTGGGGATGACCTCGATGATTCTCTCGCCCTCAAGTATCAGCTTGAAGTACTCAGGTTCCTTCAAGGCTGGATGAATAGGCCCGAAGGGAACAAGGGTTTCAGTCGAGTACTTCATCAAACCTGCCGATTCTTCTTTTCGAACCGGTTTATCCTCGATCATTCTTTGACAACCTCCAAGTGCAGTCGCTTTCGAATTTCTTCAGGTTTCGAAGTCTTCAGCAGAGGTGGGGGTAAGTCGTCTGGCCAAGTCTCGGGAAGTAGTAGTTTCCTGTCCATCCATGGGTTGCCTTCAAACTTCACACCTAACATGTCATGAATCTCCATCTCATAGAGAATCGCGCCCGGAATAATGCCCACAATAGAATCAGTAGTTGTGTTGGTTTTTGGGATGAGAGTCCGTATGTGCAGGTTGTCTGTTTCGTGAGAGAAATGGTAAATGACGCCAATATTCTGTCCCAAGTCGAGTCCGGTCATCGTCACGAGGTGGCGTATGCTCATGCCGTTGACGATATGCGAAAGGAAGCTCTTCAGCTTCTTCTGATCAACCTCGACCAGCGTTTCACCTTTTCGAAGTTGGGTGACCTTTGCTTTCGCTTCGTTGGCGTATCTTTCGACTTGCTGAAGGAATACTTCGCTCAATTACTTTACCTCCCCCAGCAGCTTCAGAACCCCATACATTATGGCTTCAGGCCTGGGTGGGCAGCCTGGAACAAACATGTCAACTGGGATCACGTCTTGGATCCCTTGTCCAGCATTATAACAGCCTTTGAAGACTCCGCCTGCCGCTGCACAAGCACCAAGTGCGATGACGTGCTTCGGCTCAGGCATCTGTTCGTAGACACGTCTCAACCTGTCCTTCGTCTGTGCGTTGACAACCCCAGTCACAATGAGAACATCGGCATGCCTCGGGCTGGGTACGAGTACAGCGCCGAATCTTTCAATGTCGTACGTTGGTGTTAGGGCAGCGACGAGTTCGATGTCGCAGCCGTTGCAAGATGACGCGTTGATGTGGAACACCCACGGTGAACGTTTCCTTGCCCAAACGGCTAATTTTTCAAGCAAGCTCTGCGCCTCCAGTTCCCACAAACCAAACCATCAGAACAAACAACGAGAAACCACCCGCTAGAGTGAACAGGAGCGGCCACAACAACCCTCGTGCGGCAATTGAGCTAGCAATCAACAGCCCAACCACCTCGAACGCAACAAACAGCGCCGCATAAACAAACAACTCCGAATGATACTTGCCACGCTCAGGGGGCAGTTCCTCTCCTCCCGAGAATGCGTCAAACTTGGTTCCGGTTCCAGTACTTACCTTGCCGAGCTTACCTACGGCGAAATAGAATGCCAGTACGAATAGGATAACCGACCAGATTACAACCAAAAGGTCTACGCTCACTATCAATTGTTAGCGCCCTCCTTCAGTATTCTCAGAATTGAGTTCACTATTGAGTTGGAGACGCGCCGAATTTCCGGCGTCAATTGCTCACCGAAGTAAGTGTCCTTCGGTTGAATCGCCAGGAGCCACACTTGGCTCTTCGGCAATAGTTGCTCCGCAATGAGTTTGAGCGGTATTCCATGTGTTGTGAAGAACGGGTAACTTGTCCGCTCTATTGAGACTAGTTGCGTCTCGCCCGGTTCTGCTTTCATCTCACAAGCGTCAACAAAAACAACATGATCAGGAGCAAGGTCGCCTATCCCTGTAATCAAGGCCTCAACATTGTCTTCGCCGTCGAAAACGTAGAAGCCGTTTCGCGATGTGCCGTTTGTGATTGATTTCAGTTTCTTCGCAATGTAGCTGCCGGCATAATCATCTCTTCGAAGTGGGTGTCCCATCCCCACGAAAACCACTTTTTTTCCATGTGATAAAGAAGAATCCAGGATGGATTCTAGCTCCGGTATCCACGTAGTTGTAGTCGAGGTTGTCTGCTGCGAAACCGTTACCTGTTTTTTCAAGGTCAGACGAACCTCGAAAGGCGTATCCGAAATGATGCTACTTAAGAAGGTGCCATAATTACCGCAGCTGGAAAGAAGCTTGACCGAGAATAATGCGTGACGTTGCAGGAAGCGTCATCATCAAAACCATAGGCCAACCAGACCACAGGGACCCACTGCATACGAAGCCCATGGAGGCGAAACCACTTATTCTCGTTCTCCTTCAAGACTAAAATGGCGCCTCAGCGAGAACTGTGAAAAGAAAATGCCAACCGAAATCAGCAGCATGACGTTCGTAAATCGCATCTTCGAAAACCTAGACAAAGCTAATCGAAACGAAATTGAAGCGCTCTACCACGACATCATGGGCGCGGGTGTAATTCTCCCCTCAGGAGAAGGACGCTCAAAAGGAGCGTTAAGCATTGCATGCAGCGAATTAGCGAAGATGCGCCAAGGAAAACTTGTACTCGACCGTGGCGACATTGGCTTTCCCGGAAGGAATATTCTAGAGGCCGCCCCGATTCTGAAACAACGGTTCGGCCAAGTTTGTCTGCTGATCAACTCGGGCAGTGGCAAATCCCTAATGCCATTACTCGACGCCCAACAATTGGCCATGTACATAGCTCAACATGGCAATCCGCGAGATTTCCACATCGACGCTGTCACCTCTGAGCGTGATTCCCCAATCGGGAAGCTCGGAGCACGCTACGGTAACGTGCTCGTTTTGAAAGGGCGAGAGTCTGAAGAGGTGCCGACCGAATCGAAGGAGTTCAGAACCACGGGCATTCTCGAAGACCTCTTCATTCTGGGTACCGGAGTGCTCTTCCAAGCTATCGGCGAGGCGCTTTATGAGGAAGCGCAGGCAGACCGGGTATTAGCACGATCAAAAGAGTTGTTCGGTGAGATTGGATCCCTTGTTGATGAGATGGTCACTTCGGATTTCTTCAAATCCTTGGTGGATTCGTTGGAGCAAAGGCATTCCTGCTTCTTCGTTGGGTTAGGTAGCGGAAGGGAAGTTGCCCGCATGACCGCGGTCCGTGTGGGGCATGTGAAACGTGCGATAGGTGACCAAATTTACGTGGCCGGAGAATCGAACACTCCTGCACCACGTGCAGGCGACGTTCTTGTTGTCATTTCGAACAGCGGCGAGACTGAGATCGTGGCCGGTTGGTGTAAGAATTTCAAACGCATGGGAGCGAAGGTTGCTTCCATTATAGGCAACCCGGACAGCACAATAGCCGCAGCCTCGGACCTCTCATTCACAATCAAAGGCGACGGGGTCCAAGGAAGGCCGAATAGTTTCTACATCAAAACCGCGTTTGCTCTAAGCCCGCTCCCAATTTACTTGGTCGAAAAAGTCGCCGAGCGCGGCCTCAGACTACCGGAGTATATTCTCAGATGGCACCACTCCGTCACCTCCTGATTTTGGATGCGCCGATTTGTACGGTCGACGTAGGACTTAGATTGCTTAGCGCTCTCTCAAATGAACCATGACAACGAGCAGAAGATTCGCCCACTTCAAAAGAGATGTTGCCGAACCTAGAATCAAAGAAATCCCCGAAGGCGGATTCTGTATCTCTGCGTTCCTCATTATCTCGAAGAGGGGCTATCCGAACAAGGTCTTGATGGGTCACCTAAACAAGAATGCGCCATGGGATCACATTGGCGCGCTTGACTTGGAAAGAGTCAAGAGGCATAGTAGGGGATGGATGCTCCCCTCTTCAGGTCTCATTTTCGGGGAATCCCCACAAGAAGCTTCAACAAGAATTCTGAAAGAACAGCTAGGGTTGGAAAATGAGAATTTGGAAGGACCGCGTATCATCTCCGAAATCTATGGAGATGAAGAACATTGGGACTTAGAATTCCTGTTTCTCGGCGAACTCGAGGATGCACCCTCCCATAACGCCTGGCTTGAATTGAAATTCGTTGATCTCTCAAAAACTCGTCGAGAAGAAATCGCGAGGTTACACGAGGACGTACTTGCGCATGTTGACAGATGGAGCAAATGAGGAAAATCTGAAACGCGTTGTCAGCCTTGCTTGACGTCAACGCTCCTGTGACGACGTTTCCATCAGTCCACAGTCACAGTACGCACAGGCTTGAATAGGTTCTCGTAGTACTCGCGCATCCATGGTAGAATCTCGCGTCCCAGCAGGCTGAGGAATCTTTCCTCAATTGGGCTTGCGCTGTGAATGTACACGCGGTCAAAGCCCATTTTCAAAAACTCACCAAGCCTCTTGATAATGTCGTCTGAGTCCGTGGTGATTAACCACGACTCTTTGATCTGTCGCTCTTCCTCAGGCCCGACGAGCGCTTCAAGTTCCCGCGGGTCCCAGACATTCTCTCTTTTTTCGCGGGGGATTGCTGTTGTTGCCCAGAACATCGCCGACTTCAAGGCCCGGTTGTAATCAATGTCATACGCTACTTTGAACTCCATACTCTTACTGAGTTTTGATGGGTCCCGCCCAACTTTCATTGCAGCCATCTCCATGGCCCCGACAATCTTCATGAAACGTTCAAGCCCTCGAGGGTTCGTCAGAATTCCGTCGCAGAACTGACCTGCGATTCGTGCAACCCGCTCATTCGAAGTGGCCAGGTACACCGGGATCTTCATCTTCGGCTTCGTGTAGAGTTTCGCTTTGTTCAGTTGGTAGTATTTGCCCTCGTAGGTCACAAAGTCGCCTTTCCAAAGTTTCTGAATGATCTCAATTGATTCTTGGAGTCTGGCAATCTTCTCCTCAAACCCAGGCCACTTAAACCCAAGAGGTATCTCATTCATCGCATGTCCGGTTCCGAGTGTGACGAAAATTCGACCCGGGTAAAGGTTGTCGAGGGTTGCGAAAGCCTGTGCAACGATTGCGGGGTGGTAGCGGAACAGTGGGGTCGTGACTGCGGTCCCAACTTCAACTTTTCGAGTTTTCTCTGCAGCCGACGCCATCCATACCCAAGGAAATCCAGCTTGGCCACCCGTGTCACCCCACGGGTGAAAATGGTCGCTGGTGACGATAATGTCGAACCCCACAACTTCGGCTTGGACCGTGTACTGGAGCAGCCTTTGCGGGTCGTACTGCTCCTGGGCCGCCCAATAACCCAGACGAAGTTCAGCCACCAATCATATGCGCCCTTGAAGCAGACCGTAAATACGATATCTTTCGCTTAAAGCTTCCAGATGAAGCAAACTGCCGAAAACAGCATCCAGTCGCCTCAATGAGGAACCAACGCCCTCAACAGATTCGGGAGGCCGCTCAGTTTGTCAAAACTCACGCTTGCCGCAGCCCCTTCCAGTTTCAGAACTTCATCGACAGACAGTCGCCACCCCACTGCCCCAGCATCATCCAATACATTTTCTGCTCGTTTCACGCCAGGAATGGCGATTACTTGCTCTTTGTCAATTAGCCAGTTCAGGGCAACTTGCGATGGCGTTTTCCCGTGAGCGGTTCCCAATTCAGACAGCACGTGGTTTACTCCCTCAAGCCGGGTCAGGTTGCGCGTTGAGAATTTAGCATTCGTTCTTTGAACGAAGCTGCTTGGGTAACTACCTGCATTGTATTTACCAGTAAGCAGGCCTTTTCCAAGAGGGCTGTAGGCTATGATTGAAATTCTCTCGCTTTCTGCATACGGGAGAAGCTCCGTCTCCACGCTTCTTTCGAGTAGGTTGTACTTCACTTGATTCGACGCGAGTTCTAGTGGGGCGGACGCTTCTTGAGCGGCTTTCATCTTCTTCAGGCCAAAGTTGCTTACGCCCAAACAACGGATTTTTCCATGTTGGAGGAGTTTCTTCATCGCTCTCATTGTGGTCGCAATCGGGACGATTGGGTTCGGCCAGTGCAGTTGGCAAAGGTCGATGACGTCAACACCCAACCGGCGCAACGAGTGGTCAACCGCTCTTAACAGGCGGCCATAACTGAAGTTCAAAGGCCAGACTTTCGAAGCAATCACAACTTCGTCACGGTGGTCGCGAATTGCTTCGCCGATTAGCTCCTCTGATTTACCACCGCCGTAGATTTCAGCGGTGTCAATGAAGTTGATGCCAACTCCTAGCGCTTTCTGGAAGGCGTCAAGGACGTCCTTCTTGCCGTACGACCGACTCCATCCCCATTCTCGGCTTCCCCACTGCCAAGTTCCCAAACCTATTGCGGAAACTTTGATTCCGGATTTTCCCAGTTCTTTGAATTCCAAACTACTAACACCAGAAACGATCTGAGTGCTGCTTAACTCGTTGCGATGCTGCCGCGAACGCGTGCTTCTTCCTCAATCTTGTTGAACGCCACAAATCCCACTATGAGCATTGAAATTGAGAGCAGGAAGGCAACGATGTATTCAGTGATCTCTGGTAGGATCGTAGGGGAGTCCAGTGCTGCGTGTCGCATAAGGTCGATGAAGTAGGTGAAGGGAATAGCCAAAGAGATGTACCGGAAGGGTGTCGGAATAAGCGTGATTGGAAATAGTGCTCCTGTTACTATGATGTAGCCGAAGAATATCAAGTTCGAAATTGTATTGTAGGATTTCAGTCGCATTGTTAAGCCGGCCATAAGAATTCCGAATCCGATTAGGCCCACCTCGTAAAGGCCGAGGGAGAAGAAGAAGAGCAGTGGGTTCAATAGTTGAATCGCGCCCCCGCCGAGAAGGTAGAGTACAACGGTAGTGTAACCTATGATGAGCGTGCTGGTTAGGAAAACCCGCGCCCATCTACCAATTATGAGCGTTACCCTATTAGCCGGTGCCAAGAAGAACTGCTCTAATGTTCCGGCAGTCTGCTCGGTTCTCACACTCTGCCCTATGCCCCAAACAGCAGTGCCGAAGAGAGTTATGAAAATGAAACCTAGGAAAAAGAAGCTGAAACCGCCTCCCGAAGTCGCTTTGGTGGTGGGCGTTGTTGGGGTGAAGAGTGTTACGCCGAGGGCGAAGAAGAAAAACCACATTGGTGTGCTGATGAATTCGCCTATCATCCATGCTGGGTAGCGCAAGTAGGAACGCAGATCCTTCAGGAAGGCGGCCTTGAATTCCCTAAGGCCTTTGAGTGTTGAGCTAGTACTTTGAGAATTCACCTGTAACACCCGCACGTTTCTCAATGTGCTTGAAAATGGCGTAGCCGAGAGTTGGGTAAGCTACAGCCAATGCAAGTAAAATGAAGACGCTTCCGTATAGGCTGACAAGGGTTTGATTTGCGAGAACAATCTTGCGCATGTCATCAATGACGTAAGTCTGTGGTAATGTCCTGGAGAGTAATTGAACCCAGTAAGGAAGGAGTGTTACGGGATAGTATGTCCCGGTCAGCGTTGCGAAGAGAAGGTTGACGATTTGGGTGAAGACGTAAGGCTCTTTGAACCTAACAACGAACCCCGCGAAGAGAAACCCGATCCCGAACAGTGGGATCAGGCCCACCAACAGGGCCAGATAGGCTTCGAGTAAGCTGGCGAAGGCCGCGGGGAGTGTAACTGCAACCGTAACTCCAACAACAATGAAGAAGATCCCCGCTGTAATCACAATATCCGTCAGGCTGAGGCCAATTAGAAGTGTGACACGGCTTACGGGCGCTAGAAAGTTTTGCTCAAGCGTCCCTTTCATTTGCTCATCACGCAGCGCCACGCCAACATCCTCCACTACAACCCAACTTACCATCCAGACAGCACTCCCCAGAACCTCATAGACCAAAACATTTTGTGTCCCAGTACGAGCGGCAAAATTCAACGCGGCATTTCCGCCTCCCACGAACTGCCCCATCCCAAAGATGAGGGATGTGAACAGGAATGGTATCACGAGGTACAGTAGGAAGTTGCCTGGGTACCGGGTGTAATGTTTGATTCCTTTCCAGAAAATCGCGGCTAATGCGCCCGCTACCGCTCGAGGGCCGGAAATAGTATTCATTCTAATCTCTTAGGCTCCTGCCAGTTTGAGAAATGAAGACGTCTTCGAGAGTGGGCTCGATGAATGCCACTTTGGTTATGGTGACTTCTTTGCGAACCAAGAATTCCAAAATCTTAGGCAAAACTTCCTTGCCCTTCTGAACATGTACTCGCAGCAGACCCTTATCGTCGGAGCCGTCAATTGATGAGATAGCTACCTTGGAGACTTCACTGAAGGATTCTAGTGTTTTGGCGGTCTGGTCGGATATGTTGCGGGCTTCGATTTCAATAACGTCGCTACTCTTCACTTTCTCCTTCAGCTGTGTGGGGGAATCCAAGGCAACGATTTTTCCATGGTCAATTATGGCGACCCTGTCGCTCAGAAGGTCAGCCTCTTCCATGTTATGAGTCGTGAGAAGAATCGCATGTCCTTCCTGCTTTAGACTGTGAATTGTGTCCCGAATCAACCGCGATGATTGGGGATCGAGGCTTGCGGTTGGTTCATCAAACAACAACACTGGCGCGTCGTTGAGCAATGCTTTCGTGAAGGAGAGCCGTATCCGCATGCCGGTGGAATAATTCTCAACGAGGGTGTTCTCGCGGTCCTTCAAACCCATTAGGGCTAGGAGTTCCTCGATTCGTTTCTTGGCGAAGGATGGGTCAAGGTGGTATAGAGCTGCGAAATATTCAAGGTTCTCTCGGCCAGTCAATTTCCAGTAAAGAGTGCGTTCCCCAGTTAACATTACGCCAAGATTCTCGCGTACTTTTTGCTGGTCCTTTGCAACGCTGAACCCACCGACCAGAGCGTCTCCAGAGGTCGGGGTGATCAATGTGCAAAGCATTTTGATTGTGGTTGTCTTACCTGCACCGTTCGGCCCGAGGAGGCCGAATATTTCCCCTTTTGGAACATTGAAACTTATGTCGTCCACTGCGACAAGCGTCTTCGGGCTTTTCCGAAACAGGGGGCCCTCTTTGGTAACGAAGGTCTTTGAAAGTGCTCTGACTTCAACCGGGTTCATAGCACATCAGCAGGTTTGGGGGACGGAATCACCCGGACGGTCACTAATTAGTTTGGTGAGGACGCTCTATTCATGAATTGGAGCTTTGGTGTTAGATCAATGAATGATGAGGCTGGCTGTCAAAACAACGAGGACAAAGACCGTAATGGCTAGGTACTTCAGGTTCTTGGCTACACTGAAGTAGAAAACTGAGGCGACGACTCTCAGGTACGGGGTAATCATAAGCAGTACGATACCTAATCCCATAATGTGAAGGGGAGTCCATCCCCCCAAGAGAAGGCTCTGAATCGTTTGACCTCTATAATTAAAAAAGTCAACTCCTTTCAAGGAATCGCCAGGTTGAAAGGTGATGCTGAGGTTTCCCTGTGTGAAGTAATAGCTGATGATTCCAGCTGTTTCAGTCAGAACGCTCGCAATCACGCCCACAATTAGAATGTAGCTGATTGCCCGGTCCAGTTTCTCTTCGCCTGATGCTTGGGTCACGGGGAAGTAACCCCCTTGTAAAGCATCTGAATAATCAGCCCGCACACAATCACCAAGAATAGGTATCGAACGAATCGACTCGGGAGGCGGTTGAGAACTCTCCCCCCCGCCACAGCTCCAACAGTCGTTCCCACGGCCATCGGCGCAGCTAAACCAATGAAAAGTAGGCCCGTAGAGAAATAGACGCTTGCCCCAGCCAGCGCCGTTATGCCAATGATGAAATTACTCGTTGTACTGGAGACTTTGGATGGCATCTTGAGTATCAGCTCATGAATTGATACTTTGAACGCCCCTGCCCCTATGCCAAGCATACCTGCTGCCAGCCCGGCAACAATCATTCCAGGGCCACCCAGGCGCGCGTTTGTCATCTCGTAGTCGACCTGCTTTCCAGCAGCCTGATCGTAGTAGCTGCCGCGTAATTCCAACCATCTTGAGAACTTGTCTTGTTTGAATTGCTTCGGGAAATCCTCCTTGAGGTGCCCCGATAGGCCATAGAAAGAGGTGAGAAGGAAAGCGGCGAAGAAGAAGTACAACAGCTTAGGTGCTATGAACGATGTGATAGTGGCACCGATTATTGCTCCCGTTATAGTGAACATTTCAAGGTAGAATGCAGCCTTTACGTTTGTTATGCGTTCTTTCACGTATGATGCGGCTGAGCCGCTAGAGGTAGCGATTATGGTTACCATACTCGCAGCGATGGCATACTTCACTGGGACACCGAAGGCGACGAGGATAGGTATCATGATGCTTCCACCACCTAACCCAGTCAAAGCTCCCATGAAGCCCGCAAGAATCGAAATCAACAGAACGGTAATCATGTCAATCATGGATTACGCCAATCCTTAGCTACTCGTTTCCGGATCAGTTGGGGTATGTTGGCTAGGATATTATTGTTTAATTTGATGTGTTGTGCCGTTCAGAACCCATGAAAGCCATTACGGTCACCCCAGGTTCCAAGGGCTCAGTTCAGCTGGCCGAGATTGAGCAGCCGCAACCGAAACAGAACGAGGTTCTTCTCAAGATCGCTAAATTAGGCATCGACGGGACTGACCGTGACATTAACGACGGGTTCTACGGCGCCCCTCCTGACGGTGAAAAGTTCTTGGTGACCGGGCACGAAGTTCTTGGCATCATTGAAGCCACGGGGACAAACGTCCAAGGATTTTCCAAAGGCGATCTAGTTGTTCCAACTGTTAGGCGTTCTTGCCGCGAGAATTGCTTGAATTGCAGTCGGGGAGAATCCGACATGTGCCTAACCGGACACTACTTCGAGCATGGAATCTACAAACTCCATGGGTTCGCCTCCGACCTAGCCCTCTCGGATTCGAATTATCTGGTGAAGGTTCCACCGGATCTCGCTGATGTGGCGGTTTTGCTGGAGCCAACGAGCATAGTTGAGAAGGCCACATACCAAATCGACCAGATCCAGAAGAGAATGGCTTGGGAGCCAAAGACAGCCCTCATGCTTGGCGCAGGCCCGATTGGGCAACTCGGAACTTTCCTGTTGAGGTTGAGGAGTTTGGAGGTTTTCACGATGGCCCGAAGGCCAAAGGATGACTTGAAAGCGCGTCTCGTGGACGCGGTCGGAGCGCAATACGTTGACGCAACACAAACCTCACTCGAGACCCTCGGCAAAACCTTCGACATCATAATCGAGGGAACCGGCAACGCATCCGTTGCCCTTGACGCGATGAATCACCTCTCAACTAACGGTGTTCTATGCCTATTGGGCGTCTATAACGCATCTCAATCGACTTTCCAATTCGGTGACATGCTCAGGGAGATGGTTTTGAGAAATAAACTGCTGTTTGGTTCAGTAAACGCAAACAAGCGCTACTTCGAGATGGGACTGATAGACCTTCGGCAGGTCAAGCAGAGGTTCGGCGACGTGCTCTCGCGTATGTTCACGCTGGTTCTAAAACCCGAAGAATTCAAACAGGCATTTGATCCTCAACCAGAGGACATTAAGACCGTCATCAACTTCGCGTGAAACATGGGGCCATGTCTCTTACGGCGTCTTCCAAGTATTCTTAACCACCCAAACTGGCTCGTCGGGATTGAAGTACTCCTGACCCTCAGCCTTGTGTTCTTCCAACAGTTTCTCATCCACTTCCACACCTAGCCCAGGCTTGGTTGGGACGGTGGCGTAGCCGTTTTCAATTCTCGAGCCGTCCTTCACGAGCTGGCGTTTCCAAGATGGGAATACGTCGTAGAATGATTCTTGGATGAGGAAGTTTGGAATCGAGGCGTCGACTTGGATAGTTACAGCGTTTTGAATGGGGCCGAAAGCATTGTGGAAGGCGATCTCGACTCCGTACGCCTCTGCGATTGCGGCAACTTTGCGCGCCTGCGTTACCCCCCCGATGTTGGTTATGTCGGGTTGCAGAAAATCTGTCAGGTTGTTGGAAAGAACATTCACAACTTGTTCCTTAGTAAGAATTCTTTCGCCAAGCGCCACCCGGACGTCTGTCGCAGCTCTGTACTTTCGTAGACCCTCAAGGTTTTCAGGGTGAACAGGTTCCTCCATGAAAAGGGGGTCGAACTCTCGAAGCCGTTTCGCGATCATGATGGCTGAGTTTGGGTTGAACCTACCGTGATGTTCAATTAGAAGTTCTACCTTGCCACCGGTCGCGTCCCGGACGGCTTTCACTCTCTCATGCGCCAACTTCAATCCTTTCTCGTCGATGTAATCGTAGTAATCACCGAATGGATCAAACTTCAGGCCTGTGTAGCCCATTCTAGCGAACTGCTTTGCACGCTCCGCAAACTGGTCGGGGGTTACGCAATCGTTGTACCACCCGTTCGAGTACACTCTAACTTGCTTTCGAAACGCTCCCCCAATCAATTGGTGAACTGGTGCCCCGAAGTGTTTTCCGATAATGTCCCAGCACGCTATGTCGAAGGCGCTGACTGCCGTAGTGGACTCGAAGGAGACGGGGAGGTAAAAATCGTGTTTGTGCCACTCATGCCAGTTCCTCTCTACCTCAAGAGGATCCTTGTCCACGTAGACTCGCGCAACTTCACGCAGTGATTGAATCACAGGCTGAACTCTCAAAGTCGGAACCGCCTCGCCGTAACCCACCACCCCATCAGATGTGGTGAGTTTCAGTAGAATGCAATTGGCGGCCCATGTTGCACTGCCAGTTGCTTGCTCCCCAAGCTGGTACACTTCGATTTCTTTGATTTTCAAAGTCGAGACACTACTTAGCTGACGTTCTTGCGTTCGCGATGAAATCGCGCTAGGACTCTATTGAATCTTCTAGATGTATGGGGTTACCGTGTGTCTGAAATCTCTGCGAACGATCCTTTGCAGTTCCTTCCGTAGTCTCTGATCGAGTTTTGTGTGAGCTGTGGAAAGATCTTCCAAGGGACTGCTGGACTGCAGGATTGGACCCTGGAGGACGGCCGCACTCTCAGCGATGTCGCGGGATGTGGTTGGTTTCTCTTGGAGGAGTCTAATGAGAATGTCATTCATTGATTTCGGGTCATCAATGAGGCCTGCGAGTTCCTTCATCTGGTCAATGCCAACAGGACGAAGCCCGAAGCCGGGATTATCCATTGCGATTGAGTGAGCGGGCGTGTTTGGAAGCCTTGAACCGAGGCCAACGAATTTGTAAGGGTTCACCTGGTATTCTTTAATCTGCCAGCCTTCGTCTTTGTGTGAAATCATCACATCGAAAAAGCCCGCCCTGTCCTTCCCGACCAAGACTTTCCAGCCCTGTGGGTCCTTGTCATATAGCGTTGAGATTTCATGTCGTACCTTGGTCGAGTCGTGCATTTTTCGTACACCGCCCAGTTGCTGCTACCGCAAATTCTCTGAATTAAACTTTCCAGGTAGATCTCAAGACAACTCTGATGGTTTAGCCTCGAAATCCCTGGTCGAATTTCAGAAGTTCGTATTAACGCAAAACGAGGTGTATTTCTTGACGGGTGTTGCTAAACATCAAGGAGGTCAAAATCAGTTAGAAAACTTAAGCTCGCCAGCGCAGGGGAAGAGGAAGAAGAACGCAGAGAACAATAGCTCTTGAGTACCAAGACGCTTAGCTTTTGACTGATCTATAGGCGGCAAATGCCATAAGAGCAAACACTATTGCTCCAAGAGCCAGTACGAGTTTAAGCAAAGAAAACACCGTTCCTGATAGAGTCAGGATCGCGAGCAACAAAGCTCCAATTATCACGTAGGGTAGGAAGTTGAAGCCACTTCTTTCCCGGCGAGACTTCAGTCCCACCAAGAGTAGAATTCCTACTATCGCAGCTGCGAATAAGAACTCTAGGCCGCTCAGTAGGGCCATTTTCTCAACCGTCGCCAATCGCAGCCATGCTCACGGCTAAAGTTAATCTTTCTAATTGACTGTCACCACTTCAGGCATGCTGCGTTGGCACTGACTAGGTAACAATGGCCGTGCACAATATGAGAGCGGCGAGAAAAGGTCAGTTAGGCTTTAAGTGGTGGAACGGAGAGAACGGATTTCTGCGCCTCGTCGTGTTGGTATTGCATTGTGACGTGTGTCGACTTCAGAGCTTTCTTGAAACTTTCTAGTGCTGCCCATGGGTTACTGTCGCAGCCGCAGGTGGCGCAGTCGAATTCAACCGTGCGGTACATTCTTGATGTGTGCACGGTCAGGTGGCTGGTAGTAATCAAGGCATTGACGCTTACTCCTCCACCCATGATGTCGTCGCCAACTTTGTAGACGAGAGGATTCGTCGTTTTGGTTTTAGCTAGATTCATGTTCGCGTTGTGAATCGCTTTGATTGTTGTGTTGAGGAGAAGTTGGTCGTCAAGGAGATCTGATCGGCATCCATGGAGCGTTGCGACGACATGCCTGTAAGCGTAAGGTCTAGAGTTCAATTTTTGTACTCAAGGTCCTCCGGTAAAATTCCCGACTTTCGTGTAACCTTAAATAAATCGCATATAAGCGTTGCCCCATTGCGTTCGCGCTTCGCGCGAAAAATTTCTTCACCAAAATCTTCCGCGAGTTCACAGAAATCGGTTCGCATTCCCAAACAACTCCAGAATGTTACAACGAATCCCAATGCACGTTTTTCGTCGCGCGATTTTTCGCGGCAAATTCTCTATCGGACGATGGAAAGAAATCGGCTCATGGCGCGCGGTTTGACGGAAATTGTGTATGGTGTCTCTCGACAGAAGTTCGATTTCAGGTATGGATTTCTGGACAGTGAATGAGTTCAGTCATGCATGAAGTGACTCAATCACCAGCATGCAACTTGGACTTCTAGTTTTTCCTCGAATGCTTGAGGGCTTCGAGGAGTTTCCCTGAGACGACGTTCTGTATGCTGCCGATTTTGAAACGGGTTACCCATAGGTCGGTTTTCGGGTAATAGACCTGGTTCGCTCCAGTCATCGGGCGCTTTTCTCCACATGAGCCACAGACACCTGAAAGCGCCTTGCTTTCAAACTCAATTTTATGTTCCATGACCCTCTGGCAGCGCTGGCAGAAATCGTTGAAGGCAAAACCTTCCACGTATGCGCCCATCTCGGAAAGCCTCTAAAGGCGCCCTCCTAAGGGGCTTTGAATTAAAGTCAACTGAAACAGCTCCAATCAATAATCGAAGCGTAGAAGATGTTCATGCCCCCTAACGCCCAATTATCGAGGGTCTTGCTGCAAAACCAGTCAACCGGGGCACAGAAGGTTGCAAAAGCGATTATTTCTGAGCATTTGGTTTTGCAACTTATCACTCTATACCAATCTGCTTGGTAGCATGGCTCAGAAAACCGGGAACCATTCATTTGACCGGCAACGGGGATGCGAATTGCAGAAACCCTAAAGATTATCCAGCACCCCAAAGTGGTCAATCATACCAACACCATGAGGTACAAGGCTAATTGAACAAACTCGGGGCAGTCCTAGGTTTCATTGTCTTAGCGATTGCTCTGGTCGCCTCACCCATGCCGCTGGTTAAGACTCTGCAAGACCCACCTAGACAGGTTGTGATCTACCCCAACTTACTCTTCGCCGTTCCATTGATGCTGTTGGGTGCCCTGTTGCTACTTTACGGAATGACTGCCGACACGTCAGCGGACTCCGTAAACGGCGGTTTCCATATCATGACTCATAGTCGCTCAGTTCCGGTTTGAATTTTGCCCTCAAGAACCTTAGTCGAAACGGCAACTGCAACCTAACAGGAATCAACTCAAATAGGTCGTCGGTTAATCTTGTTGTAGTGAAATAGTTTGTCTACAGGAACATACGTTTGCCCAGCCTGCAAGATGTTCTTCAAGACAGAGCAAGAATTGCAGGCGCATGCGAAATCTGCACACGGAAAGTAAGTGTGAGAGGTTCCGCGACAGTCTCCATCTCTGTTTTGTTTTTTCTTTGACGCCCACTCCTTTGTGTGAGCCGCCAATTTGCGCGAAAGCAAATGCTAAGCTTCAAAGGCCCCATCGATGCATAGGTCTGGCATGTCGGATTCTCCTGTAAAGACGGCTCTCCTAAGCGTACACGACAAAACAGGCATAGTAGAATTCTCGAAAGGCCTTCAGGATCTCAAAGTTGATTTGATCTCAACGGGCGGAACGGCTAGGCTCCTAAACGAGAACGGAATCAAAGCGCGCGAAATCGCTGACTACACTGGATTTCCAGAGATTTTGGACGGGCGCGTGAAGAGCCTCCATCCCAAAATTCACGCTGGTTTGCTATTCAGAAGAAACAGCAAAAGCGACAGGGAGACGATTCAGAAAATGGGCATCAACCCTATCGACATGGTCGTCGTGAACCTTTACCCCTTCGAAAAAGCCATCTCACAATCTGAAGATCTGCCCAACGCAATAGAGAACATAGACATAGGCGGCCCAACGATGATACGGGCTGCAGCAAAAAACTACCAGAGCGTAGCGGTGATTACCGACCCTGGAGACTATACGCGAGTCCTCAACGAGTTGAGAAATTCTAGCAGCCAACTTTCTGAGAGAACACGACTTGAGCTGATGCTCAAAGCCTTTGAACGTACGGCCTCATACGACGTTGCGATCTCAATGTTTTTCCAGAAACTCGCCTCAACTGAGAATATTCGCGGTGAATGGCCGGGGCCCGCAAAGCTTCTCATGAGCTTTGAGAAACTGAAGGACTTGAGGTACGGCGAGAACCCGCACCAAAAGGCGGCAGTCTACAGAGACGCACAGACAAACAGTTGCATCGCAACAGCGAAACAAGTTGCCGGCGAGAAAGAATTGAGTTACACGAACATCTTGGACGCCGACGCAGGCTACAGGTTAACAAGGGAATTTAGCGGAGAGTGCGCCACCATCATTATCAAACACACAAACCCGTGCGGCGTGGGCAAGGCCGAAACACTCGTAGAATCATGCCGAAGAGCCCTTCAAACTGACCCGGTTTCGGCGTTCGGCGGAGTCTACGCATTCACAAAGCAAGTCGACATAGAAACTGCCAGGTTACTTGAAGGCAAATTCGTGGAATTGATCCTAGCGCCCGGATACGAACCGGAAGCATTGAGACTCCTAGCCACGAAGAAAAACAGGCGAATTCTGGATTTGTCAAGGCTCCTGACCTCTAACAAAAGCTCCACACGCACCAAGAATTTCAGAAGAATCCATGGAGGCATACTCTACCAAGACAGCGATGAATTGCTGCTTGATGAGGAGAAATTAAAGGTCGTCACAAAGCGCGCACCGTCACATGACGAGCACGACGCGTTGTTGTTCGCTTGGCGCATCGTGAAAAACGTCAAGTCAAATGCAATAGTCCTCTGCACGAAGGAGCAGCTCGTCGGCGTTGGGGCTGGCCAGATGAGCCGGGTCGATTCATGCAAAATAGCATTGATGAAAGCGCAAGATGCAGGCTTGAACGTCAAGGGGTCAGTTTTGGCATCCGATGCTTTCTTTCCCTTCAGAGATTCAATAGACCTGATGGGAAAGGTTGGCGTAACCGCCGTGATTCAACCAGGCGGCTCCATGCGCGACGGAGAAGTAATTCAAGCAGCAGATGACTTCTCAATGGCGATGCTGTTCACAGGCATTCGACACTTCCAACACTAATTCAGGGTTGCTGCACTGTCCTAGACCAGTTTTCACTGCCAACTCTTGAAATGAGGGCGACAAAAACTGACGCAAAACCGACTGGAAGTCATTGACACGGGTGATGCAATGTCAATCGGCATCGAAAACTCAGAGCAGAACGGACGCAAAGAATTGTGCATGAACGTGTTAAAAACGATTTTTACAGTAATCTGCGAATTAGCGAAACATGTCAATTTCTGTGCTGTCCAGTGGAAAGACCAAGACCGTAACTCCTACTGATGATCCGGGGCAAGTCGTCCTGATCTTCCGCGACGATATTACAGCGGGTGACGGGAAGAAACATGAAATTCTCAGCGGGAAGGGAAGAGTCAACGCCACAATCACCGCCAAACTGTACGGGATTCTGAACGAGCGAGGAATTCCAAACCAGTTCATTAGACAAATTGACGGAACCCGGCTCCTCGTCAAGAAGCTCGAAATGATTCCAGTTGAAGTTGTTTGCAGACTTCGAGCCGCAGGTCACTTTATAGGAATTGGGAAACACTTCCAGAACGGCGATAGACTCACTTTTCCACTAGTCGAATTTTACCTGAAAGATGATACTCTTCACGACCCAATGCTCACTGATCAACACCTGAAGCTTTTCAAACTAGCGAACGATAACGAAATTGAAGTGATCAAGCACAACACGCTCAAGGCGGCAGCTATTCTTGAGAAGTTCTTCGATGAGCGCGGAGCTATTCTAGTTGATTTCAAATTGGAATTCGGCCGCGATGAGAAGGGCAAGCTTGTTGTCGGCGACGAACTGAGCCCTGATTCTTGGCGGCTCTGGGATAAGGAGACGAAGGAGATTCTAGACAAGGACAGATTTCGCAAAGACCTTCCACACGTCTTCGAGTTGGGCTATGCGGAACCCTACAGGAGGATATGCGGTGAACCCGTTGTTCACGGTTGAAGTAGTCATATCCAACAAACCGCAGGCCCGCGATCCCGAAGGAGAGACGATAATCCGAGATTTGATTCACAAAAGTGGGCTGCAGGCCGTCAAGGAAGTCCGCACTGGAAAGTTGCTCTCTTTGAAAATTGAGGCTGCGGACCCAGACGACGCTCGAAACACGGCAGTCTCTATGTGCAATGACCTGAGAATCTACAACCCCGTCGCGCATTCGATCACGGTCAGAGTTAGACCATAAACATGCGCGTCGCTGTAATTGAGTTCCCTGGCAGTAACTGTGACCGAGACACTGTACACGTTCTCAAAGAGTCACTGCGAATTGATGCCAACCTAGTCTGGCACAATGATTTCAAAGACGGCTCCTACGACGCTGTGATTCTCCCCGGAGGGTTCAGTTTCGGCGACCACCTCAGGGCCGGAATCATCGCAGCACATTCACCAGCAACGAAAGCCGTCATTCAAATGGCTAGTGACGGCAAACCTGTTCTAGGAATATGTAATGGGTTCCAGATTCTGATTGAAGCCGGCCTTCTACCCGGAGCCTTGCTGCGTAACGCTGGCCTCAAGTTTGTATGCAAATGGACAGCCCTGAAAGTGGAAGCCAATAATTCGGCGTTCACGTGCACTTTCAAGAAAGATACGAAAATCAGGATGCCGATTGCCCACAACGAAGGCCGATATTTCGCTGATGACGAACTTCTCGATGCCCTATCGGCAGCCGGTCAAATCGTAATGAAGTATGATGAGGAAAATCCAACTGGAACCGCACGAGGCATCGTCGGCGTCTCGAACGAGAAAGGGAATGTTGTAGGCATGATGCCCCACCCGGAGAGGGCCAGCGATTCCGCACTAGGTGGGACAGATGGACTAAAGGTGTTTGAGTCGATGGTTGAGTGGGCCAAATGCTAGTTGGAGAAATCGAAACCACACTCACCCCCGATGAAATTCAGTACGCTCGCAAACAACTTGGAAGAGAACCCAATGCACTCGAGTGGGCATTGATTGACGCAGAATGGAGCGAGCATTGCAGCTACAAATCCTCCAAACCCCTGCTAACACAGCTTCCGACAACCGGGCCGCGCGTCCTAGTCGGCCCTGGCTATGATTCCGGCGTTGTCGACATTGGAGACGGCTATGTTCTGACGTTTCATATTGAAAGCCACAACCATCCTAGCGCCATCGAACCTTACGGCGGAGCTGCAACAGGAATAGGAGGCGTCGTCCGCGACATCCTCTGCATGGGAAGTATTCCAATCGCTCTACTCGATTCCCTAAAGTTCGGCGACATTACAAAGAGCGATCACTCCAAATGGATAATGAAGAACGTGGTAAGGGGAATCGCTGACTACGGCAACTGCATCGGCGTCCCAACGGTAGCGGGGGAGATTGAATTCGACGAATGCTTCGAGAGGAACTGCCTCGTTGACGTTGCGTGCCTAGGCTTGGGCAGGAAGGAAGAGCTGCTGCTCGCAGAGGCGACACACCCGGCGGACAGTGTCTACCTAATAGGCGGGTCCACAGGACGCGACGGAATTCACGGAGCAACTTTCGCGTCAAGAACACTCGCCGCGAATTCTGAAGAAGAAAGGTCGGCGGTACAGATACCTGATCCTTTCACCAAGAAATTGATCATTGAAGCAACGCTGGAAGCAAGCAGAGCCGGAATTCTACGAGGCTGCAAAGACCTGGGCGGAGGCGGACTGGCAACGGGACTTTCGGAAATAGCCGACAAAGGCGGCACTGGCCTAGAGGTTTACTTAGAGGAAATTCCGATTCGCGAATCAGACATGAACTCGATTGAAATCATGATCTCGGAATCTCAAGAGAGGATGCTACTCGTGGTGAAGGAAGGGCATGAACCAACACTGCTGGGCATTATGAGAAAATACGGTGTGTCCTTCGCCCGCATCGCAGCGGTCACATCAACTGGGAAAGTGTCGATTGTTCGTTACGGCACAGTGATTGCCGACCTTCCAACTCGTTTTCTCGCGAATGCGCCCATCATCCACAGGATTGGCAAGCCACCACACTTTTTCAATCAGGGGTCTGAGCCTTGTCCTTCCCAAGGAATCGAAGCGCTCTTTCTGAACCTCCTGAGTTCTCCGACAATCGCAAGCAAAGAATGGGTCTACAGCCAATACGACCATGAGGTAGGAATTAGAACAATTGCCAAACCTGGTGAATCTGATGCAGCTGTGCTAAGATTGCCTAACGGGAAGTTCGCCGCGGTCAAAGTTGACGGTAACGCACGGTTTTGTGATATGGACCCTTACGTCGGCGGTGCGAGTGTACTTGCGGAGGCATGTCGCAACATCGTTGCCGTTGGCGCGGAACCAATCGCCTTTCTCGACCATTGTCAGTTCGGCGATCCGAACGACGAGAGGATCTTCGGGGCCTTCTCAATGACGGTGAAAGGTATAGCGGACTTCGCGAATGTTCTCTCTTTGCCCTGCGTCGGTGGTAAAGTAAGCTTCTACAACCAAGACGAGGTGACCAAAAAGGCGATAAAATCTTCGCCTGTCATCAGCGTTCTCGGATTGGTTGAGAAACCCGAACATATCACGAAATTGGGTTTCAAGCAAGATGAAGAAGCAATATTCGCGGTAGGGAAAACCAAACGAGAATTGGGTGGTTCCGAGTACTACCACCTTCTAGATGGAACGGGGAACGGTCCACCTTCATTGAATTTCGAGCTTGAGAAAAGGACTCAAGCCGCTGTGCTCGACTGCATCAAATCGCAGCTTGTCACTGCATGCCATGATTGCTCTAAGGGTGGTCTGGGAGTATCACTCGCTGAGATGGTTATCGCAGGCGAGAAAGGTGCCACAATTGACCTGAGAAATCTGCCTGCCGAGAAAATGAGAGAAGATGAAACCCTATTCTCCGAATCAAACTCCAGGTTCATACTCACCTCAAATAAAACAAACCTGGTGAAGGAAAAATTCGCGGACAATAGAATCCCCTTTGCTGTGATTGGAAAAGTCGGCGGCGATTCCTTGAAATTTACATCGCGTGCGGGGATGTTTAACCTAAGTTTGACTGCAATCCGAGAGGCTTACTCAACCGCTCTGGAGAGGATTCTGGAGCCTTGGCCGAGGTAAGGGAAAGTTGTGGCGTCATTGGAGCCATGCGCTCGAATGGTGATGTTAACCATAACATTTGGCTTGGTCTTCTCGCGCTCCAACACCGTGGCCAAGAGGCCTTTGGGATCTTCACCGTCGACAAGGGCCTATTCCACCACAGAAAACAGCTCGGCCTCGTGGACAACATTGAGGAGTTTCAAGACATTCGAGGCAGTGTTGGTATCGGACATGTGAGATATTCTACCGTGGGTCAACCCGCAGATCAGAGAACACTTGCGGACCCCCAGAGAATCGAGGAATTTGCGCAACCATACTTCTCTGACAGACCCAAAGGTGGCATGGCGCTTTGCCATAACGGCAACCTTGTGAACTTCCCTGCACTCTGCAAGGATATGCGTTCGAACGGCACTTTCCTCTCTGCCACTTGCGATGCTGAGGTTATGCTCAAAACTCTAGCCAACGCGCTCTCTGATGGAGGCAACATCGAGAAAGCTGTTGGAAATTGCATCTCAAAATTCGAAGGTGCTTACTCAGTTGTTGCCCTAACCGGAAACGGAGAGCTAATCGCCTTTCGCGACCCGAACGGTTTTCGCCCTCTCTGTTTTGGCCAGTCAGATGGACTAGTTATGTTCGCTTCTGAGAGTGTTGCACTCGACGTGAATGGAATACATGAACACGTGAACGTTAAACCGGGAGAGTTGGTTGTCGTGCGCGAAGGGGAACCACTCTCCAGAACCAAGCTTGTGCAGCGGAGCAGTTATTCTCGCTGCATGTTCGAATACGTCTACTTCAGTCGGCCGGACTCAACAATCGATGACAAGGGTGTTTACTCGGTTAGGATAAGGCTCGGCCGAAATCTTGCTAGAACCTACAAGACACACGCAGACGTAATCGTCCCTGTCCCAGACACTGCCCGCCCTGCTGGCGAGGGAATCTCATGTGAAACAGGTATCCCTGTCTTGGAAGGGCTCATCAAAAATCGCTACGTCGGGCGGACCTTCATCATGCCCCGTCAGGAAGGCCGGGATAATGCTGTGCGGCTCAAATTGAACGCCGTGCGTGCTGTTGTTGAGGGCAAGAACATCCTTCTGGTGGATGATAGTATTGTGCGCGGAACCACGATGCGAAAGATCGTTAACCTACTGAAAGAGGCAGGCGCAAGACGCATTGAAGTATGGGTGACATGCCCCCCCATCAAATCACCTTGCTTCTATGGCATCGATATGGCCTCTTACGCAGAGCTGATTGCTTCAAGCAAATCTGTTGAGGAAATCCGGAAAACAGTCGGCGCTGATGAACTCTGCTATCAGACAATCGAGGGTTTGCTCGACGCGATCGGACTTCCGAAGCAAGAGATGTGTCTAGCCTGCCTGACCGGAGTGTACCCGACATCACTGGCCCAAAGAATCGCAGATGACATGCGAACAAATCCTCCAAGTCCAACTGTACGATATTGGGAGATGGAACATTGACACGAGTCCTGCTCGTAGGCTCAGGCGGAAGAGAGCACGCAATCGCCGCCTCCCTGTCGAGGTCGGCCAGTGTCGAATTGTATGCAGCCATGACTTCGCGCAACCCGGGGATCATTAAGCTGGCCAAATCAGCAACCACTATGAAAATTAACGACCCACAGGCGGTGGCGGATTACGCGACGCGAACGAAAGTAGAGTTGGCTGTAATTGGGCCTGAAGGGCCGCTCGTGACTGGTGTCGTCGATGAGTTGATCAAAGCAGGGGTAAGGTGCGTGGGGCCAACGAAGAAACTCGCTTCCCTAGAAGGCGACAAGGCATTTTGCAGAGAGCTATTAGATAAATACGAGATCCCCGGCAACCCGTTCTTTCGAATCTTCACAGGCGCCAATTCCGCAGAAGCGTTCATCAAAACCGCGGGGCCCATTGCAATCAAGCCTGCTGGTTTGACGGGCGGTAAGGGAGTGAAGGTTTCTGGCATAGATCTTCCGAGCAAGGAAGCCGAGGTAGAGTACGCTAGACAAGTTCTTCAGAGCAAACCGGGCGGTGTTGCAAAACTCATTGTAGAGGAGAGGCTTGACGGCGAAGAGTATTCCGTTCAAGCCTTCGTTGATGGGCACGATGTTCATGTGATGCCGCTCGTCCAAGACCACAAACGAGCGTACGACGGTGATTCGGGGCCAAACACGGGCGGAATGGGCAGCTACAGTGACCGCGATCATTTGCTTCCGTTCGTGACCCGGAAGGATTTGGAGGCCAGCTCACAGATCATGGCGAACGTTGTTCGAGCACTGAAGAAAGAGACAAGTGAAGAGTATCACGGTATCCTCTATGGGCAATTCATGCTTACTCGTAGTTTGAATGAGAAGAAGCCTAGCCCTAAGCTAATTGAGTTCAACTGCCGGTTCGGAGATCCTGAGGCAATGAATGTTCTTCCACTCCTTAGAACTGACTTTGCAGATGTTTGTGAGAGAATCGCAGGTGGAAATCTTTCCACGAAACATGTTTCATTTGATTCGAAAGCCTCGGTCTGCAAGTACTTGGTACCAAAAGGCTACCCCGACAATGCTGCCCCAGACCAAGAGATCCAAGTGGACGAGATAGCTATCCGAAGAGAAGGTGCGTCAGTCTTCTACGCCAGCGTCGACATCAAGAACAGTCATATTGTGACTGCAAAGTCAAGGACCGTAGGAGTGGTTGGTTTCGGGGAGACTATTGAATCGGCCGAAAGGTTGGCTGAGGCTGCAACGTCCTATATTACGGGCCCACTGAGGCATAGGCGAGACATTGGGACTACAAGCTTAATCCGAAAGCGGATTGAACACGTGAAATCATTAGAGACAAATGGTCGTGTGAATCCACCTCTTCAAGCGGGGATTGCATGAAGAGGCTCGCGGTCTTTGCTTCAGGCAGAGGCTCCAACTTCCGCGCCATAATCGACCATGCTCGGCTTGAAGTTCTGAGGAATGTCGAGGTCGCTCTGCTCATGATCAACGATAGGACGACTCCAGTGGTCGAGGTCGCTAAAGGAAACTCAATACCTATCGAGTTCCTGGAAGGCATCGTGGGGAGGAAGTTCGCTAGCAAGGAAGACCGGGAGAAGGCCCGAACGGAATTCGACACGAAGGCGGTTGCTGTTCTACAACGGTATCACATTGATCTTATCGCCCTCGCGGGTTTCACGCAGGTACTTGGTTCTACGGTTGTGCAGGCGTTCAGGTGGCGAATCATGAACATTCATCCCGCGAAGGATTTAGTGAAGTTCGGGGGGCGAGGAATGTATGGTGAACACGTTCATGAAGCGGTCTTGCGAGCTGGAGAGAAAGAGTCCGGGTGCACAATTCATTATGTCGACGAAAGTGTCGACGGCGGCCCAACCATAATTCAAACCACAGTACCCGTGAATACTACCGATACTCCGGAAACCCTCGCCAAACGCATCCTCATCCAGGAACACCGCACTTACTCGAAGGCGATTCAACTTCACGCGGACGAGCGGCTCAAGGTGAGCGAAGGCAGGGTTGTAATTGATTGGAGCGACAACTGGGAAGAGGATTGGAATCGGAGGCAGGAACGATTCATCGAATACCAAATGGTAGGAGCAATTACTTCGACTTGATGAGTTGAGAGATGATGAAGTATGGTTGATGTTGCGGTTTCTATCGTGATAGGCTCGAAAAGCGATTTGGAGATAGCTAAACGAGCGGAGCAGACATTAGACGAACTCGGTGTCTCTCATGAAACACAGATCTTGTCAGCCCACCGGGATCCGAAAAAGCTAGAGGCCTATTTGGCTTCAAGCAAAGCCAAGGTCTTCATCGCGATCGCAGGTCTCGCCGCCCATTTGCCGGGCTTCATCGCTTCAAGAACAGAAAAACCCGTTATTGGTGTGCCAGTGAACAAAGCTTTGGGAGGCTTGGATTCACTTCTTTCAATCGTTCAAATGCCGCGTGGGGTCCCCGTCTGCGCGGTCGGCATCGACTCCGCTGAGAACGCGGCACATCTAGCAAAGAGAATTCTCGATGCTTCAAAGTGAGAGTGAACCAGGTCGCCTAAAACCTACGCCCAAGTGGGCATTGACATAGGTGAAATTTCGAAAATCCATGACACCATCAACGGAATTCTGTCAAAGACGTTTCAGACTCGGAGAGGAAAAATGGGACAGGTTCTTGGCGTTAGGCAGCACTATGCTGGCTTGATCGATATTGGGCAGGGTTACGCTCTCGCTTTGCACGCTGACGGTGTCGGAACAAAGGTCCTCGTAGCTGAAGCCTGCCACAAGTACGATACAATTGGCATTGACTGCGTCGCGATGAACGTGAATGACGTCATCTGCCTCGGAGCCGAGCCCTTAGCCCTCGTGGATTATCTGGCACTCGAGAAAACGCGGCCCGAACTCGTGACACAAATAATCAGGGGATTGCAGCGAGGAGCGCGAGAAGCGGGCGTCGCAATCGTGTCCGGAGAAACGGCCATAATGCCTGATGTTGTGAAAGGCTTCGACTTGGCTGCAATGGTCATAGGACTCGTGCGAAAAGATAGTCTCATCACTGGCGAGCAGATAGAGCCGGGGGATGTGATCTTTGGGCTGCGAAGCAGTGGCATCCACAGCAACGGCTTAACCCTTGCCCGGAAGGTGCTTCTAACTAAGAGAGTCGACCCGCAGGTCTTGCGAGAACTATTGCGTCCAACACGCATCTACGTGGATCCTGTTTTGAGGCTTGTGAGGTCGAGAGTCGAGGTACATGCGTTGGCCCACATCACTGGAGGAGCATATTCCAAACTCAAGAGAATCGGCTTACGGTCACGAGTGGGGTTTATGCTGGATAGTTTACCCAACCCCCAGTCGATATTCCAGCAGATTCAGTACAGAGGCCATATCTCTGACCGAGAGATGTACCGCACCTTCAACATGGGAATCGGGTTCCTTATAGTGTCTCCAATGCGTGCAGCAAAGCGACTGAAGGCGTTGCTGCCGGAGGCGGTGGAGGTTGGTTACGCTACAAAGTCTCGGTCTGCTCTCATTTCTCGGTTCGGGAAACGCGTAGATGTTGGGAGCTGGTAGCGTGGATTGTATGGTGAACGGATGGAAACCATGAAATAGGCATCACTCTACATACTTTCTATCGTGTTCTAGTATGGATTCGGTGTCTAGGTGGCATCATGCAGCGAAGAACCCGAAGACTTTCGGGCAAGCATTACTCATTCTCTCGCTCTTCCTCATATCAACAGCGACAGTGGGAATATGGACGACATCCATACGCCCAGTATACGCTCCACCTGGCCCCGCCACATTGACCGAATGGACGGTCCCGACACCGAACAGCGGCCCTTGGGGCTTGGCTTTAGATCCAAGTGGAAATTGTTGCTGGTTTCTTGAATTTTTCGGAAACAATGTGGCGCATTTTGATCCTTCAACCGGCACGTTCCAAGAATGGACCATTCCGACGGCAGGGGCAAACCCGTACGGTATTGCCACGACGAGTGTTTCCGGTTCTTTGGAAGTGTGGGGAACAGAATTCGCCAAGGACAAGGTATTCGTTTTCCTCCCCGGGACTGGAGTCTTCAGGGAATATTCTCTGCCGCATGTGAATTCCGGCGCTGAGTACGTTTCCATCGAACCATACACTGGGACTTACGTCAGAGTAAGGTTTACTGAGATTCTCCGGAATGCCAACGGTGAGGCAATCTACGATCCGGGTACGGGAGCTGTAACGCTCTATGAAGACACGTTCCCAGCAGGGGTAAACGGTGCAAACGGCGTCTACGCTGGAGCCGGTTCAGTTTGGTATGCCGGGACTTCCGGGCTTGTTAGGTGGGATAGGGCCTCAGGGCAGTACTCTGTCTGGCCTCTTCCAAGTCACGGTTCGGCCGGAGGACGTTTCCTCGCTTTCGATGCTCTTGGCCAGCCATGGTACACTCAAGGAGTGACGAGTGCAACTGGAAGCGACAATTACGTTGGAGTGCTGAGGGGCGATAACACGATCAAAGAGTGGCAGGTGCCTACCATTGGCTCTGACCCCAGGTTGATTAGCACTAACCAGTTGACTCAACATCCTTGGATTGGAGAAGATTCAACTGGTGCAAATAACGCTAGGGTAGCTGAACTCGACCCATCAAGTGGCGGGACCGTAGTCGCGGCTCCTCCAACGACTTCACTCTCAGGCGGAGGCCCACTTGGGCTTCCACCAGTTACATCTGCTCCTGTTGCAGGATCAACAAACGTCGTAGCCCCAGCAACTAGCCCCACTACAGGAGTTCCCAATGGCCAATTCAATGAGTACGCATTAGCCTCTGCGAGCCAGCCCCATGACGTCATTGTTGATTCGTCAGGCAACACATGGGTATTGGAGGCTGGCGCGAACAAAGTCGCCAGAATAACTAGTACAACCCCTGATTTCGGACTAAGCGCTTCGCCGCCAAGTGTTTCAGTCGCACAAGGTGCTTCTGGGAGTGTAACAATTACTGGAACATCTGTTCTGAGTTATTCGGGATCCATCACATTGTCGGTGACAGGCTCGGTTCCTGCTGGCGTAACTTTTTCAAGCTTCAGCTCCAACCCGATCAATATTCCGGGAGGCGGCACTAACTCAGCCACATTAACGGTCAGCGTGGCATCAAGTGTTCCGACCGCGTCTTACCCAATTACTGTGAGTGGAACAGATGGCTCGGCAACTCATACTGCCGCTTTCACGTTGGTTGTGACTCCTGGGGCAGACTTCTCATTGTCGCTAAGTGCACCCGGCGTTAGTGTGGCAGCGGGCGCGTCTGTTACAGATACGGCGACCGTAACCTCAATTGGAGGCTTCAATTCCGCTGTTGCCCTCAGCACGACGGGAGTGTTGCCTAGCGGTGTGCATGTTTCATTCTCGTCGACTACTGTTACGCCACCGTCTGGGGGAAGCGTGCCATCGACCATTACGGTCAGCGTTGACACAGGGACTTCTGCGGCGGTTGGAACTATCAGTGTCGGGGGAACCAGCGGGAGCCTGACTCATTCTCAGTCTCTCACAATCACGATTACGGCCCCAGTGGTGACCCCAGACTTCACCATCTCAGCTAACCCAACATCTATCTCAATAAATCAGGGATTAAGCGGAACATCAGCGGTTGATGTTGGGTCTGCCAACGGCTTCAGCTCCGCAGTAACGCTAGCTTATTCTTGGGTCGGGAGCGCACCATCTGGTGTCTCAGTCACCCTTCCCTCTCCTGTAACGCCGCCCTCAGGATCCAGTGCAACCTCAACCCTCACGGTAACCACTACTTCATCATCTTCAACAGGCACATTCACTCTCCAAGTGACGGGGTCTAGCGGGTCGCTATCTCACAACGTCAATGTCGGATTAACGATCGCGGCTTCTGCTGCGCCAAAATGTATCATCGCCACAGCAACATATGGCTCAGAAGTAGCACCTGAAGTTCAGTTGCTTCGGAACTTCCGTGATAATTCAATCATGAAGACCAAATCCGGGTCCAACTTCATGATCGCATTCAACGCATGGTACTATTCCTTTAGCCCCAACCTTGCTGCCTACTTGAACACGCACTGGGTTGAACAAACCGTAATGAAAGGCGTCCTCTACCCGCTCATTGGAATCCTATACCTAACATCGAACCTGTTCTCAGCAACCTCTTCCTACCCCGAGCTTGCTGTACTACTATCCGGCCTGCTCGCAAGTTCTCTAATCGGCGCCTTCTACCTGGGACTACCAATAGGTGTACTAAGGATTAAGATTCGGCGCCTCCGCAATTGGAAGGGCCAGAGGATGCTTGAGAGAGCGCTCGCTGCCATGCTATTTGGCGGCTTGGTGACTCTCCTGTTTGGTGAGCTGTTTTCGTCACAACCCGCACTCATAATCTCCACTACAACAGTCGTGTTATCGACACTCTTCATATCCTCAGCAATAGTATCCAAGAAAATCTGCGGCCGACTCTAGAAACCAAATCTCGACAGAAAAGCCGAAACAGCACACAGGAGCAACAGGTACCGAGAACCCTCTGGTCCCGCGGGAAACGCTCCTGAGAGCGCAGTGCAGCGTCTTTCCGCAACTCTTTTGTTGCATTACCTGGTTGGTTCGATGGACCAGGCTTGAGATCAGCAAAGGTTCTGCTAATTTGCCTCCTATTCCTCCCGCTCACCCTAGCGCTTCCTCATGCCTACGCGCAGACCACAAGCATAACCGACCTCACTTACGATTCGACCATCGTCGCAGGCAGCCTCACCCCATTATCAGTGAAGGCCACAGTATCCTACCAAGATGTACCTCCCGATTCTACCTTAGTGGTCGCAGTGCTCGATGCGGGCAAAGTTCCGCAGTCGATTGTAGCTGGAATCGCAACTTCTCAATCTGACCCATGCTTCAACCAGCCAGTTCTGATGGCAAGTTGCGACATCAACCCTTCATCACGCTCTGGCCAGGAGCAGCTCGAGTTCAAAGTCGGGGGTATACTGGCTGACCAGCCCCAAATCAACCCGGGGGCATGGAATCTCAACATGACCGCGGCAGTATTCGATTCTAAGAATAACCTGATTCAGAAATCGGTGAGCACAGTCAATCTCTCAATCACTATCACTGGATTAACGTTAACGGTAGTTGTTCCACCCCAAGTACCTGCTTTGGTTGATGGCGTACAACAACCTCTTGGAACCGCAAAAATCGTAACGACAGGGGGAGAACACAACATCACAGTGCCAGCGTTTGTTAATGTGGACAACGCGACGAGGTTGAAGTTCGATCATTGGAGTGATGGAACAACCAAACCGAACATGACGGCAACGATTGAGTCAGATACTATGATTCAAGCATTCTATGTTGAACAGTACCAATTGACAATTACTGGTCCCCAGTCGGAAGCAACCGGGGAAGGGTGGTACGATTCTGGTTCCGCTGCAGCATTCGCGGTTGCACCGACTGAGCCCATGGGCGGGTTTCTTGGGTTACTTGGTGGCAAACTGCAGTTCCAGGGTTGGTATGAGAACGGAAAACTCGTAACCTCATCAATTGCTGGCGCAGTTACAATGGACCACCCCCACACACTAACGGCGCAATGGCAGGCAGACTACACTCTTCCAATAGCAATTCTGGTCGGGATCATGATCCTCGCCGCCGTAGCATACGTCATGGCGCGCAAGGGTCTTCGGCCACGGGGCGACATTCCTCAAAAAGTGACTTCCCCCGCACAGAAAGCGCAACAGAAGAAGACTCGAAAGCGCACTCCGTCCGCGAGGAACCGACGCAGTAGGCGGTCAAAGTAAGGCGGGCACCCACACAGCCTGATCTAGGTTTTCAATACCCAAAGTTACAGAGCACGCCGCAGCATACGACTTTTTGAGGCTCCGGCCCAACATAATGACATCCGGGTTGACAGAATTGCGCGACAAAAACGTGGGCCTAGTTGGGTTGGGAGTGATGGGGCAGAACTTGGCCCTGAATTTCAACAACCATGGATACTCCGTCGCCGTATACAACAGAACCGAGCAGAAAACGAAGGACTTTGTGAGCAAGTATCCCGAATTCTCGGGAACATACAGCGTCCCAGATTTCATCAAATCCCTTGAACGCCCGCGAAAGATTTTCCTCATGGTTGCTGCGGGGTCCGCGGTGGACGCAACCATAGCTAGCTTCTCGAACCTCCTTTCAAGGGGAGATGTGGTTATGGATGGAGGGAATTCGTTTTTCCAGGACACTGAAAGGCGATGCAGCGAGCTCGCAAAGCAAGGTGTTCACTACCTGGGAGTTGGCGTTAGCGGCGGTGAGGAGGGAGCCCTCAAAGGGCCATGTATCATGGCGGGGGGATCAAGGGAAGGCTATGAGCAAGTCAGTCAGATGCTAGCCCGAATCGCAGCCCAAGTCGATGGACCGTGCTGCCAACTCCTTGGACCACGAGGCGCAGGACACTACGTGAAAATGGTTCACAACGGAATCGAGTACGCAATCATGCAGATAATCGCGGAAGCCTACGACCTTCTGATCCGAGCCGCCGGGCTCAGTGTTGAACAGGTTCAACAGGTCTTCAGCGAATGGAACAATAGCGAGCTCAACTCGTTTCTTATGCAGATCGGCGCTGAAGTTCTGAAGAAATATGACGAGGAAACCAAGCGCCCTTTGGTTTCACTGATTCTTGATCGTGCGAAGCAAAAAGGAACGGGAAAGTGGACATCTCAAAACGCCTTGGATCTAGGAATCCCGACCCCAACGATCGACGCAGCCGTAGCTGCACGCAACTTATCCTCCTTGAAGGAGGAGCGTGTTATTGCTTCGAAGATATTGAAAGCGGCTAAGGCGGCTAATTCAGCGCCTGCGAATTTCGTGGAGAGATTGGAAGGCGCTGTTCGCGCATCAATTGTTGTGTCATACGCTCAAGGCTTTCATTTGATGCGAGGTGCATCTGAAACCTACGAATACCGAGTTCCATTTGCTGAGGTTGCGCGTATCTGGAAGGGGGGCTGCATCATTCGGGCAAAGCTCTTGGATTCGATTAACCAGGCTTTGAAAGCAAAGAGCGGACTGCAAAACATAATGATGGATTCCAAAATCTCTGGTGTATTGATGAGCTTGGAGGAAAGGTGGCGCGATACCGTGAAAATTGCTAAAGATGCTTCTGTGCCGGTTCCCGCGATCGCTGCTTCATTGGATTATTATGACGGATATCGAAGTGAACGGTTGCCAGCGAACTTGATTCAAGCGATGCGAGATCTGTTCGGAGCCCACGGATATGAACGGATAGACAGGCCGGGTGAATTTCACTCGAATTGGCTAACTTCGTAACTTCATCAGCAGACAAAACAGAGGGTGTGGCAGACACGGAAAAGTGCCTGCTAGATTATGCCCTTAAGGTTAGTAGATAGTTGTACGCGCTTAGTGCAGCGTTGGCGCCCTCGCCGATTGCGATGACCACTTGCTGCGCGTTCACGTCTGTTACGTCGCCAGCAGCGAACAGACCTGGTATATTTGTTTGGTTGTTTTCGTTTATGATGATTCTACCGTCCTTGGTTTTCTTGACCATGTGCGAGAGGAGTGCTGTGTTGGGAATGTAGCCTAGCTCAACGAAAACTCCGCTCACGGATATTTCGGTTTGCGATGATTTGGATCTTAGAAGAATTTTCTCTGGTGCACCGGTGCCTCGAATTTCCTTTACTTTGTAGTCGCTGAAGAATTCAGTTTTTCCTGACTCTTTCAGTTTCCTGCCTAATGAGGAGCTGAGGTCCTTGTTTGGAACGCCGATTACATTTACCTTCTTCGCTATTTGTGCTAGTTCTGCTGCTGCTTGAAGAGCATGTGGTCCGTCGCCGATGACTGCGACTTCCTTGTCAATGAACATGGGTGCGTGGCTCACGGTGGAATAACTGACTCCGTGGCCGAGGAATTCTTTTTCGCCGGGCACGTTGAGGCGTTTGGGAGAAATGCCGGTTGCGATTATGGCCGCTTTAGCTTTGAACGACTGTTCCTCTGTTGTGGCTACGAAGTTCTTCGCTGCCTTCTCCAGTTTGGTGACTTTGCCTATGTGCCGCGCGAAGTCGAGGTATTCCAGTTGACTCTTGAACTTGCTCACTAACTCTTGACCGTCGATGATGTTGTGCGTTTCAGTGTTGGGTAAGGAGAATTGGTAGTTGGTTTTTCCTCCTAGATCTTCGCTGATGAGCATGGTCTCTAGGCGTTTTCTGATCGCGTACGCGGCTGCGGTAAGGCCTGCAGGACCGCCTCCGATTATCAATAGGTCGTACTGTTTGTCGGGAACGTTTTTCTTCATTGCCATTGTCAATCCCCTCCTAATCTGGGGCCTTCGGGATGTAGCCCATTTTCATTGAGTTCTGGGTCATCTCGCGGGATCGCTTGATGATAGTAGTTGCCTGTTCCAGCAGTTGAGTTCTGGTCAGGTTCAGTCCGGCTACGCCGACTTCTTGAGCTTTGAGGCCTACTGCCATTGCTTCTCTGGGGTAGACTTCCCAGTCACCCATAGTGGGGGCAATGGAGTCTTCGCTTAATCCTTTTTCTCGTGCGCACTTCGCTAGTTCGCTAGCGGCTGCTATGCACATAGGGTCTGTTATCGTGCGGGCGCGAACGTCAAGGGCTCCACGGAAGATTCCTGGGAAACCGAGTGAGTTGTTGACTTGGTTTGGAAAGTCGGATCTTCCGGTTGCGACAACTCGTGCGCCTGCTTCCTTTGCCTCCCATGGCCAGATTTCTGGGATTGGGTTTGCGCAAACAAAGACGATTGAATCATCAGCCATTTTTGCCACCCACTCTTTCTTGATTGTGTCAGGTCCTGGTTTGGATAGTGCAATGCATACGTCGACGCCCTTCATGGCCTCTGGTATGCCGCCGGAGCGTTGTTCCTTGTTCGTTGTTTGGCAGAGCCGCCATTTGTCAACGTATTCGGCTTTGCGCGCTTCGAGGTCTTTGCGGGCGGTGTTTAGAATGCCTTTCGTGTCCACCATGAATGTGTTTTCGGGTTTGATGCCGTATGCGAACATGAGCCTACTGCACGCGACGTTTGAAGCACCTGCCCCAACCATGGCTACGGTGACATTACTTGCCTTCTTGCCGACTACTTCGAGGGCATTGATGAGTCCGGAGAGAACTATTGTGGCTGTTCCTTGCTGGTCATCGTGCCAGACAGGGATTTCAGCTGACTCCCTTAAGGTGTCGAGGATTCTGAAGCACTTAGGCTGGGCGATGTCTTCGAGGTTAACGCCGCCGAAGGATGGTTGAAGCCATCTTACTGCCGATATGATTTCGTCAGGGTCTTTCGTTCCCAAGCAAATGGGAACTGCGTCTACTCCTCCAAGGTACTTGAAGAGGATTGACTTTCCCTCCATGACTGGAAGGCCAGCCTTTGGTCCAATATCTCCGAGGCCTAGGACACGTGTGCCGTCTGTAACAATTGCGACCATGTTCCACTTGTTCGTGTAATCGTAGACAAGTTTCGGGTCTTTGTTAATTGCTCTGCAGGGGTCTGCGACACCAGGTGTGTACCAGATAGCGAAGTCATTGAAATCTCGGATGCAGCATTTCGGCACGATCTCCATCTTTCCCCTGTAGAATGGATGGAGTTTCATCGCATCGAGTGCTGGTTTCTTGGCTTTCTCTAGAAGTTGCTCTTTCGTAAGGGTTTGCAGTACTCTTCATCTCCATTATTTAATGCTCGAAAATAGATTGCTTATGATTTATTTATGATGCAAATTTAGCATATACTTCTACATATACACCCTTGCAATACTGGAAATGGGTGAAATAAACCCAGAATTCAGAGCACAACCATCTTCAACGAGGAGCAAGAAAACAACACGTTGGAGAAGCTGCTCTGCTTGAGTATCAGGTTAGGCGTTTACTGGTCCTATTGGCAAGATCACTTTCTTGTGGGCTTCGTTGAGGACTTGTGCTAGTGAGAGGTAGAATGCGCTGAAGCCGCAGATGACGCCTTCGACGCCAGCAATTGGTTCTAGGGCTGGGATTCCCCTGGCTGCAGCTAGGAGGAAGAAGAGTATGGCGAGTGAGAGGAAAACGAACTGAAGTGCCCTGTTGGTCTTCAGGGTGCCGAAGAACATTATCAACGTGAAAAGCCCCCACATGAACAGGTAAGCAGCCATTGAAGCGTTGTCAGGGGCGAAGGCCGGCTTGTCTGTTGGAAGTACGATCAAGTAGACCAGCGTCAGCCAGAAGAAGCCGTAGGATGTGAATGCTAAGGTTCCGAATGTGTTTCCTTTTCTGAATTCCATTATCCCAGCAATTACTTGGGCTATTCCACCATAGAAGATTCCCATGGCCAGAATCATGCTCCCTAGGCCGAAGAGGCCGGCGTTGTGTAGGTTGAGGAGGATTGTGGTCATTCCGAAGCCCATGAGTCCTAATGGCGCGGGGTTGGCAAGTTCCGATGCTTTAACGCTCATTTCAATTCACCCTTCAACCTACTTCTTTTCTGTAGCTGCTTTGGAAGCGTCGATTTCGGCCTGCAGTTCGCCGTAGGCGTTTTTCATCTCTTGGACGCTTGTTTCGTCTTCGATGGTGGTGACATCGCCGAGGGGTTTGCCTTCCACAACGGCTCTGACAACACGTCTCATGATTTTCGCACTGCGAGTCTTTGGTAGCTTGCTCACGAAGTAGACCGTTTCCGGAACGGCAATTGGGCCGATCGTGTTTCTGACGTGCATTTGGAGTTCCTTCTTGAGTTCTGGGGTCGGCTGGTAACCGGACTTGAGTACAACGAACGCCACGGGCACTTCCATCTTGACCGGGTCCGACTTTCCGATTACTGCTGATTCAGCGACGGCAGGGTGCTGGATGAGGCTGTCTTCAAGCTCTATCGTTCCTATTCTGTGGCCTGCAACTTTCAACACCTCGTCCGCGCGGCCTAGGAGCCAGAAGTACCCGTCGTCGTCTCTAACAGCGTAGTCGCCGGGGTAGTAGATTCCTGGAAACCTTGTGAAGTAGACCTGTTTGAATTTCTCTGCGTCGTTCCATAAGGTCATGAATTGGCCTGGCCACGGCCGCTTGATCACTATGAAACCCTTCTCGCCAACTTTCGCTGGCGTGCCGTTCTCAGTGTAAACGTCAGCGTCGACGCCCGCAACTGGGAACGTGGCTGAGCCTTGCTTCAATGGAATGGGCGCTATTCCTGGTTGTGGGCTGATTAGAATTCCGCCCGTTTCGGTCTGCCACCATGTATCGACAATCTGCGTTTTCTCGTGGCCTATGAACTTGAAGTACCACTTCCATGCTTCCGGGTTAATTGGCTCCCCAACTGTTCCGAGCAGCCTGAGGCTGGTTAGGTTGTGTTTCTGGGCATATTTCTCCCCGAATTTCATGTGCATTCTGATGGCGGTTGGACTTGTGTAGATGATTGTGACCTTGTACTTCTCGACCAAGTCCCACCACCGGTCGGGTTGAGGATAGTCTGGCGCGCCCTCGTACAGGAGAGAAGTAACTCCGGCGACTAGGGGGCCGTAAACGATGTACGTGTGGCCCGTTATCCAGCCTATGTCTGCAGTGCACCAGTAAACATCGTCCTCTTTCACATCGAAGACTGTTTTCTGTGTGTAGTAGGCGAAGGTCATGTAGCCGCCCGTGCTGTGCGTCGTTCCTTTTGGTTTGCCTGTGGTTCCTGACGTGTATAGGATGAAGCTCGGGTCAACGCCCGTAAGAGGCTCTGGTTGAACAAACTTGTCTGCAGACGCGATTATGTCGCTGTACCAGAAGTCACGTCCCTTATTCATCGTTATTGGGCTACCGGTTCGTTTCACAACAACGACTTTTTCAACAATGGGCGCCTGCTTGATGGCCTCGTCCACGATTGATTTGAGTTCAATCGTCTTTCCCTTCCTGAAGGAACCGTCGGCTGTGATTACGACTTTGGAATTCGAGTCGTTTATCCTGCCCGCGACTGATTGCGCCGTAAACCCTGCAAAGATTACTGAGTGAATTGCACCAAGCCTAACAGTTGCAAGCATGCTGATGGGAAGTTCTGGTATCATCGGGAGATAGATTGTGACTCGGTCACCCTTCTTTACGCCGAGTTTCTTGAGTGCAGAGGCGAGTTTGTTGACCTCCTCGTAAAGCTCGTTGTAAGTGATCTTCCGTTTTTCGCCGCCCTCGCCTTCCCAGTAATATGCGACCTTGTTCTTCCTCGGGCCTGAGACGTGCCGGTCTAGTGCGTTGTACGAGATGTTTGTTTTCCAGTTGGGGAACCAACGCCCATAGGGGGGCTCCGGCATAGTCTCAAAAGCTGGGCCCTTCTTCTCGTACCAGTGCAGTTCGTCCGCGACTTTTCGCCAGAAAGAATCAGGGTCCTTGAGGCTCTTCATTTGAACCTCGCTGAGGACCTTTATCTTTGCGCGGTTTTCAGGAAATATCATAGTCGTTGTTGGGAGAATATCTCGAAGCGACATCGTGATGCGCCTGTAATGAAAATTCGAGTTCAACGGCGAGTTCTTAACTGTTTAGTTCGAGTATCATGCTCAACACTATCAAAAACCAAATTCGCACGTTTCATCGAGAGTTCCCATCTGGGAAAAAGTGGAAGAGCGCAGTGGTGTTCGTTACGAGTACACCAGAGTTCGAATGTGTTTCTTTTAATCCAGTTGCGGACATGTTCGATCGAACGTGCTACATGCCTCTCGATGTCTTGCGTCGTGGCGTCAGATCCGAGAAGGTTTGCCAGGAATTGCTGATACTAACAGCAGCCATCCTAGGTTGGCGACTTGCGAGGTCGCAATTCTCTCTTCAAGATCTTACCAACAGGCGTTTTGGGTAGTTCGTCCCTGAAGTCTACGATTTTGGGAGCCTTGTAGGATGCGATTCTCTCCCTGCAGAAATCCATGATTTCCTCAGGCGAGGTTTTCCCTTGGTTGCCTGCTTTCAACACAATAAACGCCTTAACCGCTTCACCGCTTTCCGAATCTGGCACGCCGACAACAGCGGCTTCTTTTACAGCGGGATGCTCAAACAGGATATCTTCGACCTCTCTCGGCCAAACCTTGAAACCGGAAACGTTGATCATGTCCTTCTTTCGGTCGACTAAGTGAAAGTACCCATCTTTGTCCATAGTGGCAAGGTCACCAGTGTAGAACCAACCATCACGGAGCACCATCTTCGTTTCACCTAAGTTGTTCCAATAGCCCAACATGACTTGCGGGCCGCGGACAACCAGTTCCCCTACTTCACCGGCAGCGAGACTGCTCTTACTTGTTTCTAGGTCTACGATCTTTGCCTCTGTGTCCGAGATGGGTATACCAATTGAGCCTATGCGATTCTTGGCTCGGTCGTCGAGAGGGTTCACATGGGTAACTGGGCTGGTTTCCGTTAATCCATAACCCTCTACCAATCGCCCACCTGTCAGCTCTTCGAAACGTTTCTGAACCTGACCAGGCAGTGAGGAGGCCCCGGAAATGCAGACCTTGATTGACCGCAAATCGTGCTTCTGAATATCTGCCTGGTTTATGATAGCGATGTAGGTAGTCGGAACGCCGCAGAAAATCGTCGGTTTGTATTTTTCTGTGGCTTCCAGGAGGCCTTGAACGTCTCTAGGATCAGGGACGAGTATCATTGGTGATCGTGTGTATATGGGTGAGTTCATTGATGTAGTCATCCCGTAAATGTGAAAGAACGGAAGAACAGAAAGGTGTACGTCCACGCCCGGGCGCATTTGCAGCCACGTCGCGAATTGCACGGCGTTCACGATTAAGTTGTAGTGTGTGAGCATTGCGCCTTTGGGAGTGCCAGTTGTTCCCCCGGTGTACTGAAGGAGAGCAAGGTCTTCCTTCGGTTTGATTTCAGTTCCCCGCGGGGTTCCGCGTTTCTCCAGCAGAAGGCTCCTCATGTAATCTGTATCTGAGTGAGATTCCTGATTCTTTGATGAAGAGATTGATGTCTTTTCCAAGGAATAGTCCTCAACGTTGGTGACAATGATTCGTTCCAGTGCTGTTCGTGCTTTCACCGACTGAACGTAGGGATCTAACTTATCCCAAGCCACGATGATTTTGGCGCCAGAATCAGTCAATATGTGGGCAAGTTCTCGTTCCTTGTACAACGGGCTTACGGCAACCACCACGGCGCCAATTCGGAGGGCTCCGTAGTATGCTATGACGAACTGGGGGATGTTGGGGAGGTATAATGCGACACGATCTCCCTTTCTGACTCCGAGGTCTTGAAGCGCTTCAGCGAACCTATCGACGAGCGCATCCATTTCCCCATATGATAATTCGGTGCCCTGAAAGTAGAGTGCTGGATTCTTAGGCGTTTTCGAGGCAGAGCCTCGAAGCATTTCACCCATAGAAATCTCAGGGTATTCAAGGGATTGCGGGACGCCTTTCGGCCAATGACTCAGCCACGGCTTTTCAAACCGGCGGCTCATTGATGATTCATCCAGATGATTCCTTCCGAACCAGATTATACGACCCCCACGAAGGGTCTAGCTAGTGATAAAACGTTGCAAACCAAACATTTGATACCAATTGTACTCGGGGCTGTTCTGCTGAGCCTCACGGCAACCTCAGTCCTCGCCGACCCGCTCGTCGCGGGCGGGAACGTGATGGTTGGAGGCAAGTACAGTATCACAACCATGAATGGCCAAGCACGGGCTTGGGTTGACGGCAAGCTAGTCACTGGACCTGCGAACATACAACTCACAGTGCAAGTGACGTTTGTTGGCCCCCACAATATCGTCTTCAAAGTTGTGGACGGAACTTTCCAGATTCGCGGCAAGCCATACGCTATTGATGTGGGCCATTGGCGGGGCGACTACAACCGCGACGCCCACACATCAGTCTACCAAGGGCCAGCAACCGCGCCGGATGGCCGCCAAGGTTACTTCGTACTACTCGGAGCCGACACAGACAGCACCAACACAGGTGTCTACATTCACATTGTCAGCGGCTTCCGCGGTCAATATGGCGTACTATGGCACGTGGACTTAAACGCCTTCCGAACTAAGCTCATCTAAGCAATGAACGAAAGCCAGCAAACGCCCCGACTCTTTTCTCTGTCTTCTGTGCGGAAGCATTTTGAACCCATGCATCTTACACTCCTACCGCTGGCCGTCTCAGCGTGAGTGCTTCCCGCATGAGTATGGATGTCCAACAGGCCGATCAGGTTCTGCAGGGGCTATGGAATCAAGACGTTGAGGCGTGGGAGAAATGGTGGGTTCCGATCTTCAGAAAATTCGCGCGTGACCTAGTGCTCATCGCCAAAATCGCGTCAGGCCAAGTAGTGCTGGATGTTGGGACGGGGACAGGTGTCGCTGCGCTGGAGGCAGCTAGACATCTAGGCCCCAAAGGACTTGTGGTCGGAGTTGACCGGTCAGAACAAATCCTAACCCGAGCGCAGGTTGCGAAAGGCGAGCGCAAGAATGTGCGATTCTTCAAAATGAATGCAGAGCAGTTGCTTTTTCCCGATGGTTTCTTTGACTTGGCGTTTTCAAATAGCGGCATCTCTTACGCCACCTTCCATCAAACGATAACTGAGATTTTCCGTGTGGTCCGCAGAGGCGGGTGGCTTGTCTTCGGTGATTGGCATCTGATCGATGTCCCGGTCCACAGAGTCTTCAGCGAGGTCCTGAGGCGACACAGAACGGATGCGCCCTCAGACCGGTTGCAATTTGAGAGAAACGCAGTCGCAACAATGGAGAAAAAAGGTAACTTGGACGTAACGAAGCAAATGGAAGAGTTACGGCAGATTGGGTTCACGGATATTCAAGTCAAAGAACGCAACTACAAGATCAAGCTTCGCGGAGTTCAGGACTACTTGAACCTGAGGCTTGAGAGGGTTGCACTGAAGCATGAATTTGCTGAGCTGTCAGACAGCCAGCGCTCGGCCTTTCTTGGAGAATTGACAGAGCGACTGAAACCCTATGTGGTTGGTGCGAGCTTTTTCTTTGATTGGAAGGTCAAATTCATTCGCACACAAAAGCCATGAGGATCGTATGGCAGCTCACATGTGACCTCTCTCTTGCAGCCGATGGGATTTCATCTTCCTTAAGAGAGCGGGTGTCTGCATGTTTGAGGAGAACCGGTGCTTGAGTAAGCGAGTTAATTTTTCCTCAGGGACGAAGTGGGAGCCCATTGTTGGTTATTCGAGGGCTGTGAGAGTCGGCAACGTTGTTTACGTTTCGGGAACAACTGCCACCGGCTCTGATGGTGATTTGGTTGGGGTCGGGGATGCGAAAGCACAGACTGAGCAAACCTTACGGAACATTCAGAGGGCATTGGAATCCCTTGGAGCCAAGCTGGAGGATGTCGTCAAAACAAGAATCTATGTGACCGACATAGAAAAGTGGCAAGAAATTGGCACAGCCCACGGGCAAGTCTTCAAGAACGTACGCCCAGTAACTACGATGATTGAAGTCAAGAGGCTCATCAACTCTGAGATGCTTGTCGAAATTGAGGCCGAAGCAGTTCTGAACGAGTCGAAGCTGCTATGAAGACCAACAATGAAGTTAGACTTGGCGAGGTATTCGCGCCAATCCACTCGGTGAGTGATTTCAACGTCCTTGATTTCAAGATGCTACTTGATGGGAAATGGGTTTCCCTTGCTGAGCGCATTGAAGTTCGCACCCCAATAGATGGAACGCTAGTTGCGACTGTTCCCAGCTCTTCTAACCGAGAAGCAGAACAAGCTGTGGAGGCGTCTTACGCGAACCGGAACAAGATTCGTACGATACCGGCCGTAGAGAAGATCAACATCTTCCAGCGAGCCCGCGAATTGCTGCTGCAGAACAAGGAATCCTTCATCACAATTCTGACTTTGGAAGCGGGCAAACCACACTCAAACGCTGAGGGCGAAGTCAAGGCCACCGCTGAGCGCCTCAAGCTCACACCGGAGGATTACGGGAAGATTCGAGGCGAACATATTCCAGGGGACTGGTCTGACGAAACCGTTGGGACGTCAGCTGACGTACTAAGGGAGCCTTTGGGTGTTGTCTTGGCGATATCCCCTTTCAACTACCCATTGTACATTACTGCAACGAAAGTGATTCCAGCACTTCTAGCTGGAAACGCAGTTGTGGTGAAAACCTCCAGCAAGGACCCGCTCTCGTTTCTGATGTTCACAAGAATTCTCGAGGTTGCAGGAATTCCCGCGGGCGTCTTGAATGTGATTACTGCAAGGGGACCCATTGGAGAGTACTTGGCAGCGCACAAGAGGGTCAACATGGTAACTTTCACCGGCAGCACCGAAGTCGGGCAGAAGTTGGCGCACGTCGCCGGCCTAAAACGCTTACACATGGAGCTAGGTGGGAAAGGTTCCGCGATCGTACTTGCGGACGCTGACATCGGTTTGGCTGTGAGTGAGGCCGTTAAGGGGTCGTTGAGTTACAGCGGTCAACGATGCGACGCCGTGAGCCGCGTATTAGTCGAACGGAAAATTGCTGACGAGTTCGTGAATATGGTTTTGAAGGAAGTTCAGAGCTACAAGCTCGGTGACCCACGGGACGCGTCGGTGAACATGGGCCCACTTATCGACCGAAATGCCGTTGAACGTGTGCACGGGCTTGTCACTGATGCGATAAGCAAAGGCGCAAAGCTGCTCACAGGAGGCCAGTTTGAGGGCAACTTCTACCAACCCACAGTGCTCGACAACGTCCCGACCAGCGCCAATGTCGTGTGGGACGAAACCTTCGGCCCCGTCATACCCATCGTGCACGTGAAGGATGTGGATGAAGCGATTGAATTGGCGAACAGGTCTAGGTTTGGGCTTGATTCATGCGTGTTCACCAACAATATCAACCTTGCCAGAAAAGTCGCAAAGCGGCTGGAGGAGGGCGAAGTGACTGTTAACGCCGCGCCTAGGCACGGCGTCGGGTATTATCCCTTTGGCGGCAACAAAGATTCTGGCATCGGGAGAGAAGGAATCGGATACAGCATAGAGGAAATGACTAGGCTGAAAACTATCGTTTACAACTGGAAACCAGCAAAAGTGTGGGCCGACCTAATACGCAATGATAGTTGAACAAACGGCCTGGAAGACCACTGCTGGTGGAGACACTGCGGTCGGCTCACTCAAGGAACCAGAAGAAAATGTCCTCGCGCCCGACTTGCTCGCCATCTGTGTCTCTCCATCCTAACTTGTTCTGGTCTTTATTTTGCATTTTCATCGCGGTTAGAGATCACCTCTTCTCGTTTATACTCGATTACCATTGTGACAATGGGCTATCACGTGATTCTATAGTAATCATGTAACCCTGCCTGAATTCCCAAGTTCTTTGTGCGTGGAAGATTCGAGGCTAGAGGGGCTACAAAGGCGTCTGCGACAAAGCGACAAGAGAGATCGTCAACACCTTGAGTTGTCGATGCGCGTTTTGCTATCCAGATCCAACAGGTCACATCTAATCATTCAGAATTGTGCAGAATACCAACAAAGACTGAGATTATGAAAGTTGACTAGTGCCTCAGCGGAGGAGAAATCAGGGACCTTTCGGGACAGTGGACGAATTGCGGGAACTCCAATCTGCCTACTCGGTGGCCGCGAATTTCAACCGTGATGCTGTCCGCACTACAATGTTTAGTCCGAGCACAATTACAAGAAGGATTAGAGCGGCGCCCCATGCGAAGACATGGGAGTTTTCGTAGGGTGATGTGCCGAAATCGAATATCAGAAGAGTCATAGACGCTGCGGGGTCGTTGAGGCTAGTCATCAGGAACTGACTTCCCAGAGCTGTGAAGAGGAGTGGTGCTGTTTCGCCCATAACCCGGGCCACCGCCAGAGCGATGCCAGTAATCACCCCACTTCTTGCTGTGCTCAGTAACACATACACTGTCGTTTTTGCCCTGGAAATTCCTAACGCCAAGGCGCCTTCCCTTATTGACGATGAGACAAGCTTCAATGATTCGTGGGTCGATATGGTAACGATTGGAATCATCATGAACCCGAGAGCTATTCCGCCGCTCAGGGCAGAGAACCGGTGTTGGGTAGATACAATCAGTACGTAAACCACAATGCCGGTTACGATTGAAGGTACGCCAGTCAATACCTCCGCTAGAAGCCTAACTTGGTATGCGAATTTTCCAGGGTATTCAGCTAAGTAGGCCCCCGTGAACACTCCGAGGGGGGTGCCAATCAGAGCCGCGATCGCGACCATGACGAGGCTTCCTTCGATAGCGTTCAGGATTCCGCCGCCGGCTCCACCGATGGGCGGCGTCACCTGAGTGAAGAAATCGAGACTCAGTGCACCATACCCAGACATAATCGTCTGGTAAAGAATTGCCGCCAAAGGCACAAGAGCTAAGAGAAAACAGAAAGTCGCGAGACCGATGAATAGGCTGTTAGTGACTCTCTTTCTCATTCGGAGGCTAAGCACTGACATCACGCCCCGCTTTGTAACTCAATCTTGATACCAGTACCCTTCCTGCGAGGTTCATCAGGAATGCAATCGCGAATAGGATCAGGCCCAGCTCGAAAAGAGCGGCTAGGTAAACATTATTCCCTGCAACCTCTGTGAACTCATTCGCAATGACACTTGGAATCGTTTCGGCAGGAAGGAACAAGGATGGCGAGATTCTCGCAACGTTTCCGATCACCATTATCACAGCCATCGTTTCACCAATTGCGCGTCCCAAAGCGAGGACGACTGCCGCAATTATCCCAGTCCGCGCGAAAGGTATCACAGCTGTGCGAATCGTCTCCCAATTCGTAGCACCGAGGGCAATGCAGGCTTCTCGTTGGCTTCGTGGTACGGCTGTTATCACTTCCCGCATGACTGAAGAACCGTAAGGTATGATCATGATGGCAAGGATTACGCCTGCAGTTAACATTCCGAGTCCGGTGATTGGACCCTGGAAGAGTGGAAGGAAACCAAGAAATTGTTTCAGTGGTGGGTTGATGTAGTCACGCATGAACGGGACAAGGAACAGTAAACCCCACAACCCATACACTACACTCGGTACGGCAGCTAGTAGTTCAATCATGAAGACGGACGGAACGCGTAATTTCTTTGGAGCTAATTCTGATTGGAACAATGCTACTCCCAGGCTAATGGGCACGGCCAGTAGGAGGGAGATAGCCGTGGTTACGATTGACCCATAAATCGCTGGCAATGCGCCAAGTGACGGCGGGCCGCCGTTTGCCGGGTTCGGAATCCAATCGGTATTGAAGAGAAAGTTGAGTCCAAAAGCACGAATCGAATCCGTGCTCCCGATGAATAAGGCGTAAAGATAGATGGTCGTAATACACGGAATAGCGATAGCTGCTATAATCAGTAAAATAAGAAAAAGGTTGGGTCGCCGCGTTCTCTTGTGGACGCGGCTTGTCTTACCGAAGGTTGTCAAGGACGTGCTCAAACGTTTGCTGGGTTTATTGAGTTATCAGTTGTTGTCCTTGGTAGTTCAGCGATAGGAGCAGTTGCTCGTCAGCGGATACAATGTTCTGTGGTAGTGGTACGTAGATGAGGCCTTCTGAGTATTTCTGGCCGTCGTGAATTGCCCACCAGAGGAATTTTGCCAATGCTTGTGCCTTTGCTAGAGTTGTGCTTGGGTTAGCGGACATGTCCTTGTAGATGAGGATGTAGGTGTAGGTGGCAATTGGGTATGATTGATCGCCTGGAGCATTCACGATGTGCAGTCGAAGGTCGCTAGGGTTTGGTGTGCCAGTTGCATTCGCTGCTGCATACAATATGGTTTGTAGGGTTGGGACTATGAAGTTGCCAGCTGCGTTCTTCACTGCTCCGATGCCCAAATGGTTGTTGACAGCGTAGATTACATCCACGTAACCGATCGCGCCCTGCGTGTTGACGACGGTTCCTGCTACGCCTGCGTTGCCTTTGGCGCCGATTCCACTTGCGGTTTTGTCTGCAGGCCACGTCACTGATGTGCTTCGCCCGACGGCTGACTTCCAATCGGGGTTAACTGTTGAGAGGTAGTCTGTGAACGCGTAGGTGGTTCCACTTCCATCAGATCGGTGTACGGCCGCTATGGTTGCGCTCGGGAGGTTCAAACCGGGGTTCAAAGCTTGGATTGCTGGATCATTCCATTTTGTGATCGTACCCATGTAGATTCCTACCAGCACGTCGCCTGAGAAGTTGATTGTTGTACTATTCGATATTCCATAGGAGTTGAGGTTGTAAGTTACTGCTACGCCTCCGAGTGTTTCGGGCATCAGTACTAGCCCTGAGGCATTTGCCATTTGCTTGTCGGACAATGGGGCGTCAGATGCGCCGAAGTCCACTGTCTTCGCTGTGATTTGCTGAATTCCACCGCCGCTTCCTATTGGGTTGTAGTTTATTGTGACTGAAGAGTACAGGTTATGGTATTCCACGGTCCATCTCTGGATCAGCGGAGCGGGGAAAGTAGCCCCAGCCCCAAGAACAGAGACAGGTTGACTTTCTGTCATTGAGCCAGTTGCTGACATTGATTGCGATGTTGACTGCATTGAAGGACTTGAGTTGTTCATGGATTGGTATCCGAATGCACCTGCAATGATCGCGACTATGACAACGACCACGACAATCGTTATTCGGCCCAGATTTCGTTTAGGTTTTTCATTTGACATATGCGTCATCATGTCGCCATGTGCAGGCCATGGCATATTTAGTGGAATACCATGAGAGTCACACGTTCGCATGTGTATCTATAGGATTCATGTAACACGCTTTCAACTAGTTGGCGACCTCGACGACGTTCCCAACTGGTAGTAAGTCATGTTAAGTTCACGGGTAGTCGTGCAAATGCCTATGATAGATGCTCGCAAGAATGGAGGGACTTTCGAGAATTTGAAAGAGAAATTGACTGTAGAGAACCTGAACGCCGGTTTCGGCAAGAAGAGAGTGCTAGAAGACATATCGTTGAGTTTCAAAGAGAATATGGTGACGGCGATCATTGGGCCTTCGGGATGCGGAAAATCAACACTCATTCGATGCCTGAACAGGATGCATGAAGTAGCTTCAACCGCGTGGGTTACGGGAAGCGTCATCCTTGGCGGTCAGAACACCTACTCTCCAGACAGTGACCCCGTTGATGTTCGCAGGAGAATCGGCATGGTTTTTCAAAAGCCGAATCCGTTCCCGACGATGTCCGTGTTTGACAATGTTGCTGCCGGGCTTCGGCTAAATGGAGTTAGAGATCATAAGACCGTATCGATCAAAGTTGAGGAGAATCTCAGGAAGGCGTTCTTGTGGGATGAGGTAGGAGATCGAATAAACGAGTCAGGGGCCAGCCTTTCCGGCGGCCAACAACAGAGGCTCTGCATAGCCAGGGCTCTCGCCATAGAGCCCGAGATAGTTCTGATGGACGAGCCGTGCTCAGCACTAGACCCTGTTGCAACAGCCAAGATTGAGGAGCTTATTATCAAATTGAAGGAAACCTACACGGTGATAGTGGTCACGCACAATATGCAGCAGGCCGCAAGGATATCTGATTTCACGGGTTTTCTGTATCTTGGCAAGCTGATTGAGTACGGGCCCACTAAGCAGATTTTCGAGAATCCCAGAAATGAACTGACGGAGCGCTACATCAGCGGTAAGTTTGGTTGATCTCGCTTGCCACGCCTAATGGACATGGGATTAGAAAGGCTCTCGAACGCCATCGGTGATATGGCGAATCTTGCGCAAGAATCCGTGATGAAGGCTATTGAAGCCTACGGTAAGGGAGAGCGGATCACAAAGGAGGCCCTGAATAGGGCACACCAGTTATCGATGCTTTCCAACGAGGTTGAAGAGCTTGCAGTGGAGCTTCTTGCAAGATATCAGCCAGTCGCAACAGACCTCCGTTTTATAAAATCCTGTCTTGAGATCGCCTATGGTTTCTCGCGCTTCGGAAGGTATGCATACGATATTGCGCAGGTCCTCGAAATATTCGGAGACCTCTCCCAATGCGACAAGTCGGTCGTCCAAGACCTCAGCGGGAAGGTCACCAAGATGATGCAGGCGAGCATACTCTCATTCAAGACTAGGGACAGTGACATGGCACGTTCTCTTCGGGACGAGGACGACGCCGTCGACAAGATCTACCTCGATTACATCAAAGAAGTCACTCAGCAAGAACCAATCCAGCTAAAATGTGCCTTGGCCTCCACACTCGTGCTGAGATACCTAGAGCGAATTGCGGACCATGCATGCTACATAGGCGATTCCGTGATTTACATTACGTCGGGGAAGAAAATATAGTAAATGCGAAGCAATAACATGAAATACCAGAAATCTATAGTACAACCCATGAAAACCCCAAAGGATTCGCCGGAAGAAGAATCAGAGGACCGGTACATTCGCCGCATACAATTGACCGGGCGTGGGTCTTACATCGTATCAATCCCGAAGCGCTGGGTAGAGGAGGCGGGGTTGCGCAAGGGTGGCAGGGTAGAGTTCAGTAGACAAGACGAGCGTGGTCTCCTACTTGTCCCGTCTGACAGCGCCAAGTTTGATGATCAGAGTTCAAGATGCTCCATCACAGTGGGATCCGAAGCGGACCCGGAGGCATTGACGCGTAAAATCATCTCACTTTATGTCGTAGGATTCTCGACGATCGAAGTAAGCTCGGCGTCGGGTAATCTGTCAGCGGCGATCCGCGATAGCATTAGAAACGTGGCGAGAAACAAGCTAGTTGGGACGGAGCTCGTCACGGAATCTGCCCGAAGCGCTACACTCCAAGTTCTTCTCACCTCTCCTCAGCTGCTCGTACCGGATGCGCTCAGAAGGATGAGCTCCATCACTAGCTCTATGCTTCATGACGCCATGCAGGCTCTGGCAAACTCAGATCATGAGCTGGCCAAACAAGTGTTGAAAATTGACGATGAGATTGACCGCTTTGGTCTTTACATTATTCGGCAATTGAAGTGGGCAGTTCAGCACCCGCCTCTTCTAGGAACAATCGGCCTCACTGAACCCGTGGAATGCCTCGGCTACAGGATTGTAACGAAGAGCATCGAGAGGTCTGCGGACCATGCTGCAAAAGTTGCAGAGAATTCCTTAGTCATTGAACATCCCTTAGAAGCTGGGCTTTTGAAAGACACAAAGGCACTGAGCCAAATCTCAGCCGATATGATGGAAGCCTCGATGCGCTCTTTGTTCGCAGGAGACTACGAACTCGCTGAGAAAGTGCTTCTCGATAAACAGAAGATTGCCGGGCTTGAATCGAGAATCGTGGAGCGTTTGGTGAAGGAGAAGATGCCCGCCAACGAGCTGTCCGCCATCACCCTGATTTCAGAGAGTCTTCGGAGAATCGGCGAGTACGCCACCGACATTGCGGAAGTTGTGCTCAACCTAACCGTCAAGAAATCACTCGAACAACCTCTAAAGATTCGCACTTGACCTATCCCACCTTGTCTTGCAATGTGCCTGTATTGGAACGGGGGATGGCATGCAGAAAACAGTGAGGGTTCCGCTTCTATCTGAACTCTTTGGAGAGATACCTTTTGGGAGAACGATTCTGGCGTTATACGATCCTGACGCTCAGTATACCGCACTGCTCACGAATATAGCTGCGGATTTTCTGAGGGCTGGGGGAGATCTACTGTACACAGTCTCTTCGCGACCAAGCGGCGAAATCAGGCAGCAGTTCGACATGTTGGGAGCCAATGTTTCCGAATATGAGTCCAGTGACAAGGCAGTAGTATTCGACGCGTACTCTGCGCAGATGGGCATATCGTCGGCCGAGAAATATCAGTCTGAGGCTATGAATCTCAATGAGTTGTCCATAATAATGGGGAAGTCCGCCCCGCAGTGGCCTGCAGGTACTTTGGTTATTACTGAATCCTTCTCGAATTTAGCGTTCAATCAAGAGAATGTCTTTGCGAAATTTTCGCGAAAAGCAGTGGGAATTTGGAGGAATCAAGGAACGATTATGATTGCGGGGTTGGCCAATGGCCTACATCCGCCGGAATTCTACCAGGAGATGAAACTGATATCTGATGCCGTCCTCGAAATGAAACTGGTCGAACATGGTGGCGAATTCATCAATACGATCAGAGGCCGTTCAATGAAGGGACAGAATACTGATTCGAGGGTGCGGAAAGTCATATTCGACAAAAACATGAAGGCCACACTGCAGCTTTTGAAGTCCTAAACGGTCCAATAGTTCACTCTACACGAAAAGGGAACGCGGTCACTCTCGTGAGAACTGTCGGCTCGAGTATTTTGATACAGCTGACGGGACGACCAGAGTGATGGCATAGTAAATGAAGATGTGTGGTCGATAGTAGCTTGGCGCATTGAACAGCAAGACGATGAATATGAAATCAAGAACGATTGCGAGGGTGGTCCACGCGATTCCGACGAGGAACGCGTAAAGCCAACTGACCTCCCGGCGTTTTCTGAAGCGGACGTAAGCAAACGCGGCAGTAACTAACGCTACCGCAAGGCTGAATGCTGTTAAGATGACTGGGATTGTCATTATTTCCGGGTAACCAGGAATTGTGATAATGAAGAAACCCATGAAGTACCCAATTAACCACAAAAGAAACCCGAAGCCAATCGTATCGACAAGTTTCTGATTCATCACGGATCTTCCGCTCGCAGAATCACGGACCAAAAAATTGGGGAGTTAAGCGGCCAACGTTGGCCGTAGGTCAGGTTCGGCTGTATGGTCGTGCTTCATGCGAATCACACGGGCCTTGCCGCAGATCCAAATCTCCAACAGGAGCCTTATGAATCTTCACCTGCGACTGAGCCCTACGCATTGGCTTTTCGGCCCTTAGACACGAGGATAATTGAAATCAGAGCTAGCGTGTAGAAGCCTGCAACTAACCATGCCGCCGAGTAACCGAAGCGTAGTACGATTAGGGAGAATGCGACCGGCGAGAAGAAACCAGCAAACATTTGTATGCTATTTACCCAGCTCACAGCAAGTGTTTCGTACTCTTTCGCAACGGTATGCACATCCCGGGCCGCTGTGAATCCTACTGTGTACGCGGCGCCTCCGCAGAGGCCTACTACTATCGTGGAGACGGCCGCACTCCATAACCTACCAATAGAGGCGAAGGAGATGCCGAAGGACATTATGAGACCTGACAGGAAGAGCAACCTTCGAGCGTCTTTGGTTCGATCGTAGGCTCTGCCGATCAATGGTGCTGAGATTATGGAGGAGATCATAGCGAGGCCTCCCACTACACCAGCCATCGCGGCTCCAACGTTAAGGGAATTCTCCAGATAGTACACGATGAAGGTTGTTGTGATGGTTGTGCCGGCAGTAATTCCAAAGAGTTCCAAGGTCAAGAGCAGTAACCACTTATCCTCTAAGATCTTCCGTAAATCGGGCCATTTGACGAGAAAATCCCCGCGCAGTGTATCCTTGGGAACAGAAACGATCATGAGTACACCCGTCAGAATGCCCAACGCACCGCCCATTATGAGGCTTAGATGCCAGCCAACGATTTCAGCCAAGATTGCCCAACCGAACAAGCCTATTGCCCCACCCACATAGAACGCCGAGTTGAACGTTCCAACACCCAATCCTTCCGAGTTTTTCCGGAAATATTTCGCAATCAAAACAACCCCAGGCGCGAAGAATAACGCCATACCCATCCCGACGAAGAAACGGAGGAGTATGATTTCAACGAAATCGGTGGCAAACCCCGTGAGTAAAACAGCGAAGGAATCAACAAGTATTCCGTATATCGCGGTTCTTTTGGGCCCATATCTGGCAGCGATTATTCCGCCGGGGACCTGGAAGAGGCCAAGGCCAATGTAGAAGCTGCCGGTGAGAAAGCCAAGCCCACCCACGTTTTCCTTGAAATCCAATGCAATTAGTGCGAAGATTGCGGCCACGTTATACCAATTGACGGCATAAACGGCCCTTGCTAAGCAAAGAGAAGCAATTGCCCTACGATTAGCCATGCCCTTCATGGAAAACTGGCCCTGTGGTTGTATTGAGTGCTGAATTCTCGGTCAAGTATGCAGGCCAAAATTATCGTCTATCATTTAATTGTCTCCCTAAGTCTTTTTCTTGGCGACTATCACGGAGTCCTTTCCATGTGGAATGATTCGAACCGTTGCGAATCCTGCAGTTCTCATCTCCTCAACGAGGTCGCCTTCATTCATTATTGGAGGGCCAAACTTCCCGGAAAACACACCCTTTCCTCGAGTTTTTTCGAGCACAGCCAACCTGCCCGATGGCTTCAGAGTCCTGAGGAATTCTTCTAGGACTTTGCTTCTGTTTTCGACTTCATGAAAAACATGATTCAACAGGATCAAATCAACACTACCGTCTGGTAGGGTGATACGTGCCCCATCGCTTTGAATAGTTTCAATGGTCACACCGCTTCGCTTGGCATAGCTGGCAGCTTTCTCAAGCATGTGCGTGGAGACATCAACTCCGATAACCCTACTTGTTATTTTCGCTAGCGGAATAGTGTAGAAGCCTGGGCCACAGCCGAAATCTACGACCACGTTGCTAGGGTGAAGGTCGAGTTTAGAGAGCAACCTCTGAGGCGGGCTTAGAAATCGCCTCACGGGATTGTTGAGTAGGAAGGCCATCTTCTCGGGGAATCGTTCGTGGCTCAATCTTGGATCCCCCTTGCTAGCTCACCAGGCGTTATCGATCTTTGCACTTCTAGACGCCCCGGCCGAAGTTGTATAATACGCTATGCAAAACGGCGGATTTTTCGTTTGGAGTGCACGGAGACGGAAATTGAATGTTAGGGTTGCACAGGAGTATTGAGGGGAGGTGTTCAGACTGTGAGAGTTCTAAGCGGAATCTGCCGAAATCATTTATCGACGTGCTGGGGTGCGTGAAGTCACGACACTCACGTGTACAATTGATAAAGGCAAGGGTGGGCCCGATACTGATTACCGCTGTGAGTTCGCGATGATGGGGAAGCCTCCAATATCTAATTGTTCTTCTCCTGAGCATGGCCCAATCATTAGGCTATGCTAACCATATGTCTCCATTACTGTCAACGGTAAGCTGAATTGAAGAGAGTGGCGCAGGCGCGGGACCCTGCAGAACCCTTGCCCCTTGTTTTGGATCAAATAAGGCACCGTGGCATGGGCATCTAATCAACCCAGTTCCAGCGTCATATCCGACTGTGCAGGGTTGATGCGTGCATGTTGAGGAATATGCAGCTAGACTGCCGTCACTTGACCGAATTAAGATATTGGAAACACCTGCAGGGTAGTTGAAGTAGAACGCGCTGTTAACCGGTATGTTCGAAAGATTTCCCAACTTGTTCCCTGTGGCTTGCTGATTCGTTTGAATGGGCGTGATTGAAGCGACAACAAGGCTTTGTTGTGCCTGTTGATTCTGCGGCGACGAGAGGACATTCGGCATGAGCGCGGCGGCTTCGGCGAAACTGATGGCTACGAGCGTTCCTACGGCCAGTGTGCCAAACTTCTGTAGTGCCGCTCTCCGTCCCAGATTGACGCTGCATCCATCGCTCGGTATGGGTTGCGGTACAGTCTTGAAGTAATGTCGTGCGGCTTTGACGGAGGCATATTCAACTCCTATGCCGATCATTCCGATTGTACCTACCAACAAACCTAGTGCGATGGTTGAGCCGAGGCTGAATATCGTTGAACCGGCCGCGACTGCGTGAAGTTCAGCTAATGTCAGTGCCCCGACCATGAGCCAAAGATGTGTTTTCTTCAATGATCCGAAGGTTTTCGTCTTCCGATTCGCTTCGGTGACGGCTCCAGATAAGCCGAGAGCTAGAAGTGCGATTAGACCGATTAAACCGAAGGTCACGCCAATGGTTGGAGACGCAAGTCTGGGAAGGAGGAGGATTCCATGAAGTCCTGCTAGTGTTGTCACTAGGATTGAGAGGATGATGTGCATCACTCTCCATCCATGCACACGGGATTCAGTATACTTGTTTACAATGTCTTGTTGATGTAGCGATGTTTGATTTCGGAGTTGAGTCATGTACTGTTTGTCTCGAGAGGCTTTCCAAAACCCTTGAACGACGAGTACGGCTGCTGATGCCAGACCTCCCCATCCGAGCAGCCGTGCGTAGTCTGACCATATTGGATTAGTTGGTGTGGTTTGTAAGACAAGAAGAGTGGAGAGGCTTGCAACGCCAGCGAGCACTGCTAGGGCAAGCCAAATCCTCGTATGCAATGATCCCACTTTGTTCAGTCTTAATTGTCGCTCTGCGAGCAGTCGTCGCCTGAGCAGGTTTGGTTCGTGGGGGGTTGTTGTGTGAGTTTCAGGGGACTTGGTTGTTGTGAGGCTAAATTATGGAAGGATGTCGTTGGAATTGTTGTTGGAGTGCTAGTGGGGATTGGTGTAGTGGGAGTTGTGTACGTTTTCATTATGGCTATTCCCCCGGCTGCCAAGATTCCTGACAAGGCTAGGAGCACCGCTAGGACAACGGGCAAAGTGTTTCTCATTCAGTTATCACCGAAATTACGATTGGTTCTGTTTTGATAAAAGGACCCGAGGAAGTCTGTTGTCTTAGAACTCAGTTCTCATAGTGCAAAACCAGCCAGTGGTACCTGGAAGGTAAGTTGTACTCGCGATTGGACGAAGCCCAAAGCAAGAAGGAGATCACGAGTGTTGTGGATCTGATTGGCCGGGAAGAACGTAACGGAGTGAATGACTTTTGCTCATCCGGTCAGGTAGATGTTGCCTGTTGAGGAGTTGTATTGTATAGGGATTTTTTGTAGTGGGTAGGGGGCTGGTCCACCTGTGACTTGCGCATTGTTGTATGGGTCGAATGTTGCGCCATGGCAAGGGCATATCATCTCTTTCCCGGATGGGTCGAATTGGACTTGGCAACCTGCGTGAGTGCAGATTGAACTGTAAGCAACAAACTGCCCGTTATCTAAATGGATCAGAATAATCGGACCTAGAGACGGGTCATTGTAGGTTATCGACTGGTCTGGTGCAATATTCGCCGCGTTGGCTATAATTGGTCGGGTCTGAGTGCTAGGATTACTTGGGTTGCCGGGTAAAGTAGTGGGCGTTTGAGGCTGAGTGCTAGGGTTACTTGGATTACTGGGATTGCTGGGCACAGTAGTGGATGTTTCAGGTTGTGTGCTTGAGACTGTTGCTATCTTCAGTAGGACTAGTGCTGATGCGGAAAGCAGAACGAATCCGAAGATGCTACGGAGGAAATTCCTACGTTCCTTTTGGACTCGCGTTCTTTGCTTCGTTCGGACATCAAGATCAGGTCGGAAAGAAGCACGGGAGAGCAGTACAGGAAGTTTAGGGCGCCCCGCAAAGACTGAAGCTACGACATCCCTTGAGACTTGCAATCCATAGGCCGTCGCAATCTTGTCAGTGATTTGTTCAGTTTCTGTAGTGTTTGCCATGTCATGTCCCCTGTTTGGTGTATGCCCCTTCCGTTGAGTGCCTGTTGATGATGTTCTGCAGTCCGCTGAGAATTTGTGACGCGTCGTTTCGGTCGACGCCCAGACTAATCACAAAAGCCCGCACAAACTCGAGTATCGTTTGAGTTTCGCGGTGAAGAACAAACTGCTGTTTAATGCGCTCGAACGCTCGGTTCACTTCGCGAACTTGGCCGGGATATAGCTTGGCTCCATCAGGAACTGCTACCTGAACTTGACTCGTTTGGGTTTGAACTGGCGTTATTGCGGGCGTTATGAGGTTCATTCTTGGATTCGTCTGGGGCTGGGATACCAACCAACTCAAGAAACGGTAGCGTCTCGCCAAGACTGCGTCTACGCTTTGCTTCAGCTGAGGGCCTGTCAAGAGGATGGTCAACCAGCACATGACAAATACTATGTCCGAACCGAAATAGAACGGGAAAGCAGTCCAGGTTGCGGATAAGAAGAAAGTTAAGTTGAGTAGTAACCCGGCTGATGCTGCAATCCTGAAAAGGAATCCTAGCAGAGTGGCGATGCCAATCAACGACTCGCCAACAGCGACTCCGTACCCGAAAAGGACAGCATTCGGTCCAACTACTCCTAGAAGGAAGTCGTGAATTGGGGATCCGACGGCATATTGTGCAATCAAATGCCCAATATAGCCTGATTTCGACGGGTCGAAGTAAGACGGGTCAGTTAGATGCTGCACTCCCGCATATAGAAAGGTCAAACCCATGAAGATTCGCAATGGCCAGAGTAAACTCAATGAGACCATCGGGGAATTTGCCTGCGTTTTCTGGCCTGAGATGGTGGTTACCATTCAAATCTCACGGGGGCGTGAGGGTAGATTTCGATAAAAGCGGCCTCGTAAGATTGTTCTACCAGAACTCAGTTCCCATAACGGTAAAAGGCATAGGACAATATGCATGAACGAGTTAAATGGGCTATAAAGCCGACGCTACCGCGACGGACAGCGGGATGGCGTTATCCGTTCTCTATGTTACAGAGACATCGCTTCTCTTGAACAAGGTCCGCCGGGTAATACTTGCATCGGGGATTACCTCGACTGTTCTGATGGTTATTTCGATTCTGATTTTCGGCGGATTCTCAGAGAGGCTTGAAAGGCTTGTTCCTATCCACGAGGAATTCATTGGCGGCGTCATAATCGTGCTCGTAATCCTTCCGGTAGCCATCTACTTGACTTACAGAGCAACCGGCACAATGGAAAAGTGGAGAAGTCGTTTAGACGACCTCTCGTACGCGTTAAGGTTCGAATCACAGAATCCCGAGGGGGAGACACCGAGCGTCAGGCTTGCAAATCAAGCACTGAACGCGCTTACCGGTAGTCGTGCGGAAAACCAATTTGATCCCCATGATTTCGCGGACAGGAGGGAAGATTCGGAGACTTACGATGTAATCATACCTGGGCACGTCATAAAGGCCATGAGCGGTCACAAGGGAGCGATCGTTGCGACAAGAGTTCATGGTAAACCGGTTCTCGCGAAGGATCTGTCGGAGGCGGTTCAGAAAATTCGCAGTCTTCGCATGCGTTTGTGGCGACTTCTAATCGTTTCGGACAAAGAGTTTCCCGCTGAAACAATTGACTATAATAGTTCTCTCTCGAGAAGACACTTGGGTTTCTCGACAGATCTAATAGAGGAAACGCAGTCTGGTTTCTCAGTCGTGTCCGTAGGCGGCTAGAGTTCGCGCTAGCCGTCCTCTTGGTTACCCGTCCTGAGGATTCTCACAAATGAGAGGAATTGTCGGATCCACTTGTCATACTCTATTTTCCCCTCTGCAGTTATCTTGTAAACCGCATTGGCACTTGCTTGCTTCTCCAACGAAATCCACCCTCGCAGAACGAGAAGGTCCAAGATCTCGGAGACTCGGTCTTGCCTCTGGGTTGCCAGACCTGGAATTCGATTCATGATATGGTACTTCGTTATTGGACCTAGAGCTTCATGTCTAACAAAATACTCCAAAATAGCGAGAACAGTGTACTCGAAGCTTTGCCGGTCTTTGGGTTTCATGTTCACTGATAGCTCGTGAGATAGTGATTGGTGTCTATTATTGAATTGCTGCTTACTGCAATGAGCCGGGGTGGAATTCGCGGGGGATTTTGGCGTCGCGGGCTGGATTTGAACCCGCGGAAGCTCTTGTGCCGTTTTTTTCGGGCTGACGGTGTTCTTCTACGCTTAGTCGAGAGGGCTGTTTCCCATCCCATGGTTAGGTGCAGGTTACTTCTTCATCAGGTCGTAGTCAATATAGATCCAGATCACGCTGGCAACGAGTATTATTACACCAGCAGCTAGCCAGGGCAGATACGTATAGCTTGTCCAAGTCCACCATAGGTCTGCTACGATAATTATTATTCCCATTAGAATTGCAAGGTACGATTTCGTACTGCCCATTTAGATCGAATTCGGATATTCGACTACCGTTTAAATGCCTTTTCCTTGAGAGGTCAGTCTTCAACGATGCGTGTGTAACTATTCTGACCTGAGCCGCTTAGGCACGTATCCCGGTGTCCTCTTTCGTCTGGTCTATTCTAGTCTCTTTATAATGTGGTATCCGAATTTTGTTTTCACGATGGGTGAGATCTGTCCCTTCTGAAGGACGAACGCCGCCTGTTCGAATTCTTTGACCATTTTTCCTCTGGTAAAAGTGCCGAGGTCTCCGCCGCGCTTTGCAGAAGGGCAGATTGAGATCTCTCTGGCAATGTTCGCGAACTTATCTTTCTTGTTCAGTCTCTCCATGGCAGCTTGTGCCTCTGTCTGGGTTTTAACGAGGATATGTGCGCAATGAACTTCGTTGGGCATCAGTAACCACTTAACATCGTAGTGAGGAGCTACTAAAATAAATTTGGCCGGAAGGTCAAAGCCGGAGAACGAAGAACTTAAGGGAGTTGGCGCCGGGGGTGGGAATTTGACCCCAATTTACCGGTACGTATAACCAACTTCGTGGGGACGGTGGGATTTGAACCCACCAATATCTCACTCGTTGACGCTTGCCCGTAGACATCCATCATTCCCCCCTCAATGTGAGGGATGCCTGAATGAACTTTAGGTGGCATATTTCGCTGGGTTCTTGTCGAACTCGTTCTTGCAGAATGGCGAGCAGAAGTAGTAGGTTTTGCTTGAATACGAGCTTGAACCCGCCGCTTTCTTCTCGTCAACCTTCATTCCGCAAATTGGATCCTTAACCAATTCGATCTCACCTCCAGATCTTCACCGTGGTTTGAACCGGTTCAGCAGAAGGGAGTTGCTTACGACAGTAACTGAACTTGAAGCCATCGCTCCGGCAGCTAGGAATGGAAGGAAATTGTACACACCAGGTCCGAGGAATGGCACGAGTGCACCTGCAGCGATGGGGATGAGTGCAACGTTGTAGCAGAATGCCCAGAACAGGTTCTGCTTGATCTTGCTGACAGTTGCCTTACTGAGTTTGATGGCGATCACCACATCTCGTAGGTTGTTCCTGATCAGAACAATGCCGCCTGTTTCGACCGCGACATCTGTTCCGCTTCCGATGGCAATTCCAATGTCGGACGCTGCAAGAGCTGGCGCATCGTTGATTCCGTCTCCAACCATGCCCACAACCTTACCTTCCTTTTGCAAGTCTCTGATAATCTTCTCCTTCTGCTCTGGCAGAACGTCTGCCACAACCCTGTCTATGCCCAATTTGCTAGCAACGGTTTTGGCCGTTCGGATGTTGTCGCCTGTCAACATTACGACTTCAATCTTCATTCGCTGCAATTCTCGGACTGTGTCTGAAGCGTCATCTTTGAGGGTGTCTGCGAGGCCGATGACACCGAGGAGTTCCTTGCCGTCGGATAGAACCATGACCGTTTTACCCTCTTCCTCAAGCGCAGATATGTCGGCTTCGACTGGCGCGAGGTTCATGTCATATTTTGCCATCAGCTTTCGGTTTCCCAGCAATACGGTTCTCCCATTGTGCTCTGCTACTACGCCCGCGCCTGGTACGGCTTTGAATGAGGTCGCGTCAGGTATGCTTATGCCCTTTTTCTTAGCAGCTTCTACGACTGCTCGGCCGAGAGGATGTTCTGAGCCTTTCTCGGCTGAGGCGGCCAGCTGAAGTACTTCTTGTTCCGTGTGCTTTCCACTGACTATGACATCTGTTACCGACGGTTTGCCTTTGGTCAGAGTGCCGGTCTTGTCAAAGACAATTGTCCGTATCTTATGGGTTGTCTCTAGATACTCACCGCCTTTGATGAGAATCCCATTCTGAGCGCCTTTGGCTGTTCCGACAAGAATTGCGGCTGGAGTAGCGATGCCAAGTGCACACGGGCATGCGATGACGATTACTGAGACAAACGCCAATAAAGCAAAGTTGAGCGCCAATCCACCGAAGAAATACCAACCTAGCGCCGACCCTGTGGCGATTACGATAACTGCAGGCACGAAGTATGTTGAAACCTGGTCGGCGAGGCGTTGAATCGGCGCATGCGCCATCTGGGCTTCTTCGACGAGTTGAACGATCTTTGATAGTACTGTATCTGCTCCGACCTTCGATGCTCGAACGTTGAGAAGACCGAATGTGTTGATTGTTGCTCCGATTACTTCATCGCCAGCAGTTTTTTCAACGGGGATACTTTCTCCGGTGATGGCGGATTGGTCAACAGCAGAGTTGCCTTCAGTCACCACTCCGTCAACCGGTATCCTTTCCCCGGGGCGGATAACTAGAATATCGCCTACTTTGACCGACTCTACTGGAACTTCCTCTTCAGCCCCATTGCGGATCACGTGTGCCATCCTGGGCTGTAGATCTAGGAGTTTGCGAACTGCCTCGGAAGCTCTTCCCTTACTGATATGCTCCAACATGTTCCCGAGTAGGACCAGGGTGATGATCACTGCAGCTGTATCGAAGTATGCTCCGCTCGTGGGGAAGACTGACGGAAGAAAAGTGACTACTGTACTGTATGCCCAAGCGGCAGTAGTACCAATGGCAATTAGAAGATCCATGTTACCCATTCGGTTTCTTAGAGCGTCGTATGCGCCCCTGTAGAAGCGCCAGCCCACGATGAACTGTATTGGCGTTTCCAAAATGAAGAGCAGATAATTGTTGATGTTGGATGGAAGAAGCATAACGTATGTGAACAAACCTGTTGGTACTGTGAGCGCGATGCCAATTATCACCAAGAGCTTGAGACGTCTGATTTCGACCTCTGGTTTCTCGAATGTCATGGCGCAGGTTTCGCTGCAGAAGTACCATTTTGTTCCCCGAATCGTGCGGGTTATGGTCGCGGTCTTCTCATCCACAAACATGCCACAAATCGGGTCCTTGGCCATTCTACTTCCTCCCGCGTTTCGAAAGACTCAAGCTAGAAGGGGCTGTTTGATGACTGCCCTTACCTCTTCGAATGTGATTTTGGTTAGATCATAGTCGACAGTTATTGTGTTAGCAGCATAATTGAGATCTACATGCCTTATGCCAGGTGTCTTCTTCAGCGTACGCTGAAGTATTTGAACTGGTGCGTCGCCTTCACAATTGGATAGTGATAAGACTGCCCGCCCAATCGGTCTTTGTTCTGTCACTGGGGTTGATTTCAATGCTTTAGTCCCCCTCGATTCTAGCGGGTTCCAGTAGTTTTCTGATGTGATTTTTCAGAGCGAAGACGCCAATGATGACTATCGCCACACCAAGAACTCCAACTAACTCTAGTCCAGAGGAATTCACGAAGTAAGCCGTCAGAACATACGCGAGCTGGGCCTGCATGGCCCCTATTTGCGCAGCGCCGGGTGCCGGAATCATTCTCCCCAGTAGGCCCAATGCAACGGTGACGATTCCCATCAAGACGAACATCAGGCCGGAAATGAGCTTTGATGAGTGTATCGCAACTTCGCGGCCGAATGTATTGAAGTGTAGAAGTCGCCCCTTCAACGGATTTTCTCCGTTAGGCACATATCTGTCCCATGCGAGGGCGATTGCGAAGAGTGGAAAGACCATCCCAAGTACGTACGTGAACCCAATTAGCAATCCCTCAAAGGTTCCAGCTGATAAAGCGGACAATACGAGGACTCCAGCTAGAACAGGGGCGCAGCACGAGGTCGCTGCTCCTGAGAAGATTCCGAGGGTGTAAACTGAAAATGCGTCGGTGCGTTTCAGGCTGACGGGCAAATTCAATTGCGGCAGCATACCCTGCCCCCATAGAGTGAGAAACCCGAACACAATCATCAGGAACCCTCCGGCCACGAAGACCAAGCTGTGATTCGAAGTAACCGTTCCTGCAACTGCTACCACGCCTAGGGTGAGCGGAAGCATTATCGTGGCGATGCCTAAGGAGAAAATGACAGTCATTCCGATTAGCCGCGTTTTCTGCCTAAAGCTCTGGGCGAAGTACGATGGGAGAAGTACGCTAAAGCAGCATGGCATTGCAAGCGCAATCACGCCTGCAACAAATGCAATTATCAGGTATGCGAGAAGAAGCAGTGACATCAAACATTCACCATTTCGGCCTCTTGGATGGTCGTGATCAACGTCTCTGCGTGTATCTTTCCTTTGGCAATCAGTTTGCCTTCAAGGAAGACCGCGGGCGGGTAAAGGACTCCATTTTCCACTGCAAGTTTTGATCCAACTTGAGAAGAAAATTCAATTTCCTCGACTTCGATCTGAGGGTTCTTCGCGTGGAACTCGTTAAGGTACCGCTTAACACGCAGGCAGGGCGTGCAACCCACGCTACTCAGCAAAATGACTTTTGACACTACTCAGCTGGCTCCGAGCGCCTTCGAGACAAGGGCAACGATTTGGTTGTTTGGAACGAACATGTTGCTAGGCCCGTAGTCTTGTCTCCAGACTATGACACCCGATGTGTTTACCAGAACGAACGTGTGTCCAGGCTTGGAGTACGGCATCATGCTCACGTCTGGGCCCAGCATTCCGTACATTTTGCTAACGGCGAGGTTTTGGTCGGAAAGAACCTTGGCATACTGGGGCCCACTTGACCTAGTCCAATCCGTCAGCAACTGCAGAGGGTCAGCGGTTACATCAACAACCACGACATTCATTCTGCCAAATTCCGCATTAAGCTGGTCCAACCCCTGCATCTGCTGCAGGCAAGGAGCGCAACTTAGACCCTCGTTGAAGAACAAGAGGACGTTCGACTTTCCCCTGTAGTCAGAAAGGGTGAATGTTCCGCCGTTAACATCCGGTAAGGAGAAGTCTGGAGCGACCCCTTTCGCGCTGACTGTCGTTGTGAATACTTCCTTTGGTGCGAACGCAACGTAAGCTGTGACGCTGACCGCGATAAGCACGATTAGTGAGAATGCGATCAACTTCGCTCTTGAGGGCCCATGCGAATGCAGACTCGCTGAAACTAGTTCTCGTGTATCTTGCTCGGTCCTGACTTGTCTTTCTAGGTCCTTAAGGTTCGTCGCGTTTGGATGTTTTACCTTATAGTGTTGGAGTAGGCCAGAGTACGAGTCGAATTTCCGGTGGCAACGCCCGCAGTCAACCATGCATATTCACATCAACGGTTCGAGTCTGGTGATGCCACTCAAGAAGCGCACTTAAGATGGGTGTACACGGTGAAACACACTGTGTTTCAGTGTGAACTCACAGCTTAATGGGAGTGGTTTGGTTTGTCGGTTGGCAACGGCGTGTTGGGATACATGATTCCGCAGAACGAAATTGATGGGCCACAATCATTAGTTACATGTTAAAGAGATTGGGGTGACTATCAGTGAGCAGTGTTCCTACAGGAAGTCGAATCAAACTAAGCACATGGAGTTGAAATCTAGAAGATGACACTAACAGAGAAGCCTACGGCTGCTTACCTACTTTCACTGATTGGTGGCTTATTCATCCTCCTTGGCGGAGGAATGACATCCATGATGGGCGCATTTTGGTTTGGGGGAATGATGGGCGGCTACCGCGGCTGGGGCGGTATGATGGGCTACAGCGTTCCTAGTTATGGAATGATGGGATGGCTGGGTTTCGGGCTATTGGGGATCCTGGGAATAGTCTTCGGGGTCATAGTAATCATCAGTGCAGTGATGCTGAACAGCAAGCCCCAGGAACATTCAACATGGGGCATGTTGATCATAGTCTTCTCAGCGCTTAGCATATTCGGCGGCGCTATGGGCGGGCTAGGCGTGGGCTTAGTCTTAGGCCTCGTAGGAGGCATACTAGCGGTGACGTGGAAACCGAAACAGACCCAAACGACAACTTGAGAAGCCCCCTGGCAATTGCAATTGCCACGCAAAGTGAAGCCATTCAATGGGAAATTCTGTGTCAGTTGTGGTGGTGCGCACCATTAGACCCACATACACAAAACGACCGGTAAATTGGCGCCGGGGGTGGGATTTGAACCCACGAGGCCCAGAGGACCAACAGCTGTCTTGGCCCATTTCTAGCGCGGTGATCTCGAGGTTCAACGTCCCGATCACACGTCTACGGTTCTCGGGGCTCTGTCGCCTTACCTAGCTAGGCTACCCCGGCGCCAACCTAACCGTGGCTAAAGAATGTATTAAGTTCCTAGCTTGAGGAAATCGATTCTATCCTATTTGGGGAAACATGTTACCAAGGAACCTGCGCCTGTAGGGGTGAACTTTGCTTCTGAGCAGGTCTGTCAGTACGTAGTAGCTGGTTTCAAATTCGGTTAAGGAGTTGTTTCTGAATTTGAAGACTGGAATGTCTCGCGTTGGGGTTTCCCAAGTTTTGTCCCATGCGCTTACTGCGCCCTCTAGTCCTCGCTCTCGGTTGCGTCCCTCCAATTCCGTTTTGTCAACAACAAATAACACGACAAGCCTGATGACTCCCTGAACTTTTGTGTTCAGCAGAAAATTTCTAGTGCTGTTTCTTGGGGCAGTGCAATCTAGCACAACGTTGTGCCCCATCCTCAACGCCAAATCCCGCAAAGACGCAAAACCAGTGTAAATGAACTCCTCTTCTGAGGAAGGTTCCTTGGAGCCGAAGAACATGTCGCGCATTTCGTCGACACTTAAGCGTAGAAAGTTCGGTTGCTCAGCAACAAGCCTACGAGCCAGAACAGTCTTGCCTGAGGCCGGGTAACCGCTGAGCACAAGGTTCCAGAGCGGCATACGCTTCCAAACTCACAACGACGGCTTTGAATAGGAACGGCAGCTTAACAAGATTCCCATGCAAAGGAAGGTTCGACGTTTTTCCTGCAGACGATCTCGGGCTGCAGTAGTGGTAGCTCAACTTACGTGTTACGAGGTGACCAAATCTCGGTCATTAATTTCATCTACATAGCCATTAGCAACGTGCCCACCCGTACCTAACCGCGACCGGGTGTGTTTGCATGAACGACCCGGCAAACGTTAAATTTGCATTGAGCGATGAATTCTTCAACGCGTAATTCAAAGGAGATTTCAACGATTCTAAATAGGATAAGTCCTCGTGTTCTCTTCGTCTTTCTTATCATGATTGTTTGGGCAGGAGCGCTGCCAAACGTTGCGATGCAGGGAGCGTTTGCTCAAGGGTCATTCCCGAAGATTACGTCTCACCGAGTGAACGGAGCTCCCGACTACAACGCGCCTGGAAACGAATCATTCTGGAACGCGATCGAGTGGACAAGCGTCCCGTTGGCTGCCTCCGTTTCGCCAGGAGGAGGTCGCACGCAGAACGTTCTTGTGAAATCTGCTAATGACGGGTTCAATGTTTACGCGCTGTTTCGTTGGGATGATAAGGTTGGGCCGTCCTTCGGCTCGGAAGGTGAGCTTTACACTGCACCCAATGGAACCCTACTGCCCCTAACCGACGAGAGTACAGCAACCGCAAACCAGTTGTTCTACAACTCAACATACTACTACCAAGACCGCGTGGCAATGCTCTGGTTCCTAGGTGACACCTCGAAGAGGCAGCAGTCACCTGTAATGGAGTTAGCAACGAACGGCGCCATAACCGGAGGAGCAGCCGACATCTGGCATTGGCAGTCAGTTCCAACCGACAACGACCAGCGCGACCCAGACTTCCCAGGAGGTTACACCGACCCAGCCGGGACCACCCTCTATCCTCCTAACAATGTCTCATATGCAGAAAGCGATTACACGAACACGACCGGCTTCTTTGTGACAGGTGGAAGCTTCGGGGCTGATTCCCCAAACTTGGACCCCTACGCGGACCCATTCGTAATACACGTAGGCAACTATTTCTCAGAAAACAATCAAACATGGACCGTTGAGATGGTTAGAAGTTTCACCGTATCCGACGCATCTCAATACAGAGTGCAACTGAAGACTGGCTCTAACTATTATGTGGCTTTCGCGGTTTGGAACGGGAAACTAGGGGAATCAGCGCACGTGAAGTCAGTGTCGCAGTGGTATGATCTAACGATCAGCGACCAAATGCCACCAACTGCTCCGGTCACAATTGCGCAGTCGACCCCAACGGGCATTAGCGCTACCTTAGCGGGTGTGGTTGGCTTCGGCCTTCTGATCGTAGGATTGGTTATTGGAGCGATAATTACCAGGCCAAAAGCCAAACGGTGATTCAATGCCCCCGAAGAAAGCCACCAGTGACAATCCAAGGGAAAAGCGGCCGAACGAGAGGAAACGGAATTTTCTAAAGCTCGCAGTCACTTTATCGGGGCTTCTGCTTATCGGTGGAATCGCGGCCATCACAAAAGCCATTACTAATTCGGCCCCCCCAGCCAGAACCGGACCAGCGACATTTCCCAAAGTGAAAGTCGCGTCAATGGGAGACTTGAAGGTGAATGAACATGTCGTCTTCAACTATCCGCTCGACAACGAGCCAAACATCTTGGTGAAGCTAGGGCAGAAGGCGGAAGGTGGAGTTGGGCCCGATGGAGATATCGTGGCCTTTAGTGTCTTGTGCCAGCACCTAGGCTGCGTGTACTCCTTCCAACCCACCGGAACCAGTCCACAATGCAATTCAGCCTTCAAAGCCGACACCCCGTTGGGTTACTGTTGTTGCCATGGAAGCGTCTTCGATTTTCTGCACCGCGCTAGCGTACGCTCCGGGCCCTCCCCTCGGCCCCAACCTCAAGTCATATTGCAACTGAGCGACTCTGGGGAAATCTTTGCGGTTGGCATGACGCCTCCAGCAATTTTCGGGCACAACACCGGGTCGAACGATGTCACCTCGGACCTTCAAGGCGGAAACATTGTGAGTTAGACAACTGTGAAAGAACAAAGCGAGCCCACTAGGTTGCTCAGATGGATTGACACTCGACTGGGCCTCTCGCACCCCTTGCTAAGGCCAGTTCCTCGTTACGCCATCAACCCCCTCTACTGGCTCGGCGCCCTAACTGTAGTCGCTTTCGTCATTCAAGGCGTCACGGGGATGATAATGATGCTCTACTACATTCCCAACCCAATGGAAGCGTTTCCGTCAACTCAATACATCTTTCAATCCGTTTTCTATGGAAGGTTCTTGGAAAGCGTCCACCTATACACAGCATATGCGATGATAATGCTCGCATTCATGCACATGATGCGCGGGTACTTCGTCTCAGTCCACAAGAAACCTAGAGAGATTATGTGGTTTGTGGGCATGGTGATGGGCTTCGTCACATTGGGCTTTGGTTTTACTGGATACTTGCTGCCTTGGACGGTGGTTTCAAAGTCAGCAACCGACGTAGGCGTAGGAATGATAGACGCCTTGCCAGCACCGCTCTCATCACTCCTAAGTTTTCTAATAATTGGGGCTGGCGGTGATGCTACCCAACTCCTACGCTTCTACGATTTACACGTGGTCATCCTACCTGCAGTACTGTTAGTTCTCTTGACCGTCAAAATGTACATGCTAGAAACGCACGGCATCTCAGAGCCAGTAACAGCCCTCGGCGAAACAAAACCCCGTCGAACAATTCCAATATTCCCTGATGTTTCACTCTACCTGTTAGAGCTGGCAGCGATCTTCGGCGCCATAATGCTTCTCATCTCAGTGGTCTTCCCACTCAATCTACCCCCACAATATACGCCGGAACTTGCGTCCCAGTTTATTCCGCAACCTGACTGGTACTTTCTGTGGATTTATCAGCTGCTGAAGATTTCAGTGTTCGAAGGTGCGGGCCTTCCGGTCGCGATGAGTGTTGTCACCATAATCTTCCTACTGCTATTCCTCCTACCCGTAATTGACCGAGGCGAAACGAGGAAAATCCGAAACCGCCCTCTCTTTGTAGCACTTGGCCTAATATTTGTTGGCGAAGTCTTCGTGCTTGCATATTGGGGCTTGATCACACCAGGCCAAGTCATCCCTACAGAAGTTGCTGCCACAGTGCTAGGGGGATCTGCATTACTGATCGCGCTCATCTCTTTAGGCCTGAGCAAACTCATAAACTCGCAAATCAAGGGACATCTACCGACGAACAAGGCTTCCACGCAAGCGATAACTGTCGTATGGGCGGGGCCCATGCTAGTCGGATTACTTGCTCTAGGTTCAGTTTCAATCAGCGCATTCTTCGGAAATTCAGCTCAATTAGTTATTGGCGGAGTCAATTTTGAGGCGCTCGCATCTCTCTGTTTATCGGCGACATTGTTAGGAGCAGTATTCCTTGGCACATTCATCTTTCTATACAGACTAGAATTGAGAATCGGTTCAGTCAAGAGACGAATTCCTCTCTTTGAATTTGGAGGAGTCCAAAATGGATCGGAATAGGCTGATTGTCACATTGCTGCTCCTGCTTCAAGCAGCCTCCGCGCTTTTTCTATGGACGCTCGACGCAACCAGCAGCGTAAGTGAAACTAGATTCGCAATCTTCCTGGCTGTCGACCTTTTGTCATTCGCAATGATTGTTTACTTATTCATGACAGAGAGATGGGGAGAAATCCTGAGCAAGGCTTGGATGCTTGCAGCATCGCTAGGTCTTGCGATTCTGCTATTCTCAAGTCTGCTGCTGCCTTAGCGCCGAAAACATGTCAAGAAACGAAGCCTAGGCTGGCTTCCAATTAGTTCACGAGGTCTCTTTGATGAGATCGTGAGCTCTCCTAGCGGCCCACGCGACGATTGGGTTGCAGATTTCCGCGTGAATTTCGGCTTTGTACGCCTCGGCCCCCTCTGGGGTTTTCATATTTAGGTTCGTTAGTTCACGGCACTTGCACGACCCGAATTTTGCTCGGAAATCATTGTAGAATTGGTCGACTGCTGAGTAGCATGGTTCCCTGCTGGCATCGGACTTGTCGCGGCCCAACGCTAGGCTGATTGCCATCGCTCCGCCCACAAGGGCTCCGCAGACATCGCCATTCCGGCTGATCCCGCCCCCAAAACCTGTGGCAATTCTCGGAATCACCTGATCACTCGCTCCTGTTGCGTCAAGTTCACTGTTCACTGCTAACAGAACCGATTCCGCGCAATTGAAACCAGAATTGAAGTTGCATTTCGCTACCTCTTCAAGACTCAAGATATTACCACAAAATCACAGCGTCGGCAGAATCCAATATACTCTCCCTCCGCGTCCCAATACGTGAAATAAACAGCAGAAGACACAAACGGACGAGGCCGGTTGATGCTGGGCTGTTGACGTTATTCTTGAAATCCGCGGTCCGATATGTGCCTAACCGACGAAAGGACTAGTGGAATGAACCAGAAGTAGAATCGTATCGGCAGGTCCCAGAGTTTCAAGGTCCAGAATAGTGGCAGAATGGTGATCGCGAAGAGGCCCGCTGATATGAATAAGGTGTTCCTAACCCGCTTGAACCTAGCCATTGACTCCTTCGAGACTAACCCTCTCTCCTCCCTAGCGAGTTGATGTGTGAATAATGCGAGAATCAACATCAGTCCAGTCATATCTAAGGCGTACAGCATTGAAGCAGAATTCAGAAGCAGTTCATGGGATAAGAGGTCGAAGGTTATGTTCAGGTAGAAGAGGTAGGGCTCGATCGAGACAAGAAAAAGCAACACAAGGTTAAGGATGACTGTAACGCTATCCTCCATCGGAAGAACCGACATTATGTTCGTATACCCCATCCATACGGAGATCAAGATCAGGAAGCTGAACCCAAACTCTGCAACGTCAACCAATATTCCCAGCGGCTTGGTGGGAAGTCGCGAGATCAACGAAATAGCACCAATCGATAGAGCAAGTCCGAAAATAATTTTGACTAATTCCGAAAGCGATTCGATAGGTTGAGTTCGCTTCGTAATTTCGTCCAAGGAGGAATCGCCACTACTGATTGCACTATATTGAAAAGCTCTTTGCTCTTGACAGCCACTGCAAATGGCAGTTGCGTGCGGGTGGGACTAATGGTGCAACCGTTGGAATTTGAACCGGGCTACTTGTGTGCGTCAATTGGTACGTGAACAGCGCGAATATCGCCATCAACCCCGCCATATTCAACGCATAAGCCTCGTGATTACGGATGTTGCCCCAATCGACAGAGGAACCCCGAATATCAAATCTGAGAGGGATTCGATGTGTGGCCGTGGGCGCTTAGCAAGCCTGCCATAGTTCAACCGCTCCTTCACTTGGTGAGAGTTGAAAAGCCTCCGCAGTACCCGACTCTTTCGGGCTTCGAGGCAAAGAGATAACGGTCATCACCATAAGTGAGGCATTCAATCGCATCATTTCCGAGGCAGATTAGATGAAACCAAAAGTCTACGTGACAAGGCTGCTGCCAGAGGAAGCCATGGAACGGATTCGGTCATTCTGCGATACCAAAGTGTGGGAGGGGGAGGTTCCTCCGGGACGGCAAGTGCTGCTTGAACATGTTCGAGACGTTGAAGGCCTATTGTGTCTTCTTACGGACAAAGTTGACGCGGAGCTGATGAATAAGGCGCCAAAGCTGCGGGTAGTCAGCAATTACGCAGTGGGCTACGATAACGTGGATGTTGTTGAAGCCACGAGGCGCGGAATAATCGTTACCAACACCCCCGATGTTCTGACAGAAACTGCCGCTGACCTTGCATTTGCGCTCATGATGGCTGCAGCGCGGCGTATCGTGGAAGGGGACAAACTAGTTAGAGCGGGCAATTGGAAAACGTGGGGCCCATTGATTCTACTCGGCCAGGATATACACGGCGCAACCTTGGGGATTATTGGTTTTGGAAGGATCGGAAGGGCGGTCGCGCGGCGAGCACAAGGCTTCGGCATGAAATCACTCTACTATGATCTCCGCCGAGCGGATGAGGTCGAGAAGGAGCTCGGCGTAGAGTATGCTGAATTCGAGAGGTTACTGACCGAATCTGATTTCGTCACTGTTCACACGAACCTGACGACAGAAACCCACAATTTAATCGGAGCCAAGGAACTCGCCAGGATGAAGAAAACGGCGGTGCTCGTTAACACTGCACGAGGCCCGATAGTTGACAACATAGCTCTGTTCGAGGCACTGAGGGATAGGAAGATTGCGTTCGCAGCTTTAGACGTGACTGAGCCTGAGCCAATACCCTCAAACCACCCCCTCCTATCACTAAGCAATGTCATCATTACCCCGCACATTGCCAGCGCAACCGTGGCCACGAGAACAAAAATGGGTCTGATGGCCGCGGACAATTTAATCTCAGGCTTGAAAGGGCAAATTCCACCTAACCCAGTTAACCCAGAAATCCTGTCGAAAAAGTAGCTGACAGCCTCTGAGGGCCATTTTCAAAAACTAGATATGAATAATCACTTACAGACATTCTTCGGCTTGGTTCAATTGAGAGTAACTGTCACAATTCCGGCTGCTCTCCGGCAGTATACTCAAGATAATTCAGAAATCAGCCTAGATGCGGTCACGGTTGAGCAAGCAGTTTCGAGACTAGACGAAATGTTTCCTGGTTTGAAGGCCTTCATTTTGGACGAAGATAGACAAGTTAGACGGTACGTGAACATATTCGTAAACAAGAATGAAATCAGACAAGGGGAAGGCTTGAACACGAAGCTCAAAGACGGTGACCGTCTGCAAATAATCCCCGCTGTAGCGGGCGGCTGATGCAAGGTCAACCTATACAAGATAACTTGCGAAATGGGACTACTTCGCTGGACGCAAGTTAGGGCAGCTATACTCTCGATCCCTGTAGGATTCAAATACTATACAGTATACACCCTCAGCTGCGTTCGGAGGGAACTCGCTAAATGCCATCTAGAAAACGGGGCGTCTTAGCGCTGGTTGGATCCAGAAAAGGCGCCTTCATCTTTGAATCCGATTCACGACGCAAGAAATGGAAGATGAGAGGACCCTACTTCGAGAATTCTCCAGTTTTTCACATGGCACTAGACAGACGCGATGGGAAGACAATTTACGCCGCCGTGAACAGCGGCCACTTCGGGCCGACAGTTTTCCGCTCGAAGAATTTCGGGAAAACATGGGAGAACGCCAAGAATCCACCCCGCTTCGCTGAAGGAGCGGGGTCGACGGTTGAGCACGTTTGGCACGTGGAACCAGGTCACGCGGACGAGCCAGGTGTTGTTTATGCAGGTGTGGCCCCGGGAGCGCTCTTTCGAAGCGACGACGAAGGAGATTCCTGGAAAATGAACGAAAATTTGAACACGCATCCTACTCACTCGCAGTGGCAGCCAGGCGCAGGCGGTCTATGCCTTCATTCAATTGTAATCGATCCGTCAAAACCAAAACGAATCTACGTGGGGATTTCTGCGGTCGGAGTTTTCAAATCCGAAGATGGGGGGAAGAGTTGGGTTCCCAAGAACAAGAACGTGCGCGCAGACTTCCTGCCTGAAAAGTACCCTGAGTTTGGGCAATGCGTACACAAACTCGTTATGGACCCAAACAACCCGGACTATCTGTATCAACAGAATCATTGCGGCGTCTACCGTTCTGAGGACGCGGCGGAGAGTTGGGTTGAGGTCTCCAAGGGATTGCCAAGTGGGTTCGGTTTTCCGATGGCGGCGCACCCGCACAAATCTGAACGGTTCTACGTTGTTCCGGAGGAGGGTGATTTCTTCCGCGTGGCCGCAAAACGCCAATTCACGGTTTACGGAACAGCGAACGCTGGTAGGGCTTGGAGGAAACTCGGGAAGGGATTGCCTGCTGAAAACGCGTACTTGGGTTGCTACCGGGAAGGCCTTGCCTCAGACCAGCTAGAGCCCGCGGGCTTGTACGTCGGTACTCGAATGGGTCACGTATTCAACAGCTCTGACGAAGGTAAGAGCTGGAGGACGCTGGCTCAATGGTTACCCCCGGTCTATTCAGTCTCAACAGCAACTCTAGAATGAGCGGAACACTATCCACTTGGAATGTGTATTCCTCAAGCAGTTTTCTCTTTGATTCGTCGAACGAATTCCTCGAACTTAGTAGGGGGGCGGTGAATGAGGCCGCTCAGCTCGCGCGGGTTGCCCCAGAACCCGTGGCGGTCGTAATACTCGAACATCCTGATGAGTGTATCAATCTGGTAAGGTCCGAGCCCAGAATTCAAAGCGCGGCGCTTCCAGTTTTCAACGCTCATCCGTTCCGCGCGAACTTCGCGCCCGAGTTGCTTGCTCAGGACAGCAGCGGTCTGGGTTTGAGTGAGTGCCTCCGGCCCGGCCAACTCATACGTAGCACCAACATGCCCCGGCTCCGAGAGCACTTTTGCGGCGGCTTCGGCCACATCGTCCAAGTCAACCATGCTCATACGCGCTTCCAATGAATACGGAACCGAGTAGACACCGCGTTCGACTACGTCTCGCCAATTGGCTAGGATGTTCTGCATGTAGGAGGCAGGTTGCAGTATTGTGTAGGAAAGCTGAGACTCTAAGAGCGCTTCCTCAACCCGCATCTTGTTCCAATGGTGTGGCATGGTCTCCGCTTGTGGGTGTAAGACAGAATGGAAAACGAAATGGTTGACTTTGGCGGATTTCGATGCGGAAATCATCGCTCTGCCGATCTGAACCTCAGCTGGGTTCATGTTTGAGCAAATATGATAGATAGCGCTCACTCCGCGTGTTGCTTCGGCTATTGTGTTTGATGACTGCATATCTCCGACGACCACCTCTTTCGCTCCCAAGGATTGGACAAGCTCCGCCTGTTCTTTGCGGTGAACCAGAGCGCGCATCTGTTGCCGTTTAGAAACAAGTGCTCTAATGACTGCTTTGCCAGTCTTTCCTGCGGCGCCTGTTACGAGAATCAAAGCCCTATCACTCGATTGTAGAGGGGGTGAGGAGTGATAGGGTTTTCATTGTTCAGCTTAGGAATACGCCGTCACGATGTGGGACGCCAGAATACGTAAGGAAATCGACCAGACGTATCCTCCATGATCACCATTTTTTCCCCAAGCCGAATTTCCTCAGTTCCCTGCACCGTGCCAAGTATTTTCACGATTCCTAAATCAAGAACACAGTGAAGCAGTGGTGAGGGGAAACCCTTCGGCGCAACCCTAAGTTTCGTCCAAGTGACCACTGCGCCCTTTGTGGGAAGTTCCGCTAGCTTCACATGGTCCAAGTATCCAGGCCCGCATTTGGGGCAGACGCTAATTGCCGGGAACCCTACATACCCACACCGATCACACTTCGACCCTAGCAGTTTTTTTTCGCGAATCATTTGTTCCGCAACAGATCCCATGTTCCTCAACTCCTATCCAGAATCGTTACGACCACACTGTTTCCAAGCCCAGCAAAATTACATGCGAGCGCGGCCTTAGCATCGGCGACCTGCCTCTGCTCCGCCTCGCCCCTCAGTTGCCAAGTCAATTCCACAATCTGCGCAACCCCAGTGGCTCCGAGGGGATGGCCACGCGCTTTCAGCCCCCCACCGGTGTTGATTGGCAGTCGACCGCCAATCTGAGTGACTCCGTCTTCCAAGGCTTTTGCGCCTTCACCTTTCGGGAAGAAACCGACATCCTCGCTTTCCACGATTTCCAGAACCGTGAAAGCATCATGGAGTTCTGCGACATCGATGTCGCTGGGGGTTAACTGAGCACTTTGGAACGCTTTCCGAGCAGCATCTTTCAGAGCAGGAATAGCGAATTCCTCAGATCGCTGGTAGAACATCTGCCTATCAGTCGAATGCCCAACCCCTCGAATCCTAACTGGCACTCTGGATGTTGGCTTGGCCTGCAGTAGAACCGCTGCAGCCCCGTCGGTCATAGGTGCGCAGTCTGTTACTCGCAACGGCTCGGCAACTATGGGGGAGGACAATGCGTCTTCGATTGTAATCTTTTTTTGGAATTGGGCGTAGGGGTTCAGTAGGGCGTTGGCGTGATTCTTTACGGCCACGAGGGCCAAATGCTTGGTTGAGAGGTTGAATTTCTCAAGATACCTTCGTGTGAACATAGCTGCCAAAGAGGGCATACTCGCTCCGTGCACAGTTTCGCCGGTTGGGTGGGTCATGCTGGACGCGAGCACCTTGGTTGCATCTTCCGTGGGTATATGCGTCATCTTCTCGGCTCCGACCACGAGGACCGTATCCAAGAAACCACCTGCGATTTCTCGGTAGGCTTCTTTGAAAGCGCATGAGCCCGAGGCGGTCGTGGCCTCGATTCTCTGAGCCTCACATGGGAGCAAACCTAGACGTTCTGCAACTATGGGGCCAAGGTTCTCCATTCCACATAGTTGCCCCGACGCGGCATTGCCCACATAAACTGCATCAACCTTCAAGTTCTCTTGCGCTGCATCTTTCAGGGCACCTAAACCTGCGTCAACGGCAAGTTCAACCAGCCCCATATCTGGGCGTTTCCCAAACTTTGTCAACGCAACGCCAGTAACGTAAACATCCCTCAAATTCGTTCGAGGCAAGTGCGCCTTGTGGTAATTTAAGAGGCGTTTCTGATTGTCGCCGTCGGAACTCTAGGACAGGTAGCTGATCAGCTGATGAAGTAGATGCAGTCCATTCCGCATTTGGAAGAGCGCCTTGAGGCGCTCAGCGGGAGGTTCAGAGGTCTATGTGTGCTGGTTGTTTCGGGTTTTGAGATTGTTTGAGTAAGTCGGCTGGCACGGGGCGTTCGCCCAGGCGTTTTTCGTATTTTGGTTTTACAAAACTGTACCATTGGTCTTTGGTGTTGAAGAAGACTCTGGCGCCGCCCAGCTCGTGTTGAATTTGTGGGTAGGGTTTCTGGAACTGTGCTAGGCCTAGTCCCCAATACCGGATTCCTGTGTAGCTCTCGTATGTGGCCCACCATTCTTCGACGCCGAGGTTTTCGAAGGCATGCTCCATTTTCGCTAGGTACATGAGTGCGCCTATCCCGGCGCCGCGTTTGAAGGTCATTGTGTGAAGGCTGATGGCGACCTTCTCGTCCCACAGTCGGGCGTTGGCTATGGCCGCGAGTTCTCCTTCAAGGACTCCAACGAGGCAATAGTAATCTTTGACACGTTTCCTCTTGTGCGAGAGAACTTCCCCGTAAACCCTGGACGAAACCAAGTCGTAGAAGTCCTTCTCCTCATCCATGATGGAGCGCGTGGTCTTCAGAATGACATCGGTGTCTTCGGCCGTTGCCATCCTGACGACCATTCTCTTGCCGTCCGGAAGCTTGAGCAGCCTCGGACTGTAAGGTCTAGCAAGAAGAGGTGATTCTGGAGGCCGCAGAATTGGTTCCAAGTCTTCGACGTTTATTTTGACTTCAGTAAGCGTAACCGGGCATGGAGGTTTAAACGACATAAACATAACTCCAAGAGGACGTTTTCTAGGCATGCTTTTAGAACTTCCGACATGAGTTCAGAATTGGTAAAGCCAAACGGACGAGTTCTAAGATAGCAACCCTAACCTATCAGCAACAGCGCGCGTTTCATTCGTTTTCGATTGAATGTCATACGTCAAGCTGAGAGCAAGGATTACTCCAACCAGAATGTCAATTCCGGAAGTGTGGCCCCTCGGCAGCAGAGTTTCCAAAGCCACAATAAAGCTGTCTGTATCGCTTGAGGCAGCAGAGCGTATCAGTTCGCTGATTTGGTCATCGAGTACACGTCGTTGCATATAGTCCAACAGTTTCGCACTTATCCAACTCGTTTTGCTCTCGATGAGGTCGAAATTTAACAGGACTATCTGGCCACCCTTTTGTTGTGCAAACGAGTTGTAGGTTGCGAGGAAACCGCCTAGCAAGTCGTCTCCTGATGGTGTGAATCCCCCACCCAAACCCACAATTTTCCGGGCTGCATCACAGAAATGCTCCGCGTCACCCGACCGACGAAATGGGACGACACCTTTTGAAACAAATTCAAGGGCGCCAGAATACGCGAAGCCAGCAGGGTCGAGCACACTAAGATGTGTGTCGACTATCATTAGAATCAGTGATCCGAGTTGGAGTGACTCTCGAGCCACCGCGAATTGGTTAACTTGGGGGACCAGATAGCGCTCGTATGATGATGCTCCATTAAGGTCAATGGATCCTAATTCGCCTATTCGAATTTCATTTTCAAGCAGAGACACAACTTCAGATGGTTTTGCAATCTGAACCAGGTCTGCTTTTGAGTTAAGATTAATCGTTATTGGAGATTTCAACTCGCGATTAGTTACGAAGATGAGTTCATGATCCCTAGTTTTCAGGTAGAATGAATTTGGAAAGGCCGCGACTATTTCTCCAATGTCTCTTGGCCCGGGACCTGAGAGTGCTTGCGCTGCTAGTCGGCCAACATGGATCGCGTGAATACGTGTTCGCAACACTGGTCCTTAGAGGCCGTATTTCTGCGCGTACGATTTGAGTGCTTGTTTGAAGGTTTCCATTGGGAAAGCTACGATGCCTGCGCCAACCTGTCCGATTCCAGCTTCTTTGTGAGCTATTCCGGTGTTTATTGTCGGTGTGATTCCTGTCCTAACGACTTTGCGAATATCAATTCCTGTTGGTGTTCCTTGGAAGTCGAGGAACGGGATTATGAAATCCTTGTTCTTTGTGTAGGTGATCTCGTACATTTTCTGGGTGTTCTCAACGGCGTAGGCGACGCTTCCGCCAACCCAGGAAACGATGCCTGGTGCAGCGGCCATTGCGAAGCCACCATATCCGGCTGTTTCCGTTATTGCGCTGTCTCCTAGGTCCGGGTTAGCGTCCTTTTCAGTGAACCCTGGGAACCAGACACCCTTCGGCACAGGGGCAGGAGCGGTAAACCATTCATTGTCAAGGCCGCTCACCCAAATTCCAGCATCGGTTCCATTTCTCGTAAGCACCGTCACAATCGTGCTGTACTTGATTTTGTGAGCGGCTAAGGTGATGGCCTTCCCACTCGCCATGCCTAGGTTGAGCAACGTGAAATTGTTCTGGCTCATGAAATTGAAAGCCTCGATCAGTGTCTTCTTGTCGATTCCAGTGCTCATCATGTAGGGCGTGATCTCTTTGAGGAAGAGTGATGTTGCGGCGTTGTATCGGTTGTGGCAGTCGTCGCCCATTGTCAAAGCTTGAGTGATTATCGGTTTCATGGCAACTCCCTCCTTGTCTTTCAGGATTTCCTTGAGGGTCGAGTCGAGGGTTGTTGCGAGAGTATCGCGCATCCAGGCCAGCCTCTGGATTACTTCGCTTGAATAGGCGCCATATCTCAGGACCTTCCCGATTCCTTCGTTCAGGTTTGAATACGTCTGGTAGCCGTGCTTTCGGTCTTTGACAATGTATACGGGCATGTTTGGGGATATTACACCAGCCATGGGGCCTACCGCGTCATAGTGGTGATTTGGAGCGAATGTGATCTGGCCGGATTTCGCGAGCTTCTCCGCCTCAACTCCATCCCGCGCCCAACCTTCGTAAATCGCAGCACCCATGATGGCCCCCTTCATCGGCCCACTCATCCCGTCCCATTCAATGGGGGGTCCAGCGTGGAGGAACATCTTCTCTTTCATGCCTGCTATGACTTTTCGAGCGAGTCCAATACCAACCCAGAATGGGTCGGAATCCATCATTCTAGTAACTGCGAGTTGATTGGCCTTCTCGATTTCATCCTTGATTTCAGCAGGATTACGCGAGGCCACAAGAACCACCCGCTCGCTGAGCCCAGCCAGGATATAAGTTGATTTTGGCGAACTCTCAATCGTGCGAATTGAAATCACGGCTAATCATTAATTACGCGCAGGGGGCTTCCGGATTTCAGTTGAGTGACGTGCTTAACCCTAGGCGTGACTTCGCGAATTGATCTTAGTTAGAAATGTTGTGAAGAAAAATTTCCACAGAGATTCAGTCCAGCTCCTCCACCTTTCCGAAGAAGCCAAGAAGATTGGGGGAATCAAAGACGCCGCAGTGGTCATGGGAACTTCGACTAACAAGGAGATACTAACCAAACTCGGCCTCTTGACCGGCGAAGGGAAAGCAGCGACTGAAAATGATATGATCCTTGCCGTGATTGCTGACACAGAATCCGCAATTGAGAAGGGCCTGCAGCAGGTCGAGGAAATCGTTCTCAAGCCGCCTGAGATTAAGGGGCGTAGTTACTACAGTGTTGACGCCGCCCTGAAAGCTCTGCCCGACGCCAACTTGGCGATTGTCTCCATTCCTGGAGAATATGCCAGAGACATCGTGATCAGGCTGCTTGACAAAGGCATCAGCGTCCATTTGTTCAGTGACCATGTTCCGCCAGAGGATGAACTCGAACTCAAGCAGCACGCGAAATCCAAAGGGTTGCTAGTTATGGGACCTGGAGCCGGAACCTCGCTTATCGGAGGTAAGGCGATCGCATTTGCTAACGTCATCAAGAGAGGCAAGATCGGGATCGTTGCGGCAGCAGGAACTGGTCTGCAAGAGGTCAGCGTCCTGCTAAGCGAGGCGGGGATAGGCGTATCGGAAGGATTAGGGACAGGCGGCGGAGACGTCAAAGCAAAGATCGGAGGGCTAATGATGCTTCAATCTATCGACGCACTGGAAAAGAATCCCGAGACAAGCACGATTGTTGTTGTGTCGAAACCACCGGATCAGAATGTGAAACTTCTCATGCTCGAACACATTACTCGCCACACCAAGAAACAGTATGTCACCTGCTTTCTTGGACCCGAGAACTACGATATTCCTGCAGACGCACGCTCGCGCGTGAAGGGAACAAAGACTCTCCACGCCGCTTTCTCAGAAGCAATTCGTAGCGCTGAGCCTGCTCGTCAGACTGAGATCATAAGAAAATTCGCCCCAACGCAAGGCGAATTGAAGTCGCTTGCTGAAGAAGCGTCTAAAGATTTGAATGAGAAGCAGCGGTATATCCGAGGCCTCTACACCGGTGGAACACTCGCATACGAAACACTCATACTGCTTGGTCGCATGATTGGCGACGTGTATTCTAACGCTCCTCTCGACTCTCGACTGAAACTGGTTGACTCTAACCAGAGCGTGAAGGATTCAATAGTAGATTTGGGGGAGGAAGAATTTACAGCGGGCCGAGCTCACCCGATGATCGATCCGACCATTCGCAGGATGAGGCTTGTCGAAGAGGCGAAGGACCCTGAGGTTGCCGTGATTCTCATGGACATCATGCTCGGGTATGGCTCTCACGCAGATCCCGCAGGCGCGATGCTGAGTGCTATCGCAGATGCAAAGCGCATGGCAGAGACAGACGGCAGAGCTCTCCCGATTCTGGCGCACGTCTGTGGAACGGAGCAGGATCCACAGCCCCTCTCAGATCAACAAGCGAAATTGAGCAAGGCAGGAGTTCACCTCTTTGGAACCAATGCCATCATGGCCATCACGGGTGCCATGATAGCCAAAAGAGAAACCCTCAAGGACGAGGTCTTGAAGGATATCTACGCGCATTTCCTAGCGGGATTCTAAAAGGAGGTTGAGTGCATGTCTGAGAATATTCTGCGGCTCTTCAGCTCGGAGCTGAAGGTCATCAACATTGGGCTTGAATTGTTCAAGGATGCCTTGGAAGCTCAGGGTGTCGACGTGGCCCAAGTCTCATGGCAGAAACCACCGAAACTTGAGAAAGAGTACGAAGACATACTCTCAAAGATACTCTGAAGACGCTGGTCGCGTAAAGGGGCGTCTTAGGCGGGGAAGGGTGGATGCTATTCTAGCATTGACCGGACGGCTTCGGGCCTCTGAAACTGGTCCTTCGTCAGAACGGTGAACTTCGGGTTAGGCATTCCTCGTTTCGAAATTTCCTTCTTCATTTCAGGCATCCATATACCCTTGCCAGTTATTCCTTCGGCTCCTAGCAAAAGGACCTGGAACCCCCGTTTCGAATATTCCTGAATCTGATCAACCGTCGTCATAATCCACTCCTTCAGATCTTTTCCGACCATTGAAGAGGGGGGCATCTTGATTATCCCGTATCCCGCATCGCGCAATTGCTCGTAGACAGTGTTCGTTTTGGGAAGTTTCGGGTAGCTTTGCGGATTCACATAGTAGTCTGCAACGACCGCCATCTTGAAGGATCGTGCGTCGCCAAAATTGATTTCCACTACCTATTCCTCCAGAAAATCCTCGATTTCCTTAACTGACTTTTCCATGCTGAATTTTGGGTCATCCATGGGAACACCGGTGGCTTTGGGAAGCGGGAGGCCTCTGCGTTGGAGTTCTTTTTCGAGTTCTTCAATCCAGACGCCCTTGCCGGGGACGATCTTGTATTCTTCAACTGTTGCTCTGGGTCTGCCGCCCCAGATTGGTTCAGATGTTCCTGTGAATCTGACTCCGCTTGACGGGCTGCCGTCCAATCCTATTAGCCTGACATCGAAGCCCTTCTTTGAATATCGCTCAATGATGTCCGCAGTGAATTTGGCAAGCCCAGCGCAATGCCGCCGGTAGCCCGGATTGTCGTATATGTCCTTAGTCGTCCACCACCGCGTAATGCCCATTGCGAGAAGTTCGGGGCAAGGGAGTTGTTCAACCACGTAGCCCTTCTGGCGGGCTAACTCTATTATTGGGGATACGACACCTGGATATCGGGCAAACTCCGCGACTTTCGCGTTTTGATTCAAGAGGCAGTGTGCGACGAAAACGACGCGCTTACTCTCTTGAGTTTTAGAGGGCAAAGCCGAGACCTGGTAACCTCAGTTCCCTGTTCGAGTGGAATATAATGAGTTCCGCTCATTTCGGGAGTTGGCAGAGTTCAAGCAATACTCCTTTCGCGGACTTTGGATGAATGAAGGTAATCATTTTCCCATGAGAGCCCGGTCGTGGTTCAGGGTAGAGAACTCGGAGCCCTGCCTCTGAAAGTCTTCCTATATCACCTTTGACGTCCTCAACAGCAAGCGCAATGTGGTGAATCCCCTCACCCTTTTCGGCGATGAATTTCGCGATTGCACTCTCGTCACTAAGGGGTTCAAGGAATTCAATGCGTGTTTCGCCGACAGGAATCATTGCAACACGCACCTTCTCAGAAGGGACCTCTTCGATTTGGACATCCGGCTTGTTCAGAATCTTCTCATACTGCCTGAGAGCTTCCTGAAGGTTCTTTACTGCAATACCGATGTGGTCAATTTTCATGCGCATTCGCCTCTAGAAAGTTGGGCGAGGGTGATATTCTCCGTAGACCGTCCTCAACGAGTCGCTGATCTCCCCTGTTGTGCATAGCGCTTTGACCGCTTGAATTATGTGCGGCATCAGATTCTCATCCTGCGATGCGGCGTCTTTGATTCTCTGCAATGCTTTGGTAACTTGCTGATCGTCACGAGATTGCTTTACTCGTTTTAGGCGTCGGAGTTGATTTTCGGTCATGTCAGGTGTAATGCGATGAATTCCAATGCCTAGTTCTTGATTTTCCGCGAATTTGTTCACCCCAACGATGACTTTCTTCTGAGTTTCCACGAGTTTCTGGTGCTCGTATGCGCTTTGCTGAATCTCTCTTTGAACGTACCCCGATTCTATCGCTTTGACCATTCCTCCCTTTCCATCGATTCGTTCTAGTTCACGTTGTGCTGCTTCTTCCAATTGCGAGGTGAGGGATTCGAGGTAGTAGGATCCTCCTAAAGGGTCAACGGTGTGGGTCACACCACACTCGTGAGCAATGATCTGTTGAGTCCTTAGGGCAATCTTCACAGACTCCTCTGTGGGAAGCGAAAGTGCTTCGTCCCTAGAGCACGTGTGGAGTGATTGTGTTCCGCCCAAGACTGCCGCCAGCGCCTGCAAGGTCACTCGGATTATGTTGTTTTCTGGTTGCTGTGCGGTGAGTGTCTGTCCGCTCGTCTGTACGTGGAAGCGCATCATCATGGATTCAGGTTTTGTTGCATGGTACTTGTCTTTCATTATGCGCGCCCAAAGGCGTCGGGCCGCGCGAAACTTCGCTATTTCCTCCATGAAATCATTCGTGCAGGTAAAGAAGAAGGATAGCCTTGGTGCGAAATCATCAACCTTCAACCCTCGCTGCTGACACGCGTCCACGTAGGCTATCGCGTTTCCTAACGTGAATGCGATTTCTTGGATCGCGTTCGCGCCGGCTTCTCTCATGTGATAGCCGCTAATGCTGATTGGATACCACTTGGAAACCTCTTTCGCACAGTATTCTATCAGATCTACTGCCAACCTCATCGAGGGGCCTGGTGGGTAGATGTAGGTGTTTCTGGCCTCATACTCCTTGAGAATCTCATTCTGAGTGGTTCCTCGCAAGAGTTGACTGTTTAACCCCTGTTGGTCCGCGACGGCAACGTACATTGAGAGTAGGATGGGGGCCGTGGCGTTGATCGTCATGGATGTGCTGACTTGATCGAGCTTGATACCATCGAATAGCGTTTCCATGTCTTTCAGGGAAGAGATAGGAACGCCAACTCTTCCGATCTCACCTCCAGCCTTGCGATGGTCTGAGTCGTAGCCTAGCTGAGTGGGAAGATCGAAAGCAATGCTCAGACCAGTCTGTCCTTGGGTGATGAGGTACTTGAATCGACGATTGGTCTCTTCCGCGCTTCCGAATCCTGCATACTGCCTTATCGTCCACAGCCTTTCTCTATACATCGTAGGGTATATTCCGCGGGTGTATGGAAATTCTCCAGGAGCGGAGAGTTCATCAAGACTGTTTGGGGTAGCATCCTTGGCTGTGTAGAGGGGCTTTACGGACAGTCCGGAATCTGTGGCAAAAACTGGAGGAGGTAGCTCTTCCTTCTTGCGTGCTTGAAGATTGGTTTTCAAACCGGTGCCCTATCTGAAAACACTCCATTCTGGGCTTATTGTAAGCTTCGGCAGAATTCTACCGCTGATAAGTCTAGATTATAGGCGGATGTTCGTCTTCTAGCGGGATTGCTCATTTTTCATTTCTTTCTTCTTACGAGGGGGCTGAGGCAATGGGATCTTTTCCTCCTGCCTCATTTCCTTCGCATATTCTAGAATTGCTTCAATGATTTGTTTGTAGGTTCCGCAGCGGCAGATGTGGCCACTCAGGAATTCTCTGATTTCTTGCTCGGTTGGGTTCGAATTGCGTTGAAGTGAGTAGTATGCGGTTAGCACAAAGGAGGGCGTACAGAAGCCGCATTGCATTGCCCCTTTCTCAACAAACAACTGCTGTATGCGGGCTAGTTGTCCTTCTGGCGCTAGTCCTTCTGCTGTCTTGACTTCTCTTCCGTTCGCTTCCACAGCCAATACGAGGCAGGACTTCACTGGTTTTCCATCGAGCAAAACTGTGCAAAGGCCACACTCTCCTCGCCAACACCCTGCTTTTACGCTCTTCACATCTATTTTGTCCCGTATTAGGTCGAGCAGGAGTGCGTTGTCCTTGGTTTCGACTTTCCTTCGTGCACCGTTAACCGTTATGTCAATCGTTTGAGTCATCTTCTCACTCTCCCAACAACTTGCCGAGCGCTCTTACAGCTAACACTTCGAGAATGTGCGCTCTATACTCTGCTTTCGCAAGAACATCTGTCATGGGGTCCGCCGACTTCTTGATGGCATTAACTGCGTCGTCTATGAGCTGGGAGACTGAAGCCTTGCGCTTGAAAATTTCTTCTACTTCGTGAACTCGAGTTGGTGCCGGAGCAAGTGCCCCATAAGAGAATCTGACAACTCGGTCCTCGGGGCGAGAAGGATTCGCGCAAAGTGCGGCTACGTTTACCACGCTGAATTCGCTATTCGATGTGTGTTTTAGGAATAGGCTCTTGGAGTTCTCGGGTGGGGGTTTGAGATGCACGGCCACGGCAATCTCGTTGGGTTCGAGAGCGACCTCGGCGAGGCCTTTGATGAATTCGTTCACAGGTATCCTTCTTCTTCCTTTTACGCTGGCAGCCTCGACTTCTGCGTCAAAGATCAAGAGTGGAGTTGGTGAGTCAACGAAAGGCAGCGCCTCACAGAGGTCGCCCAAAAGGGTCGACCGATTTCGCAGGACTGGGTCGCTTAGTTTAGAGACGCAATCATACAACGCTCGATATTTTTCTTTCAGTGGAGGCCAGTCGAGTAATTGGCTGAGTGATGGAGTCGCGCCGATCGACACTCCTTTGGAACCCTCGTCACGGAGAGTCTCAAGCTCCTTGATTCCTTTAATGTCCACGACATACGTTGGGCTGACTAGGCGTTCCTTCATGAACGCCAGCAAGCCAACGCCACCAGCCATAATCTTGGCCTCATCCTTGTGTTCGTCGAGTAGTTGAAGAGCTTCTTGGAGTGACGTTGGCCTCATGTATTGGAATTCTGGTAGTGTCATGTACGATGATCCGAACGACATCTCATTCGCCTCCGTTCATTTTCAATTGGCGCTTCGCTTGCTCAATGAGTTCTGGTTTCTGTTCTTGGATTGCTTTCCAAACGTTTTCTGGTGACATTGGCAGCTTGGTGATTTGAACGCCGATTGCATGGAAGATCGCGTTTGCAATGGCTGGTGCAACCGCCACCATTACAAGTTCGCCGATTCCTCTAGCACCATGCGGACCATCTTTTTGCGGTGTTTCGACTAGGATGCCTTCAATCTCGTCGGGTGCCTCTTTCGCTCTGAGAATCATGTAATTGGACAGATTTGGATTCAGGACCCACCCTTGGTCATCGAACAGGACTTCTTCGTGAATTGCAACGCTCTGTCCCATTATGAAACCACCATCAATCTGGCCTTTCAACAGTAGGGGGTTCACTGCCTTTCCGATATCGAAAGCTGAAACGGCCTTCAGGATCTTAATTTCTCCCGTTAAGACATCGACTTCTATTTCGACGCCGGAGCCGCCGAAAGTGTGGAAGATTGTTGGAACGCCTTGGCCGGTGTCGGGGTTCAGGTAAGTTGTAAGTGAGGACATGAATTTTCCATGTCCAATGATGGGTCCACCGATTGAGCTTCCATCCGGGTACGTGTATCCGAAAACAACTTCGCTTAATGGAAGGCCATGCCAAGGGCTGCCTTTCACGGAGACCCGTTCATTCGCAATTTCGAGATCATCAGGTCTGACTTTGAGAACTTGTGACGCAACTTCATTGATCTGGGATTTGACATCCTTAAGCGCGTCCATTACGGCTATTCCGTCCGTGAACAGACCTCGGCTCCCAACAGTCTGCCAAGTGTAGGCGGACACGTCGGTGCTTCTGACGAGTCCGACGCGAACTTTCTCTATTGGTATGCCTAGTTCATCGGCGACGATTTGACTTAGGCCCGTAGGTGTTCCTTGGCCGAAGGATCCTGTGCCGATTATGAGGTCGATGGAAACGTCTTCATTGAATTTCAAAATGGCTGAGGCAGCAGCGTTCGGTGGTTGCGCTGGTCCTTTGAGACATAGCGCTAGGCCTCTCCCTCTGAAGTGCCCGGGTTGGGTAGGTTTCTCGGAGGGCTTTCCCCAATTGAGTGATTGCGCCACGGATTTCAGGACGCTTACAGGGTCGCCGGCATCTTCTCGCAGTCGCTCCCCCGTCCCAGTTTCAGAGATACCTGGTTTCAAGAGGTTCTTCATGCGAATATCGACTGGGTCGATCTTCAGTTTCTCAGCCGCCATTTCCATGATGCGTTCTAGTGCCCAGTGGCTTTCTGGGTAGCCGAAACCTCTCATCGCTGACGTAGGAACCTTTGTAGTGTATACGGCAAGTGACTCGCAGTATATGTTAGGAACCTCGTAGCATCCCTCAGAAGAATATCCAGCAGCTCGACAAACGTTTACGGTGTAGTCAGCGTAGCCGCCAGCGTCCATCACGAAACGTGCTTTGTATGCGAACAGTTTTCCGTCCTTTCTGAATCCCGCTTTGACTGATGCGTGGAATCCCTCTCTGAGAGGCGCAGAGCAGAACTGTTCTTTTCTTGAGAGAACCAGTTTGACGGGTTTGTATCCGGCTTTCTTGGATAGGAGCGCCACCAGTGGCTCCCATCCGATTCCTACCTTACCGCCGAACCCTCCGCCACACAGTGGTGCTTTGATTATGATCTTGTTAACTGGTATTCCGAGTGACAACGCCATGAGGTATCGGGTGGAGAATGGTGATTGTGTGCTCGTCCAAATCTCCACAGTGCCATCTTTCTTGTAGTCGGCTATGACGGACTGCAGTTCCATGAATCCGTGGGTGACGTGAGGAATGTCAAACTCGCCCTCAATGATCATATCACATTCTTGGAAGCCTCTCTTAACGTCTCCTCTGACAAGCTTGAATTGATTCGCAATGTTCGTGCCAGGAATCGGTTTGAAGGCGGGGGAGACTCGGTATTCCGACATCTTCTCATGTATTACGGGAGCATCAGGCTTGAGGGCCTCCAAAGGATCGAATAGAGTGGGTAATGGCTCGTAATCAATTTCAACCTGATCGATTGCCTGTTCAGCAGCCTCCAACGTTTCGGCTACAACCGCAGCAACTGGGTGACCTACCCATCTGACTTTGTCCACGGCAAGAACATCTCTGTCCCCAACGTAGATTCCCAATCTGTAAGGGAATTCGGACCCTGTTGCTACTGCCACAACTCCTGGGATGCTTTCCGCCTTGCTGGTGTCTATCTTCATTATTCGGGCGTGGGCGTGTGGGCTTGTTACGAGCTTTGCGTACAACATTCCTGGAAGTTCAATATCGAAGGCGTAGGTTGCGGTACCGGTGACCTTCAGGAATGAATCGAGTTGCGGTATCGACTTTCCAATGTATACCATTTTGACCGGCTCAGATTGAACGGGTGATTAGAGTGAATTACGTTGTCGCTTTAATGATATCGGATAGCGCTCGATGATTTCAGCGCTTTTTGAGATTCTAATGTGGACCGATTCTAGGCCGTTTTCCACATTTTGCAATATCTGACAGGTCAGGATGATTTGTGGAAAAGTCAGGTTTTCGCTTTTGACGCATCCAGAATTGCGTCAACGATTTGCCTGTAACCTGTGCATCTGCATAGTACGGGCTCTACGGATTCGATGACTTGCTCTCGTGTTGGTGACGGGTTTCGCTTGAGTAGGGCTGTGGCTGAGAGGACTGCTGCCGGTGTGCAGAAACCGCATTGAAGAGCACCGTGTTCAATGAATTTGGTTTGAATCGGTGAGAGCGCGCCATCCTTGGTAAGTCCCTCAATGGTTGTAATCTTTCGACCGTTAGCTTCGACTGCAAGAATCAGGCATGATTTCACTGGTTCGTCATCAATGAGTACCGTGCAGAGACCACAGTCACCGCGTTCGCACGCTGTTTTGGTGCCAGTCAATCCTATTTTGTGTCGCAAGACCCATAACAATGTCTTGTTTGATTCTGTCTCTATGCTGTGGTGTTTTTCGTTCACAGTAAGATCAATCGTATGTTTAGCCAATTAGATTGCCTCCCACAGTCGTTGCACTAATCTCTTCGTCAGTACCCTGACTAGGTTAGCACGGTATTCTTTGCCGGCTCTTACATCAGAAATCGGTGAGACCACTTTCATTACCGCGGGCATTGCTTCGTCTAGAAGCTGGTTAACCGGTTTCCTTTTCTCAAAGATCTTCTCCGCATCGTATGCTCGGACTGGTGTCGGCGCCAGTGACGCATATGCGAGTCTGACACTCTTCGCATCTTTGCCGTTTGGAGCTACGAGTCCTGCTACCCCAATCACGGCCACGTCTTCTCCTGTTGTCCTGCGGGCTTTCAGGTAGCCCGCTTGGGATTTTTCAGGGGGAATGGGCACATTCACTGAGGTTACAAGTTCGTTGCCTACCAAGCTCGTCTTCTTAACGCCCGTGAAGAATTCTCTAATCGGGACTTTTCGCTTGCCTGCAGTGCTTGAGACATTGACGGTTGCGTCCAGAATCAAGAGGGCAGGCGCAGTGTCCGCCGCTGGTGAGGCGTTGCATATGTTGCCTACGAGCGTGGCCCTGTTACGAATCTCATAATCACCTATCGTGCTCGCAGCTTCTCCGAGAATTGGGTAGATCTTTGAAACCATGTCATGGTGAATTAGTTGGTTCAGGGTAACTGCAGCGCCGAGAGTTAGCCCGCCTTTCTCGTCGAATGAGATATGCTGAAGTTCCTTCACATCTTTGATGTCGATGAGGTATTTGGCGTGTTCCTGTCTCGCTCTCAGATTAACGATGATGTCTGTGCCGCCTGCGAGCAATTTGGCGTCACCTCTGTGCTCGTTTAGGAGTGTGAGGGTTTCTTCGATGGTTTGTGGTGCGAGGTAATCGAATTTCGGAAGCAACTTCTCATTTCCCTCCTTTGAGCAGTTCTGGTTTCTGTTCCATAATGGCGGCCCAGATTCGCTCCTGTGTCATGGGAAGATTGAACATTTCCACGCCTGTGGCGTTGGAGATGGCGCTGGCAATTGCTGGGGGAATCGAGAGCATTGTCAGTTCCCCTATACCTCTAGCGCCGAATGGTCCGTCGGATTGTGGGTTCTCGATCAGAGTGAGGATGTGTTCTGGAGGCATGTCAGTAGCTCTTGCGATCTTATAGTCAGTGAAATTGCTGTTGAGCATAGAGCCCTTTTCGTCGTAGATGTATCCTTCCATCACGCCGATGCCGAGTGATTGGAGCATACCGCCGTAGACTTGTCCACGCACCAGGAGTGGGTTGATGGTCTTGCCTATATCGAATGCTGAAGCGACCTTCAAGACCTTCACTTCGCCGGTCTCTGGGTCGACTTCAATCTTGACTGCTTGCGCTCCGAAGGTCCAGTCGAGTGCTGGGAACCCTTGTCCAGTCTCCGGGTTGAGGTATGTCAATCCGCGTGGAACATATGATCCATGACCGATTACGGGGCCACCTATTGCGGTTCCGTTCGGGTATGTATAACCCATCGCGAATTGCTGGAGTGGAATGCCTTTGTCGGGTTCCCCTTTGGGGAAGACCATGTCGTTGTCGAGAACTAGTTCTTCTTTTGGAACTCTCAGGGCTTGCGATGCCATCTCAATGATTTGGTTTCTTGCGTCCCGTGCAGCGCTGATCACGGCTCTACCTTCCATGAAGAGGTTTCGGCTTGCAACCGTCTGCCAGGAGTATGGCGTTAGGTCCGTGTTTCTTTCTGTAATGACTTTGATTTTCTCGATGGGCATGCCCAACTCTTCAGCGACCATCTGTGCGAGGCTCGTTGTTGTTCCCTGTCCGATCTCGGTTACTCCGACAGCGAGGTTGGCGCTTCCATCTTCGTTGAATTTTATGATGGCAGAAGAGCCCGCGTTTGGTGGCATCGCGGGTGCCTTCCAAAGTGCGGCGATTCCGATTCCGTATAATTTCCCGTTCTCTGCACCGGCAGGCTTCTTTCCCCACCCAATCTTTTCGGCGACGTCCCTGATGCACTGATCCACTCTGCCCGAGTCCTCTCTCAACTTCTCACCGGTGGCGGTGATTGAGCCTGGGCGCAGAGCGTTTCTCAGCCTGATTTCAACAGGGTCTAGACCGGTCTTCTTCGCGATAATGTCCAACTGTCTTTCTATCGCCCAGAGGAACTCAAGATGACCAAAGCCACGGTAGGCGGTTCCATAGGGGTGGTTCGTATAAACCGTAATGGAGTCGCAGTAGATGTTCGGGACTTCATAGGGACCCGTGCAAGAGTATCCTGCGGCGCGGCCGATGTTCACCCCGTAGTCAGCGTAGGCTCCAGCATCATAGACGTATTTCATTTGCTCGGCGACTATCTTTCCTTGCCTGTCAACTCCGGTTTTGATCCATCCGTAGAATCCTTGTCTGAGCGGGGCCGTTGTAAATTCCTCTTCTCGAGTCAAGAGAAGTTTGACGGGGCGGCCTCCGGAGAATTTTGAAAGGAGAACTACGAGGGGTTCAAAGTTTATTCCTGCTTTGCCACCGAACCCGCCGCCAACGTGGGGTACGTGGACATTGATCTTCTGCAGTGGAATTCCGAGCGCGTGGCTCAGTATGTATCTCACAGCAAAAGGCGACTGTGCGCACGTCCACACCTCGGCGCTTCCGTCTTGGAAGTATTGGGCTATGCATGCACGCGGTTCCATGGCGGCGTGACTGACCTGCGGCATCGAGAATTCGTTTTCGACTATCGTGCTTGCCTTTTCGAAACCGGCTTTAGTGTCGCCCTTTCGCACTTTGAAGATGTTCGCTATGTTGGTACCGGGAACTGGAGTGTACGCGGGGGAATGCTCATACTGAGCGAGTTCCTCGTGAACGAGCGGTGAACTTGGTTTGAGCGCTAAATTAACGTCAAAAACCGCGGGCAGAGGCTCGTATTCAACGTCGATTAGTTCTATCGCCTCTTCGGCCGCCTCTTCGCTTTCAGCAGCGATGGCTGCGACAGGTTCCCCGGCCCATCTTACCTTGTCTTTGGCCAAGACCATTTTGTCCCTGACATACAACCCCATCCTGTAGGGGAAAGCTTGACCAGTGATAGCTGCTACAACACCCGGAAATCCTTCTGCTCGTTTGGTGTCAATTCTGACGATTCGTGCGTGGGCGTGCGGACTTCGAAGGAACTTTGCATAAAGCATCCCCGGAACTTCCATATCCGCAACGAACTTCGTCATGCCCGTTACTTTTTCGAAAGCATCGACGCGGGGAATCTCCTTACCAACATACTTGTAGCTCAAATCTCACATACAACCTCAGTTGGCTCGTTAGTCTTCTTAGAGCCGAGGGTCAGCAATTCAGGTTAAGTCGACTGGGACACTTTCTGCGTGACACACTCTAGTGTCTGACTCACAATCTTCTGAGCAGCGCCCTCAAGTAGACCCTTGGCAACACTTCCAAGTGGGCCGCTTATTGTGGCATCTGCGACCCAGCTCAACTCAGTGCCTTCAGGGTGAGGATTGCAGTTGAGGAGAATATCCGCTTTGAACGCGCTTGTCACTCCGGAGCCGTCGACCAGAAGTTTCGCGTGATGGTTCACAGGGTCTTCTTCTGTAACTCGACTGTGGATTTTGAAGGTCCCCTTGATGAACCCAATGCCAATTTTCGCTTTCGCTTCGATCCTCTTGTCTTCGAGCACTTTGTATTCCACGACACCCGGGAGACACTGTGCAATTGAGTCAGGTGTTGAGATAAAGTTCCACAATTTGTCGACAGGTGCCTTTACAACAGCTTTCGATTCGAAATGCAAAAGGGATACACGAAAGAGGTCACCTGACCCAGCTATATTGCTGTGATGCCCGAATTCTAAGGTTAAGAATAGCGTCGTAGTCCTTGTCGAAAAGTGTTGATTCCAGTCTACTGTCCAAAGTCGTTTTATTTACGTAGCTCTTAAATTCTGCCGCGAAGCTCCTAGGGTGAGGTTCAGAAATGAAACTGGTCGACTTATCACAGCCTCTTAATCAAGAAGCGCCTTTCTGGCCGTTATATCCGCCCTTTGAGGTCAAATTCATCAAGAGAAAAGCGGAACACGGAGTAAACGCTCAGTACATACAAACCTCAAACCATATGGGAACGCACCTTGATGCGCCCCTACATTTCGTTACAGGCGGAAAGGACATTGAGAAGATTCCGCTGGAACAACTGTACGGTCCAGGAGTCATCGTTGACGTAAGCGATGTTGGAGATCTCGGCATCTATACTCCACAGATGGTTGAAAAACGGGTCGACCTACACGACGGGGACATCCTGATTCTGCATACGGGATTTCACAGATATAGCTGGTACCAACCCCAAGGGATGGCCGACGAGGAACGGTATATTCACCGACACCCTGGCCCTACAAGGGAGTGGTGCGACTGGATATTGGGCCGAAAGATCAAACTCTGGGGAGTGGACGCAGTCTCAACGGATCACCCCATGAACCTGCCCATTGGAAGATTCTTGCCACGGGTTGCTCCAAAGGTTCGCGCGCTATGCGAAAAGAAATTTGGGAAGGAGAATGTTGACAAGCTCTTCCCTGAGGAAGATTACCAACTCACACACAACGTGCTCTTCCCACACGACTGCATACACATAGAGAACCTAGGGGGAGACATTGAGAAACTCCTGAACAAGCGTGTTACTATTGGATGCTTCCCTTGGAAGTTCCGTGGAGGAGAAGCAGCCTTCGCTAGAGTCGTTGCTTTCGTAGACTAGCGCGACGTCGGCTTCGGTTTCGCTCTTCTTTGTTTCCTTCTCTTCCTTCGGTCATCCCCCTCCTACTATTTCCATAATGTCAACGCTATCGATCGAGACTGTATCTCGTTCGACTAGTGTGGTTCTCAAGCCTTCAAGCATTTTGATGCTGTGGCCGTTTACAAGCAGAACTAGGGTTGGGCTCATCTCATTCGTTCCAGGGTCGAATATGTATCGACTAACATCGGGTCCAAGTTTGCGCACCAGTCCTTCTAGTAGTTCACCGGCAGTATTCACTGCACCCGGGAGTTCTATTTCGTCCGAGCCGACAGCTGTTCTAATCCGGCCGTGCAGTTTGACCTTGATTGGCAATTTGCTTACCCTTTCATGTTAGGACTCTGCCGAGTCCCAGATTTATCTTCCGTCCATCAAACTGACAACATGAGGCACCTTTGATGGAATCAATTTCGATTCCCATCTCAACCGACGTAGACTAACCTTGCGTCTATGTTGGGCCGGGTACGTGCTTAGATGTCCACTTTTTCGGCATTGACTCCACATCGTAAAGTGCAACTGTCCTATCGGTGTATTGTCGACGGGGTGCGTGCCGATTCTTGGGGTTCTTAAACTGGCATTGGCCTTGGCATTAGCCTCTCATAAGGCGTTCTGAGCAGCGGATAGTAGATGGAAGTATTGTGAATTATTACAGTACCCATTCTCATTTTTCGTGTAAGACTTTCATTGCAAAGCCTTTAATGTAAAAGGGGAGCTTCCCAACTCTGAGAAAATATGAAACAATCTATCACAGCGGTTGCTATGATCGTAATGCTCGTCGTCGGACTCGTAATCGGTATTTTCGTCGGCCCCTCTATGATGCCTAGTCAAGGCGGGGGCGCAATGACTACAGTAACTACAACGGTCACCGGTGAGATGGCCAGCGCTTTCGCGAAACTCAAAGTAGGCCTTATTCTGCCAATAACGCCAGAAGACTATTCATGGAACTACCAAGCGGATCATTCTATCAAGTTACTGGGCGATCAGTTTGGCTTCAACGCTTCTGTAGCAGAAAACCTGTTTGATGGAACCAAAGCTGAACCAGTTGCCACTCAATGGGCAACCCAGGGCTACAATGTGATCATTGGACAGGGTATTCAATACCAAGACATGTTCATCAAAATCGCTCCACAGTTCCCCAACACCCTCTTCCTTTGCGTCGACTGCTTCAAAGGCGGCCATGATGGCACTGATCCAAGTAACGTTGGTGATGTGTGGTGGTACATGGCTGACAGTGCCTACCTGATGGGTCTCCTAGCAGGAAACATGACCAAGACCAACAAGCTCGGCTTGATTGGTGGCGGCCGAGTTCCCTCAATCTGGGAAGGCCACGAGGCATTCATGCGCGGTGCATTGCACTCGAACCCAAGCGTAACGTTCATTCAAACATGGATGCCGTTCTCGTGGGCGGACGTAGCGGGGGCAAAGAAGTCAGCAGAACAAATGGCAGACCAGGGCGTTGATTTCATTTTCAGCAGTGGAGATGGAGTTGACGTCGGAGTCAGACAAGCGGCTGCGGAAAGAAACATAATGATGACCGGATGCTACACAGACGCAGCACACCTAGATCCAACACACATAATGCAAAGCATCGTAGTGCACTGGGACATTGCGTACCTTTCAGCGCTCGCATCTTACGTCAGAGGCGATTACAAGAACATCTGGCTGCAAGCAGACCTGTTCTCCGGCATGGTTTCCCTAGGCGAATTTGGGTCTACAGTGCCTGCGAACTTCCAGGCTGCGCTCCTACAACAACAATTTAACATTAGATTGAATGGTCTTCCATACACGTTGGATCCAACGTGCTTCGACAACGCAAACCAACCGCAGTGCAAACCGTAGCACGACTACGTGGCGTGGGCTACAACGCCCTCGCACTGGCAGTCGGCATAGTTTCGGGGCTAACTCTAGTCGCCGCGATAGGTGGCGACCTTAGAGCAGCCTCGATCTCCCTTTTGTTAAGCCCGATATCTAGTGTCTACTCTTTTAGTGAGATTTTCGTTCGAGTAACCGTACTCCTAATCATGGGTTTGGGTATCGCACTTGGTATGAGAGCTGGAGTTTGGAATGTTGGCGCCGAAGGACAGTTCATTGTTGGGAGCGTTATGGCGATGTACGTTGCCTTCCACGTCAACTCGATACCGGCCCCAATTCTAGTTGTTCTGATGATGTTGGCAGGCGCCGCAGGGGGCCTGCTGTGGATGGTTGTTCCGGCGCTCCTGAAGGCTAGGTTTGGAGCCAATGAGATCGTAGTCACTCTTCTGCTAAATCTTGTTGCATCGAACTTCCTACTTTATGCTCTCGACGGACCCATTCGGGGGAAAGCTTCGTTTGGTTATCTAATCTCAGATATGTTACCCCCTGACCTGAGAATTCCGAAACTAATTCCTGCGACAAGGCTTGGATTCGGTATCGTGATCGCGGTCGGTTTGGTGCTTGTCTTCTATTTGCTAAGTGAGAGGACCTCATTCGGACTTCAAGTTAGAACTGTGGGAAGGAATCAAGAGGCCGCAAGATATGCGGGTATCAGCATTCCGAGAGTCTACATGGTTACTCTGCTTCTAGCGGGTGCGATGGCAGGCCTCGCTGGAGCTATTCACGTAAGCGGCGTGATATTCACTCTCGACCCAGGTTACCCGTCGGGCTATGGCTACATTGCAATAGTCGTCGCGATGCTTGGTGGGACGTCTGTAATAGGCACCGCTGTAGCTTCCCTTGTCATAAGCTACTTTGTCGTTGGCGCCGAAGCAATGCAAAGCGCTGCCCAAGTTCCTTTCGCATTAGTCTACACAATCGAAGGAATCATCCTCTTCAGCTTAGCAGCCGGTCAATACCTCATGGGACGGAGAAAGTCGTGAATTCTCCTTGCTAGGAAAAAATTCGATCAGAACGTTGGCTCTGGCAGCGGTCATAGCCATAGTGGGAATGGCTGTGGTCTACCAGCTGTTTGGAATGTTGTTCCTGGAAGCAGTTCTTTACCAGACTCTCAAGTTGGTTCCTGCACTCTTGTTAGCCTGTCTAGGCGAGCTGATCGCGGAAAAATCTGGTGTTCTGAACTTGGGAGTGGAGGGCCTCATGTTAATGGGTGCTTTCATGGCCTTTGCTGTAACCTTCCTCACTGGGAATCCTCTCATAGGGGTGATTGCAGCAATGGGATTCACAGTCGTTCTAGGTCTCGTTTTCGCCTTCTTCGCGGTTAGCCTACGTACCAACCAGGTTGTAATCGGGCTCGGCCTCTGGCTTTTTGGGTTAGGGTTATCCGACACACTGAACCGGGCGTTCTTCACTTCAGGAGCTACGGCCACCATTCCAATAATCGGAGACATGCATATTCCCGTTCTCTCAACACTGCCTTTGGTTGGGAGATTCATCTTTCAACAGAACCCTATCGTCTACGTTTCGATCGCGCTCATACCTGTTGTCGACTTCTTCCTGAATAGAACTAATCTTGGGGTGAAGATTAGAGCTGTAGGTGAAAATCCGCGGGCAGCTGAAACGATGGGTGTCGATGTCTACAAGATTCGATACATCGCGGTGCTCATAGGCGCCGCATTTGCCGGCGCAGGCGGCGCATACTACACAACCACCCTCCTAGGCACTTTCATCCTAAACGTCACTTTCAGTCGCGGATTCATCGCACTTGCACTCATCTACTTCGGTAAGTGGAAGCCTTACCGAGTGCTCTTACCGTTGATCATTTTCAGTTTCGTTGATTCCTTGCAGCTCGGTTTGCAGGGCGCGGGGATTCCGGTCAAGTACTTCTTTCTGAACATGCTTCCCTACATCACGATTGTTGCTTTGATTCCAATTCTGGGAAGAGGAGCGGTGGCTCCCGCTGCTCTAATGGAGCCCTACAAGAAAGGCGGATAGGGGCAGCCTGTCTCTTTCTATGATGAATGAGACTTACTTTGTGTCATCAGTATAGCTATCTCTTCAATCTTGACGGCATTGATCGGAAAGGTTCCAGAAATCCTGCCATTGCACATGACCGCGATCCGGTCGCTCATGTCCAAGAGTTCATCAAGTTCAGTGGATATGAGCAGAATCGCCCTTCCTTTCTCCTTCTCTCTCATCAAGATTTTGCGTGTATACTCAGTGGCAGCTACATCCAAGCCCTTCGTGGGATTATGGGCAATGATGACTTTCGGGTTCCAGAAGAGTTCCCTTGACAGTAGGAACTTCTGCTTATTTCCCCCTGAGAGTGTCCATATGGGAACTGCTTGCGACTGAGCGCGAACGTCATATTCCGACATGAGTTTGGTCAGTTCAGCGCCGATGGACCGCCGATCGAGCAATCCAGCCTTTGTAAACATTCGTGCCACATGTGGTTCAATCATCAAATTGTCAGATAATGAGAAGTCGAATACCAAACCTGCTTTCTGGTCCTCAGGGATGTGGGCTAGGCCTAGTTCTCTAATCTCATCAGGAACCCATCCCGTCACATCCTTACCCATAACAGAAATCTTCCCAGCAGTAGGTTTCCGGATACCCGTCGCAACCTCGACAAGTTCCCTTTGACCATTCCCAGCAATACCCGCAATACCAAGAATCTCTCCGCCCTTGACGGAAATCGAGACTTGTTCTAGGGCGTTGAGTCCCAAGTTGTTAACTGCATCTATGTCATTTAGTTCGAGGAACGGGCTGGTTATCTGGGCGCTTAGCTTCTGGGTTCGAAATAGGACCTCACGGCCGACTATCATCTTTGCCAGTTCTGGTCCCGTCACTTTCTTCGTGCTTTCAGTGGCTACAACTTTGCCCTGTTTCAGGACTGTCACGTTGTCAGTGACAGCAAGTATCTCATCGATCTTGTGTGAGACAAATACGATAGACTTCCCCGCTTTTGCCATTTGACGCAAAGCAGAGAAAAGTTCACGGGTTTCTAAGGGCGAGAGAACGGAAGTGGGTTCGTCGAGAATCAGTATGTTTGCGCCCTTGAAGAGGGCCTTCACAATCTCCACCGACTGCCTCTGCCCAGCCGATAGTTCGCGAATCGTAGCATTCGGGTCCACGGCCAATCCATTTCGTTTCGCGACTTCGGCGATCTCGCTTTCCAAGCTTTCGCGTTTTATGAGGGGATGTCTCCAGCCTTCGTTCTGCATTACCGCAACGTTCTCGACAACAGTCATTGGATTGAGGAGCATGAATTCCTGGTGAACCATAGCGATCTTCGCGTTCATTGCATCGCGGGGCGAGTGAAAGCGTGTCTCTTTTCCATCGACCAGGATTCGTCCTGAGTCAGGCCGCAAGAGGCCGTAGAGCATGTTGCAGAGAGTAGTTTTGCCTGCTCCATTCTCTCCTAGGAGAGCGTGGACCTCCCCGCGCTTTACAGTAAAATTGACGTTGTCGTTTGCTGCGAGTGAGCCGAATCGTTTCGTTATGCCCTCAGCTACGAGTGCGTTTTCGGGCGTTGTGTTTGGATTCGTCATCCAGGGTTCTACTATCTTGCACACAATGATTGGGCTAAAGAGTGTTGTGGCACGTCTGAAATGATCATACTTGCGGAAATTACTCTATGTGCTTTAATCTCTATTTGGCAGCCGGCAACGTATATTAGCGGTTCGATGGTCGCAAAGTAAATAGGAGCAGAAAGGGAGAGGGTCGGAGTGGAGCTAGGGAATTCGTACGTGAAATTCGCCAAAGTTTTCCTATTCGCGTCTCTGATGATTCTCGTATTCTGGTCATGGTCGCCATCTGCTGTTTCATCCTCGCCTCAAGGCGCGAAGATAGAACTATCCTTCAGTAACGACAGGCCTCTCCGAGGGGATCTCCTGATTGTTAATGGACGACTTTCATCCACATCGGATGATCGTCCGATACCTCTTCTGTCAGTCAGCTTGCAGTACAATAGGGTGGGAGACACAAACGCAACTCGTGAAGTGTCTATGATTACGTCGAATCCTAGCGGTCTCTTTCAAGATATCGTGAATACAACCTATCTTCTACGAATAGGTCCATGGGTCGTTAATGCTTCATTTTCAAGCCAACTAGGTTACCAAGCAACTTCATCCACAAAGACATTCACCGTTGTGATCCAGCCGAGCCTCTCACTCTACCTATCCACGAATCAAGCCAGCCATGGGCGAGAAGTTGAATTCAACGGCCTCTTGTTTGCTTGCATCCCATGCCTCCAAGACCATGTGGTTGTGGCCCTAATTCGTCCTGACAACACATCCATAATGATGCACGTAGCCCTCAACGCGACCGGCGGACCGTACCCTGGAGGGTACTATGAAGGCAGATTCTCGCCTGACATGCCGGGGCAATGGCATATCCGAGCCATCTGGGAGGGAAATGATGTCAGCCTTCCCGCATACTCTGAAGTGGAGGTGCTGAATGTGGATTCAATCACGATCTTGGGGGGAGTTGCTCCGTGGCAACTTTACAGCGCTTTCGCTATTGTTGTGTTGGGGGCAATTGCGGTGATTGTGGTTCTGCGACGGGGGCGTGTTCATGAGCGGCCTGCGTAATTTGATAGTCGTTGGGTTAGACGTCTGCTTTTTCTGGAATCTTGAATTTCTGCGATTTGGCTAGCAGTTCTTTTGGTGGGGGTCTCTCACCGATGTAGCGGGCGTACTTCTTTTTCGTGAAGTTTTCCCAGTCTTCTTTGGTTGTGTAGAAGATGCGTGAGCCGCCGAGTTCATGTTGCATGTCGGGGAACGGTTTCTGTTTGGGAGCCCATTCGGTTCCCATGATTCTTAGCCCGATGTAGCTTTCGAATGTGGCCCACCATTCTTTGGCGCCCAGGTAGTCAAGGGCATATTCAATCTTGGCAAAGTACATGGCTGGCCCAACGTCGATTCCATATGGAGCGTTAGCAATCTCAGTGGCTGGGACACTGCTGCTAACCGTTATTCTGACGAAAGTATGGTCACGAAAAAAGCAGGGTAAAAGGTCACGAGAGGTTCTTGGGGTCTGTTTGAATGCTACCGCGTGTAGTAATTTTGACTTGTGCTATCTGACCCAAAATCAGAAAAAAGCTCGGCCAACACGACGGGCGAGCTGTAAGAACAATCATGAATGAAAATGCGAACACTGAGCGTCTTGAGAATCTGTGGAGGCACTAGGATTAGCAAAGGCCATTACCCTCCCACTTCTGCAAGCACTGCTGAAACTCATGGTGAGCCTCAATACCTCATTCAGAAATGCGACCTGATGGATTTTTCCGTTGCATGTCTGCCTTAGATCGTGCATCTGTATAGTTCCACACAAGAAAACCCACAAATATATTGTAGAACCGGGCTACGCAACGCGGACGGCAGAACATGCACCTTCCGACAAAAACCGAAATAGAGCACATGATTGGACGACTCAAATCTGAGCCGCAGTATGGCCTAAATCCTAATCGTGTTCGTGTGGTGCGTTTGGTTCAGCGCTTCAGATGTGAAGCGCAAGCGGGGCCTTTCGTTTTCGTAAGCGATGAGCCGGATGAACGCGGTGGGCGAGGAGAGGGACCAGCACCGCTCGAGTACTTTCTTGCGGGATTTGCGTTCTGTCAGCTTTCCATCGGCGCGGCCCATGCAGCGCTCATGAACCTCCAACTGGACAGTGTTGAGATATCGGTTCGTGGGCTCGTCAATGAGAGGGGCTGCTATGGATTCCCGGGAGTCTCCGCTGCAATGCAGGACATAAAATACGAGATTCGAATCCAGTCACCTGAGTCACCCGAGCGAATTCGCGAATGGCTGAAGGCCGTTGAAGATGGTTGTCCAGCCTACAACACGCTTCGCCACCCACCTCCACTTCAACGACAGCTTGTGCTGAACGGCAACGAAATACCGATTTATTCCTGATCGCAATCGGGCTTGGATACGAGAATTTGGGCCTCGACCCTCAACAATGGGCACCGGTAGGTATCCCATATATGGGGATAGGATGGGATTTCCCAAATTGATGCGTCATGACAAAACTGGATGCGACCGCCCTCAAGCTAATGGAAGGTAAGAACATCGCATCTCTCGCCACAATCAATCCGGACGGGTCTCCGCAAGTAACACCAACCTGGGTCGACACTGACGGAGAATATGTGCTCATTAACACGGCTATCGGTCGGGTGAAGCAGAAGAACACCACAAGAGACCCACGCGTCGCCGTCTTCGTGATCGACCAAATTAATCCATACAGGTTTGTGGCCCTGCAGGGGCGAGTAATCGCGCAAATCGCGGGCCGGCTAGCTGAAGACCATGCCGACAAGCTGGCAAAGAAATACATGGATGTAGAAAAGTACCCGGAGCAACACCGGGAGCCAGGCGAAAAACGAGTCATCCTCAAGATAATCGCTGACCACATCTACGTACCGCGGTGGGATTGACCTCACTCAAGAAGCAAATTGGAAATTACTTATCTCGAAACGGTTTTCGTTGCGAGTCCAACACGTTTGGATGGGACGTTTCCTCCGTTGAGAAAGGATTTCGAATAATCGAACGGATTACACCTAAACGCATTTATCGAGCTTTATTGTTTGCTGCTGCGATTCAATTTGAATCAAGTAGACCTACTTGTCAAGAATGCGCGAATAATCACAGCCGAAGGCTCATACGACGGCGCGATAGGAATTCGAAACGGCCAGATCCAATCCATAACGAAAAATGCCTCAGCACCGTCGGCTGGAGAAGTCATCGACGCCAAAGGCAACTTGGTGCTTCCAGGATGCATAGACGCGCATTCACATTTTCGCGACCTTGAAAGGTCGAGTTTTGAAGATTTCGAAAGCGGTACCAAAAGCGCCGCCGCAGGCGGGCTAACCACATGCATAGAAATGCCCACCACAATACCTCCCACCTCCACAGTCGAGGGTTTTCAAGCTAAGTTGGCGGCGGCAAACAAGAAGAGTGTAGTTGATTTCGCGTTGTACGCCGGCGCGGGCACACATAATATTCAGGAAATTGAGAAACTCGCCACTCTTGGCGCCGCCGCTTACAAGACTTTCACAATGATTTATCCCGGCCGAGAAAAAGACATGATGGGCATCTACCCCACGGACGACGGTTCTTTCTTCGACGTGTTGGCAGCTGTGGCGAAAACGAACCGCCCCTGGGCGGTACATGCAGAGAACGGTGAGATGATAGAATACTTTGCAAAGAAAGTCAAGGCGAAGGGTGGTCGGGACTTGAAGGCGTACCTCGAATCGAAACCGGGAATCGCTGAAGGCGAAGCCACTTTGAGGAGTGGTTACATTGCGCGGGCTGCAGGCGCCCGAATGCACATCGTCCACGTTTCCGCCAAAGAGGTTGTCGAGGTGATCAAGATGCTGAGGGGAATCAATTACTTCGCAACGGCGGAGACATGTCCTCACTACCTAACGTTCACTATCGAAGAAGCCGCCAGGCTAGGCCCATATGGCAAAGTGAGCCCTCCCATACGCGAGAAAGCCGACCAGAAGGCTTTGTGGCGGGCTGTAGCTGAAGGAGAGATTCAAATCATCGGGTCCGACCATGCCCCGTTCGATAAAGAGCACAAGGAGAGGGGCCGCAAGGATGTCTTCCTGGCACAAGCGGGGGTGACAGGCATCCAAGCCATGTTACCTGTCATGCTAACACATGTGAAGAACGGGAGACTATCGCTCCAGAAACTGGTCTCACTGATGGCCCTGAACCCCGCAAAGCTTTACGGTCTATTTCCAGGGAAGGGAACAATCCAAGTAGGCTCGGACGCGGATCTTGTCATAGTTGAATACGGCCGCGAAAGCAAACTCAGTGTCGACGATTTCTACTCCAAAGACAAAGGTGCGGCCATCATCTACGACGGCTACAGAGTCTACGGTAGACCGTTGGTCACAATCTCTAGGGGACGAATTGTCGCCCGAGAAGGTGTTGTCAACGCAGAGCCCGGGTCGGGCCGTTTCCTTAAACCCGGTCCTTCAATTCCTCTTTTGCCTCTAGGATCCTTCGCAAGACCTTAAGCCCGTAAAACATGGTGGGTGTGCCCGTCGTCACAACACCCACTTGAAGGGCCTCTACAATTTCACCTACGGTTGCACCGTGTCTAATTGCACGGTTAATGTGCGCCTCGATTCCTTCCTCTTCCCCGCGCGCAGAGAGTCCCACAATCGCAACCAATTCCTTGACCTTAATTGGCAAATGCTTCTCCTTCGTCATTGTGTGCTTGTAGAGCTCGTCATAAGCTTCCATGTAATCTGGGTCTTGTTTAGCCATGAGCGCCCATTCAGGAAGCAAGTAGCCGCGTTCGCTTCGCATTCTATCGATCAGTTTCTGCGCTTTGTCGTCGTTCATGCCTGAGAACTCGAGGCTGTCAGTGTTTTTCGATGATAAAGGATTTGCTAGCTGGATTCGTCAGGCCAAGCCCTCTAATTTCGCGAATGCCTCGAAGGCCTTGCGAAAAGCCTCCATCGGGGCTCGCGTTATTCCGGCGCCAATCTGCCCAATCCCAGGCTCCTTATGCGCAATGCCAGTATCTATTACGGGCGCGATTCCTGTGCGAATCACTTTTCGGATGTCGATTCCTGTTGGTGTCCCTTGAAATCCCAAGTATGGGATTTGGTAGTTCGGGTTTTGAGTGGCCGTGATCTCTCCCATCTGCATCGTATAGTCAATTGCGTCGGCAGCCGTCTGCCCGACGAGTTGGGTTAGGGCTGGAGCAGCTGCGAGGGCGAAAGCCCCGAGCCCGCCGGTTTCTGTTATCGCACTGTCCCCCATGTCGGGGTTCGCATCTTTCGCACTGAACCCTGGGAAGTAGGAGCCAGCAATTACTGGCGCTGGGGCCGTAAACCATTGACTGCCCAATCCACTCACCCTGATTCCAAATTCGAATCCATTTCGGGCCATCGTTGTTACGATGGTGCTATGTGGCACATTCGTGGCCTTGTCCAGAACGGACTTGCAGGCAGGCATGGACAGCGTCAAGAAATAGTTGTAATGGGGTTTAGTGATGAAGTCCAGAATCTTCGAGATCTCAAGTTTCGAAAGGTCTGTAGATGCAAGATAGGGATTTATTGCGTCAACAAAGAGGAGAGTGGCGGCCCAGTTTCGGTTGTGGCATTCGTCTCCCATTATCAGCGCCTTTGAAATTATGGGTGTTAACAGAATTTCCCCGGCATTTGTCATCGCATCATGGAGAGCGGGCCCTAACACTCGATCCATCCATCTGAGTCGGTCGATGACTTCGTTGTTGTAGCCTCCGAAGGCGCTTGTGTTTCCTCTTCCCTCGTAAATCGCACAATAGCCCATTGTATCATCGTTCTTAACACAGTGAACCCACATCGAAGCCGAGGTAATGCCCGTCATAGAACCTACAGAACCGTGCTCATGGCACGAGCCGAGCTTGATCTCCCCAGACCGGACCCGGTCTTCAGTCTCTTTCCAATTGTTCGCCAAGCCTTCATAGATTGCGGCCGCGACGACTCCACCCTTCTGAGGCCCACACATTTCGTCCCAGCGAACGGGCGGACCAGAATGCAGAATTAGCGTTTTGCTCATGCCTGGAATAACGTCTACCGCATGCCTCACATCTACAAGCGCAGGTTTGGAATTTATGATAATATCGACAACTTTCGCGTTGGCCGTTTCGATAGTTTCCTTAATGTCTGGCATTTTACATCCCCCTGAACGAGATGTTCAGGTGCGAAAGTGCTAACGAGTTACAGCTTAATACCGATTCTTGTCAATGCCTCGAGTAAATCCAAACGGAACCGAAATATTCTCCAAACTCTCGCGGATTTTGTAGCATATCATCAATCACAATGCTGAAGGCTCTTGGAGGGCCCCCTGTTGCCGCAATCGGGGTCACCAAGTATTGAACTACGTGATGCCAAATTTGATTGAAGAGGGTCTCAGTCGGATTGTATTTTAAGCTTTACAATCGATGTACGTGTCGGGCTTACAAATCGCGGTTCGGGGTGTGCTAATGGCGGACATGATTGTCGCAAACGGCTTCTTCGCTACCATGGAGCAATCCGGGGAGATTTTTCGCGACTACGCGATGGCAATAACGGATGGGCGAATTGTTGCTGTTGGCCCGAAAAAGCAGATTCTCTCTGAGCACAGGGCGAATGTTGAGATTGATGCCTCTGATTGCCTGGTTTGCCCAGGGCTAGTCAATGCCCATACGCATTTGTCCGAGCGTCTTCTCGCTGGCTTCGTCGACGACCTCCCCCTCATGGAATGGTTAGAGAAACTAGTGTGGCCGGCTGGTTTGATGCTTGATTCGGAGGACGTTTACGTTTCCTCGTTGCTCGCATGCGCTGAAATGGCGAAGGGCGGTGTTACGTTGTTCAATGATATGTTTGTTCATCACGGCAAAGACAAAATTCTAAGCAGGGTTGCCGACGCAGTGAAAGATTCTGGCCTTACCGCCGTGCTGGCCCGGGGAGCCAGAGATGACCTGGGGCAGGACTTCGCCGAGCTAGTCCTCAACGACACCAGGGATGCGAACAGAGTGTACGGAGGATTTGAGGGCAGGATTCTCTTTCGCATGGCTCCTACACTCATCTTCGTGAACAGCAGGGACTACCTCATGAGACTTTGGGAGGAGGCCGAGAAGATGGGTACTGGAATTCACACCCACATTCAAGAAACCTCTCATGAGGTCGCGAGGATGAGGGGGAAATATGGAGTCACCACGGTCGAGTTCCTGGACAAGTTGCAGTTTCTAACCCCTAGACTGGTCGCGGCGCATTGCGTTTGGTTGACTGATTCCGACATAGAACTGCTAGCGAAAGGGCATGCCTGCGTGGTCTACAACCCCACCAGCAATGCCAAGTTGGGTAACGGTGTTGCGCCTATTCCTGAATTGATGAAGAGAGGAATTGTCGTCGCCTTAGGAACCGATGGCTCGGCGAGTAGCGACAATCAGGACTTGATCTCTGCAATGAGGTTCGGTGGCTTGCTACAGAAAGCGTACCTCAAAGATCCGACAGTGCTTCCATCATGGCAGCTGCTTGAGATGGCAACGACAAACGGTGCCAAAGCGCTGGGTCTGGAGAAATACTGTGGCACACTGGAACAAGGAAAGTGGGCTGATTTCATTCTCGTAGACTTGAAGAGCACAAACCTCGCGCCGGCCATCGACCCCATTAAGCAATTTGCCCTATCCGCCCACGGAGGAAACGTACGCATGACAGTTGTACATGGCAGAATAATCGCAGAGGGCGGCCGCATACTCACTGTCGACGAGGAATCCTTGTACAAGGAAGCTATGCGCCGAAGCGAAAGAATCGCTTCGAAATTAGGATTTGGTGCCTAGCAAAACCAGACATTACTAGAAATCTCTCTATGGCTTTTCACCTTAGGGGAGGCCGCCCAAATTACGGTCTTTCATTGTCTAGTCTTAGCTCGAGAAGTAGACGGGACGTATCGTGGAGAAGTTTTCCAGAGTCTCTCAAATAGTGCGTGCATTCCTCCGATGAATCTGAGATTGTTCGTCCAGAGATCGTCTTCCCTCCAGTTGCGTCTACTTGCTTCTTCATCTGTGACGGGTGGTCCGAGAACCATTTCTTTCTTGTCAACTATTTTGAAACAGATCAAAACGTCTCGACTTCGTCGTAACTCGATATGACGCGATAGAATATCGGCGTTTGCGATGTTTGAAGCATCAATCTCTGCGATCAATCTGACACGCACATCCCGCTTTGCTGCTGATGCCCACTCTCTGTTCAATCTTCTGAGACCGTGTTTGCTCATGATTCCGACGCAGTCACTTTTCGCGGTCACTATCATCTCCTCCACTTTGCTAATGACGTTCGCCGCCCCGATAACGACGCTGAATCGCTGGCGAGGTTCTGCTTCGACGTGAGAAGCGTAGGACGAAAGACATTGGATCAGATTCAATCTCTTCTGCTCCAAATGAGACACTTTCTGAGTATACGCATGAAGCAAGGAGGAAACTCCCTCTTTTGGAGGTCTTGCTGTATAGGTGGAAGGCAAGCCCGAGTTGCGTTCGACGAGCCCTCTCAATGATAGCTCTCGAAGCACGCGATATGCTTCAGGACGGACGATTCCAATCGTGGAGCTTACTTGGCTAGCTCGCGCTGTGCCGAGCCGGAGAAGGGCAAGGTATGCCCTCGATTGAAGCGACGTGAGGCCGAAGTCCATTAGTCTTGAGATATCGTCTTGGGACATTGTAGTATGCCTACCTTCAGACAATGGATTATTACCGATTCCGTTGATAGGTACTGTAAGTTACAAGTCGATATAGAAGCCTTCGCTCATGCTCGTGCAGGACACTCGTTTACAGAACAACGCGCCTGTCAATTTGGAAATCGAAAGACTGAACCCGCCCAGATGGATCTTGAGGCCTGTCGACGGTGACATTGTCACCGAGCTGGCGCGGTCAATAGAGAACATTGGTCTGCTTCAACCTATTATGGTGCGCAGAGCGGGACAAAGATACGAAGTTGTGTTCGGGAATCATCGGCTCGAAGCATGCAAGCGCCTAGGCCTTCGGCATGTCCAAGCGATAGTCAGCAACTTGAGCAATGACGAATCGTTTATTGCACGTGTCTCTGAAAATCTCCTCAGAAACATGCGTGTCAACCCAATAGAAGAAGCCGAAGGCTACAAGATGTTACTTGGCAAGGGCTGGACGATCAACGCAATCGCCCGAAAGGTGGGCAAATGTGACAGTTACATTTGCGAGAGATTGGCTATCCTAGAGCGTTTGGATGATAGTTTACGTCTCGAGATTTCGAAGGGGGGATTCTTGAGCCCCAGTCACGGTGAACTTCTATCGCGTATTTCAGATGTCACGAGACAGCGCGAAGTTGCTGGATTGATCGAGAGAAAAAGGCTCAGCGTTAGATCTTTGGAAGATATGTTGAATGCAGCCCCGCCACCAGCGAAAGTACTTGTCGAGGATATATCAGGGGGCTCCTATCTTCGTATCCCTGACGAATTCATGGAGTCGATGGGGTTCGAGCGAGGGCAATACGTCTACGTGTATAGGCGTGGCAAGAAACTGATTCTTGAGAACGCGATTAGACCCAAAAGAAGAGGAAGAAAAATAGCTGAACGCAAGCTCTTGTCGGTTCGGTAGCTTCGCACGTGCGAACGCGTGGTGGCGGTTGTACCACTTCAGGAACATTCGGCTATGCTGACTTGACTTCTGGTATTCGTTGGGCCCATCTAAGTAATCCTGGAACGGTCTTGTACTTCTTCGGCATCGTGAGTTCTTCATCTTGGCTTCTTAGCCACCTTATTCTCTCCACGTCTAACTCTGCGGTGATGACGCCTTCCGTACTGCTCTCGATGACAACACCCTCAGGACTAGTTATCAGGGACATGCCTTCTTCCTTACCGTATATGCTGACATTGCCAGCAACGTAGGACACATTCTCCACCGCCCTTGCTAACCAGACATTCCTCCACGATGTCTTCAGATCGTAGAGCATGCCGCCTGTTGGAAAGATGATTAGTTCAGCGCCTCTCTTTGCCAGTTCCCGTGGAATCTCAGGGAAGAGGGCTTCCCAACAAATCGATACGCCCACTTTTGTTCCCTCTATGTCCCAGACCTTGACTTCGTTCGCTTGTGATATGGGGGAAGGTGCAAGCAATTCGAAGGCCGCTGGAAGCATCTTCCTATAGATGCCCAAGAGGCCTTCAGATCCAGTTATCGCATAGGCATTGTACAAGCGATCCGCAGACTTATCGGTGACGCCGAAGCCAACAAGCGTACGTTTGCCTTTCAAAGCCTGCTTTATTGATAAGTAAGCCTCGGACCTTTCGATATTCACGGATACAAGTTCTTTCGCTTTCTCGTCCGGCGCCAGCCACCACGGTCCAGGGAATCCCTCTGGAAAGAACAGAAGGTCGATATCGTTTGAAGCACGGTCGATGTACCCCAGCGCAGTTTCTATGTTGAGCTTATAGTCGTTTGAGTCCCTTCGTGGTTGAACGACTCCAATTTTCATTCAAATAACCTCAATTGCTCGATTTTGATTTCTCTATACGAATCAGAAGAGTCACAATCGTTCTTCTGTGGAGTAAAAGTTATTCTTTCCGCCCATTTGCCGCTTGCCTTTTCTTATCTCAAAACTATTATCCAGCCTCCCTCATTCATGAACAACAAACAGGACGGATTAAGGCCAGTTGAAACCAACCAAAGATCTGAATGAATTCTTGGTAAGGCTGTCTACCGCAAACATGCTTACACGCGTCTCACACCAAGTGGACCACAAGTATCAACTGGCAAGCCTCGCCTTTGACTTTGAAAAAAAGAGACAAGGAGCACTTCTCTTCGAATGCGTCAAAGGGAGCAACATCCCGGTAGTCACCAACCTTTTCAGCGAACTCGAGAGAACCTCACTCGCTTTTGGAATAAGACAGGACGAGCTGCACAACCATTTCTCGTCAGCCATGAACAGCCGCATAAAACCAACACTCGTTGATGTGGGTAGAGTTCAGGAGAAGGAGGCAGCTTCACTTGACGCCTTGCCGATACCAGAGAATACCCAGCATGATGCAGGGAGATACATAACAAGCATACTGACCACCCAAGAGTCCGGAGTGCGGGTCTTTCAGTGGGCGAGAGTTGAGGTGAAATCAGCAAGCAAGGTTGCGGTAAGGGTTGATCCTGGGCGTAGATTGTGGGACGTAACGAAGGATAAGGAGAGATTTGATGCGGCCCTAATAATAGGAGCTCCGCCTTCTGTGGAATTCGCAGCGTCAGTGAGGGGCTCGACGTTCGACAAGCTCGAAATGGCTGGTTCCTTACAGGGCAGTAGTGTGGACCTAGTGAATTGCGACACTGTGAACTGCGAAGTTCCCGCGCTGTCGCAAATAGTGATCGAGGGTGTGATGGACAGGGGAAACACGGAACCGGAGGGGCCTTTCGCCGAATTTACTGGCTACTATAGCCCCTCAGAACCCATGCCCACATTCCAGGTGAAGAAGATCACCATGAGGTCCGACGCTGTTTTCAGAACCGTAATAGGCGCATCTGCGGAGCACTTGGCTTTGAACAATGTCGGGCGTGAGGCCTCATTATACGATTCTCTGAAGAGAGCTGTCCCTGGAATAGTCGATGTTCATTTACCGCCTTTTGGCTGCGGTTTCATCGCCTTCTTGTCCGTTAGAAAGGAATACGTGATGATGGCCAAGAATGCTCTTCTCGCTGCTCTATCAGCTCATCCTGTCGTAAAATACGCAATTATCGTAGACGAGGACGTGAACATACATGACGAAAGAGAAGTTCTGTGGGCGATGGCAACGCGCAGTGGTGGCGATGAAGATCTGGTGATCGTGCCCCGCGCTTTCAACCACGCCTTGGACCCCGCAAGCATAGGAGGATTCGTCACCAAATTGGGAATAGACGCAACCTTTCCACCAGACAAGAGGAAGCTCTTCAAGAGAGTAGAATATGTGAGCTTGGACAAATTCAAGGCTTCAAGTTCCTGAAACCAGTTCGCCGAAGAGAACTCAGATGGCTACTGAATCAGAGCGTGATACAGATCTGGCTCCCGGTCCATGAGTGTGCCGGGTACGCATTTGAAGGGTTTGGGTATGTCGAATGATTCCGGTGTCTTCCTCAACCAGTGGATTCGGTCGATGTCTAGGGTTGCTGTGACGACGCCTTCGTTGTCCCGTTCGGCTAGGACTTCCTCGGGCCCGGCAATGATTGTAATGCCACGTTCCATCCCAAATATGTTTGAGCAGCTCACAACGTACGCGAGGTTCTCGATTGCCCTCGCCCAAATTAAATGTCGCCAAGTCTCGCGAATTTCGTAGTATTTGCCCCCGCTTGGCCAGAACATCATTTCTGCCCCCGCTAGAGCCGTTATGCGCGCGACTTCTGGAAAACAAATCTCGTAGCAAATATGGATGCCCATATTCCCATATTCAGTTTTGAACACTTTGAGAACTTCCTCCTTTCCACCGGGTATTCTCTGCTTTTCGCTCTCTTCCACAGCGAGATGGGTCTTCCTGTATTTTCCGATGACTGCTCCATTTGGCCCCAGAAGGAGAGCAGTATTGTAGAACTTGTTCCCGTAATTAGTTCTCTCCGCCATCGTGCCGGGAATGACGTATACTCCGCTCTCTCGTGCCTTGTTAAGTAGCTGCAAAACACCAGGATATGATTCGATGTCGCTTTTTGGAACTCTGGAAATATCTGAGTATAGATAATTTTCTGGAAAACAAATGATTTTCGCTCCTTGCCGCACGGCTTCGTCGAGATATTGAATTGCTCTCGGTATGTTTTCCTCGTCGGTCGGTTTTTTCAGCGGTGAGACTGCGGCTACATCAACTTTCACAACGGTCTACCTATGCAGTTACCACTCGTTGATGTCCCTAAAACATTCTCTGGTTCTCGAATCCTTGAAAAAGTTGAGATGATTAATAGGAATCATCGTTGGTGAGAGTACAATCGAGTTTTCTGAATCAGCTGCTGGACCTATCGGAGCCATTATGTAGAGTAAATTTCGAGTAAATTCGGTATTGACATCATCGCGCCGCTCTTATTTTCGGTCAGTCGCTCGCAAAGTATATGTGCAAGTGTTAAATACGGACTCAGTGAAGTTTTGATGTTATGTCAGCTCGAAAGAATTATCGTTACGTTGCAGCTGTCGTGATCGTTCTAATTGTGATTGCAGCAGGATACTTCTACTATCAGTCCACGGTTCCGACGGCGTCTACGACTACGACGGTGGCAGCCAAGCAGTTTAAGATGGCCCTCCTCTTGCCTGGCCCTGCGAATGATGTCTCATTCAACCAAGGTGGCTACGTTGCAGTCAAAAGCGTAGCAAGCGCCTTGAATTCATCGTCCTTGAACGTACAGTATGTTGTGAATGAGAACGTGGCGGTCTCAGACGTTGAGAGACTGGAGCGACAGTATGCTCAACAGGGCTACAACTTCATCGTCGCGCACGGAGTGGAATTCCAAGACCAAACGATTCGAGTTGCAAAGGACTTTCCGAACGTCTTCTTCACGGTATCAGCTGGATTCGGGAATTCAACTGATAACGTGGCGTACACTGAGCCCGGCTTCTACAAGGATGGGTACTTAGTGGGCCTTGTGGCAGCTCATTTGACGAAGACCGGTAAGATTGGGTTTGTGTACGCATTGGACATTCCATCCTACAAGGCTTGGTTCCAGAATACCAAATTGGGCGTAGAAGCGGTTAACAAGAGCTTGACTTTCACGGGCGTCGCGACAGGCGATTTCAACGATGTCACGAAAGCGAAAGAGGCAACACAGGCGCTCATCAGCCAAGGGTATGATGTAATAGTCAACGGCGGAGACGGACTTGGCGTAGGCGTTATCTCCGCAGCCAAGGATGCAGGCGTTTGGACCACTGGGGCAGAGTGGGACCAAAGCGCATTGTACCCCGGGAAGTTATACATGTCAACAGTCTGGAACTTTACGGTCGCATTTGAAGCAATGGTTCACGACGTTCTGACCAACGGAAAATTCTCAATGAAAGTCTATCCGATAGATTTGAACAATGGTGGTTGCGTTCCTTTGCTTCACATCCAGCTACCGGCAGACGTGCAAGCACAATACGACCAAGCGCTCGCGGATCTTAAGTCTGGCAAGATCCACATAGTCACCGCGGCCGAAGTAAGCGGGTCCTGAACGGAGCCTACCCTCCCTACTTTCCAGGCCTGAGGCACACTGACCGTGCCGCATCTCAAGTTAGAGATGCAGCACATAACAAAGAGCTTCCCTCAAGTCCAGGCTCTTGCCGACGTGGATTTCTCCCTACGCGAGGGTGAAATCCACGCTCTATTAGGCGAAAATGGTGCTGGCAAGACAACCCTCATGAATATCTTGAGCGGTTACTTCGCACCCGATGATGGACAAATCCTGATACACGATACAAGCGTCCGCTTCCGTTCTCCTCGTGACGCGGCCGCGCAGGGTATTAGCATGGTCCACCAACACTTCTCTCTAATTCGCAATTTGAGAGTCTACGAGAACTTCCTGCTTAGCCTCGGGATAAAGGAGGACTATGCTCATCACAACATAAAAGAAGAAATCGTGGATTTTGCGAAAAAATTCGGTTTTTCAATTGATCCAGAAGCATACATTTGGCAATTGTCGGCCGCCGAGCAACAGCACGTTGAGATACTGAAAGCCCTCTTTCGGCACGCATCTATCTTAATTTTAGATGAGCCAACATCAGTACTGACACCGCAACAAATCGAACCATTCTTCCAAACATTGTTAAGTCTGAAAAACGAAAGCGTGAGCGTCGTCTTCATCAGCCACAAGATTGACGAGGCGAAACGAATAAGCGACACCGTGACTGTGCTTAGTCGGGGCAAGAAGGTATGGGAGGGAACGGCGAAAGAGTCGAAGGAGAGACTCATTGCTCATATGTTCGCCGATTATTCGCCTCTCAACGAACGGCAGACACAGACAGTGTCGAAATCCGATATTCTGCGTAAGGATGTCCTACAAGTATCACGTTTATGCGCCTTTCGCGACAACGGTTTGCCTGCCTTCGAAGATATATCGTTCGAAATCAAGGACGGCGAGATTCTAGGGATCGCCGGTGTGTCAGGAAACGGCCAGAAGGAAATGGTTGAGGCGCTCTCAGGTCTACGCAAAGCGACTAAAGGAAAGATCATGTTGAACGGCCTCGATATCACCAACGCCTCTGTCACGACACGGCTCAAAGAAGGGTTAGCCTTTATTCCTGAAGACATGGCGACCGGTGCCGTTGTTGATATGCGTCTATATGAAAACGCAGTTATGGGCTATCTGGAAATTGGGAAATTTACCACTCGCATGGGCCAATTGCAAGTTGGCCGTATACTCGGCTTCGCAAAGGATCTTGTGGACCAATTCAACATCAAGGCCAGCAGTGTCCGCAGCGAAGTCAAAACTCTCTCTGGCGGAAATATCCAGAAAATGGTTGTTGGGCGCGAATTGAAGAAAGACACTAACTTTCTGATCGCGGTTAATCCCACGCACGGTCTCGATGCGGCCGCAACGGCCCGCATACGTTCAAGACTAAGAGCAGTTTCCGAAACGGGCTCTGCAATTCTATTGGTAAGCGAGGATTTAGATGAGATTCGAGAGCTTGGTACTCGAATCGGAGTCATCTATAAGGGAAGAATTGTTGACATAGTGCCATCCAACACTCCTGTCGAGACTCTGGGGTATATGATGACGTTAGGCTCCAAGACTGGGCACTAAACTTGCAGAGACGCTTCGAAATCCAGCCTAAAGGGGACGTGAGCCCATATCTTCGAGGGCTAACACCCATTCTGGCGCTGGCCAGTTCGCTTGCAATAACGACGATCATAATGGTGTACTTGCACGTCAACGTACGAGAAGCGTATGGCCTTCTGATTTACGGCGCCGTTGGCAATGTGACTTCATTATCTGAGACCTTACTCAAGTGCTCCACTTTGCTGGCCATCGCAGTTGGACTTTCTGTCGCCTTTCGGGCGAGCTTCTACAACATCGGAGCAGACGGGCAGTTCATCTTTGGGGGGATCGGGGCGACATGGGTAGCGCTATCTCTTCCAAATCTGCCAGCGGTAATACTGATTCCATTAATGATACTGTTCGGTGTGATTTTTGGCGGGTTATTTGCTCTTGTAGCTGGAATGCTGAAGGCTTACCTAAACGTAAACGAGATTATTGTTACCATACTCGCGAATTTCGTCGCTGGGTATTTTCTTGAGTATCTGCTTTACTACAATTGGAAGGACCCAGCCGCTCTATACCCGGAGACTCGGATCCTTGGCTTGAATGCACAGCTTCCCAACATGATACCAGGCACGCGTCTCCATGTTGGAGTCGTCTTACCGTTTCTTCTTGCCTTCGTGTTCTACTTTTTGCTTTGGCACACACGTATCGGTTACAATATCAGAGTTGTAGGGTACAATATACGTGCAGCCCGCTATAGCGGTATTAGCATTGCGAAGACAGTTGTCCTGACCTCACTTCTAACAGGTGGCATGAGCGGCTTGGCAGGCATGATGGAAGTTAGTGGTGTACAGCATTTCCTTTTGCTTGGCTTTTCGGGCTCGTCATTGGCTGGGTACGGATTCTTAGCAATAGTCGTGGCCCTGCTGGCGAAGTTGAATCCACTCTACTGCATTCCAGCGGCGCTTGGGTTCGCCGGGCTGCTGAATGGCGCCCAATTCATGGAACAGGCGGGAATTTCCATTGGCGTTATCACATTCCTAGAAGCGTTAATGATACTGACTCTACTGATTTTCGAATTCTTCGTGAATTACCGTGTTGTAGTCAGGTGATTCTGGTGGCGTTTGAAGCCGTAACCTATTTGATTTCAGGAACGCTCGTGTTCGCGACACCGCTTCTTCTGAGTTCCCTTGGTGAGGTCATCGTGGAAAGGGCAGGAATAATCAATCTGGGCTTAGAGGGCATCATGGTTCTGGGCTCTTTTGTGTCGTTTACAATCGTTTACTTCAATGGCAGTTTGGCCTTCGGTCTCATAGGAGGAATCGTAGCTGGCGCCCTTGTGGGGCTCGTCGTAGCTCCGCTCACGATAACGCTAATGCAGGATCAGATCTTAGCTGGACTGGGGGTTTACTTCGCGGGTTTGGGTATAACTTTCTTTTTGTACCGGGTGGTCTTCGGAGTCGCTTCCGTGCAACCTCAAGTTTCGGGAATGCCGGATATCAGAATTCCGATCTTGGCCGACATCCCTGTCATTGGAGAAGCTTTGTTCTCGCAGACTGCCCTCACCTATGCGGCTATCATCCTAATCGTGGTAGTATTTTGTTTGTTCAAAACTCCCCTTGGCTTGCGGATTGTGGCGGCAGGTGAAAATCCGCACGCGGCCTACGCTATGGGATCCAATGTCAACTTGGTTAGGTACGTGAGCGTGATTGTCGGCAGCATTCTTGCGTCCTTGTCAGGAGGGTACATCGCTATTGCGCTCGTGAAGATCTATACAGCGACGCCAATTATTTCCGGTACTGGATTCATTGCCATCGGCCTAGTCTATTTTGGCAAATGGCGTCCACTTCGTACTGCTCTTGGATGCTTTTTCTTTGGTGGAATGCAGGCCCTTGACTATCTTCTCCAAGCACTCAAGGTTCCGCTACCTCCACAATTCTTCAACGCTCTGCCCTACATCTTTGTAATCGCCGTTCTTGCAATAGCGGGAAGACATGCAGCAGCTCCAGAGTTCTTGGGCAAACCATTCAAGAAATAACTTGGAACTAGAAGAATCCTTTGAAGAGTTGAGTACCGTTAAAGGCATCCAGCATACTCATTAGAAATGCAGATTCAGTCGTTACTGTAAGTCCGAAGCGAAACATCATCAGGAACGGCGCGGTCTACGTTGAGGGCAATCGCATTCGCGCTGTCGGCCCAACTAGGGAGGTTATTGAAAGCCACCCAAGGGCCGACGAAGTGATAGAGGCAAACGGGAAAACCGTGTTCCCGGGGTTTGTCAACACCCACACCCATCTATTTCAAGTCATGCTCAAAGGGTTAGGCGATGATCGAGTCTTAGCGGACTGGATAAGGACGATAATTGTTCCGAGCTCCCGCAAACTAACCTATAAACATGTTCACGCCAGCGCCCTTCTCGGAGTCGTTGAGGCCATCAAATCCGGCACGACCACAACGTTGGACTACATGTACGCACATCCCGTTCCCGAACTATCGGAGGCAGTACTTCTAGCGTTTCAAGAATCAGGCATTCGAGGGATCGTCGGTCATGGAGTCATCGACACTGGGCTTGAGGTAGGTTTGCCCTCCGAAATCATCCACAACTCAGATGAATCGTTCAACGAGATTCGACGCATGCATCGCAAGTTCGCAGCGAATCACAACGGGAGACTGGGAGTTTGGATCGCTCCAGTTGCAATTTGGGGTGTCACCGAGCAGGCACTGAAAGGCTGCAGAAGACTGGCAGACGAATTGAAAATAGGGATAACGATGCATGTTGCAGAAACACCGTTTGAGGTTGAGAACTGCAGGTCCCGCTTTCATTGCAGGGAACTGGAGTTGTTTGACAGGATCGGACTTCTCGGACCTGACTTCTTGGCGGTTCACTGCGTCTATCTCGACGATGACGACATTGGAATCATGAAGAAATCGGACTCCAAGGTGTCCCACAATGCCACCAGTAACATGTACCTGTCGTCAGGAGTAGCTCCTATCCCAAAAATGCTAAAATCAGGCATAACCGTCGGCTTGGGCGTGGACGGCGCAGCGAGCAACAATAACCAGGACATGCTGCAGTTAGTTAAGGTTACGGCGCTTTTGCACAAGGTTGCTCACCCTGGCAACCCCACAATCATTACTGCAGAAGATGTTCTTGAAATGGCGACAATTGGCGGGGCCAGGGCTCTTCGACTTGAGCATGAAGTCGGCTCGATTGAACCAGGAAAGAAGGCCGATTTGTTTCTAATCGACCTATCAAAAACTTTCGCTGCACCCGCCCACAACCCCGTTTCAGCGTTGGTCTACAGCGCCACGAGCGAAAACATAGACACGACGATCGTCGACGGACAAATCCTAATGAGGGGAAGGAGGTTGATTACGGTTGATGAAGATGAAATTCTGGGCGAAGGCAGAGCCGCTGCGGATGAGCTCGTGGAGATTTCGGGTATTTCAAACCTCAAGAACAGACCTTGGCGCTCTAGAGCTCCCTAAGCTGAACGTGTAAACGCCTCTGGTTTGGGCAGAGCTCACTTCATCGGGCTTCTATCGCGCTGACATATATCGAGCGCTGACAAAGCGTACACTCTTGATGAGTTAATCAGGTCCTTCACTGGAACGTATTCCACCGATGAATGAGCGACGCCGATATTACCTGGACCAAAAATGATTGTCTGAACGCCAGCATAGGAGAGAATCGACGCGTCGCACCAGTAAGGAACGCCGACCAATTTGGGCCCCGTGCCAAGTACTCGCATCGCGCAATGCTTTAACGACTTGACAATCGGTGAAGATTCCGGTATCTCAAAAGACAGGTTATACCCCTCCGGTATTGTTTCAATAGGTATGATGTCGACCTTTGCGCAAAGCTCGCGGTCGTGGGTCTGCAATTCCTTAATAATTCTCTCATACAGTAACGGTATTGATTCTCTTTTTTCCTCTGGCAGGAGTCCTGTTATGATTACTATTTTGCATTCGTCCGGTACGACTGTGTAGGGCCATTCGCCTCCACTGATGTAGGCTATGTTGATTGTCGGCGGTCCGGTGTACTTGTGAGTCTTCTGTTTTAGTTCGTTTGGTACTCGGTCTGCTATCGTTTGAACAATCTTGCTCATCTTTTCTACGGCGTTTATTCCGAGCCAGGGTGTGTCACAATGGGCGGCCTTCCCGCTTGCAGTTATTTGAATGAGTACTGAGCCTTTGTGCGCGACCGCCAGGTCCATATTGGTTGGCTCGCCATTGATCGCAAAATCGGTCTTCGGGCCATTTCTTACGAGATACGTGGTACCTTCGCTTGTTGTTTCTTCTCCGATTGCGCCAACGAAGACTAGGTCGCCTTTTAGGTGCACATGAGATTCCTTCACTGCTCGCAGAGCACAAATCATCGCTGCCAATGCGCCTTTCATGTCTGAAGCCCCTCTCCCGTAGATTTTGCCGTCACGTATGGTGCCGGCAAAGGGCTCTATTTCCATATTACCCGCTGGCACGGTGTCCAAATGGCCGGTCAAAGTTAAGCTGTGACCGTCAGCCTCGCCCGAAATCTTTCCAATGACATTGAATCGGTCATTGACGACCCTTTGCAGCGAGACTTCGGCGCCAATCGTCTCTAACGCGTCCGCGATGAACTCCGCGATTTGTTTTTCCTGTCCTTCACAATTTCTGTGGCTGGGTATTCTGATAAGCTGTTGGGTAAGGCTGATCACGTCTTCGCTTTTGATCTTGCTCAGCACACTCTTCTCAGGTTCCTCGGTCTTCACGAGCTTTCACTCGAATAGTGTCTCTTGCCGGGCTACGTTGAGTTTCGGTTTTTGGTGATTACAACGGGTAGGGAGGTGAGAGCTGGGCTCCTTTTGCATGCATTCCTCTTTCGACGGCGGATTCTACGTATCTCTTTGCTCGCCGCTGCACTTCCGTCGAGACCTTATCCATGTCGAAAGTCTTTATCCGCCTGTTCTCTACGACAACTTCCCCATTCACAAGAACTGTGTCAACACTAGAGCCTGATGCTGAAGTTATCAGGTTCGGTAGCAAAGAATAGTCATAGACTGGCAGCAAATCGGGGTTCTTGAGATCGAGGAGGACCATGTCTGCTAGCTTCCCTGGCGAGATACTCCCGAGTTTGTCTCTCATTCCAACTGCTTTGGCACCATTAGCCGTAGCCATGTTTAGCACCTTATCAAGGGGGAAGAGAGTAGAGTCCATCCATACGTCTCTGTGAATCAATACGGCAAACATGACCCTCACGATATCTGTGATATCTAATTCATCGGTACCCAGTGCCAAGTTGACGCCCGATCGATCCATTTTCACAATATTGCCCTTAGACAAGATGCCCTTTCCATTGATCGTTGTGGAGGTTGGGCAGTGAGCAACGTTCACCATCTTCTTGGCCACAAGGGCTATCTCGTCATCTGTCACCCAACCCATATGCGCGGCCGTCAATTTGTCACATAGTAGATTCGTTTTGTCAAGGTACTCTATGTCTGTCATTCCATAAAGTTTCTTGGTCTTCTCAAGGAGCTCGCCATGCACACCCGCGTGGGTATGTAATGTACCTCCAAACTCATCTACTATCTTTCGTGCCCCTCTTCCTAACTCCTCGCTTGAAGTTGGGACCTGCATCATGCAAAGCCCGGTCTTGACCCGGCCCAAGCGGTCTTTGTATTTCTGGACGAACTCGCGACCATTCTTGAGTGCCGTCTCCGTATCCTCTCTGTGTTTTCCGGAAAAGCCATCTTTTCCTAGGACCTCATCGTAGACATCCATCGTTATTCTGTTCAAGTTGGCTCTTGCACCGCTGGCTTCGACTGCCCGTATGGCTGCTTTTTCGAAGCCAGGAAGAGGGCCTGAGTCAACAATGGTGGTTGTGCCCGTCAGGAGTCTCTTTCCAATGCTGAACAGGCTGGAATAGTAGAAGTCCTCCTCAGTCATTATGTCGAAGTACCAACCAAAGTACGTTGTTAGCCATCCCATCCATTTTGGCGGAATGAGGCCCCGCAGGTAAGCTGAATCAAGGTGCATGTGTGCGTCGATTAGTCCTGGGATGACGAGTTTCCATTTTGCGTCTATCACATTATCCTTGGTGGGATGTTTTCGCAGGATTTCTTCCGTTTTTCCAACGGCAACTATTTTGGGGCCGTCAACGACGACGGCTCCGTCCCAGATTGTTCCTACAGACGGGTCGTTAGTGTAGATTACGGCGTTCTTGATTATCGTAGTCATACGCATCTCACGAATTGGCCGTACCCTGGGTTTACCTGCAGGTCTCCTTCCTGCATTGCGATTTGCCCCCTGAGGATAGTCATGTATGGCCATCCTTTCCCTGTCATTCCTTCGAAGAGGGTGAAATCTCCATAGGATTTGATCCACTCGGCCGTAATCTTACCTTCTTTCTGCTGGTCGATTATCATCAGGTCGGCATCCGAGCCAGTCTCAATGACGCCCTTCTTCGGGTATATTCTCACAATTTTTGCGGGGTTTGTGGAGATTAGTTCAACCAATCTGCTGAGGGACATCCCTCTTTTACCGTAACCCTCCCAGAACATCGTTATGGGCATCGTTTGTGTGCCTACGCTTCCAGAACCGGTGAACCATATGTTTGAGGCAGGGTCTCCTCCGGGAGGTGCGCCGTCTCCCCAAACCAGTTTTTCGTATTTGTTGCTCACCACATGGTCCGTCCCAATCGAATCGACCCACCCATCCTTCACACCTTTCCAGAGTGCTTCTCGGTCTTCCTGTTTTCGGAGAGGAGGGTTGAGTTTGCCCAAGTATCCCGCTTTCGCGGGGTCTACCATCAAGTATTGCGGGCAAGTCTCGACCGTTAGTTTGACTCCTTGGCTCTTCGCCTCAAACGTTTCCTCAAGGCCTTCGCGCGAAGTTATGTGCACCACATGAATTGGGGCGCCAGTCGCTTTGGCAAGGTACGAGTATCTCCTGACGTGTTCAGCTTCCAAGAAGCCCGGTAGAGTTTCAGTCCATGCTTCAGGATCCGCCCTTCCCTGCGACCTCACGCGTTCTCTGAATAGCTTCGATATCTCTGAGTTCTCACAGTGCAGTAGTAGAATCGCCTTCTTTGTCTTTCCCACCTGTTCCATGGCGCGGAAGGCGAGACTGTCATCGTAAGGTGCAGGCAACGCCATTCTCCTTGCCCACTTTTGTCCCATAGGGTGGTCTGCTAAGTTCTTCAGGTTTCCATGATACTTGAAAGCTGCAACACCCAGCTCTCGAACGTACTTGGGGATTTCCTCAGCGTGTTGCATCGAGTTCAAAGTGAAGATGAAGAAGAAGTCGACGCAAGAATTCGTCTGAGCAGTTCTCTTACCCAACTCAAAAACGTCAAACCATGACACAACCTCCGCGGGGTCCGTGTCCTCTTTGAACGGTTGCCCCATTCTGGGAACCCGGACTATTCCGCCCATTGTAGTGACGCCTCCCATCAACGCGCCTGGAGTCTCTGTTTTGAAGTCGTCACCGAGTGGATGTTTCCCCCCAGGATGCGTGTGGATATCAACTGCTCCAGGGAGAACCAATTTGCCCTGCAGATCGATTTCCTTGTCACCCTTTGGGAGATTTGCATCCTTCGCGATTTTCTCTATGACTCCATCCGCGATTGAAACACCCCCCTCCATTACGCCGGAAGGTAGGACGAGTTTTCCATTCTTCAGAATCAAATCTGCCATTTGCTGGGACTCTGTAAATTGGATTACAAGAAGGAATGTAATGCAGTTAGGTGATCTTCAGTGAGTCTTCGATTTGCTCTTTCCAATCTTCTGGCTAGCCTTCAGAATGGCGTTTACTGCGTCATAGTAGGTCCCGCACCGGCATAGGTTTCCTTTCAATGCCTCCTCAACGTCGCTACGGTTGGGGTTGCTGTTTTCATTAAGCAACGCCACGCCAGCCATCAAAATTCCTGGTGTGCAGTACCCGCAGTGTGTGGCGTCTTCTTCAATAAACGCCTGCTGCAATGGGTGGAGCTTGTCGTTCTCGGCAAGTCCCTCCACCGTAAGAATTCTGGATCCATGGACTTCGACTGTCAATACCAAGCATGAGTGTACGGCTTCACCATCAACCAGCACAGTGCAGGCCCCGCAATCTCCCGTCCTGCACACATCTTTGGTGCCGGTCAAACCAATTCTGGTTCTCAGTGTGTCCAGCAGAATTTCGTTTGGCGGTATGTCCAGCCTAACGGTTTCACCGTTAATTTTGAGATCTATGTTCATGATGAATCACCCTTTGCTTTCTTAACTGCCTGTGAGAGAGTCGATGTTACCAGTACTTTTACCATTTTCCTACGATAGTCAGCGCTGGCTCTAACATCATCTATGGGGCTAGATTCCTCCGCAGCTTTCCTGGCTGCAGATTCCAATGCTTCCTTGGTTGGCTCTTTCCCAAACAAGTCGGCTTCTGCTTTACGTGCTCTAATGGGTGTTGGAGCAACACTTCCCAGAGCTATCTTCACATCCGAAATCTTCTCGCCCTTCATCTTGATTGAAACAGCTGCCGATGCTACTGCAATATCCTCACCCTGCCGTCGCCCAATCTTCATGAATGCGAAGCCCCCCTTCCACGGTCGAAACGAGATCCCGCTCACAATCTCGCCCTTCTTCAATACAGTTTTTCCAACGCCCACAAAGAAGTCGTCGATGGAAACGGTTCTTTTCTTGCGAGGTCCAACAATCTCAACGACAGAGTCCAGCGTCAGCAATGGAGGAGCAGTATCAGCGGCCGGACTGGCGTTACATAGGTTCCCTCCGAGCGTAGCCCTGTTCCTAATCGGGATGGCTCCCACCTGCGCTGCTGCCTCGTAAAGGTGGGGCGCATGCTTCCGTATTACTTCCGATTTCTCTATATCCCTCATTCGTGTGAGGGCCCCAATCTTAATGACCCCATTCTTGAAGGAAATATAGCGCAGGTGCTTTCCGAGGTTTTTCAATGAGACTAGATTCTTCGGCCTGAATCCCTTCATCCTAGTTGCAGGAACATAATCCGTCCCACCAGCCAAAATGCTGGCTTTTTCCAGCTTCGTGAGAAGTCTCACGGTCTCCGCGACTGTCTTTGGAGTGTAATAGTCAACTAATGGTACTGTTGCCCTCATAGACGGTCCTTCTATCTACTCGGACCATTATACTTAACGAAATAGAAAATAGAACATAGATAACTAGTAGAAAACCAATATCCTAGGGCCGGAAATTAGCTCATTAGATTGGTGTTCCTTTGTCGAGAGTTGAGGCTGTTCAGAAGGTAACTGGAAAGCTGAAGTTTACCTCGGACATGCAGCTTCCAGGGATGCTATACGGTGCGATTCTGAGAAGCACCAAACCCCATGCCATACTAAAATCAATTGACACGTCAGAGGCCTTGAAGTTGGAAGGCGTCAAGGCCATCGTTACATTTGCCGACGTGCCCGATACGAGGTACAACCCGATTTTCAACGCCCCGTACCCCGAAGCCGGCCTTCTGCCCAAAGATAAATCGATTATGAGGAAGGAGGTATGCTACGTCGGCGAACCAATTGCGGCGGTAGCAGCGACTTCTCAGGAATTGGCTGAGGAGGCAACAGAGAGAATCCATGTCGATTATCAGAACTTACCGTATGTTACAGACCCAGTTGAAGCACTCAAACCAGGCGCACCAAAAGTAAGGACTGAGTTGAAGTCGAATGTCGCCGAGGCATGGGATGCCAAGGGCGGCAACCCCATGAGCATACGCTATGGTAACATCGACGAAGGTTTTCGACTCGCTGATGAGATTTTTGAGGACGAATACAGAACGCAGAGGCAGAACCAAGTTCCGCTTGAGGCCCATTGTGCGATCGCTCACTGGGATGAGAAAGGGAAGCTGAACATTTGGTCATCAACCCAGAGTATATTCCTTCTGAGGGAACGCCTGTCTGAAGCTCTAGCTCTCCCGGTCTCTACGATAAGGGTCCACAACACATACCTGGGAGGTTCTTTCGGATCAAAACTGCAGATGAGCGATGTTGAACCGATTTGCGCCCTTCTCGCGGGGAAGGCTCGGAAGCCTGTGAGGCTTGGGCTTAACAGATCTGAGGTCTTCGTCACGACCTCGCGGCATGACATGCGCCTGACGATTAAGACAGGAGTCAAGAAGGATGGAACGATCACTGCTCGTTACTGCAAATGTGTTGCCAACACAGGAGCCTACGCGACGCATGGGCCAAGCGTTGCAATCGTTGGAGGTATGTACTTTGATGCGGCTTACAATGCTCCCCACCGCCTTTTCGAAGCCTATGCAACTTACACCAACACGTACTCTCCGGGAGCGATGAGAGGATACGGTGGCGCACAATGTGCCTTCGCTATAGAAAGCCAGATGACCGATATCGCAGACAAAATGGGTTTTGACCAAATCGAATTCAGGCTCAAGAATTCATTCAAACTTGGCGACGTGAACCCCCGAAGTGGCTACACGATTAACTCTTGTGGGCTGGAAGAATCGGCGAGAAGAGCAGGCGAAGCATTCGGATGGGGTAAACCGATTCAGCAGCCACTTGATCCAAACAGGAGAAGAGGTAGGGGCGTCGCTTTTCAGACCATAAGAGGATCGGGAACTGGAACCAAGTCAACGGTGGAAAAGATAATTGAGCATTCTGGCGTGACCGTGAAGTTCAATGAGGATGGAAAGTTCATCGTGCTAACTGCCGCGATAGACATGGGATGCGGCCAACACACTGTATATCGCAATATTGCGCAAGAAACACTCGGAACCGACGCCGACATGATCGACCTTGAGACTGGCAATACAGATACAACCCTTTTCGAAGGCGCGATCCATGCCAGTCGAGGGACGTATGTTGTTGGTAGTATCATAAAGTCAGCCTGCGAACAACTGAGAGAACAGGTCCTTAAGGCAGCTGGAGAGATGCTGAACAAGAACCCCGAGTCGTTGAAGATTCAAGGCAAACATCTGGTCTCGACACAAGATCCCACTGTTCACCTTCCTCTTTCAGAGCTTGGACTGTTTGCCAGATTCCATCTAAACAAGAGCTTGGTCGTCTCGCTGGCAGCTGAACCGCCCGACAATCCACCACCATTCGGAGCACATTTCGCAGAAGTAGATGTAGACATGCTCACCGGCCAAGTGTTCGTAACCCGATACGTCGCGGCCCAAGATCTGGGGAAGGCAATCTACCCGGCTGGAGCGAAAGGACAGGTGTATGGCGCGATTGGGCAGGGAATCGGCCAGACCTTGATGGAAGAAGTGAAGTTCGATGAACGAGGACGGGTTCTCAATTCAAACCTAACGGACTACAAGATTCCTACAGTCTCAGACATGCCAGAAGCCCAAGTAATACTGGTTGAAACCAACGAGCCATCTGGAGTGGGAGGAAAGAGCATAAGCGAGGCATCATTGCACCCGGTGGCACCAGTCATAGCTAATGCGATAAAAGACGCAATAGGCATCAGATTCAGGTCCTTGCCAATATCACCGGCCAAAGTGCTGGCCGCCCTAAATGAAGGAAAGACCGAATATTGCTGAATTAGAACGTGATTGGAATGTTAGAGGAAACAAAGCAAAAGGAAACGCATGAAAGACTTGCGGAGAGTAAAGTGAGCAGAGGCCTCAAACTATCCTTTCAATACGGAAAACAGGCTTCCGAGCAAATCGGGTCGCGCGAAACCAAGAAGCAACCGACCCTTCGTGCCAGAAACATCAGAGACCGCTATCTCCAGACAAAGTCTTCAGCGAGCGTTGAGTTCCCTTACTGGTATACGAGGAGATGGAATGAACTTGAAGGTGAGATTCCACTAGTCAGGAGGGCAAAGGCTCTCAGTTACGCATACTCCCACCTAACGCCAAGCATCTTCCAGGGAGAGCTGCTCGTGATGGAGAGGACTGTTTACTTGAGAGGGTCCTTCCCCATGCCATGGCTGTCGCAAACCTATCTTATCGAGACTGAGAAGAGGTACGAGGAAGCTAAGAAGAGAGGTCTGGCGGCTGAAGAAGTAGTAAAGGTGGCGAAGGGCGGGGGCAACGTAACCATCGCAACTGGAAACGTAATTCCGATTGCAGGAAAATTCGGTTTAAGAAAAGAGGAATTCCCAATCCTCAAAGAAATCAGCACGATGTGGGATGACAAGTCCGTCGAAGATGTTTCGCATCAGTATGAGCAGCTGGTTCAGGGGTACGACGAAAAAGAAGCGATAATGCGCAGCTTAGTCTGCATGTACGATTCAGGATACACATTACCACAAGGAAGGGAAGTGATCAGCTACTACTACCCCCTGCAATTCGGAATCGACGGCATCATCGAGATTTGCAGGAAGAAGATGGCAGAAGTCGGCGGCGATCCGGGGAATGACGGAATAAACGGAATGGACCGCCTATACTTCTACAAAGCCGCAACAATCATCCTCGAAGGTATCAAGAAATGGATCCTCAACTTTGCAGACGAGGCGCAGAGACTAGCGAGGACAGAGAAGGACCCGGAGCAGAGAAGAGAGTACGAAGAGATTCGTGATATCCTGAAATGGGTATCATCAAAGCCGCCCCGGACGTTCCGTGAGGCATTGCAGTTGTGCTGGACTTTCCACATCGCTGTATTGAACGAAGACAATTTTTCTGGCTTAGCGCCGGGCAGGCTGGGGCAGGTCCTCTACCCTTGGTGGAAGGAAGATGTCGACGCGGGGAGAATTGATCAAGACCGAACCATGGAGCTTCTAGAATGCATGAGAATGAAATTCACCGAAATCGACCTGTTCGGACCCAAATCCGTCATTGAGGGAATACAGTCAGGAAGCACCTTCAACAACGTCAGTTTGGGAGGCTTAACAAAAGACGGTCAAAGCGCCGCAAACGAACTTGAAATGCTAATGATAGAATCTGGTATCACCTGCGAAACCCCGCAACCTACCTTCACCTTGCTCTACGATGAGGTATTGCCTGAAGAGTTCCTCATGAAAGCCATTGAGTGCAATAAGACGGGGACAGGTTATCCTGCGTGGGTCAACAACCGAATTGCCACAGAATTCCTCCTTAAGAACTTCGGACCAGAAGGAATGACTCTGGAGGAAGCGAGGGCTGTCGCTATAGGCGGTTGCCTGCAGACATCTGCCTGCACTTGGGTCGACTTAGAACTGAACGGGAAGAAGTACACTATTCCCAGAGGCGGGGCAGCACCGGCAACCGATGTGGGAGTCCACTTCCTAAACCTTCCAAAGATCCTTGAGCTAGTGCTCTTTGATGGAGTTGACCAGAGGACAGGTAGACGTGTGTTGCCGCCACACGGCTACAAGTTGGAGACTTACGAGGAAGTCTGGGATGCATACAAGGCCTATTTCAGAAGAATCATGGACGTCCTCATACGCTGCAACAATGTCCAGCATGATATCTGGAGAAAACTAACCCCACCATTAGTCAACTCAATATTGAAACCCGATTGCCTCGACAAAGGCATGCATATCGGGATGCTGGGGTCCAGGTACAACAGAACCTTCAGCGTCAACATCTGTGGCGGAATGAACTTGGTTAACTCGCTGGCTTCGCTGAAAAAGAACGTTTACACAGACAAATCGATGACACTCGATCATTTGAAAGAAGCACTGCGCAGTAATTTCGGGTACAAGACCGCGGAAGAAGTAGGCTCGTACTCACTTCTGGAACAAGAGAGAATTTCACAAGAATGGAATGAGACCCATTACCGGTGTTTGAATGCACCAAAATATGGAAACGATGATGCCTTCGCAGATGAAATCCTGAAGACGTTCGAGCAATTCTACTGCTCGGTCCCGCACGAGTACAAATCCCTGTACGGCAAACCACTGTATGCGCTTCAACTTTCCGTGTCAACTCATGGTCCGATGGGAGCCGCAGCGATTGCCACACCTGACGGACGATTGCACGGCACCACATACGCTGACGCTTCCTTATCCGCTTATCCCGGTACAGATCTCAATGGACCCTACGCCCTGTTCAACTCTGCCACATGCTTCGACCATTCTGAATCTCAGTGCACACAGATGAATCTCAAGGTACATCCATCAGCAATTCGAGGAAGGGAAGGAGCAAGAAAACTCCTCGAACTGATTAGAGGATACATGAGGAAGGGAGGCTTTCATATTCAGTTCAATGTGGTCGACACCAGGATGCTCAGGGAGGCCCAGGCTCATCCTGAAAACTACAGAGACCTCCTCGTCAGAGTAGCCGGGTTCACCCATTACTGGGTAGAGCTTCCTAAACCCATTCAGGACGAGATCATCGCACGAACCGAATACGAAGAGCTGATGTAAATGCTGACACAACTCCAAGTTTCGAAATGTGGCGACTGCGACTATTTCACCCCAGTAGACGTCTTCAAGGGAATCTGTCACCTCAACAAGCGCTCCGTTCTGACAGACGAAAATGCATGCACTGAATGCGTCCCAACCAAGAAATGTAAGTTCTGCGCAAATTACACGAGCAAAACTGATGCCCTGGGCCTCTGCAAAGGAATAACCGTGACATTCCCCGAACTCAGAACACGAACATGCGAAATATTCGAGTGGAAGTCTGAGCCCAAAACCCGACACGACCGGGAGTGAAGTCGATTACAAAGAACGGTCTGGGTCCGTAGCGAACATGGCACATAGTCTGAGGGGTCTTGTTTTTGATGTTCAGGGCTTCTCTGTTCATGACGGACCCGGATGCAGAACACTCTTTTTCATGAAGGGGTGCCCGCTCAAGTGCAGCTGGTGCTGTAACCCTGAAGGGCAATCGTTCAAACCTCAGTTGATGTACAGTCAAAGGAAATGCAAGGCAGAAACCTACAGCTGCGTGGGAGCATGCCCCGTCGGGGCTATCAGCAAGGCGAATAATGCAGATTCCATCACCCTCGATTGGTCAAAATGCGAAAAATGCCACCAATTCAGCTGCGTGAACAGCTGTTACAACGGAGCACTACGGGTCGTCGGCCGCGATGTCACCGTAGAGGAAGCCATGGAGATCGTGACCAGAGACAGGGCCTATTGGGGACAAGGAGGCGGCGTCACGTTCGGTGGCGGCGAACCTCTAGCCCAACCTGAATTCACTACTGCCATGCTTGAGAGGCTCTACAATTCCTACGTTCACACAGCCATAGAGACATGCGCGCATGTTTCTCCAAAGATTTTGGAGAGAGCGTTGAATTATGCTGATTGGGTTTTCGTTGACATCAAACACATGGATCCAGAAAAGCATAGAGAAGGAACAGGCGTTACCAACGAGCTAATTCTCAAGAACATAGAGGGCATAATCGCACAAAGGAACGATTCGAGAATTGTCGTCCGTATTCCAGTAGTGCCTGGTTTCAATGACTCTGATGAGAACATGAAAGCTACGGCTACTTTCATGAAGAAGATTAGGAAAAAGGAGGTGAACCTACTTCCTTTTCACAGGTTAGGGACAACCAAGTACGAGCAGCTTGGTTGGGAATACAAGTACAGGAGCGTCACCGCTCCCTTGGACGACAAAATGATGCATGTGGCCAGAATTTTCGAGCAAAATCAAATCAAGTGCTATGTCGGCAGCGGCACGCCTTTCTGATGCAGGAAGCCTTTCGCAGAATACGAGGGCCTAGTCCGACCACCCAGCCTGACCGACAGCTCAGCCAGAGGACTCAACTAAAGTCTTAATCATTCTGGGATCGTCGAACAGTCTGAAAGCCTCATTTATCATCGAAAGCTTGATTCTATGAGTAATCAGCGTCTTAACGTCAAGCTTCTTATTCCCAACTAACGCGAGTGCCCTTGGATACTTTAGAGGCGCTCCTGCGACCCCGTATATGGACAGTTCTTTAGTCAAAATCATCTCTGCTGGTGGACCGTGGGTCATCAACTCCTTGGACGAGCCCACGACAATGATTCTGCCTGCAGGACTGGCTAGGAACGGTGTGATTTCAGTCGTCTTGACCGATCCGCTTGTATCGATAATGATGTCGGCTCCTCTATTAGTGAAGGATCTGACTTTCCCCACTAGGTCTTCTTTGGAAGGGTTTATCGCATAATCCGCCCCAAGCTTCTTCGCGAGCTCCAAGCGATGGTCTAGGATGTCTACCGCTGTTACAGTCAATCCCGAAATTCTGGCCACCTGCGTGTGCAGAAGCCCAATTGGTCCCTGCCCTAGTATTACCACAGTTTCGCCGGCCACAGGTTTTGCATAGTCCATTGAATGGAGGGCCACAGCGGCGGGCTCCATGGTTGCTGCTTCTTGGAATGAAACACCGTTTGGTATCGCGAAGACGTTTTTCTCAGGAGCGACTACATACTTAGCTAGGGAGCCGTCGATCTGTATCCCCATGATTGCTCTGTTCTCGCAAATGGTGTACCTACCCTTCAAGCAAGTGGGGCAAGTTCCGCAATACCTAATCGGCTCAGCAACAACCTTGTCTCCGACAGATAGTCTAGTGACCTTGCTCCCAACCTCGTCCACAGTTCCTGAGAAATCATGTCCGAGAATTAGCGGGGTCTTCACGTCGAAGTTTCCACGGTATATGTGGTTGTCCGTTCCGCAAAGGCTGCTCCATTTCACTCTTATCGAAATCGAATCGTCTGCGAGTTTAGGTTTCGCACGTTCTTCAAGTCTAATGTTCCTTGGTCCATAGAAAACTGCAGCCTTCAATAGGTTCGCGCCTCCGGGTTCTGCGTTGGTGGCGAAAGGTGGGAGAGGCGGCTAGTTCCGCCGCTCATTTCCTATTTTCGAGTTTCTTGATTGCTTCAAATCCGACTTTGAATAATGATTTGATTCGCTGTTCACAGTCTCGCGGGATAACTTCTTCATTGGTAGCCATGTTGCCAGTGACGCAATGGAAGGAGCCACTCTTGAGTCCTCGAAGCCTCGCAGGCACAACAGTCGCTGCTCCTTCGTTGTCCACAGCAAGTACTCCCGCCTTGGCGTATATCGACGTCCTCGCAATTCTCTTGTCGACGTGGGACATTGCTCTTGGCCCAGCGCCTCCAGTTGGGTCGCTCAGCGCGGCGTTGGTTTCAACGTAGTATGAATCGTGAGTTCTTAGGATCCCCAAGTGATATTTCTCTCCGAGTTTCTCGGCAGAGTCAACCAATGCCCTTGTAACTTCCAGGTTGCAGATTGCCGGGTATTCGAGAGGTATGTATTCGGCTGACGCACCGTCTGCCCTGACGAATCCCTCACTTATGACCAAGTCATTGAGATTTAGCCAATTATGAAGGGATCCGCATGTTCCGAATCTTATGAACGTTTCAACTCCTGCATTAGCAAGTTCTTCTACTGCAACTGCAGCAGCGGCCGAACCCCAATTGGTCGCTGCCACTGTGACTCTGATTCCATCATAGAGTCCCGTCCACGTCGTATTTCCCCTGAAGTCTTGGACCATCCTAGCATCCTTGAGGTAGTCTACGGCAAGTTTTCCCTTCTCGCCGAACTCATCTCGCCATACGATCGCGTACTTTCCAAGGTTTTCGTCAGGTTTTACTCTTAGCCCGACGTCCCAAAGCATACCCAAGTATCCCTTGTCGCTAATCATGTCTTGGGGCGTGTATTTCGGCATTAGAATTCCACGCGACGACTTCACAGGAATACGATATATAAGTGATTCTTGTCAAAATGAAATCTGAGAATCTCGAATCGAATGTTTCTCCGGATTTCCTCTACGCGTTATTTCTCTGCAGTTTTTTCCTTGGGAAACAATGAGTCAAGGAGTCCCTAACTTATAGATTGTAAGGATTGAAGGTTCGAAAGGCTAATATGCGCTCAACGTCTGCGCGCGTGGGGGAGTCTGCAATTGGTCAATACTAGACTCTATTTCACGACTGATATTCATGGCTCAGAACTTTGCTTCTTGAAGTTCGTTAGTGCGGGCAAGTTCTACAAGGCAGACGTGATTGTATTTGGTGGAGACATAACTGGCAAGATGATAGTGCCACTCGTCAAGATGCCCGATGGAACTCGCACGGCGAATTTTCAGGGACTAGACAATATTCTGAAGAACGAGGAAGAGGCACTAAAGCTCGAGAAGATGATAAGAGATTCAGGATACTATCCATACAGAACGACCCAGAAAGAAATGGAAGAACTGAACGCGGACCCTGCCAAGGTTGACGCACTATTTTCGAGACTAATGAACGAAACTTTGGGTCGATGGCTGGGGATTATTGGGGAGAAGTTGAAGGGAACAGGGATAAAGGTCTACATAGTTCCAGGCAATGACGATCGCCACGAAATTGATGCTATTCTTGAGAAGTCAGAGTTCGCGGTCAATCCAGAGGGAAAGGTCACGGAGATTGATCCGCATCATGAGATGATTGCAACTGGGTACGCCAACATGACCCCTTGGAAGTGTCCCAGAGACATAGAGGAGAGTGACCTAGAGAAACGAATAGAGGACATGGCCTCTCGTGTGAAAAACACAAAGAATGCTATTTTCGCTTTGCACTGCCCTCCGGTGGATACTGAATTGGATGTTGCGCCGAAACTAGATGCCACCTTACGGCCTGTCGTGGAGCGAGGGGGGCTCAAGATGGATCATGTGGGCTCAACGGCGGTGAGAAAGGCTATTGAGAAGTATCAACCCCTACTAGGGCTCCACGGGCACATTCACGAATCCAAAGGGAGTGCGAAAATTGGTAGAACCTTGTGTCTGAATGCGGGGAGTGAATACTCGGAGGGTGTGCTGAGGGGAATAATAGTGGATCTTCACGAGAAAGGCTTCAAGGACTACGTGTTTACTTCAGGCTAAGTTTTCCTTTTCTTGCTTAGCTAACGAATGCCTTTCAGCACCAGCCTGAACCTTGACACTGCTTCGTCGATCTGTTCTCGCGTTATGATTAGTGGTGGCGATATTCGTATTGCATTTGCTGAGTTTATGGTCCAAATGACGATGACGCCCTTCTCAAAGCATCCATCTACGAAGGAGTCTGCAACACCTGTATCTCTGAAGGCGATGCCCAACATGAGGCCTAGCCCTCGTATTTCCTTTATGAGGTTTGGAAACTCGTTCTGTAGCTCTACCAGTCTTTTCTTGAAGTAGGCACCTTTCTCGGCAGCCTGTTCAGGCAGCTTTTCAGCGATCGTCACCTCTATGGCTGCCTTTGCAACTGCACATGCGAGGGCGTGGCCACCGTAAGTTGTCGTGTGAGAGAGGGGCGGCCATCTGAACGCATCCATTATTTCTGGGGTTGAGATGAAGGCACCCATCGGAACGCCTCCACATGTTATCGCCTTTGCTACTGCCATGATGTCTGGTGTTACTCCCCAATGTTGGCAGGCGAACATCTTCCCAGTTCTCCCGAAGGCTGTCTGAATCTCATCTAAGATAAGTAGGGCACCATGGTCGGAGCAGATTTCTCTGACTCTGGGTAGGTAGTCGTCGGGAGGAACGATGAACCCGGCCTCTCCTTGCACGGGTTCGACAATGAAAGCCGCAGTGTCGTCCGTCATCGCATGTTCTAGTGCGTCAGCGTCTCCAAAGTGAACAAACTGCGTGCCAGGGAGCAAGGGTTCGAAGGGCTTTCGGTAAATCTCCTTCCAAGTCACGCTCGCTGAACCGAATGTTCTTCCGTGAAACGCCTTTTCACATGAAATCAGTACCTTCTTCATAGTGTATTTTCTTGACAGTTTCAGGGAGCCTTCGACGGCTTCAGTTCCACTGTTTACGAAGAAGCTCCTTGATAATCGTCCCGGTGTAATCTTGGCGAGTAATTCTGCTAATTCGACTTGTGGTCTGCAGATGAAATTTCCAAATGGGTATGTGTGTAGAATCTTTTGGGATTGCGTGCGAATGGCTTCTAGTATTTTGGGGTGACTGTGGCCCAGGTTATTTACGGAGATTCCAGCGGTACAATCGAGGTAATCTTTCCCCAAGCTGTCTTTCACGTAGATTCCGTGGCCTTCCTCCATGACCATGGGTCGCTTGTTACCGGGAAGTATCTGAGCGACATATCGCGCATCCTTCTCAATCAGTTCTTGCAGGTCATTTGCTTGCGGCATAGGAGTCACGAGATATAGTGGATGGGGCGTTCGATTTCATACTTATCCCTTAGATAATGAGAATAAGTCCCGTAGTTATACTCAATAGTATATGTATACTATATGTATAGTTATGCAAGTGAACTGTCCAAAGTCTTATTAGCAGTGAGGCGGCATCAATTTCGCGGAGAATTGAAGCTACGACTGAAAAAGTCTTTGTCAGGAAAGCGAGTGGACTAATAAGAGATCTAAACTTCTTCGATGCCGCAATTGCAAACACTACCATATCTGGCCCGCTAGGGTTGAACATAGCGTACAGTGTCTATTGGGCGTTGTATGCCCTTCCGGGCGGCGACCTAATCACTGCGGTAGCAATAGGAACGATTCTGTCCATATTTTACGTCTCAGTGTACGCACTGTTCTCTTCGGTATATCCGAGATCTGGCGGCGACTACGTATTCCTCAGCAGATCTCTGCATCCAGCAATAGGGTTCATGGCGAGCACAAACTTTCTCTTCTTCGAGGCGATAGTGTTCGGCCTGATTCTCTACTGGTTTGGAACGATTTGTGTGTACGCGCCCTTAGCGGTCTTAGGGTTCTCCTTCAACAGTCCAAATCTAGTGAGCGCGGCGACGTGGGCGGCGAGCCCGATGGGAGGGCTCGTCCTCGGCACGATACTCATCGTGGTTCTGGGGATTATCACGACGCTCGGTGTAAAGTTCATGTTCAGGCTGAACGACGTCTTCTTCATAATCGGCTTGATAGGCCTTGCAATAGCCGTTGGAGGACTCGCGTTTTCAAGTAACGCCGTCTTCATCGCTCGCTTCAATTCTATGATGAGCCAATACACCGGGTCATCAAATTCGTATCAGTGGTTCATAGACGAAGCGAAAGCGACTGGGCTATCGTTATCTGCAGGCTACAATCCCACAGCGACTTTTGGGATGATTGCCATCGGAATATCATGCGTTGGTTGGGGATTCTTCTCCTCCTTCATGGCGGGCGAGATAAAAAAGGCTGACAACGCCAAGAGACAATTGGGCATCATGGTCGGCCCAACGATACTCAACGGCGTCTTGTTGATGGGGGGCTTGTACGTTCTCTTCAAGGTAATAGGATATAACTTCCTAGCCGCCGCATTCTGGATTCAAACCGTCGCACCGGACAAGTATCCGCTTCCAATCCCACCCTACCCCAACTTCTTGATGGCCATACTCTACGGAAACCCCGTGATACAATTCATCATCGCAACCACATTCGCAGTATGGCCTTTTGTCATACTAATCCCTGCGATGACACTTTCCTCAAGGTACATATTCTCTTGGTCTTTCGATAGACTTGCCCCAAGCATTCTCGCCAAGGTCAACCCGAAGTATCATACGCCGTTCAATGCTACGATCGTCACATGTCTTCTCTACTGGTTGGCCCTTCTCTGCATAGCCCTTCGACCGGATCTAGTGTTTCCGGTGTTGGCAGCTAGTAGCATGTATATTTTCGTCGGAAATGTGGGTCTAACATCGATTACAGCAATCTTCTTCCCGTATCACAAGAAGCAGGTTTACGAAGCATCTCCGATAAAGAACCTCAAGGTGGGACCAATACCGTTTCTGTCGATTGCAGGCGTCTTAGCCGTGGGGACGTCAATATTTGCATCATATCTGTACCTGACTATCCCAGCACTCGGTTTGGGTCCGTGGCAGAACGCGCTCTACATCTTTGTTAGCGCAGCAATCATAGGGCTGGGACTATACTACATCGCTGTGGAATACAGAAAACGGAAAGGCATCCCGATGGACTTGGCGTTCAAAGAGATCCCGCCAGCATGAACCCGTCACACCCTTTTTTCTTTACTCGGCTACGAGTACATGCGTTTAACAACTTTCTCCGCCCTGACCTTGGATTCTTTGATCGTTCTGGCTTCATCTAGCTTCGTAAATCGTCTCCCCTCCAAGACTATGTCCCCATCGATTATTACAGTGTCCACATTCTCCGGGCTTCCCGAACAGACTAGTTGCTTGGCCAGATCGTGGACTGGGACAATGTTGGGGGCGTTCAGGCTCACCAGCATTAGGTCTGCTTTCTTCCCACGCTCGATCGACCCTATCCTATCTTCCATCTGCAACGCCCTCGCGCCGTCTATCGTCGCCATCTCCAGTATCCTCTGTGAACTAAGCAATGCTGGATTCAGATGATGGACCTTCTGGAGGTAAGATCCCATCTTCATGCAAGCAAACATATCGAAGTTGTCGTTGCTCGCAGCACCATCGGTTCCCAAACCCACTGTGACGCCCTTCTCAATCATTCTGTTCACAGGAGCGACACCGTCAGCCAACTTCATGTTTGAAACGGGGTTGTAGGCCACCTTTGTCCCTGTCCTTCGCAGGATATCTATTTCCTCATGATCTAACCAAATGCAATGTGCTCCCAGAACGTCAGGTCCCAGTAAGCCTTGCTCATACGCGTATCTCACGGGGGTTTTGTTTTTTTGGCGTTTCAGAAATCGAATTTCATCTATGCTTTCGGAAATGTGAACGTGTATTCCAATCCCTAATTCCGTGGCTCGCGCCCGAACTCTAGAGATCAAAGAAGGAAAAGCGTAACATACGCCTCCTAGACCGAATCTCACAGAAATCCTGCTCGGCTGCCCCTTCTGAGTCTTGACATATCTAGTGGTCTCCTCAATCATGTTTTCCGTCATTTCGTCGGGAACTGACAATCGCCATTCGTCTGGAAGGGCTTCTTTGTTGTAGTTCTCCCTCGCAATAACTGCACGCATTCCAGATTTCTCAACCGTGCTAACGAGCACTTGGAGCAAATCCTTGTTCGGGCTAGAAAACAAGTCAGCGTAACAAGTGATTCCGGATTTTATCATCTCGACTTGGCCGAGGAGTGAGGCCCAGTAACAATCCTCGTTGGATTGATTCAACATCATGGGATTAATCACCTTCTGACCCCATTCGTACAGGTCTAAGTCATCGGCGAGACCTGGGACTAGCTTTTCAGAGGTGTGGACATGAGCGTTCACGAATCCGGGTAGAACCGCCATATCACGCGCGTCAATCACACGTTCAGCTTCATACTCCCGACAAACTCGGTCCGACTCCCCAACATCGATGATCAGACCGTCATCCACGACTACACATCCGTCTCTGTATTGACTGTGTCTTTCATCAACAGTCATTACGAAACCATTCTTGACTAGTAGATCCACCATGCAGAATCATGCTCAATTCGCTTTCGCGGTTATCGTACAATGTGACGCTCTTCTTTGGTGAAATATAAAGCCCATAACCATGCTTTTCATCCATCAAATTGAAAGCAAATGTCTATCAACTCTGGTACACCTTCGCTTCAGACGAGAATAGTAGACTTGCAGCGACACCTCATAAAGCATGGAGAAGGCGTGCTCGTCGAGTGCAGGAAACGAGACCATATAATGGTCAAAACCGTAAACGGCGGGCAGGCCTCAGACCTGACCTTCCTAGGTTTTGATCAGGCGATGACCAGAAACTTCAACGGCTGGCGGCGCTACAGTGCCCCCAAACTCGTAACGAGTCTAGAGGAAGGAGACGTGCTCGTTGATGGAAACGTGAATCCAGTTCTGCGAATCGTCAAGAAGAAATCTTCAGTGGGGATGGATGTCATGTTCCCCGGATGCTGGAGAGAGATTTACAGCGATGGCCGATTGGGCTGCAGAGACATTTTATCTAGACTTTTCAACATTGAACGAGCGCATCTCCCTGCAATGGCGTCATTTTTCGCAGAAATCAATGACTTAGAATTACTTCCTTCCAAGGCCGCAGCTGGAGACTATGGGGAGCTCGAAGCTTTACGCGATGTTGTTGTTGGCGTGACTTCATGCCCTGACGACGAAAAATGCAACACCAATCCGAGCGAAATCGAGGTTAAAGTCGGTTCTGGTTGAGTTTCACGGCAGATTGCAAAGTTCTGCAAAATTCTTGCGATATCTCAAAATTCTGGCCTTTGAGGCAGTATGTATGTTCGTTACTTGTTCATGACTTGTAGTGCCTACCGTGGGATCATCTTAGATTGTTCCGCTGCGTCGCGTCTTCGGACTGGTGATTGGTGTTGCAGGGCTCGCATTTTCCAGTCGAGAGGCTTTCATTACGCACTTCAACACGCTCATGAATCAGTACACGAGTTCATCGAATTCATACCAATGGTTCATGAATCAAGCGAATCTATCCCTACCCAAGGCCTACGATCCTGCAATGACAACGGGCATGATTGCAATAGGGACATCCTCAACATGTTGGGGATTCTTCTCATCTTTCATGGCAGGTGAAGTCAAGAAAGCAGACAGTGCAAAGAGACAGCTGGGAATCATGATCGGTCCCACAATCTTCAACGGTCTGTTGATAGCATTGGGACTCTTCGTGCTTTTCAACGTCGTCGGATACAATTTCCTGGCCTCCATATTCTTCATCTACAGCAACCCACCGCCAATGGGACCAGTCCAATACCCACTACCTATACCGCCATACACGAACTTCCTGATGGCCATCCTCTACGGAAATCCTGTGATTCAGTTCATCGTTGCTGTGACCTTCATGTTCTGGCCGGTGGTCGTTATGATACCTGCGATGATGCTCTCCTCAAGGTACATCTTCTCTTGGTCCTTCGATAGACTCGCCCCATCAGTTTTGGGTAGAGTGAGCCAGAAATACCACACACCCGTCTACGCCACAGTGTTCAGTTGTGTGCTCTACTGGTTAACTCTTGCAGGCCTTACATTCCAGCCATCATATGTATTCCCAGTACTCGCCGCGAGCAGCATGTACATCTGGGTTGGAAACGTCGCCTTGACAGCAATCACAGCAATTTTCTTCCCCTGGAGGAAGAAAGACGTCTACCAAGCATCTCCAATAAGAGATCTCAAGGTGGGACCTTTGCCTTCATTGGCCGGCATTGTTGCAGTGATTGTGTGCGGATTCAACGCCTACCTCTACCTTAGCTACCCGAGCCTGGGACTCGGCCCGTGGCAAGACTCGGTCATGATATACGTCGCCGCAGCCATCATAGGTCTAGCACTCTACTTCATCGCTTCGCTATACAGGAAGAGAAAAGGAATTCCTGTCGAGATGGCGTTCAAAGAAATTCCGCCAGCTTAAAACCACCTGTACCTCTCCCGCCCCTTTCTTTTTCCCACTCTTCTTGAATCGAATATCTGTCTTGTACTACTGTTTCATACGATCGACTAGCTCTGTTGCTCTTCGCTGAGCCTCTGCAACTATCGCGGTCTCGTCCAGTCGCGTGAACCGTCTGTCCTGCAAAACAATCTCTCCATCTATTATTACCGTGTCAACGTTGGAAGGTGACCCTGAGCACACAATCTGCTTAACGACGTCGTGGACCGGTACCATGTTGGGGGCCCTAAGGTCTATCAGCGTGAGGTCAGCCTTTTTTCCCGCTTCTACTGATCCAACGATGTGTTCCATCTGAAGCGCCTTTGCTCCGTCAATCGTGGCCATCTCCAGCATCTTCTTAGAGGGAAGGCGGGTGGGATCTAGCGCGGCTACTTTCTGCAAGTAAGAGCCCATTCTCATACAAGCGAACATGTCCAAATTGTCGTTGCTCGCTGCGCCATCTGTCCCCAGCCCCACCGTGACACCCTCTTCCAACATTTTCGGAATCGGTGCCACGCCATCTGCCAATTTCATGTTGGAGACAGGGTTGTAAGCGACCTTCGTCTTTGTCTCTTTGAGTAACCGTACGTCCTCATCGTCCACCCACACGCAATGGGCCGCTAGCACGTCCGGACCCAACAGTCCAACTTTGTAAGCATATTTGACGGGAGTAGTCTTCTCCCGACGCTTGAAGAACCTCAGCTCGTCAGTGCTTTCTGCTACATGCACATGTATGCCGGTTTTCGAATCTGTCGCCAGAGCTCGGATTCTGGAAATCAAAGACTGAGAAGCGTAAGATACGCCACCTAGCCCCAATCTCATCGTCGCTCTGCCATTTGCGAGTTTTCTCTCCTTGACGCATCGCATCGTGTCTGCAATCATCTTCTCGTCAATGTCATCGTCTACGGATACCTTTAGCTCATCAGGCATTATGTCCCTCGTGAATATTTCTCGCGAAAGGATGGCGCGCATCCCGGATTTTTCAACGGCGCTCAGCAAAGTACCGAATATGCTCTCAATCGTGGTGTCAAAGTGGTCTGAGAAGCAGGTTATCCCGGACTTTATCATTTCCAGTTGCGCGAGCAATGAGGCAAAATAGCAGTCTTCTCTGGTCTGGTTGATCATCATAGGGTTGATGACTTTTTGAAGCCACGAATAGAGGTCCAGGTCATCGTACAGGCCTGCCAAGAGTTTCTCAGAGTTGTGGGTGTGCGCGTTTATGAACCCCGGAATGATGGCCTTGCCTCGCGCATCTAGGACACTATCCGTTTTGTATTTCATGAGAACTGAATCGCGTCGGCCACATTCGACAATATATCCATCCCGTATGACCACCGCGCCATCTTCTATGACCCGGCGGTCCCGGTCCATAGTGACAATGGTTCCGCCTTCGATCATAAGACTAGACAAATGAGCGCACTTTTCCCTCATGTCTATTGATCGAGCACTCCAGGCAGTTCTCCGTTGAGCCGTTCCTTGACCTTGGCTCTAGAGATTAACTCCCGCGAGAGTTCATACGCTCGAGCAACAGCTTCCGCCTCATCAACGCACAGAATTTGGTGATGCTTCATCAAGAGCTTGCCGTCCACGATGACTGTGTCTACGTTCTCGATGCTCCCTGAACATACCAATTGTCTCGCCACATCATGGACGGGAGCAATGTTAGGAGTGGTCAAATCAACCAAAATCAGGTCAGCTTTCATCCCTGGCTCGATTGAACCCAGCTGGCCCTCAAGACCCAGAGCTTTCGCGCCGTTTAGCGTAACCATCCCAATCATCATATGGGACGGAAGCAATGAGGCGTTGAAGTTGTGGACCTTCTGTAAGTATGAGCCAGCTTTCATGCAGGTGAACATGTCAAGGTTATCGTTGCTGGCGGCACCATCGGTACCCAAACCCACGTTCACGCCTTCATCAATCATTCTGCAGATAGGTGCGACACCGTCGGCAAGCTTCATGTTGGACAAGGGATTGTAGGCAACGTTCGTTCCCGTTTTCCTCAGTAACTTGATTTCTTCTGCATCTACCCAGACGCAGTGGGCCGCAATCATCTCCGGCCCGAGCAATCCTATTTCATATGCGTACCGAATGGGAGTGTTTCCGAATCTCTTCTTCGACTCCAAGATTTCGCCTCGCGTCTCGGCAAAATGCATATTCATACCTAACTTTGCATCATGGGCGATGTCCCTCATTTTCTCCAAGAGGTCCCGCGAGGTGGTGATGGCGATACCGGGAGCCATTCTGACTTGAACACGGTCGACATTCTTCGAGCGAAGTTCTTCCGCAGTCAACAGCGTATCATCAATTGCCGCCTGAGCCGACTTATCCGTTATCTCCTCGACCTCCCTCGAAAGATACGCCCTTAATCCGCAGTTCGATGCGGCCTCCGCAACCCTATTCAGCACCCTCTTTTCCGTAAGCTGGCCGAAAGTGTCCACGAAACACGTAATGCCTGACTTGATCATCTCAATGCAACCAAGCAGGGCCATCCAGTAACACTCCTCGGGTTTACTATTCAACAGAACTGGATAGACGAGCTTGCTGAGCCACGAGTAGAGGTCTAAGTCGTCGCTCAATCCAGGTATGAATTTCTCTGAGAGGTGACCATGCAAATTAACGAATCCTGGAAGGACAGCCATGTTCGACGCATCGATCACATCTTTGGCCACATACTCCTTCATCAGCCTCTGGGTCTCACCTACTGCTACAATTATACCGCCCTCGATAACAACAGCTGCGTTCTTGTAGCATCTTCGCTCATTGTCCATGGTCATAACGAAGGCGTTCGTTACGATCAGGTCCACCACGGATCTTCACCTAATCAGGCGCGGTCAACAGTGACTTCAATTTCGCCGGGTTTGGTGTTGCATTTTTCGTCGTCTGGGCATGAAGTCACGCCGATTACGACGTCGCGAAGAGCTTCGAGTTCTCCGTAATCTCCGGGCGCTGCCCGGCAAGGAAGAATCTCTAACTCTCTGACTTCCATGAAGAATGTGGCCATCGCGGGAAGTTGCTTTCGCTCAACACCAAAGAGTTTCGAGAGAATATCCCTGCATCCAGGGCGGTGGTCGTCATAGATTTCGCTCCAGCATCCAGGGAATATGACATCCATCCCCACTGAAGATTTCTTCTTGACGATTCGCAGAACTGGATTCACGTTTCCATCAACGAGCACGTCTCCTTCCTCTAGACTCGTTACGAGTTTGGGGGCACTGTAGCGCCGCCAGCCGTTGAAGTTTCTGGTCATCGCCTGATCAAAACCTAGGAAGGTCAGGTCTGAGACTTGGCCTCCCCCAACCGTCTTGATGAATATGTGATCGCCTTTCCTGCAATTCACGAGAATGCCCTTTCCGTGTTTCGCTATGAACCGTTCCACAAATACTCCTTCTAGGCGAATCCGGTGTCTAGCAATCAAAACTGCATCGTGGATAGTGTTAGCATTCTAATTTACAGTATATACAAAGACACTATACTGCAACGCGAAGAATTGACTGAAAACGATGCTTTGCTTGGCTGTGAATCACCCTGAATTCCATCAAGGGGCGCCTTCTCAGAGTCAACCTCACTAGTGAGAAGGTTCAACAGCAGATCATTAGTGAATCTGCCTGTGCTGAGTACTTGGGTGGGAGGGGGCTCGGAGCAAGACTCCTTATCGAAGAGATTTCACCCGCAGTGGACCCTTTGTCGGAATCTGCTAAAGTCGTCCTCACCACAGGTCCTCTGACAGGGACAATGGCCCCTGGTTCCTCGAGAGTCGGTGTGACCTTCAAATCCCCGCTCACCGGAATCTACGGGTTCAGCTTAGCGGGAGGACACTTTGGCGCCGAACTGAAATACGCCGGGTTCGACGCTGTGATATTGGAAGGCCGAGCAAAATCACCGAAGATGCTGGTCATCGATGACGGCGCCGCCACAGTAGCTGATGCACAGCCCTACTGGGGGATGGAGACCATTGAGACGCAGGAAGCAATTCATCGAGATATTGGTGATTTTGAAATTGCCTGCATTGGACCTGCAGGGGAGAACTTGGTGAAGTATGCAAGCGTATTGCTGGGAAGGCGGGCTGCGGGCCGTTGCGGTGGAGGATGTGCATTTGGCTCAAAGAAGCTCAAAGCGATAGCTGTCAGAGGAACGGGCAGCTTAGAGATGTCTGACATAAGGCAATTTGATGAAACCATCCGAGCGATCCTCGAAGACTTGAAGCACGATGCCGAGATGATTAACTACCGACTCTACGGGACTCCGTCACTGGTTGAAACACTCAACCAATTTGGGATTCTCCCTACACGCAACTTTCAGTCAGGAATATTTTCAGGCGCTCCAGACATCAGTGGAGAGCATCTAAGAGAGAAACTCGTATCAAGAGATTCTGCGTGCTTCGCATGCCCAGTCGCGTGCGGAAAGGTGAGCTCTGTCATCTACGGCGGGAAGATCTTGGTGGATGAGGGGCCCGAGTACGAAACCATCTACGCGCTCGGATCCAATTGCGGAATCAGCGACATACGCTCAATCGCGCTCGCAGATTACATGTGCGATGCCATGGGAATGGACACAATGACTACGGGTAGTGTCATCGGATTCCTAATGGAATGTCGAGAGAAGGGTCTGCTGAAAGGCGAGCTGGAAGGCTTCGACTTGAAGTTCGGGGAGAACGCGAAGATTCCTCAGATCATAAAGATGATCGCGCACCGCGAAGCCTTCGGAGCCCCAATGGCCGAGGGCGTCAGATACCTTTCACAAATTGTTGGAGAGGACCAATTCGCCATGCACGTCAAAGGCCTTGAGCTGGGTGGATATGATCCAAGAGGGGCGAAGGGCGAAGGGCTCGCAATGGCTACGTCTGAGCGTGGAGGCTGTCATCACGCAGGCGGATACCCTGTCAATGCTGAACTATTCTTTGGGAAAGTGGACCGGTTCACACCACAAGGGAAGGGCGCGCTCGTCAAGCAGGCTCGCAAGAATCAGTTGCTTTACGACTCTGCGATTGTCTGCGTATTCTATGGCGGCGTCGTGAACCTAGAGCGAATGACAAAACTCCTGAGATTCTCGACCGGCAGAGATTACACTCCCTCAACACTCTCGGAGATCGCAGAACGCATTTCCAATATAGAAAGAAAGTTCAATGAACAGATAGGCGTTAAGCGAAGCGATGACACTCTGCCACGAAGGCTCTTGGAGACACCGTTGACTGAAGGAGCATCAAAAGGCCACGTAGTCGAATTGGGCCCGATGCTAGAAGATTTCTACAGAGAAATCGGTTGGGAATCGGGGGAAGGTAACGCTGCTGCAAATTCGCTGAAAGGTGGGACTGAGAACAGTCATCGAAGTGAGGCGTAATGTCAATGTCTAGTCAAGATAAGAACGAATTTGCTGATGAAGCGCTCAGAATGGTGTCCGCGGCCCGCGACAAAGACATCACAATGAGAATTATGGGGGCTCTTGTAGTTCTACTACACTGCGAGAAGTACTTGCACCTTCATGACGCAATGAAACGAGAATTAACTGACATTGATGTCATGACTTACCGCAAGCATTGTGAACAGCTGGAACCATTCTTCGTCTCGTTGGGCTATGCGCCTGATGAACACATTTTGGCGTACTTTGGGGACAGGCGCCACAAGTACTACAACAAGAGCAACGGTAGAGGAATAGACGTATTCATAGACAAACTCCCAATGTGTCACACTATACCTTTTGCAGGACGGCTTGAGAAAGACTACCCCACGATAACATTAGCCGACTTCATCTTGGAAAAGATGCAGATCGTGCAATTGAATGAAAAAGACATCAAGGACACCGTTGTGATTTTGCGAGAACATGAAGTGGGAGAGGTCGATCAAGACACGGTGAATGCGAAGCACATTGCACAGACACTTTCTGACGATTGGGGCTTCTACTACACTGTCACCACCAACTTGGGGCGAATCAAGACCACTCTCCCCACGATGAAAGTACTCTCCGAGGAAGACAGGGCTGACGTGGCAGCAAAGACCGAACGACTCCTTGACTACATCGACCGCGTCCCGAAGACGATGAAATGGAAAATGCGCGCCAAAGTCGGTACGAAGAAAAAATGGTACGCAGATGTCGAGGAATTAGTCAGGTGAGAACGACATGGCAAGACAAGCGTTAGTTGGATACTTCGACCAATGCACAGGTTGCGAGATGTGCATGCTCGCATGTTCCATGGAGAAATACGGCGTCTATTCACCGAAAAAGGCGCACATCAGAATCTCACGCGACTTGAGAAAGGTTGTGTTTACACCGATGGCCTGCATTCAGTGTGACAAGCCGCCTAACCATGATGCCCCTTGCATGCGCTCGTGCCCAGTTGGGGCAATCACGAGGGATAGCCGCACAAATGCAGTGGTAATAATTCCTGAGAAATGCACTGGCTGTAGACTGTGCATAGAGGCATGCCCGATAAATATGGTGCAATTCGACGAAGAGGCAAAGAAGGCATTCAAATGTGACCTATGTTTCGGCGAACCAAAGTGCGTTCAGTACTGTCAGTTCAACGCCATAGAATACAAATAACATATCATATCATACAAATAACATATCATATAATAGAGGCGCTATTACTTGACTGAAGTGGAATTATCGGTTTTCGTTGACGGAAGAACCTTCGGGGGAAGCTTCTGCATTAGCCACAGAATTAGCCACGCTCCACATGGCCTTGACAGGCTTCACGGCCACACATATGAGCTGGCCGTCGCGTTGAAAGGGAAAGGCAAGTCGGAGGCCTCAATGGTCTTCCCATTCGAAGAACTCATGACTATCATCAAGGGCGTCTGCTCCGAATTGAACAACAAAACCCTCATGGCCTCCGGAGGTGATAACGTGTACAAGGAAGATTCCATCGCGATCGAATATGTATCTGGGGACCAGAAGCGGTACCTACTTCCATTAGGCGACGTAAAGCTCCTCCCACTCGAAGAAGTCACAGCTGAGGCGCTTGTGGTGTGGATTGGGAAGGAGATTGAGGCCAAGATCCGAGAATACCGTGACTTTTCCCAAAACGTCAAGGAAATTGAAGTCACGCTCTTTGAGGGCCGGGAACGAGGTTGTTCAACAGTCATTCAACTGAACTGAGCCCTAACATGCGCTCGTTCGAGGCCTACTGACCTTACTGTGAATCCGATCGTACGCCCATCGTGCCACGTCCCTTATCAGCGTTCTCGGGTCATCCTGGAGCTTCTCCAAGAACGGTAGGATCTGGGGGTCCGCGTAGTTGGAGAGGCCAACGATGGCATTACGTTGTATGATGCTTCTCCCAATCCATTCCCCCGCGGTCTGTCCCACGGTCTCTCTCCAGCGAGCAAAGTCCATGCTCGCTAGATCTATCAAATCTGGACAAGGTTCAATTGTCGACGGAGTAAATGCTTTGTCACCAATCTTCGGAGCCGCTACGTTGTGCGGACAGGCATCCTGACAAATGTCGCAACCATAGATTCGTCCCTCCATCTTGGAAACCGCCCAGTCGGGGATTTGCTCCGCCGCCTGCGTAATGTACGACAAGCACACCTTCGTGTTGAGAGTGAACGGCTCCACGAGAGCCCCCGTGGGGCAGGCTTTCATACACTGTTCGCATTCGCCGCAATTCATCCTTAGAGGAGAGTCAGGTTCCAAATACTTGTCAATCAGAACCTCGCCAAGAAACACGTAGGACCCTATCCTCGGAACAATCAACGTGTTGTTCTTTCCAATCCACCCAAGCCCCGCCCGCCAAGCGACAGCTCGGTCCATGAGAGGACCGCCGTCAACCATCATACGGTATTTCACGTCCGGATGGATGTCCCGTATGAATTGGACGAGTTTAGTCATCTTGTCTGTGACAACAACATGATAATCTCTTCCCCAGCCCACGCGGGCCACTTGACCGTGGTACTTGGGTTTCTTCTCTTGGCGGTAGTCAACATTGTATGGGACTGCAAGTGAAATGATCGACTTGACCTCGCGCATACTCAGATGAGGGTCCAGTCGTAGTTCGAGATTTTTCTCTTCGAACCCAGACAAATAACCTCGGTCAATCCTCTTCTTGTAGATTGGGAGTACAATATCGAATCGTTCCGGCCCAGTGACGCCAACAGCTACAATGCCTATGCTTCTAGCGTAGTTCTTGATCTTGCTTTTGGCGTCCAACGTCACTACCTGCTCAATACGCGTTTGGGACAGCTCTAATAGAAGTCATGAGATGGGCCAAGTTAACGATATAGTCCACTTGCCACTTCTGAGCAGTTGATCGGTCGACCGCGGTCTATGAAATGGCCTTGACTTCTTGTATGATGTTTCCGCCGTCTATGACTATCTCAGTGCCAGTGAGATAGCTGGATTCATCTGAGGCTAAGAAAACCGCTAGGTCTCCAACGTCATCGATAGTGCCGAACCTCTTGAGTGGAACTGAATTTGCGATTTTCCGTTCCCTTTCAGCAAGATATTGTGAACCAGGAGTTTTGATGAACCCAGGACAGATCGCGTTCACGTTTATGCCATACTCAGCTACTTCTAGCGCTAGGGCTCTGGTTAGACCTGAGATGGCAGCTTTGGACGCGGAGTACGCATTGGAGTGCGGAACCGAAACCATGGGGCCTGTAACCGATGACATGTTGACAATCTTTCCATTCTTCTTGTCCATCATTGTTGGAAGGATGGCTTTGAGGCAATAGAAGATGCCCTTCACGTTAACGTTGAACATATTGTCCCAGAATTCCTCCGGCATGTCACGCAGGAGAGGCTCGTCGGGGTATATTCCGGCGTTGTTTACAAGAATGTCCACGGTCCCGAAATCTCTTAGAACCTTTTTGACTGCCGCGTTAACCTCTTCTGCTTTTGTCACGTCCATCCTAATGGCCAGAGCGTTGTATCCTGCCGTGTTGAGTTCTTTGGCGGCGTCTTCGACTTTGCTGGATACGTCGGTGAGAACAACGGTGGCCCCCGCCTTGCTTAGAGCCCTTGCGATACCCAACCCGTTACCTTGAGCCGCTCCAGTTACAACTGCCACTTTATTCGCAAGTCGCATATTCGACAATTTGATCGATCCTCACTGTGAAAGGAATCAAGCCCCTTTGTGTGCAAGAGAATTTAGGAGGAGTGTTAGTAGAATATGGACATTATATTCACAAATCCAAATTAGGTTCCACGTGATACCAGACGCTAGGACGCGAAGGCATTGACAATTGAGCTAGCAGCTTGCATGCATTGTTTCCCGATGTACTCGGTAGAAAGGACAATACAAATCGTGGCTGAATTGGGCTTCAAAGGAATTGAGCTGTCCGGTGTTAGACCCCACATCAACCCTGAGGACTACACGAAGGACGACTTGAAGAGGCTCAGAAGCCTCTTGGATTCAGAGGGCCTCAAGGTCGTTGGTCTGCACACAGATGATGGTAGTCCTCATACTTCGACTCTGGTGCATGAGAACGAAAGAGCTAGACGCTGGAAAATCAATCATCTCAAGACCTGCGCAGAAGTTGCCTCCCAACTAGGTGCAGGGTTAGTTACGACCACAGCGGGATATTCGTGGACAATAGGCACCCCGAAAGAAAAGGCTTGGCAATGGGTCAAGCAAGGATTGCAGGAAGCATCGAAAAGCTGTGCTGATTACGGAGTGGTTATTGCGCTTGAGCCCTGTCCGGGGACGGTCGTCATAGATTCTAGGGACGGAATCAAGATGCTGGATGACGTCAGTTCCGACAATGTGAGACTTCTTCTGGACACCGGTCACGCGATGATTTCGTTCCACAACACGTGGAAGGAAAGCGGCCCTCACCCTGTTGACGCAATCCTCGAATCCAAGAAATACCTCGCCTACGTGCACGCAGATGACAACAATGGCATGTTAGATGAACACTTGGTACCAGGTACGGGAGTCATCGATTTCGAGGACGTAGTGAAAGCGCTGCGTCAGATAGGATACGAGGGATATGTTTCGTTCGAGTTGGGCACCCGTGACCCTAGAAGAGGATTCAAGGATAGCAAGAAGCACTTGGAACAATTCCTCAAATCGTAATTCGGTGAATGCATTTTGGAAGTAGTGGCGTCTTGAGACTCGCTCTCACCAGCGTGTTTCACCACGCACCCTTATCCCATGCTCACCACCAATGGAATGAAGATTTGTCATGAAAGGAGGATACTTGGGCCAGCTGCTCCGCGTCAACCTAAACGAGGGGAAGGTTCGTTCGGAGAATCTCCTCGATGTCTTCCCGGAAGACGTGCTGAAGAAATACGTCGGATGCTTTGGACTAGGCTTGAGATTCCTCTACGACAACCTCAGGTTAGGATTCAAACCGACGGATCCTGAGAACCCATTCATTTTCATGACTGGCCCCCTCACAGGCGTGCCATCTGTACCTGCCTGCACCAACACAACTATCACCACGTTAAACGCTGACACAATGTTCACTTGCGGAAGGTCGCACTCCCATGGATATTGGGGGCCACAACTTAAATTCGCAGGATTTGACGGCGTGATAATAGAGGGATCATCCCCTGAACCTGTGTACTTGTGGATAAACGACGGGAAAGGCGAGATTAGAGATGCCCACAATTTGTGGAGCAAGGACACGCACCAGACAGAGGATCTAGTGCGTGAAGAGCTAGGACGGCCTCGGGCGAGTGTAGCGGCAATTGGGCCCGCAGGTGAGCATATGGCTACTGGCGCTCTTATCGCGAATGACAGAAACCATTCATTCTCTCACTCCGGCGTGGGCACGGTGATGGGGTCGAAGAAGATGAAAGCCATCGCCGTTTTCGGTTCAGGAAGGATTCCAATTGCAAATGAAGAGAAGCTGAAGAATGCTACAAAGAACTGGAGAGAGAATTTGTTCAAGAGTGAGGTGGCCCAGGGGGAGAGAAACGGTGGAGCGGGGAAGGGTGATTACGTGTATGAGAAGGAACATTCGATCGCCTCTGCGAAGAACTTCCGTGAGGTCAGTCCTCCCCAATGGGGAGTTGGCATGTCCACGAGGGAGATGAAGCTCCGACCATGTTTCGCTTGTCCCATAGCATGTGCCTATGACGTCAAAATTGGATCAGGTCAGTACAAGGACATGGTCGCAACCATGAATGGGGGCGGAGAAAATCTCGAAGGCGCTGCCTCGATATCCGGCGTTTATGACATGAGCGCAGCGTTCTATCTCTGCGACCTCTGCGACCGCTTAGGATTCGAATCAAGCACGGTAGGCTGTACGATCGCGCTAACAATAGAGTGCTATGAGAAGGGTTTGCTCACAAAAGAAGACACTGATGGTCTAGAATTGGTCTGGGGTGACGCCGAACTTGTGGCAAAAATGATGAGGAAGGCTGCAAACAGGGAAGGAAAGTTAGGTAAGCTTCTCGCCCTTGGCCCGGGAAGGGCTGCTGACAAGATTGGTGGTGATGCGCCGAAATTTGCGATTCACGTGAAGGGGACAGGAATCAACCTGCATGACTGGAGGGCAGCATGGGGCGTAATGTTAGGGCAAATCGTCGGAGGAGGAGCATCTTGGGGAGCCCACGGAGCAAACGTGTACTCACCCGAGCCAGATGTCGGCTACAAGGAATTTGCACCCCCGTTGGACCCTGAAGCTCAACCCTTGGCCGTTGCGAAGACATGGCCCAAGAAATATTGGGACGACTGTCACGGCACATGCTGGTTCGCAACATGGGGTGTTCCTGGAAGCCTGACCTGCACATCCGAAGCAGTAGCCGCCGTCACAGGTTGGGATTTCACTCCAGAAGAGAGTTTGACTGTTGGCGAAAGAATGGTCAACTTGGAGCGAGCCTTCAACATAAGGCTGGGACTGAGACCCGCGGACGATTACGAAGTGTCTCCTCGAATTGTGGAGGCTCCACCTGCAGGGAAAGCGAAAGGCAGAGCGATGGAACCTTACGTAAAAGGAATGGTTATGGAAGTTTACAGACTCATGGGCTGGGATGAGAAAACGGGAAAGCCTTGGAGAAGCACATTACAACGCCTTGGCTTACACGATGTTATTGACGACCTTTGGAACTAGTGTGCACTTGGTGTCTATGTTTTGCCGTCAGTATTTGTCTCGTATGCTGTTGGCTATATTTTATGGTGAATAATCAGACACCTCTTAAGTACTAAGGACTCGGATGCCTCTCCCGATGTCCCAATGGCCATTTCTCAAAAGGAAATGCTGAAGCTCAGCAAGCAGCACGAGATAAAATGCATGGGCTCCGAGCCGTTTTCAATAGTGTGGGGAAAGGGGCTCAAAGTCAAAGACGCTGAAGGGAAACAATACTTGGATGCTATCTCAGCTGAATGGGTGCTCAACCTTGGTTACGGGCAACCTGAGATAATTGAGGCGGCCAAAAAGCAGCTTGACCAAGTAGAATTCGTGACCCCAGTTCTGGGCTCTGTTCCCCGTGTCCTCTTGGCGAAGAAACTCGCCGACATCGCGCCAGGCAGACTCAAGAAAATCCTATTTGCAGTCACAGGAGGCGGCGCGTGTGAGGGTGCAATGCACCTAGCTATGCGCAAGACTGGGGGACAGGAATTCATTTGTTTTTACGACGCATTTCACGGAAGAACCTTCGGAACCATTCCACTTAGCTACACAGAGCCTACCATGTATGAGGAATGCAAACAGGGGTTGGAAAGATACCTGGCAAAGCAGACTAGAATCCCCAACTTCTATTGCTACAGGTGCCACTACGGCCTTACTTACCCAGAATGCGACCTATTCTGCTGCAGGTTTGTTGAGACTACGATCAAGCATGCCTCCGATTCCAAGGTCGCAGGAGTATTTGTTGAGCCTGTACAGGCAAACGGAGGACAAATCCCCGCACCAAAAGGCTACTTGCCACTTCTTCAGAAGATTTGCAACGAGAATAACGTTGCAATGATTGTTGATGAAGTGCAAACGGCCTTCTGCCGATGCGGTGAGTTTTGGGCTTCCGAAATAGAAAAAGTCTCGCCTGACCTTCTAGTTCTCGGGAAATCCTTTGGGGCAGGTCTTCCACTAGCAGGAACAATGGCGACTGAAGAATACAGCCACCTTCGCCAATGGGAGTACGGATTCACGGAAATCGGGCACCCGGTTGCCTGCGCGGCAAGCTTAGCAATGATTGAGATAATGCGACGAGAGAGACTCTGGGAAAACTCGAGACGTATGGGTCAATTCATGTCCAAACGTCTGAACGAAATAGCTGAGAATACCAAAACGATTGGCGATGTTCGCGGCCCAGGACTGATGATTGGAGTTGAGTTCGTGAAAAATAAACGAACAAAGAAACCTGCGTTCCAAGAAACCGCCTACGTTATGGAAAAGGCACATGAATTGGGTGTCATCTTCGGGAGATCTGGCCCTGCCTACGGCTCGTTCGGCAATGTTCTCAAGATGAAACCGGCCGTTACCTTGAAAGAAGAAGAAGCCACCAAGATCATAGACGTATTTGAAGAATCTGTGAAACTAGCAGAGAAGAAATACGCGTAATCCCACGGTAATTCGTCTCACCTTTTGCGAAAACCAGCGCTAGAACCCTACAGCCTGTTGCGAATAAGCGTCCGGCCAGTAGTGTTGATTATCGTGATTCCAACCACGATCAGGAGCGAACCAACAATTAGCTCCCAGTGAGCAACCTCTCCCAGGAGCGATACTCCAAGAATCAGGCCTACTACGGGGTAAACATAATTTACGAGCGACGCACGGACGGCACCTCGGGTCTCGATTAGGTAGAAGTAAAGTACGTAAGCCAATGATGAGCCGACAACTCCCAGAACCATGATCGACGTCCAGGTCATTATTTGAAGAGGCACCGTCAACGGTCCCTCCACCACAAACGCAAGCGGCCATAGCACGACGTCTGCCATCAGAATCATCATCATGGCTTCTACCACAGGCGATTTCCCGCGAAGGTGTTTCCGCGAGAATGTTATCGCAGTACCATAGCTTGCGGCTGCCAAGAGAAGGGCCAGCTGTCCCTGCATGCCGCCTCCTGAGTTGAAGTCTCTACTCACCAAGATTATGATTCCAAACATACCGATTGTCAATCCGGCAATTCTGGATAGGTTGATTTTCTCATCATGCAACCAGAAATGAGCAATGACTATCGTGAATAGGGGAACCGTAGCATTCAAAATTGCAGCCAAACCAGAACTGATTTTTGTTTCCCCCCAAGATGTCAGCGCAAAGGGGACAGCAGCATTAAACACCGCCATGAATAGGTAACCTAGGTAGGTATTCCGGTCGCGCGGAAAACTCTGTTTTGTTAAACGCATGATTACAAGCAACCCAATTGCCCCAAGTAGGAAACTGTAAGCTATGAGAGTGAACGGTTTGATTTCGCTTAGACCAATCTTAATCCACAGGAACGAAGAACCCCAAACCGTACCAAGAAAACAGAAGGCCACCCACTCTCTAAGTTTCATATGGTTTCACCCTTTGGTCGCGAGCACTATCAGAGATGGACTGAAAAGAAACCTGAAGCGGTCAGGGTATCCAATTCTTGAATTGCATACCCACTTACAAACCGATCTAGCCACTTTCACAAGGGAGACATGACACGATTCCGCCGTAATTCTGCCGTGCATTCGCTACTATCATAGAGGGGGCTGCTGCGAGGGTTGGGTTAGACGTCTGCTTTTTCTGGAATCTTGAATTTCTGCGATTTGGCTAGCAGTTCTTTTGGTGGGGGTCTCTCACCGATGTAGCGGGCGTACTTCTTTTTCGTGAAGTTTTCCCAGTCTTCTTTGGTTGTGTAGAAGATGCGTGAGCCGCCGAGTTCATGTTGCATGTCGGGGAACGGTTTCTGTTTGGGAGCCCATTCGGTTCCCATGATTCTTAGCCCGATGTAGCTTTCGAATGTGGCCCACCATTCTTTGGCGCCCAGGTAGTCAAGGGCATATTCAATCTTGGCAAAGTACATGGCTGGCCCAACGTCGATTCCGCGTTTGAATGACATGGTGTGGAGACTAATCGCTAGATTTCTGTCCCACATGCGCGCGTTTGAAAGCCCAACTAGATTACCGTCTTGTATAGCCAGCAGCAGGTAGTGGTCTTTGATTCGGTACATCTTCCACGCCAAAACCTCAGCATACGTACGCCAAGCCACGATGTCGTAGAAGTCTTTGTTAACATCAATGTACAGCCTGATCGCTTTCAGCACCTCAGGTGCTTCTTCTCTGGTGGATTGTCGAACAACGATTTTGCTACCGTCCTTCATACCCACAACTTTCGAAGGATATGCGGTCTGTTCAAGATACGGTGCGTCAACGGCCCGAAGGATCGCCTCCATATCCTGAACTCGCAGCTTATGTTCAGTCATGGATAGTGGTGTCGGAGGATCGTAGTAGGTCATAGAGTTCACTAAAACGTCATCGGTTAGATTGTCACAATATGAGTGTTGTTACCGTTTAGCAGTCCTGCAAATTTCAGTTGAATTAGGAAGAATGTTTTCAGCAGCAATATCTTATTGCCGCAGGTAGGAAGTGTCCGAAAGGCTTGTCAACGAGGCTCTTCGAAACCCTGTTGGGATGAGTGATTGTTGAAGGTCGTAGATCTGACTATACCTCTTGGAGTAGCCACACCCGCCTGGCCAACTTATGAGCCGCTTCAATTGAAATATTTCAAACGTTTGGCTCCGAACGGAGCAAACGGCCAGCTTCTGACTCACTCCAACCACGTTGGAACCCACTTGGATGGCGAGATTCACTTCCACGCTGCAGGAAAAGACATGGCGAGTTTGACTATGGACTTCTTAGTCGGACCCGGAGCCGTTGTCGACCTCTCTGACGCCGCAGGAGATTATGACGTTTATACTTCGAAGATGGTTGAAGACAGGGTCGAAACCAGAGAGGGTGACATTCTAATCATCCACACCGGCTACCACCGATACGGCTGGGACCAACCCAACGCAGACGAGGTACGCTACATGGTGAAACACCCTGGCCCAGACAGGGAATTCGCCGAGTGGGCAAAGCGGAAGAAGATCAAATGGATTGGGGTAGATTGTGGAAGCGCCGACCACCCAATGAATACGATCATTCGCGATTGGATGCCTAGACAAGCAAGGGAGGCGGACGCGCACTTCCAGAAGAAGTTCGGAAAGAAACTGAGTGAATATTATAGTGATGACAAGTACCAGCTAATGCACCTTGAAATGTTCCCGTACGGCATAATCCACGCAGAATGCATCGGCGGGGACATAGACCTGTTCCTAAACAAACGAACAACCATCGGGTTCTTCCCGTGGAGATTCGTTGACGGTGAAGCAAGCATAGGTCGATGCGTTGCAGTGGTCGAAGACTCAGACTTCGAACAACTAATGAAGAAGAAAGCCTCTCTACCGAAGACTCGCTTCGGAGACGCGATAGGCTGCAAAGCACTCAAGTGACCAAACGCTCAGGATAGGTTCACTGCGTTACTCGGGTCGTAGCGAACCGCCTGAAACATTGGGGTTCGCCGCGTAGAAACTCTTTTGCGTCCCTCCCGGCTCTCGAAGTGACGCGCTAGCCTGCTGCTTTTTAAGCGTAGGTTGAGCGAAACGAAGCAATAGCAAAACGTGAGGGAACGTCACAGATTCCAGAGGAGGCAGGTTCAGTGGGAAAATTGCTTTGGACGCCTTCAGAGGAACGTATCAAACAAGCAAACATGGTTCGTTTCGTCGACTTCGTAAACAAGACGTACAGTCTTCAGATTCAGGACTATTGGCAATTGTACCAGTGGTCGATTGAACGAATCCCAGATTTTTGGGCTGCAGTGTGGGAATTTGCAGACGTCAAAGCCAGTCAGGGATACGACAAGGTGGTTGATGACCTGAGCAAGTTTCCGGGGGCAAGGTGGTTTCTAGGTGCGAAACTGAACTTCGCTGAGAACCTACTCAAGTATCAGGATGATCAACTAGCACTGATATTCAGAGGGGAGACTCAGAGAACTGCTAGAATGACTTATTCGTCTTTGCACAAGGACGTGGCCCGCCTCGCAAGTTGGCTCCGTCGCATCGGAGTTGTCCCGGGAGATAGAGTGTGTGCCTACTTACCCAATCTCATCGAAACCGTTGTAGCCATGCTCGCGGCCACGAGTCTCGGGGCTGTGTGGGCTTCGTGCGGCGCTGAGCTTGGCCCGGGTGCCGTTTTAGATCGTTTGGAGCAGATTCAACCGAAGGTCATGTTCACCGCTGATGGATACACCTACGGAAACAAAACGTTCAAAACATCACAGAATGCCGAAGAAGTCGCTAAACGACTGCCCTCATTAGAAAAGGTAGTAGTCGTTTCACATCTGACAGAGAAACCCGAGGTCCAAAATTCTTCTAGGTTTGTGCGTTACGATGATGTCCTCGCTTCAGAATCAGGGTCTCATATTTCGTTCGAGCAATTGCCATTCGATCACCCCGTTTACATTATGTTTTCCTCTGGAACAACCGGGAAACCAAAGTGCATGGTGCAAGGCTTTGGCGTCCTTCTGAACCAATTCAGAGACGTTGCCCTTCATTCAGATCTGCGACGAGAAGACAGGATTACGTACATATCCTCTCCAAGCTGGATGATGTGGAATTGGCTGATCAGTTCACTAGCCGTCGGCGCAACCATAGTGCTCTATGACGGCAACCCCAACTATCCAGATTGGAACAACATGTGGAAACTGATTCAGGACGAGAGAATTTCCATTTTCGGTTGCAGCGCGAGCTACATCAACTACCTCAGAAGCGTTGAAGCCAAGCCTGGGAAAAATCACGATATCGTATCACTACGCGAGATTTCCCAAACCGGTTCGCCGCTTTCCGCGGAAGGATTTGAATGGATATACCGGGAAATTAAGCAGGATCTGCACTTTAATTCCATCTCAGGTGGTACCGATATCAATAGTGGTTTTGCCTGCGGAAACCCAACGCTACCCGTCTACGGGGGTGAGATCAGTGCACCAACACTGGGTATGAAGATCAGCGCCTACGATGAGTACGCTAACCCCGTACTTGATCAGGAAGGGGAGCTTGTTTGCGAAGCCCCTTGCCCCTCAATGCCACTTTACTTCTGGAACGACGACCAATACCAACGGTACAAAGAAGCCTACTTCAACTACTACCATGGCGCAGGAAAAAACGTCTGGAGACACGGCGATTTCATCATAATGCATACTGACACTGGGGGAATCACCTTCCTCGGGCGGTCAGACAGCGTTCTAAAGCCCTCAGGAGTTCGCATTGGAACAGCCGAAATCTACACGATCGTTGAGAAATTCCCCGAAGTTGCTGACAGCCTGGTGGTAGGACAGGACCGGAGGGGAGATCAACGAGTCATTCTTTTCGTCAAACTCGCTGCGGGTTACAGACTAACCGACGATTTGAAATCTAGAATAAAGCGGGCCCTGCGAGAGAATGCTTCACCTAGGCATGTTCCCGCCTTAATCCTTGAAACTCCGGGAGTTCCTTACACGTTCAACATGAAGAAAGTTGAGAGCGCGGTTAGGAACATAGTCAATGGCAAACCTGTCGCGAATAGGGAAGCAATCACTAATCCGGAATCCCTTGAATACTTCGAAAGGATTCTACCGGAACTTCAGAAGGACCGGAGTCCGTAATTGATGATTTTTCGCTTTGAACGCAGGCCATCGAGTGTCGCATTACTCAAGGACCACAATTGACGTCCCGGCTGGTTTTGCTCGGGCCTTCATTCTACCAGAACTGGAATTCCCTGTAGCCATTGGCGCCCCTGATAACGTGAGGTGCGCTGACTTCAAGTTCTGGAGCCCAGAAACAATCAACGCATAACAGGACGCCAATAGATCAGAGGCATGAAAAGTAGTTCTTACTACACTTTCAGAAACCACGGAGCCTGACGTCGCTCGCTGCCCTTATATCGCCAAGGACCCAATTGACGAACGCGAATCATTGGATTGTGTCTGGTTTGAGGAGTTATCTGCTCGTTAAGACGGAGCCGGGTAAAGAGAGAGATGTTCAGGAGCAGTTCAAGGCGTTGCCGGAGGTCCGTGAGATTCACTTAATCACTGGCAAGTTTGATCTGCTCGTCGCCCTAGAGTCTGAGGAAATTGAGCTGGATCCCAGAAGGAAAGTAGTCGAGGTAGTGGTTGACAAGGTGAGGAAGGCTGGAGGTATACAAGATACTAGTACAATAATTCCAATAGATTCTCGATTCCGTGGGACTCATACTCCTTCCGACCGGACGATGGCTAAGGGGTTCGTCTTTATTCAAAGCGAGCCAGGCAAAGAGAGAGCCCTAATGAACAAGATTCTTGAGTTTCCAGAGGTCTTGGCTACGCACCTACTGTTCGGAAAATCGGATGTGTTGGTGGAACTTGAGGTGGAGAAGAGCTTAATCAACCCCCCACCCCAACACATAGCCACGATCGTTAACCGAATCGCAAAATTCAACGAAGTCAAAGACACACAAACCTTCGTCCCACTAGAATCCTTAATCAAGTAACACCGGGACGAGAAGGGAACTAGCTAGGCCTTCTTTCTGTCCTCCTAGCCGTTCAACATCGCCCCGCAGGTACGGGATGGTAATCGAAAGAGAGTCTCCAACCACCAAAGCCACATTGAAGGCGTCAAAGAATTATGGGGCAGTTACTCCTTCCTCAACGCGACGAATGACATGGTGGGTGACGCAATCGTCACACCTGAGCAGCGTGGAGGCAACCAACCCAAATAGTTCCTTGGCCTTCGGCTGCCGGCTATTCCTAGGAATTTTTCCTTTTTATTATTGTTAGGTGTGGGGTGGGAGGCTGTAGGGTAGTTTTGTATCCCATTATCGTATTTAGGTCAAACTTGACATACAGTAAGGACATCTCAACTACAATCGCCACTCCTTTTCAGCAGACAAGAAGATATGCAATACATAGTTCCCGGACACTCCCGAGAGATGATTCAACCTATTACTTCCTTAGGCGACGGACGCGGATGCGTAAGGTTACTAGGCTCCTAAGCGAAACCATTCGGAATTGGAGTGGAGCCTGTCGTGATCGCGATATCGGGCAATATGCTGGAAGGCGGTGGTCAGATTGTGCGGACGAGTGTTGCGCTCGCTTCACTTTCCGGAAAGGATGTTCATATTGATAAGATTCGTGCGAATCGACCCAATCCAGGTTTGCAGGCACAGCACGTAATCGCGGTCAAGGCGCTGGCATCGGTGAGTAACGCTGAGACAGAGGGGCTCGTTCTAGGTTCGCGGGAATTGGTGTTCAAGCCTCGGGGGCGGGTGGCTGGGAGATTCAGTTTTGATGTTGGGACTGCGGGGAGCATCCCACTCATTCTCCAAGCGCTAATGCCCTGCGCGGCTTTTGTCCCGGGCCAGGTTGAATTGGATTTGACGGGTGGAACTGATGTCCGTTGGAGCCCCACCATCGACTACATTCGACTCGTAGTCCTGCCCATGCTTCGCTTAATGGGATACACCGCTACGCTCACAGTGCACCGCAGGGGCCACTACCCGAAAGGTGGGGGTAGAGTTAGCATACGCGTGGAGCCTTCGCGAATGTTGACTGCGATTAAGCTGCTTGAGCGAGGCGAGGTCGTTTCCGTGGAGGGGGTGAGCCATTGTGTGAGGCTTCCGAGTGATGTGGCCCAACGTCAGGCTTCTGCAGCGACTAGGAAACTGCAAATGGCGGGGCTTGAGCCTAAGATCGCGGTTGAAACATACGCCGCGGGGCAGGATCCACACTTCGCACCGGGAAGCGGAATCACCCTCCTGCTCAAATCCTCCTCGGGATCCATAATCGGCGCCGACAGTATCGGTGAAAGGGGTAAACCCGCGGAGAGTGTGGGCGAGGAGGCCGCGGTGAAACTGCTTGCAGAGGTTCAATCTCAGGCTCCGGTGGATCGCCACCTTGGTGACATGTTGATTCCATACATGGCGGTGGCGGGGGACCGCTCCGAAATCTCAGTTTCCGAAATAACCATGCACACCCTAACCAACATAAAAGTCGCCGAGATGATCACCGGCGTGAATTTCGACGTGCAAGGTGAATTACACAAACCGGGGAAGATCAGCGTGGACGGAATCGGTTTGAAAACCTAACCGACCCTCAAGGGCAACATTAAATCGAGGAATTTCGGCACTCTGGGGCTCAATAGGAGAAGGAAGACGTTGCTGCCTACTTTCGTTCGTGTAGTCGTCGTAATTTTGCTGGGGGTTCTTTTTGCGTACTTGTACGGTTTCATTGAGCACGGTTACATTCCACCCGCCGAGCACCTTCGTTTGCGTTTCTTCAAACATTTCGCGAACTACCACATCATAATGATGAGCCTGTTCTCGGCTTTGCCCTTGATGGTTTTGGTGTTCGAGCCGAACCTGAGCGGCCTACTGCAAAGTTTCGGCCTGTGGGCCTACCTGCCTCTGGGCGAGGATATTGCTTGGTACCATTTCGCCGGCACATGGCCCAACCCTGAGGATTGGACTTCGTGGGGCGGCGGCTACCATCTTGGAACTCGTTGGGTGCCACGCTGGTACGTCACCAATTCCATAATATCCATATTCTTCTTCGGTTTGGCGTTGGTGGTCTCGTTGTCTTAGGGTTTGATTGGTTCTGCGTAAGCGTGACGCGCAGCAACCTTCGTTATTTTCACTCTAAGCTTCTGGCCCACCTGGGCGCCTTTAACAAACACGACGACTCCACGAACACGGCCTATTCCATCCCCGTTCCGGGCGGTCTCTTTGATTTCAAGTTCCACTTCGTCTCCTTCTTTGAGGCCATGCCAGGCTGCCAATTTACACCGGCCTCGATGAGGCAGTTCTCCTACTTTTTCATGCCTTTGTAGGTAAGGACGCGTCCCCAGAGGTCTTTCGTTCCCCAGATACCCCTACGCAAGGTTTCTAGGTGTACAATCTGGCTGTGGTCAACGAACATGTTGACTTCGGGCCCGTAGTTCTTGATGTACCAGCCGAACACTTCCGGATCGGCGGCCTCAAACATAATCTTCTCCAAGCCTAGCGCATCGATGAGTTTCGGCGGCACATCGGTCCGCCAGGCCTTCACGTTCTCTGTGATTCCTTCCGACTCGATCATGATCATGTAGGCGCCCGCTTCCAGGAAGCGTTTGGCTTTCGAGATTGCCCAAGCGGGGTCTTGTGTTCCCTCCGCCTCCAGTTCGGCAATTGATGTGGCTCCTCCGGAGCCGAATTGGATTCCGACCTCAGGCTTCGCCTTCAAACCCGCCCTCCTGACCTGGTCTATGAGTTGTATCCAGTCGTCGATGGGGTAGGTGATGAAGCCGCTGGACAGCTCGATAATATCGAAACCAACTTCCTTACACTCTTTGATGTATTGCTCAACAGCGGACGGGCCTTGCGTGAGGACGTATTCCATCCAGCCGCCCGTGGAAACCAATACATTGTACTTGTGGGCGGTTTCGATAATTTCCTTCAACACGTCGCGGCGCATCAGGCTGAATGAGCCCGCGGCGAACTTCAGTGAGTCCACATACTCGCCCATCGTTTCGAGGACATCTTCCAGGTACCGTTTGCCCATAACGGTGTAGTAGGGGCCTCGGATTTCCGTAATACCGCGCGTCCGCGGTTTCCCTTGACGCTCGTTCATGCGGATGAATGGGAAGGCTCGGTTGCTGCTCAACTCAATTCACTTCTTCCTTTTCCTTGCTTTCGGGGTGCTGATGGTTGCGAGTACCTTGGTTAAAGCTGTTACATTTACTTGTTCCAAGTTGGCGACGGTGTCAATGATTCGCTTTCGGAGCGCCTTATTCAGGTAGCGTTCGCTTAGCCGGTCAAATTTCACTGTGGCCCCTTCCCAACCCATGGGGCGTGTGAAGAACCCCTCGTAATCTCGTTTCTCCTTCTCCGCGATTCGGCCGTCTTTCAAATGAACAATCAGATGCGTGGGCATTTCGTCTGGGAACCGTTTACTGTAATCGTCCCGGGGACGGACGGTGATTTTTCGTAGTAACTGCTGAACGTCCTCCTTGGCAATTCGGGTTTGGTTGTATTGTGGGGGCATTACGGTGCCATCTAGGATTGCGACCGCGACGATGTAGGGTAAGCTGTGGTCCGCCTCCTCTTTCGTCCTGACCTGAACCTTCGAGCCTTCCTCGCCGCCACCTATGATGTTGTAGGCTACGTCGAAAATCTCAATCTCAATTCTGTCTATATCGTGGGCTTTGAAGCCGTACTCCTTTTGGAGGTTCAGAATTCCCTCGATGGAGGATTGCGAGTGCACTTCCGCATTGTATTTCTTGATTATGGTCTTCGTCACGTGCTCTAAGTTCTCGTTGGACCAGTCGATTTGGAATTTGCCGGCTATCGCGTCCATGAACCCCTTGTTTCCTTCAAACACCTCTGGTGGGCCAGTTATGCCGCGCATGGCTAGGAAAGCTGCGTGGGTTCCAGCGAAACCCGTGAACGGGTAGGCGAGGCCTTTCCAATGAGAAAGCGCGCCGGTTCTGGTCACTCTGAGGGCGTTTAGGGCGGTGCCGCTGATTGCCACCGCATTAGCAGTCTTCTCAGAATCCAGGCCGAGAGCTTTTGAGACGCCTGCTGCAACCGCGTACGCGCCTTGGGTTGTGTGGTCGAAGCCTTTACTCCGAACCGGCGCAGCATCGCTAAGGCGGCATTGAACCTGATATGCTATGGCTAGGGCAAGGAGGAAGTCGCGGCCCTTTGCTTTCGCGTACTCCGCCGCCGCGAGCACTGCGCCCACGTTATCGTTTGGGTGACACGTCTCCCCTTTCGCCAAGTAACTATCATTAAAATCCAAGTAGCGCACGAGAGCGCCATTGTAGAACGCGGCGAGGTCCGGTGCGGTTTTCCCACCTCCGATTAGAGTGCAGTGGGGTTTGCCGCCGAAATCCTCCAACTGCGCCCGAATCATCTGAATCGGCTCACCCTCAAGAGCCCCGATCGCGCAACCTAACGCGTCTAAGACACGAATCTTCAACGCCTGTTTGGCCATGTCTGATAGGTCTGTGAATTTTGCCTTCACAACGAACTCGGCAAGTTCTCTCACAAGAGGTTGTCTATGCTCCAAGGGTGATTCGAGGGCGCTGATTACGGCAGGGTGTTAAAGGTTCTTACGCCTCTGGTCTTTTGCGTTTGAAATCGCCGGCGGCAATGAGTAGGGACCCAGAAATAGTCTCCATTGGTTTCAGTTTGGTTTTGCGGATGGTTACGATGGTCCGGGTTGATCGATCGGGCTCGTTCAGGGGTGAAATCTTACTCCTGATCCTAGTGGACGGGCTTTTCGGGTTCGCTGTTGGTTTCAGCTCTCCATCTGTGGCTCCACTGATTGTGGCGATTGGGGTTAGCATAACGTTCGTAGGCCAAGCCCAAACCCTCGGAGGTTTAGGCGCGACTTTTCTCCGCTTGCCAATCGGCGTCTTGATTGACCGAATCGGGCGAAAACCCTTCATTATAATCGGTGGGTTGGTGACGCTTGTTGGTTTCTTCTCTTACTCCTTCGCCACTTACTGGGTGTTGTTGGGTGCTGGGATTGTGCTTGTGAGTTTGGATTTTGCTATCCGTGGAACGGCCTCGTACGCCGCGCTCGGCCACGCGACCACAACGCAAGGGCTGGGTAAAATCTTCAGCCTCGACCTAGGAGTAACCGAATCCGCCGCCACGTTGGCACCGTTGCTTGGGGGTTTCTTGGCCACCTCCCTGGGGTTCCCTAGGCAAATGATCTTCATCACTTCCGCCGTTCTGGTCGCAGTGGCGCTCGGGGTCGTGCTGGTGGGTTACAAGCCTGAGCCGGTTCACCGGATCGAGGGTGCAGTTGAATCTTGGTGGGGAATCCTTCGCCCCGACAAACGCCTCATCCCACTACTCGTGGTGGTGGCGCTGGACTCGGTCGCGTGGAGAATCAGCTTCCCCTTCTGGGCGTTGTACATTTTCAAAGAAATGAAATCTACCCCAGAACAGTTAGGAATAGCACTGGCCATCTCCGCTGGAATTCCAGCGTTGACAGGTTTCACGTTAGGCTCCAAATTGGATAAGCTGGGTGGGAGGCCGTTCTTGGCGGCAAGCGAGTGGGCTGCGATTGGCTGTTTCCTGCCACTTTTGCTGGGTTGGCGGCCTGAGTTCGCGTACATTTCCGCCGTGTTCGCGGGGTTCGTTTACAGTCTCTGGATGCCCGCCCTAAACGCCCACATAGTCTTGCATTATGGGCGGGAGAAGTATGGGCAGACGCTCGGGACTCTGGCGCTCGTAGCTGGCGCGGCGTCAGCGGCGTCCCCAATCCTAGGTGGATGGATGTGGGACAACATATCACCCCAATCCCCATTCATACTCAACCTAGCCCTCGCAATCATCATCGGTTTCATAATATGGTTCAAAATCAAAGAGCCATCTTAGATGGCTTATTTTTGCGGGCGCGTATGCTTTGTTGCCGATTTCAATATGTGGTGTAGTTTTGTGGGGAGAACAAGTAACTCGTCCCGAACGGCCCGCCCCCTGCCTCAGAGAGCAGCTAGCCGTGGTCTCTACCGAATCCGAACTCAATGTAACCAGATTTGAGTGCATGAGCCTCATGATGCAGAGCCGCGACAAGGAATTCTTGATGTTTGACCAGGTCTTTGCTCTAACGATGCATGACGGGCAACCTTGAGCTAAACGGGTTTTCGTTTTCTCCAAAGCAACCTTCCATCGGTAACGTTGCGAATTTCTAGGATTCTGTGGAATGGAATGGTTGTTTCCTCCTCGTTTTCTCCGGACAAAGTGAAACATGATTTTCCGAGGGTCTGGATTGAAGATGCCTTCACCCGTTTTTCGTCGTTTGGGGCGCCCCGGTGCCGATAGGTGATTAAGTAATCGTCTGGGTTTTCGCGGTTGTCCCACCTGAACCGGTTCAGGATGTTTTTGAGTGGGTGGACCACGGGTTTTTCATCAGCGATCTGTGTGACTGGGTTTGTGGGTACCGATACCTTATTAATGCGAGTGCTTGGGATTTTGCCGAACGGTGTTTCTTGATTGAGTGAATACTACATGCCAGGCGCAACCACAGTTGGCGTCGTCTGCAAGGATGGCGTTATACTCGCGGCTGAGCGCCGAGTCACGTACGGTTATTTCGTCATGAGCAAATCCGGAAAGAAGGTCTTCAAGATCGCTGAAAAGATCGGTGCAGCATGCGCAGGTATAGTCGCCGATATGCAGATTCTGACTCGCGAGGTCGGAGCGTACTTGAACCTCTACACCTTCGAGCGAGAGCAAAGCGTAACCGTGCGCACGGCGGCGAAGTTGATGGGCAGCATGCTCTTCGAGCGCCGATACTTCCCATACCTTACGCAAACAATCGTGGGCGGAGTGGATGACACCGGCCCCAAGCTGTTTGTTCTAGACCCGTTGGGCTCAGTGATTGAGGACAAGTTCACAGCCGTGGGCTCCGGTGCTGAGATTGCGATGGGCTTGCTGGAAACGGACTTCAAGGACGGCATGACCGTGGACGACGCCCGAGGCCTCGTCAAGAAAGCTGTGAAAGCAGCGTCAGCACGCGACATCGGTAGCGGCGAAGGTATCGACATACTAGTCATCACCAACAGCGGTATCAAAGAAGAACACGAGGCCGTCATCAAGTAGCCCACCGTACTAGACCTTTAATCCAACCGAAGGCACCGCGGCACATGAAGGTAGGCTGATCTCTAAGCTACCATCATTTTAATTCCAGCTGAGCCTTTAGCAGTGCGCGAACATTATGCTCGCCAAAAGCGACATTGAACGAATTCAGGCTGAACTACTCTCTTACGATAAGGCCCGGGAGAAACTTCAAACCCTAACCCGAAATGCCACCCGGCTATGCAGCTGGGCCATCATCTCAATTCACCGCGAAAAACTTGCGGAGGCAACCAAGACTCTCAGTGATGCAAAGCGAGATCTTGATGAGTTGCAGAACCTGCTGTCCACGCATAATGAGCTCCCGCAATTCGGACAGGTTCTAGTAGCTTTTCAAGAGTACGCGGAAGCTAAACTGCTTTTCCAAGTCAAGAAGAATGGCAAGATCGCATCGCTAAGAGAAGTTGGAACAAGCAGCACAGCCTACCTGTTGGGGATGTTGGATTTTGTCGGCGAATTGCGCAGGATGACCTTGGACTCGTTAAGGCATGGAGACGCAGAGAAAGCGCAGAAGCTCCTCTCAACCATGGAAAGCGTCTACGAGGAGCTGATGGGCCTTGATCGGACTTCGATTCTTCCAAACTTCCGCAGAAAACTCGACGCATCAAGACGAATCCTCGAGACGACCCGCGGCGATGTCGCAACAGACTTGAGGAGAATCTCCCTGGAAAAAGCCCTGCGAAGTGTGGAACGCAAACTGGGCAAATCACACCAGAAAGGCTAGCGTGGCCAGATGACCGACGATTGCATCTTCTGTAAGATCATACAAGGCAAAGCTGAAGCGACCTCACTTTACGCGGACGAAAGGGCTGCTGCGTTCCTGGACATTCAACCAGTTAACCCGGGGCACACATTGGTTGTTCCAAACGTGCATGCCGCCCTACTCGCCGACCTTGAGCTGGAAACTGGAGCTCATCTATTCAAAGTCGCAATGCGAATCAGCCAAGCACTTCGGAGGTCTGGCGTGCGCTGTGAAGGAGTGAACTTCCATGTGGCAGATGGGGCTGTTGCAGGGCAAGAGGTCTTCCACGTACACTTGCACGTTATTCCGAGGTTTACCGGTGACGGTTTCGGTTTGAAATTTGGGCCTAACTACAAGGATAGGCCAAGTCGGGCTGTATTAGAAGAGACCGCGAAACGAATTAAATCCGCCATGGCTGATTGAGACCCGCGGAAAGCATGGATTTCTGTTGAGAATCAGGCTTCCAAGCAAACTCTCGCCAAAACAAGCCATAGCCTTACAGGAAAAATGGGCTCCGCTGGTAAGCGAGAAGAGCGACCTTCCATCCAAGTTGGAGAAGTTGGTGGGCTGTGATGCCACGTATCTTCGTGGGACAACCGTAGCGGCAGCCACCATGGTGGACGCCGAGTCACTCCAACTCCTCAACGTGAAGACAGTGACAGAGAAAATCAGGTTCCCGTATATCCCGGGGTTGCTGGTCTTTCGGGAAGCCCCGTCGGTCCTGAGGGCGATTAGGGCGTTGCGTGGGAATTCATACGTGTGCTTGGTGGACGCGCACGGGTTAGCGCACCCCAGAAGGTTCGGTTTAGCCTGCTTCGTCGGGGTCGCGCTTGACCGACCTACGATTGGGGTGGCGAAGAGCTTGCTTTACGGGTCGGTAAAGGGTCGCCGAGTACTCGATAAGGAAGGTTATCCGATAGCGGAACTTGTGACCCTACCGGGGAATGGGAAAACCATCTATGTTAGTGTGGGACACAAGGTATCCCTAGAGGACGCCGTCAAGATCGTGAAACGATGTCTAACCGCCAGGGGTCCGGCACCGATAATCATGGCACATGATGAGGTTACGAGGCAGAAATGTCAACTCAAGAAATCAAACCCAGCCTACTCATAACCCTCTACAAACTCATCGAGGTAGGCGCCTACCCGAACGAGGTCATATTCACAACCACAGACCTAGCGAAGCTGCTGAAGGCGTCGCAGCAGACCGCGTCTAGGCATTTGATTGAACTCGAGAAAATGGGGCTAATTCACCGAGTCCGACTGGGACGGCGGGAATCAATCAAGATCACGAACAGCGGCGTCAAGCATCTGGAAAACATGTTCCTAACTTTGAAGCGTGCCTTTGACTTGAAACGAACGGAAACTGTGTTCGAGGGCGTCGTATTCTCAGGCCTAGGTGAGGGCGCCTACTACGTCACCCAGTCGGGGTATAAACAGCAGTTCGCAGCTAAACTCGGCTTCGAGCCTTATCCGGGAACACTGAACCTGCGCGTGCGTAAGGAAGATCAGGATGATGCTAGGTTGCTGGAAGCTTCTCCGTTCATCCTGATTGAGGGATTCACGGATGGCAACCGAAGCTTCGGACCAGCCAAATGCTTCCACGGAAAAATCGCGGACAAGATCGAGGGCGGCCTCATCTTCCCAGTCAGAACACACTACGCGGGAGACGTGGTCGAGTTAATCTCCTCAGAGAACCTTAGGAAGGCACTTCACGTCAAAGATGGTGACACTGTCAAGGTGAAAGCGTTCACGACAACATTGAACAAGAAGAGCAGCGCCTAACGCAATTGCTCCGACAGCTTCTGCTTAACTGATGTTGAGCTTAGGTATCTCTCATGCTCGTACTGCGTGAGTTTGACTGTCTGGATCTTGAGTTTACGGCGGTTAATGATTTCGCTGACGCTACGTTCTAGGTTCTCTTGGTCGTAGCCGAAAGCAACTATGTCCGGCATGACTTCGACCAGTACCTGCTCGAAACCAAAGCCCACATCCTCATACCCCAAGATCGCTTTGTCAACGGGTTTTAACCCCTCAACCAGCGCCCTGCGGTCTTCTTGAGGAAAGACCGGTTTACGGCCCTTCAGCATCTCAACCGTGATGTCTGTGGCAACTACGGCAACCAGAACATCGCCAAGAGTCTTTGCCTCAGTTAGGGCGGCTAAGTGTCCCAGGTGGAGAACATCATAAACACCTCCCGCTAAGACCACTTTGATTTGGGCACGTCCCTTTTCGCTGAGTGAGTACCTCTTCTCCTGATTCACTTGTTGTTCTTCCAAATACTGGAGTTTCAGGACATTTTGTAGCTCAGACGCATTACCCGCCGCTTCAAATTCTACCTCAGTGAAGGGTCCATGTCTCAACTGGAGTAGATAGGCGGCTTTGATGATCGACCTAATGTTTCCGGAACTCATTTTACTTTAGCCGCCTAGGCGTCCCAACGCGAACATTCCATGTTTCTTGATAAATGGCTTGTTTTCCGGATAACTTCCTTCTTCTGGATGCCCCTAAGATGCCGATGCCCACGGCAAGTGTGAAGAGTAGAACTATGTGGGAAGGAAACTCTGGGATCGTTTGGAATGCAGTTGTGGCAGATGCGGTCTGGCTGCCTACCGTGACTCTAACGTACACGGTGTATGACCCGAGAGGAAAGTCATTCCCGATCGTGATTTGTTTTGTATACCTGCCCGTATCGTCTGTGGTGATTAACCCGTTCGCTCTTATTTGATTCTGAGAGTCACGAAGCTCATAGTAAACCGGCGTGTGGGCCAGAGGAGCACCCGCCTGCCGCACTTCCACAGTAAACACAACAATCTGCCCCAGTCCATAATTCTGTTTGTCCGTGCTAACTGTGATTGAAAGCGATTCTTGACCCAATGCCGAATACGGCAGCATGAGTGTCAGCACAAACAGGAGACACAGATAATGTCGTTTCATGTTCCTGTCACGAAGAACTTCGCGATGGCTGATCTGGCTTCGCTAGACCCAAAAAGATCAGCGCATCAAGTAGGCCTTCAGCATATGCGATTGACGCTAAGGAAGTTGTGGGTCTATTGTTTTCGAGATAGTAACGTGCGTCTTCGAGGTAGCGGTGAATTGCGTCTGTCACCTTCGTGATGGCTGCACCGTCGATGCGGTTCTTTTCCACCATTACGTTTGAGGTATGGAGAGCCTTCTCAAAGTTTGAAATGTATGTGCGCGCCCGCTGCCCCGGATCCTCATTGGGTTCAGTCATGGGTGGGTTCACCGGTGCTCTTGGTGCGCCGCAGAACAATTCTAAGGCTTCGGCCTCAACAAAATGCAACCGAGCGGGAATAATTAGGACGTAAGGTGGCTTGCCGAAATCCTCCTTCATAAGGTCGCTGACGGTTCCTGCCCTCACCACCATGTCAGGGGATTCTATGCGTGCGATTCCCACAATCAATGTCTGGGCTCCAACTGCACCGCCCGTTCTGTCCGGGTTAGAAACCAGTTTCAAGGCTTCTGGGATAGTGATGTGCCGATTATTCTCAACGTCGATTTCCAGGAGTACGAGAGTATGCAGGCCTGCTGCAGAATTGGTCTTAATGTTCGTGATGATGCTTTCGGGAAGTTGCCCTTGCGATGAGACCGGTATGGTTACGGTTCTGCCGAATTTGTAGGATTGTAGCCCTGACACTCCTGCCGCCGCTGAAGCTACAGAGGCGGCGTGGATGATTCGCGTCCTGATCCCTGCTTTCTGGGCTCTAATGCGGAGGTCAACATGTGTCGTCGCTACCATGGGGTCGCCTGGGACGAAGAACCCAACTTTGCTGTTCTTGCTTTTCGCAAGAATGGTTTGTTCAGGTCTTTCTTCAACTTCCTTGCGTGAAAGAAGCTGAACCTGCCTACCGACCAAGCGCACCAAGCTATCCATGCTCAACCCCGGCATTACTCCGGTGTAAAATTCAGCGAATAGGAACTCGCAGGATTTGGCCTCTTCTTGTCCGCGGATTGAGAGGCCTTTTTCGTCGTGGAGGCCCAGGCCTATGAAAACTAGCTCCCCCGCCATCAGTCATCACATTGCTTAGCTAAACCTGTAGCAGACAACACTTTAATTTCCCTAGCCTGCGTTCAGAGGTTCTTGGTGGGTCCGTAGCTCAGCCAGGTAGAGCGGCGGATTGGGCATTGATGAATGCTGGGCCGAAGCTCTTAACGCAGGCTTGAGGGACACCCGAAGGTCGAGAGCCACCATTTCGTGGCCGGCAGGGTTCAAATCCCTCCGGACCCGCCATCAAATTAGGTTTGAATCCTTCTATTCTCGCGCATCGATGGTCTTACGATGACGACAGATTCGGCAAAATCGTAGAAGAACATGAAAAGTACATGAAGGAAATGGGACGCAGCATCTCGGCCCTGTAGAACAGTCTCCGGATGGACCGCCGTACTTAGCCGTCCAGATGCAGTACAGAGCTGTATGCGTCGATATCAAGGAAGCCGTGTCCGCTGATGTTGATCAGTATGCATTTCTCTTCGCCCTTTGACTCAGCTCGTTTAGCTTCATCGATTGCGGCTCTGACGGCGTGTGCGGATTCTCCTGCGATGAGCCAACCTTCACTTTCAAGGAACAGTCTTGCCGCCGTAAAGACTGCGACCTCGTCGGCGGGGTATGCAACTGCCCGAAGCAGGCCCTGCGCCCTCAGCGCGCTGATGATAGGAGCCGCCGCATGGTAACGCAAGCCATCCGACCGAATAGGCTGCATCACCGCCTCGTGGCCTAGAGTGTACATCATCATAAGGGGCGTGTGGCCAGCAGTGTCACCGAAATCATACCTGTACTCTCCCTTCAGAAGGTTCGGCGCCGCCTCTGACTGGGAGGCGAGGAATTCGCATTTTCTCTTCTTGGCAAGAACTTCGCCCATGAAAGGCAGCGCGATGCCGCCAAAGTTCGAGCCGCCACCGAGGCAACCAACGACAAGGTCGGGTGAGTCATCCACCTGTTCGAATTGCTTGATGACCTCAAGACCGATGATGGATTGATGAATCAGAACGTGATTCAGAACCGAACCCAAGCAGTAGACTCGGTCAGGCGAACCTTCCGTGTACTCAAGGCCCTCTGAGACCGCTATTCCCAGCGACCCGGGATGTTTGGGGTCCTTTGAGAGAAGCTTCTTTCCGAAAGATGTCTGGTCACTCGGTGAGGCATAGACCTTCGCACCGTACAGTCTCATTAGAGTGCGTCTCCCTGTCTTCCAATCGTGAACGGCCCTCACCCAGAATACGACCGTCGACAGCCCCATCAGTGACGCGGCGTAGGACAATGCGGTCCCCCATTGCCCAGCCCCCGTCTCCGTTACGAGAACGCTCTTTCCTTCTTTAGCGGCGTAGTATGCTTGAGGCAAGGCCGTGTTGACTTTGTGAGAACCAGTCGGGGAAAGGTCTTCACGCTTGTAGTAGAGCCTCACCTTCTTCAGCCCTAACTTATTCTCAAGCCTTCGGGCCCTGTAGAGTGGTCGAGGTCGCCCGGCTTGAATTAAGAGGTCTCTGACTCCTTCTGGAATCGGAATCCATCGATCATTGGAGGCTTCTTGCCGCAGGCATTCATGGATCATTGTTCTGCCCAGAAACTCAGCCCGCGAGGGCCCGGTTTCGGGTTCTTTCGGCGGAGGCAACGCCTTGGGTAAGTCTGGGATGATATTGTACCATTTGCGCGGCAATTCCTCAACTGGCAGAGATATCTGTGTGACCCCAGTGGCGACGTTACCTACCAACGGTGCCGTAGTAACTGCTCCTTTCATAACATTCGCTCCATCGGCAATAGGTACTCTTTTTCCATTCGCACCCCTAGAGACTGTAAATCTTCCGCATATGAAGTATATATGAGGTATTTTCCGTCAGTTGAACGTTGTACAATTTATGCTGCGGAATGTGGGAAGGTGGTGCACAATCCCCTGGCTATATTGTACTTTGTTCCGTTTGTATCATGAAAACTCGATGATTAGAACCGGACTGTCTCGTGTCTACGGAGGGCTTTGGTTCCTGCGCTGTATGATAGACGAACGGTGGTGCTTGGGTGCGAATCGGAGATGCTTCATTTACAGGGGTTCGTTTTTGGCAATTACCTGAAGAGGGTCGGCGCTTAACAGGCTATAAGGGCACTGTTGGATCGAGTATTGGGTCTTTGAATACTCGCGCGACGATGTGAGTAGTTGTTCGTTCAATGTCTCCAACGTTGAAGATTTCGTTCAACTTCCTCATGTAGTCATCCCGGTCATGTGCCCTGATTACCACTATGAAGTCTATGTCTCCCAAGACATAGTAAACTGCCCATGCCCCGTTAACCTCAGCCAATCGCTTTCCGATTCGTTCGGCACCCTGTGGTCCAGATGTTACACGAACTGCGACTATTCCAAGATAGTCGTGTCCCAGTTGGGCTGCGTCGAGCCTGGCACCGTATCCTTTGATGATTCCCGCCTTTTCGAGGCGACGTATCCGATAGTGAATCGTGGATTTGGGTATCCTGAGTTTGCGAGCCAGACGATCCAGCGGAATCCGATTGTCTCGTTGGAGACTATTCAGTAAGCTGCGGTCGATCTTGTCCAATCGATCTTTGCCAGTCAAGAGGCGTCAAAACCACTATGCAGGCGCATTATATATGGAAATGAGCGGATTTGGACTTTCCTCCGCTCCGCCGGTCGAACTTCCACATCGTGCTTGCCGAAAGGCCGAAGCCCCCTTCACGGCTTCATCGACGCAGATTGGTAGTGGGAATTCGTGGCGCAGAGACTCCGTAACGTTGCTGGCTCTTTGTTGATGGTTCCAAGTGGCTAGTTTTTCTTGAGTTCCTTCAGAGTTTGTTCTAGAGCCCACATTGTTGTGGTGACATTCATGACTGTCGCTGCATATCCCATGTGGCCGATTCTTAGCAATGGTTTCTCTAATCCTGGTCCGCCGCTGATGAGAACCCCGTATTTCTCGACCATAGTATTGATGATGCCCATGTCAGTGTAACCGTCAGGGATCTGAATGGCAGTTACTGTGTCCGCGCAGATTTCCCGTCTTCTCGGCCAAAGCTTCATCCCAAGCCTATCCACGCCTTTTCTGCACGCTTCCGCAGCTGCATGATGCCTTGCAAATGAGTTCTGGAGTCCCTCCTCCAACAGTTCATCTTCGGCTTCTGCAAGCCCACAGATTTCAGAGATGAAGGGCGTGTAAGGAAAATGCCCGTGCTTTATCCACGCATCTCTCCAATCAGTTAGGCTCAGGTAGGAGTTCTTGATGGGTTTCTTCTTCTTGTCCACGGCTTCCCATGCTTCGGGGCTCATTGATACCATGGTCAGACCAGGTGTTGAGGAAATAGCCTTCTGGGAACCAGTAATGCAAATGTCGATTCCCCACTCGTCTGGCCTCACATCTACGCCACCAACTGATGCGACGGCGTCAACTATTGTTAGGATTCCTTTCTTTTTCGCGAGCGGGCAGAGTTCTCGAATTGGGTTCATGATGCCGGCGGGTGTTTCACAGTGGACAACTGTCATTGCTTTGACGTCCTTCTCCGTCTCCAGTTTCTCTTTGAGCCGGCCGGGGTCAATCGCGTCGTTGTATTGCACTGACATCTCAGAGACTTGTCCTCCGAAGTTCACAACGTACTCTCCAAACCATTTGCCGAAAGGTCCGGAGTCCAAAACGAGTACCTTGTCGCCTGGGTCAATGGTGTTGGCGACTGCGGCCTCCAGGCCAAGGACTCCCTCTCCTTGCATTAAGAGCACGTCATTCTTCGTTTGAAAGATCTTCTTCATCTTCTCCGTCGTTTCCGCGAATAAGTCGAGAAAGTTCTTGTAGTATGAGTAACTTTGGGGCCTCGACATTGCTTCAAGGACCCGCGGAGAAACCTCGAGGGGCCCAGGCGTCATTAGGAGCTTGATGGATCCTCTAGCTTTGTTCCACAACTTGTAGCGCCTCCTTCTGAACCTTCATCCCCGATAATCTGGCCAGTTGTTCGACGTCCTTGGGCGTCACCTGCGGCAACATTTTTCCTAGGTGCCACGGAAACGCCAACGCGAACCAGCGATTTACACAGTTCACGTAGTTGAACCAGCTCCACAAGAGATCGGACAACTCTTCCTTGGTTTTGACGGTCTCGAAGGAATTGACAATGTCATTTGAAAACTGCAGCAGCTTTGGAAGGTTGAGCCAAGGAGCAGGACACCTCGGCGGGTCCATACCTCCAAGGAGCTTAGTCATATTGACAGTAAGGTACTTCCACACAATCTCGCACTGCTCCAGCGTGAATGTCGGATTCGCAATTAGCTGCTTCACAATGGGTTCCGCAGTCGCCCAGCCCATTGCTTGCGTCTCGGTGAGTTGGAAGAAGAGGTTCCCCAACACTTGGTTGTAGACGCCCGCTCCACTGGGGAAGATACCCAGTTTGGACATCGTAACCTCTTCTGGTTCGTCCCACCAAATCCTATCCAACTCAGCTTCGAGTTGATCCTTGACCTCGTGCCAATCTTTTGCCATCCTATTTCACCCTTCTAACAATCATAATTGACGGCCGATGCGTCATGTACTGAGCATTGAAAACGTACTCCCCGCCTCTCACCAGATCGTCCAACTGATTCCTATCGACTTTCGCGACCGGCGAGCCTGATTCTCGCAGAGGCGTAGTGGACGGGCCGTAGTAGACGGTAATTCCGCCGTATCCTCCGACACCGGAATAGATTACGCTCCCAGGCTCAATCCTAGATGGCAACCATTCCTTCCTGCCCAAAGGCACGGCCTGTGTGCCAGCTTGGACAGGATGTCTCGGGGGACGCTGTTCACCCATGAACACATAACCAGTCGATAAGGTGTGCCGGCAGAATAGTTTCGCAGGAGTCTCGATCTTCCTCCAGAGAGCCTCGCATAGCTCGGGTTCTTCTTCCTTGAGTAGCGACGCGGTGACTTTGTTTTTGATTTCCGGCCACTCTAATTCCATTTTCTGTAACACGTTTGACAGGCTCCGGCAACAATGCGTTCAAACTTAGGTAAAAATCTTTGTCCACAGTTTCATTTAGATACCCCCTGTTCGTACATCTTCCCGTTTTCTATGCGTATTTCTGACGCATTGAGCCTTGGGGTATATACAAACTTGTGTCTGAATATACATGTCTGATTATTCTTCTGTGAATATACGATAATCTAAAAGCCAGCACAGAGTCAGATTATGGCTCGACGTTCTATGATGCAAACGCAGAGAGGTTCGAGGAAGCTCTGGCAGTTATCGATACCAGACATAATTGTTATCGCTGTTATTGCTGCCATAAGCAGGGTAATCAACATGATTGGAATTATGCTGCCGCTTCCTACGCCGATTGGTGAGTGGTGGTTCATAATGCAGTTCAGTTTCCTGTTCTGTGTGACCGCCGCGATCGTTCGGAAGCCTTTCACCGTGATCATTTTCACACTCATCCAGCTGCTGGTCAATCTGCTGTTCTTCGGCGGTAGCCCAATCTGGGCTATGCAGAACATAGGCCAGGGAGTCATAGCGGAAATCGCGATAATCGCTGTTTGGTTCTCTTCCGGCCACTACATGGACAACTGGTGGAGCGTTATCATTGGAGGTCTGGTTGACGGAATTGCTGCTTTCGCGATAGGATTCGGCATCATTATGCCAGTATTTTTCGCCACTGTACTTCCGGCAGATGTCCTAGCGATTGCGGGAGCGGGGTTCGTCATCGCTGGACCGGTGATGGGTCTGCTGGGTTTCCGAACTGGAAAAGCAATCAAACCACTGATAGGCAAGTGAGTCGTAGCTGCCCAAGCGGATGTCCACCTACGTAGGGCGGCGTCCGCCTGTGGTCCCACCAATCAAGGGCGGTGAGTGGGACGGGTATTCATGAGTATGTGGTAAGTTGAATGGCGTCCCCACTGACCTTTTGGAGCCTCGACAAGAAGACCTTTCTGCATGCTTTGGACCCTAGAGTCAAGATACTGCTGATAGCTTCCATAATGTACATCGCATTTGTTCTTGTTAATGATATCAGGGTCTACGTGGCACTGCACATTTTCGCGATAATCCTCATCGTTCTAGCCCGCGTGCCGAAAATCACTCGATGGTACATGGCTGGGTTTTGTTTCTCAACGATTTTGGGACTCACGGTGTTGGGTACGTTTGGATTAAGGACTGGTGGTGGTCCTCCAAACACGGTCCTGCTGGGCACGATATTCGGTTTGCCGGTCTACTTGGAGGGAGTGTTGTGGGGGTTGGTCATTTCGTTCAAGACAACTTTGGCGTTCCTTATCTCGGTCGTCTTGGTTTCAACAACTGACCCGAGTGAAATGCTGCTCAGCCTGTCCAAGATCGGCCTCCCTTCGGTCCTAGCGTTTGGGGTTACGGTTACCGTTAGGCTCGTGCCTTTGTTCTTGGAGGAATATATCAACATCAGCAACGCCATAGACCTCAGGGGCCACAAGAGTGGACGGTTTGCTCGCAACCTGTACAAGATGAAACTCATACTGGAACCATTGATGATAGGCGCACTGCGAAGGTCCACAGAAATGGGGAACGCGATTCAGATAAAGGCATTCGGCACAACCAAAAGAACTGCTTTCAGAGACCTTTCGATGAAGAGAACCGACTGGATCATAGTCGGAGCCATCCTGGTCACAGCTGCGGCATTAACGTACCTCAGGTTCTCCTACGGCTTTCTCGCAGGCGTCGGGTTCACGTATCATACCCCTTCGTAGCCAAATCCATGGAGGCTGTGCTCATCAGAAAGCTACTCTAGCGATGAGCAGCATAAGATCGATTGATGGAAGCTGAAGTGCTGTAGATTATGGAAATACACGGCGCTGACTTTGAACGGAAAGGAGGGAGTTGTTTATGTCTGTAGTTGTGCAAGACCTTTCTTTCTCGTATCCGCCGCTGAAAGAAGGCGACACTCCGCCGAGCATCCTCAAGAACGTAAATCTCACCGTGACGGAAGGGGAGTTTGTTGTGATGGTGGGACCGAGCGGCTGCGGGAAGTCAACGCTGGCCTTGGCCCTGCTCGGTTTGATTCCGCACAACATTTCAGGCGAGATGAAAGGCCGGGTTCTTTTGAACGGTTATGACACGAGGGAGAATTCGGTTGCAAAGCTGTCGGAACACGCAGGGCTGGTTTTCCAGAATCCCGACAATCAACTGTTCTGCCTCAGGGTAGTAGATGAGGTGGCCTTCGGGCTTGAGAACCGAGGGGTTCCCAAGGAGGATATGAGGGAACGAGTCGGCAAGATATTGACAAATATAGAAATCAGTGACCTCAGTGAGCGTTTCGTCTTCGCACTTTCTGGTGGCCAGAAGCAGAGAGTGGCAATCGCGTCGAACCTGGCGGTTGCACCGAGTATATTGATACTGGACGAGCCAACTTCAGACTTGGACTTGGCTGGCACTAGCGAAGTTCTTTCCACGATTCAGAGACTGCGCCATGAGAAGAAGATGACCATACTTCTCATTGAACACCGTTTGGAGCGGATCATGGACATTCTTATGCCTGACAGGGTCGTCGTCATGCACGAAGGCCAGATTGTTCTCGACAAGCCACCACGGGAGCTTCTGAGGGACCACACGGATTATCTAAGCTCGATTGGAATTGAAATCCCAGAAGCCGCGCTCATATCAAAATCACTGACCTCACTTCGCGGCCGAAATGAAGAACCAGTCTCGGCCATCACATTTGATGAAATCAGAACGCTTGTTCAGGGTCTAGTGCGACGACAACCTGATCCTAAACTCAAGGTGAGTGGCCAAAGTGACTGACGTTGTTGTCAAGATGGAGGACGTGTGGTACAGGTACCCGGGAAACGAGGAGTACTCAATCCGAAGCGCCGACGCTGAAATCAAGCGCGGGGAATTTGTCGGGCTAATTGGGCAAAATGGTTCTGGAAAGAGCACTCTTGCGTCTCTGATCGTTGGGTTGTACAAACCTGCTAGAGGAAGAATTCTCGTCGATGGAGTAGACACGCGGGAAGCCAAGTTGAGTGAGATTGGGTCAAGGATTGGTTTTGTGCTACAGAATCCCGATCATCAGTTGTTCACGCGAAGTGTCTGGAATGAGGTGGCTTTCGGTCCCAGAAACATGGGGGTTTCTGAGGAGAAGGTGAACGCAATTGCCACAGAGGCTTTGGAGACCGTTCACTTGGCCATGTATAAGGACGTACATCCCCAAGCGCTCAGTCGAGGCCAAAGACGTAGATTGGCTGCGGCTACTGTTTTGGTCTCGCGGCCTAGCGTTCTGCTTCTGGATGAGCCGACAACAGGCCAGGACTACGGGAATTCGAGGTATCTGACTGGCCTTATCGCCGACCTGAATCGAACTGGTTTAACTGTCATAATGATTACTCACGACATGAAATTGGTCGCTGAATATGCGAATCGGGTTATTCTGGTGGATCACGGGCAGATTCTCAGGGACCTTCCAACCCGAGACCTATTCAGCGACGAGGAGCTGATGGAACGGGTTCGCATGAGACCCCCACTTGCGACCAGATTATCATGCGACTTGAGAAAACAGGGGCTTCAAATGCCGATCGCGTTGACGCCCGACGAATTCGTCGCCTCGCTGAAAAGCAAACTATCGTAGGTAAGTCTCGCTTAGCGCTCGTATGCTCTGACAAATCAGGGTCGAAAGCCTCCGCTCTGAAAGTCAAGGAATAGGGTCAGCTAGAACCATCGAGCGAATTGATTTCTCATAACTTTTCGAAGCGTTGTCACAATCATCTTGCCTGGACTCCAATGTGTGTACACTCGGAAATGAAAGCTGTCTGAGCACCCAACCTGATTCAGGTTGATTGTGCCCAAAGCATCATGGCGATCCATTGTTTTTGAGGCGACAAGCTCATCAGAGTTGGACCGTTGCTTCCGGCATAAGGATTGAAACGGCGTTATGAGGCATTCCGGACCTAACGTACTGACGCACATGTGTATAGAGGACACAATCTCGGAATATTCCGGTTGACGTAGCCGCGTTCGCAAGAAACTACTTTCAGCAGGATTTAGACCCAAACAGGTTCAAATCCCTCCGGACCCGCCTCTTGTTTCGTTATATGTACTGGTAAATTGGGGTCAAAATCCCCTGCCCAACATGCGGGAAAGATGCAAAGAGCAAGCAATTAAGTACAGAAACCTTCTGTTGCAAATCCTCTCGGTGTTGTGGATTTCTATTGATTTCCCTTAGCTCATTATTTCACCTGATAAGTGGGAAATTAACCTACGAAATTGAGATAGTGAGTCAGCTCGCAGCAACATTCATCGCGGGTGCGGATTATGGTGTAATTGAAGCGAAATGGATTCCGACGGGATCACTCGGTCTGCCATTATTCGGGAGATTTAGCTACTACCACGTAGACCTGCTGGTCCTCATGCTCGTAGTATCCACTGCATTAGCGTGGAGTCACTTACAATGGATCCTCGAAGACAAGAAGAAGTACGTCTTATTCATATGTGCAGCAGCCTTGCCATTATCTCTCTTAATTGAAGACGCCACCTGGTTCGTGACAAGATGGCAACCCATAGGATATGATGAATGGACCATGATGAGACCCGGATGGGGTCTCAACCTTGGCTTTACTTGGGTCCCACTTTGGTACATCGCAACACTCGCATGGAGCGTGGCTATGCTCTACCTTTCAAACAAATATGCAGCAAAAGGATACCGTGCATACGTTGCAGCTATGTCAAATCCGAGGTCGCAACCATGAAAGTAGTAGTCGTTTCAGATCAGCATTTGGGTTACGTAAATTCAGACAAGATAGCCTTCAATCAGTTTCTGGACGAGCTGACAAAAGATGATGAGATTACCAACCTGGTACTCCTTGGAGACGTTCTCGACATGTGGAGAAGAGACTCCTCGGGAGTGTTCCTTGAGAGCAAGGACACTATCAATAAGATACTATCTCTTAGCGAGAAGATTACGGTTCACTATGTTGCTGGAAATCATGACTTCCATGTATTGAGGCTCCAAAATTTCGTGTATCCGTTCAATTTTGAGAAAACTCTGACTCTGCGTGATGGCAAATACAGGTACATGTTCCTACATGGCTGGGAGTTTGATCTTATCCAGCAAGAACCGTTGATGGAGGCTCTGTGTAGGGTTATGTCAGATGAAGCGGGTGATTTCGAGAGTGGAGTATGGGCAACGTTGACAGGAAGCTGGAGTGATATAGAATTTCTTCTAACTTTTCTATTTCGCAAAGAGAGAATCAGAAAAACTGCGGAGACCCTGCAAACTGGACCAGAAGAGAGATTAAGAAATATCCTAGGTGATATTGAAAAACGGGCATGCAGCCGAGCCAAGATAATTCAGCCAAACGGGGTCCTCGTTTTCGGACACACCCACCGACCTTTCGTAAATACTACCGAAACTGTTGCCAACAGCGGCTCGTGGGTAACTGATGCACCTGTCCACAACACGTACGTAGAACTTTCGAATGGCAGACCTCGCCTGTTCCAGTTTGGCGGGCACGAAATCAGGGAACGAGTTGAATGTTAGCTGGCTAGCAAAGTTCCGACGTTCATGATTTTGGCATGTGCGACTGAACCGCGTTCCAGGGCGACGGAGGGAAGGTCGTTGGCTTTCCTAAATCAGAAAGGAGAGAAGATCGTATCAGTCGACGAAAACAGTAACACGCGCATCAAGGGCAAGCTGATACGGGAAAACTAACGCTTCCTTTCCGATGCTTTCCAAGTTGAAACTTTGTTAAGGAAAAATCACCGCCTTATATGCACTCGTAAATTGTGATCAAAATCCTTCCCGCACAAGCTTACCCGCTTGATATCGCACATCAGGCAGGGACTTGGACCCACTTGGGTGGAAATCCCTCTGGAGCTGCCACTTCTCACTCGCGCTTGGTTTAATGTCATTCCAACTAATCGTATAGGAAAATTAGAAGTCTCGGAAAATGAGGTGGTAGATTCCGAAGAGACGCATGCTAACAGCAGAGTGTTTATAGTGCTGTAATGCTCTGCTCGCGCGGAGATTTGCCATGCGTGTTGGATTCTTTCTTCCGCAAATTGGCCCCGTTGCCGATACTCGAACGATCATAAAAGTGGCGAAGCGAGCGGAGGAGTTGAAGTATGACAGTCTTTGGGTTACGGAGCGCTTGCTGTACCCCACGAATCCGCAGACCTCATACTATGGTCACGCGCTACCTGAACCCTACAAACGTGTCTTCGACCCCTTGGAGACTCTGACTTTCGCCGCCGCGCATACAAGCCGTGTAGCCCTGGGGACGAGCGTGTTGGACATTCCATTCTACAACCCCGTTCTTCTCGCACGCCGACTGACTACCTTGGATGTGTTGTCAGGTGGCAGGTTGAGGGTTGGGTTCGGTTTGGGTTGGTCGCAGGACGAGAATGACGCTGCCGGCGCCAACATGAAAGTACGAGGCAAACGAGCGGACGAGTTCATCAAAGTCCTTAAGACAATCTGGACGACGGACCCTGCCGAGTTTCATGGAAAGTTCTTCCAGTTACCTAAATCTATCATTCAACCTAAACCCGTGCAGAAACCCCATCCACCGATTTACCTTGCAGCCTTTTCGCCGGCTTCACTGAAGCGTACGGCTACGTTGGCGGACGGCTGGATGCCCGTTGGGTCGACTCTTAGCCAACTCGAATCAACCACAGGCCAGCTCAAGAGTATGGCAAAATCCGCTGGTCGTGACCCAGCAAGCATGAAGGTCATCGCTCGTTACAACATTACAGTAACCACTCAACCACAAGGCAAGGACCGCGCGTTCTTCTCAGGAACCCTAGACCAGTTAAAGGAGGATGTTGACGCGGTCAAGAAGTTTGCGCCAGATGAACTAATCCTTGACCCCACGTTCTCCCCAGACAGCCAAACCGAAGAAGGATTCCTGAATAACCTAGACCAAATCCGTAAACTAGTCTAAACCGAAGTCAGTTCTCTCAACCTATGTCTAAATGAATGCGATACCAAAGGCTGCACTGAAGTCTTTCAGAAGAAACGCAACCCCGATGGCAGCCATCAATATGTTCATGACCGTATCTAGGATCATTAGGGTTGAAGTACCGACTGCTCGAGACAGTCTGTTGCTAAGCCTCAGTATTACCCAGACCCGTAATCACAACAATTGCGACTACTACACACATTGTTATGACACCGCTCTATTACCGAAACTCGAACTTTCGTGGAACCTTAGGGGGCGTATCAGCTGAACGATTGGTAGATTGCCGGGTATCTTTCGATCAGTACCAGGTTGAGTTTGAGTACGTTGACGTACGGCTCGCCAGCGATCCATAAAGTTCGCTCGACGTTCTCATCAACTATCTGTTTCAGCGCATCCGGAGGAATTCCAGTCGTAGCTTGTATCCTCGGAATCTGAGAATAGGCGTCTTGGAGGGTAATGTCCGGGTCCACGCCTGAAGCGGAGTATGTTTGGTTTCTTGGGTGGAAGAGCATCGGGGAGTTGAAGTTCTGTGCAATCAAATAGGAACCCACGAAACGGCCGTGGAATGTGATAAGTCCCCCGTTTGCTTGATTCGGGAGAAATAGTTGCGCAAACCCTGTAACGACCAGGGGAAACACTAGGCCACACAATGCTAATGAGATAATTGCCAGTCTGACGGCGGCACCATAACCATGCTTGTTCATATTAGCAATCTCCTAAACATGAATCGCCCGTAGAAGGATGTCTATCAACTTGATTCCTACAAACGGCACTATCACTCCTCCGACACCGTAGATCATCGTATTCTTCAGAAACAGCGTCATTGTGTCTGAGGGCTTGAATGAGACGCCTTTCATGGCCAAAGGGATCAGCAGCGGAATTATGATTGCGTTGAAAATCAACGCAGACAGAACAGCGCTATGCAACCCCAGCCCGAGGATGTTCAAGGCTTGCAGCTCGGGTACAACTGCAAACATGACCGGGACTATTGCGAAATATTTCGCAACATCATTTGCAATACTAAATGTGGTAACTGCTCCTCGTGTCATGAGTAGCTGTTTCCCAAGCATCACGACTTCAATGACCTTTGCAGGGTTAGATTCAAGGTCAACCATGTTGGCAGCCTCCTTCGCCGCTTGCGTTCCAGAGTTCATGGCGAGGCCTACATCAGCCACGGCTAACGCAGGGGCATCGTTCGTCCCATCGCCTATCATGGCAACAATCCTCATGTTCGCTTGCTCGCGGAGAACAATTCCATGCTTGTCCTCAGGCTTTGCTTGCGGTACGTACTCGTCTATACCAACTTCAGATGCGATGCTTTTTGCAGTGAGTGGTTGGTCCCCAGTTATCATCACCGGGCGGATACCCATCGCTTTGACAGCCTGGATTTTTTCTTTGATACCCGTCTTCAAAACGTCTCTTAAACGAATCATGCCGATTATTTCACGGTTCTTGCAGATCGCTACGGGACTATCGCCTTCGCCGGAGATTTTGTTAATGACAGTGTCGTAGTCAGGAGGTGTCGAGGCCGCAAGTGCCTTTATCGCGTCTGGAGCTCCTTTCAAGATTTCAACCTGGCCCCCTTCCAAGCTGCTCAAGGAGGCCGTGAATTTTCGCCTAAATCGAGCTCGCTCCTCGCCACCTTTCGGTAGCATGAAACCAGTACCACTGGTGAATTTCACGCCGCTCGTTCTGGTCGTGGCTGAGAACTCGTAGGATTCTGAAAGTGCTAGGTCGTTCAATTCCTTGGGTATCAGGCGGCCAGTGTAGGCTAACCTGATTATGCTTCGCCCTTCTGGAGTGTCATCATGCCAAGAAGACAGGAACGCTGCCTCGCCGACTTCCTGCTCAGAATGAGCACCAAAGGGTATGAAACCGATTGCTTGCCTGCTCCCGACCGTTATCGTGCCGGTCTTGTCGAGAAGGATCGTGTCCGTGTCGCCGGCAGTCTCAATTGCCCTGCCTGACTTTGCAACAATTTTCCTTCCATACAACCTAGACATTCCCGAGAGGCCGATTGCTGGAAGCAGCGCGCCAATCGTGGTTGGAAGAAGGCAAACGTATAGTGCAATTAGGACTGAGAGGTCGGCGCCGAGACTGAGCACGACCGACATTCCAAGAAGTGCGAAAATTATTATTGTGAAAATGGCCGTAAGTCCAATCAGAACTACTACCACTGCTTGTTCGTTCGGAGTCTTCGGTCTCTTTGCTGATTCAACCAACCGGATCATTTGGTTGATGTAACTGTCTTCAGGGTTCACTGTGACTCTTGCAGTTAATGTGTCGCTGATGAGTTTTGAACCTCCGATGAGTGGATCGCTAGAGGCCTTCCTGACGGGAACCGATTCACCTGTGAGAAGAGATTCATCCACCATTGCTATCCCCTCAGTTACCTCTGCATCTATGGGAATCAGGTCTCCCTTCTCCAGCAGGATCATATCCCCTCGTCGCAACTGAGTAGAGGGAGTAAGGACCGTTGATCTTTCTCCTTGATCTCTACCCTCCGCCACGATTTTCTTGGCCATCGTTTCCGTTTCGAGCTTCCTAAGACTGTTCGCAGTGTTCCTTGCTTGAGTTTCGGCGAGTGAATCCGAGAGTGTGCTGAACCAAACTGTAATCAGCAAAATGGCTGCAACTTCAACGTAGAAAATCCGTTCACTTGGACTCGCTACGGGCAGAAATCCTTGCGGGTAGACGGCCATCGCTGCCACGATGAAGAATGTGATTTCAACGATGAACATAACGGGGTTCGCAATCAATGATGCGGGGTTCAGCCTCACTATTGAGTCGAGTAAGGTCTTGCTGGACATAGTCCCTGCCCGCAGACTAGGCCGTTGATCGTTGGTTGACGTCTCGATTCACCTCTCAGAATTAACCGAACCCATTTACGAAACCTCGGAAGTAGGAGAGTATTGGTCCGAGTGCGAGGAACGGGAAGAACGTCAGAACCACAAGAATCAATGTACTACCAACAAGGATAATGGAGAACGTTATGCTATCGGTTTTCAACCCAATCTCGACATGTCTCTTCCTTCCGATCATCGACCCTGCGAGCGCAAGCAACACACCCATTGGAGCGTAACGACCTGCGAACATTACCAGGGCCGTTGATATGTTGAAGAATGGCGTATTCCCTGTCGCACCAAGAAAATTCGAACCATTGTTGGCGGCGGCGGATGTAAATTCGTATAGAACCTGCGTGAAACCGAGTGAGTCGCCTCCCAAGCCGATTGCGTTTGCGGCTCCACTTGCGTAAGCCACCACGGTGGGAATTAGGATGATGACTGGGTGAATCAGGAAGGCAATCATTACGAGTGTGACGTCTCGTCCGTTGATTTTCATTCCCAAATATTCAGGGGTTCTTCCTGACATGAGTCCGACGATGAATACAGTGATCACGACGTACATGACCATGTACATCAAGCCAACACCCTTTCCACCCGGTGTAGCTTGGATCAACATGCCCATGAACCCTGAAAGTATGACGAGTGGATGCATCCCGTAAAGCGAAGCATTGACCGAACCCGTTGTAACCGCTGTCGTTACAACGGTCCAAAAGGCTGAGAAGAAGCCCCCAAACCGAACCTCCATGCCCTGGCCTAGGGTGGGGTTGGGGATGAATGCAATTATCAGGTCGATGACGAAGAGCGCGTATGAGCCCCAAAGTATGGGTCTGCTCTCTTTCCTCTTTCCAAGAACTTCCCCATAGACGAAGCACATCACAGTAGGCATGAGCAACATTAAGATGATTTGAAGGACGTCCGACGCAGGGTTTGGGTTCTGGAATGGATAAGCGGAATTGGCTCCATAATATCCTCCCCCATTCGTGCCAATCTGCATTATTGAGACCAAGGACGCGACAGGACCTACCAAGATTACTTGTGTCGCGCCCTCGAAGGTTTTCACAACCGCGTATCCGTTGAGAGTTTGAGGCACACCGAGCCAAACAAAGATCAGAGACGCTACAAAGCATAGTGGGAAGAGAACCCTCGTTAGGGATCTTATGAAGTCAACATAGAAATTACCTAAGTCTTTGGCGCCGTTCTTGAAACCTCTCACAAATGCTACCGCAACACAGATACCGGATGCGGCTGAGGCGAATTGCAGGAATTGAACTGCGGTCATTTGGCTTAGATATGAAAGTGTGGTTTCGCCATTGTAGTGCTGGAGATTAGTGTTGGTTGCGAATGAGATAACTTGCATGAAGGCGAGGTCCCATGTTAGGCCTGTGAATCCCTGAGGATTCATGGGAAGTCTGTCTTGGAAAACGAAAATTAGGAAGGCTAACCCCATTTGAATAACGTTGACGAAGAGCAAGGATAGGAAGTATTCCTTCCAGTCCATTGAATGGGTTGGGTTTACCCCCCCGAGTTTGTAGACCCAGTTCTCGAGGGGGTTCAATACATTATCAAAGCGGCTTGGTGCACGCGCGAAGACTCTTGTGACGTATGGTGCGAGAAGGCGCCCTAAAGCTATCGCCGTTCCCAGAATCAGAATTATGACTATTGTTTGGATGAGGTCGATCAAATTGCTTCAGCACCATCACGATACTCCAGGATTTTCATTCGCAGTAAGGATTGACGAGGTCAACCTCGATGAAGAGGAGGGTGGTTGTTACTGGGAGGTAGATTTTGCGGCTTGAGCTCCGTTCCTAGGTCCTTTTGGAGCATTCAACACGATGGATGTTACCGTGCTCTTAACGCCCTTTATCTTCAGAAGCTTGTTTTTCACGAAGTCGCGGAATTCTTCTATGTCAGCTGCTGAAACGAGCGTGACGATGTCGAATTCCCCGGTTACTTCGTAGAGTTCTTCCACGTTAGATAATTTAGAGAGAGCTTGTACGACGTCGTCCAAAGTGGCCGACTCGACAAAAATGTTTACAAAAGCCAAGAGACGTGCCAAAGTTTATCATCAATCGGGACTCCGATTTTGTGAGTTGAAATCGCACGCAACTGCATGCGACATATTAAGCATTACTGCCAAACCAGCCGCAACTGTTAATCATCTCAGAACAAATGTGAGTAGTCCCACTGTGGCTCCTAGGAACACAAGCCACCCAGAGTTAAGGCGAAAACGAATCAGCAATATCGCGCTTGCGATTGCCAAGACGATTGTCACTATGTCGACTAGCGCAACCCTACCAAGCTCGTAAGTGACAAACGCCATCAAAGAAAGCGATGCAACCGTCACCCCGTCTAGAAAAGCTCCTGCAATCTTGGATTGTCGTATCCGCGGTATGAGGGGACCGCTTAGGGCAACAAGTACGAATGCGGGAATGAAAATGCCTGTCGTAGCAACGAATGCTCCGTAAGGTCCCGCCAGCAAATAGCCGATGAAGGTGGCGGTTGTGAAGACGGGCCCGGGCGTGACCTGGCCGACCGCCACGGCATTAATCAGCTGTGAATCAGTCAACCAATGCAAATGCACAACAAGGTCACCGCGCAGAAAAGCAAGAAGCACATATCCACTGCCAAAGACAACCGAGCCGATCTTCAAGAAAATCAAAAAAATCGGCCAAGGTCCAATCGAGGAAGGTGTAGCGTACGTTGTTGATGCAGCAGTCTGAACGACGTATGCTAGGAGAGGAGTAACAAGCAAGAGAATGAGAGAAAGCCGAGTGGGCCGCTCTTTATTCTTCTGTACGAAAATCCATCGACCGAGCCCTGTGATACTTCCGAATCCGAAGATGACTATTAATGGATTGACGCCAAGAAAACTCAGCGTGAACGCAGCGAGGCCAACCACAGCAAGAAACCTCGTTTTCACGGCAGTACGCCCAAGGCTCCATAATGCCTGCAAAATCACGGCGATGATGACAGGCTTGACGCCGTACAGAATGCCGATGGCTTGAGGTAGCGAGCCATACTGGACGTAGGCCCAAGCCAAGGCTGTTACGATGATCGCTGCCGGGAGAATGAAGCACACACCAGCCAGCAGAAGCCCGATCCACCCCGCTTGAAGGTATCCAATGTAGATAGCCAACTCCGTTGAGCTCGGGCCAGGAATCAAGTTGGCTGCGCCGAGAAGGTCTAAGAATTTCTCTTTCGAGAGCCAACGCCGGCGATGAACAACCTCCTCCTCCATCATCGCTATGTGCGCAGCTGGCCCGCCGAAGGCAATCGTGCCTAGCTTGAGAAACAAGAGCGAAAGCTCTTTCACTGACCCAGTTTTTCTTGGATTCGTCGCCATCAACTTGCCACCGGAAACATCAACACATCGAACCGAGGCGGCACCGAAGAAGTAGCGTTTTGACCCTCAAAGACGTTCTCGCTTCGCTGAGGCTGGAATCTTCGGGTCATTTCATGACTCTTCATCTACATAGTGAAACTAATAATCTCATGTATTCGCACCGTTCATATCGACTATGACTGTAGAACTTTGAAAGAGTAGGGCTATTAATCCTGAGAACGTAATGATGTGTGTTGGTTGCGCCTTTCGTTGCACTTCACTCCCCAGGGTTGGGTTGCCTGTGGGTTGGATGTCCGGTGGAAGCCGTAGCTTCGATGTCAAGTAGGTGTGAGCATGTTGAACAGGAAACCGCAAATCGGATTCGTCAGCACCTACCCACCACGCGAGTGCGGAATCGCAACTTTCACACGAGACTTGGCACTCGCGGTGCTAACGCGGAGGCGCACCGAACGCAATGTTATCGTTGCCATCGAGGACGACCTAAACCGTTCCACTGGCTCTGTGGCAGAGCAGATCATCGATCAATATGACCGCAGAAGCTACGTCTCAGCCGCCGGCTTCCTGAACGAATCGAACGTTGATGTCGTGAGTTTGCAGCACGAGTTCGGGATCTTCGGCGGTGTGTGGGGCGAGTATGTTCTCGGCCTCTGCAGAAATATCGAAGCGCCTCTGATAACAACATTCCACACTGTGCTCACCGACCCAGATGAAGAAGCTCGTCAGATTGTTCGGGAAATCTGCCAATTGAGCAGTACAGTGGTGGTTACGATTGAGTCTGCTGCGAAGCTTCTAGAACAGCAATTCGCAATAGACCCTCAGAAGATCGCGGTCATCCGTCATGGGACTGCAGCTCCACAGCACTTGCGCAAGGCCTATGCAAGACGTCGTCTTGGGCTCCAGAACCGCACTGTCCTGGCCACGGCGGGTCTAATCAGCTCGGGGAAGGGTATAGAACATGCAATCAAATCGTTGGCTTACACGGTGAAAGAGAGACCTGATTTACTCTACTTGGTGATAGGTGAAACGCATCCCGCGGTTAGGAAGCGTGATGGCGAAGCCTACCGAACCAAATTGATCTCATTAGCGATGCAGCTGAGGGTTGAGCGTAACGTGCGCTTTGTAGACCGGTACTTGCCTGAAGATGAGCTTTCGCTTTACCTCCAGGCAGCTGACATATACCTTGCACCATACTTGGGTAAAGAGCAAGTTTCAAGCGGAACAATCACACTTGCGCTCAGCCATGGGAAAGCCGTTGTCTCTACCCCGACGATATTCGCAAAAGAGACTCTCTCCGATAACAGAGGGTTATTGTGCAAGTTCGCAGATGCCTCTTCAATCGCCGAATGCATCCAACGGATACTGGGCGATTTGCGTCTTCGCCGGCAACTAGAGGCGAAGGCATTCAAGTACGGGCAAGAAGTTGGTTGGGGAAAAGTAGCTGATCAATATGGTGACATCTTCAGATCTGCAATGCGGGCTAAAGGAACTCTCGCTGAAGCTGCAGCAATCAGTGAAACTCGACCACGTCTTCGCCTTAACAGACAATAATGCGCTGCTGCAGCACGCAAAATTCTCTGTGCCGGCCCGAAGAGAAGGATACGCAGTTGACGACAACGCACGGGCTTTGGTATTTGCTGTAAAGGCACAGGCGCTGTGGCCCAATGATAGACTTGCTGAGTTCCAACGGAAGATGATCGCCTTTCTTCTCCTCATGCAGGCGCAAAACGGCACGTTCCATAACCTCATGGATTTCTCGCAAAGAATTATCGACGAACCTACAGCCGGAGATCATTTGGGACGTGCGATCTGGGCAGCCGGGACGATGATTAACTCAAATCTGCCGAGAGGAATGAAAGCCATCGCCCGCCTGATTTTCGACCGAGCATTGCCCTGGGCAAGAGAGGCCACATCAACACCACGGACAAAGGCCTACGCTTGCCTCGGCATCGCAGAGAGGCTCCACACCGATACCGAGGACAGAAATCTCACGGCCAACCTCAAGGAGCTAGCAGACAACCTGTTCGAACTGTACAATGGCACTCGCACTCCAGGCTGGGATTGGTTCGAAGACATCTTATCCTATGACAACCCGCGTCTAAGCCAAGCACTGTTTGCGGCATACCAATCGCTTGGCGAAAGGAAACACCTTGATGCTGCCCAAAAATCATTAGAATTCCTGCAGAAGGTCACGACCATAGACGATATCCACGTTCCTATCGGAAGCAGCGGCTGGTACGTCAAAGGCGGAGAAAGAGCCCTATACGATCAACAACCAATTGATGCTGGGGCAATGGTCGAGACTTCAGCGCTAGCGTGCAGAATCAATCAGTCCAGTGTAAATGAGAAGATATTACGCCAAGCCTTAGGATGGTTCTTTGGCTTGAATACAAAATCCGTGAACGTCTATGATGCCACGAGTGGCGCCTGTTGCGATGGAATAACGCCGGATGGCTTGAACGAGAACCAAGGCGCGGAATCCACCGTCGCTTTCCTCTTGGCCGCAACAGCATTCATTGAGAATCTAACGCAGTCGCCGAAGACTCTCAGGTAGGCAATGATTGCTCTTCCAGTTCATCTAGAAATTCGTCTAGGGGGGCACTCGCCACACAACACACCCTATCAGCCCCACCGTAGTATGCCAACAATTCGCCCCTTAGGACAACTGCGCCGTCCGGGAAAATCACGTTTGGAACAGTGCCATGTTTCTCAAACTCCATCTCAGGTTCGAGAATTGGCTGCCTAGTACGCGCCAACACTCTTGAGGGTTCATCTAAATCGAGGAGAATGGCTCCAGCACGGTAGGCGCGGTCAATGCTGACGCCATGGTAGATCAAAAGCCACCCTCGGTCGGTTTTGATCGGTGGTGGGCCCGAGCCAACCTTCCTCCTTTCCCAACTGAATAAGGGTTTGATAACCTCATAATCCCGATAGTGCTTAAGATAGCCGTCCCAGAATTCTCGCGACCCCTTAAGCGCTTCAAAACTCTCGAAATAGGCTATCTGAACTTCTGACTGGACTCGGTGCAATATCGCAACCTTCCCGTTGACCCTTTCTGGAAATATGACGCAGTCCTTGTCGTTGAGGTCGGGCCCGACTAACCCGTGCCTTTGAAAATGTACGAAATCTTGCGTTTGAGCAAGTGCGATACGTGGCCCTCGACGCGAATATGCTGTGTAGGTAACATAGAAAGTTCCGTCGAGCGGCGTTATGCGAGGGTCTTCGCAGCCGAACTCTTCCCACTCAGCGGAAGGTTCAAGGACGGGGGTCGAAGAGCGGAAGGATATCTCTGTTCCGTTCGATGTGCGCGCGTAACCCAGTCGTGAGATTTGGTTGGCGTCGACGGCCCGGTAGAGCAAATGAATCTCACCATCTAATCTGACTGCAGCAGGGTTGAATGTGCCACCTACTTCCCAACTTTGGCCCTGTTCAGGCGCAATGATGGGATTCCCTCGAAACTTGGTGAGTTTTGGCAATGACTTTCACGATGGCGGATGTTTCCCGCGAGATTTCATGCGGGGCTCAGGGTTCGCGTACATCCTCGGGCATCTGGGATAAAGCTGATGGTCGTTGCTGAGTGTGTTGTCGATGGCTTCAGCCGGCGTTCAAACGTTTGTGGAGAATAGACTGTCGGAAGACGCTTTTGTGCGTTTCAACCGGCCATCTTTCCTGTCTGCCCGTTCGGTCATAGCGGCGGTACCACATGGCCGTGCCCTGGGTCCAATATGTAGGGGGCCTTGGCTTGGGTTTAGATCTCATCTTGTGCAATTCAACCATTCCTCTACTCTAGCATCCCCTCTCTCAATAGGGAAATCGGCACCGAAGTCAGAATTAGTCTGGCAAAGTAACTTGCTTTCTGGTCCTTCTTAAGAGATGTGCCTATGATTATCTGCCGGGCTTTGACGGTCTTTTTCCGCTGGCATCATGGGGTTGCGTGGTAATCATGACTTCGCCACGGGGAGTGACTGTAGCGGTGAAAGGTTCTTTGCCGCCCTCTTCTGTCGAATAAGTTCCCTTTACCGACCAATTGCCCTTTTCGTCTGGGCCTTTTGTTTCCTCATCCACTAGGATGGAGGTTATTTTTCCATGCCGCGACCGCGTGCCGACAATGTACTTTCTGACAACGCTCCTTGCATCTTCGGGGCTGGCTATCCGCAATTCGAATCTGCTCTACCGAATTTCAAATATCGCCTCTTTTCAATATTCCTGTAAGTTCTGAACTTTGTGTGAGGCGACGTTCACAGTGGCAGTGAAGAACACATTCTTGTCGCCCGCTCTCTTCCGGTAAGTTCCTGTGACACCGAAATCGCCTTCCGTATCGGGGGACATACGACCTTCAATTGCGAAGTAATCCAAAGTCGACTTGAATCTTGTTTCCAAGTAGCCCTTGAGAAATCCAAGGGGGTCCAACGCACTCGAATTCATAGGTCCAATAATGGCGTGCGTGGTCATAATGCTGCCGGACCATTTCTCAAGGAAAACGGAGCAATTTGCGCCATTTAAGTCGCACGGCAGGGCAAATCTTCTCTCTCACATATTAGTCGGCAAGCACAAGGCGTTCGTGAATGATCGATTAGTGTCCAGCACGAAACAATGCAAGCAATGTGGCGCCCCAATTGTAGCGTTTGACCTCCTTTCTCCTTCGCCTGACATATGCCTAAGGTGTACCAGGCTGGCCACTGCCGAGAGAATGAGTTTCAGAGTAGACTGACAATATGGATGAATCAGTCTCCATTTTGGTGAGGCGTCAGTAATCCTTTCTCATATTCTACAGGTGCACACAAGTTGAAAGCGCTCCTAGTAGAGTGCCTTACACCGCGAACCAAGCCCCGAATCGATGAGACGAACGACATCGCCAAGACCGCCGGCTACGAGGTAATCGGCCAAGTCACACAACATCGCGAGTCCATTGACTCATCCTACTGCGTCGGGGAAGGGAAGATTAGCGAAATCGCCAAGACCGTTAGTGAAAAATCAATCGACGCAGTGATTTTCACTAGGCAACTCTCAGCAGGCCAAGTATTCAGAATAATGAAGAAATTGGGCGGCGATGTTCAAGTTCTCGACAGAAACCTACTCATCTTAGAAATCTTCGAAAAGCGGAGCGCGACAACTGAGGCTAAACTCCAAATCGCATTAGCCAGGTTGCGTTACACGTTCTCTTGGAGCAGGGAATCAGTTCGAATGCGCGGTATCGTAAGCGAGCAGATGGGGAGGGGTGGCCCAGGCCGTTATCCGTATGAGGCCTATGAATCCATGTCGCGAAAGCAAATCAGCAAAATCGAAGGCCAACTACGCGCCATAAGGTCCAAACAAGGGCGGCTGCGAGAGCGCCGGAGTAAATCAGGTTTCCGTATCGTAGCCCTGACAGGCTACACTCAGAGCGGCAAAACTACGTTGTTCAACAGGCTCGCATCAGAGTCGAAGGAGATAGGGCTAGGACCATTTACAACACTCTCGACATTCGCGCGAAAGGTGCCCGGAACATTGAGCAGTGAACCTAGTGCGTCGTTCATTATGATAGACTCGATTGGTTTCATCGAAGACCTCAACCCTATACTTCTGAAAGCCTTCCACACAACGTTGAATGAACTCGCAAACTCGGACCTGATCCTGCTATTCGTGGACGGTAGCGACGAAATCGAAACCGTCTATAGGAAAGTTTCAGCCTCGCATAAAGTGATGCAAAGCGAGGTCAGTGGAGTTCCGGTTCTAATCTGCCTCAACAAGGTTGACATTGTAACCCGCGAACGTTTGGATGAGGTACGTAGTGTAATCGGCAGAATCTTCGGAGCTGAAGAAATCCTGGAGGTAAGCGCTAAAACAGGGGCGAATGTTCCTGAACTCTTGCGGAAGGTCTCCGAGAGGCTCGCTAACCGTCGCAGCCTCGTGACTGAGGCTTAGGGACAGGGGTTGTGTTTTTCGGCGGGTTATGCGGGCACTTCGTAGTAGTGTCGATAACCTTTCGTGTCTTCCTCGTAATCGTACTTCTTGCGTGAACGCCGGTCAATGTACAGCCCTGATCCAAGGTGGTCTATTTGCATGCCTTTGATGAGAGCCGTTTGAGGGTCGAGGACATCCACGTAATTTCTGCCCGTAGTCGGTTTCCACTCCAAGACCGGTTGAGTCTCACTCATCTTGATGATCTTAAGAAAACCCCGCGGCGAACGATTTTCTGCATGGCCGCCTGAGCATTTGAAATTCTCCGAGTCCATGAACTCACTGAACTTATCATATGATCCTGTGAATTCGAATTTGGCGCCACATTTTTGGCAAATGCATTGAAAAACGCGAATTGACATGGGCTATTATAGTCGCCGCAGCTAATAGAGGTCTCTATTGAGCACACATTTACGGAGTCTGATAGCAAAATGAGCGTTTTTTCCGCTCTTGCTGTGACTTGAATTCGAGCAAATCATAAGTGTACGCGTTCACAAGTTTTGTGCCCGATTACCTTGAAATCAAAATTCTTGTACGTTGGAATCAGGGTCAAGGATCTGCAGAAATCCTCGGATTTCTATTCGAAGCTACTTGGTATGCAAGTGAAGGGTAGGAGCAAGGTAGAGCAAACCAAAGGTGAAACCGTCGGGCTGGAAAGCGAGGGCTTCACGCTTGAATTGAACTACTACGAAAAGGAGAGCCCATACTACAAGGAGTACGTGGTCGGAGAGGGGTTGGACCATTTGGCCTTCAACGTGGAGAACTTGGACAAGGCTTTGGAGGAAGCCCGGGCAGCAGGTTATCGGGTCATTTCGGAAATGAAATCCAACGGAAGCCGCTGGGCCTATGTGGAAGACCCAAATGGAATATGGATCGAGCTCTTCTAAGACAAGAGCCTGCAGGAATTTGACTACCCATCAATAACCGTAAACTAACGATTTCAAACATGCAAACCGTACCGTAATCACTAATTGCTGTACCTTCTACAAAACGCGCAGAACCATCGACCATACGACCGTTGGAGGCATCCTCCACACACCTGACATTTCGGGCATTTTGCATTCGGATACACCAACATCGACCTCTAAGGGCTCTTCTAGGTTGGAATCCAGAACGTTGTGAATTGCGTCCTCAAAAAGATTGCCAACGCGAGTATCGAGGTGAGGGAGAAGGTGGCGGCATAGTCTAGGGGTTTGAAGTGCACCGTTCTGTACCAAGTCCGATTCTCCTTGGACCCGAAAGCGCGAAGTTCCATTGCGTCTGCTATGTCGTATATGGATAGCATTGCGTTGATGGCAACGGGAACAAGAAGTGGTACCGTCTTGAGGATCCGGGCGAATATTCCTCCCCTAGTTTTGACTTTAAACCCGCGAGCCATCTGCGCATTCATAGTAGTCTCAAACTCCTCCACGTATACTGGTAGGTAGCGCAATGCAAGTTCGACCACGAAAGCCCCCTTGTATGGGACGCCAATCTTGGCAAGTGCCGGGGCGTAGAGCGTCGGGTCGGTTGTCATAATAACACAAATCGAAACGATCGCCAAGGATAGTAGGCGCATCAACGATGCCAATGCAAACACGACTCCCTCTAGGCTGAGGGTGAACAGCCAAAAGCTCGCGATCACGTGGGGGTGAGGGACAGTTGGGCGGGTGAAAGTTACGAGGGCGTTAATTGTGGAAATGAAGACGATGACGGTGAATAGGAATTTCCATGTGGACTTGGTTTCTTTGAATGGTATCCTCGCTGATAGGTAGAGCAGGATGGAAGCTGTGACGGGAAAGACTAGGATTCTGATGTCTAGGAAAGCAACTTCCGTGAAAACGAAAAGAATCAGAAGTAGGAATTTGGTTCTCGGGTCCAATCGGTGCAGTAGAGTGTTTCCCGGAAAGTACTTGATCTGAATCATTTCAGGTTGCTGTCAAACTCTTCTTGCGCGCCCTGCCGTTGCGCTGGCGTATGCGTAGAGCAATATCGGTGTCAGGATTATTCCGTTCACCAGGTTTGTTACGCCCGCCGCCACGAATTCAGCGTATGCAGCCTCCATAGTGTTGAGGCCTATTTGGAATATGTAGTCCGTCATTGAAGCAAAACCCATTCCGACGACGGCTCCGATAGCAGCCAGAACGGCGGCAGCTGTGAGCCCTTTGACTTTGCCCCAGTCGGTTCGTTTGATGATGAAGTAGGCTATCCCTGGTACGGCACCCATGAGGCCGTTGCCAATGTCCCAGTTCCAGAAGAATCCGCCGAAAGAAATCGCGTCCGACAAAATGTTACCCAGTAAACCTGCGACGAACCCCGTGATTGGCCCAAAAACGAAGCCGAAGAGCATCGGTATGGCCACAGTGGGCCTCACAGATACCAGCCAGACCCCTGGAACCGTAATTGCATTGAACGGTATCGTTAGAGCAGCGTAGAGTGCAGTGCCGACAGCCATTGCGACAATTTGTTTCGCTGAGAACAGAGATTCTTTGAGTCCTTGCTTGCTCAACTTCTAATTCGCCAACCGGACCCTTCTTCTTAATTACTATTAATCTCTTTTCAGCGGCTTATATGCGATGCCTGTAAGAGTTCCGCCAAAGTCAAGACGGCTTTTCCATCTGTTGCTTTTCGTGAAAGTTCGATCAACGATGTTTCTCGTATAGCACCTTGACTGAGGATCGCTGGATTCGCGAGGACGGTTCGAGTGGGCCCGTCTGCAATGATTCGGCCGTTGCTAAGGACGATTGCGCGGTCTGTGTATTCGATTGCCAGGTCAGGGTCATGAGTTATGACGATATAGGATGCTATTCGGTCCCTCAATGATGCAATGAAATCCATGAAGCTTGTATAACTCCTATGGTCTTGCCCGGCAGTTGGTTCATCCAATATGACGCATTTGGGTTGCATCGTCAACACTGAGGCGACGCAGATGCGCTTCTTCTCTCCGAAACTGGACGCAAATGGTGAGTTGTCCAAAAGATGCATAATCGAGCAATGCCTCGCGGTTTCAGGGAGTATCTTGGAAATCTCATCGGGCTCTAACCCAATGTTCTCCGGCCCGAATTTCAGCTCGGCGCGAACGGTTTTTGCGAATATCATGCTGAAGGGGCTTTGGAAGACCAAACAGATTGTCCGTGCGATTTCCGATATCGACAGTGTTTTTGTTTCTTTTCCTCTCACAAGTATTTGGCCCGAGGTCGGCTTGAGAATTCCCACCAGGCTCATGGCGAGTGTAGACTTCCCAGCCCCATTGTTACCGAGGAGCGCGATCCGTTCACCCTCTCGGATGGTTAAGGAGACATTGTTGAGAGCCTTGATTCCTCCGGGGTACTCAAAGCTCACATCTTGGAGGCGAACGAGCTCTTCACCCAATTCTTGAGATGCAACCGAAGGCCTCGTTCTTTGCAGCTGAATGCTCGTGGTGATCATCTGTGGCAGGCGAACGAAATACTCAGCCGGGACTTTCAGCGTATCCGCGAAGTTCGTTAGGATGGCCGGATCGTCGCTGTCGGCGACAACGCGACCCCGGTCAATTACTAGAATCCTAGACGGGTCTGCACGAAGGACCTCCTCTGTTCGGTGTTCGGCGACAATTATCGTTTTTCCAGAGGCCTGAAGCTCTTCGAAGAGTCCTTGCATTAACCTGACGCCATTGGAATCAAGGTTTGCCAGGGGCTCGTCGAACAGTAATATGTTCGGCTCCATGGCCAAGATGTCGGCTATGGCAAGTTTCTGTTTCTCACCCCCAGACAATGCGAAGAGAGATCTTTCACGCAAGTGCAAGATGCCCACCGATTGCAGGCCGTGTGTGACCCGTTGCTCAATCTCGCGTCTCGGCAAGGCTAGGTTACCAGGCCCGAAGGCCACATCATCTTCAACGATAGAGGAAACGAATTGCTTGTCTGATTCCTGCAATACCGTTCCGACGACAAGCGAGAGGTCGAGGAATCGACTGCTGGAAATAGGTTGGCCTCTGACCTTGACTTCTCCCGAGTAATCACCTACGTAACGGTGTGGAATTAACCCGTTGATGCATTTCAGGAGAGTGGATTTGCCCGATCCGCTTGCGCCCGCTAGGAGCACAAATTCTTGACTGTCCACAGTTAGGTTGATCTGTTCAAGAGCTGGGTCTTTTCGGTTTTCATAGACGAAAGTCAGGTTGTTGATTTCAACTTCACGCAAGACTATTCCAACACTGATTCACTGTTGATGACTTAATGATGACGTTGAATCGAAATAGACATGTGGGTATTGAATAGCTCGTATGCTGGCAGACGCATTAGCGAGATTGAGGCGGAATTGAGGTAAGTTGACGTGCCTTTGGAGCTTTTACTTGCTCGGGTGCGATGAACTTGTTCGTCTGTGTGACTCAGATGTCTAAAAGTTGAATGAGTCCGTGTCTCAGACTATCAGTCTAAGCTGTCTGACTAGCGATAGGTAATCGCCTGAGGCAACGTACAAGATGGCAATTAGTAGCGGCAAATGCTTCTCGACTTGGTGTTTTGACAGACTCATTCGCACATCTCCATTATGTAGTTGTGTAGCACACTCCCACACATATAAACCTGCACCCGGACCCTGGCACAAACGCGGCCAAACGCAAAACCCAAGCTCCATCCACATTTCATCGAACATTGTAAGAACCTCGGGCAATAGAAGGGGGAACAGGTTAGGAGTTGAGCTCGTTGGGAGTCGAGGCAGTTGCCCCGACCAGAATGGACCTGGCCGGCGGAACCCTGGACATATTTCCATTGAACTTATTTCAAGGGTTCGGGTTGACCATCAACGCTTCCATAAACCTCAACGCAACCGCACGAGCATGGAAAAGAAAAGACAAGAGAATCGTAATCAGATCCAAAGACCTCAACGTCACCGAGTCATACTCAAACTCTGAGAACCTCACACAATCAGGGCCGCTGGCTCTCCTGAAGAACGTTGTAAGAAACTTTCAACCTCAGGTGGGCCTCAACCTGGAAACATCCTGCAAGGCCCCTCTAGGCTCTGGGCTGGGTGGGTCATCAGCCCTAGCCGTCGCTACGGTTGGAGCTTTGAGCAAGCTCCTTGGCCGCAAGCGCTCTCTGATGGGCCTCGTCGAACTCGCCTTCAACTCGGAGGTTCAAACGATCATGAACCCCACAGGCCAACAAGACCACCTTGCAGCCGCATATGGTGGCGTCAAGGCTCTGTGGTTCAAACCTCAAGGGCTCTACGTGGAGAAACTCAGCCTATCGAACATGTTCAAATCAGAATTGGAGGAGAACTTGGTTCTAACCTATGTTGGCGAATCTCGTTCGTCTTCCATGACCAACTGGCACATCTTCAGAAACTACATTGAACGCGACCGCTCCGCAATCAAAGCACTAGGGTCCATCAAGAACATCGCACTGAAAATGCTGGACGCACTTCGTGACGAAGACATGGAAGAAGTTTCACGATTGCTCAACCTTGAGTGGCATAACAGACGACGACTGTCCCCCAAAATTGAAACAGCGAAAATGAAACGAATAATCGCACAAGCCCTGAAAGCTGGGGGTTCAGCTGCGAAAGGCTGCGGTGCTGCAGGAGGGGGGTCAATTATGGTTTTGGTGCGAGATGGAAAGAGGCGCCAGGTTGAGGACGCGATCACCAAGCAAGGCGGAGCAATTCTGCAGTACAGGTTCTCTGAAGGCGGTTTGAGAATTAGAACAATCCACTGATTACCTTTCTCGTAGCTCGAGAATTGTTTGGCCTTAAGAGCACGAAACTGCAACGCAAAATGATGACCACTGTAGCGAAAATTGCGACGCATGAAATCCTCGGCCGCAGTAGATGCGACACCATATTAGATATACTGAGCAAATGTCAGGACATATTGGGCGTCCGAAGATTTGAAGATCACTCGCGTTGAAATCATTCCGCTAAAAATACCACTTAGAATTCCGTTTGCCACTTCTAGAGCTATCCAGAAAGACACTCGACCCGTCTTGGTCAAGTTACACACTGATAGCGACATTGTCGGAATCGGGGAGTGCGATCCCAAACCCCACATAACTGGAGAAACACAAGCCTCCGTCCTAGCAGTAATTCGAGACTACTTGGCACCCGCGCTGACGGGCTATGAATTCTCGGAGGCCGTTGATATGGATAGGATTTGTGTGCGTATGGATGAGGTGTTGATTTCCAACCCTTCAGCGAAGGCCGGAATTGATATTGCCGCCCATGACGCATTGGGCAAGTTGAAGGGTGTTCCGGTTCATTCGATTCTTGGCCAGAAACAGAGGGAAGCCCTTACGAGCCTTGGTTTTAGTGACCTCGGTTCCGTCCGGGACGCTTCGGAAGAAGCTGAGCGTCATGTACACGGTGGGTGCACCAGTTACAAGATCAAAGTCGCGCGAAACTGGCCTTCTGACATGGAGCGCATCGCAGCGGTAAGGCGAATCATTGGGCCGAACATGGAACTCATCATTGACCCGAATCAAGCTTGGATAGTTGAGGAATCCATCAAAATACTCCTTGAGTTCGGCAGCGACTTCGCCGCATGCGAACAACCAGTCCCGTGGGATGATAGGGTAGGTTTGGCGAGGATCGCGATTGCAGTAGACGCCCCAATCATGGCCGATGAAGCCGTTTGGTCTCCGTCCGATGCCTCCGCCGTCATTCACCTGAAAGCCGCAGATATGGTCAACATCAAGCACCTCAAAAGCGGCGGGCTTCACCGAGCAATGCAAATCGCTAAGGTTCTCCAGACCGCGGGCGTCCCCTGTATGATTGGGAGCACTGTGGAGACCGGAATCAGCGCCGCGGCCAGCATTCACCTTGCAACCGCCTGCCCAGGGCTGAAGTACTTGGATGTTGCACCACCAACCGAATTCATCCTAGAAGACGTGGTGGATGGCCTTGCGTGGGAAGGCTCGAAAGTCAAACCGAACGACACCCCCGGCCTCGGCGTGACCTTGAAAGACGAGGTCGTAGCGAAGTACACCATTTCATAAGAACTTCCAGGTCATCTAACCTAGGCCGCATAATCGGATCTCCTCGCTTTTCAGGTCCCATGTGCACAAATCATAAGGTCAACGAGACCGTTTCCCAAGCTCTACCTGTACTCGGTCGGTTGAAAGATGGAAATCTCCACATTGGAAGCTATCAAAACCCTGCGAAGCATGCGGCGGCTCAAACCTGACCCCGTGGAACCTGAGAAGGTTCAAACGATATTGGAGGCGGCTGGCAAGGCGCCTTCGGGTGGAAACTCACAACCTTGGGAGTTCATCGTGGTCAAAGACCACCTCATCAAACAACAGCTTCGAAACCTAACTGTGAAGGGGCTTGAAGTTTATGCCAAATCGAACCTACGGATTCCCAAGGAGGCAGTTGCCGAATTCCTTGACCCTGGCAATCCAGTTGCATGGCTGGCATTGAACACGGATAATGTTCCCGTGTTAATATTGGCCTGTTTGAACGCGAAGCGCGCGAAACGGCTTTCCGATGAATGGGCGTGGTTGGAGGAGCAGTCAAACTGGGCCTCCGTCTTTCCCGCCGTTCAAAACCTCCTCCTAGCCGCCAGAGCTCTCGGCCTGGGCACAGCCGTCTCCATTTTCCCTCTATTCCAAATGGCCGAACTGAAAGAAGTTCTCCATCTACCGGAATATGTGAAACCGGGGATTCTTGTTTACATTGGCTATCCTATCGGCAGGTTCAGTGAACCCAAACGGTCACCAATTGAGAATTTCATCCACGAGAACAATTGGTAGCCACTATTCTGCGGGATCATGTAATTGAACACGCCAGTTCGTTCCCTTAATGGAATTGCCTACTGGGTCATCGAGAACCCTGAAGCAATTCGTGAATTCATCACCACTCAGGTTCGAAGGGAGTGGGAACAGGACATTAGGGACATGCCCGACGACCCGGCGAGAGAACCTTGGCTGTCGACCCTGCATCAACGAAAGTGGAAACTGGAAATCGTGCGCATTGACGAACCCAAAACGGATCCCACAATGATGAATTTCGTTAATCCAAAGACAGGTTATAACTTCCCCGAACGGCTCAAGCAGCGTAGGATGGAGATGCGAAAGTCCATCGAGAAATATGGAATCGTCATATGGCCAATTATCTTAAGAAAAGAGGACATGCAAGTTCTTGACGGCTACTGCAGATTCACTACACTAAAGGAGATCGGTGTTACTAAGCTCTACGCGTACGTTGGGTCTCTCTGACTGATACGTGCATTGGCCCGCGCTGTGCGAGTTTCAGTTAGTGAAATACTGGCTTAACCGACGCTGATACATCTCGTTTCGGATCAGCCTACTGTTCTTGGCCCAGGTCTCCGGCCGTATCAGAAATTCCTTACACGAGAATTGAAACGCCTGCTCGAATGTGTCAAAAACCGATGGCTTCATCCTGAATGCTGCGCGGACACTCTCTCTTACGTTCCAAACGCCCACCGGCAAAATGTAACCAGGTCTGATCTCGCGGAGGACCAGAGCGGCCGCTTGTCGTTGCATTTTTTGAAGCGCCTCGTTAACAGCCAACCTTGTTGAGTAGTAGCATCCGCCAATGGACGCATATTTGGTTCGGCCCTCGTAGGGTTCATGATCGCCCATCATGGCTGGTATGGTTCCGGTTTCGTTCCAGGTTGTTCCGGGGAACCATGCCTCGATGCATTCGTACTCCCAGTTCCGCGGTGAGAGGATCGCAACGTAAACGTTGTCAAGATAGTGGTATTTGTACACTTGGAACTTGTCTATTGGCGGGTATCGCCTTACAGATTCCAAGAGATGCTTCGACAGGGTATCATCTACGGCTGTGATGCTCCAACGTGTCGGGACGATTTTTCGTTGGTCTTGGACTCCGAGCATGCCTAGGCTGAGGATGCGTTGAATCCGCGATACCTCCACCCCATCATGGTACATGTCGTACATTCCATCCGCAGCCAACTCATCCGCATCATAGTACACAGCCTCAATCTTGCGCTCCCCAGTGCTGGGGGAGATTCGCATATTCTCGATCAGTGCGGAGGGGCCGAAGGGCTGGGTGTCCTCACTTAGCGACACAGCCATTCGAGGCTTCTTTCTGAACTTGGCATCCACATCTACCGAGGCGGAAGACAGCGCAAGGTCGTGGATATCGAGTAAGTATTTGGATGGGTCAGCGGCGTCATGAACCTCAACTAATGATTTTCCGCGAATCAAACTGAACCTATAATCAATAATGGTCTGAATGCTCTTTCCAAGCCAGAGTTCAGGCATGTCTAGGATTTGCGTATCCCCTTTCGTTGCCGGAATCAGCGGGCCCAAGTACACCTTCGGGTACCCAATATGCCCAACGAAGGCGCCGGGCGGGCTGGACCCGTCAATCTGGTCTGAACGTAGGTCTGGAAGGTGAGTTACAAGAGATTTCGCTTTCGCAAGGATTGGGCAGCTGCTTTTACCGCAGAGCATGCGGCCACCGCGGCACTCCATACACATTGTTGATGAAGTGGTCTGAATGAATGCTAGGCTCTCAGCATTTTTAACCGGGTCTAGACCAGTGCGCCTCTGAATCCATTCGAGGTCTTGCAGCGAGCTCAAGTCCACCAAAACAACACGGAATTACAGGTCAATCTAATCAGCCAGAGAGGCATATGAAACTAATGCAGCCGCGCGCCCCTTTCATACCTTAGACTTTATTATCGGTAACCATCTCAAAGTATATTGGTTTTGGGTAAACTTGTTTCGCGTTTCATCCCATGAGTTCGATGGCGTCTGGTTCGCCGCTGCATTGAACGAGAACAATCGATTAGTTGCCTGCGCCTTTTCAGACGAGAGCCAAGCCAAGGCAGAAAAAGCTGTAAGCAGTTCATTCCCGAAGACCGGCATCACAAGAGAAAGCTCACCGAACCTATCCCAGCTTGAGCAACTCTACAAGCTATACAGGGGTGAAGGCAGCGTCGGACTGGATTCAGTGAACTTTTCAAATGTTTCAGATTTCCGGAAAATGGTGTATCTCCTTCTCCATCAAATCCCACGGGGAAAGGTCACGACGTATGGAGCGCTGGCGAAGAAGCTGGGCAGGCCTCAAGCCGCTCGGGCAATTGGCACCGCGGTTGCCACGAACCCGTTCTCACTAGTCATTCCCTGCCACCGGGTTGTCACGTCCACTCTCGAGATCTTAAACTATGGAATGCCCGGCCGAAAGCCCTCAGAGGGAGCTTACATGAAACACCGGCTTCTAGAACATGAAGGCGTCGAGTTTCAAGGGAAGAAAGTCTCAACGACTTCTCTGTGGGTTCCCAGCTAATGCAGTCCCGAAAGAAACGGTATAGCAAACTGCAGTTGTAGAATAGGGCATTGCGGTCCCAGGATTTGCCAAGGCCTAGCCAACATTCAACGGCGGTCGTGGACGCCACTTAATAGTGGGCTTAACAAAGCCCTCGCAACGAGAAGGCACGTTCAGGGTATCCTCCTTTGGACCGAAACAAGCACCGTGGCTTAATGATTGGGCGCTATCAGCCCTTTCACTTAGGCCATCTGCATTCTACTCAACATATTCTCGAGAAAATCTCGGAGGTCATCATTGCAATTGGGAGTGCTCAGTTCAGCCATACCCTACACAACCCCTTCACCGCTGGCGAGCGAATTACAATGATTCGCTTGGCGCTAGACGAAGCGAAAATAGACGCATCGAAATACTACCTCATACCAATCCGCGACCTAAGGATTCACGACTTATGGGTCTCACATCTAGTCTCACAGACGCCGAGATTCGAGGTCGTGTTCTCGAATGAGCCTGTTACGACTAGGTTGTTTAAGGAGGCCGGGTTCAGAGTGGAACCCATTCCATTCTTTGATCGTGAAACCTATTCTGCCACGGAAATTCGAGAACGTGTCGTCCAAGGCAAGAGTTGGGAGCAACTTGTTCCACCCTCCACAGCGGCTTACATCAAGAGCATATTTGGTGACGAGCGACTGCGGGAGCTTGCCTTGAGCGACGAACCTAAGCACCAACAACGCGAACACCAACCCCACTTCTAGCGCCAACCCTCTTTGCGGCATTTCCCTTTAGGCAAACAACTTCAACGAACCCATGGCTACTAACAAGAAAACCCAACTCTCTTCCAATTAGGTCCGAATAGGTTCTGACATATCGGCAGGAGATCCTGCGCCTACCAATGGTAACGGCAATCCGTTCACCAAAGGCTAAGTTCAGTTTCGTGATGTGCTCAGGCTTCAGATTCGTCACAATGTTTCCGAATCCGTCAACGTAGATGACCTCGGCAATCGCCCGTCCGCGTTCGACCTTAGGCTCAGTAAACGCTGCTTTCACATAATCCGAAATCTCTTCCCCACAATCCTTCGGTGCAGTTCCGCACGCCACATGTGCTGCAACAGGAGCGAAAACGTCCCGGCCGTGAAATGTCGCCGAAACGTCAGCACTCATGAGGGTTCTATTTGTTAGTTCATAGACGTGGAGAATGCCTTCAGATTGGGCTGCGGGTATCAGCAACCCGTTGTCGGGGCCGACAAATAGGCTTCGCTGCCCGTCAACAAGGATTGGGCGACGATTGCCGCCCACACCGGGGTCCACGACCGCTACGTGTATTGTTCCACTTGGGAAATGTGGCGCTGCGCTGGCCAGTAGAAATGAACCCATTCTAACATTGAACTTGTCGACTTGATGGCTGATGTCGACAATTCTCACCTCAGGGCATATGCCTAGAATGACCGCTTTCATTTCTGCTACGAATGGGTCTGCCAAGCCGAAATCGGTTAGCAAACTGAGTATACGCAAGAGTTCATCGACGGGTTCTACTTGCTTTCGCCTTTTAACAATCCCTGTTGCGATAGTGTTTTCGTGTCGGCTCTCTTCGGCCAGATGACCAAAGGGAGATTAGCAACTCAATTAGAATCGCAAAGTCGACGCGCTTTACTGGGGCTGTTTAGCATTGCAGAATGGGCATGTTGCGGTTCCGATAGTCAGTTGAGCTCCACATTGAACGCAGTACCTAACCTGTCTCGGTGCAACTGGGGTGGAGGGAGACCATGGTTCAGGTCGCTGAAGAATGGAGCCTAAGCTAAGGTCCTGCCTCATTTGGATTGAGCGCATCAAGTCTCCGCGGGTGACGATTCCAAGCAAATGCCCGTTGTCGGTTACGAGAAGTCGCCCCAATCTCTCGCGTGCCATCTTGTGCATGACATCTAAAGCTGATACTGTTGGCTTGACCGTGATCTTGGGGTCTAAGGGAAGCATTACTTGCCTAGCCGTTTCTGTTGTTCGTGCCTCCTTCGGAACCGACCGGACGCTCTGCAACGTCAACAGGCCCAAGATTTGTCCATCTTGAATCACCGGATAGCCTCCGTGAGGTTGGACGAGGAAGTAGTCGGTTATCAACTGCTGCACAGTCAAGTCAGATGGAACGCTGAGCACGTTTCGTGTCATGATTTCACCAACCATCACACCTGCCAGAGCTTCGCCCATAATCGTTTGTTTCAGACTGGTTTCGGCTCCGGATCTGATGAACCAACCCAAAACGACTATCCATAGTCCATCAACAAAGTCTCCAAAGATTATCGCGGCGAAACCACCAAACATCATCAGTAGTGAGAATACTTCGCTGACCCTAGTAGCGTTTCTCGTGGATCGGATCAGGTTACCCGATCGCTTCCAGAGGGTTCCCCGAAACACTCTGCCGCCGTCGAGTGGGAAAGCTGGAAGTAGATTGAAACCTCCTAGTACTGCGTTGATTAGTGCACCATATCCGAGCGTAGCCGTTATTGCCACAGGAGCTTTGGCGAGACTGAGGAGATACCAAAACGCGGCCAGCACGGCTGCGATTAGGAAGCTCATCAGCGGGCCAGCTGCAGCCATTCTGACTTCCAATCCTGGGTCTTGGGGTTCCTCAGTCATTTCTGAAACGCCACCGAAGAAGAACAACGTAATTCTCGCGATGGGGAGTCCATTCTTCTTGGCTATGTAGGAGTGGGACAGCTCATGGACTAGCACCGATGCGAATAGTATTACGGCGGACGCGATGCCAATCGCCCAATAAGTCATCGCACTGAGCCCTGGATACTGGTGGGGCATATACCCGTAGGCCAGAGACCACGCAATCAGAATGAAAACTAACCAGAGAGTGTAGTGTATCCTGACCGGTATCCCCATAATTTTGCCAAGCTTAACCGACACTGGAGACCACACCTGTCAGTACTCTAGCGGCGACCCTATTGTGGCTGTGCTCAGACGTTATTCTCCACGTAGTCATATAATAGATTCATCTTCCGCTTCAAGTGGCTACCGCATCTTCTGGGTTTGAATGTCACATGAGAGAGTACTGAGAAAAGGTTTTCAGTGAATAACTTCTCCACGCATCAAAACTGGGGATTCACAAATGGAAACTAAGCAATTGATAATGTTGCCCGGGCCGACGAACATTCCAACAAGGGTAGCCGCCGCTATGCTTCGTCCGATCATCAACCACCGCGGACCCGAATTTCACGAACTGCACGCTCGAATAGTTGACAACGCCAAGTACGTCTTTGGAACAAAGAACGACCTATTCGTGCTTTCCGCCTCAGGAACGGGCGGGGTGGAATGCGCAGTCCGAAACATCTGCAATCCAGGCGCAAAGATCATTGTTCCTGTTAACGGTGTGTTCAGCCAACGTTTCCTTGAAGCAGTGAACCTGTTGGGCGGGAAAGGTATCGAGATTCCTGTTGAATGGGGAAACGCAGTCACCGTCAGTCAAGTTGAAGAAGCTCTCAAGAAGAATTCCCCTGTAACCGCTGTCGCAATAATCTACAACGAAACATCAACAGGTGTAACTACCCCAAACCTGAAAGAAATCGGTGAACTCTGCAGAAAGTACGGCGCGCTCTTCTTGGTCGATGCGATTTCAATTCAGGGAGGTGTTGAGCTTCCCGTCGACGAGTGGGGAGTAGACATTTGCATTACCGGGAGCCAGAAATGCTTGATGACCCCACCGGGGTTGGCAATCATATCAGTGAGCCCGAAGGCGTGGGAGGTAATCAAGAAGACTCCGCGTTCATACTACTTCGACCTTCAAATTTGCAAGGAATTCTGGGACGGCAAGAAGGAAACACCATACACACCAGCAGTGAATCTCTTCTTCGCTCTTGATGAAGCTCTGCAAATGATCCGCCAAGAAGGGCTTGAAGCTCGCTTTAAACGGCACAAAACCTGTGCCGACGCGACGTACGCGGCAGTCGAAGCCATGGGATTGGAGCTCTTCGCACGCAAAGAAGTCCGCTCTAACACCGTCGTAGCGATCAAGTACCCTAAAGGCATAGACGACAAGAAATTCAGAGGAGCACTGAATTCCAAGTTCCGCCTCGTGGTTGCGGGTGGCATGGGGAAAACCCATGGCCAGCTATTCCGAATCGGTGTAATGGGAACCGTATCACAATTCGAAATCCTTGCAACCGCAACAGCTATCGAATCCGTCCTATTGGAGCAAGGACACAGACTGAAGAACGGGGAAGCCGTAGCATCAGCTAGAGAAGTCTTCGCGAAAACACAGTAGCTGTGTGCATTGCATCTATTGATTTGACAGAGTGAAAATCACAGACCTGTCACTCATCTCTAGTTTTGGTGAAACGCCGATTTGCTCCAACATTGCGCTGATGTAGTGCACTAGGAATATGGACCAGTTCAAGCCATAATCATGGATGAGCGTGACCACATGGCCATGTGGGTCGAAGGTTTCGCTAAACTCGAAAAGTTGGGCATATGTTGCCAAAGATCTCACGTGATTGATTAGAGAACCAAGGTCAATCTTTCCGTGCTTCGCTGTCACAAATGCTTGGGGAATGCTGCTGCCCGCGGATTTGGCGACTTCAATGAGTTGGTCGACATTAGTCGCTGAGAGTAGGCCTCTGAAGGGAGCGCTGCTTATTTTCACAGTATTGATTTTGCGTGCAAAGCGGTCGAATTCAGCGTACTGCTTGAGAATTTGGTTCACAAGCGTGTTTGGGCTTACGCTGAGAGAGGCCGCTTCTGCCTCGACTGCCCGAAGCGCGGACTCATCTATTCTGAATGACTTGGGCACGGTCTTGGCTGTTTTCGAAGGAGGCATGGCTATTCGGAAAGAGCATGATTGGGTGATTGGTTGTTAATGTTGCGGCTCGTGACTTTCGAAATCCACGGAGCGGAATATCCGAGTCGAACGAAGTCTTAGATACTATTACGAAGTAGGTATAACGGGTGATTGAGATATGGCGGTTGATCCGGTCTGTAGAATGAACGTCTCTGAAAGCCAAGCGAAGTACACAAGTGTCCGCGATGGTGCAAAGTACTACTTCTGCTCGGCGGCCTGTAAGCAGGAGTTTGACAAGAACCCCACCAAGTACAGCTGAACTCAACTCCGCCGAGTATGGCAGGGGCAGAACCAGCAAGCGCAATGGGCACAGCAGACTGTGGTTCAGACGAGTTCTCCAATTTCGCTCGACCAGGCGAAATCTATCGCTCAGCAATACTTAGCGTCAACACAGAACCCAAACTTAGCAATCAAGGAAATCATGGAATTCCAGAACAACTTCTACGTTATCTACTATGAGAAAGACACAGGAATCGGCGCGTTTGAGATGCTTATCTGGAAGCAGGTTCCACAATCGGGTATGGGCGGTGGCATAATGGGCAACCGCATTGGCACCGGGGTCATGATGCCTGAACCTGGCCCTAACATGATGTGGAACACAAAGTACAGCCCGATGGCAAGCGGCATGATGGGTTACGCGAAGCAAAAATCATCAACCATGACCGTCAACGAGAACAAAGCTGAGCAGCTTGCGCAAACCTTTCTTGACGCGCACTTCCAAGGCGCAAGAACTGAGATGGCTACACAGTTCTACGGATATTACACCTTTGACTTCACAGTCAACGGAAAAGTCGCTGGCATGTTGAGTGTCAACGGCTACACGGGTCAAGTGTGGTACCACTCCTGGCATGGCGCGTTCGTACAAGAGGTTGAGTTCAACTGATCTTTGGAGGTGACAAGTAAGAAATGACAGAGGAAAAGCCAACGGCCGCCTTTGTGTTGTCCTTGGTCGCGGGCATCTTCATCCTTCTGGGTGGAGGAATGATGTCTATGCTCGGATCGTTCATGGGGCAGTATGGGTTCGGAATGATGGGCGGTTATGGTGGTTTCGGCGGTATGATGGGTTACGGCCGGTACCCTTTCGGCGTGATGGGCGCGGCATTCGGCGTACTGGGTGTCTTAGGCCTTGTATTTGGGGTCATAGTGATAATCAGCGCATTGATGCTGAACAAGAAGCCTGCAGAGCACTCAACTTGGGGCACCGTCATCGTAGTGTTCTCGGTCCTAAGCATATTCGGAAGTGCAATGGGCGGATTCGGAGTCGGACTCATACTAGGCCTAATCGGAGGCATTTTAGGGATAACCTGGAAGCCACCCGAAGCAAAGACTTAGTGGACGGCGTCACTTTGAGGGACTCGCGGCCCCTCAACTCCCTTTTCTCAAGCTTGAACGATCGTGACGTCCTCTTCAAGTTCAACTCTTCAAGCATTGTTTCTGAGGTCTCTGCTGAAAGATTAATCTAGAGCGGTCAAATCTTACGTTCGCCTTCAAAGATCAAGGTGCTATTGATTGCCCCTCAAAAACGGCGACTTCATCCTCCTAAACTACACGCTGAAAGTGAAAGAAACTGGAGAAACCGTCGGGACAACGCTGGAGAATGTGGCAAAGGAAACGAAACTGTACCACGGGGAAGAACGGTATGAACCATTCTTCGTTGTCATCGGAGAAGGATGGGTACCTAAAGGACTAGACGAGTCCTTGACGAGTTTCGAAATCGGCAAGGCTAAGACGGTGGAACTGCCCCCCGAAAAGGCTTACGGAGCTCGTGACCCAAAGAAAGTCAGGTTGGTTCCGCTTCGCAAGTTCACTGCTGATGGCATGACTCCGGTTCCTGGTTTGCAGGTGAACATAGACGGTAAGGTAGCCCAGGTACGCGCAGTCGGCGCTGGCAGAGTTCAGGTCGATTACAATAATCCCTTCGCCGGTAAGACCCTCATCTATGATGCGACGGTGGAGAAGGTTATCGAGACCGACGAAGACAAAGTGAAGAATTTACTGCACAAACGGCTTTCATCTGTCGAACAGCAGAAGTTCAACGTCAAGATTTCGGACGGGAAGTTGGAGGCTGAGATTCCGGAGGAAGCTTTCTTCCTTGAAGGACTCCAAGTGGCTAAACGTACCATAACCGCTGATGTGGAGAAGTTCTTCTCGAGCATTCAAACCGTAACCTTCTTGGAAAACTTCAAGAAGCCAGCTCCGTCTCCTCCGCCTGCAGCCCCTGAAGCTGCCGCTGCCACCACTGCGACTACGCCCGCAGCGCCCAGCCCATCCGCTTAGATTCAGAGTCAGCATTCATGCTAAACTCAGCACGCTTGCTAAGAAGCTAGACTTTGAGCTCTTCACTGAGGGAAACGGTTACCGGATCCTTCTGAAGCGGTTCATGGTATGCGTTTGCCAGGCGTATCCGCGGAGTCTCTTGGACGCTCCGAAACCGCAGGCGGAGCAACGTTTCCACCTTATGTGATAGGAGTGCCGGCCGCAACGTCTGCATCTAATATGGGTCTTTGAGCGTCCTCGTCTTCCGAAGGATGCTGTACCCTTAGTCATCGCGTCACTCCTCGAGAAGTAGTTATTCTACCTTGAATTTTACCTCTTAGGTGGAGGCGAGACGAGCACCACATTGTCGCCTCTAACGATGATTGTGCCAATATTTCGTGCGTTGTCGGGGTTCGAAACGTCTTCAGCGTCCTCCAGCACCAGGTTCATGTGTTGGTCGTAGCTGTAGAGTTTCCCCCGTATCGTACGACTACCTTTCAGTTCCACGAGAACGATTTTGCTTAGGCTCTCTTGGAAGATCTTGTCGGCGACTGCAGACATTGTTCTTTCTGACCTGATTTTGAAAGCAGTTTCACCGTAAAGGAAAGGCCTCCAAATTAAAGCTTAGGCTGGCCAAGAAATGCCTCCGGTTGCTTTGTCCCACACCTCACCTTCCTTGCCAGGAAGGTGAATTATGTTCGACGAGAAACGTGACGTTAATAATCCGAAATGCTGGGGTAATCGACTGAAGGGCCTTGCCTGCACGACGACATTTGAAGGACAGTGAGGCTAGACAGGTCATAAGGGAATTCGCAGAATGGTACCCGCGGGCCGAGCAGAAGCTGAAGGCAGCTGAGAGATTCGAGGAACTCGTTGTTGAGGGGGGGTCGGTGTTTTTCGTTGATGAGAAACCGTTGATTCTCCGCACAAAGGTACGCCTTCTTCCTTCATTGAAGTTCGATGAGTTAGTGGGTTCTCTGCCGAGAATCGTAGTCGATATGGGTGCTGTCCCTCACGTGGTGAATGGCGCGCAGGTGATGAGGCCAGGCATCAAGCAGTTGAATTATGCTTTTGCCAAAGGGGACTTGGTGGCAATTGTCGATGAGAAATTCGGCAAGACAATCGCTCTTGGAATCGCTGAATTGGATTCTGAAGCCATGAAGTCGATGGGCAAGGGTAAGGCAGTCAGGAACGTGCACTATGTAGGCGACGTGTTTTGGACCGCTTTTGGTGCATCAAAATAGGCGTGAGGTTCCACTGGAAATGAGGCCTGTTGAAGCTCGTTGTGGCTGTGAATTTCCCATACGCGTGAGTGACAAACAATCGGTACTTCACAGTGGAAGTCCTGCACGGTCTTGACATGGGCGTGTTGGAATCCTCGATTTTCCGCGCAAACGTTTAAACTGGCATCGCCTGAGACAACTGATCGTCGTGCAGGAACAAGCATTGTGTGACATCAATGATTAGCTCAAGTGATGAGAGAAACGAAAGGTTTCCGTTAGTAAACCCCTCCATTCAGCATCCGATTTACGTGAAGGCGTATCCGCTGCGTGACCCTACAGATGTACCCCGGGTCAAGGCGGAGATTATCGAGGGCAACATTCTGATTGTCAAGATAACTCCTATCGCAAAGAGAAGTGTCGAGGAAACTAAGTCAGCGATTAGCGAACTCGTTGATTTTATAAAATCCATTCAAGGGGATATTGCGAGGCTTGGCGAAGAGAGAATTGTGATGACTCCGCCCACAGTGAAGGTGTGGCGTGGGAAAGAAAACTCTCCGTTAGCCGTCGCCACCGCAAGTGCTGGGGCGGACGAGGAGACAGAATAGACCAGCGCTCTAGCTTCTTACCTTAATCTTAATGTTTCCAGATTATCAGGCGCCACCGTTCTCAGCCTCAGGATACGCGACACCTGATGTGCAAATAGGTCCGTCTTTCTTCGCTCGCCATGCCCCATTATCACCCTCGACGGTCTCGGCGATATTCGTTTCAGGAAGGAAAATAGTTGGTTTCTGTCTGAGTGGCCTGAGAAGCCCTCGACGCTCTCTACGCGCAGGTTCACCTTGTAGGCGTCCATTTTCCCATTTCTGCTCATCAATGAAACTTCTCTAGCCCCATTCTTCAGCCTGTTCCCCAGCGTCCCTTCCACTTGGTAGCTGACGAACACTAGGGAGTTTTTTTCGTCTGGAGCGAGGTATCGGAAATAGTCGATTGCCGGGCCGCCCTCCATCATCCCTGAGGTGGCAAGAATAATGCATGGGTTCCCGGCCGCAATCTTCTCTCGCTCAGACGGATGATCCACATTCGTGAAATAATCCGACTGAAACGGGTTGACGTCCTTGTATAGAATCTGCTCACGCAAATCTCGCGCCAAGTATTCCGGGTAGGCGGTATGGATGGCTGTCGCTTCGGAAATCATTCCTTCAATGAATATAGGAAGTTCTTTGATCAGTTTGTTCTTCATGTAGGCGTTGAGGACGAGCATGATCTCCTGAGCGCGTCCAACGGCCAGAGTGGGGATTAAGATTTTCCCACCCTTCTCCGCGGTGTCATTCACAATCTTTGTCAACTTGCCCTCCACGGTCTCTCGGTCCGACATTACATCATCAGGCCCGCCATACGTGCTCTCCATAACAAGCGTCTCCACTCTGGGGAAAGAGCAGACCGCAGGTTCCAAGAGCATTGTGCGAGCAAATTTGAAGTCCCCAGAGTAGACTAGGTTGTGTAGGCCTTCTCCTATGTGGAGGTGGACAATTGAGCTTCCGATAATATGGCCCGCGTTGTGGAGGGTTAGTTTAATGTCAGGCGCCACATCGGTGACCACGCCATACTTGACTGGTATGGTGTGCATCACTGCTTCGCGAACGTCCTTCTGGTCATATGGAGCGATTCCACCCTCCTTGTTGAAGACGTCCAAGTAATCGAGTTGCAGTAACGTCATAAGCACAGAGGTGGGCTCGGAGCAGTAGATCGGTCCATCATAACCGTACTTGTAGAGGAAAGGAACAAAGCCGCAATGGTCGAGGTGGCTGTGCGAAATGATTACCGCATCAAGTTTCTCTATGTCAAAGGCGTCCGAGTCGATTCTTGGATATGCTGAAAGGGGATGCTCGGCGCCGGCACTGATTCCGCAGTCCAGCATAACGCAGCTCTCCTCAGTCTGCACAAGCATAGCCGAGCGTCCGACTTCATGAAAGCCCCCAAGCGGCGTGAAGAAAACGCTAGAGGTTTTCGCGAGCCTAGGCCGGAAAATTCGTTCCCCGACATCTCTGAATATTCTGCTTCTCTCTTCACTTTCCGAGTGAAGGATGTGTCGGGAGCTGGCTATGATTTTGGATGGCAATGGAGGCGCTCGCAGAACTCTCGGGCGCCAACTGGTTTTCTTAATGATATCTTGAAGGGTCATTCCATCTTTTCCAATCGCGAGGCCTGGTTTCTTTGCTTCGATAACAACCTCGCCCAAACTAGGGTCGAAGTTAATCTCCGTAATCTCTGCCTCGGTCGGCACAATGCCCTTAATCAGTCGTTCAGATTCGATCTCAGTAAGACGGATTGACGGGTCCGATCTGATGACGACCCGTTTGTGAAGTAGGTTTACGATATCTGTGACCACGTAGCTTTGCTCAAGCAGCAGGCCAACGTTCTTCACGTATATCGCCAGGCGGGGACCCTCGAATTCGATTCGAGTTATTTCGGCCTCTTTCGGCATGTGGGAAATTATGGTTTCGCGTATTCTTACCTGTGTTTCATCTACCAGCTTAGCCACTGCCGAAACCACCCTGAGATCTAGTTACTTAGAATTCTCATGACAAGAGAGGGGTTTAACTGGCCTCAGTGAGGACGCTCTTCTTCTCGTCATCACTGAGTTCCCGATAACCATCCTTCAAAATGACAGCCACGTCGAAGCTATCCCCACTGGCCGAGTCCCGTTTCATGGCCGAAGTGACGGCCCGAACCACGAGGGGTATCGCTTCTTTAACAGACATACCCTCTTTGTAACCTGGCTCGAGAACGCCGTATGCCACAGGCGACCCTGAACCTGTGGAGACACATTTCTCTTCCGTAACACTACCTAAGGGGTCAAGGGCGAAAATGTGGGCGCCTTGGTCGTCCATTCCGCCGATAATCGATTGGAGTATGAAAGGGTAGTACCGTGATGAGAAGAGGATGTTTGCCGCTAGTCGTGCGACCGCGCTTATTGGTATAGGAAGGCCTTTCTCGAACTTGTAGAGTTTCGAGTTAGCCCGAAGCACCTCTACGACGCTCTGAGCGTCCGCGACGCCTCCGGCAATGGTCATGGCGACGTGTTCGTCGATTGCGTAAACCTTCTTCGCTTTCTTGTGGGCGACGAAGGTTCCCAGTGTCGCGCGGGTATCAGTCCCGAGCACTATACCATCCCGGCAGACGAGACCCATAGTAGTGGTTCCCGTCATCACGAACTTCGGCATGTTACTCTTCTGTTCTTGATACATGGTTTTGGTTTTGCCTCCGAGAACAATTTCGGGAGCTTAACGCGGTCGCGCAAGAAAACGGTCAAGCGCAACTGCATAGACCGAAGCAGTATCACTTAAAAACGTTTCTTGAACGCTCACACCCTCAATTGCTGAGCGCGAATACTTCGTCAATAAATATCACAAACTTTGAAAGTCGCACGGCCAATTGTCCGCCTTCCTTCAGTGAACACCGGCCTCCTTGTTGGAATTCACATGCAAACAGCCTACGAGATTGAGAACAAGTTGATGGAGGAGGCTTGCGCTGAGCTAAAGTCGCGACGTGAACTCTCTGATCAACTAAAGGACGCACTCACAAAGACTTTCGGTGGGCGGTTTACGAACGGCTGGAACTTGGCGAACTCCAAGAAGGTTAGGAAGTATGAGTTCATGCCCAGCGGACGCTTAGTCTGGGCCGTTCAGGGCAGGAAGGGGGAATATCAAGTAATGCCGGACATTCCCTTCTGTTACTGCGACGACTACTACTTCCGCGTCATGGACAAAAAGAGAGGCCTATGCTACCACATTATAGCTCAACGGGTCGCTGAAGCATTGAACCAGTTCACAACGATCACGAAGAAAGATTCGCAGTATTCAATTGTTACAGACCGTTGGAGGGCCAAAGAAAAAACCGAGACACCTGAGTAACCCTTGGTATGAGCAGTGTTTAAATGGGAATCTGCTTTCTACGGTGCAAGCGAGCGTCAAGACGTTGACAGTTGATGAATACTGGGGCCTTCTTCAAATCGGAATAATGTTCCTGGCCTTTCTAGCGGTCGTTCTCATCTTCGTTTACCTCGCCTACGAGAAACCATCCGCCTAAGCTTGCAGGGTGTCGTTGGCCGCGGCACAACCATATCTCCACCCTAACCTACGTTGCCCGGTGGAAACCCCTGAGTAGCGGAGAATGGGGAGCCACAAATGCTCGAGAACACGTTCTCACAGTTGCACAGACCCATCCGGTCTCATCTGGAGAAAATAGGCCTGGAGGAACCCAGCGATATACAGAAGATCGCAATCCCGTCGATTCTGCGCGGAGATAACGTTCTGGTGATCGCTCCTACGGGAACGGGCAAGACGCTAGCGTCGATTCTTCCTATTTTCAACATGTTTCTCGAGTTGCGTTCAGCCGGAGAGACGAAGGGTATCACAATTCTCTACGTGACCCCACTCAGAGCGCTCAACCGCGACATCTTGCGGAGGCTCGAGCTTATTGGAAAAGAGTTGGAAATCAAGGTGCAGGTTAGGCATGGGGACACGCCAACCAGTACACGGGCCATGCAAGCAAAATCACCACCCGAAATGCTCGTCACAACCCCAGAAACCCTCCAAGCCATTCTGCCAGGCCGAAGAATGCGCGAGCACCTGAAAGGCGTCCGATGGGTTATTGTCGATGAAATTCATGAACTTGCCACAAGCAAACGAGGCGTCCAACTCACACTAGCCCTCGAACGCTTACAATACTTAGCTGGCAGAAACTTCCAAAGAATAGGTCTGTCCGCAACCGTTGGAGAGGAGGGGAAGGTTGGCCGTTTTCTCGCCGGATCCGACCGGCCCGTCACAGTCGCAAAGTCCGATGAACTAAGGAGATTCGAAGTCCAAATCCAATATGTTCCCCCAACCGCACAAGATGCGAAAGACTCAGACCGATTCGGGTTGCCGCCAACAACCATTGCCAGAGCGAGGCGAATCTCTGAGATCATCTCCGAGAAACAGTCAACCCTAGTCTTCACGAATACTCGCGAACAAGCCGAAGCCGTGGGGTCACAATTACGCGTGCTATCCCCTGATCTTGGTGTACGCGTACACCACGGCTCACTCTCACGTGAGATCCGGGAAGAGGTTGAGAAGGGGTTTCATGAGGGCTCAGTGAAGGGGGTCATCTGCACATCATCCCTTGAGCTCGGAATGGACATCGGTAGGGTGGATTTTATTGTTCAATACATGTCCCCTAGGATGTCAACCCGCCTCATTCAACGGGTCGGGCGAAGCGGGCATACGCTGCGGGGGCTCGCGAAGGGAACCGTCATAGGCACTTGGGCAGATGACCTGCTCGAAGCCGCCGTCATCGCCAAGAACTCCAAAGCAGGAAGAATAGAAAAAACACTAATTCACGACAAAGCCTTCGATGTCCTCGCCCACCAAGTTGCCGGCATAGCCCTAGACCTAAAGAGGGCGAAGCTTGAGGAAGCGTACCAAATCATTCGAGGAGCCTACCCGTACAGGGAACTTACAGGCGAAGAGTTCCATGCGTTGGTCAAATTCCTAGACTCGCTCCGTATCATCAGGCTCATCGACGATATAATCTCCGCACGTTTCCCTCGAACCTTCAGGTACTACTACGAGAATCTCTCAGTCATACCTGACGTAAAGCGGTTCGACGTTTTCGATTTCATCAGGAAACGCAGAATCGGAACTTTGGATCAAGATTTCGTGGCCAGGAAATGCAAGGCTGGAACTGTTTTCATTATTCACGGTCAGACTTGGAGGGTGATTAATGTCAACGAGGAGAAGCTTTCGGTCGAGGTTGAGCCAACCGTCCCAACCTTGGATGCCATCCCCAGTTGGGAGGGCGAAATTATCCCAGTCAGCTTCGAGACCGCACAAGAGGTTGGAAGTCTCCGGGCCACACTCTCTGAAAGATCCGACGACCCAGCACAGTTGAACGAGACTCAGAACCAACTGGAACTCACCGATGCCGCTATCAGCAAAATCAACGAAACCGTAAGGTCGCAGCAGAAGAACTACCCAGTACCAACCGACAAACACATTATCATTGAAAAGTTCGAAAACTGCATAATCATCCACGCATGCTTCGGAAGCACTGTAAACGAAACACTGGCAATGATTCTGGCATCAATGCTAAGCGCCAAATACGGCGTGAACGTGGCCACACAGACTGATCCTTACCGAATCGCCATAATATGCCCATTCAAAATCGTGCCCGAAATGGTTGCGCTGGAGCTTTCGAAGTTTACGCCAGAAGATGTGGGAATGGTCCTAAACGAGGCTTTGCAGGCCTCCGACCTATTTGCTTGGAGACAATGGCACGTTGCCAGGCGCTTCGGAATAGTGGAAAGAAAGGCCGATTACCGCTCGTACCGGGCGCGCATGCTCGTTCGTGCAATGAAGGATACTCCAGTGAACACTGAAACGAAACGCGAGGTCCTTCAAGAAAAATTCGACCTTTCAACGACCAAAGTCATTGTCGCGAAAATCCAATCCAGAGAGTTCACGATAGATATAGCCCAAGAACGGGCAGAATCATGCTCCCCATTTGCGACTCCGATAATTGACAAAATTATTCCACACGACCTGCTCAGGCCAGCTGTCCCATCAAGATCACTAACGGACATTGTGCGGGAGCGGTTGCTCGCTGATACAGTTCGTTTGGTTTGTGTCTTCAACGGCGACTGGGACGCGGTCAGAGTCGTAGGACAACTCGGTGAGAAGATACGATGCCCCAAATGCTCGTCGACTCTCGTCGCCGCTACATACAGGTCAAACGATAAACTCGCAAGAATCGTGAAGAAAAAGAAGAAGGGGATAAAACTCTCGCCAGAGGAGGAGCATAACTGGCACCAGGCGTGGCTCAGCGCAAGCCTAGTCCAAACGAAAGGCAGAGAAGCAGTAATCGTCATGAGCGGCAGGGGCGTAGGGCCATCAACCGCCACCCGAATCCTAAGACGACCACACAGAACCCAAGACGACCTCTACGTTGACATATTGAAAGCAGAACGCGAATACGCAAGAACCAGACTGTTCTGGGATTAAATTCACTCAACGAGCGATTCATGCCAGCGAGTGGCTTCAGATAATGCGGCTCGTTCGGAACTTTCCTCGGTTTCAGCTATCGTGCTTCGGACACTGTCGCTGTAGCCTCTTTCTTGGTGGACTTTGCAGGGCAGCAGCTTGAGGACGTCCAGCACCTACTGTGCTGGGAATCAGAATCCGAAAGATATCCTTTTTCGGGGTACATTGAAGGTTTTCCGAGGTATTCATGGACTTGTTCGTTTTGGTGATTGAACTGGTAATTCGATGGGCTTCGTGTTGGTTAACATGATCTTGAGGACCTTCCCCAACCTGCGGATGCCTTCCTCGATGATGGGCGGTTTTGAATATGAGAAGTTGAGACGCATTGTATTGGCCCCTGAACCGTCGGGGTAGAATGATGCTCCGGGTACGAAGGCGACTTTCTCTTTGAGTGCTTCACGCAGCACCTCAGCCGAATCCAGTGGTGTAGGTAGTGTTACCCACAAGAAGAGCCCGCCATGTGGTTCGGTCCACCGAACGCCGGCAGGGAACTGCTTCTTCATAGCTGATAACATCGCGTCGCGCCGTTCGCGGTAAACTGAGCGGATAGCTCGCACCTGCCTATCTAAGAACCCGCCGTGTGCAACTTCGTACACAACCATCTGAATGAGCGTGCTAGTGTGGAGGTCAGTGCCTTGTTTTGCTTGGACGAGCCGGTGAATGATGTCTGGCGGGGCAATTATCCAGCCCAAGCGTAGCCCCGGCGAAAGGATTTTGGAGAAGGTGCTGAGGTAGATTACGTCTTGGCCGTCGAGAGCGAATAGCGGCGTTATGTGTTTGCCTTCGTAACGAAGTTGACCGTAAGGGTCATCCTCTATCAGTGGTACTTGGTATTGCGCGGCTAGTTCGATGAGTCTTTTTCTTCTTTCCAAAGAGAGGGTTACGCCGGTTGGGTTCTGAAAGTTGGGCATTACGTAGACGAACTTCCCGCCTACATCCAGAGTTTTCTCAAGTTCATCTATTCTGATGCCGTCAGCGTCTGTTGATACCCCGATAAAGTTGGCTTCATAGGCGTTCCAAGCCTGCAGTGCACCAAGGTACGTTGGTTTTTCGACGATAACGCGGTCTCCAGGGTCTATGAAGACCTTGCCGATCAAGTCCAGTGCCTGTTGAGAGCCGCATGTAATGAGTATGTTCTCAGGTCCTGCAGTTATCCCGTAACGTTTCGCGTGTCTCGCAATCATTTGGCGAAGTGGCTCGAATCCTTCAGTGGTGCCGTATTGAAGCGCCTCAGGGCCATGCTTCTCCAAGACATGCATGCAGGCAGATCGAAACTCTTTCGCGGGAAACACGTCGGGGCCGGGTAATCCGCCTGCGAATGAGATTATGTCGGGCTCTGCGGTCAATTTCAGAAGTTCGCGAATTGCCGAGCTTCTCATTCGCTGAGTCCGATGAGCAAAACGCTGGCTCCAAAGAGTCGGGATGGATTTTCACTCCTACACGGGGGACGAGATGCCAACATATCCAAGGTCGTTGTTGTATTCCACTGTCGGAATCGCAAAGGAGAGTTAATCTGTGCGCAAAGATACTATTTTACTATTTCCGGCCCGCATTGAAGATTCGAGAATCAACCTAGGAACCGATCTAAGCCGTATGGTCTCATTCAATTGCGAAAAGCCATGTTATGGAGAAACGGGCGTCAACGAGCGGGGGCCTATTTCATGAACCCAGTGATGCCTAGGCTTAGACTTGTACCTTCAAGGTTATGGTTACGTGGTCTGGGTACCTGGGGCGCCCCAAGTCTTGGTATTCTTCTTCAGTCAATGTAACGATCAGTCTTGGTGTGCCGAGCTGCTGTCCGAGGCCGGGCAGTTGACTGATGGCCCGCTGAACGGCTATTGTGACTCCCGCAATCTCCTTGTCCATGTCGAGCGGGAATGTGACTGGCCCTTTGAACGGATCTCCCAAAGTCATTTGCACCATGGGTCGTCCTTGCCCACCTGTCTGTATAGGCGTTACCACGAGTACGGTTCCTTCGATTGTTACCTCTGCCATTTCACGTCGCTCTTCCGAGGGCTACAGGCCACGGCTATTCTAAGCTTGCGGGAAATGGTGGAACCATCTGTCTACGCAGTAGCCTTAACTCTGTAGACGATGTCGTTTTCGCGTACACGGCCGACGACCTTCATCCCAACCGCTTGACCTGCTTGGGCGGCGGGTATCTGTTCGTGTTCTGTTTCCATTGAGTCGACGGTCTGTTCGATGTTCGTTGTGCTGCCTCTAATTGTGATCTTGTCGCCTTTGTTAAGCGGTGCGGAAAGCTCGATGATTGCAACGCTTGCTTTCGAGTAGAAATGTGTGATTCTGCCAACCTTCTCGTATTGGGGCTCCAATTCTGGCTCACGTAGAGTGCTGGTTGTGGGCTTGAATAGTTTTCGTCTTGGTTTCTTGTCTTGACTGAACTGGTTTGAGCCCCGCGTAGTTGGTGTGAGTAGGGTGGTAGGGCGAGGACATGCGATTGTCTTGGAAACTGCCCGTTGTCGGCTCGTCCTCCGCGCTAATTCGCGACGCATGGGTGCGAGTATATCAATGTTCTGTGCTAGGAACAGCAATGTCTCATGCTATCATCGTGTAAAACAGCACCCGGCGAATAACAAAACTTAGGTTTCCCGCACATCAACTAGGGGCAATTTCAGAACGAGGCAGCCCATTCTTGTCCACAGTTCAAACCATTGTGGAGGACATCCTCTCCAAACGGCATGACCTCTCTGAAGACAGAGTCTTGGCTCTAATTGAAGAAAAGAAGAAAGAAGGCCACGGTCTACTCTCTGACGAAGGAGCGGCGAGGCTAGTCGCCGAGGAGCTGCTAATCCAAACACGTGGAACCGAGCTCGGAAGAATGCAACTCAGAGATCTCGTGAGTGGGCTGAATGATGTCACCGTATCGGGTCGTGTCCTTATGGCTTGGCCTCCGCAGACGTTTCAGAGGCGTGATGGAACGCCCGGCCGAGTTCTTCGGCTAGTTTTGGTTGATAGAAGTAATAGGGCAAGCTGTGCTCTTTGGGATAGGCACGTCGACGTCGTCTCTAGAAAAGGTAACTTACAGGGGAGAGTTGTGAGGATAGGCCACGCCTACACGAGGCAGGGTCTTTCCGGAGACGCGGAGGTGCATGCCGGCGACCGAAGCAGCATCGACGTTGACCCCCAGGATCTACCAACTTCGGATTTCCCTGAATTCAAAGAGCTATTCACACCAATAGGGAAGCTCACGGTTGACGCAAATCAAGTAAACGCGGTTGGCATCGTCCAACTAGACCCTAGAAATTACTCTTTCACAAAGGAGGACAGAACGGGTAGTGTGCTTCGAGCAATCATTGCAGACGAATCAGGTTCCATACCCCTTGTTGCTTGGAACGAACGAGCTGAAGAACTTCGGGAGCTAAAGAAGGGGGAGATTCTGCAGGTCGTGAATGCGCGGACGCGGCAGGATTCGAATGGAAGAGTGGAGTTGTATGCTGAAAAACGAACCCAGACAACAGTCCTCGACTCGTCACCCGAATACCTCAAGCCTCCGATTCGCCGGACCTACAAAATTGCCACACTGACCCCTGAGGTCGCAACGGCAGACCTGAATGTCTCAATCCTAGCCAAGAGCGCGCCTAGGGAAGTCAAACGGCCCACAGGGGAATCCGTGAAAGTATCATCAATCCTCATCGCCGATGAAACCGGCATTGCTTCACTCTCACTCTGGGACGACCAAGCCGAATTGGTCAACCAGATTTCGGAGGGTGATTCAGTTCAAGTTCGCGGCGTAACTGTTCGCGAACGTCTGGGTGAACTTAGATTGAGCCTCGGTAGGTCGGGAGAGCTTCAGAAATCCACGGAGCAGAGAACCTATCAGCTCATCATTACAAAGCTGAACGCATTGGAATCTGCGAAAGGCCTTTTGACCGTCGAAGGTTCGGTCTCCGATGAGCCACTAATCCGGCAAGTGGTCACAGAGAAAGGGGAAACGGTTGATGTTGCCTCCTTCACTTTGCGCGACGAGACGGGATCGGTGAAAGTCACTCTTTGGAGGGAACAGGCAACAGGCGCAACGAAGCTCCGACCGGGAACAAAGCTCAGAATCGTCGGGGTTAGCGTTCGCCCGGGCTTCACCGGCCAGCTGGAATTGACCACATTACCCTTCACCAAAATCAATACACTCGACCAATCAGCGACCGGCAGGCCAGCATGGGAAGACATACGACACGTGATTGCCCTCGAATCAGGACTGACTACATGGGTAAAGGGCATGGTGCTGGACACCGTTGGAGGGGTGAGCCTCACAGCCCTCTGCGAAACTTGTAACGGCGACCTCAAAGTCACTGAAAACAGCTTGATGTGTGACCGCTGCAACGGCAAGAAAGCGGGCAAAATAGTCCTGTCCGGGCGTCTGAAGATTGACGACGGCACAGGAGTTGCCGAAGTGATTCTCACCAACCAAGACCCAACCGGCCTCGCCTCCACAGACCCCAAGCAGATTGTTGAACGAATGCTGAATGAAGGGGGAACAAGTGTTAGCATTAGGAAGGAAGAACTCGCAGACCTGATAGGCAAAGAAATTGAGGTATATGGCACCGCTGGGCAGAGCACCCAAGGCAAATTAGGCTTTGATGCCAAGAAAATCATAGTCGTCCCCAAACTCTAGAGTGGAGCGCCAAACCTCAAATATCTGCTCCCATAGAACTAAAAGGCTGAAAACACGAATGCACAGGGAGTACATGCAGCCTCTATGATGCTGCCTAATTTCTTCCGCTGAAGCGGCACAATGATACATGCTTTGTAGGTCGTCATTTTGTCACTTCTCCGGAACGTAATAGGGCCCTACCCCAACCTGTGGGACTACGTCAACAACATCAAGAATTCCTCAGTAAAATCAACCATCAAGAAGCGAGTGCAAGAATACCAGCCGAAACTGGACGTTATCGACAAGTTCTCAAGCCTAACCGATCGATACTTCTTGGTTGTCTTCGCGACAGAATGGAACGCCGAGTGCCGGGCTCAGCTGCCAAATCTCGTGAAGGTCTTCGCGGCCGCTAACAACGCTGCCTTAAACATCAAAGTCATCGATTTCGACGATAACCGCGATATTGCCGACGAAATGAACGTGCTGAGAATTCCAACCATCATAGTCCATGACCGCAACTGGCGTGAGATTGGGAGATTCGTCGAGAAACCCCAATTCGGCGGAACATTGGAAGAAGGCCTCTGGGCAATTATCGAGAAGAACTCGAACAAGCCGCAATGATGCTGCAACTAGCCAGCTGACTGTGCTTCAACGCCAACTAACTTGCTGCTTTTGACTACTGGAGGGTGGAAGATTCTTTCAGTTCGCATAATCAAAACATCTATCACTGTGACAGAAGGGCCGCATGTGACAACCTTCCTGTTCATGAACTCCTTGGTCGACGCTTCCTTCACATCGCATCCTCGCGCGCTCAGCTTGATAAAATCACTCTCACTCAGAATGTCAACGGGTCTCCTATCCTTTGCGATGATCACGGTGCCGATGCGGGTAAAGGGTCTGGTCGGGGCGCCCAAAGAATGGAACTGGTGAGTGTGATGCCTTTTGTTTTCCTATTCGAACCTAAGACAAAGCGCAGGAAGCTAAAACCGATCAGTGAGATTGTACACTGCGATGTTTTGAGCGTCTAGCAGACTTCGGCCGGCTTAGTAAGTTGAAATCTTAACCACGCCCGGAATCTTAAGCATCTTCTGCAAAATAGCGCCTGTCGGTTCCTTCTCCACAACCAACGTAAGTTTCGGCTCCGGCGTAAGGTCAGGGTCGTCTGCAATAGCCTGCCTTATTGCAATATTCTCTTGCGCAATTAGCGATGCGGCTTGCGCAACGATTCCGACTGAGTGTGAGTCTGCGTAGATCTCGATTACGCTGTACCCGAGAAATTTCGCTACGTCCGCGAGGAATGGGCCGGCTGGGCGAGTTCTTTCGAAGACTGACTTCAAGAGTGGGTCTGATGAGATGAGTTGTGCAGTGTCTCTTACCGTTCGTCGGTCGACTCCGAGGTGACGCGCAATTTTCACGTCTGAAAGTTCGATTCCGCCGCAGTATATTTTGGGGCCTTCTTTGATGCTGAGCCCAAGCTCCACGAGTGCTTTGGCCACTTTCTGTCGGCCGGGATAATCTTCGAGACGTTCTGAGATCTGGCGCCACATGGTTGACCATCGACCGTTGACGTACAGAAATGTGCAACAAAGTCTTAAATGCTGCGGTGATGTTCCCGTCTAGCGTTAATCTGCAGGAATGCTGACTCATGCTCAAAACCGCCACCGTTGACAGAGACCACGCTGTGTTTCTTCCCCAAGACGAAACTCCAACTCACTGGTACAATATTCTCGCAGACTTTCCGGAACCTCTTCCCCCTCCCCTGGACCCTAAGACGCTCAAACCAATGTCTCCCGAGCCACTCCTGAGGCTCTTCGCGAAAGAGCTGATCATGCAAGAAGTTTCAACAGAACGTTTCATCAAAATACCCGACGAAGTCTACGACGCATACCTGAGTTTACCGCGACCCACCCCACTCCTCAGAGCGAAGAGGCTGGAGAAGTATCTGAACACGCCTGCGCAGATTTACTATAAGTGCGAATACGTCAACCCAACTGGCAGTCACAAACCAAACACCGCCATAGCTCAGGCCTACTACAACATGGCTGAAGGCAACGAACGGGTCGTGACTGAGACTGGTGCTGGGCAATGGGGAACAGCCTTGGCAATGGCCGCGGGCCTATTCGGACTTAAGTGCAGTGTGTACATGGTTCGAGCAAGTTACGACCAGAAACCTGGGCGCCGAATTATGATTGAGACTCACGGGGCCGACGTGGTTGCCTCACCAAGCAAGAATACAAAGTTCGGTCGAAGTCTGCTGGAAGCTGACCCCAACAACTACGGGTCGCTTGGCATCGCAATTAGTGAGGCGCTTGAGGACTGTCTAACCCACGATCACACGAAGTATTGCTTGGGGTCCGTTTTGAATCATGTTCTGCTCCACCAAACTATCATCGGCCAAGAGGCGAAGAAGCAATTCGAAATGATCGACATCCAACCAGATGTCATATCCGGTTGCATTGGAGGAGGATCAAACTTTGCAGGGTTCGCCTACCCCTTCATGGCCGATAAGCTGAAAGGAAAATCAGAGGCAAAATTCGTCGCCTGTGAATCAAAGGCGGTTCCATCAACAACCCGCGGAGCCTACACCTATGATTTCGCTGACACCGCGGAGATGACTCCGCTCTTGAAAATGTATACAATCGGGCACAAGTACCAGGCACCGCCCATTCATGCAGGTGGCCTCAGGTACCATGGCAAAGCTCCGTCCTTGTGTTACCTCATCAACAAAGGATACGTAACCTCAGTCGCTTACTCACAAAACGAGGTTTTCGAAGCCGCGCGAATACTGGCTCGGACAGAGGGTATGATAACAGCGCCGGAAACTGCACACAATGTCAAGTTTGTAATCGATGAGGCTATTCGCTGTAAGAAGACTGGCGAAAAGAAGGTTATCGCCTTCAACAATTGCGGCCACGGTCTCCTAGACCTCCAAGCATACGACGCATTCCTACATGGCAAGTTGGAAGACTACGAGCCAACAAGCATCGAGGTACCAAGAATCGTCAATTAATCCATCATCTGCGACGGAGAACCATCACCGCGTTGGCCACTAGGCCAAGTCTTTTAGAGGACGGCAACGCAATCCACACACAATCCTCGGGGATTTTGCACACTCGCCCCTTCGGAATGGTGAATGGTAGTGGAAGAACTCGACATACTGCTCGCAGTAGCAATAGTTGTCGTAGTTCTCCTCAACATGTTAACCAGCCTGTTGTTCCTAAGGCGTCTGCCTTCAGCCTCAGGCCAGCAGGCCGTCGTGAAGGAGGAAGATGAAGGGGATGAGGAAGAAGAGAGTGACGACGGAGAAACAGAGGAACCGGCCGACGAGCCCACCAAGGAACAGATTCTAGCTCGTAGGGCTCAGTTGATTCGCGAGCTTGAACAGGAACGCGGTACGAGAGTCATCACGCTAATTCATAGAAAAGAGCCTTGGAACAAAGGCGACGACGAACAAGAGATCACTCTCGAAAATTCCGAGGAAATTTTGCTTCGATTGCGGGAAACGCCACCTGACACCCCCATAGACTTCATTGTTCACACCGAGGGCGGTTCGACTTTCGCTGCGGACATGATAGCCATGGCCCTAAAGCACCACAAAGGAAATGTTACGGTTATGGTTCCTTTCTATGCGTTTTCGGACGGGACATACATAGTTCTGGCAGGGGACGAGGTGATGATGGAAAAGTATAGCCTTCTGGCGCCCGTCGAGCCACTCGTCGATGATATGCCTGCGAACTGGATCATGGCAGTATTGAAACGTAAACCCATTGAAACGATAGCCGACCGAACTGTCCTACTTGCCGAAACGGCACGAATGGAAACTGAGAACGCAAGAGGATTTGTGAAATGGCTTCTTGAGGACAAGATGAGTGAGGATCAGGCGTCGCAGGTCGCGAATTTCCTTGTGGGCGGGGTTATGGCATCCACGACCCCCATCACGCTCGATGTCGCCCGCGCCATTGGCCTCAAGGTAACTGAAGGCGTTCCAGAGAAGGTTTACCAACTCTTCGAAACGATCGAGTTCAGCGGGACTCCAGGGCCGGGAAAGAAATACAATGATTGAGGTTGGGCTTGGTTGGACATATTTGAACTAACGTTGGGAATGGGAGTGCTCATCGTCTCTGCGCTGAACTCAATGGCACTCCTTTACCTAATTCGGCCGCGGAAACCTCAAACCGTCGAACTAGAGGGGGAAACCGGAAAAGAAGAGGAAGAGAAAACCAAGGAAGAAGAAGAACCGCAAGCCGCTCAACCCGCGGCTCCGCAACGTCCCACTACGAAAGCAGGAATTCTTGCTTGGCGGCGGAGAATACTTGAAGAGCTTGGAGAGGAGCGCGGAACGAAAGTCATCACAATGATACATAAGAAGGAACTCTGGACCGAAGAAGGCGAAGAGCCGGAGATCGGCATCGAGGACATCGAGGCCGTTCTTCAAGCATTCCGAAAAACCCCTCCGAGCAAACCCATTGACTTGATTCTTCATACTCCTGGCGGTTACGCTTCGGCCGCGCAGATGATGGCGATGGCAATCAAGTTCCATCCGGCAAAGGTTACGGTCATGGTTCCCTTCTACGCAATGTCTGGCGGTTCATTGATGAGCCTTGCAGCTAACGAGATTCGGATGGAGAAATATAGTGTATTGGGCCCGGTAGACCCACAAATTCCCACGCCTGACGGGATGTGGCCTGCAGGCTCATTGTCGACCCTTGTGAAAACCAAACCAATCCAGAATATCACCGACAGAATGATCATCTTGTCTGATGCCGCGAACTTGGAGATTGAAAACGCCAAAGCGTTCGTTACGTGGCTCCTCGACGGCAAGATGGACAAGGAACAAGCGGAGCGAGTTGCGGACTTTCTAGCAAAGGGCTACATGTCCCACGCAACCCCAATCACGTTAGATGTTGCTAGAGCCTTGGGGCTCAACGTTGTTGAAGGCATTCCCGACAAGGTGTATGAATTGTTCAAGACCTTCGCGTTCACTGGGCAACCTTACAAGCGATCCTAACCAGCAAATCCTCTCCCGAAAGGCGAAACCTGACTTCGAAGTTGCTGAATTTATGTTGGGTTTCGGTCCTAACGGTACATAGTAGTATTTTCTTTCTTTCCGGCATAAATAAACCGCATCTGATGTACTTACCGATTGGAAATTGTGTTGACAGAAGAGCATCCAAACGAGAATTACCTCTTTCCGAGGGTTACACGCCGCGACGCCTTGAAACTGGCCGTTTTGTTCGCCGGCGCAGCTCTTTTGACTCCTCTGACCAGTTTGGGTCAATTCCTTTTCGTACCCAGGCAAAGCGGGCCCGTCGTATATCCAAAGACCAGGGTGGCAAACACCAAAGATGTTGCCTTGAACGACAGTCTCCTGTTTGAGTATCCCCACAAAGACAGGCCGGCGATACTGATTCACCTTGCAAGCGGCTTCGTTGCGTTCGATGCGCTTTGCACGCACCTCGGTTGCCAGGTTCACTTCGACAAGGTTGCCGTTGCAGGATGGGAAAGCAATCCCCTCCAGACATTCTGCCCTTGTCACGGAGGTGTCTTCGACCCGAACACGGCAAAGGTCCTCGGCGGGCCGCCGCCAAGGCAGCTGCCGAAAATCAAACTTGTGATTGACGATCAAGGAGAGATTTTCGCGAACGGTTACGAGAGCGGCCTTCCGCTCTATGGAGAGGCATGAGAGTATTGATGATCTCTCCAACCGCGATTCTTCGAAAGCTTTGGAACTGGTTCGTTTCGCGGACCAAGATCGAACCAATCCTGAGAGCAACGGTAGCCAAAGGTGCGTTGAGCCCCATGTACTGTCTCGGTGGTTTGACTTTCCTGTTCTTCTTTCTACTCGCAATTACCGGAATGATGCTTGGAATGTATTACAAACCCTCGCCAGACGCCGCGTATAGTAGTCTGCAAGACATATCTACAAACGTTCGCTATGGGTGGCTCATTCGCGGCGTTCATTTCTATGCCGCAAATGGAATGATAATCACATCGATACTCCACATGCTTAGGGTTTACTTCACAGGTGCCTATAAGAAACCTAGAGAACTCAACTGGATGGTTGGCGTAGGACTTGGCGCTTTCACAATAATGGCAGGTTTCACCGGCTACGTTCTCCGCTGGGACCAAGAAGCTGTCGGCGCCGCAGGCATTGGACTTGGATTGGCCGGGGCGGTTCCGTTATTCGGAACCATGATGACCTCTCTCGTGTGGGGAACGAATTACGACGACACAGTGGGGCGTTTCTTTGCGTTTCATGTCTGGCTCATCCCGGGCTTGTTGATGGTTCTGATGTTACTGCACTTCTGGATGGTAAAGAGGCATCACATTGCACAACCACTCTAGAGAGAAAGACGACAAGGTGCGATTCTTCCCGAACGTACTCTTAGCAGAGATGAGTCTCGCGATCGCCGTCATCGGGTTCCTCGCAGTGTTCGTGTCACTGTTCCCGTTGAAGCTTGGCGAGAAGTTTGACCCCTTGAACCCGCCAAGCATCTTAGAGCCTGAATGGTACTTCATGGGCTTCTACCAGTTTCTGAAAACCCAAAACGTGACACCACTTCACGGAATAATCCTGATGGCCGGGGTGGCAATCTTCATTGTACTAATTCCGTTCCTCGACCGGGGCGAAGAACGACGGCCCCTCCGAAGGCCTATCTTCATAGCCGCTGCCTTTCTGATGGTAACCGAGTTCCTAGGCCTAACAATCTACGGATACCTGTCCCCAGGCCAAACTGGGTCTTTCTCAAGTCTCAAGTTCACGACCGCCTTCATTACAGTCAATTCAATTGCGGTACTTTTGATCTTACTGGCTTTCGCAGCCAACAGACGTGTCAAAAGAGGTACACCACAATGAGTGATCGCCGCAACTTCACCCGCACCGGGCGCTTACTGCTGCTTGCCTTGGCTTTTGGTGTGAGCGTTTTCGCCCTTTCGAACCTGATGCCCCTTCTACTTCAGGTGGCAACGAAGGGATTCACAATCTTGGATGGATTGCTTATCGCGGGGAACTTGTTCGTAGGCACGGTGGCTGTAGCATTCCTCGCCAAAGCAATGTACCGATTGGACAAGAAAGCGGGACGTATTCGGAATAAGGTTGGATGGTTCGAGTAGGTGAATGTGATGCAAGCGACTTTGTCTAAGGGATGGTTCGCGTTGGCAGGGGTGTTGATTGTTCTAGAGCTCGTGTTTGTTTACGAGGCAATGATGGCGGACATGGCTGGGTTTCAAAGGATGTTCGGAGTCTTCGCAGGCCTCGCAATAGTCTGCTTCGCTGCTCTCCTCTATTCGGTTTCAGAACTAATGTATGGTTGGGATTGAAGAAGAATGGGTAGCAAAACTCGATGGTTAATTGACAAGAGTAGCGACCTCAACCCTCGCAACATACGCGTAGGAATGTATGCTTGGGTCATTCAACGCCTTTCAGGGCTGTACTTGGTTTTCTTCTTGCTCACGCACATCACTGCAATCGCCCAAGCAAGCTTTGGAGTCACAAAGGGATTTCAAGTGACGATTTTCGACGCGCTTAGAAACCCATTCTGGGCCGGTGGTTCTGCAACCGAAATCTTTGATTTGATTGCTTTGGGCATAATCGCTTACCACGGCCTCAACGGAATACGAATCGTCTTCTTAGACTTGGGATTCGGGGTAAGAAAGCACCGAGTCAGCTTCTGGCTAACGATGGCGGTTGCCATCGTAGTCAGCGCCTACATAATCCTGCTGGGATTGCCGATGTTGCCGAAGGTGACATGAGCATGGCACAAATGAGAATTTGGAGAAGCGTAGTCCTCTGGCTTCTGCAACGAATCACAGCAGTACTTTTGGTGGCACTGTTAGGCCTGCACTTGTGGGCATCAAACTTCGCGACAAACTGGGCGGCTCTCTTTCGGGCTGGTGTCGACGTATCCATCCTAGCCTTCGCATTATTTCACGGCCTCAACGGTGTCAGAACAATTGTTCTCGACTTTGGCTTGGGATACCAGGCCCGCCGGTTCGTTTCAGTGGGTTTGTGGATGCTCGGGTTCGTGGCGTTTCTCTTCGGCATGTACGGTTTGTGGCCGTTGCTTTTTCCAAGTTAAGGGGAAAAACAAGAATGATTTCACATGACGTGGTCATTATCGGCGGCGGTCTCGCAGGCTTACGTGCAGCAATCGAATCCTCCAAGTACGCTGACACCGCAGTGATTAGCCGAGTGCATCCGCTCAGGTCCCATACGGGAGCGGCTCAAGGCGGCATCAACGCAGCACTAGGCAACATCGAAGCCAACAAGGACGATAACTGGCAAAAGCATGCATACGACACCATCAAAGGCAGTGACTTCCTCGCCGACCAAGACGCAGTCGAAACAATGACGAAGGACGCGCCTGCAAGAATTATCGAGATGGAGCATTGGGGTTGTCCCTTCAGCAGAACAGATGACGGAAAAATCGCCCAGCGACCCTTCGGAGGAGCCGGGTACCCAAGAACTTGCTTCGCCGCCGACAAGACAGGACACTACCTCCTAGTCACCGCATACGAGCAAGCACTCAGACGCAAAGTCAAATTCTACGACGAATGGTTCGCCACCTCACTCATCGCAGACAAGGGCGCAATCAAAGGCGTCGTTGCATTCGATATCATAACGGGTGACCTGGAGGCCTTCAAAGCAAAAGCCGTAATTCTGGCAACAGGCGGAGCCGGGTGGATTTACGCAAGAACGAGCAACTCCATCATCAATACTGGTAGCGGCATGGCCATGGCGTACAAAGCAGGTGTAGCCCTCAAAGACATGGAATTCGTCCAATTTCACCCAACTACACTCTACCCCACGTGCATCCTAGTCACCGAAGGAGCCCGCGGCGAGGGCGGCTACTTAGTCAATTCCCAAGGGGAACGGTTCATGCAACGTTACGCCCCTAAAGCCATGGAATTGGCCCCCCGAGATATCGTCAGCCGTTCGATTCAGAAAGAGATCGATGATGGCCGCGGCGTCAAGAACCTCTACGTCTACTTGGACGTGCGGCACCTTGGAGAGAGGAAGATCATGCTTAGATTGCCTGGGATTCGCGACCTCGCAATGGACTTTGCTGCAGTTGACCCAATAAAAGAACCCATCCCAGTTCAACCAGCCCAACACTACAGTATGGGTGGCGTTGACTGCAACGCAAAATGCGAAACACAACTCAAGGGGCTGTACGCTGCAGGTGAATGCGCCTGCATCAGCGTTCACGGCGCAAATAGGCTTGGCGGCAACTCACTCCTTGACACAATCGTTTTCGGAAAGATTGCAGGAGAAGAGGCGGGCAAATTCGTCATGAGCATTGCACGAGGGGAGCCAAAGGAAGCATTCCTGCAGGAATCATTGAACGCAGAGAAAGAACACATTCAACATCTCCTGAACGGAGGCGGCAACGAAGACCCCGCAGTCATCCGAGAGGAGATGCGAAACATGATGGTTGAGAAAGCCTTCATGTTCAGAAGCAAAGAAGGACTAGAGGAAGCGAAGGCCAAGCTCAAACAAATGAAAACTAGACTAACGAAGCTCAGGCCCATCATGGCTTACAAAGTCTACAACCTGGATCTAATCCGAGCAATCGAACTCGAAGAAATGGTTGACCTAAGCGATGTTATCGTGGCCTCTGCCCTAAGCCGAGAAGAATCACGCGGATCACATGTCCGATTGGAGTTTCCAAAACGGGATGACGTTAGATTCCTGAAACATACATTGGCCTATAGAACACCGGAGGCGCCGCGTATCGAGTTCTCAGACGTTAAGATAACCACGTATCAACCGGAGGAGAGAAAGTATTGACCCAAGCACTAGAAACAATTCGCTTGAAGATTCAACGCTTCGACCCAAAAACCGACACCGAGCCGCGCTACGACACGTTCGAAGTTCCCGTCAAACCCAGAATGACAGTGTTAGACGCGCTATACCAAGTTCTGGATCACCAAGACCGACTACTGGCCTTCCGGTCGTCATGCAGGAGCGCTGTCTGCGGGAGCTGCGCAATGTTCATCAACGGTCGCCAAAGATTGGCGTGCAACACCCAAGTAAGCACACTCGGAAACGAAATCACGGTTGCCCCCTTACCTCACTTGCCAGTGATTCGGGACCTTGTGGTTGACCTGCGCCCATTCTTCCATAAGATCGAGATGATAAAACCGTACTTCGAAGGCCCCGAGCCTTACCCAGAAAAAGAGTTCCTCCAGTCGATCAAAGATCGGGAAACGATTGATACTGCGATAGATTGCATCGACTGTGCCGCCTGCTACTCAGCATGCCCAATGAGCTGGACTAACGAAAGTTATCCTGGGCCCGCAGCTTTCCTCAAGGCCGCACGCTTCATCAACGACACAAGAGACGGGACCCGAGCTGAACGATTGCGGTTGATTGGCTGCGAGAATGGAGTGTGGAGGTGCCACACAGTGTTCAACTGCGCCGACGCATGCCCCAAGAAACTAAACCCAACCAACTTCATACAACAACTCAAACGAAAAACCGTTCGATTCAAACACTGAATCGTCTCTGGCCACACCTTCGGCAGCCGCAGTCTTTCCCGGGTTGGTTTCGCGGATCTGACAAACAAGGTTATTCTGAGAGTTTCTCCAGGATTTTGTTCAGTTCTGCTCGGCCCTTTACGCCGCTCAACCTGTCCCACTCCTTCCCTTTCTTGAAGAATACCATTGTAGGTATGCTCTTGATGTTGAACTGATTAGCTAGGTCTTTGTTGTTCTCGACATCTACTTTTGCGAACACTATTCGGTCATCATACTCCTTCGCCAAGCCTCTCAAAATCGGCGCCATTACATGGCATGGGTGACACCATCCAGCCCAGAAGTCCACAACTACAGGCTTTCCGCCGCGAAGAATCTCCCGTAGGTTGCCTATAGTAGCCTTGTGAATCTTCCCACCCAAGTTCCCATCTCAGATGGAGCGTATGGTATCTCTAGCTTATGGGCGCCTCTTCAGGCCTCCACTCTGTCAAGGGTGGGCCTTTCGAATATATTCTACAGGCAATAATGACGCGCTGCATAAGTCGTGTAGCCGGCAAGTGGTTCCTCGGATTACAGGTGGCCTAAATGGAGTTTACGGCGAAGGAACTGCAACCCGTCTTGAGCGAAATGCTGGTTCACACAACGACACAGTTGCCAAACGACATTCAAGACGCCATCAAGCAAGCGCACGCTCATGAAACGAAGGATATAGCGAAGAAGCAGCTAGAAGCTATTTTGAACAGCGCCAACTTGAGCGACGAGAAACACATACCCCTATGCCAAGACACAGGACTCGTCACCCTCTTCATATCCGGAGAGCTCATCAACCATCTCGATGAAGTCGAGAAAGCCCTGGAGCATAGTGTTCAAGGCCTTACAGCAAAGGGTGGAATGCGGGCAAACGTCGTTAACCCCCTGACCCGGAAGAATACGGGAACGAATACCGGGTTGAATGAACCCGAGATTTTGATAGACAAGTCAACTAAGAAGACGATGATGAAAATGATTTTGAAAGGTGCAGGTTCAGAGAATTTCACGAACCTGAAGATGATGGTTCCAACCGCTAGCCGGCAAGATATCTTCAAGCACATTCTCCAAGTGGTTATCGACGCTGGAGGAAAGACGTGCCCACCGAACATCCTAGGAATTGGAATAGGTGGGTCGGCGGTTCACGCAATGCTCAACTCGAAGCTCGGATTGCTCAGGCCGCTTGGAACGCGTCACCCGGACCCTGAGATTGCAAAATTTGAGGAGTCATTGGTCAAGGCGATCAATGAGCTCGGAATCGGAACCATGGGGTTAGGCGGTGATATAACGGTTCTCGATGTCCACATTGAGACTGCAGGGACCCATACGGCTTGCCTTCCCATCGCAATCTCCTTCGCATGCTGGGCAAACAGAGTAGCCGTAGCCGAGCTCAAAGGCGAGCATTTCAAGGTGGTCAGGTGAAACAGAAATGACAGAATTCAGACTGAAAGTTCCAGAAGACAACAATCGTGTCTCTGAAATCAAAGCTGGCGACGTGCTCTTCGTGACTGGTGACATTGTCATAGCCAGAGACCAGGCGCACAAGAAGCTGCTCGAACCAGACAACTTCATTCAAGATGTGGTTGGACTTCCAATATTCCACTGTGGCCCCATTGCACAAAAGAAAGGAGAAGAATGGACAATAGTGGCCGGAGGCCCCACTACGAGCACCAGAATGGACGCACTCACCCCACCAGTCCTTGAGAAATACAAGACGAAAATCATCATAGGTAAAGGTGGGCTCGGGGAAGTCGGGAAGAAAGGCTTGGCGAACTTCGGAGCAGTGTACTCGGAATTCACCGGTGGAGCATCAGCACTGGCCGTCTCAAAAATCGTGAAGGTCAAGAAGAGGCTCTTAGAGGAACTGGGCCCAACCGAACTCGTATGGATCTGGGAAGTGAAAGACTTCGGACCACTACTCGTAACGCAAGACCACCAAGGCAACGACATAAAGAAAATCGTAACAAACCAAGCCGTCGCGAAACTCGACACTCTAGTAAAGACCTACGCTTAGGGCTTACGCGAATTCGCGTAGCGGTCAGAGCGAGCTATGCCCGAAGATCAGGTGATCTGTTATCTAGGACGGTGTTTCGCTCGTGCTTCGCGATTTAGGAATGCTAGGCAACCCGCGGTTGCCAAGACTGCTCCGACAAGCATGAACTGCATTGATGTGTATTCGGGGATTGGGTATTGAGACGCGGGCAGCACTGCTACTCCAATATTTTTGTTGAGTGAGTTTGCTGGATAGGCACTGAAGTACACGTAGTACTGGTTGTTTACAAGTACTACCATAGGATAACCGATTCCGCCTCCGTCCCAGGTTGAACTTCTCGCAGTGATTACTGGGTTGTCGGGGTAAGGAGTCCAGTTGGTTCCATCGGTTGAAGATGCAAGACCGATGTCCGTTGGGTCCGCGTCGGTTCCAGTCCAGCCATCAAACGCCATGAGAAAGCCTCCCGCTCCTTCCATCACTCCTGTCACACGTTGGCGGTAGGAATCCCAGGTTGATGTTGGCAGGTTGATCACGCCTATTCGGCTCCAATGTATGCCATCAGATGATGTTGCTATGCCTCGGCCTCCACCACTTTGTGAACTACCTTGGTAGAACATTAGATATGAGGATCCGGTCACAATGACTATGGGCCTGTACACCCACATGGAATCCCAAGAACCGGCTGGGCCTGGTGTGAAGACCGGATTGCCGGAGTACTTAGTCCAATGGATCCCATCTAGGGAGGTGGCGTAGCCGATTTGAAAGGAGTTCAACTGATTCGTTGGAGTCCATGTTTGTCCACCGTACCACATCTTATACTGACCCTGGTCATAGATGACCCATGCCTCAATTACTGAATTCCCGTCCCATTCGCCGCTCGCTCCAGGTGTTAGAACAGGATTCTGCGGGTAAGGAGTCCACGCTAGGCCGTCGGTTGAAGTTGCAAGACCGATGTTGCCGATGGAATTGCTCTCACCAGAATACCACATCATGAACCTAGACCCAATCTTAACGACGGAGGGCCTCCATATCGAATCGCTATCCCAACCGCTCGATGAGGGGGCAAGGACAAGCTGACCGTGTACGGCAGAGGATGCGAGAGGGATGGCAGTGGTCATCGAAAAGCATACGAGCACGGCGAGGACGAGTATGAGATACCTCAAGGCCAACCGATCTGCCTAGGAACAAATAGGCATCTTAAGATTTCTTGTAGCCCTCCAATGGGTGGAATTAGGTCTACGCCTCAGTCATGAATTGTCACTAGGCCATTGTGGTGACCCAATGCTGATTGCCTTAGTTTTGACATTAGGACTTTCGAGAGAGCGCAGCAGAGAGCCATAAGCAAGAAAAGTCCCGGATAGCGGAACACTTTCACAATATACTGCCAAGGCGAGGGTCCGCCTATGAGAAGATAGGTGTCTCTTCCAACTAGTATCCGGAGTCACACCCGTTACCCGCTCGTCTCAACAAAAGAAGAGATGAATAGCACTAGTGCTACGCTTGAAATGTGAGGAAGAAGCGTTGCTTAAGGTGATTATGCACATTGACATGGACGCTTTCTATTCATCAGTCGAGCAGCGCGAAAATCCAAGCTTGAAAGGAAAACCTGTGATCGTCGGCGCGGACCCGAAAGGCGGAAAGGGACGAGGAGTGGTTGCTGGGTGTTCCTACGAGGCACGAAAGTATGGCGTGCGGTCAGCTTTACCGATTTCACAAGCTTACCGGCTCTGCCCTGACGGCGTCTACCTGCCGCTGAACTACGAGCTCTACGAGCGTGCCTCCGAGGAAGTCATGCGGATTCTCAGTCAGTTTGCTGTTAAGTTTGAGCAGATGAGCATCGATGAAGCCTTCATGGATGTTACTGGAAAGGTGTCCAGCTTCGAAGAAGCCGCAACCCTAGGAACGAGAATAAAGCAGGAAGTCAAAGAAAAGACACAGCTGACAGGTTCAGTGGGGATCGCTCCGAACAAGTCCATAGCCAAAATCGCCTCGGACTACAAAAAACCAGACGGACTAACAGTAGTCACACCGGAGAGAGCGAAGGAATTCCTTGCACCCTTGCCCGCAAGCAAAATCAGTGGAATCGGCAAGAAGAGCACGGACCTTCTCAAGCAGATGGGGATTAGCACAATTGGGGAGCTAGCATCGACACACCCGGGGAAACTTACGGAGTTTTTCGGAAAGTGGGGAACGCGGCTATGGCAGGTTGCAAACGGAATGGATGAAGAGGAAGTAGTTGCATCATACTCAATCAAATCCATCAGCACCGAAACCACATTCGAAGAAGACGTAGCAGACAAGGGAAAGGTGAAGGAAGCATTTGCCTCATTGATCGAAGACGTTCACACCCGAGCTCTGTCACAGAACATGCTCTTTCGAACCGTAGGCATTAAGGTTCGATTGGAAGACTTCACAACCTTCACTCGCGCCCGGTCACATTGGAGATTCACCGACGAAAGAGCCATCATTGAGGAGTTCGTTAGGGCCCTGTTTGCTGAATTCGAAGCATCGCCGAAGAAAATCCGATTGATCGGCGTCCGAGTATCAAACCTGAAGAGCACAGACACACACCAGGAAACAATCCTAAGCTGGGCAACTCGTTAGCGTCGGCCATTCGCCACACTCAAAAGAGCGGGGAAGCACCACTCTAATCTTCCAGACCTACATGTATCTAGAAGCCCTCGCAGACTGGAATTCAACAAATTGCTAGACTCTGTATCGTTCATCGGTGGCGGTGTCATGGCAGAAGCTATGGTTCAAGGGCTTTTGTCAAGAAAACTCCTAAGCAACAAGTCAATTACTGTCGCAGAACCGCGACAAGAACGCAGAAAAGAGTTAGAGCAAAAGTACGGAATCAAGACCACCGCGAACAACCGTGAAGCAGCAAAGTCCGGCAAGATACTCGTGTTCTCGATAAAGCCTCAGGACCTAGACAGCGTCCTATTGAGCCTGAAAGGCGCGTTGCGAACTGAACAGATGATCATGTCAATCGTTGCTGGCGCGAGAGTCGGGACGATAGGCAAGGGTGTGGGACATAGCAGTGTAGTCCGGGTAATGCCTAACACGCCCGCGCAGATTGGAGAGGGTATGAGCGTCTGGACTGCTACTCGCAGCGTAAGCAAAAAGCAACTCAGACAAGCTAGGGAGATCTTACAGGCCTTGGGCAAAGAGCTCTACGTGAGCGATGAGAAGTTCTTAGACATGGCAACTGCCGTCAGTGGGACGGGCCCCACGTATGTTTTCTTGGTTATGGAGGCAATGGTTGACGCTGCCGTCCACTTGGGCTTCCCGCGGCACGTGGCATACCAGTTGGTCACTGAAACGATGCGTGGGTCCATAATGTATGCAATGAAGTCGGGAAAACACCCCGCCGAGTTACGCAACCTGGTCACTTCACCAGGCGGAACAAGCGCCGCAGCCCTATACCAATTAGAGAAGGGAAGCTTGCGGACAGTTTTGTCAAAGGCCATCTGGGCAGCCTATGAACGCAGCAAGTCCCTAGGCAAAGGCAGAAACTCATCCGTTAGCACGAATGAGGGTGAGCATGCATGATTGTCACCAGAGTTGCGCATGCGGGTTGAGTTGATATCTAGCGTTTCTTCAGTTTCGATAGGTCCATCTTTTCCAATTGCGCTCGCAGCTCGTTGAGCCATTCCTCAAAGTTCCCGGAGTCGGGGCAAGTTATCTGCAAGCGGCCGTCGGGAAGTATCATGGCAGATCCAGCCTTTTCCATTAGTAGGGGTATGAAGACCGTTTCTCGGTGTATGTTGAGTGAATCTGTGATTTCTAAGACTCTCAGTATTTGGTCTGGGTGTAATGGGCTCAAGGTTTTCGTTGCGCTGTTGTGGGGCGTGATTATTGGTCTTTGAGCGTTTGGTGGGAGTGCTATGCACTTAGTGTATTTACTAGTACTTACGAAGCTATACCAGTCTTGCATTTCTATATGCTACACATATACCCGAAATCTTCGTCTTAATCGCGTAGCGATACCTATGGCCCTTGCTCACCCCGATCGGCAAGCCCACTCGCTGGGCGAAGTCTTCCTTCAAGACATTTACCGGATCCCGGGCGGCGAAAAAATCAAAGAATGCATACAATGCGGAACCTGTAGCGCCTCATGCCCCACAAGCTACGCGATGGACTACACACCACGAGAAGTGATCGCCGCACTTAGAGCCGGAATGCTAGATCGAGTGTTGAAGAGTAACACGATCTGGCTATGCGCATCATGCTACTCATGCACCGTCCGATGCCCCTCAGGAATCAAGCTAACCGATGTAATGTACGAATTGAAACGCCTCGCGATTGAGTTCGGGCTCACACCAAAAAGAGCCGCGGCGCCAGTACTTTCCAAGTTGTTCGTCAACATTGTTGACAAATACGGTAGGATTTCGGAAACAGAGCTTGTCAGCAAGTTCTACCTGAAGACGAACCCGTTCGCAATGCTCAACATGATTCCAAGGGCCACGAAACTGTTCCTGCGTGGAAGGTTGCCCATGATTCCCCACAAGATTCGGGGAACCTCAGAATTGAAGAAATGCGCCGGAAGCATGTCAGAGCCAATGATTGCCGGATTGCGGCCTGGACTTGGCGCCAAGAAGGCGAGCTAGGATGTCACACACTCAATCTGACTTCTCATACTATCCCGGTTGCTCGGTCGAGGGCATGAACAAAGCCTACGACAAATCCACGCGGATAGTTTGCAAGGCCCTCGATGTCAAAATCTCGGAATTAGATGATTGGAATTGCTGCGGCGCGTCCGCGTACATGTCCATCGATGAGCTCAAATCTCATCTTCTTTCGGCAAGAAATCTGGCTTTAGCCGAGAAAGAAAAGAAAGACCTAGTGGTTGTTTGTCCAGCCTGCCTTACAACCCTAAACAAGACTAACCACTACATGGGCGAGAACCCGAGGCTCAAGAGAACCATCGGGTCTGCGCTCAGAGCCGCCAACCTTCAATACTTCGGAACCGTCAAGGTCAGGCACCTGCTAGAAGTAATTGTTAACGATGTTGGAGAGAACGAAATCAAGGCCAGAGTGAAGCGGTCCCTTTCAGGCCTAAAGGTCGCACCGTATTATGGCTGCCAATTGACGCGACCTTTCGGAGAGATCGACGACAAAGAGTTCCCCATGCTACTCGACAGATTACTCACTTGGCTCGGAGTTGAACCAGTGAACTTCCCGATGAAAGCGAAATGCTGCGGTGGAATGCTGGCGATGACGAGTGAGAAAGTTGGTTTGAACCTTGCAAGAGGGCTGATTCAAAATGCTCTCGACAATGGAGCGGAGATGATTAGTACCATTTGCCCGCTTTGTCACATGACCCTTGAGGCCTACCAAGGCAACGTCAACAAACTCTTCGGAACCAAATACAACATTCCAATTCTGTATTTCACACAGCTCATAGGCCTAGCATTCGGCTTCTCCAGAAAAGCGCTGGGCATCAACGAGGAACTTATTCCAAGTCAACCAGTCTTGGAGAAGTACTTGGAGGTTGTGAGGTAAATGGCTGAAAAGATAGGCGTCTACGTCTGCCACTGCGGCACAAACATCGGAAAAACGGTCGACTGCAAAGCAGTAGCGGATTATGCCAAAGGTCTCCCCGACGTAGTAGTCGCGCGAGATTACCAATACACATGCTCCGACCCCGGCCAAGAAATGATCAAGAAGGACATCAGAGAACTCAGCTTAACCAGGGTCGTAGTTGCATCCTGCTCCCCTCTAATGCATGAAGGAACCTTCAGGCGCGCTGTCGGCAACGCGGGCCTCAATCCATTCCTGTTTCAAATGGCCAACATTCGTGAACAGTGCTCTTGGATAACGGAAGACCGGCACTTGGCTACGGAGCGCGCGAAGGCGATTGTTGGCGCCGCGGTGATGCGGGTCGCATACAATGAGCCTATAGAAGTCAAGAAAGTTCCCGTCGACCCCAATGTTCTGATCGTGGGGGGCGGAATTACCGGCATCGAAGCAGCATTACAGTTGGCAGATGCAGGAAAACACGTGTACCTTGTCGAGAAAGAGCCCACGATCGGAGGCTACATGGCACGATTCGACAAAACGTTCCCAACGCTTGACTGCGCTGCTTGTATCCTCACACCAAAGATGGTGTTCGTAGGCCAACATGAGAACATTGACCTCCTGTCATACAGTGAGGTTATCGGTTTTCAAGGATACGTTGGCAACTTCACTGCAACAGTGCGCCGAAAACCCCGGTACGTCGACGAGGAGAAATGCAACGGTTGTGGCACCTGCGAAACCAAATGCCCATTAAGCGTCCCAAGCGAATTCGAATGCGGTATGGGAAAGAGAAAGGCAATTTACAGGCCGTTTCCGCAAGCTGTTCCCAGCACCCCTGTAATCGATAGGGAACACTGCCTATACTTCACGAAGGGCGTCTGCAAAGTCTGCCAGAAATTCTGCCCGAGTGGCGCCATCGATTTCGATCAAAAGGAAAAAGTCGTGGACTTGAAGGTCGGCACGGCAATTCTGGCCACAGGTTTCGACCTCTTCGATCCCTCTCGCATCAAGGAATATGGTTACAAGAGGCTGCCCAACGTAATCACAAGCCTGGAATTCGAGCGCCTCACACACGCCTCTGGACCAACTGGCGGCAAGATACTGCTCAAGAACGGCAAAGCGCCAGAAAGCGTGGCCATTGTCCACTGCGTCGGAAGCCGAGACAGGAACTACAACGAGTACTGCTCCCGAGTCTGCTGCATGTATTCGCTGAAAACAGCCCACCTCGTGCACGAGAAGACTGAGGCGAAAGTGTACGAGTTTTACATTGACATGCGGGCCTTTGGGAAAGGCTATGAGGAATTCTACAAGCGCCTGCTAGAAGAAGATGTCACCTTCATCCGGGGCAGAGTTGCTGAAGTAACTGATGTAGCACAAGAACAATCCGAAAAGGGCAAACTGGTTGTTGTCGCAGAAGACACCCTTCTCGGCATTGTTCGAAGGATACCCGTGGACATGGTCGTACTAAGCCTTGGTTTGGAACCAAGGAAAGACGCAGTTCAGGTTGCCCACACCTTCTCGATTAGTCGAAGCAAGGATGGCTTCTTCTTGGAGAAGCACCCGAAACTCGCCCCAGTCTCAACAGCTGCCGACGGCGTATACATTGCCGGCTCCTGTCAAGGTCCGAAGGATATTCCAGACAGCGTTGCTCAGGGGGCGGCCGCAGCAGCGAACGCGCTCTCACTCATCGACAGGAAAGAAGTGGAACTGGAACCCACGGTCGCCTTAATCGACGAAGAGTCCTGCTCCGGCTGCAAGATCTGCGTCGGCCTATGCCCATACAACGCGATAACCTTCGACAGCACAAAGAATGTTGCAGAAATCACAGTGGCTCTCTGCAAAGGATGCGGAGTCTGCGTCGCATCATGCCCGTCAGGCGCAATTGAACAACAGAACTTCACAAACCGCCAACTACTAGCAGAAGTTGAGGCGATTTGCGCTTGAGAGATGATGGAATTGTCCACACGATTTGAACCAAAAATCGTTGGCTTCCTCTGCAAGTGGTGCGCCTACACTGGCGCCGACCTGGCCGGCACGAGCAGAATCAAGTACCCACCAAACATCAACCCCATCAGAGTCAACTGTTCAGGCCGCGTTGACCCAACATTAATTCTGAAGGCGCTTGCCTCAGGTGCAGACGGTGTTCTGATCGCAGGATGCCACCCCGGAGACTGTCACTACACTAACGGCAACGTGAAGACCATGAGGCGGTTCAAACTACTCCAGAAAATGCTCGATCAGTTCGGTATCGAAAAGGACCGCGTCAGATTGGAGTGGGTGTCCGCGTCTGAAGGGGAAAGATACGCCAGGATCGTGGACAGTATGACTGAGAACATTCGAACACTTGGGCCTCTGAATTGGAAGTCGAAGATAGAAGTGGTGGCGCAATAATGACGAAAGCGAAGGTTGCATTCAACTGGGCAAGTAGCTGCGGCGGATGCGAAATCGCAATCCTCGAACTAGGAACCAAACTGCTCGACCTGAAAGAAAAGATCGACATAGTCTACTGGCCAGCTGCACTTGACTACAAATACTCAGACCTCGAAGCCATGCCCGACAAGAACATCGACGTGACGTTCTTCAACGGCGCGATTCAAAACTCTGAAAACGAGCACGTAGCGAAACTGCTCAGAGCGAAATCCAAACTACTAGTTGCTTTTGGTTCCTGCGCATGTGGAGGCGGCATTCCAGCACTCGCGAACACAAAAAGTCGGGAACTGATCTTCAAGTCGTCCTACAAGGAAACCCCCACCACAGAGAACCCTGAAAACACTTACCCACAATCGAAATTCGAGGCACCCGAAGGAACGCTTACAATTCCCGAGTTCTATAACACCGTCAAGACACTGGAGCAAACGGTCGATGTCGATTACTTTGTACCTGGTTGTCCTCCTGTCGGACCACAGGTCGGAAAAGTAATCGAAACCTTCGTGAGCGGCAAATTGCCACCAAAAGGCGCTATTCTAGGGGCTTCCGACAAATCGCTCTGCCATGAATGCAAGCGTGAAAAAACTGATAGAAAAGTCGCGAAATTAGTCCGAACTTACGAAACCATACAGGATCCCAAGAAGTGCCTGCTTGAGCAAGGTATCATTTGCATGGGCCCGGCAACAAGAGGCGGCTGCGAGGCAGTCTGCCTAGACGCCAACATGCCTTGCAGAGGCTGCTATGGTCCATTACCCAATGTCCTAGACCAAGGCGCAAAGATGCTCTCAGCACTCTCCTCGGTCTTCGATGCGGAAACTGAAGAGGATATTCAGAAACTCGTAGACGGAGTTGTCGACCCCATCGGGACGTTTTACAGGTTTGGCCTTGCCCAATCACTCATGAGGAGAACGAAACAATGAAGACCGTAACAATAAATCCTGTCACAAGGCTCGAAGGGCACGGAAAGATTTCGATTTTCCTGAACGACGAAGGAAACGTTGAGAACGCGTACTTCCAAGTCCCAGAACTGCGAGGCTTCGAGAAATTCTGCGAGGGCAGACCAGTCGAGGAAATGCCTGACATTACCAGTCGAATTTGCGGAGTCTGCCCAGAAGCCCACCACGTTGCCGCAACTAAGGCGCTGGACGCCCTCTTTCACGTTGACCCACCACCTGCAGCGAAGAAGCTCCGAGAACTTCTCTACAGCGCCTTCTTCGTCGCCGACCACACGACCCACTTCTACATCCTCGCAGGACCCGACTTCATAATGGGCCCTACTGCACCCAAAGCAGAACGAAACATACTCGGCGTAATAGGAAAAGTGGGCGCAGAGGTCGGAACCTCAGTCATAAAACACCGCTCCGATGCACTAGATGCGATCGCAATTATCGGCGGAAAGAGAGTTCACCCAAGCTTCGGACTCCCAGGCGGCGTTAGCAAAGCAATCAACGAAACCGAAAGGTCAAGGATTGAAGAAATCGCCAAGTCTGAAGTCGAGTTCGCCCAGTTTACATTGAAAATCTTCGACGACCTCGTCCTCCACAACAAAGAATACATGAACCTCATCACGAGCGACATGTATGCGACCGAAACATACTACATGGGCACCGTTGACTCGCAGAACCGAGTCAACTTCTACGACGGAAACATCAGAATCGTCGACCCCGAAGGCAAGGAGTTTGCGAAATACCCCGCGGCTGATTACCAGAAGTACATCGCTGAACACGTTGAACCCTGGACATACCTGAAGTACCCATACCTCAAATCCATAGGATGGAGAGGGCTAGTCGGCGGAAAGAACAGTGGGGTCTACCGTGCAACGCCACTAGCACGACTCAATGTGTCTGACGGAATGGCCACGCCTCTTGCGCAAGCCGAATACACAAAAATGTACGAAACCCTTGGCAAGAAACCGGTTCACTCAACGCTCGCAACACACTGGGCTCGTTTGGTAGAGTTGATGTACGCAGCTGAAAGAATGCTTGAGTTAAGCCGCGACCCGGAAGTCACGAATCCAAACGTTCGCACGATTCCAACCGAAATCCCCGACGAGGGTGTAGGTTGCGTTGAAGCACCTCGTGGAACCTTGATCCACCACTATAAGACAGACGAGAGAGGCCTCGTGAAGAACGTGAACTTGATCGTGGCTACCACGAACAACCACGCTGCCATTAGCATGTCAATCAAACAAGCCGCAGAAGGCCTCATCAAGAAAGGCGATGTCTCGGACGGGGTTCTGAACATGGTTGAGATGGCTTTTAGGGCATACGACCCATGCTTCGCATGCGCCACGCATACGCTACCCGGGCAAATGCCTTTGGATGTCAAAATCTACGACAAGAACCGAAACCTATTGCGCAACCTACGAAGACCATGAAGGCTGTTTGATACGAAGACTCTGGTCCTAGGCGTCGGCAACCCGATCATGGGAGACGACGGCGTAGGAATACACATAGTCAGAATGCTCAAGGACAGCCTTTCACAGCTGCCTGGGTTAGAATTCAAGGAACTAAGTGTTGGCGGCTTGAGAATGGTCGAGGAAATGCTAGGTTACGAGAACGTGCTCGTGGTTGACTCTATCATCCAAAAGGACTCGGAAGTCGGGCGGATCTCAGAGTTCAACGCAGCAGAACTGAAAAACGCCGACCAATTTTCTTCAACACATGTCACAGGATTTCCAACTGCATTGGAGCTTTACAGAAAGTTTGACCCCAGCAAGATACCAATGACAATAACGCTCTTTACCATTGACATTGAGCCTGAATTCACTTTCACGGAGACTATGAGTTCATCAGTGAAAGAAGCCGCTGCAAAACTCGCTGACCTGGTCCGACTGAGGCTGTCGGAGCTGACGTGACATCCGAAGCACAGTGACACACACAATGAAACGAACGACGATGGTTTCTGGTCTCCTGTCTTGTTAGGGCGTTTTCGGGTCCGATCAAAGGCAGCTTTGATTACCGAAATCCTGTTTTCTTCGAGGTTACGCAGGGTTTTTGCTGCTTTAGCTGACCTTTCAGATCTCAGGACTAATCCAAGTCCAACTTGCGAGGATGAAGCTTAAACGTTTAATCATTAAGGCATTAAGCTAATGCACGCGTAGGCCTCCGCGATTTTGGTAAATGAAATCTAACGGCCAAGGTTATAACCGCGCTCAATCTGTGGCAACATCGACCGTTAAGGTGCGATTAGTTGCTGAATACGGGAGACACAGCATGGGTACTCGCAGCTACAGCTCTAGTCATGATAATGACTCCGGCTGTGGGGTTCTTTTATGGTGGCCTCGTTCGAAGGAAGAACCTAGTCTCAACAATTGTTCAGTGTCTCGCCATATTCGCCGTCATAAGCCTGGTTTGGGCAATATGGGGCTATAGTCTTGCACTTGGAGGAAACTCAATTGGAGGAATTATCGGAAATCTATCTGATTTCGGATTGGTCAATGTCGGAATCACACCGAACTCAGCCTATGCCCCTACAATTCCGGAAGTTCTCTATGTGGCTTTTCAGCTCAAGTTCGCCGCAATCACCCCGGCACTGATCATAGGAGCGTTTGCTGAGAGAGTTCGCTTTAAGTCGCTCTTGATTTTCGTTGTAATGTGGACGACTTTCGTCTATGTTCCAGTCGTGCACTGGGTCTGGGCTGTGGGTGGTTGGTTAAGGGTATTGGGAGTGGTGGACTTTGCTGGGGGTTTGGTTGTGCACGAGACGGCCGGAGTCTCGGCACTTGCTGCGGCCATATTTATCGGTAGACGAAAGGACGTGAATCCGCGGAAGGAGATGAGGCCCAATAATGTTCCCTTCGTTATTTTGGGGGCTGCAATCTTGTGGTTCGGTTGGTTTGGTTTCAACGCGGGAAGTGCTCTTGCGGCAGACGGTTTAGCTGCTAACGCTTTGCTGGTAACAAATCTGGCAGCTGCGGCTGGTGCGATGAGTTGGATGATTACTGACTGGGTCCGGAAGGGCAAGCCGTCGGCGGTCGGAATCTCAGTTGGAGCAGTCTGCGGGTTAGCGACGATAACGCCTGCTTCTGGGTATGTTGGACCGATGGCCTCCATCATAATAGGAGCCGCAGCTGGTATTGTTTGTAACTTTGTGGCGGGTTGGCGCGCAAGGACACGACTTGATGACTCGCTGGATGTATTCGCCTGCCACGGTGCAGGCGGGATCTTGGGATCAATAGCGACGGGGATCTTTGCATCTGCCGCCATCAATGCAGCTGGCCCGAACGGGCTGCTGTACGGAAATATGTATCAGTTCATAGTGCAAGTATTCGGAGTAGTTGTCGTGGGATTTTTCGCCTTCGTCGGGACATACGTGCTGCTAAGAATAATCAATGTCTTCACTCCGGTGAGGGTTAGTCCGAAGGACGAAGATGCAGGCTTGGACATAAGTCAACACGGCGAAGAAGCATACACGAACATGTAGAACCAATGATCAAAGGCTAGCAAACGGCTTTCAAGTATCCTGTGCATCGAACTAGAGCATTATGGGTCGATAAGCTCGCCTGCTGTTCGATCTCATTAACTGCAGGGGCTTTTTTCCTGATATCGAAGATATCTTGAGCTTCCCCTTTGGCTTCTCATTGCGCTTCCATAGGGTATCAAACACCCCTTTCATCCGATGCCCGAGTCTAGGTGATCTTCAATTTCCTCTGACAACCTAATCCTCAGCTTCCCGCAGATCGAAACATTGTTTCTCCTCCTTCCGAGCGAGTCACTGTAAATCCAAGTGAGTGTGTAGGAAGCGCAGGGTTCTCTCCCAAGCGAGTTTAGCGGCTTCAGGGTTGTAAGCGTTCGGTTGATTTTCCTCGAAGAACCAGTGCGTCGTGCTTGGGTATACGTTGAACTCAACTTCTTTACCGGCTGCCCGAAGACGTTTCTCCAACTCGCGGACAGAATCAAGTGGCTCCCACTCGTCGTGCTCGGCGTAATGTCCGAGGAAGTCGGCATGAGCCTTCTTGTAGTCTTCTTTGCTCGTGCCATAGAAAGTGACCACTGCTGCCACCTCTTTCGGTCTCGCCGTAGCCAACCACAGCGCCCACGATGCACCTAGTGAAAACCCCACCACGCCAATCCTGCCTCCCGTCTCAGCAAACGTAGCCAACAAATAATCAGTGGCGGAATCCAACTCCTTGTTTAGTTTTGCGCTGTTCAGCTTGGACCGGAGGCGTTTGGCTTCTGAGATTGTTGTTGCGGTTTTGCCATGGTAAATATCTGGCGCCAAAGCAACGAAACCAGATTTCGCGAGCCTAACACACACGCCTTTGAAGAAGTCCGTCAAGCCCCACCAGGCAGGAAGAACCAACACGCCCGGCACGTCTCCTCCCTCTGGGATGGCTAGGTATGCATTCGCTCGGCTTCTGCTGACCGAGAATTCCACCATGTGAGCGTATACTGACATTCTCAGCTGTTCCTTTCTGCAGTCGCAGTGCATGAGTCAAAGTAACTCTTAAGAAGACGTGGTATGGCGCAGAGGGTTCCGGGACAGAAGACCAAACTCTGGCGACAGATATGCCAGAACTCAGTGAAGACTTCTAGAATTTGATCATGAGTATAGAGGCCTGAATTAAGCCCCCGTTGGAGAAGCTTGAAGTTAACATGGGCCGGTTATGGGTAGGATTGTTGCCGACATGGGAGAAATGAAGGTCGCGATAACAAAGTTGAACTCGAGGATATGAAGAACCAGCTGGAAAGAGTCAGCGACGCACTAGGCTTTGGTTCAGAAGGGACAGACTCTCAGTTCTGATGTTCGCCGTTCTTCGGTCCTTGAAGAATCAGGCAGCTATCAGAAGTTCTCGGTTGACGGGTTCGACAACTGTAAGAAGCCCGGTCTTTCTGCCAAGTGAAAGCTGAATTTGGCCTCTAAAGCTCCTGACTCGCGCGTTCTGAATCTGCACTACGTCGCCCTCAAAGACGGTGCCAATTTGACTATTCCAAACGGCCAACGGAATCTCGCCTGTCCCATCAGAGAGTGTTACATCGCATACCAACAGAGGGGTTCCATCCTTCGAGGTCACAGCTCTAACTCCAGATTTCCTTGCCACACGAGCTCTGAAAGATACACCGCTCAGTCCATATCGTAAATTGCTAATGGCACTTATGGAGTTCGCGTCCAATCTGCGTGCAGATCGTTTGTCTTCGTCCAAATATGTTGATAATTCTTCTGGGAGTCTTTTCAGTTTCCTAATTGAGTCATTCTGAAGGTTTGCTTGCGAGAACAGCTTCCCGCCAACCGAGAACAAGTATGTCGAGGAACTTACTCCGCGTAGTCGCATCTCAATTTTGAGTTTCCCGCATTGCGCTTTGCCGCGCTGCCACGTGGCTTGCAAAGAGTCGTAAAGAATACTTGCTGTTAAGCTGTGCTTCTTTGCGAGTCGGAGTAAGTATACGAGGTCCCTGTCTTGTGTACTTGATTTAAGTCTCTGCAAATTCGATAGTGATGCTATGATAGCTCAACTATGACGTAATATGGGCCTCATCCGTAATAAAGCACCCGTAATGGACAAAAAGTGGAGAATAGGGAGGACAACTCCCCATTCCTCTATTGGACAACTTCTCCGGTTGCGAATCTGGGTCCAACGGAGTTGATTTTGACCTTCACTTTATCGCCAGGTTTGGTTTGTGGGACGAAGACTACGAAGCCCTCGATTCTTGCGACTCCGTCTCCGCGACGGCTGGTCTCTTTGATTTCGAGTTCGTATTCTTTGCCTTCCTCAACTGGCTTGTTGAAGGAACGTTCATCGCTCATGCGTTTCACCTCGTTCAGTTTCGTTCAGCTAGTTCTTCGGGAGAAAACTTAGACGTCAACGCGGATGGTTACGGTCGGACGTTCGCTTCAGCCCTTATACCTAACTTGTCCGCCAATACAGATGCGTCTCTAATAAGCGTGACATGTTGGTTTTCGTTTACGGCAATGGGGGGGGTGGTTCTGGAAATTGGTGGGGTTTAGGCGCGGATGTCGTACCAGTGTAGTTGGACGGGAACTTGTGCGAGTAGCCTTGCCTCATTGAATAGGTCGATGATTCGTTGGACATGGGCATTGTCGCTGCTTATGCTGTACACGGCTATGGGGCCGTAGTTTTTCATGTGGACGAGGTTCGCGTCGATTAGTTTGCCTAAATGCTTCCTTATGACCTTCCGATCCAACCCGCTGAATTTCGCAATCTTATAGATGGATAAGTCTTCACCGCGGTTTCTGGCGAGAACCAACAAAATCCTCAACCGGGCCTCGCTGCCCAAAGTCTTCAAAAGTACAGGTCTAATCGGCAACGTTGCTCACAGAAAATAAGAGACCCCGTGTGGAGATAAGTAAGAGAGTTAAGTGAAAGTACGAGTTATCAAGGTCCTACCGCCAGTGGATTCGAATCCCACTAACAGCGCTGCAAACCAATCTACTACTCTAAACGGCAACAGTTGACAACTTGAGTTGCGTCACACCACGCTTTTTCATTAACTCCTTGGCTAATGCTTGGATCAGCTCCATTTTTCCTCTCACGGACACTATTTCCAAACAGTGGGATTCGTCAATATGGATATGAGTGGTCGAATTCACTATACTCCGAAAGTGGTGCTGAATGTCCGTTAGGGCATCTTGAAGGCCATGTGATTCGTGGTCGTACGTCAGCAAGATCGCTCCGGCCGCCTGTTTGCCCCTCTCCTTTCTCCATGAGTATTCCGATATGAAGTTCCTCATCGCAATCTGCAACGCCTTTGATCGATCCTTGTACCCAAGCATTTTGAGGGAATCGTTGAATTGCTTCAAGAGTAGAGGAGGTGTTGAGAAGCTAATCCTCTCGACTCTAGCCATGGACACTATGTCACCGAGGTCTGGGAATGGTTCGGTACTCTTTAATATCGTTATTACGCATTCTGCCATTAGTAATACTACGCCGATTGTGGAAGGAGCGTTTCCTCTGAGATGTCCAAAGAAACTGGTCTCGTCTATTCGACGGCGGGGCTTTCGCCGAATGAGAAGCTCAAACTAGTTTCCATTTACTCATTAATCGGGCTAGCGACGGCCTTCGGTTTTATCGCCTCGACAATCATAGGTAAGCTCTCGGTTTTACTTGCGGGCCTTGGAATAGTCACATATGTGTTCGGCCTGCGTCATGGTGTTGATGCTGACCACATCGCTGCGATTGACAATACGACAAGAAAGCTGATGCAGGAGAATCAACGCCCTTTCACTGTTGGCATGTGGTTCTCGTTAGGGCATTCGACAATTGTGGTTGGGCTTATCGTGGCGTTGATTTTTGCAACTCGAACGATAGTTGGTCATATACCTGTCTTGGAGAGCAGTGGCACAATAATCGGAACAACTGTTTCAGGAGTGTTCCTGTGGTTGATAGGAATAGTCAACATGATCATCGTTTTCAGCATTTACCGAATCTTCAAGGAACTGAAACGCGGAAAGATGAACCAGACTGAACTTGAGAATCTTCTGGACAATCGCGGATTCCTAAACCGCTACTTTCGACCATTGTTCAAGATCGTCAAGCGACCGTGGCAGATTTACCCCATCGGTATCCTCTTCGGATTAGGTTTTGATACTGCAACTGAAATCGCTCTCATAGCGATCAGTGTTGGTGTCGGTGTCTCTTCCGCTGTTCCAGTGTGGATGATTCTCATATTGCCTTTCATGTTCACATGCGGAATGGTCCTAGTCGATACAACCGATGGTGTGACAATGCGTTTGGCCTATGGTTGGGCCTTTCTTAATCCAATTCGTAAAATCTACTACAACCTGACCGTGACGGTCATTTCAGTGCTTGTCGCGTTGGCAATTGGCACCGCTGAGCTTCTCCAGGTCATAGCTAACGAATTGAACCTGACAGGCACCTATTGGGGTTGGCTTAGCGGCCTAGATTTCGAAACCATAGGGTTCGGCATAATAGCCATCTTTCTTGTGTCTTGGCTAGTCTCTGTTGTAGTGTGGAAATATAGGAAATTCTACGAAATCTACACGCCTACGCCCCCTTCGACCTAATAGCCGCCTCCAGTGACTAGGTGAGGTAATCTTTGAATAGCGACTCGCAATCCTTGGCCCGTGATGTCGGGCATGCAGGCTAATCCTCTTTGGCCTGTCACAGAACGTTTTCCAATTCTAGAGCGAGATGCGAATGTTGATGTAGCAATTGTGGGCGCCGGCATAGCGGGGATATCCTGCGCCTTTCATTTGCAGAACGCTGGTTACAAGGTTCTAGTACTCGAGAGGGATGAGGTGGGCGCGGCAGCTACTGGTGCGAGCTCGGGCATTCTATATTATGGCTCGGGTGGCAACTTTGTCGAAGCGGTCGAACGGTACGGCAAAGAAGATGCGACAACGCTCTGGAAAGAAACTGAAAAGACAATCACACAGATGGTCTCGATAATTGAGAAAAACCGAATAGATTGCGGGCTTCGCCACACGGGAGCAATCATGGTCGCCAAGAACGACGCAGAGGAGAGCAGACTGGAAAGGGAGAAGACGGAGCTTGCATGCATCGGGATAAAAACCGAGCTGTACGCAAGCGAGGACATAGAACAGTCATTCACCGGGAACAAGTTTCTCGCAGGCCTGTCATTTGAAATCTGCTCCGTGCTTCACCCTGCTCAGTTCGCGGTGGGGCTTGCCAAAAGATTCAATATACCTGTCTTTGAGAATTCCCAATTGATCGGTTTTGAGGAAGAACAAGATCACGTAACCGTCCGATCGCCACGCGCGAAAGTACGTTGCAGTCGTTTGATTATGGCAACAAACCTGAAACCATTCTATGGCTTGGAAAAGCACTTCGAGGAAGAAATGAGTGTTGTCATAGCAAGCCGCGAGATGCCAGAGACCAAGAAGATATGGCCTTGCGACAAAGTGATCTGGACGATGGAAGAAAAGTATGACATTCTCTATCCCCTTGGGCGCCGCTTAGCGTTGGAACTCTATCAACCCAAGAACATCAAGCAGAAGCTCGCGTGGTACTACAGCGGAGTGAGTTTGGAGCGGGAACATCAGTGGGGGGACTCGTATTCGAAAACTAAGGACCTGCTACCAATTATCGGCCCCGTTCGCAACCACGTCTATTCAGCCGTAGCCATGGGAGACGAGGGTATAGTAATGGGATTTGCAGCAGGAAGCAGGATGCCTGTCGCGTTCGAAGGTCGGCCCGATCCGATACTCAGGCTCACTTCTCCCAACAGATTCGTCTAACGAAAACACTTGTCGTGCTTAGAACAGTCCGGCCCGCTCCAGTCGTCCTATGTTCGTCGAATTACTGCTCCTTCCAGAACAGGCGGGTCAAAAGGAAAATCAACAGGAACATCGAGAATCCTGCGGCGCAGATTGTTAAGGGGCTTTTGTTCACGAATTCCAGGACGAGCAAGGAACCGGAAAACAGCATCCCCATAACCGACACAAGAAGGACGAGCTTCCGGCCCGTTCCGAACACTATCTTCCCCATCGATGTCAACAGAACAATGATCAGCATAATGGTGTACATGGTGAACCCGTACATGCAAGACGGAATGCCGAGCACACGTGTGCATCCACCGTTCAGGGGACATGAGTTAGACAGGAGTACTCCGGTGGTCAGGTAGCCGGAGAAACCCATGCCGAAAACGATGACAAGGAGCAGCAGAACAGAGGGCCTAGTGAATTTCGTCTGTTGTCACTCCAGAGCGTAACTGCACTGACTTTACCTATTTACGCGTACGCTTCTTCGCCATGCTGTGAGACGTCCAGTCCGGTATCCTCTTCTTTCTCGCTCACGCGGAGGGGCGAAATCGCGTTAACGATCTTAAGCAATACGTAGGAACCGCAGAACGCGAAGAGAGCGACTATGGCGACAGCGAAGGCTTGAATTCCTAGTTGCGCGGGATTACCGTAGAAGAGCCCATTCGGTCCCGCCGCGTTGATTGCGGTCGCTGCAAATAGTCCGGTTGCTATCGTTCCCCACATTCCGCCTACTCCATGCGCGGCAAATACGTCCAACGTGTCGTCCATGGTTGTTCTAACTCTCAGGCTAGCAACGTAGTTGCACAGGGCTCCGGCCACGAGGCCGATGATTATGGACGGCATCGGACCCACGTACCCGGAAGCTGGCGTTATCGCCACTAACCCGCAGACTGCTCCAACTGAGATTCCGACCGCCGACGGTTTGCCTTTCGTGTACACGTCAACTAGCATCCAGCTAACTGCGGCCGCTGCTGCGGCAAGGTTGGTAACAACCAACGCGTTCACCGCCAAGGCGTCAGCCGCGAGCGCGCTGCCGGCGTTGAAACCGAACCATCCGAACCAGAGTATTGACGCACCTAGAATCACGTAGGGGATATCTGCAGGTCTCATCTCCTGTTTCTTCGCGCCTAGGCCTTTTCTTCTACCAACCACTAAGGCAGCTGCAAGTGCTGAGATCCCTGCTGAAGTATGGACTACCAAACCTCCGGCGAAGTCAACAACACCAAGCGACCTTAGAAAGCCTCCCACGGCCCAATTCCAGTGTGCGATTGGACAGTAGATGAAGGTCGTCCATAACACAACGTAGAGCATCAAAGACTTGAAGCGAATTCTCTCTGCAAACGCTCCAATGATAAGAGCGGGTGTGATAGCCGCGAACTTAAGTTGGAAGGCGAAATACAGAAGTTCAGGAATCGTGTTTGAATAGCCTGGGTTTGGTGCCTCTCCAACATTATTCAATCCCAAGTCAGCTAGGCTTCCGATGAAACCATTTACTGATGGACCGAGGGCAATACTGTACCCCCAAAGTGCCCAGACCAAACTTACGACTGCGAAAATTGCCAGACATTGAACTATAGTTGAGACTAGGTTCTTCCTTCGAACGAGGCCACCATAAAAGAACCCCACAGCCGGAGTCATTATCATGACCAATGCGGTAGCGGAAATTACCCAAGCGATGTCTCCGGAGTTCAGCGCCACATATATCACCCGTAACTTGAATGCTGCCAAGGCGCAGAGTCTTCTGTTATAAAACCCATCTATAGAGAGTATAAGCCCCGTTTCAGAGGTAGCAAAAAGTAAAGTACCATCGACGAGGTCGTTTCGGGCGGAAGCTTAAACTATTAATCATTAAAGGCTTAAGTTTCAGCATGGATAGACTTAGGGCAGATCAGCTTTAGTCATTTGGACGGCGGAATCATGGCGTCAATAGATGTCAACGTAGCGATTATCGCGCTGAACTCGGTCTTTCGAGGCGTCAACAACAACCGAGATTTGATGATGCGAACACTGGCGGAAAAGTAAAATGCGGCAGACCTCTCTCTCCAAGTACGATCTAGTTCGCACATTATCTGATGGATTCAAGAGATGGAACAGGCTTGTTGAGAGAAACCTTTTGGTCGTGGAGTTGACTCCCGCTGAGTTGCGGGCGCTTAGGATGCTCTCAGGACTAGGCCCGTCCTCGATGGTAATGCTAGCTAAGGAGCAGAGCATGACCGCCCCAGGCATGACTATCGTTATCGACAATCTTGAAGAAGCCGGGCTTGTTCGGCGTGTGAGAAGCGACGCGGATAGAAGGATGATCAACGTGGCTATAACAGGCAAAGGTGGCGAAAAGCTAAGGCGAGCCTTGAAACTTCATGACAAGTTCATCGAGAGGACGACCCGTCAGGTTACGTCCCAGGAGATGGATTCGTTTCTCTCCGTTCTGACCAGGATTCTAGCCGCTGCTGAAGACATGGTGAATCTCACATAAGATCTCTGGTTTGGTTCTATGGCCTAGAGTATTTCGTGGCTGTGTAAGAATTTCAAAGTGCCTAAGGTTGGAAGAAAATGGTTTGGTCGGGAGTCGGCGACACTCGAAGCACGCAGGGAACCAAGCGAGGAGAATCTCGATAACGTGCAAAGTATAACTTTTCAAGACTACGCTGAGCGTCGGTAGTCCGCTTCGAGCCTCTCGATGTACTTGTCCCAGAGCTGGCTGGTGCTCTCGGCGTCCTCTGCCTTGGTTGGTGCTTTGGTAATCTTGTACACCTCGTTGAATACCATGCTTAACCTAGTTAACCCAGGCTTTACTCTCCTGAGTCTGTATTCGCCTCTGCAGTCCTCATGATCACCGAAAAAATCAAGGTGCCAAGCACTGGGTGGAGTTAGTGTGACGATGCTGACGGCCTTCCAAGGGTGTCTTCGACCCTTGAATGTTGTAAGGTAGATGACGTATTGCTTCGATCTGTGCAGGATCTTGCGTCGATTCTTCGACCCCGTAATCTTCGTGTCATCCTCTCTGTAATCAGTGCACCAGCTAAAAACGAAAGGTAGAGAGGCACGTATTTCCTTCGAGACTTGATACATATGTTTCTTTACGGCTTTGCGAGGCAACGCAATCAAGACCGGAGAGTGAGTGGCATGTGGTTAGATTTCACCTTGGCGCTACGGATTGACACGGTGATTGGTCTATTTGATTTCCACGTGCCTATGCAAGAACCTTGCGCGCACATGTCTCGCAAAGTAGAACTAATGGATGGTTAGAGTCGATGCGGGTATCGTTCGTCACATATCCCCTTTGTTCAAGAGTTTCGTAGTGCATCATACGCGTAGTCTTGGTTGCTTTCAAGCACAGTTGACACCTTACAAGGAATGCACTGGGCATTCTATTCTGAAAGCAATTATCGCATACGTAGATTCGAGATGCTTCCAGATATTTGGTGGCTAGCCGCCCACATTCGCAATCAGGCAACAATATTCAACTAGCGTCTACCTCGCTTGCTTGTAATTTACTTGTTGGCAGATTCTGGTCTTTCGAACATGAGGGACAATGGAAAAGGACGGGTATCCATAATGATTGATGGACGTAATCACTCGTCACCACTACCGACAATGGGCAGGGTTCTTTGCAGGACTCGCGGTATGAATGGGGTTGCCATTTCTGCTTGCACCTAGTCTCCCCTTAGGCTTGGGCGGCTTCAGCGTCATCAACTACGAGTTATTGCTCGATGTGCTGAGTGGCGCCACAATGTGAACAGAGACTTATTGGGACAAGGCTTACGCATTGTGCCTCTATGACCGTCGTTTCTGCGTGAGTCAACTTCTGCTTATCTTGGATTGATTCCGGGCAAGTCTTCTCTGAATTCGAGGTTCTCGTCCGTCAGGATTGCGATGAACCCTTCTAGCTTCAAGAATTCCAACAAGTACTTGCATTTGAGTTCTGGCATATTTTTGTGATGTTTAATGCCAATTGAGACTTCGGCCAGCTCAAAGGCAGGGTTGTCGTCTTCTGAGTCGCCCAAGTACATTACTGTGCCAGTTACGCCAAGTTCGGCCTTCAGCCTCGCAAAAGCGGTGCCTTTGTCAACCTTCGTGAAGTAGACGTTTGCGAAAGGGCTCACCTTCGATTCGGTAACGTAGAGGCCTGCCTGCTTGCATTGTTCTATTAATGGCATGACTCTTGTTCGCGCCTCAGTCCAATTATGGGACATTCTCCAGTCAATGCAGAAACCGATGAGTTCGTCCTCCTCAGTTGTCTTTCTTTCAATACCTACCCCATCATCGTGAATCTCCTTTAACCCCGCGAAAGCCATCTGGTAGGCGTCCTCAATGGCATCGAGGTTACCTGGAATGCCCTCATCCACCAGCCGCCTCTCTCCGACTTGCATCTCAAGACCGCTCAAAGCAGCTATGCCGTGTGCGAAGGGCACTCGCTCCCTGATGAAACCCAGGTCTTTTGTGGTTATGATTCCGAACGGTATCTTTGTGCTTAGTTTGTTTAGGAATCTCTTAAGCCTGGGAGGCATGCGCGCTTCCTCTCTACGCGCATCTAGCTGGCAGAGTGTGCCATCAAAATCCGAGAACAATGCCTCAATCTTCAGATTACCGCACCACGAAACTGGAGGGGCCTTTCATAGTATTATAAGTTAAGTCATGGTAGCGAAGCTATCTGCCAGAGTTCTACGTCGAAGTGGGCGTTTATGAAAAAACGAATCGGCGTCATCATGTACCAGACCAGCAAGAGTAAAGGGCAAGAGCTCGTGGCCCAGAGAATGGTCTATTATTTCAATAAAATCGGCCACGAAGCTCACTTAATCACCAGTATCTACCACGACGGAAAAGAGGTTGTCAACGAGTCCGTCATCGGGGAAAAGGGCTACGTCCGTGTAGAAGACAGTGAACTTGGCATACCCATCATCAGGGTCGGCAGCCTCATTACGAAGTGGCCTCCACGTCGGATCGGATTCAAAGACGCAGTACACACATTAGAGAGAATTGTAAACGAATTCGGCCTCAACGTTCTGATCACCCACAGCACTCTATGGAACGGGCCTGAGGAGGTCGCGAAATTCGTCGAGTGGAGGCGAAACATCAAAGCCCTCGGCGGATTCCAAGACCCGCTGATATTCTGTCACATGTCGCATTACCAGGAACCCTCAGCCAGAAGGTATTCTATGGTCGAACGGTCCTTCCGAATGGCTTGGAACAGGCTCTCTCTGAGACAGGTGCTCCGGGTGGCCGACCTCATCCTGGTGCTCACACCGTATGAACGAGATGCGCAGGTCAAAATGGGCGCTCCTCTGGACAAATGCACACTCTTTCCGGGAGGAGTAGATGACGACGCTTTCCTAAGATTCGCTTCCTTTGGGCCGGAAGAACTGCTTCAACGACTAAAGCTCGAACCCAAATTGAAGCTCGTCTCATACCTTGGGTCAATCGAGGAACGAAAGAACCCCGAAGCCGTACTTGATGTTGCGAAGAAACTCACAAACAGAAAGGACGTTCATTTTATCCTCGCAGGAAGAGGAGAAACTGGGTACGCTGAGCAGGTCAAAACGAAGGCCGCGGAGCTACCAAACGTTACTTACTTCGGAGAAACAAGTGAAAGAGAGAAAATCCAGTTAATCAAGGCTTCCTATCTCAACATAATTCTTAGCAGGATGGAAGCTCTCGGGCTTACTCAACTCGAATTCATGTTCTCTGGCGTTCCGGTGATCACTTCTGGCGTAGGCGGACAATCATGGATAGTCAAGAATGGAGAGGAGGGTATACACGTCAAGGGGCCTAGCGATGTTGACGGCGCTGCCCAAGCAGTAACCCAGCTGGCTGATGAACCCACCAAGTGGCAGAAACTATCCGCCAACGCCAAAGAGAAAGCAGAGCCTTTCGCTTTATCAAAACTAATTGAGAACCTTGACAGTGCACTTACACGAGAGCTGGAAAGAGAGACCGGGCTGTCCACGCTCCCGCCCGAAGTCAGATCATCGCTTTCAGAACCGGAGTTGGTTGCAAGATCGTGGTCTCGTGGAACACAGAAGGTTGTGGCAACCAATAGGCGGGTCTTCATCCAACAAGGACGGTTCTCTAGAAGAACTTTTGAGATACCTTACTCTGGGATTGAGACGATTGAGCACATCAGACGTTACCCAATGAGACTACTCTTCGCCGGATTGGGGCTTTCGGTTCTGCTCTTCATTCAACATTACTTTGTTCCCATAATCTCGAGGAACATAACCTCTGCTGCGCTCAATCTAGCGACCCGCATTTTCCCACCCTTTCGGCAATTCCTGCCCTACGTTTTGGCACTGCCCACAGCGATAGGGGTCATCTTATTTCTGTATGGAACTCAGAAGGGGTACGCGCTGCACGGAGCAGCAATGAAACCGGTATATCTGCCTCAACCCTTCGGCGAAGCCGTAAAGTACGTTCGCGAAATGCAGGATCGCAGTTCTCCAAACAGTGCAGCGAAAATTAACAAAGCCTCGGAGGAGTCAAACACCACCAGTTAGCCGCCGTTGGTGACCAGATCGTTCCAATCCAAAAAGTGGAACAGACAAGGTGCAGATGGGGGCATGAACCTTGCACAGCAAAATGCGTCTCAGAGACGGAGATAGCATCATGTGAGGTGCGTTGTCAGACGCCGAAACCCACGCGTTTTTGGCTTCTGTATTCCACGTGGTCCATTGCAATAGCATACGCCAGGACTACGTATGGGTCCAGTTCAGGGGTTACGATTTCTACTCCATACGAGTCGCGGATGCTGACCCATTTCTTGTGAATCTGAGCGATTGGTGCTCCTGCAGGGTTCTGAATCGTGAAATCATGTTCGGTTATGTTTCCTTTGATTCTGGCAACCTCTTGGCCGGGAGGGCTTTCCAACCACCATTCAGAACCCAGCAATTTCAGCATCTTCTTCTTGACCACGCCCAACAATTTCCCTTGGTTGTCGTAGATTTCAAAGGTTGGTCTCACAGCGAGAACCTTTCCGTGAACCTCTCCCAACCGAGCACCGTCAGGTGCCTCAAACCAGAAGTTCGGTCCAACGCTGACGATTTTTCTCTTCACGTAGGCGAGTAGGTTTCCGTTCCTATCCTTTATCCCATAAGTGTCCCTGACTGCCACAATCTTTTGCTCAATGATATACTCTGTCCCACTGAAAACGGGAACCAGGCTCTGTGATCGGCCTCCGCTGGGGGCAGGCTGCTGTAAGCCTTCGACCTTGGCCCCACAGCTTTCGCAGAACTTAGCGTCTCCAATTACGTCTTTGCCGCATGAAGGACAGTGCAATGTCGAACCGCTTGACGGCCCCAGTCCGTTTGGTTCACATATATAGCTTAAACTCGCGAGCGTTAATCCGTCCTAGAAGTTAACCATGATTACTCTCGATAGGGAAAACCAGTCCTCGATGATTTCCCTCGATGCTATTCCGTAGTATTTTTCGTACAGGGCTACCTTACCTGCCCAGGATTCGTCTGTACCGTCTTGGACGTAGTGCGCCTCCCCTTCGAAGTTCTTTCCGCCTATATCCAAGGAGACTTGACTTTTCTTCTGAATATTCTTCATCCAGTCGGTTTCATTGCCTTCGTGGCTGAGGTATACCTTGTCTTTGCTGACAGCGAACCAGACCTCAACGGTGTGGCTCTTTCCAGTTTTTCTTCCTTGAGTTGTCAGGTTAAGGGTTTTCTGGGAAGCGATTTTGGCGGGTTTTTCGTTAGTCATTGGCTCACCGTCATCACGCATCATCTCATTGAGATCTCGCCCTAATTGAAGTGTAGGATACATCATAGCAGAGGTGCAGATTCGCAGTGGGTCATGAGAAGCATAAATCCACGTTTGTTGATGTAACGGGAGGGAATCGTTTTCAACTTGAACTGTGTCTTCTGCGAGATTGTTCAAAGATCAGCTCACTCACAGATAATATACGAGGACGAGGAATTCATCGCAATTTTGGACAAGTACCCTATTTCGATTGGGCATACGCTTGTCATGCCCAAGAAACATTATGCTCGTGTCAACGATCTTACTGAAAAGCAGTTCTGCGCTCTCTACTTGCGCGTCCACGCTTTGAACCGGCTCATAATCTCAAGGATGGGTGCTGCTGCTTCCCACATCGCTATAAATGACGGCGCCGCGGCTAATCAATTGATTCCGCACGTCCACGTTCATATTATTCCACGTAACGCTGATGACCACGCAGGTTTCACAGCAAGAAAGCTTCTTCGTGCGGATGAAATGGAAGAGATTAGAAGAAAGCTGGAAGTCAAAGATCTGAAGATTACTTCTTGAGTTGCGTGGCAATCATTCTGGTCAGTTCTGGAGCGATCTGTTTCGGCTCTATGATAGGTGCTGTAGAGGCTTTACCAACGCATATGTAAGCAGTTGGTTGGCTAGTCGCGGGGTATCCGAGGCTCGTAATCTTCCCGGCATCTTTCCCTGGGTCCAGGAGTTGAATTACCTTTCGTGGTTCATAGATTCTGTGAGCCTCAGTCAGTAAGCCTTTCGTTTGCGGCGTTTCAAGTGAACCAATGATTTGGATGGCCGTGGGTTCATTAAGGAAACAGTCCACAGCAATCGCGTATTCCGCAGCCATAAACGAGAACTGTGGGTAGATTTCCACAAACCGCTTCAAAGTGCCTTCCGCCAACTGGCGGTACTTGTGCTTGCCTGTTAGATGATGTAGCAGTATCAGGGCGCGGGCAGCAGGGCTGTTTTCTTCCACCGGCTTTGCGGGTTTACTTAGAAACCCAGGAGCATTAGGGTTGACAACAGTGTCAAAGAACCCCCCATGCTCGGAATCATACAAGTTACGGGTCGCAATCTCCACCAATTCCTCCGCTCGTGCAAGATAGTTTTCGTTTCCAGTGCACTGGTAGGCTTGGCAGAGTGTCCTCGCTACTTGAGCTTGGTCAGAAAGCTGATTCTTCAACTGAGGCTGTCCATCATAGAAATGATACATTCCATCACTGGGCTTAAAGTTCAAGGCCAGCAATCTGTCGAGGCTCTTGAGCGCGAACTCCTTGGCGCTCGCGTCGCCTAGGACGAAGGATCCCTCAAGGTAAGCGGAGACCATCATGGCGTTCCAGTTCGTGTAGATGTGCTTGTCGATGTAAGGTGGTTTTAGTTTTGTGCGTTCAGCTTTGGGGAGTTTGTAGTATTCCTCGTCAGCGTCTTGGCTTCCATAGTAACACCCGTTCTCCCGGTCTGACAGCCATTCGTTGACGTAGTCGATGATTCCTCTGGCTATTTGGGCATAGAAGGGGTCACCCGTCACTTGGTACGCGTGTAGGTAGAGCTGTAGCCATTTGGCGTTGTCCTCGCTCATTTTCTCGAAGTGTGGAACGCTCCAGTCCCTGAGAGTGGAATACCGGAAGAATCCTCCCATCTCGCGGTCGTATGTGCCGCTCTTTCCAGCATTTTGAAGCGTCACCGTGGTGATTCCAAGGAACTCCCTATTTCCACTGTAATGGTACTTCAGTAATGCAAGCTCAAGGGCATCGGTGCTTGGAAATTTGGGCTGTGAGCCGAACCCACCGTAGATAGGGTCGAAGTTGTTTGCGACTTCCCCAAGAACCTCGTCCACAATTGATGCTGACAGGTTGCCGATTGGGATGCTCTCGGGTTGCGGCATCGCACGTTCAGGTGCAGGTTTGTCTTTCGAACTTTCCCAGAGTGATTTGACGTCCCTCAGCACTTGTCTCATCTGGTCGGGCGGGAAGTAGGTTCCTCCGCCAATCACATGGCCCTCGGGTGAAAGGAAGGCTGTGGTCGGCCAGCCTCCCATGTTGTATCGGCGGTTAATGTCAGGGCGTTTATCCGTATCCACCCGAATCGGAATGAAGTTCGATTCAATGTACTCAGCGATTTCCGGAACTGAGTAGGTGTCGCTATCTAACCTATGGCACCAGTGGCACCAGACTGCGCCGATGTCGAGCAAAACGGGTTTGCTCTCTTCCTTCGCCCGCCGGAAAGCGTCATCATTCCAATCCAACCACTTTATCCCAGTTCCGGGTTTATGCTCCATGTGCTGCTTTACTCCGCCACAGTCCAGTTGCCTCTAGTAATTCTAGAATCGAGTCGTGGACTAGGATCGAGGCGTGGGGGACTCCCTGTTGGGAAGTCGTTTCTTGTAATCGTCGAGAATCTTACCGTAAAGATCAATCGTGAACTTCAGCGCTTCCTGCGACTTTCCATGGCAATGTTCGTCTGGTTTTGGAGTGGCGACGCATTTCTCTTTAGCTTCTTCTAATCGTTTCAGTGCTTCTTCGAACTGTGAGCCTTTTTCAAGTTTCAGTACGGCTAGGAGTTGGTTGTAAGCCGACAAGTGGCCTCTTTTACATTCCAGATGGCTCTTTCCTTCCCTTTCCTGGTAACAGAGTTTGCAGCAGTCCATTGCTGTGCGGGCTTGAACCCATGGTTGGACTAGGAATATTGCTTCCATGTCGCCGCTGGGAGGTGCCGCCGAATTTATTGATTGTGCAACTATGCCGGTTCAAGTCCAATTGAGGTTCATTCTTTTTCGAGTGCTCGGGCCGAATCCTCGGCGATACGAGTCACGTTGAGTCAGAATGCCGTTTGCTTCCGCAGCTTCTCCATCAAGTCTGAATATTCCTTCCAGAGAAGACTCGGGAAGCGTTCTCCGAAACTCTCGAAGAGGGTCTGCGATGCTTCAAGTTCTCTAACCCACTCCTTGGCGTCGACTCGCAACAATTCCTGTAAAGTACTCGGTGAGATATCGAGGCCGTGAAGGTCGAGTGAATTAGGCGTTGGGACGTAGCCGATTGGGGTTTCTACGGCCTCTGCTCTTCCGTTGCATCGGTCAATCATCCATTTTAGCACGCGTAGGTTCTGGCCGTATCCCGGCCAGAGGAACTGTCCGGCTTGGTTTCGCCTGAAGGCGTTGAATAGGAAAATCTTTGGAGGTCGGTTTGATTTTAATCGGAACTTCAGCCAATGCGTGAAGTAGTCAGCCATGTTGTAACCGCAGAATGGTTTCATTGCCATCGGGTCAGCTCGCACAACCCCAGCTTTTCCGTCGGCAGCAGTGGTGGTTTCCGCCTTCAGCATGACCGCCATCAAGACGCCTTGTTCCCAATTTTCGGTTTCAAGGATTAGCGGAACCTGTGTTGCACTTCTTCCCCCGAACATCATGGCTGAAAGGGGAACGCCGTTTGGGTCGTCGAACATTGGGGAGATAAACGGGTATTGGCTGACGGGAGTTGTGAATCTTGAGTTCGGATGCGCTGCTGATTCACCACCAGGCATCCATTCTTTACCACGCCAGTCCCAAAGCTTGCTAGGGGGGTCCCCCATCCCCTCCCACCATAGGGTTCCGTCCGCTGCTAATGCGACGTTCGTGAATATCGTATTCTTCTTTATGGTTTCCATAATGTTGGGATTCGTCTTCATGTTCGTGTTCGGTGCCACTCCGAAGAATCCAGCTTCGGGGTTGATTGCGCGAAATGTTCCCTGTGTGTCTATATGAATCCAAGTTATGTCATCGCTGATAGCCCAAATCTTCCAGTCTTCCATGCCCGGGGGTGGTCTTAGCATGGCAACGTTGGTTTTTCCGCTCGCGCTTGGAAATGCTCCTGAGATATAGGTTATTTTTCCCTCGGGGTCTTCTGCGCCGATGAGGAACATGTGTTCGGCTAACCATCCTTCCTCTCTCGCCGTTACGCTGCCAATTCTGAGGGCATGACATTTCTTGCTGAGGAGAGCGTTTCCTCCGTAGTTTGAATTCACGCTGATGATGAGTTTTTCATCTGGAAAGTGGCAGATGTACTTGTTCTTGGGGTCCAGGTTCCCAGCTGAATGAACGCCCTTCACGAAGTGGCCCGTACTCTTCATGTGGTCGAATGCGATTTGCCCAACTCGTGTCATTATCATCATGTTCGCCGCCACATAAGGGCTGTCGGTTAGTTCGACGCCCACCCTGGAATACGGAGAGCCGACAGGGCCGAGAAGATACGGGATAACGTACATGACTCTGTTCCTCATACATCCTGCCAGGAGTTTCCATAGGATTTTCTTGGCTTGGCTAGGGTCTATCCAATTGTTAGTGGGTCCGACATCGTCCTGTTTTCGTGTGCAAATGAAGGTTCTATCTTCGGATCGAGCAACGTCGTTAGGGTTGCTCCTGTGCAAGTAGCAGTTCGGATATTCTTTCTGGTTGAGTTGGATCAGTGTTCCTTCAGAAAGCATCTGCTTGGTGAGAGAATCATACTCATCTTGAGATCCGTGACACTCGACTATGCGGCTTGGTTTGGTCCTGCCTGCAACTTCCTTTACCCAAGTTTGCAGAGTCGCCTCAATACCGCCAGATGCTTTCGAGTTTGACAAGTGAACTCCTCCTTGGACGCCCACCACGAGCCTTCATTGTTTCGCCTTTTGCCTAGGCTCAGGTGCACCGAGTCCTTTTCGCGGTTGGAGTGTCCTCGATGCTCCTGAAGACCGTCAATATCTTTCGTCAGCTGCGTGATTCGCATCTATTTTACGATCGTTACTATATCTCGGTCCTGTAATACATGGTCCATTCCAACCCGTTGAGACCTGAACCTCACGCTAGTGCCAGAGACTAACGCATATTTGGCTCCACTCGCCAAGTTTCTGTGAATTCGCCCACATACATCCGAAATTCTGGAACCAGTAGTGATTATGAGGGGTTCATCGAAGTCCGGTTCGCCATTGCGGGGTTTTAGGTAGATTCTAATGAAATTCGAACGCTTGTAGATAGCTTCCCTAAGTTTGTCAATGTTTACGTTTTGGTCAGCGGATATTGGAATGAATTCTTCCCCGATTCGTTTTCTCGCCTCCTCGACATATTTCGCGCTTACCAAATCCACTTTGTTGAGCACGGCCTGCGCGGGGATGTAAATGCGGTTTCCTGCTACAACGTCGATCAGTTGGTCGTCGCTAATATCTTCACGAATAATGACATTGCCATGGATTTTGTACACTCCGAGGATTGCACGTATGGTGGCCTCGTCAAGTTTTGTGAGGGTGCAAGTTGCAGTTATTCCTATACCTCCTTGCGAGGCCTGTTCGATAGTGACATTTGGCGGGCGGGTGTTAAGTCGTATGCCCATTTCGTGTAGCTCTTTCTTCAAAGTGCTGATTTGATCCGGTTGAAACACATCGAGCACTAGTAGGATCAGGTCGGCATTTCTAGCAACCGAAAGCACTCGCCTACCCCTTCCAGTTCCGGAGGAGGCACCTGAAATGATTCCTGGTAGGTCAAGTATCTGGATCTTGGCGCCTTCATATTCAAGCAGCCCAGGAACCACTGTTACCGTGGTGAAGGCATAAGCGGCTACCTTCGAGTTCGCGTTTGTCAGCCTGTTTAGGATTGTTGACTTTCCCACGCTCGGCAGACCTATCAAAACGACCGTGCAGTCCCCCCCCTTCTTCACTTCGAAGCCAAGCCCTCCGACGGACTTTGATTTCTGCGCGATGTCTTGCTCGGCTTTGAGTCTGGCAAGCTTTGCCTTCAGTAACCCGATATGGTGCTCTGTATGTTTGTGGATTTGAGTCCTTTTCATTTCTTCTTCTATTGCACGAATCTTCTCTGGTACACCCAAGCCAACGCCTCCTTCGCTGATTCGTATGTATTCCTACACAGGTCGATCTCCGCGAGGATGACGAAGTTCCGTGCGGTGCAAGTTAAGGTTAAGGGAAGTACCGGACAATGGCTATCCACGAAATGATGGAGATGATTCCAATCGCTTGGTGACTTACCAGCCGTTCTCTTAGCACTGCAAAGGCCAGCAGGATAATGTCCCCGCTGAAGAACCACGAGACGAACGAGACTGCAGCGTTCCTCGGGAAAACATCGAAAACCGGGCGAGAATCATATAGTTGGACCGCAATTGATATAGACGGTTGAAAAATCATGAGTTATCGGGGCGAAGTGTTGTTTCATGATTAAGCAGGCGACCATGGTCTTCATGATGCTTCTCGCCTTGTCGGTTTTAGGTAATTTCCCCATGGGGGTGCAGGCACAAGGAGGCCAATGGACCAAGTATTCCGGTAACCCCGTTTTGAGTCCGACCCCCGGCACTTGGGACTCAGATTACGTGATTCTTCCCACAGTACTCTTCGACCCTTCTAACGGCTACATGATGTGGTACGTTGGCAGCAGTCAAAAAGTCGCAGGGATTGGATATGCAACCTCTCCAGACGGTTACACTTGGACCAAACACACAAGCCCCGTCTTGACCCCGGGACCGACAGGCGCATGGGATAGTGCATCCGTGAGCCTAGGAAGTGTGGCCTGGAACGGAACGGTTTTCACAATGTGGTACGTTGGCGGTGGCCTAACGGTTCAGAATGGTGCAGTCGGCCTCGCAACATCCACGGACGGCACGAACTGGACTAGGTATTCGCGGAACCCGGTCCTGAGGCCTACAAGTGTAGATTCACGGCAAATATCAACGCCTTTTGTAGCAAAAGTGGAGACTGCGCTCTACAATATGTGGTACGCAGCCAGAGGGCAGCCTGATCCGCCGTCAAGCTCGATTCTCAGAATACTCTATACGCAATCCTTTGATGGAAAAAGTTGGACTGCGCCGACGGCGGTCCTTCAACCTTCATCCAACGCAAGCTCTTGGGATTCGAGGAGCGTATTCTCTCCTTCAGTCTTCTTCGACGGCTTCATGTTTGGAATGTGGTATTCAGCTCTCAACCAGGGCTCACTGGTTCCAGAAATCGGATACGCTACATCAAAAGATGGGCGTACTTGGGAAAAATCCACTGCAAATCCTATCTTGAATCCAGGCGCTTCTGGCAACTGGGATTCAGGCGGTGTCGAAAATCCTCGAATAATATTCTCTAACAACGGGTTCATGCTCTACTATGACGGAATCGAGCAGAACGTCGGAAACAGCATCGGACTAGCGTTACCTCCGAAAGGTTTCCAAATCCCTGAGTTCCCCGCTGGCGCCTTTGCTTTCATATTTGGCTTCGTGCTTCTGGTGACTGTTCTTGTCCTTCGCCCAAATAGGAAACCTGCCAAAAGAGAACGCGCAAGGTCACGTATCCTAAGTTCTTAATACCTAATCAATCATAATTCTCACTGGTAATGACTATGTTTTCCATCTTTCAGCTGCCGTTCAGTTTCAGTGAGATCGCAATCTTTGCAGTGCTACTGATAGTTGGTATCATCATAATCCTACTGCTGAAAGCAGTAATTCACTTCATACTCCCCATCATCGCGGCCGTGGTCGTATGGTTCCTAACTCACAGCCTAATCTACGCAGGCATAGCTTTCGTAGTCATTGCAATTATCCAAATGATAATCAGGAGACGCTAGTCAGTCGCACAGTCCCTGCAACAACCAGACGAGCTCATAGTTGCGATATTCACTGTAATGTTCGGCAGAGTCGTACGCTTCATCGCCAGGTGGAATAGTGGTACCCAGTGTCTTTGTGCGACATTGTGCCACAATACTTAACGCGATTTCTGTGCAAGGTAATGGTGAAGGTTTGAAAAATGAGCAAAGTTTCATTGAAAACCGGGTTCCTGGATATGGCCGCAGCACTGTTCGTGATAGGTGGAGTCATCAGCCTCGTCATCAGCATCCTCGCGATTCCAATAGCCAGCATTTACCCATTCACGCTACCCGCCTCTTTCAGTTTTGTCTTCGCCGTCGTCTTGGTCGTGAGCCTCATCTGCTCACTTGGAGCCATCCACTGCTACACGCTCGCATCAAGAAGGCTATTATCGCAAGCGGGAATGCGCGGAATAATCTTCGGCGCTATCTTGCTGACTCTCAGCTTGGGGCTAGTCGGAACATTCCGCGTCGCTAACGTCAACTCGCAGCTTGGAGCGGTAAGCGCAATTCTAGTCCTCATCGCGGGCGCAATGTCCTTCGTTCTTCGCGAGAGCGTGCTCCCAAGACCACCTACGATGTTTCACGAACAACCCATAGCACAACGTTAGACCTGATTTCCAATGGCTGGCTAAACCGCGGCCCAGCCATTCCTCCTTTCTTCGATTAGAAGGCTTTCCCGCTTGCGGCTCGAATTCGCTTCTCTGGCCGGGAAAATGCGGTCTGCCTGAGATCTGGGCCAGCTATGCCAATGGCCAAAGCCAACGCAACCATCAAAATGATGAGACCGGCGTAAAACAGGCTGGACAAGCCGTAGTTGTCAAGCAAGTAACCCCCCAGTAGGGGTCCGATGATTGTACCGAAGCTAATTACGACACTGTACATGCCCATCGTTGTGCCCCGCCCTTTCTCCGGCGCGTAGTCACCTAGAGTGGCTAACGCGGCGGGTGCGAAAGCGAAACTTCCCACCCCGAATACGATTAGGAAAGGTACAGTGAAAATTGGTTCATGCCTTCCACGAAACATCACGATCACGGTCACGAAAAAGCCGATGAGTGACAGCATTCCGAGCATCATCAATCGATCTCGGCCATATCTATCCGAAAGTTGGCCGAAGAATGGTTGCGTGAAAGCCAATATCAAGACACTGCCTCCAATTAGGAAGCTTGTGAGCAGCGGTGAAGGGCCTAATCGCGGGCCGAAGGTCAAAGCCATCCCGATAAACGTGGTCACGGACAACCATATGGGAAACATCGCGGCAGCGCGCCTGTCTCGAAGTAGCAAGCTCATCGTTTGAACCGGAGACAACGCCTTGTCTTTCCCTACGTCAGCTTTCTCTTTGACTTTGAAGAATGCGTAGATGGCTCCAGCGGCGGCCAAGGCCGAGCCGAAGTAGAAGGGTACAAGTGAAAAGTGTGTTCTCAGAAGGACTCCCGCTACAAGGATTCCGACCATGTAACCTCCCAGGTTAGCGAAATCGTAGAGTCCCATTTCGCGGCCCCGGGTTTTGACTGTGCTCACGTCTGTGACTAGCGTAAGCGAACTAACCACGATCATTGCAGCTGCAACGCCTTGGAGAGCATGAATTGCGATCAAGTATGGGATGTTAGTGCTCAGCGTGAAAGCAAACAAAATCATGGTTGAGATACTCAGTCCGATGTAAATCCACATTTTTCTTCCATAGCGGTCCGATAGGACGCCGATGACTGGGCCGAAGATTGTTTCGGCAACTGGGTATGCGGCAGCGATTACGCCGACGACGAAGTTGGAGAACTCTTGCTTGGGAAGATAGATTGGTAATGTGAAGAGTACCAAGCCGAAGCTAAACCGCATAATGAAGACTGCAATGTACAATGGTGAAGAGAGCAGGATCGAACCTGTCAACGAAAGTCGGTCGGAGTATTTCCTTGACAAGTTCAATTCCCCCAACAGGTCTAGGGGCTTGAGAGAGGAAGCATCATAAAGCGCTATGGTTGAACGACCGCTGATGAGAACTATTGCAGGGTCCGAACCTAGATGATGAGATCAGTCAAACCTGAACGCCCATTGCGGTTGATTGCTGTTTGACTCAGTCGAATGCAATCAATGGATTAAATATGGACTGCAATGGTTTGAATACACCAGTACGGAAGCCAGACTATGCCTCTGAGAACGCTCCAAATTGCGTTGCTGGGTGGCGGCAGCGAGGATGCGGTTCTCATAGGGCTAAGGAATTTTCCGGCACACAAACTCACTCTCATCACACCTAACGGTTTCCTGAATCAAGCAAACCAGCTTGCGGAGAAATTGGGTAGCACTCTCAAACTTGCTGTCGAGATCGTCCAAGTTAAAGATCCAACGATTCCAACCATGTTGGAGACGGTAAGTGAGATTGTGAAGAAGGAATCTGAGAGTTTCGACGATATCCTGATCAACGTTGGGTCTGCGGACAGCCATCTGACCTGCGCAGGGGTTACGGCAGCGTTCGTCCTTGGAATAAGAGCCTTCGATGTCCTGGGCGAGCAACCAGCAGTTCTCCCCGTAATGAATCAGAGCTACACGCAGGCCGTCACCAAGCCCAAAATGGAGATCCTCCGTGCTATCGAGCTGGCAGGCGGAGACGTTGAAAGCTTAGAGAAGCTCAGCACGTTGTCAAGCTACGGGAAGCCTCTTCTGAGCTACCACATACGCGGTTCAAAGGAAGGTGCAGGGTTGCAAAAGCTTGGCCTCATCGAAGTGGAACGGGGAAAACGCGGCCGGCTCAGAGTGAGGTTGACCGCTTTGGGGAGAACGCTACTGTCGGCATCAGCGAAGTAGTTACGCTACTTTGGTGCGTTGTTCTTTTTCTTTGGCATCAGTTTCAGTCTGCAGAAGACCGCGTCGCCGTCTTTGATCTCGAATATCTTGCGAATTTCCTCTGGGATGGTTATTCTTCCACCTGCAGTAACTTCAGCGAAGAACGGTATGTCGTTGCCTGGTTCTTCCGTTGCCAACAAGAGTCCACCTTGTTCTATTCGTGCGCATGCCATGTACTAAAAAGAGTTATTGCGATTGGTTTTCAGTAGATTTTATGTTAAACGGTGCTGCTCGGGCATGTGCGGTTCACCGGACAATTCGGGCAACGAGGTCTAGGTGCCCTACAAATTTCCCGACCAAACGCGATTATGGACAGGTGTAGTGGGATTCTTCTTTTTGGTTGGATTAGCGCTTCAAGACTTGTGCGGACTTTTTCATATGTTGCGTTTTTCGGCGCAATTCCCAGCCGTTTCGTTACGCGGGTGACATGTGTGTCCACCGGTATTACGGGATGCTCTGCACAAAAAGCAAGCAAGATATCCGCAGTCTTCGGCCCAACACCTGGCAGCGTCATCAAACTCTCCTTCGCTTTCGCGTACGGCAAATCGAGAATCGGCGCCAACCGCCCCCCATACTCTTCTTGAATGATTCTTGAGACTTCCTTGATTCTCGGTCCTTTGGACCTATACAGCCCAGCAGAGCGAATACACGGAATTAAATCAGCAACATTCGCCTTTGCTAGCACGGCTGGGGTTATCTTGTACCGCATTCGAAGTTTCCTCATGGCGGCGTCGCTGTTGCGGTCGTTCGTGTTCTGGGACAGTATAGTGTGGATTAGCGTTTCAAACGGCGGACCCGGTTTCCAAACTTTGACAGGAAAACGCCTGCCAATCGTCGCAAGCATCGCTGCCTGCATTCTTCGTGTCGGCCGCGTCAATGTTACCTTGATGGACATTATTTCGATCTCTTCAGGTCGCCCTTCCGACTGAATTGAAGCACACTTTAAAGGAAGCTGTCCCTGAAATTGCATGGAGACGCAGGCAACATGAGGCTTATCCTCTTCGCGGTCCTCCTAGCAACAGTATTGGTTCTTGGGTTTCAACCAGCTATTTGGGCAACTCCTGGAAGCGTCTTGGTCGTTCGGATAAGCTCAGACATCTCGCAGCCCACGGTAGAGTTGGTTTCGCGTTCCATTGCCGAGGCCAGTGCTGGGGGGGCTCGTCTAATTGTCTACGAGCTGAATACGCCAGGCGGCGATGTTGGCTCAGTTACAAAAATAATGAATGATTTCAACAGCTCCCCTATACCCGTGGTTGTTTGGGTTACCCCGTCTGGGGCTACAGCTTGGAGTGGTGGGACATACATTCTCATGGCGTCCCACATTGCAGTCATGGCGTCGGGTACAACTATTGGGTCAGCGCAACCGGATACTTCAACCGGTCAAGTTCTGAATGATTCAAAGTTCATCAACGCCCTTTCCGGACTCATGGTTAACAACGCTCGCCTTCATAGCAGAAATGAGACAATCGCACAAGAATTCATCACGAAGAACATCAACCTCGGCCCTGAAGAAGCGTTGAGGTACCATGTCATTGAGTTCGCCGCAGACACTCTGCAAAGCCTGCTCTCTCAACTTGAACCCTACACGCTCATTCTAACCGCAACCGGGGCGGGTACATCTGCATGGAAACTCGTGATGAGTAATTCCATCAGCGGCTATCCGTACACCCAAAGCTACGATTTCTCAGGAATGTCTCAAGCGAGCTCGTACACTTACAACCCAGGAATCAGCATCATGCTGCTTCAGGTGCTCTCGAACCCCCTCATAGCCACCGTGCTATTTCTCGTCGGCCTCTATGCAGTGGTAATTGGGTTCAAGACGCCTGGTTTTGGGCTCGAGATAGCGGGGGGACTGATGGTGTTCCTCGCCCTCCTCGGATACGGAATCATCGGCATCAACGCAGCCGCGATTCTCCTGTTCGTCCTCGGAATCGCCCTCACGCTCATCGAAATCAAAACGCACATCGGAATCTTCGCTCTCGCCGGAATTGGAGTGATTATCCTCGGAAGCTTCTTGGCGTTTCCACTACCCGGCTGGGAGCTACTCTCCGCGAGGGCGGTCACCTCTGCTAGGCAGACTCTGGTCGCAGTTGCACTCGTAATGTCAGGGATGTTCGGGGTCGTCGTCTACAAAGTGGCTCAAGCAAGACGGATGAAAGTAAAGGTCGGCCCTGAGCAGTTCACCGGCAAAATAGGCATAGCGGTTTCAGTGCTTTCACCTCGCGGCGAGGTTAGAGTCGAGGGTCAAACCTGGAAAGCCGAATCCGTCATGGGCACCGTGAAGGAGGGCGAATCGGTCGAAATAGTTGGCAGGGAAGGGCTAATCTTAAGAGTCAAGCACCAGCAAACCCAAACCTGAAGGCTCGATAAATGGCGTTAGAAGACATTATCACACCAGAATTAATTGCTGGGATTATCCTCCTCCTCTTCATCATAATCGTATTTGCATCAGGTATCAGAGTTATCAGAGAATGGGAACGCGCCCCAGTACTTCGCCTGGGCCGCTTTACGGGACTGAAAGGTCCGGGATTATTCTACATAATTCCATTTGTCGACAGGATACCCAACATCGTTTCGATGCGGGTACAAACCGTTCCTTTCAGAACTGAGCAGACGTTAACGAAAGACAACGTGCCAGTCAATGTGGACGCCATTATGTTCTTTCAGGCGATAGATGTGGAGAAAGTGATTCTGAACGTTGAGAGATATCTTGAGGCAACAACCTTGGCAGCGCAGACAACACTGAGAGAAGTCATCGGTAAAGCAAGTTTCGACGAACTGTTAACTGAACGTGAAAAGGTAGGAGTCGAATCCCGAAACATTATCGACGAAAAGACAGAGCGTTGGGGAATCAAGGTCGCCTCGGTTGAGATTAAGGATATTGCGATTCCTGGAATGCTTCAAGAAGCGATGTCACGACAGGCTTCAGCAGAACGAGAACGCCGGGCAAGAGTAACACTTGCGATGGCTGAGTACGAGGCGGCTCAGAAGATGGTGGACGCAGCCAACCTTTACGATAAGAACGTGCGAGCTTTGGAATTGCGCTGGATGAACATCCTTTACGAACTTGGCTTACAAAGTAAAGGCACACTCATGCTTGTGCCCACAAACACACCCACCGCAGGCGTATCGCTGGGATTTCCACCGCTTGGGATAACCAGCATCCAAGAGCTCGCCAAAGAAAAGAAAGATCAGAAGGATCAGCGTTCGCAGTAAACCGAACTTAGATGTAGATGTAGCCGCCTGGCTGCAATACGGCACGGGGCATATCGTACAACGGCCAGGGGGGTTCATTCACGCCTCTAGATGAGTCCCTGAAACGCTCGGCAAGCCATGCACGTTACTGATGGTGGATGTCTGCCAAATTGATAAGGTGGCTAATTCGGTGGCGGATTGGCGGGTGGCGGCTCATCAACGTTGACCCAGCTCCGAGAATCGACAATGTTCCCAAAGACGGAAGGTTGCTCTTGGGGAAGGCCTCATAGATTTTCAACAAGGCTGATGCAAGCGACAACGGTTTCTTTGTGATTTCGGCAGCTGTCTCGTCAGCCACCATCTCTCTTTCCCTATGAAATGCGGCTTCCACCAGGCGGATTATTGGATCGTGAGGTAGCGCAGTCTTGTACGCGGTAACTAACGCTTTGAGGGTAGTATCCGAGTTTCTGATGTGCGCCAATTCATGAGCCATCACCGCCTCAATCTCATCATCCTTCAGCAAGGAGAGGAGACTTTCAGACATCACGACGATCGGCTTGTCAGTCTGAATGGCGAAAGAAACGGGGGCGCGGGATTTAGAGAGCCGCAACTCAGCGGATGTAATCCCCATTCTTCTGCGGAGAACATCAAAGGAATTCGCAATCTCTTTCTCTGGAATTGTTAGGCGTTTTACTCTTGCCAAAGTGATCTGGGGAGAGATCTCACGCAACAGAAACGAGAAGGGGAGAGCCGCGACGATTCCGACCAGCAAGGCTCTTCCAAAAACGGCGCGTATGCCTGCTGCTATTTGGTACTCGTATGTTTCTGCGAAAGCGAAACAGAGGATTAGGCTAACGGCGATGAAGACCCACAGGAAAATGGAAGAGATAAGCATGAGGCCAAGGTCCCAAGACCGCGCCCTAGGGCTACTTGTTCTCTTGAACAGCACAAACAGAATCGCAAGTGTGAGCAGTGGTAGCGCTAGGGCAGCGAGTGTACCAAAGTCGCTAAAGTAGGCGCCGTAAATCGCAGTTAAGCTCAAGCTTGGCTACCTTCGTGCTCTTGCTACCTTCCTCTTTAATTCACTGACATCTTCCTTTGATATTTGCTCTAGGCTATCGTAAATTGTTGGAACGATGGACGGGCCGAAGGCGTTAACCAGCTGGGCTACCGCCCTATCTACTAGGTTGGAGCGCATACCGATGGGGGCTGCGTACGAGTAGAGATATTTGGCTCCCCCTCTTCCTTTGACTCTAGTCCTTCTGACCAGCCCTTTTCGGTGCAATCGGTCTAGGACTGTGCTCACTGTTGTGTACGCCAAATGCTTCTCGCCCCCCACTTCCTCCATAATGTCCCTGGCGGTTGCCTTCCTTAGTCTCTGCAGGGCACCTAGGATGTCTGCTTGCAGGTCTCCCAATGACATGCTCGAAGCACGTTAACCTACTATGGATGTAGTACGTAAAAACTCTCCTGAGCGTTCGAATGGTTAGAACACATGTTCAGAAATATCGGCTAAATAGCCGCCTAAGACAGAATCAAATCAGGAGCCGAGAAACGTGAACCTAAACATGAAGGGTGCAGCGGTCTTTTCTGTTGTTCTAGGCGTTGTAGTTGCTTTGGTGTCAGGCCTCTTTCTGACACCCCAACCCCACATTGGAATTGATGTCGTAATGCGGGGCTTTCCAGTCCCCTGGAGGCTGCAAGTTATCCCCATGCCAGAGCAGCACATACTCTGGGACGGGTTGGTTGAAGACATCGGATCCTGGGTCGTCGTTGCCCTCGTAATCTCGAGCGCTGCTACATACTTGGTGAATATGAGAAGCCGCACCAAACCATCATCCGCTTGAATCTCGCTCGGGCGGCGAGGATAATCAGTCCGAAGTCTGCTTGGTGGTTGTATCCAGGATCTAATGACTCAAGACCAGTTAGCAGAAACTGAGATCGGTGAGTTGCTGCGTGGAGTCTACTGTTTGGGAGTCTCCGCATCTTGCGGAATTGACTTCAATGATGCCAATTCGACCTTCATGGGCTCTGCAGGCTTGCTTGCCCCCAGCCTGCGGCGCTGGATTATTTCAGCCATGATGCTGACCGCTATCTCGTCAGGCGTTTCGGCGCCGATGTCCAACCCAATGGGAGCATTCACCCTGCTGAGCTCCTGCTCGCTGTAACCTTCTTTGTTGAGAATCCGGAATCCCTGCAGAACTCTTCGCCGGCTTCCGATTAACCCAATGTAGGTGGCTTTGGTTTTGAGGGCGGCTCTCAAGGCTGGCAAGTCGTCCTTATGCCTTGTAACAATCACAATGTACGTGTTCGTCGACGTGGGGATGTTAGGTAGGTTGTTCTCCACGAAATCTGAAATGACGACGCGAGCTTCAGGGAACTTCTCCTTCTTCGCCATCGGGTCGATTACGATGACGTCAAAATCGAGCACACGTCCAAGCCTAGCGATCGCAGAAGACAAGTGACCGCTTCCTGCGACAATAAGCCTGGGGTCAGGTTCAACGATTTCCACTGCCACGTCAATCTTGCCGCCGCAGCTCATGCCTACTCCCCCGAATTCTTCTTCCACCAGATCATATGACTTTGTAACAACACCGCTAGTTCCCTCGCGCAGCATAAGGGCTGCTTCTTCGGCTACTTGGCCTTCGACGCAACCTCCGCCAATCGTCCCGTATGTCTTGAGGTCTTTGGTGACGATCATCTTGGCAACTCGGCGGGGAACTGAGCCTTTGTAGTTCACAATGGTCGCTAAGGCAAAGGTCTCCTGATTGTGAAGCAACTCGCTGATCTTTTGGTAGATGTTACTCATGCGAAGTTGGCTCCTTTGCCTTGGAGGGGACTGCGGTCAGGGCCCATATAATCATTTTTTCAAGCCTTGTTCTTGATGGCCATGAGGACTCTGTCTGGGGTTGCAGGTATCTGCGTCAGCCTGACACCGATTGCGTTGTCTATGGCGTTTACGATTGCTGCAGCCGGAAGGACTACTGGTGGCTCGCCTATTGCCTTGGCCCCGTAGGGTCCGAGATGGCCGGGGTATTCGACGATTATGGTTCTGATTTCGGGTATGTCCATAGATGTGGGTATGTAGTAGTCAGCTAGGTTGGGGTTGACGACTACACCATTCTTGTGAACCAACTCCTCCATCAAACCGTAACCTAAGCCCTGCACCGTTCCACCCTCAATCTGGCCTACAAGTGATAGTGGGTTGATGGTCTTCCCGACATCGTAAGCGGTCACCATCTTGTTGACTTGCACGCGTCCAGTTTCAGTATCAACTTCCACCTCTGCGGTGACAGCACCATATGTGTACTGCAGGTAGGTGGTTCCTTGGCTTGTTTCCGGGTCGTACTCACATTTCGGAGCAGTGAATGTCCCAGCGTCTTTGAGCGCTCCCCCATGTTCGTAGGCCCATTTGACTACGTCGAGGTACGGCACGGAACGTTTCGCGTCAGTGTTCACAAAATAGGCCCCGTTGCTCGATTCTACTTCGTCAACATTGCAGCGAAGTTTCTCTGCTGCAACCCCCCGGAGTTTCCGGTCGAGTTTTCCAGAAACCATTTGGGAAGCCCGCCCACCGATAGTGATGGTCCGCGAGGCTACCGTCGGTCCCGTGTCCGAGCAGTACTTAGTGTCGGGTGGTTCGAGCCTGAAGTAACTCATCGGAAGGTGCATGACCTCTGCCGCAATCTGAAGCAAACCGGAAGTCGCACCAGTTCCGTATTCTGTGAGCCCGGTTCTGAGGTGCACTGTACCGTCTCTGTCGATATGCATGTGCACTGCGGCGTAGTCACTACCTTCCGGGCCTAGGCTGTTGCCGTGGTACATGATCGCGATGCCAAGGCCTTTCCTCATCGTCCCATGCATTTTGCTGAATTGCTCTCGCTTCTTGTACCAGCCGGATTCATCTCTAGCCCTATTCACGCATTCCTCCAGGCCGCAGGCCTCATCAACGACTTGGCTTGTAGCCATCAATTCCCCCGGCCTTAGAATGTTCAACAAGCGTAGTTCCACTGGGTCCATGCCGAGCTTTTTCGCAATCTCGTCCATGTGTGATTCTGCTGCGAAATGTGCTTGTGGCCCGCCGAAGCCACGAAATGAACCTGCCATAGTGTTGTTCGTGTATACGCAATAGGAATCAGTTTTCACGTGCGGGATCACGTATGGTCCGGTAGCGTGGAAGAGCGCGCGAATAATGACGAGCGGCCCGAGCGAAGCGTACGCACCGGTGTCCGCGATCATTTCAGCTTCCCAAGCAGTAAGCTTGCCGGTCTTCTTCACGCCTGCTTTCAAGTTGATTATGAATGGGTGGCGTTTGGTGTGGCCGATCATGGACTCCTCCCGTGTGTACGCCAACGCCGCAGGCTTTCCTGTCTTCACGGCGACTAGTGCGGCCATGCCGAAAATGTCAAGGGGAATCTCGTCTGATTTCGGGCCGAAAGCTCCTCCCGTGACGGCCTGAATCACTCGCACTTGCTCGGGCCGTAGCGAAAGGATTTTGGCCATTCCAGTTTGCACATGAAATGGGCTTTGTATGGAACCAACACACGTAACTGAGCCGTCCGATTCGGGGATAACAAAACCTGCTTCAGGTTCAAGAGGGACGGGTTCTTGGAATTGCGAATTATAGGTGCCCGCAACAATGAGGTCCGCTTGGTTGAAGCCGTCTTCAACATTGCCCTTGCGCAACTTCATGTGTTTAGCAACGTTTCCCCCTTCGTGGATTTTAGGAGCGTTCGCTTTCATTGCTTCAACTGGTGAGTACACTGCGGGCAACGGCTCATACTCAACCTTGACCAAGTCAACCGCTTCCTCAGCAATTGATTGATCATAAGATGCGATTACGGCGATCGGCTCCCCTACAAACCTCACCCTATCGGTCGCCAACAATGGCTTGTCCGGGAGCAGGGCCGTCGACTCGTTTATTCCAGGTATATCCTGAGCCGTGACCACAGCCACTACGCCAGGGAATTCACGCGCCCCAGACAAATCGACCCGCTTCAACCGGGCGTGCGCTACACTCGACCGAACCACTTTCAAGTGCAGGGCGTTCTCAGGAACGATATCCATGGTGTAGATTGGTTTCCCAAGAACCTTATCGACCGCGTCGACTCGTTCAACGCTCTTGCCGACGACTACTAGTTGTCGTCCCTTGGAAAGATTCTGGATGGTTGTTTGCTCAACCATGAGTTCTCACTTCTTCATCTCTTGGGCCGCGGTTTTCACAGCCTCGACGATTTTGACGTAACCCGTGCATCTGCACAGAATCCCACTAGTGGCCTTCCTAATCTCGTCCTCAGTGGGATCAGGGTTCCTGTCCACCAGGTCCTTGGCGGCGAGGATCATGGCCGGTATACAGAATCCGCACTGAGAGGCGTTCCATTTCATGAAGGCTCGCTGGATGGGATGCAGTTTTTCCTCTGTCCCAATGCCCTCGATGGTTGTAATTCGCTTGTTGCGTGCCTGAATGGCGAGGATCAGACAGGAGTTGACCAAGCGTCCATTCATCAGTACGGCGCAGATGCCGCAGTCACCGGTGCTGCACCCCTCTTTCGTTCCCCTCAACCCCAACCGATTCCGCAGGACATCCAACAGCCGCTCATGGGATTCAACCATCATCGCGTGTTCTTTCCCGTTTACATTGAGTTTCAGCAAATGCTTAGACAATTATGGTCTCTCCAATTAGTTTCTCAGTACACCTGTTCAGCGCGCGCTTGAACAGCGCACAAGCCACATTTGTGCGGTATTCACCGGACGCCCTGAAATCGGAGCTAAGTTTCAATTCACTATTCAACGAAGCGACGGCGGCCGCGATGTTCTCCTCGGTTAGAGCCGCACCCCGCAACTTCTCTTCAACCTTCCTAGCTCGCTGCGGGATTTTGCCGTTCACTCGGTTGAAAGCGATCCGAATGTCCACGACACGCTTCGACCCCTTTTCAAGTGTCAAACGTACCGCAGAATTGACGAAAGCAATTATCAATGAATTTCGCATTCCAACCTTCTCGAAAGCGCACGCCGAGTTATCGTCAAGTTCTTCAAACATAACCTCGGTAAGGATTTCGTTTGGTCTAAGATCGGTAAGCCTCTTTCCCTTCAGAAACTCTTCGAGCGTGACGGTACGCTCGCCGTGCTTGCTCCGAAGTTTCACTTTCGCCTCCAAAACGAGGAAGACCGGCAATAGGTCCTCGGAGGATGATGCAGCACAGACGTTGCCGCCAACAGTTGCCACATTTATGATTGAGGGGCCACCGAATCTTGCGGCAACTTCTCTGAAGACCTCATGCCGCGAGTCTATAACGGGAGATGACAAGAGGTCAGAGATGGTCGTTAGGGCTCCTATCTTTATCGTGCTGCCTTCCTTTCGAACATAGTTGAACTCGGATAGCCCGGAAATGTCGACAAGAGTTTTAGGGTTAATTTGCTTGCGCTGAATTCGATTGATCAGGTCGCTTCCATTCGCAATCAACTGAAAGCCAGTCTGATGTTCGTCCAGGTACTGCAGGAGGTCTTCTAGGTCCTCTGGAACGTACATGTCGAATCTGCGCAATTGCTCTCAGCCCCCGGCTGCTGGTGGAACTAATAGGATTAGGTCCCCGTCATTTAGTTTCCGTGAAAGGTCAGGCGGATTCTGAACCCTACTGTTCACGTAGAATAATATGTTGCCTCGAAGGACGCCGTGGACATCGTAGAGCACGTCTTTGACTGTGGCGTGCATTTTGATTAGTTGTTGAACGAGGCCGGCCAGTGTGTCGACTTCGAGTTCAATTTCGCTTCGTCCAACGCTCCGCAGTAACTCGTGGAACAGCCTAACCCTTACCTTTGCCACCATTGCTACCCAACCCATTCCTCTCTCGCAAAGCTCTGAAGACACGTTCGGGAGTCGCAGGGAGGATGAATACGCGCGCACCTGTGGCGTCGTAGATTGCGCTGGCTACAGCTGAACCTACGGGTATGATGCCGATTTCCCCAAGCCCTTTCGCCCCGAAAGGCCCTATCTTCTCATAGGTTTCAACAGGGTCCACTTGAATTTCGGGCACATCACTGATTGAGGGGATTATGTATGTCGTGAAGTTGTTCGTTTTGACGATGCCGTCTTCGATTTGAGTGTCCTCGGTCAACGCAAACCCTAACCCTTGTACGATGGCGCCCTCGCACTGGCCGGTGTATGATTGTGGGTTGATGATTTTCCCGCAATCAGTAGATAGGAAAAACTTCAGGACCTTCACACCGCCGGTTAATGTGTTAACTTCGACCAGTGATACTGCGCTGGCGTACATGTAGGACCAATGTGGAATCTCAATGCTTCCCTCAACTGGCTTGTCGACTCTGGGGACATTGAATCCAGCAATGACCTTGGTTTCCGCGTTGGTCTCTTGGAGGTATTGGGCAAGCTCGCCGTAGCTCAGGATTTTTCCTTTTTTCCGCGAGACGACCCCGGTGTTCTTTAGGGATAGTGTTTCCTTCGATTGACCTGTGATTGTCGCCGCCGTGTCAAGTAGCAGTTCCTTCATCTTGGGTGCCGTTGCAAGAATGGCGTTCCCGCCTCGGACCAAGGCCATCGAAGCCGAAGACGTTCCAGTGTCCGGTGCCAACTGGGAGTCGGCAGATGCGATGTAGACGTCTCCAATGTCACATTGCAGTGCTTCAGCTGCAATCTGCGAATACGCAGTGATAGCTCCTTGACCAATTTCTGGACAACTTACTCCGACAACAAACTTACCGGTTGGAGTAATTTGAATCGATGCAGCAGCAAAATCGGGAAGCGCGCCGAAACCGAATCCTTTGACTGCTGCCGTGATTCCGACGCCCCTCTTCAACCATGGGGTTGAACTGGACGACCGGTATTTCCTGCGGTTCTTCCAGATCTCTGATTTTTCGGCCTTCAGGAGTGTTTCGCGTATTCCGATGCTTCCCTGAATCTTGTAACCGAAGGGGCCGGTGTCGCCTTCGCGAAGTGCGTTCTTCTTTCGAATTTCGAGTCGATCAATGCGCAGTTTCTCCGCGATGATGTCTAGGTTTGTTTCTAGAGCAAAGTTGACTTGGGGGGCGCCGAACCCTCGGAAGGCTCCTGCGACGCCGTTGTTCGTGTACACCAAGTAAGCCTCTATGTCGATGTTTTGGATTCTGTATGGCCCACAGGAGTTTTCGACGGCGACGTCGAGCACTGTCGGTCCCAGCGAGGCGTACGCGCCAGTATCAGCCACTATTCGAACTTTGTTTGCTAGAATCGTTCCTTCCTTGCTGGCCGCGGTTCGCATAGTAACTACCATGGGGTGGCGTTTCATCCCCGCCACGCCCGATTCCTCCCGTGTCCAAACCATCTTCACTGGCCGTTTCGTTTTCATTGCGAGCAGGGCGAGGTGGATTTGGACGGTGTTTTCTTCTTTTCCTCCGAATGCCCCGCCTACAGGTGTCGATATCACGCGGACCTTTTCGGGGCGGATGCCGAGGGCTCGCGAGACTTGCATTTGGTCTCGGTAAGGGGACTGCCCTCCAACATAGAGAACCAAGTTGCCTTCCTCATCCAGCATCCCAATGCCGGCTTCGGTTTCAAGGAACATGTGCATCTGCCTGCCGGTACGGAAAGTGTTCTCAACGACGATCGCTGCCTGCTGGAACGCTTTCTCCACATCGCCAACCCTGACGTGTTCATGCCTCAGGACGTTTCCGTTCTCGTGAACCTTCGACGCGCCTGTTTTCATTGCTTTTTCTGGGTCCGTAACTGTCGGGAGGGGTTCGTATTCGACTTCGACGAGTCGTGCTGCTGTTTCAGCTGCCTCTATGCTTTCGGCGGCCACCACCGCGACCGCATCGCCGAGGTATCTTACTTTGTCGTAGCATAGGACGGGTTGGTCTGGTGTGACGATGCCAAAACAGTTCTGCCCAGGGATGTCTTTGTGTGTGAGGACTGCGACGACTCCAGGGAAGGCCTCTGCTTTGCTTGTGTCGATCCTTTTGATTAGTGCGTGGGGGTGTTTGCTGCGCGTCACTCTGGCCCAGAGCATGTTTGGCAGATTCATATCAGAGAAGAACTTGGTCTCTCCAGTTGCCTTGCCGGGGCCATCTTTTCTGGCGACTGATTTCCCTACCCATCTGAGTTCTTCTTGTTTGGCAACGGTTTCGGTCATTTGATCATCCTCCGGCAATCGGCGGCACAACCAGGACTTCGTCTCCATCGTTCAGTTTGGTGGACCGGTTGAGCCTGATGCCCCCGCGGACGACGTACAAGTAATCCTTGTCTTCGACGGAAATGGATTTCAGTAGGTCGTCGGTTGTCGCGTTTTCTTTGAGTTCAAGTGTCACTTCTCTGCTTTCCAGTGCTAACGAGGGAGCGCCGAAGATCTTGACCTTGACCTTCACAGGATTACTCATTTTTCCCTGCACTTCCGAACAGCGACTCATAGAGCGCTTGGTAAACGAGTGAAACAACAACCTCCTTCCTGTAAGCAGCTGAAGCCCTAATGTCGTCAATGGGTTTGGCGTCATTCGCCGCGAGAGATGCTGCTTCACGAATGTTCTCTGCAGTCAGAACTCTGTTCGTTAACTCTTTCTCGCATCCTCGCGCTCGCACAATTGTGGGTGCCACAGCTCCTAGTGCGACTCGTGCTTCGGCGTATGAGCCATCGGGTTTTCCATCCCTTAATACTACAGCGGCATCTACGATTGAGATAGCGTTCGCTTCCCGCAGCCCAAGCTTCAGGTACCGGCCTCGGTCGCTCGTGCCAAGTTGAGGAAAGTGAATTTCCTGAATCAGCTCGTCGGGTCTCAGCATGGTCTTACGGTAACCGGTGAAGTAGTCTTCAATTGGGATTTCTCGTTGACCAGACTTGCTCCGTGTCACCACAACTGCGTCTAGCGCGTAAAGGGGCGGTAGGCTGTCTCCAGCTGGGGATGCGTTACCCAGATTTCCTCCTATCGTTGCGGTATTTTGCAGTTGTATTGCGCCAATCTGTTTAGCTGCCTCAACAAGGACCCACGCGTGAGTTCGTGTCAGCGTTGAAGTGGTAATGTCACTGTATGTGGCCAGCGAACCGATGTGTATGCTTCCGTTGGTTTGCTTGATGAATCGAAGCTCCTTCAACCCCAGAATGCTTAGAAGCCTGTTTGTTTTGATGACGCCGTCCCTTAGCTGGACTATCACGTCCGAACCTCCCGCGACAATTTTCAACTGAGTTTGTTTCTGTCCCAACAGGTCGAGTGCCTCGTCCAGGGTCCGGGGTGACAGAACGTCAATTTCGGACCGCATCATAGAATTCACCTGTTCCAGTTCTTCGCAGCTTTCTGAACTGCAGCGATGATTTTCGTATAACCTGTGCACCTGCAGAGGTTTCCGCCGAGAGCGGTCCTTATTTCGGCTGGGGACGGTTCTGGGTTTCGCATTAGTAAAGCGGATGCAGAAACTATCATGCCGGGAATACAATGGCCACATTGAACAGCGCCTTCCTCGACAAATGCTTCTTGGACAGGGTTCGGTTTTCCGTCTTTCACCAACCCCTCCGAGGTGATGATGTCAGCGCCCTGCGTCTGTGAAACTAGGACCAAGCAGGAGCATACAGGTTGGCCATTCATGAGGACTGTGCAGGCTCCGCATTCCCCCTTAGCGCAGTCTTCCTTTGGCCCTGTCACTTGGAGTTGCTCTCGGAGAACCTCGAGAAGTGTGTACGCGGGTGGGCATTTGACCGTCATATGTTTGCCATTCAACTTGAAACTGATTGCACGCTCCACTCGCATTGATAATTCCCCGGCGGTGTTCTAATCGCGAATCGTTTTGAAGTATCTTAACCTTCCTCCTTAGTCACTGCGAGTGCAGGATCTCTCTGCGCATAACCCAATTGATAGAAAGTGCCGCGTTGATTTGGCACATCGAGTGCCAGCAAGAGCTAATTGCAGGGTGCTTTGGTAGATTCTTACTGGCGCTTCATTTGAATCGAGTTGCCCTCTACCTGCAAGATAAGCATCGGCTCCGCGAAGAGTTGACGCTGGCACAGTACGCTGAGAAGAAGGGGTTTGAGGCTGTGTGGCATGCGGAATCGCGGCTTGCGCGTGACGCGATCACTCCGCTAGCCGCAATAGCGGCTGTTACTGAGAAAATCAAACTTGGAACGGGGGTGATCAATAATTGGACCCGGAACGTGGCTCTGACGGCGGCAACTTTCCTTACGCTCGACGACCTGTCTGATGGGCGCGGTTTGCTCGGGGTGGGTGCGTGGTGGGACCCGCTCGCGTGGAAGGTTGGAATCGAACGCAAGAAACCTTTGAAGGCAATGCGTGAGTACGTGACGGTTCTTCAAAGATTGTTCAGGATGGAGAACGTGACGTTTGAAGGCGAATTCGTGAATGTTCGCGATATACGGCTTGATGTTGTTTATGGTGACCCGTCTACTCCGAGGCCTATCCCAATCTACATTGGGGCAACAGGTTGGGACATGATGGTTCTCACAGGCGAGATCGCTGACGGCGTTCTACTGAATTACCTTGTCTCGCCGGAGTATAACCGCAAGGCCGTAGAGTACCTTAAACAAGGCGCTGAGAAAGGCGGCAGAAAATGGCAGGGTCTTGATAGGCCGCAACTTATCGTTTGCTCACTTGACGAAGATGTGGACAGAGCGTTGGATAGTGCTCGCCCGCTGGTCGCACAATACTTGGGACAGCAACCCCACATCGCCAAAGCAAGCGGAGTCAAAGAAAGCCTCATTGAGGAAGTAAAGCAAGCCTTGGGTGGCTGGCCAGCCAAACCGGGAGGATTAGAAAAAGCGAAAAGGCTTGTTGACGACAAGCTCGTTCAATTGATTACAGCAAGTGGAACAGCGGACGACTGCATCAAGAAGGTCGAGGAATACTGCAACACGGGCTGCACATGTCCTATTCTGTATCCTCTCGCAGATGACGTTCACGCCATGATAGACACTTTCGAACCAAAGTAGTAGTGGTTTCCGTTTGGGTCTACTCGATTAGTGGGCTCACGAACTTGAAGTGAACAGTATCTAGAAGCCCTTTGTCCGTGATTCTGAGTTCCGGTATTACCGATAGCGTTGTGAAGGCGAGGGTTATGTGCGGTGACGGAAGGGTCGAACCTAGGTCTGTCCAAGCTCTCTTTAGTTCGACGACTTGATTTGAAACAACTTCTACGGATTTGTCTGACATGAGGCCTGCGATAGGTAACGGAACATGTGCAAGCACCTTCCCCTCTCTTACCACCGCCATTCCGCCCTCGATATCGACCAGCACTTTTGCCGCAGCAAGCATGTCCCTGTCATTGGCTCCAGCGAGAGTGAGGTTGTGACTGTCATGGCCAACCGTCGAGGCCACCGCTCCCTCCTTCAAGCCTAAACCTTTGACGAAGCCAAGCCCCACATTTCCTGAAGCCTTGTGCCGCTCGAAGACTGCAATTTTTAGGATGTCCTCATCTACGTTCGCAAGGGCTTTGCCTTCTTTGACAGTTACCTCTGATTCAACATTCTTCGTGTAGATACTGGTAGGCTGGACGCCAATCGCCCTAACTCTCACTGAACCTTGATTGGTTTTTGATCGAATCAATATGTCGTTCGCGGTAGGGAGTTGTTTCAGCCGCACGGAATGTCGAGCTGAGTCAGGGAAGACCGGTGGGGCAATGTGGGCGACGAGTCTTCCTTCACGGCTGACTAGTTGCCCGTTGGCGATTACCGTGTCAACTTCAACCGTTTCCAGCTTGCTGAGAATCACCATGTCCGCGAACCTTGCCGGAGCGATGCTGCCAAATTCCCTTGCGCACTCGTAATGTTCAGCTACATTCAGCGAAGCCATCTGAATAGCGGTAACAGGGTCTACACCCTCTTCGATCGCTCTCCGTATGACATGATCTATGTGGCCCTCTCGTAAGAGGGAGTCTGGCTCCCTATCATCGGTCACCAGGCAGACATGCCTCGGGTTCAGTTTCTGTTCGGTTATAGCGCGAATGGTGTCGGCAACATCATGCGACGCCGACGCCTCCCTAAGCATCGCGTACATCCCGAACCGGAGCTTTTGCATTGCCTGAATCATCTTGGTTGATTCGTGGCAGGACGTGATGCCTGCGGCTGCGTACGCGGCTAGGTTTTGGTCCAACAGGTCCACGGCGTGCCCCTCCACAACGCGGCCTGCTTTGAGCGAGGCTGCGATCTCACCATGAACTTGGCTGTCCGATGCGAGTACGCCGGGGTAGTTCATCATCTCCCCCAACGCCACAACCCCCTTCCACTTCATTGCAGCCTCCACATCAGCTGGACCTATAGAAGCTCCAGATGTCTCGAAACCGGGTGCCGCCGGAACGCAAGAGGGAAATGTGATTAGTACCTTCAATGGAAGGCCGCGCGATTCTTCCAGGAAGAATCGAACACCATCCAAGCCGAGCACGTTGGTTATTTCATGGGGGTCAACGAAAGCTGTGGTCGTCCCATGGGGGAGAACTGCTTTCGCAAACTCTGTGGCGGTGACCATGGAGCTTTCAATGTGCATATGGCCATCGATGAAACCCGGAACTAGATACATTCCTCGGACGTCAATAACCTGAGTTTCAGGTCCAATTGCTCCTCTAGTGTCACCTACGAGGGCAATGCGGTCCTTCTTGACAGCCACTTCCTGCTTCTCGAGAATCTCTCCCGTATTCACGTTCACTAATAATGCATTACGGATAACGAGGTCCGCTTTCACCCTACCCGTCGCAGTGTCCACTAGAGTGCGCGTCATTTCATGTAGGCTCGTCCTACCTTCGATCTCGAGCAAGGTCAACTCCGATGTATCTAGCGTTATGAGATTTAAGAAGAAACCTAACCGGATAGGTCTGTTTTCAGCTCTTGTCATGTGAGGCTCTGGTACTCGACGACGGTAATCTCGAAGATCAAAGCGTCTTAGTGCGCGATGCATCACTCAATCTGTCAGGCGAATTGGACCTTTCAGGGTGGAAGCAGAGGGGGATAAATTCTAGTACTCTCACGTTTATTATTCCATTATCGAAGATGCGCAGACATGCCAGATAAGAAGTTCACGAAAATCTTCTTTGCAACTGACTTGCACGGTTCGGGACGTTGTTTTGAGAAGTTGTTAAGCGCCGCCAAGTTCTACAAAGTGGACGTCTTGATTCTTGGAGGCGACCTAACGGGCAAGATGCTTGTTCCAATCGTAGACCTCGGCGACGGGGCGTTCAAGGCCGACTATCTTGGTGGGAAAACTGTGCGTGGGGCCGAAGAGGTGAAATCTTTGGAGCGGGAGATATCTGACAGCGGTTATTACTACTATCATTGTAGCAAGGCAGAGATGGACGAACTCAAAGCATCCAAAGAGAAAGTAGACAAACTCTTCATGGCCACTATGAAGGAGACATTGGTAAAATGGGTCGACCGTGCTGAACCTTTCCTCTCTGACCTGGGCGTGACTTGTTATTTGACGGGCGGAAATGACGATTATCAAGAAATTGTTGATGCCGTCCGGGACACTCCGCATGTGAAGAATTCCGACAACAAAGTGATCAAAATAGACGAGCTTCACGAAATGGTGAACCTAGGATGGAGCAACGTCACTCCTTGGAAGTGTCCGCGAGATCATAGCGAAGAAGATCTTGAAGCGGTAACAGAGAAATTGGTTTCTTCTGTAACTGATATGGAGAACTGTGTGTTTAATGTTCACACGCCCCCGATAAACAGCGGCTTGGATACTTGCCCGAAATTGGACGAGTCCGTATATCCTCCGAAGCCTGTGTTTGATAAGGGGCAGGCGGTCATGATTGGAGCTGGCAGTACATCGGTTCGACGCGCAGTCGAAAAGCATCAGCCGCTTCTTCACTTGTGCGGCCACATCCATGAATCCAGGGGAACAACCAGGATTGGAAGAACGCTTGTGATCAATCCGGGCAGCGATTATCCGGACGGCGTACTCAGGGGAGCCATTGTCAATATCGGCGATAAGAAAGTGGTTAGCTGGCAGCTCACGTCTGGATAATGCAGAATAGACCAGTCCAATACGGCACTGGCCTTCCCCGTGACAGGGATTATGCGGATGGAATGGCTCATATTCTATCGTGGACGACTTTGGCGCATTTCTCCCGCGTTTTTTTCTGGGCGTAGCCGCGATCAGTTCGCCTAGCTTACGAACTAAGCCAATCAGGCTTACCGTTCTGCTGTAGGCGGCCTAAAGTGGGGGCAATTCCTTGTATGCGAGCGAGATGTCGATACCACGCTTGGAGTAGTATGATTTCGAAACCGCATAGATTCCGATTCCAGCGATGAAGCTGGCCACTACCCAACCATATGCAATTGGGTTTCCTCCCCATATTTCTGGAGAGGCGAGGAACTGGTAGACAATGTACGCAAAGACAATTGCCATCAAGAGACCGGCGGTTGCTAGAACCGCTTTGGATTGTCCTTTCTCATTCTTGAAAGCATAAGCTACGGCGGCCAGTCCTACGAAGAAGAAATAGATCATTGCTGCAACCACAGCTCCGTAGAGTGAAACCAGTGTACCGTAGAAGAACGATGCTAACCCAATCAAAACTACAGTGCCTACGAGTTCAATTAGCAATGCGACAACAGGCGAAGAGTACTTCGGGCTAACATGCGATATCTTCTCGGGTAGGAATCGGTCGAAGGATTGAGCAAAGAGGTATCGTGATAGAACGATGATTCCATAAGCTAAGATAGCTACGTTCCACAGAATCCAGCCTAACCCGATGAACCACGACACGGCCATATTGCTAGATACGCCCATTGCGAGGGTCCAGAAGTTGAAAGTGTACTCGTATACTAGCGTGGGATTGGCTAATGCACCATTAATGAAACTGAACCCGCCAGCATAGTACATGCTTGCAAACGCCGCCGTAACAACTACGAGGCTAACCACTGAAGAAATGAGCACGTTGTATCTGAGTGCGCTCTTACCTTTAATCTCGGAAGCTACGGCAGGTCCCGCGTTCAGCCACGGGTAGACGAAGATCGCGAAGAATGGAAGCATGAAGATGGTTGCTTTCAGATCAAACGTAGGCCCGCTGTACGAACTAGCAACTGAATTGTACGTATCCTTGACGCCGATCGAGTTAAGGAAACTCATGTAATTCTGCACGCCAGACTGCCCAGCAGCCAAGAGCGTGAAGATACCCACAAAAGTTGCTGCTATCGCGACTATTACTGCAACCGCAACAATCTTGTAACCTGCTTTTGGTTTGAGGATGTTAACGGCTATGAGAACAGCAAAGACCAAGGCACCTATGACGAATTGTCCCACCAGATTGGCTCCAGGGATATTGCCTGGCAGCGCCAAGGGAAGCATGTTCTCATATCCGAGTGAAACTCCAACCGAACCAATCGAGACAACCGCTGCCAAGGCGATCAGAGCTAGATAGGCCATCGTCTCAAGCGTGTAGCCCATGAATGAGAGAGATCCTCCAAAGAATCCACCATAGACTCGTGAGACCCATACGTAGTCGCCGCCGGTCCGGCTGATCCGTGTCGTCATCATCGTATAGACAATGATTTGGGGGATTGATAGCACCCAAGCCAGTATGGAACCATATACTAAGTTCACACCCGACGTCGATGAGAGCAGCACCGTAGTGAATCCGACTATTCCGAGGGCGGCTCCGCCCGACATGTTGCTTATGTTAAGGCTAACTGCGTCCAATAAGGAGACGTCTCTGCGCAGCCCTGAAGCTTTTCTTACAAACGCTACAGGCTCAGTTGTCATGTTGTGGAGGCTGTGCGGCTACTAATTTAACACCTTCGTATGCATGACCGCTTCCTCATGACACAGTGTGCTAGACCACGACATTTGGTATCTCTGCTAGCTTAACCGCTTTCTCTTGTGTACGGAGTTCCGAGGGCTGAGGGTTGGCGAGCACGCCTCGCTATGGCAACGAGCATTACCAGGGTTAGGATGTAGGGGACCATTAGAAGGAAGTAGTAGGGTACGAATGATCCTACGACTTGGAAGAACGCCCCCAGTAGGTACGCGGCTCCGAACAGGAAGGTTCCGAAAAATGCCCTCGTGGGTTTCCATTTGCCGAAGTAGACCATTGCGACCGCAATGAACCCGCGCCCAGCCGTGATGTTCTCTGCCTGAAAAGCGTGTGACGATAGCGCTAGGTAGGCGCCTCCTACGCCGGCCAAGGCGGCTCCTATTATGACGGCGACGTACCGAATCTTCGGAACACTGACGCCGAGGGTATCCGCCGCCGACGGATTCTCTCCAACAGCCCTCAGGTTGAGGCCGAATGTTGTGCGGCCGACGACGAAGACTACGATTATGAGGGTTACGAAGGCGAGGTATTCCATGAAGTCTTGGGAAAAGAGTGAGGGACCAATGACTGGAATTTCTGAGAGGAAGGGTATGGGGAGTTTTGGCAGTCCTTCAATTCTGATTGTTGAACCTATCTTGGCGAACAATACTTCGTAAAGGAAACCGGAAAGCCCGAGGCCGAGGAAGTAGATTCCTAACCCGGATAGGATTTGGTCTTGCTTCAGGGTCACGGCGATGAACGCCATCAACAACCCCAGCAACGCACCGGCAATGGCCCCGATCACGACGCCCAGGGGACCTGAGTGGAGGAAGAAGGTGACGGAGAAAGCGGAGATTGCGCCTACTAACATGACGCCTTCTGTTCCGAGGTTGATGATTCCAGCTCTCTCACAGATTACCTCGCCGAGAGCTGCGAAAGCCATGGGTGCACTGAGTTCCAGTACTCCCGCTATGAAACTGGCAATTGAGGCCGCGTCAATGACTGCTGCCATGCTTACTTCCTCTTGATTTCGTACCTCGCGAAGATTTGAATGATCAGAATTAGGACTATGATTATTCCTTGCGATAGGAGCGAGAGGGTTTCAGGTATTTGGAGCGCACGTTCCACAGAGGACATGCCTGAGATCAGTGCGCCGAAGAAGAGCGAGGCAAAGATAACTCCCAACGGGTGCACGTTCCCCAAGAGAGAGACGACGACTGCCGTGTAACCGATTCCTGTTGCTTGGCCGGGGACCAGTTCATGTGCGACTCCGAGGATGTAGACTCCTCCACCCAATCCGCATAGGGCTCCGCTGAGAATCATAGCTGAGTTGACAACGCGGTCTACCGAGATTCCGCTTGTTCTGGCCGCTGAGCGGTTGAGCCCCACTGCTCTGATGCTGTACCCCAGTGGTGTTTTGAACAGGACATAGAACATCAGAACGCACACGACGATTGAGATGACTATCCCTATCGTTACGGATGAATGGGTCAGAATAATGGGTAAGGAGTATTGCTCAGGAAAGACGGGCGATTCCGGATAGCTGCCGGGAATAGACTTGTCTTGAAAAGGGCCGCGCACAACCCAGTTCAACGCATCAATGGCCACGTAATTCATCATGATAGTAGTGATTACTTCATTGATTCCAAGCTTCGATTTCATGATTGCGGGCACGGCCGCAAATAGGCCTCCACCGACGCAAGAAAGAAGTAGGGCGATAGGAATCACCAGGTAGCCCGGCCACGGGTCCTTGAGGATAGGGAGAACGAGCCAAGTTACGACGATTGCTCCGAAGATCTGTTGCCCTTCTGCTCCTATGTTCCAAACCTTGGCTCTGAAAGCAATCACCAGCCCCACTGCGAGCAACATCAGCGGTGTCGCTTGAACAAGTGATTCCGCGAAGCCAGGTACGGTGCCGATGGTTCCACGATAGAGAGCGTCCAATGCAACCAGTGGGCTTCTGCCGGCTGCAGCGAGAACCGCAAGGATAACCAACGGGGACGCAACGTAGGCTAGGAGCGTAACTATTAGTACCGCTCGACGAGAAACCTCGAGCTTCGGCGTAATCTTTAGTTTAGACATTCCTACGCCTCAATAGCCATCTTCTTCACACCGGTCATCATCAGCCCGATTTCCTCAGGTTTGAACTGGTCCGGCCTGAGCAGGCCAACAATTTCTCCTTTGTACATTACGGCGAGCCTGTCACAGATTGAGACCAATTCAGCTAGGTCCTCGTCAACAAGCAACACTGCGGCCCCCCTGTTTCGTTGCTGAACCAGAAGACTCCTCACATACTCCGTAGCTGCCACGTCAAGGCCTCTCGTAGGTTGAGAAATCACAATTAGCCGCGGCTCGCCAGCCAGTTCACGGGCCAGGACGAGTCGCTGCAAATTCCCGCCTGAAAGTGATCTTGCCTTTGAGGTTGGCCCCAACGCTTTGATTCCGAAGTCTTTGATTGCGGTCTTTGCTCTGTTTCGAATTTCTTTCTCGTTAAGGAGTGTGGGGATACGGGTTGAGATCATGTTGCATATGGGCGGCTTGTCGAAGTCCTTCAAGATGAGGTTCTCGTCTATGCCAAAGTCAGGTATGCAGCCGTCTTCGTTTCTGTTTTCTGGGACGTATGCGACGCCAGAGCTGATGATGTTCCGCGGGGATTTGCCGGTGATGTCTTTTCCGTCTAATTTTATGGCACCGGACGAGGACTTTCTAAGTCCTATGATTGTTTGAACTAGTTCTCTTTGCCCGTTGCCTGAAACGCCAGCTATGCCGAGGATTTCGCCTTTTCGAAGGTCGAGGCTTAGGTCTCTGACTGCTTCTAAGCCGCGGTCGTCAAAGACTCGTAGGTGTTGAATTTGAATGAGAATTTCGCCGGCAGAGGTTTGCGTTTTGGCAGCGGCGGCTGGTATTTCTTCCCCAATCATCAACTGCGCGAGTTTTCGCTGATCAACTGAGCTGGTGGGTTGTGTGGCTATCTTCTTCCCTTTGCGTAGAACAGTGACTTGGTGAGTGATTTCCATAACCTCGTCCAGTTTGTGCGTGATTAGTACGATGGAGATGCCGCTTTGTCTCAGCTTGCGGAGTGCTTCGAAGAAGCCTTTCACGTCACTTGGTGCAAGAACTGAAGTGGGTTCATCAAGAATGAGAATTCTTGCTTCGCGGTATAGGGATTTGAGAATTTCAACCCGCTGTTTTTCCCCTATAGATAGCTGCCAGATCTGAGCTCGCGGGTCGACATATAGACCGTTGCGTTCTCCCAATTCCTTGATTCTTTTCTCGGCCACACTAAGGTCTGTTAGGAATCGTTTCGATGACTTTAGGCCGAGAACAACGTTTTCGGCGACGGTCATGTCACTTACAAGCTTTAGCTGTTGATGCACCATCCCTATTCCTGATTTTATCGCGTCTGATGGTGATCGGAGAGACACAAGCTTGCCAAAGACTCGTATTGTTCCTTCGTCGGCATGATAGAAACCGTATAAAATATTCATTAGAGTGGTCTTGCCGGCCCCGTTCTCGCCCAGTAGGCCATGTATTTCCCCAGCCAGTAAATCGAAATCTACGTGATCATTTGCGAGAACGCCTGGGAATCTCTTCACGATTCCGCGCATTTCAACGACTGGATTCGTTTCTTGCGTTTTGGAGACCTTCGAACATCTCGTTAAGGTCAGCAAAAAAAGGAGAGGAGTCCTCAAGCGAGGGCTCATTCTAGAAGAATGTGGGGAACCGTGTGGACACGACTGCGGCTATGATGAAGCTGCTCCAGCCGATGACCAGTGGTCCCAGTGGGTCGGTTTTGATTTGGCCGCTCTTCACCTGTGCTTCAATGCTCTGGATCTTTGTCACTACAGCTGCGGGAACATTGTTTGCGTTAAGTTCTACCTCTAAGCCGGCATTGTCGAAGCCCGCCCAGTACTTGCCGTTGCGCTTTCCGCCTGCTACGTCGCTGAGCCATTGTGTGAAGACCGCGTTCCATTTCCAGGACCCGCTGCCGAGAACGAGTTTTTCTGCGCCTATGGGTGGGTTGTTGGCTATGTCAACTCCGTTGCCGATCAATGAAACATTCTTGTCGATTGCGCCTTCGATAGTGCCCAGCACGACGCCGTCTCCCATTGTTGCGATGACGTCGATGCCTTGGCTTGCCATGAGTTCAGCATCCGCTTTAGCTCCTTGTAGATCGTGGAAGTCGCCGACTGCAACGACGCTAATGCTTCCACCTGGTTGTATGCCGTTACCTCCACCTGGAAGTGCGCCGTAGGTGTAGATTATCTTTGGATTTGCATCTTGCGCGCCTTTGGCGAAGTTGGGTTCGAAGCGAGCTAGTTCAGCTACTCTTGCGCCCATGATGTAACCGATCTTGTCGGTCTTGGTCATCGTGCCTGCAAGATAGCCTAGAACATATCCGGTCTGGTCGGTTCTGACGTCAGCGATTGCGAGGTTGGGTAGTGAGTTGTTCCATCCTCCGATGACGAGGAAGTTGACGTTTGGATAATTGGGTGCGACTTCTTGGGCTGGGACTTGGAATTCGAAACCGTGGCCGATGATGAGGTTGAAGCCTTTGCTTGCGAGGTCTGCGATGTCAGCCTCGATTTGCGCTTTCTCCTGATGGTTCTGTATCCAGCATCCGCACGTGTTTATGCCCTGACCTTGTGCTGTTAGTAGTTCCTCGAACGAAGTATAACCTGCTTGATTCCAAGCAAGGTCATCGATTCTTCCTGGCAGAATCATGGCGATTTTTAGGGGTGCTGCAGATGTCATGGACTGTGAGTTTGTTGTCATGGTCGGCCCGCTAGGCGAGGTCTGGGTGAAGTAGTAAGCAACGCCGGCTGCAATTATCAGCACGATTATTACGACTCCTGCAATGACTGTCTTCGGGGTTTTCTTTGGCGTTTCACTCATAAGAAATTTTCAACTCAATAGTGAAGGCTGAATTTGTTGTAGATATAACTTCCGGAGCGTTCCCAGTTGAGGTAGATGCCTTTAGAACTGAAGTCGGATTGTAAGTTGAGTTGAAATTGCTTCCAGTTTCGTTTAGGTCGTAACCCGTCAACGTTTGGGTTACTGCTTCTCCAAGTGGATTGTAGTACTCGGCGTAGACAATTTGGCCTAGCCTGCTACTGAACCACAAAGTCTCGTATGGGGAATTTGAGTAGGTCACGGTGATTTTGAAGGTTTGAATGTTCCCGACCGGCGTTCGAGTAAGTTCTTGTGACACGGTCTGTCGCGTTTCACGAATCTGCGAAACGCTCACTTGAGTGCCGCCATTGATCACGGCCATCGTGGTACTGGTGCTGTTGACTTCCCACTTGTCGCCTACATGCAGAGGGGTGCGGACGAGTTCAATCGGCGGCTGAAAAATCGTTATTGAGCTGGCATTTAAGTTACCGATGCTGGGCCTGCTGGTTCTGGTCTCATGCCAGTCCATTGTGAGCCACAAGTAGTTCGTGGAAATATGTTGGTCATCGTCATTAAAGAAAACTAATACCTCGGTGCCATTGATCTGCAATTCCTCCTGCACGGTCTCAGTCAATCTGTACCCCTTCGAATCTGGGAACACGACATTGTAGAACCAACGGTCCCCGACCTGCAAAGGTCTAGGGTGTGCGGACCCCGAAAACAGGCCTGCCGAATAGAGGGTGGACCCAGCCAGAATCATCAGTGCAATGGCTGCAAGTAGGAGTCTTGTGGACTTGGATCGAAAGTCTACCACGGGAAGTCATCCTTCAAACTTTGATGTGTTGAGGTTCAAATAAAGCCCTCAATGTACTTGGCTAGCAGGGTCGGTGGCTTGTGAATTCTATTCTGATTTACGGCGGAACACTACTCACCATGGACGCAAACCGTCGCGTAATAGGTGATGGCGCTGTCCTGATTGAAGGATCAAGAATCGTGAAAGTGGGAAAATCACGAGAAGTAAGGAACGGCGCGAAAGCAGAATTTGAAATGAACGCCGGGGGGATGGTCATTCTGCCTGGTTTAATCGATACTCATGTTCATCTCGCGCAGGCGTTGATTCGTGGTTGTGCGGATGATACGTCGCTTATTGATTGGCTACAGAAGTTCGTGTGGCCGCTTCAGGGTAACTTCGAGGCTGACGACGGCAGAGCTAGTGCGGAGCTTTGTATGCTTGAAATGATAAAATCAGGCACAACATCCTTTCTTGAAAGCCTGCTACACGAACGGTACGGCCTTGATGGAATCGCTGAAACCGTGGAGCAAGCTGGAATGCGCGGTATACTCGGCAAAACGGTGATGGGGTTACCGAGCTACGGAAGCAAAACGAGCATAATGCATCCCGGCATGGTTGAAGACGGCGAGACCTGCCTTCGACAAGTTGAGGGGCATTTCAAAAAGTGGAACGGCCACGCTGGCGGAAGAATCAAGGTGTGGTACGGAGCGCGTTCACTCGGTGGCTGCAGCCGAGAACTGTATCAGCAAATTGGTGAAGGTGCCCGCAGGTTAGGGACTGGAATCACAATGCACCTGAACGAGGTTCAGGAGGATGCGCGATACTGCCGCCGGGAGTTTGGAAAGCTGCCTGGAGAATTCGTTGATGAGGTCGGATTACTGGACTCAACAATAGTCTTTGCGCACGGGGTCTGGATGACGGAGCCAGAATGGAAGATATTCGCCAAGAAAGGCGCAAGCATTGCACACTGCCCATCCTCGAACACGAAGATTGCGTCCGGAATGGCCCCGGTGGTCGAGATGAGACGAGCAGGAGTGAATGTAGGTTTGGGTTGCGACGGCGGGCCAAGCAATAACTGCTACGACATGATAAGGGAAATGAAAACCGCGTCCCTACTCCAGAAAGTCCGATTGATGGATCCCTTGGCCGCGGACGCCGAATCTATGTTGGAGATGGCGACCATCAACGGAGCGAAAGCGTTGGGCATGCATAACGAGATAGGCTCATTGGAAGTGGGCAAGAAAGCGGACCTGATCCTGGTGGCCATGCGGAAACCGCATCTGACACCTGTCTTCGACCCTGTTTCGCATCTGGTTTATGCGGCCGAAGGCTCCGATGTGGACACCGTTGTTATTGATGGCAATGTTGTGATGCAAAACCGCGTGGTCAAGACATTGGATGAAGACCGTGTTTTGAGCAATGCCGTAGAACGAGGATCAAAACTCCTCAAGAGAGCGGGAATCGAAATCCAGCCCAAATGGAAGGTCATGTGAACTTGTTTAGTAACCTTCAAGATTGCGTGGAACATATTGTGTGGCCGGCAGTTGTCTTATGATGATTGAATGGGCTAATTCGCGAAACGTAGCCGATGGCATATTCGAAACCATAGGCAGAACCCCACTCGTCAAGCTCAGAAATATCCCCAAGACAGAGGGCGTTAAGGCTCGGATTCTTGTCAAACTCGAGTACATGAACCCAACAGGCAGCCTGAAGGACCGCATCTACCGTGAGATGATCACGAGAGCGATTGAGCGAGGCGACCTCAAGCCTGATATGGAGATCTTGGAGGCGTCAACAGGCAATGCTGGCATCGCTTGCTCGTTCGTGGGAACAACGTTGGGTTACAAGGTCACTGTGGTGATGCCCGCGGGCATGAGCCAGGAACGCGTGAAAATCATTCGCTCCTACGGAGCCCAAGTAGTCACAACGCCCGGTGGCGAAAGTGACGTTGACTTGTGCTTGGAGAAAATAGCTGAACTGAAACGAACAAACCCGGGGAAATATTGGGAGCCAGGCCAATTTGGCAACCAAGATAACATCGCCGCCCACTACAAAACCACGGGACCCGAGATTTGGGAGCAAAGTCAGGGCAAGGTCGATTGCTTCCTCGCGTCCCAGGGTACTGGGGGAACGTTGACGGGTGTTGGCAGGTTCTTGAAAGAGAAGAACAAGAAGATCGCACTCTACGCTGTTGAGCCATCTGAGGCACCGATCCTAGCACACCGCAAATGGGGGACGCATAAAATCGAGGGCATCGGTGACGGTTTCGTACCACGCAACTTAGAGCTCAGCCAATTGACCGGCATAATAACGACAACCTCCGACGAGGCCATAGCCATGGCGAAGAGGCTCGCGAAGGAGGAGGGAATCTTCTGCGGAATCTCCTCTGGTTGTAATGTGGCAGCCGCAATCAAGGCCGCTCGAAAGCATCCAGATTACCAGACGATCGTCACAATGGTCAACGATACCGGCCAACGATACTTCTCAACAGAACTCTGCGGGGAAGTCAAGCATGTCGATGTTCCGCAGAGGGAACACCCGCTGGACGAGTATACGGTTGAACAGCTGGACAAGTATCAGTCACGTTGGGAAATAGTCGAGTGAAATCCCTGCGCAGTAGAGCTTTGACACTTGCCGTAGACATGGAGCCCGTGGAATCGCACAATGCAATCTAGCTCCTTCGTGAAGAAGATCAGATGCGCGCGTTGCGGAAAGGAATATGATTTCAGCTCTGGCCCAATTCGGTGTACGAATCGCGATGACGGGCGGCTAGACATCTACTACGACTACGAAGCCGTTCGAGAGGCGATTAATCAAGCCGAGCTTTCCAAACGCGACAAGGGCCTATGGAGGTACCGAGAACTATTGCCCGTGAACGGCCCGAAATACATTGTCAGCCTCGGCGAAGGTGGCACACCTCTCTTACCGGCTAAGAGGCTGGGCAAAGCACTAGGTTTGGAAAGGCTCTGGTTACTCGACGACACCCGGAACCCCACATCATCCTTCAAGGATAGGCCGATGACAGTTGGAGTGTCAAAGGCGGTGGAGTTAGGCTATGATACCGTCGTCTCAGCGTCGAGTGGCAACGCAGCTGCAGCCTTGTCGGCGTATTCTGCCAAAGCAGGTTTAAAGTGCCTAACCTTCGTCCCGGAAATGGCGAGTGCGGGCAAACTGGCACAACTGACAATGTATGGTGCTCAGGTTGTGAAGGTTCGCGGGCTTGAGGCCGGGGAAGACCCGACGGTGAAGATGCTCAAGGCCGTGTGTGACAAGTACGGCTGGTACCCGTGCCCAAGCTTCGGCCCGCTAAACCCATACCAAGCCGAAGGGCCCAAGACCATGTCCTACGAGATTGTCGAGGGCTTGGCTTGGAATTCGCCTGATTGGGTTTTCGTGCCCGTAGGAGCGGGCGGAGCTTTGGCAGGCAATTGGAAGGGCTACTTGGACTTCAAAGAACTTGACTTCATTCGAACAAAGCCGAGAATGGTCGCTGTGCAATCGACCGGTTGCGCACCAGTAATACGCGCCTACGAGCAAGGCGTGGACCCAATGAAGATTGTTGCATGGGAGAGGCCTGACTCAGTGGCGACGGGCCTCATGGACCCGTTTCCATGGGACGGAGACGCAGCCTTGAAAGCCATCAGAGAGTCACATGGAACAGCGGTGGCAGTGTCAAACGAAGAGATACTAGAAGCGCAACGAATTCTCGCCAAGAACGAAGGAGTCTTCGCAGAACCGTCAGGCGTAACATCACTCGCTGGCCTAATGAAAATAGTCTTACAGGGAGAACTAGACCGGTCGGACAGCGTTGTTGTGGAGATCACTGGAAGCGGCCTGAAAGATCCCAGCACTGCAATGCGCGGTATGGTTGAGATACCAACAATTAACGCTTCAATGGATGAACTGGAAAAGATACTGAAGACAACCAGTTGACTGGTCGCATTTGCCACGAGAGGTACGGACAGAATCTGGCCAAAAAGAACAGGGTTATTTTCGGGAACAAATACCCACAAGAGACAGCCGGTAAAAGTGCTGATCCGCGCTACCATTTTGCTGACGCCATGATATACGAAGCCCTAACCAAATACTACACATCACGCATTGGAGTCCTCTGCCAAGTGAGTTCTTTGGCAATTTCTGTAACTGGTATTGTACATGAGATTCTGGATAACGCCATTGCAACCGTAATTTGTTCTGTAGCTGCACTTACTTTCATCGGATGGGAATGGTTTCCAATCTGGAACTACATTTACTCTGCCTCAGTCGGTTGGGTAGTTGCTGATGTAGTTCTCACCACACTCTTCGTTAGAGGTGGAGGAGGGTGGCTGAAAATTCCTTGGGGACAAGAGGCAGACCTTTTCAAGGGTAAAGGCATAGGTTATGCGGTATTTCTGCTCGGGATAATAATTAGCCCAATTGTTAGTTCAGTAATAACTGAAGTGATGTTAGGCGGAATAGGTTTGGCAGTGACCAATATTGCGGCTACCAATTCAACAACAATTACCCCAATAGAACCAATGCTTCATGTGATCGCTTCGAACCCTAATTTCTTTACATTGCTTTTAGCCAATTGTGCAGTGGGTATCCTTGTTTTCCTTGACTTGAACGCGAGGTTTTACAAGAAATCGTGAACCTGCTAAGAGCGTACCGATGAATGCTCCAGTTGCCACAGTTTCGTTCAGTTGAATGTGTATCGCTATTACGCCAAAAATCATGAGCCCAACGAGAAGTGCCAGAAGTTTTTTGTTCGTAGCATCCATCTTGACAAATGGTTCGATCATCGCATAGAACCCGCTAGCTAGCCTACGAATTGGTTGGCACATGCATTCTCAGTTAACAGAAAAATAGTGGTTCTGTTAAGTTGACGGGTGATTACCGACTGGAATGGAAGATGCGGGCTCAAGGTGGGTAAATAGTTATCTTTGTCAAGCCTCGTCAATCGAATCCATCAAAGCCGAAACGAGAGGAGGAGGGTTGAATGGGACTTTCGTTACTTTATGTGTGTGTACCTATCGGGTAGGTGCGTGAAAGTTGAAAGGATTAACGAGCAAAGAACATCTGTTCCTGCGAGTAATTTCCGTAGTTACTCTCATAAACGCTGTTGCATTCTACGCTGTTTCACGCGATATGCAAACCTTCGTGGCTAATTTCTTTGAAACGGTCGCTTTGATAACCGCCCTTACCCTCTTCGTTCTTACAGTGAATTTGGAGTTCTGGTGGAGATACCTGCGAAGAACGGACAATCAGCGATTTTGGGTTTGGGATTTTTGGGCGGTGGTTTCTCGGAAAACAGAGAACTCGAATAAATGAGTGGTATTGTATGAAGGCGATTGTGTATTGGTGCTTGATATGAGAAATCCTTTTCATGATGGTCAGAGGAGGTGAGTTGAATGTTTTCGTTACTTTATGATTTGACTCTTCGCGCAATCATCATCATCGGTCTTACCGACGCAATCATATTTTACCTGATATCAATAAACCACGTGAAGATAACGAAATTTTACACGGTCAAATTCGGCTATGGCGTACTGACGTTCTGTGTCATTGTTGTTACGCTGATACCGCTCCTGATTAACATTTGGTTCGTCCTGTGGAGATACGGCGTGCTCAATGTCGTCCGTTAGTGTGTGGTAGCTCCACCCGATGCTTAACAGAAAAAACATCACGCGAAGTCTTAACAGAACCAAAATAGTTGGTTAGCAACCGATAATTTACAGGGAGAAAAATTCGCTCTAGCAACCGTCATCTTGACGTTACCCTCTCTAGTCATCCTTATCATTCTCAGTTACTCTGAGTAAATTCTTCGTATGCCTTGACTCAGGGAGCCTTCGAATACGGTTAAAATGAGAAGAACGCCCTCAAAATCGGGCTGTTAAACCCATGATATGGTGGGGCCGGTGGGATTTGAACCCACAAATCGTGGGACTAATAGCCAAAAAAACGCTATTCCTGTAGTTTCGCCGTGATTTCCTTAGACCAGCCGTTCTCTCCAAAGTGGCAGGGAATAGGGATAACCATCTTACTGAAAACATAGTGCTTCAAAGCAGCTTTGCGCTTGAGCCCCAGAAGGTTTTTCCACAGCGTTTCTTCCGATGTCTTGCTAATTACGTATAGCCTCTTTCTTTTCTGCTGAGAGAAAATGAAATTCCTGAAAACCCTATTCAGGTAGTCGTCTCTGAACGAGTAACCAATCACCACGCACTGATCAGCAGTTTTCATTTCTGTTTCAAAACGATCATACAAGTAAGTAAAGGGATGCCGATCAGGGGGATTCTTACTACCTGGGTAAATGATCAAGTCTCTAGTGTGCACACTAGTCGGACTGGACTCGACCCTTTTTTCAAGTGTTACTTTTTCTATACCATAGGGAATGCTCTCCTTCCAGCCTAACGATCCATGCACCTTGAACAACTTGATCGTGGGCTTGGGAGCATAAGATACTGGTCGGTCGAATGATAGATCACTCCAAAGGTGTCTACCGCTAGTGGTGTCATGCTCAAATCCATCTCTAAGTTCGTACCGTTGGGTTGCCGCACAGAAGTCTTCAATAATCGTGTCGTAGTTTGTTGTAAACACCAAGTGACCTTTACTCTCTGCTTTTTTTCCTATGATCGAGAACAACTCCGAGTAAAGCTCGAAATTCAATCGAGTCATAGGTTTCGTCTGGTAAACCTCAAAGATTTCATCGTACATGTGCTCACGAAGGCTTCTAAGACTCTGTACCAGTGTTTCGAAGTTCAATCTTGGCAGAGCTAATCTGCCTATCCTTGGGGGTAATTGATACGGTTTGAATATTGCAGCAATTGGACTGTTTGCTATAGAACTGATTTGCTCGATCGTCATCAGAACATTTTCTGTATCTCCACTATTCTTGGAGGCGCATAGAAGCTTGAAGAGGGTTTTATCGTTGCCAGAAAGATGGTTCCACAGTATATGTACTAGTTTAGGCATCGTCGGGAAGTCGAATGGAGCCGAAGCACCTGCTCCCAAGAAAACAATCATAAAACTACCAAAGGAGAGTCTGAGAATCTCATATTTAGAGACTCTTGGCCCTCGGAGTGTCATTTGAAAAAGTGGCAGATTATCTCTTATGCGCCTGGTGCTACGGCGTTACGGTTTTGTGAGAATTCTGTCACTTTTTCCCTGGTGACTGATCGCAAACTGTTCTTGAATTGCTGTCAAATCGAAATCGGAGATAACCTCTTCGAACTTTCGGGCAAAGCAAGTAGAAGCTTGGCGCACTGCGAAAAAGCGAAATCATAGTGAGTAATCCACCCACTCTTGGGAAAGAACCTTGCCTCAAGGTCTTCGATTGTTCGTGGAATGTGGTAATTGTAGCCGCAACTGGGATATTGACTCAAACGCTTTCCCGGTTCCGATCCGAAATGAGGTGCTTACCTGCCACCAATGTCAACACCAACTCAGCGTATCTGAGGGAATTCTGAATCATTTTTATTCGGAAAACATCTTCGCTCAATACATCATCAGAAGTTCTTGGTTCGATTCGGGAACAGTTGAAATTCGGGTCGGGCAGGTCGCAAACGTCGAATATAACACGATTCCTGAGAAAGTTTTCAGGGTGTTCCTTACACCTCAAAAACATCTGATATACGTAGAACCCTGTGGAACTACATCGAAGGGTTTCCAAATTCTCAGCTCGACCGGTATCAATAACGAACCAACATTCCTCACTGCAGTTGACGTGAGTTGGCTCGCATTTGGCGAATCCATAGGTCATCAAGCCGCTTCCTGGAAACAATCACTCGCTGACTCGAAGGGTTATGAACTTCAAAATGATCCGACCATGCAAATCGTCAGTGCTGAAATGGCTTTTGAATTGTTTATTGACGATTTCCTTGTGAACAGACTCCAGATGAAACCCGAGACTGTTGAGTGGGTTCAGAGACGGACGATAGACGAAAAAGTATCGACGTGGTATCGAGAAGCTATCGGTCAAACTCTATCAGCACAATTTCCGAGAGAACATTCAGCTTGGCATAGTACAACCAAGGAGTTTCGAGATAAGATCGTCCACCGCAAATACTCCGCAAGTCCGCAAGAAGGTAAACAGGCTTTCAGAGCTGCATTGGAGCTGATTTCGAGAATTGACGAAGACTGGTTCATGAAGTAGCATCATGTTATGCCGATTTGAGATATTTCGACAGCCCGTCGCTTAAAGCGTCTTTGTGAAGAAGTTTGAATTCGATGTCTTTTTGCAAGGAAATCTTCCAGAAGTCATACCATCCGCCCCGTCCAAGAGATGAATGTCTCTTCCGTTGTGAGACCAGGAACCCCTTTTCTCTGACCCTAGCGATAAAATGTTGAATGTGCTTAGTACATTGCTTGACTCTTTCACTCTCAAATTCGTCCTGTTCTCCCGTATAATGATACCATCCCAAGTGATGTTGGAGGACAACGCTTCTCTCCTCGTTGGAGCGGTATAGCCCCACACAATAACTCCTCCATTCAGGAACTTTCAGCTTATACTCCTCAAGCAAGCCTTGGAGAAACTCGACTTCCGCATCGGCACTCATGCAGTGGCTTCGTCCCTGTACTGCACCCTGGATCTACGAGTTAAAGGAAGATTTGTGCTGTTACTGGGAATTTCTCGCCGTTTTTCGGGGATAACCGCGCCTTTATAAAGCTTTAGCAAATCCTATATAGTGTCTATAAAAGGGGGTGATAGTTACGAAAAATGAAAAGCTCAGCCAGTTTTTGGGCAGAGACAAGGAACTAGAACGGAGAGTCCACGAACTCGAATGCCTCTTCGACGCTGAGACGGAAGCTATTGAGAAATCACTGAGTGAACGCACCAAAGCCGAAGCAGCAACACAAAATGCGCTAATGACACTCGAAGGTAAGCAGAAACTCCACCAAGACGAACAACAAAACCTGCAATACAGCTTAGACGAATTCATTAAAGCAAACAGAGAAGCACATGGCAAGATGAAACAGGATTCCAACTTCACGCTGTGGCTCCTATCCGAGAACGTTAAGGGCGATCTCAACGTACTCAAACAAGATACCAATCTCGAAGTCAAGAAAATTGCAGACAGAGTAGCGGCATTAGAAGAATCACAAAAGCGAAGCCAACCAATACCGACGACCCCGGCTCTTCAGCAATCCGACACATTCGAGGGAAGAAAGTTCTCGCTGGACATCCAAGTGCTAATCCAAAAAGCAGATCAAATCAAGAAGAACTCAAATCTCGCAAGTAGAACGTTCGATCTACTGACTAATGACCAAAAAGACCTAGTACCTGACACGTGGGATGTCTTAGGCGGTATCTATTCCCTCAACCAGACAATCGGGCAAGCAACGATCACAGACATTCGAGGACGAATACAGCGCTTCAAGAGCACAGATGTTCGAGACGTTCTAAAGAAACTGACCAGATCAGGTTACGTTTCGCAAACCCAGCTCACACAAAAAGAGTGGGAGGGGCACCGTGGTCACCCTCCACCCACACATCAACTGACTCCATTCGCACGACAGATTTTCTTTCCAACATCCACCGACAACACAGGCATGATGCACGTAGCAATGGAGTTAGCATTTTTCCTCCAGACATTCCAACATCCACGACCACAACTCTACCTATCCATTCAACAACAGCCTGGTCTAAACAGATTTGACGGAGCCATATTCGACAGAGCAAGCAGCGACTCGTTCAAATGGTTCGGATGCAACGCCGTGAACATAGAGACAGACGAAGAGGTGCGAGCACATCCAGAACAAGTACAAGCAAACATGATCACTCCATTCAGCTACGACATCGAACGTGTAAAGATGGTTTGCTCGAAGGAATCCGAACCGATCCTAACAGAGTTGAAAAATCAGTTACCTTCTTGGCTTTCAGCATACATAGACATAGTCGTTGTCTCCATCCCCACTATTGAGGGCGAAAAGTGAGGGTCACATTCTTCTATTCACTACTACCCTCTCGGTTGCTTTATCGCCCCCCGCTTTTTTCCTCTCTTTACGTTCGCTTTCGGTTCGTGTGTTTTGCCCCCTCCTGGCTTGATTTTCCTTTTTCACTTTACCCCATTTCTCATTGTCGTGACTCGCTCTTTCCTCACTTTAAGCAACGGTGTCTTTACTTTACACGCAAGCACTTTCGACCCGTCCCCTTTGCTTTCGTTTACACCGTTTTTCGCTTTCGTGTGAATCGCTTAGACTTCCCCGGCTCGGTCGCTTTCGCTACTCCTTCCCCTAACCCCGCCCGTCCGCCCGGTTTGACGATCAAAACTACTCCAATGATCCTCAAGTAAACTTTGGTACTTGGCTGACTCAAATGTACTTGTGAATACTCCGAAAGACTCCAAATTACATAGATGTACTGGAAGTTACGCATTCCGACACATGCCGCCCCCACGGACAACCTAGTTGATTGTGGTCATTTATCACCGAAAAACTTGACAATTATTTTGTTGACTTGTTGAATTCCCTCAAGTCTACCAAGCGCTCTCATGTATCTGGCAACTCCCTTGTCCGGACTAAAGTTGTACTCGTCTTCTGCGGCTTTCACTTCAATCCTCACATACTCAAGCATATTCGCCACCTGAACCTGCAAATTTTCGATTTTTTCCTTCTCAACTAGAAAATCTTTACGAGCTGCCCTATTGGGATTTCTCGACATTTTCCTCACTTACTCTTTGGAAGCCTTCTTTCTTCATCATGCGCTCACTTGAGACCTTGCAATCTGCTCTGAATATCCTAGGCTGTCTACAAAGGTTGCCTGCGTATGATTCTACAGCCCCCGCCTTTTTTGGCGGCGATCGGACAAATGTCGGGGCTATTCGAAATTCAGATACATCCCGTTGTATCGAACCACAAACCCTATTCTCCAACCTGCGCAGATATGTAATTGCCTGATGAATCAGCATGAAAACTCAAGAAAGCGGACGTGATTTGACGGCAGCCAGCATAAACCTAGAACAGCTCCCGGAGAAGAGAAAAAAAGATTCAGCAAGATTGGTCTGGGACACCAAGCCTAAGCGGGCACCTAACCCTAAAGACATAGAATTCCAGACTGCCGAAATAGTTCTGCCAAACCCGAACAGAGACCAACAAAGAATTTCGACTTTTTTCGCTAACATATCTAAGGTTGAGATTAATCGTACGAAAATGAATAGGCTCATTTGGGGGGACAACTTGCTCACCATGCAAGCGTTGCTGGCATCAGGATATGAAGGGAAAATTGACCTAATCTACATCGACCCGCCGTTCTGGACTGGAGAAAACTACTACTACACTGTGAAAATGAACGGCGAGGAAGTGACCATGTCCCCATCGGTCATCGAGCGGCTCGCTTACAAGGACTACTGGGAGGGTGGAATTGATTCTTATCTGGACATGCTTTATCCCAGATTGCATTTGATGAAGAAACTTCTGTCGCAGCACGGTTCCATCTATCTGCACATTGATTGGCATGTCGGGCATTACGTCAAAATTATCATGGATGAGATTTTTGGGAGAGATAATTTCGTCAATGAAATTGTTTGGCAACGAAAGGGAACACAAGCTTGGGAAACCGATCGGTTCGGCATAACGAACGATGCGATATTTCTGTATTCAAAGTCAGATCAGCGTGTATTCAATCCTCTGTACTCAAAAGATGATCCGAATACTCAGCAATACATTGCGGAGAGATTCGTGTTCGACGATGGAGATGGCAGAGGCAAATATAGAAAATCTCCCTTAGTGAACCCGCTGCTTAGGCGTAATCTGATTTATGAATTCCATGGCGTTCATCCTCCGCCCAAAGGATGGTTGTACTCCAAAGAAAGAATGGAAGAGATGTTCAAGAACAATGAACTAGTGATGCCACAAGCCAACAGTGGACGCATCTATCGGAAGATTTACCTGGATAAATATGAGGGGCAAATGATTCAAAACATCTGGACGGACATACCCATTGTCAACCCAATGGCCATTGAGAGACTGGATTTTGATACGCAGAAACCCGAGAAGTTGCTTGAACGAATAATCAGCACGTCCTCAAACCCCGGGGACTTGGTAGCGGACTTCTTCCTTGGATCGGGAACGACCACTGCAGTGGCAGAACGACTCGGACGCCGATGGATCGGATGCGATTTCTCCAAGACCGCAATTCAAATCTCAAGAAATAGACTAGTCACTTTGGACTCCCGTCCGTTCCTGCTTGAGAACATAGGCAACTATCAAAGACACATGATCTATCTCTCGGGCGGCAGAATCTTTGAAATGCAGCATATTGTATTGAAACTCTACGGCGCGATGCCTCGTAAGGATTTTCCGGAACTTGGAACGAAGAAAGCTGATGATGGCGTCAATGAACTCGTTTATGTCGGATACCCAGACAGAGCGGTAACGGCAAAGAAGACCGAGGAACTTGCTCACTTGGCGGAGACCCTAGACGGAACAGGTTATCAGCGCCTAGTAATTCTAGGCTGGGACTATGAATATAATTATGAGGAAATCCTTGCGACCGTCCTACGCCCAATCCTGCGGAAGATGAGAGTTGAGATTTCTAACCGAACAATACCACCAGAAGTTTACGAGTATTTGAAAACGCATAGTAGCACAGAAGATATCGACTCTTTAGCAGGTAAAGTGACCTTCCACGATAAGCCGTTTCTAAAGTTATCCAAACCGAAAGTAGAACGTTCGAAAGGACAAGCAACCGTAAGCGTCGGAATTGAAAGATACATTCTATACGATTTACCAGTCGAAGATGAGAAGTCTAGAGAGGAAGTTCAAGAAGTTGTGAAGAAGAACTTCGCAGCTCTCTTGGACTATTGGGCGATCGATTGGGATTATGACGGCTTCACGTTCAAGTCATCTTGGCAAGCATTCAGGGGGTTTGGAAAGGCAATCAAGGAAGTCCCTCTAAGTACGGCGCATAACTTATCCACGGGCAAGAAATATACAATTGCGATACGTGCTGTTGACATTTTCGGAAATGATGCCACAGCGACATGCTCAGCCGACTTGAGGTGAATAATATGCCTCGGGAGGTACTCCTTTTCGAGCAGCTTCTGTTGGCGGCTCGCCTTAACGGAGAAGACGGTGAAAGCGGAGAAGTGAAGGCTTGGAGTGACGAAGGATGGCATGGAGTGACACAGACAACATACAACTTGCTTCACTATTGGTTTGACAGACCAGAAGAAGCGTCTGAGAAATTCTTTGCTTGCCAACGTCGTGCTATTGAGACTATTATTTACTGTCATGAGATACTTCAGGCTCGCACGTTGAAAGAGCTGTATCAACGGGTGGCGCCAGATGCGCTGAACTGGAGCAAAGCATTCTCGGACGAAGTTGAAGCCTCGCCATTCATCAAAGACTGTCTCAAGATGGCAACTGGAACTGGAAAGACATGGGTGCTCATCGCACTAGTCGTTTGGCAATACTTCAACGTGCTAAGAAACGAGAAACCCCCGGCAGCGAGTGGGACTTCAGAAGACTGGTACTCGAACCGTTTCATGATCGTTACTCCTGGACATGAGGTTCTGAATCGCATTTTCGATGCTTTCGAGGGTTCGGTTGATCCGACTAGTGGTCTGCGAGACATACAGAAGGCGGATGTCAACCGAGGGCTGTTTGTACCACCCGAATGGAGAACAGACTTCAATTTCGAGCTACTCGAACCAATTGACGTGAGAGCCAACCGATTATCTCCGGACGGTGCCTTTGTTTTCATTACGAACTGGCAGCAGTTTCAACTGAAGACAGACAAGGAGTCTCTTTGGGAACAAATCACGGGGGAAGAGATTGAAGAACAACCAAGGGGAGAATTTCTTCTCGACTTCTTAACAGAACACCCTGATATTGTCATAATGAACGATGAGGCGCATCATGTCCACTCGGCATCCGTAACGGGGAAAGGGGACATAGAGCTTGTTTGGCGCAGATTTATCACTTTACTCAATAAACGAATGATAGAACGATACGGTGTGAAACGCAAGCTATTCATGCAAATCGACTACTCCGCCACGCCATTTTTCGGGTCAGGCACGCAGAAACGCTACTTCTCGCACATAGTTTACGACTACGATCTGAAATTGGCGAGCCGCCAGATGCTGGTTAAACAGCTCTTTCTCGTGGAAAAACAACCGATTGGCGGCGAAACAATCGAACTACGCATGTTGTCTGGGCAAGAATGGAAGGCGGCACGTAAACCGCCCGAATCAGGTAAGAGAGTTGGGGAGTTGATAGGTCTCTCGCCAGGTCAAAAGACTCTACTCCTGATTGGGAAAACAAAGCTTGAACAGATAGCGACCGAGTTCCATGAGAAACAAATTGAGAAGAAACCCGTGATGCTAATCCTCTGCGAAGAAACGGAGGTAGCTAACCTTGTTGCACGTCACATGGAGACCCTCTTTACTCCAGAAAACAAACCCTATGATCAAACAAAGGTTATGAGAATTCATACAGGGCTTGGCGACAAGGAGCTGGAGGAGGCACGTCTAAGGCTCAATAAAATAGACTACAACAACGACTCTCTAAACGTAGTTGTATCCGTCCTCATGCTTCGAGAGGGTTTCGACAGGAAGAACATCTGCGTCATAGTTGTTCTGCGTGCTGCAGAAGCTGACCTGCTACTGGAGCAAATCGTTGGCAGAGGGCTACGGCTCATGTTTCCGAAATATGAGAATGAAGCAATTTGGCAGGAGAAGGTCGAAGCGCTAGAGGCAATAAAGGGTAACAGGCAACCGAATTCATCATACGATTTTCTCTTCATTGTTGAACATCCGAGGTTCCGAGCCTTCTACGAACGTCTGAAAGAGCAGGGATATATCATCGGCACCGGAACTACGGGGTCAGTAACAGGTTCTGTAATCGCCGTTGATGCGATTCCGTCAAGAATTCCTGAACTTGACTTGTACTGGCCAATTCAGATATTTGAACAGGGGAAGTTCCCTGACATTGAGGAGATCGGGATTGAGACACTTCCCCCCTTCCCCTTATTGGATGACTTCGAGACCTTCCGTAGTTCAAGAAGCAAGCTGTTCGTTACGGAGACGCAGATGGATACAGGCAAACATGTGAAAACGTGGAAGCTGGAAAATCGGTATTTTGACTACAATTATTTCTTGGCAAACGCAACTAAGACTATTGCGCAGGAAGGAAAATCGGCACTGCTGACCGGGCATTTAGCCGAAATCACTGAAGTCTTAGACAGATACGTTTCCTACCAACTGTTTGGTAAAGACATTGATTTCAGCCTCGCAGAAAACTACCCGGTGCTTAACGATCCATTGGTGTTCGATCACATTGTGAAGGAAGTCCGGAATCGACTAATCAAATTGATGGGACAAATACGCTACACAAAGACCGGTCAATGGCAACCACTCTCTTCGGTCGCACAAATTCACATTAGAGAGAAAACAGCAGTAGACACATGGAAATGCATCTACCCGAAACAGGCTGTGGCAGCGAAAGGCGGAGGCTTCGAGAGAAACTTCATGACACGCACACTAGAGAATTCGGTTGACGTAATCGCCTATGCCAAGCTCGACAAGAAGCATGCACTCAAAATTCCCTATCGAGACGAATTCAGCATACTAAGGAACTACGAGATCGACTTCCTCGTGAAGACGAAAGAAGCGATGTACCTTATCGAAACGAAAGCAGAGAAAGACCTCGACAATGAAAACGTAGGCACGAAAGCCCTAGCAGCTTACACATGGGCGAAGAGCGCAAACAACCTTGAACTACCCCAAGGAGTCAAGCAACCCCTCAAATGGGAGTACCTCATGATTACCGACAAGGTTTACGAGCAAGGTAGCGGCTCATTCGAAGCACTAATTCCAACAATGAGAAGCCTAAGAGACAGAGTCATCGTTCGCCGGACAACCCAAACAATACTGCGAACACCACGTGAGGCACGAATTGAGGACGTAATCAAGAGAGGCGAAGGGGAATCTACAGAATTCAAATCTTCGCTAATGTGGGATTACAAACTCAACAAGGTCAATCAATCACTTGAGTTTGCCGTGGCAAAAGACCTCAGTGCATTTATGAACTCCAGAGGAGGCACCTTGATAATTGGAGTCGCAGATAACGGTGAAATCCTCGGTTTAGAGAAAGACTTTCCTTGTCTATCTAAGAGACCTGACAAGGACGGATACGAACAGAAACTCATGAGCTTATTTGGAAATCAGCGCCCGATGAATGCTCAAGACAGCATGAACATTCACCTGTCATGGGCTGAACTGAATGGAAAAACCGTTCTGGGAATAAAGGTCGATCCCAGCGGTCACGCTGTTTACTGTCGGAACGAACAAAAAACACCTGAATTCTACATCAGAGTGGGAAATACATGCAAACCACTGAACGTGCAAGAAGCTGCGGAATACATACGTGAACATTGGAAGTCCTGATAGCCTATCCCGACACCAGCCTGATTGTGCCACGAACGACGTATTCCATGAGAATGCTGAGGAGACTCAGCGCAACAAATGAGCGACCCAGCGAAGAATCGTATAGACCCTAAAGATCGACCGGTCGTAAAGTAGTGGGGAAGCCACCAACAGCATCGCCTCCACCGTAATTTCGGAAATGAATTTTCCTGCGGCAGTAAGAGCAATACCCACCGTTCTTGTCGTACACGTCGTTTACGACCTCGTCCGAATAACTCATTGTACCCCGCCCAGTAGACACAATGGTCTAACTATCGCATCTGTTGTCACATAAGCCTGCCAAACGAAAGAGAATATGAACCCTGCCATAACGCAAATCGAAAACCACACCGGTTTATGCTTCAAAATATCGCCTTGATGCCTCGTATTCGCTTTCTTGCTGCTCTTCGATTTCCACTTTTCAATGCACCTTGCGGCTCTCGTTTTTCCAGTCGCAGAGAAGAGATTTTCACATCTTCACACTAACAATCTACGTGAGTCATTGACAGGGCATCCCATTTTTCGGGTACGTGTATAACGAACCTTTCCTCTTTCGGCTTCGTGTTGTCCGAAAAGATTGTTATTTTCACTTTGTACTCACCGAGGCACATGGCGTCCTGCATCCTAATTTTCGGGTTCATGAATGCTTCCTTAGTGAAAATCCACGCTCTGACATTCTTATCGCAACCGCCCTCAAATGGGATAACTAGTCCTTTTCGTGAGTAAGCAACATTGAGCGGAAATTTCGCTTTCGGAGGAATGCTTGGAAACTGTGGGACTTCAGCCCAATAGAGAGTTTTCTCAACTTTGGATAAAGTGTGAGTTCCTTCTGATCTTTCAATCAGCTCAAGCTGTCCGAAGCATCTCTTTGCAGTTCGAGAGCCAGCATTATGAATCCTCACTCTCAGAAATCGGTTTTCCTGTTGACTAATTGTAATCTTGCCGTCGGTCGATTGTTCTTGAGAGAAAATTGTAAGTTGAGGTGTATAATGATCAGCGTCTGAGTCGAAGAGGATTTTCAATTCTGGTCTTTCCAGATACGAGTCCCAGAAACTGAACGCTACGGAAGCAATCAAGGCGCCTGCAGTGGCAAGAAAAACTCCCAAGTTAATGCGGTCAGCGCTAGTCTGAATTACAGCCAAAAATGCATAGGTCAACCAAGCAAAAAATAAAAGGATTAGTGCCACAAGGATACCAAAAACTAGACGGCGTATCATCAGCGACAAGAGGAGATACCCTCCGTCAAAGCTATTCTACCAAGAGAAATTCACTCTATTGCTGTAAACAGAGCATTCATCAGCGCTTGAGTTATTTCATTATGCCTCTTAACGAGTACACCTTGAGGGCTGAGATCGTGTGCTGCATAGTTCCTTAGGTGCCATGCAAGTAGCATCCACGACATTTCCTGCGAAAGATGCGCTCCACGATAGGTCATTGTCCTGTCGAGTAGTGTTGGTACAACCACATCTGGCCTTGGTGTCGGAGTAGGAGGAAATTCAGCCACCTTCGGGTTCAAATTCTGATTGAGCTGAGTAGAATTACTATCCAAAGTGACCCAGCCTTTGCTCCTGCACAAGTTGAAGACTCCTGCAGAAATGAATGTTGCAGGGGGGAATCTGACCCTCAGGATTTCGTCAACCACTATGCAGAGATCGAATAGCAAATCTCGATTTCTCATTTCCGAGAATTCATTTCGTACGGAGCCGGGTTCCCACGTCGCTTCATGTTTGATTGTTTCAAGCAATGAGTATACAAAGAAGAATTTTTGAATCTCGAACACTGAATTGCTCAGAAACTTACTCTCAAAATCTGCCATTTGCATGGTGGAACCTGAGCGAGAACGATATTCTTTCAGAAATCCGTCAATACGAATTCGTGCAGGCAGGACAAGTTCTGGATACAGATAGTTGTCAGGTTGATCGATGAGCGATGCAACCTTGTATGCAGGCATCGCTTTGTACAACGTTGGATCGCCCGAAGTTGCTCTTTTATCTTCCTCGAATGCGTCAAAGATGTATCGAAGACCACGATCGAAATCGTACCCGTAAAGGTATGTCGCTCCGAGAAAGTAATAGGGGGTTCCTTTGTGGATGAGATTACCGGAGCGATTTTCCCACGCCCGCACAGAACTCAAAACGTGAATCCACATTGAAGCGGCGTCACTGATCTTGCCTTCTCTAACTAGGGACTTCCAGGTGGGTGTGAATGCCTCGAAGAATCGGTTCAATGTGGCATGCCAATAGTGCTTGTCGGACTTGAGTAGAATACAAAGTAATTCACACACATCATGCACTAGCTCATCGGTAGGAACGGGTGTCCGCAGCGCATTGACCAAATCAAGTCCGTCCCACATGATCTGCGGTCGAGGAAGCGAACCGCCGTACCTTAAGGTCACACGTCCATAGCTGAATTTACGTATCGGACTTTCCAAGGATTATCGGCAGGACAGTGTTAATGCACGAATCCCTTAGCCTTTGCGAAGTAAAGCGTTTTGCGAATCACCAGCAATTTCGAGGAGAGCATGGATGACCAATCACGAAGCAGAAGGCATGCCAGAAGCGGACATCATTGTAAATGAAAAGGTCAACGGCTTTTCAGACTGACTTGCCCGAAATGTGGTCGAGTTATAACCGCCCAGTCCTACAGTGGGCTGTTGGTTGACATGGCAGAGCATCGTACTTGGCATGCTCTTTACTCAGAGGGTTAGATTCGGTTTTGAGGAAACCCGTCGTCTGTGGATTAGCAAAACGGCTCAAAATGTGTCGTTTCAGAATGGATTTGCTTGATGCAAACATGAAAATCCCTTCGGACTTGGAGTGAGTATATGCTAGAACTACCGCCCTGCAACAGAAATAAGAAACCAACAACGAATAACGGTTGTGTTAGCATTGTCAGAGGACAAGGTTTCCAAGACCGGAAAGGAAAGAGCGAACGAACTGTTGCGTTCGGGCAGACTTGTCTTCTTTGAAACGGCGGGCTACACGGCGGCGCAAATCGCTGGGCTGGGAGACTTGGCATTAGTGCCCTCAGAGAAGGTCAGTGAGCTTCTACGTAAGAAGGCGTTAGAGGCAATTGCAAGATCACAACTCAAACACAGAACTCGTGTGCAACCTCTCAGAAAGAAGCGACAGAAACGAAAGGTGCGACCTGTCGTGCGTGAGGAAACAACGAATCTCAAGAAGCTCCAAGAGTGGGCTAGGGATTGGATTCCCATTGATAACGAATTAAAGGATACAATTTCGTCAGACAAGCGTGAAACGGTTGCAACATGGGAGTATGATGTCATGCTCGATGCTTACGGCAGGATGCTCGATGCAAAGGCTAAGCGGATGGCGGAGACCGAATAATCACCTGCTTATCGGACACTTTCTGCACAAACTCCCAGCCGCTGTCAACCCACTTGGCAAGTGCCTTCATAGACACGACCTTCTGCTTTCTCACCTTGTCTGCATGCCTTTCACGACCCCGGGAGTGCTCCCGAGTCATCCTGAAAATCTCATCCATACTCTTGCCCTCAACATCATCTTGCGTAATCTCTCTTCCCGGAAACCTCTCAGAAAGTACCAGCTTCTTGAATTCCGTTTGTGCAACACGCATCATATCCTGTTTGCTTCTCGCCCTGTTAGGACTTGAGAGAATATTCAGCGTAGGTACGGCTCTCTGATACTCTTCTTCCATCTTTTTCGGAGTTGTCCAGGGCACTTCATTGTAGCGACTGGGTTTGTGACCGAGGAAGAAGTCAACCGCCCACTCGTCAACGCCGCTAGTCAGACAGAGTCCTTCGAAGACTTTGCGGAGCTTGTGCGGCGTTATGTGATAGCGGTGAATCTGCAATTCCTGCGGTCTCAACATGTTGAACCTCTTGGCAAGTGCCGTCATTGTATTCTCGATAAGTGGCGTAGTAACTGGAGCGTATGTCCCAGTCTTTCTTCTCCCTTTCTGCTTGATTATGAATAGGTGAGGTAGGTCGCAGACGGGGCGCATTCTAAGCCACTCACTGATCAATTTCTTCGCATCGTCAGTCAGATAGGTGTAGTACGTCTGGGCTTGCCTTCGGCTTGTCTTACTGCGTAGAATCTGCACCTTGGCGAGGGAACCTGGACGGAGTTCCTTCGGGAATTCCTTCGGGTTTGCAGTGTCTTTCACGATCTCACGCCAAGCGGTTTCATTGAATATCTGGAATTCAGCTCCACCGAATCCGGCTTGAAGCATAACCACAAAGACTGCTCGGTAGGGCATTGGGGCGTTTTCGATGATGAGGTTTGCCTCGTCCACATTCATAGAACCAATGAACTGCGCTCTCAGTTTGTCCCCTTCGCTTATCCTGAATAGCCGGTCTTCATCTTCCGGGTCTAGATCGGGCAGTGGCTGCTTGCCGATTTTCTTGTACTTGTGTTTGTGTCTGAAGAAGTTGCAGATTGCCGCCCAACAGTTCTGGCGGTCAACGTTGCCAGTTAACTTGCCATGCCTGTCACTCTTGTCACTAACGTAGTCATGTATTATTGAAAGAAAGTCGTTCTGGGCATCCTCATTCTTGCTCTTTCGCAGTCGTTTCCAGCGGGGAAGCAAATCATCGCTGGGCGATTTCCAATGCTTGTGAGCCTTGCCCCATTCGACAAAATCCAGAACGTATGGCACGTAGGTCTTTGAGCCCTCTCTAAGGCTCAATATCCATTCCTTGACACAAGGATCGTCAGTCTTGGTCAGGAAGCTCTCAAGACTCTTGTAAGGCAAGGGCTTTCGAATGGAAAGGGCAGGGCGTGGTTAAATATGGTTTGTCATAGTCCCATAAGTGGTGGGGCCGGTGGGATTTGAACCCACGAAGGCCCACGCCACGGGATCCCCTCACAGGTTCGCTGACAATCCTATTCTTATCGCCCAGAGACGCTGCGAACCATTAATGAGTTCAAACTTCCAGCTGTACGAGAGAGGAACGACTGCCTAGCCGTGTATTCGAAAAGTGCGAAACGGAAAGAACCATAATGACTCATAAGAAGTTCAGGCTATCGGCACGTATAAGCAGTGATAATCCATCCGGCATCCGGCCAATCCTTGAGAGGCTCATTAGTGGTAAGGGAGCAATCAAATCGATCGAGAACGGATTCGAAGTTGAAGCAGACCTCGAAGGAGAAAGCGCGCGAGCCCTCAATCGCATGCTATTGTCAGAGATGCGCAGAGTGGAGAAAAGAACCAGGATCCGCACAGAATGGACTTCGGGCAACACAGTCGAAAGATTCTTCGATTACGTGCCAAAGGGAACTCGCAAGCAAAACCAATAGTGCCGTTCCTAAGCCAGCATGTTGTTTGCCGGATATTCCTAACCTAGGCTTGCGACTAATTCCTTAACCTTCTTGGAGGCGTCCGTAAGAATGGGCGGGCCGTGGCCTGGAAGCAAGAGTTCGAATTCATAGGACGCAATCTTTCTTATGGAATTCTTCGCCTCGGCAATGTTGAGCGTCATGGTCGCTGAAGGAAGCTTGGGCCTTCTGTTTTTGTCGGTTCTAAGAGCGTCGCCTGCGAACATGGCCTTCAATCTTTCACCGTACAGGCATATGCTACCTTGCGTGTGGCCGGGAGTATGGATCACGCTTAGCCCGTCTACCTGTTCTCCATCTTTGAGTAGAACATCTGGCTTCACAGGCTTGAACTTCATGAACGGAGACATTGCCTTGAACAGCAGGCCGACGAGCCCTCGTACTTCTTTGAGGGGTTTTTCTCCGGTGAGGCGTGGAGCATCGGCTTCGTGAATTGCTACCTTCACGTTTCCTAGCTTCTCTTTGAGTTCTGCAACGCTTCCAGAATGGTCTATGTCTGGGTGGGTGAGAATAATGGTTAAACTGCCTATCTGCTCCTTGCCAAGCGACTTGAGAAACTCAATTATCCTGGGGGCGTTCCCTGGCATACCCGTATCAATCAATGTCAAATGACCTTCACCTCCGGCTTGAGTCTCTCCTAAGACCGCGTAGGTGTTTGCTCCCCTTATCTCAGGTATCAGGTGGATGTTTCGCCCAAGCTCCATGACTTAGACCTCAGTGGCTGATGCAACTTGCCTCGTCTCCTTGCCCCTAACTAATGAGAAGACTGTCGCCAATATCAACAGTATTGCGGACAGTTCGAACGCGAAGCTTTGGCCTGAAAGGTATGCGGCTGCGAAGTTCGGCGCCAATGTTCCAGAGAAGTTCCCTATGAAGAGCTGGTAGACTATGTACGCTGGAATGACGCCTGTGACAGCTGTGAGCGATAGCACGAAGCTCATCACCATGCCCGTGTTCCTGAAAGTGTTCATAATACCGGAAGTCACCCCGTACCTTGCCGGAGGCGAGGAAGCCATTATCGCACTCGTATTTGCAGGCCAGAATAAACCGCCACCTAGGCCGTAGAACCCTTCAATCATCCCAACCTGCAACAATGTGGTGGTAGCCGTTAGTCGACTCAACAGGAATAAGACCGCCATCTGGATAACCAACCCCATCGAAGCTATGACCCTCGCACCAAACCTGTCGGAAAGTAAACCAGCGAAAGGCCCCACAACGGAGGATACAATGGCCATCGGAATTATCAGGTAAGATGCGGTGAGTACGGAAAGCCCAGCTATGCCTTCAAGGTAGAAGATCAACAGAAAGTTGACGCTGAACAACGCCAGAGACTGAAGCATGGCCGTGACAATGGACAGTGCGAAAACTCTGTTCTTGAAGAGTGAGAAATCTATCACCGGATCCCTGCTGTGTCTTATCTCCCAGTAAACAAAGAATGAGAAGAAGAACGGCGAAGCGGTGATCGAAACGATCGTTATTGGGTCCGCCCACGAGTAGACAAGCCCCCAACTAACCCCAAGCAGCAGAGCAAGCAGCCCTACCGTGAATGCCGTGGTTGCTGGGAGGTCGAAAGACTGCTTCCCTGCACCATTTTTGGCTTCCCTCAACGTTCGGTACGCCCAAAGCGTCCCGAACGCTCCTATTGGGACATTGATCAGGAAAATGATACGCCAGCTTGTGTAGGTGATAATTAGACCACCGAGAACTATTCCCAGAATCGTCCCTGAACCCCACACAATAGAGCTCGCTCCGAACGCTCTTCCCCTCTCATCCCTAGGGAAGGCTTCGGACAGAATAGCGAAGGAGTTTGCCGCAAGTAGTGCGGCGCCTACGCCCTGCACCGCCCTAAACCCTACCAGTGTCAGCCCACTGGCTGCGAAACCGCAGAGCGCTGACCCCACTATGAAAACCACGAAACCAACATTGTACATTCGTTTTCTTCCATACATGTCCGCCAAACGGCCGAGACTTAGAACTAGAGCCGTGTTGGCCAGAATGTACGCAATCACGACCCAGACCATCGTTACATAATCCGAGCGGATCTCTTCAGCAATGGGAAGCAGCGCCAGAAGAACGATTGTGCTGTCAACCGCCGACATCAAGGAACCGACGGACGTTACCGAGAAAGCCTTCCACTTGTAATCCATTGAGGTACGCCAGCAGAAGAGCATTGTTACGCAGTATAGGTGACATTTCTACTTTCGGTTATCTTGAAGTGGCTGGGCAGGTTGAGGTTCACATGGTCTACCGCAGTGAAACTATTGAATCGCTTTGTTAGACCATGCGTCTCAATCGCATAGCCAAGCACCGGGGATATTGATTCGACTCCGATAGTGTTTCCTATGCTAGCCAAGATTACTGCTCCTCCTCACCTAACTAGGAATACTGAACAGTGGGCGTGGCCGACTACTCCTGACGAGACGCTTCCGATCAATAGTCTTCTAAAACCGGTCAGGCCTCGAGTCCCGATTACGATTAGATCGACATTCCTGTCCTCTGCAAGGTTCACTATAGCTTCCACGACCGAGAACACGTTGTCGCGTATTACACCGATCGCTTTCACACCCCCCATTTCTGCAAGCCTCACAGCTTCGTCAACCACCTTCTTTGCATCTTTGCGAGCAGCGGCGAAGTAATCACCTAGTATCGTTGCGGGGCCGACCATGCCAGCTTGCGCGAGCGGGTAGCTTGGTGTTGGAATAACATGACAAACGATCAACTCCGCTCCGAACTTCTCAGCCAAAGTCACAGCAACCTTTGCTGCTCGAGCCGCGTTATCTGAACCGTCAACAGCCACTAGTAGACGCTTGAATTCAGGTTCGACATGGGGTTCCAAATCTATTCCTCACAAAATCTAATCTAATGAACTAGGAAAGTATACACTGACAGAAACTCGATTGTCGCAAGACAAAACGCCGAGTTCGTCTTTGTAGATGAGTTGCATTGCTTCAGTCTCCTCCTTGAGTTAGGGCAGGGTCCGTATTGGCGCTGCAATCGCAACATCTGGGCATCGCCTGCAATAATCGCATAGGTAGTAGCAAGTTTTCATGCAAGATGGGCACCTGAAAAGTTGAACTGCACCAGGTTCGTTACTCATTACCTCCTGTCCTGTGTGGATTCCCTCGTCAACGACTGGAATTAACGCGCGGCCCAAATTACTGCAATGCGTACCTAGGGATGAGCATTAAATACTTAGCTTCCCTAATCATTCGAAAAGCGAAATATCATGGGTGCCAATACGATTCAAACGTCAATTGGCGCGTGTGGCCGCGAGGTTCTGGACGTTGTGCCGTTGGCAATGCGTGCAATTCGAGCCCAGCTGCGAAAGCATGGCGCTAAAGAAGTGTCTGTTCCTCAGTTTCGCACTCTCGCCTACTTGAACCGACATGAGGGAACGTCATTATCTGACGTCGCTGAACATATCGGTCTCACGTTGCCCTCGATGTCCGCACTAGTAGACAGTATTGTGATGAAGGGTTTAGTGATTCGCCAAACTCATCCAGAAGACCGCCGGCGTATGACGCTTACATTAACGGAACGCGGACGCGCAACGCTCCGGGTGGCGCATGAGGCCGCTGCGAGTTACCTAGAGGAGAAAATTGGACAGCTTTCAGCAACTGAACGTGCGACCGTGATTGAAGCTATGCAAGTGCTGAAACGGATTTTCAGGAAGGCGGTTGACTAGTGCCATCTCTTAAAGTCGAATCTATCAGCCGACAAGAAGGTCAGGCAGGATTCGTTCTCGAAACAAAGTTGCTAACCAGGCGGTTTAGTGCCTTAACCGCTGTGGATCAACTAACCATTTCCGTAGAGACTGGCGAGGTGTTCGGCTTGGTAGGGCCCAACGGAGCCGGAAAGACGACGGTAATCAAGATGTTAACGACCTTGCTGCCGCCAACTTCTGGAGACGCCTTCGTGGCTGGTTTCGACATAATTCATCAGGCATCGCAAGTCAGACGAGTGATCGGGTACGTGCCACAGCTACTTTCAGCCGACGGGGGGCTGACGGGCTATGAGAACCTGCTGATCTTTGCTAAACTGTATCATATTTCTAGAAGGGAGCGTGACAGCCGCATTCGCGATGCTTTGGATTTTATGGGTTTGTCCGCAGTGTCCGATAAGCTGGTTCGTAATTATTCTGGAGGCATGATTCGGCGGCTCGAAATTGCGCAGGCTATGTTGCATAGGCCCCGTATTCTCTTCCTAGATGAACCGACCATTGGATTGGATCCGGTAGCTAGGAAGGCGGTTTGGGAGCACGTTCAACGGCTTCGATCTGACTATGGAACTACCATATTCCTAACCACCCATTACATGGATGAGGCTGATCAATTTTGTAGCCGGGTAGGGATTATGCACTTGGGTAAGATGGCCGCGGTCGGAACGCCGGCTCAACTTAAGGAATCGGTTGGAAACGGCGCGACGCTTGATGACGTGTTCGCATACTATTCGGGCTACGAGGTCGAGTCTGGAGGAGGTTATCGAGAGGTTTCGAGGACGAGGCGCGTTGTAAGGAGGGTCGGTTGAATTGCAATACATGAGGTTTGGCAGCTATCTTACAATTCTAAACAACTTTGTCGGGGACACGCTTACAATCGCTGAACTTGAGGCGCGCAAACTTCATCACGATTTCACTGAGCTGATTACCCGCGCAGTTCAACCGGCGCTGTGGCTTCTGATATTTGGTGAAGTAATGACTACCGTAAGAGCAATACCTACTGGAAAATTGCCCTACATAGATTTCATGGCACCAGGGATACTTGCTCAAAGCGTTCTCTTCATCGCGATATTCTACGGCATCGCGGTGATTTGGGAGCGTGACTTAGGGATCATTCACAAGTTCTTGGCTAGCCCAGCGCCTCGTTCAGCTCTCGTGTTAGGCAAGGCGTTGTCAGCAGGTGAGCGAGGGTTGGCTCAAGCCGTCATTGTTTACTTGTTGGCTCTCGCGTTGGGCGTGCATCTGAATTGGGACATTCTCTCGCTCATCGGGGTTTTGGTGGTCGTCATTCTTGGTTCGGCCCTTTTCTCGACATTCTCGTTGATTATTGCATGTCTGGTGAAGACGAGGGAACGGTTCATGGGTATCGGTCAAATACTTACGATGCCGCTCTTCTTCGCGAGCAACGCAATCTATCCGATATCGATAATGCCTGGATGGCTACAATCGATATCGCAAATCAACCCTCTGACATATGAAGTGGACGCATTAAGAGCACTAATGATCATCGACGGCCCCAACGTCTATGGGCTGGCATTCGACTTCGCGTTCCTGTTGATTGCAGTAGCGGTAAATGTGGCCGTCGCAGCACGATTGTATCCAAGGGTCGCCGTGTAACTACTCGTTATCATAGAGTTCGAGGACGCCCTGCAAGAGGAAGGAAGAGGAAGGGTAGAAATAGATCTCAAGTTCCGAAGCTGCCATGAGCCCCGGCCGTATCGCCACATGTGGTGGGGCCGGTGGGATAGGAACCCACGATTTGTGGGACTAAAGACCTTTTCAACGGCCTTCGCAAACCACAGGATCATGAAGTGGTGCTTGACTCCGCGAACACAGGATCCTGATGGTTGAACGGGTTCTTCTCGTCGGGCAACTACACTCACGCTTCACTTAATGCATGTCTTACACTGAATGTTATGGTCGGTAGTAGTCAAACCTGTACCACCGACGTATGGTGTAGACCTATCTCGGATGCCGAAGCGATTCGCACGCACATTATGCAGGATTCAATCAAGGCCTCAAACAATAAGTGATGATTACGAGTCCTACGATGAAAGTTACTGCACCGGCTACTTCCCAGAATTGTGAACCGCTCATGACACTGCCAGGAAGAACACCGACTCCTTGTAGGAACCATACCAAACCAAACAGAGCGATTATTGCTCCAACTATTGAGAAGGCGCGCCGTTTCATGCTTTCACCAGACCCCCTATCATGACGGCTTTGCCAAGAGCTTTCCACGTTCCAACAGGTCGTGAAGCGATCTTCGTCCAAACACTTCCGCGTGCATCGCTAGTATGCCGAGCAACTTCTCCTCCCATTCCTTCTGCGACTTCTTCATTTGCTTGAAGACCCTTTCTTGAGCTGTTCGGCCTTTCGGAGTTAGTGCGTAGTATACTCTGCCCAACCTTTCCTTTCGAGTCGATTTGATTATTCCTCTCCGCTCCATGCGACGTAGAAAAGGGTAGATCGTACCAAAACTAAACCTAATGTGACCTCTAGTCATCTTCCTAAACCGTGTAGCTAGTTCATACCCGTAGGCTGGTCCATCCTTCAACGCCAGAAAGAACATTACCTCGTAAGGGCCCGTCTGGAATCCCTTCGCCATTGACCATCACTATCGGATCGATATACCAAGCGGATTATTTTAATATAACTCAATATCGATGAGATAGTATCGTATCGATATATGGAAGAGGACACAATGACTTCGCTCAGCTCTGAATCAATCTTGGTAATCCTCAACGCCACCTTGGCCGTCATCATGCCCGACGTGCTCATACTCAAGGTCTACACGTTCCTGACCATAACTGCCGCCCATAGCGTTGTTTGAAAAGGCAATGAGACGCTAGAAAATATGAAATGTGAGACCCCATGCGAGTAAATGATTTACTCAAATTAGCGGTTAAAGCTCTACTTGACCGAAAAGCCCGAAGCGCTATGACCGTTATTGGAATAATGATTGGTTCAGCCGTAATCATGGCTTTAATTGCAAGTTCAAGCGGATTAAGTGTTGGCATAAAAGCTCAAGTGGAAAAGATTGGCGCAAACGTTCTCATAGTTCGTGCTGGAGGCTCAAATTTCCTTTCAGGAAGTTCCTCGTCTTTTGCGCTTTCCATTCAAGATATTCCACGGTTAGGTAATCTTCCATATGTCACACAGGTCTACCCATACTACAGTAGACCAGCCACCGTGAGCGTGGGAGGTCAATCAGTTTCAGGAACACTCATTGGAATTGATTCAAGGGCGCTCCCAGTAATATTCAAAGGGTTAGCGCTTGAAGAGGGGCAGTTCCCAGACTCATACGAGTCTACTTCTGCCGCAATCGGATACAACATCGCTTATCCAACATCAGGTCAAGGATTGGTTGGGTTGAATCAAGTTGTTTCCATGAAAATAGGCTCAAGCAGCTCAAGCCTCAGTTTCCTAGTGAAAGGTATCCTCGCGGCATATGGCTCCGCCCTATTCAGTAACGTTGACAACAACATATTCGTGTCGCTACAAGCCGCACAAATATTGATGAAAATTCAAAATTTCAGCGCAATCTACGTGATCGTTGACTCAGCAGATAACGTTGCAACCGTTCAATCGGAAATTCAAGGCATGTACGGCACCGATATTTCAGTAATAAGTGCGGGCTCAATTGCAAGCAGCATATCAGCAATCACCGGACAATTAACGATATTTCTCGGAAGCATAGGAGCCGTGTCATTATTCGTTGCAGCAATAATGGTTGCTAACACAACTTACGTTGCAGTAATGGAGCGAACAAGAGAAATCGGAATCCTGAAAGCACTAGGTTTCAGACGAGACCAAATACTTGCCATGTTTCTTTCCGAAAACATCATCATCGGATTAATCGGCGGCTTACTCGGTACGGCGGCTGGTTACATATTATCGTTCGTGATAGGAGGTGGCCTCTTCGGCGGTGGCGGAGGTGGGTTCGGGGCTGGGGGTGGAGCCAGAGGTGCGAGTTCAACGTCATTTGCTTCTAGCCCCGTCTTTAGCCCAGAACTGATTCTGTTTAGCTTGTTCTTCCCAGTTGTTATCGCTATTGTGGCTGGTCTTTATCCTGCTTGGAGAGCATCAAAAATGAATGTGATAAACGCGTTGAAGTATGAGTGATGAAGAAATGTCAGTCTCTTCGTTGTCAGACCAAGCAATTGAGACGCATCGTCTAACAAAACGATTCAACAATTTCACTGCGGTCGACCACGTTGACCTCAGCATTCAAACTGGAGAAATCTACGGTCTCTTGGGGCCAAACGGTGCTGGTAAGAGCACAATCATCCGAATGCTCTGCACACTTCTCACTCCATCTGAAGGGACAGCTAGCATTGCAGGCTTCGATGTGGTTCACCAAGCGAACGAAGTTAGAGAAAGGATTGGGTTAGTTTCCGAGAAGATGATTATGTATCCTCGTTTGACTGCGCTGGAAAACCTGGAATTTTTCGGTAGCCTGTACGGGATGGAGAAGAGCGAACTTCGGCGCAAGTCGGAGGAGCTGCTTGAAATGGTTAAGCTAACGCCGTTCAAGGACAAGCTTGTGGGAGGTTTCTCAAGTGGTATGAGGCAGAGGGTGAACGTGATACGTGCAATCCTACACGATCCAGACATACTGTTTTTGGATGAACCTACGACCGCACTGGACCCGCAGAGCACACGTTTCGTCAGGGATTTGGTTAAGGACTTGAGACAACGCGGGCACACAATTCTCCTTACAACGCACATAATGGAAGAGGCTGACGAACTTTCCGACCGTGTCTGCATCATCGACAATGGTAAAATTATGGCGGTTGATTCACCTCAAGCACTTAAGACCAAATACACTTCAGAAAGCTTGCTTGACGTCTTTCTAACTCTTACCGGACGTGAGCTAAGAGATTCAGCGACCGCACGCATTGCACTCAGGTCTCCAATGGGGAGGGCGTAAACAATGCGAGGCCGACCTAAGCTGATACCAATCGCGCTTGGAATAGCGAAGCGCGACCTTCTGGACTTGTGGCGGTCCAAAATGTTGCTGTTCTTCTTCATTCTATTTCCCCTCCTATTGATGGGCATGTTCGGCAACATTTATCCGCCAGTACCAAAATCAAATCCAACCACAGGCAGCATAGGCACCGCATTCCCCAACCTCCCAGTATCATTAGTACAGATGGATGATGGTCAGACGGCTAGCCTAATTGCCGCCCAATTCATTCAAATCTCCACACAGCAACGTCTCTTCAAGATTTCTGATAGCGCCAGCTACCAGACAGCCCGCAACCAACTTGTGGAAGGAAACCTCAAAGGCATCATAGTCATACCGCAAGGCTTCAGCGACGCCCTAGCCGCAGGACAGCCCGCAACCGTCCAAGTGACCGTCGACGAAACGAACCCGACAACCGCCTCCGTCGTTCAATCCGAAATCTCAGCCGTCTTCAACATTATTGGGTCAAGCATGTCCACGCAAAACATCAACAACATGAGCGACGGCAAAATCAACCCTACATTCATCATGCAACCCATCTCCGTCACCAACATACCTCTCATCAGCGGCGTCTCATCCTCGTTCCAATTCCTAGCACCAGGTTTCATGGCACTGACTGTAATCACTGGCTCCCTCCAAGGAGTCGCAACCGCAATATCCCGCGAAAAAGAACAAGGAACAATGGACGGTTTACTTGCTTCACCCATTCCTCACATATCAATAATACTTGGCAAAGTGGGTGCGCAAACCGTACGCGGACTAATTCAAGGCTTCCTCATCCTTGGACTATCCATGCTGCTTTTCGGCGTGCAGATATACGGCAGCCCAATCATCATGTGCGTCGTTTTGTTGCTCGGAACAGCAAGTTTCGTTGGCGTAGGCATAATCATGACTGCTATAGCTCCCGACCAAGAAACCGCCCAAATGATGACAATGATTCTCCAATTTCCGATGATGTTCATCAGCGGAATTCTATTCCCAATCGACCAACTCCCGGGATGGCTGCAACTGATAGGAAAAGCTTTACCACTTTACTACGCAGCAGATGCCCTTCGCAAGGTGATAATCCTCAACGCGAGCTTAGCCGTCATCACGCCTGACCTGCTCATCCTCATAGTTTACACGTTCCTAACCATGACTGCCGCCATACCATTGTTCGAAAAAGCTATGAAACGTTGAGCTAGGAGTGACAGAGCGTGGAACCGCCGCAAGTATCTGGAATTGATCTAGGGAGTTATGGCCCAGTTTTAGTTGATTTTGTCCGAGACTTCGACGCATTAGTCTGCCTATATAGAGAGCTTGAGGCAGTCGAACGTACTTCATTGAGTGAGCATCTCTTCAAGGTCGGAACTCAAGTAAAAGAAGGCAAGAGGTTCTGGACCAAGACTGATGTGAATTCCATCATACGATGGAAGAAGCTTCAACCGTTGCGGAGAAGAATCGAACAGGGCTCAGTTGAAATAGAGAAGCAACTAGGCATCGCCTTGATGCAGCCCGATAATGAAGACCGCGTCGGCGCATTGTGCAGAATACCAGGATTTGGCCCTGTCCTCGCATGCGCAGTGCTAACGTTGACCTGGCCAGAAACTTACGGAATTCTCGACAATACTTCATGGCATGCTCTAGGAGTTCTCGGGTTTGATCTACCGCCTAAACCATACAGTGGAGGAGGTTTTACTGTAGCTGAGGCTCTGCAATATCAAGACATCATCAGAACCCTCGGAAGACTCACGAGCGCATTGCCTGTTCAAGTTGCTGACGCAGTACACGCTTTCTACAAGACAAGAAACGGAACTAGAAACTTGCACTCCTAGCTCGAACCCACGTGTTAGTGGGTACATTGAGATCGGGTCGAGACCTTAACCGCCATAACAAAGTGCCCAGCACATTGGTTTATGGTGAACTTGAGAGAAGCTAGCTGAGTTCCCTCATCCTCGCTTTGTCGGTCGAAATAGTTTGGAGAGAAGTTTTCTTATGCGTGTGCGCAGCACCAGACCTGCACAAAGAATCGCAGGCGTCTATGTTGTCAGGTTAGATGCGGTCAGCTTGATTGCAGCAATGGGGTTTTTTGATGCTTTATTGATTCACTGATTATGGCAGGTTTCTTGTTCCATCTAAGCACCCAGGCGGCGAGTTGGAGTAGAAGCACATGCAACTCCCGCCCTTTCTTGGTAAGTGAATACTCGACTCTTGGAGGAGATTCCGGGTACACTCTTCTCTGTACTATTCCTCGCTGTTCAAGCTCCTTCAGTCGTTCCGTCAGGCTTGTGGCGCTTATCGCCCCGAGCCTTTTCTTTAGCTCGTTAAACCTAGCGGGGTCTCCAAGTCCCAACGCATGAATCACCGGCAAAGTCCAAGCCTTCAGAAGATCATTCCACGCAGCATGGACATCAGAGTCTGCCTCGCTGCATTGAGGTGACTTAGTCAAGTGCTAGTTACCTAGTTAGTTGGCATTTACTACCAAGTATATATAGCTAACTGCTCTTGTCAGGGGGCGTGATAGAAATTGACAATGCATGAATCAGACTCCTCGGGTTGGCTAGAAGTTGCCAATGTTGATGAAATTCCCGTAGGCACAATGAAACATGTTGAGGTGAACGACGGGGAAATTGCCATCGCGAACGTTGACGGAAAGTTCTACGCGATCGATGACAGATGCGGCCACACGAGCGCCCGGCTCTCTAGTGGCGGCCTCAGAGGAAACATTGTCACGTGTCCACTGCATGGTGCACAGTTCGACGTGACCACTGGAAAAAAGCAGTCAGAACCAAGACTCGGCGGGAGCGTCCCGGACATGGACAAACTCCCTCAATCTTTCCTAAAACTGATCGAACATTCAGCGAAGATTCTGGCGGAGATCAAGACGTACGATCAGCGAAGCTACGAGGTTTCAGTCGACGGAAAAAGTATCAAACTTAAGGTGAGGAGCTGAAAGCGCCGGGGGTGGGATTTGAACTCCCCAATATCGTGGGTTCAATTGAGAGGAACAACTGTCGGTGTTATTCTGCATGGCATTCCTGGATGGCACTCACTGAATTACACGCTCGGAAGTTGTTTCAAGTTCTTGTCGCTTGTGATCAATCGAGCTGAGTAGGCTCCGGCGGTAGAGTAGACTATTGCGTCAGCCACGGCCGGTGGGATGTCACCCCTTCGTGAGAGGACATTACATTATTCCTTGGCGGTTGTGAATAATCTATATTCTATAATCGAACATGTTAAGTCATTACAAATCGTAGCGAATTCGTGATTCTGAATGACGGCTGTTGAGGAAGTAGGCGAGGTTACCTATACTCACACTTACATGTTGACGCTGAAAGCAATGACTTCGGCGACCACCCTCATCATCGTGGTGATGGCTGGGCTTTACGTCTTCTTGGGTCTCCCTGCTGGCCTGGACACCTATTACGGTGTACTCTATTTTCATTCGATAGGGATTGGAATCGCAGCTCTCGCAACATATCTGGTTATTTCGATCTTCAACCTCCAAAAGTATGAACCCCCGATTGACTTTCCAATGGCGTATAGAGCTTTCGCGGCTGTTCTCTTTGCTGCTGTTGGCGGCATCTTCTACCTGAGTCCCATTTTGGATGCGGCTGTAACGGACATCCCCTTGGGGTTGTTTGTTGTAGCATTCATATTGATCGGTGACGTGGGCGGGGCTCTCTTCGTCCAACTTGTAATTTTGCCGCGAAAGCAAGCTGGAACCTACAAGCCGAAAATGAAAGCGTTGCCACCTCGGATGTGGCCGCAATATGTTCTCAGGATGGTTCCGAATAGAAAAGAGCTCTCACTATATTCGAAGGCAGGTGCAGCATACTGGCTAGCGTTGATGTCTGTAGGTTCGGCTTTCGTTGCAGGTATGATTGGATTCGTTAATCTCTGGATAATGATTTTCGGAGCAGGCGTCTTTTCAGGTTTTGTGCCGTTGTTCGGGGATTTGGAGACTTTTCTTGGTGCGTTGGTTGGTTCTCATTCGCATGAGATGGGGATTGCAATCATGACGGGAGTTGTTGCTTTGGTCGCGCAGCGTTTCAAGGTTCTAGACTCGAAAGGCCTAAGCAAGAACGTGGCCAGGCTTGGCTTGTGGGTAACCTCAATCGGCATAATCGCGATATCGATTGTCCTCGTACTAGAAGCTGTCGTCGCGTTTTCTCCTCCTACGATTTTTCCGAGTGGACCTGACGGTGTGAATGGAATGGCGGGTGACGATACGGTCATGACGATCACGGCTCTCGGAGCCATGATCGCGCTGATTCCCTTGGCGTTGGCCAAGCTCAACGGAAGGAGGTCCTGGAAGGACAGTGTCAGGCTGACTCTGCTGGGCACATGGATAGTGGCCGTCATCAATAGCGTATTTGAAGGGTATTACATCGAGTTCCATGAGGATGTTTTCGGTTCAACAATGGCTGCGAACCACGACGTGTTCACAAACATCAATCCGATGTTCGGTATCTTTACGCTAGCTGCTTTTGCTTTGGTACTTCTAGCCGTTGACTGCTATACGGTCAGTGGTACGCTGAGACGTGTCTGCGGTTGGGTGGCTGGCGTTGGCCTTATCGTCGCGACCCTCGGTTCCTCTTTATGGGCCTTCATCGATCCTTCAACCGGTGGGTTAGCTTATTGGATTTACATCGTAGGCGTATTAGTCATGGGAGTTTCAGCGTTAACAGCAACAAATGCCGTGTACGCTGCTAAGGTCAAGAGAATCTCGCGATTGGAAACATAGGAACGCACCTGTTGCCTGGAGAGCTTGTCAACAGGATACCGAAGCGCGATAAGCGATTCAGCTCATCGTCAAGGCCAGCACAGCCATTTTGGTGTACATCCCGTTCTCAGCTTGTGGATAAATGACTGAATGCGGTCCGTCCATTACCTCGTCCGTTGCTTCTTCGCCCCGAAGAACCGGTAGTACGTGTGTGACAACTGATTTACCATCCGTCTTGTCCAAGAGCTCCTGGGTTAAGGTCCAGTTACGATATTTCTCGTGCAACTCGAGCTCCTTTTCTTTTCCAAACTTCCTTGCACCAACCCTCAGCAACTCGTTGGATGCCCAGTTTCTCGGGAACACCGCGTGCGCTCCTTCAAGGGCTGAGTCGAGGTCATTTGTGATTTCAAATTCGGACCCCGCTGCTTTGGCGTTCGACTTCGCAACCTCAACAATCTTGGGATCGATCTCGAAACCTGGTGGATGTGCAAGAACCACATGCATCCCGTAGCGTGGGAGGATAAGGGCTTCTTCTTGTATGCTGCACCGGCCGCGGAAGCTCGTAGAGTACCCCCACATTATCACGTACTTCTTTCCCTTCACTCTCCCCAAGGCTTCTTGAGTCGTCATCAGGTCGGCCAGGCCTTGGGTAGGGTGGTATGTGCAGCAGGCCATGTTTATGACAGGAATTTCGGAGTGCGCCGCGTACTCCCGCACAACGGAGATGCCTGCACCGTAAACGTAATCGATTGCTGAATCCAGAATTCGGACGCCTAGGCCGTGTCCATATTTCTCGTACATTTTCGCAACATCCTTCGCAGCCTCCCCGGATCCTAGACGAGTTGTTGAGACATCAATGTACTGGGCATGCCCCCCAAGGTATGTCATACCGGCCTCAAAGGCAGCCCGTGTTCTTGTTGAAGGGGCGTAGAAGAGCATGAAGAACGTCTTGTCACTGAGAAGGTGTGGAACTCGTCCTCGGTGATAATCGGCCTTCAGCTTTCGCGCCATTTTGAGGGTGGCGTCGAGTTCTTCGATCGACCAGTCTTGTGTGGTGATCAGATCCTTTCCTGACAAGTCAGCTTTGGGCAATCAGTTGAGCTCCAGTCTTTCCTGTTGGACGATTTTATGTTGTAAATAGGCGTTGCTAATCTAAATGTGACAAGTTCATAAGGCCTAGAACTGGCAACTGTCTGCACTTCGAGTTATTGGTGTGAGAGAGTTGGCAGAGAAGCTCGTCGTAATCGCACTGGGCGGCAACGCACTCCTTCAACGTGGTCAGAAGGGCACGTTCGAGGAACAATACCAAAACACAAAGGGTACTGTCCCAAAGATTGCTGACCTAATCGAGCAGGGCTACAAAGTAGTCCTAACTCATGGCAATGGGCCGCAGGTCGGCGCAACGCTTCTCAGGCATGAAGCAGCAAAAGCAATAGTGCCAGCCTTTCCTCTGGATGCTTGCGGGGCAGAGACACAAGGGTTCATTGGCTATATGATTGAGCAGGCGCTGAGGAACGAATTAAAAACCCGCGGAATCGACAAATATGTTGTGGCTGTAGTAACGCGAGTCATTGTCGACAAACATGACTCTGCGTTCCAGAACCCAACAAAACCAATTGGCCCATTCTACTCGAAAGATGAAGCTGCCAAGCTGAGGCAAGAAAAACCGAACTTGGTTATCAAGGAGGATGCCGGCCGCGGTTACCGGCGAGTAGTCCCATCACCCGACCCTAAAGTCATCGCAGAGCGATCGGCAATCAAGGCACTCGTCGATGCCGGGTTCGTAGTTATATCAACCGGTGGCGGAGGAATCCCAATAATAGAAGAGAACGACCTCGCTGTCGGCGTAGAAGCAGTCATTGACAAAGACTTGGGAGGGCAACGTTTGGCCACTTTGATTGGAGCCAACATTTTCGTGATTCTAACTGACATAGATGGAGCTTACATCAACTACGGAACTCCTCAACAAGAAATGATTCATGAAATCACCTCCGGGAAACTGAGGAACTACCTCAAAGAGGGCCATTTCAAAGAAGGCAGCATGGCACCGAAAATCGAGGCCGCCATCAGATTCGTTGAAAGCGGTGGAGAGAGAGCGATAATCGCCAAACTCGAAAGCCTCACGGAGGCCCTAGAAGGTAGAACTGGAACGCACGTCGTGGTGCTAAAAGCTTAATTCGAATAGTGACCGTGACAAACCGAGGGATTCATTTTGGCATCATTCGTTGGCGATCTGAAAGGAAAGCATTTCCTAGATACAAACGATTTCTCGCAAGAGGAGATCAAGAAGGTTCTGAACGCGGCTGACGTCTTAAGGAAAATGTTCCGGGCGCGTAAACCGCACCATTACCTTCCTGGTAAGACTCTGTTCATGTTCTTTTACAACCGGTCGCTGAGGACGCGCAACTCGTTCGAAGCTGGCATGTACCAGCTCGGGGGCCATGCGCACTTTCTCAGCCCACAAGACGTCTACACTCCGGCCCTCCCAGAAGATATGGTGGCATACCAGACTGAAGCCATATCCGACGTAAGCAGAGTGCTAAGTCGGTACGGTGATGCTATTGCAATCAGGATCTACGGCGACGCTGCCAAATGGAACATTGGCAGAGGCCACAAGGTCGTCAAAGAGTTCGCAAAGCACGCCACCATTCCGGTCCTAAACATGGAGGATGACATGTACCATCCATTCCAAGCCCTAGCCGATGCCCAGGCCATGAGGGCCGCGATACCAAAGCTGGCTGGAAAGAAACTTGTCGTTTCGTACGCATACTCAGGGGGCCTCAAACCACTCGCCGTTCCCCAAAGCGAGGTCCTGATTGGGACTCATTTGGGAATGGATGTTGTTCTCGCGCACCCTCAGGGGTTTGAACTTGAAGATGTTGTGCTCGACGCAGCGAAAGCGAACGCGGACAAATACGGTGGAGGATTCCGCGTCGTCAACGATATGAAAGAGGCCTTTGAAGGGGCAGACGTAGTCTACCCGAAAGCGTGGTCTCCGAAGAACTACTTCCCCCCGCACAGCGCAGAACTCGACAAGACCGGCGCTACCACGTACCAGGACAAATTCAAAGACTGGATTTGCACGCAAGAAATGATGGACTTGACCAGCAAAGGCAAGTACATGCATTGCGGCCCCGCAGACCGAGGCCAAGAAGTTACGGACGACGTGATAGACAACGCGGATTACTCCTTGTACTTCGAACAGGCAGAGGACAGATTGCACGTGCAAAAGGCCGTGATGGCTATGACCATGGGCGGTCGTCCCGCTCGTAGCAGAAAATGAACGCGGGAATGTTAGCTGTAGCAATCAGAATCTAGCGACGTGTTCGATTCGATTCTTACGTGCTATTCTACAGTGGTTGCGAAATGTAACGTTAGGACGAGCTGGGTTACACGGTTGATTCAGAAATGAAGAAAACCGCGCCGAACAAGATCGTCCTTGCGAATTGGGGTCGCCGAATCATCGCATGGTTCATCGATTACCTGATCATCAACATAATGCTGGCGTATTTCAGGCTCGAGGACCTAGAAACACAACTTCTTCCAGCAATATTGCTTCCGCGGCTGCCAGGTTTCGACATATCGATTTGGTCCCCTCTCTCCATTCTGATTTTCTTCCTTTACTGGACGCTCTCGGAATGGTACTTTGGAAGATCCATCGGTCAACTTCTACTCAACGTGAGACTGGCTAATCTCCAAGGCGGAAGTGTGAGCCTGAAGGCGTCTGCGATTCAGAGCATCGGCAAATCCCTCCTCGTTCCCCTTGACTGTCTGGTTGGGTGGCTTTGGAAACCCTGCCATGAAAGAAGGCAACGCCTGTTCAACAAACTCTCTAATACTATTGTCATATTCATCGGTGGCTCTGAAAGTGTCGTCAAGAAAGGGGAGTACGCGGGAGAACCTTGAGTATTAAGGTGGAAAACGAACACGAATGTTTACGTTCGATAGCTTAAGGGTTCGGCTTATAATCAATCGAGCAGGGCGAGTGCGCGAGAAGCATGGCTGACTACGATATCATAATCATTGGTTCTGGACCGGCGGGTTTGACTGCCGCCATCTATGCGGGCCGCGCATTGGTGAAGACGCTCGTAATCGCAGGTCGTCTATCGGGCGGGCAACTCATGCTCACGAGCGGTGTCGAAAACTTCCCCGGATTCTCTAACGGAATTCAAGGACCTGATCTAATGCAGGAAATGCGAAAACAGGCGGAACGGTTCGGTGCAGAAATTGTCGATGAAGATTTGGAGTCCGTAGATTTCAAGCGAAGACCCATGCATGTCTCAGCTGGAAAGCAGACGTATACCGCGAGTGCGGTAGTAATCGCCACAGGCTCCTCCGCAAAATGGCTTGACCTCCCAACTGAGAAGCGACTCAGGGGAAGGGGAGTCTCAAGTTGCGCAACGTGCGATGGATACTTCTTCAGAGAGAAACGGGTTGTTGTTATTGGGGGCGGTGACACCGCTCTAGAAGAAGCCCTCTTCCTCACAAAATACGCCGCGGAGGTAACTGTGATTCACAGGCGCGATACACTGCGCGCAAGCAAAATCATGCAAAGCAGAGCCTTCGCGAACAAGAAAATCAAATTCATCTGGGATTCAGCGATTGACGAAGTCCTAGGAAAGGAGAAGGTTGAAGGTATCAAGGTGAAGAACCTGAAAACCGGCGAACTGTCTGTGATTCCATGCGACGGAATCTTCGTTGCTATCGGTTTCCAACCGAACACAAAGGTCTTTGAAGGCCAAATTCAACTCGACGAGAAAGGCTACGTCCTCGTCAAGAACCATTCCCAGTCAAGCGCGGACGGAGTCTTCGTGGCCGGAGATGTGCACGATCACAGGTACCGCCAAGCCGTAACAGCCGCCGGAGAAGGCTGCAAGGCAGCAATGGACGCCCTCACGTTCTTGGATGAACAGAAAGAAATCACCATAGCTGCCCGAGAGAAGTAACCTTCAAACCGCTTTCGTCACGGTAACCCCCCAACAAGAGCAGCCTGAGTCGCCATAAGCCAAGTGATCTTCCGACGTCGAGGGTTACGAAGCTGAAAGCTGCGATGAACCTTAGAACCGACAGAAAACCACCAAACAACGGCGTCACCTCAACTGCCCCCACAAGCGACGGGGAACCAAACGACAGAACATCTCCAGTTACCGTAACTGGCACATTCGGCAACTGCTATCATGACCGAAGCAGAAGCGCAGTGCAACCGGACGTGTCTATCGTTCTGAGTGGTCTAAGCAGGGATTGTCGTTAAGATGGATTAGGCCCAGCTGGGACGGTTTATGGGCTGCGGCTGCTTCCCTCTTCTTCTCATTGCTGCACCGATTGGGCGTGTAGGAGTAGCTCATGTTGCACTACGCGTGGGCACATTTGAATCCGTTGGAGTTATGACGGGTGTTATAGTGTACGAGTCAGGCTTACGCAAACACAGATGCCCTAAACCGTACCCCACGTGTGCTCGCAGTTGCAATAGCTCTTGCCAAAGTCGTCATTGCTTGCGTTGCGAGTATTGCTTTTGAATTTGAAATTCCTGACCTTAGCGGGGTACTCGTTGTAGAATATCCCTGACCAGATCGGCCATATCAAGGGTTGCGATATGTTCCAGCAACATCTCGCGTATGTTTCCATCTCTATGCTGATCTCATTTTGACCAGAGGATGCGCTCACATTGAATATGGGCAGGTCATTCGCGTAGCGCTTGGTTATCTTAATGTCTTCCATGAAATGCTCCTTCCCCTCCTCGGGATCGTAGAAGTTGAGAGTCTTTGAAACCATTTTTTCACCCCAGTCCATCGAACTCTCGTGGGATCTTGACCGCCTAAGCATTGGTATCCCGATGTGCGGCAAGAAGTACTGCAAGTAAGCACCATTGTCCCACTGTACTGTGCCCCAGTACCAGCAGGGGGTTATCGAGGATATTCGCACTTTCTGGAAATACGATCTACCCGTAACGGAGGTCTCGGTTTCGCCGACTCGGATCCTTCCCGATGACGACAGGCCTCTGTATTTGAGCATTGAATATCCCATGTTTCCAATGAAGTTCCTTCCAGTGGCCACCAGTTCCGCCATAACGTCTTTCCACACCTTCATTGACAGCTCTATTACGACACTGTCCGTGTCCACGTTCAGCCAGAAATCCGCGCTGCTTCCACCGTATGAGTAGACTCCTTTGTTACCTACCATTCTGATTTTTCCAGAGTGGTCATCTCGTTCAGTTTCAGTCTTCCCATGATCGAGGACAAGAGGATCGTGCATTCTTTTTCCATCATAATACCAGGAGGCGACTATTGATTCAAACGCAGTGCGTTTCCCGTCGATCTGCATTGGGATTGTTGGTTCCCAACGATAATCGTTCACGCGAACTTTTCTGCAATTCCTGGATCCCCAAAGGATCATGAGCTGCCTAGGGAATTCGGGGGCGTCCGGATTCTCGAAAAAGTGAATCCACCACCACCAATGCCACGTGCGGTTCTTGAGCATATTTTCAGGATAGATTTTCCAGATGTCTTCGAAGACTTGGTGCATGTGTCCACGCAAATCAGATATGCTCAGCTTGCACCAGAAATAATAACATTAGGCGCATTTAGAGAATACACAAGGATTGTATGTTAAGTAATGACGATTCAGATCGCCGCGGATGGGTCTTCGTTTGACAGAATCTGAGATCGATTACCTATTCCTCACCAAGGACGTCGTTCGGATCCAAGCCGAAACGCATCCCAACAACAACGCTTCCCAAAGAGTGCTGGAAAAGTCGGTTTTCACCAAGGACTGCAATATTCGCAGAGGTACTCAGCGCGACAAGCAATGTGGAGCATACTTCGCGAAGAATGGATGGCGACGAGAATTCTGCCCATAGGTCTTGTTAGGAAGTAATCAAACCCTGAGCTGAAATGCCCCATTGAGGTTGTCGAGCTGAAGCCTCTTGTCAGATGGTCTAACGGAGTATTCGTCCGTTGGGATGAAACCAAACTGCTCTTCGATCCCAATGAAAGTGATACCATCGTAGACGACGTGTTCATTTCCCATGTACACTACGATCACGCGCTAGGATTCGCCTTTCCTATTCAGAAGAAATACTCCACGAAAGAAACTAAGGAGATCTATGAATCTGACAGCAAGAAAAAAGTCGGAAACTGGCAAGAAATTCGTGTCGGCAGACGCGCAAAGCTTGGAGCAGTTGAAGTCGAGGCGCACAATGCGGGACATGTGCTAGGGAGCGTACAATATGAGATAATCACTCCTGAGGGAACCGTCGTATATGCCAGCCACCTCAACTTCCAAGACACGCTACTCCTTCGTGCGGCCGATGTTGCTCCCTGTGACCTACTCGTCTTGGAAGCACCCTATGCTACAGCTCCTACCTCCACAGCCGACCGCCAATCAGTGGTCGCTGAGATTGTGAAGTGGGCTCTGGAATGTGTCGAGGACAACAGAGTTCCGTCCTTCGAAACAGATGCCATCGGCAATGCGCAGGAACTTGTGAGGATATTCAATACGTGGACAAAGATGCCCGTGATAGTCCATCCCCGAATAGCGCGAATCAACCGAGCATACGAAAGTAGCGGGGTTGGGCTTCAGTATCTGGACGCTTCAACTGAAGAGGCTGCGAAGATGATTGAGAAGTCAGGGTGCATTGTGATTGTCCCGAGGCGTTTCGACACCTCTCGTTATGGGAACTTCAGGACAGCCTACGTTTCAAGCTCGCGACCAAAGATTGCCAGCGAAGAGTCCGCGTTCTTCCGATTGAGCGATCAAGCAGACCTCAATCAGCTTCTCGAATTCGTGCAAGAAGCGAGACCAAAAGCCGTACTAACCTTCTATGGAGCTAGCGGCGTGTTCGCGCAGATGGTTTCCAAGCGGTTCAAGATTCCGGCCCGGTCACTTGAAGCTAAGAGGCCACCAAAAAAGCGTGAATCTCAAGAACTGGATGAGAGCAGACTTGCGCGCTGCCAAGAGCTGCTGCTCAAGTCCTTTCAGACCCCTGGTTACACTTACGACAAGCGTGATCTGGTGGCGTTGGCAGTGAAGGATGGTTACAGGATTGAAGAGGTCGATGAAACCCTAACGCGGATGACGAGAAAAGGCACGCTCAGATACATCAGCATCGTCGACGGTTTTGTCCTAGCTTAACAGTTTGCGCGAAAACACACTTACCAGGGTTATTACCGATTACAGCCCAAGTCCTTTCAACAGAAACTTGTGTTGACAATAAGGGCAGTAGGGTGACTCACGCGGTATCGTCTGCCCGCAATATGAACACCTGATGTAAGTCGATGCATATGCCAAGCGTCATCGAGCTGCATGACGAAGCGTCTGGATTTTGATATTTCGTTGATGTACTTGCAAACTCGCGCTGCATCCACATGGTCTTTATGACAGAGTCCTAGCAAGGTTAGGCGTCAGCAGAAAACCTGAAATTTCCAAGCTCGCAAACAAGCTATGGATGTTTCTTGAAGCCTTCTCTCGTTGAGTCGCAATACTCAAAGCGCACTCCAAGGTCTCGGGCAATGTTCCAGCGCGCTAGGAAAGTTGAGCCCGCAGGAGTTTCCTACAAGAACAGATATTTCGAGCCGTACCCGTTCTTCGTCAAAGAAGCCAAAGGCGCCAAACTGACCGACATTGATGGTAACTCGTACACGGATTACTGGTGTACTCATTTCGCAATGATTCTGGGTCATGCACACCCTGTAGTAATGCAAGCTGTGAAGACTCAAGCTGAGAGCGGCTGGCATTTCGGCCTCGTACATGAATTGGAGGTGACGCACGCTGAATCTCTCTGCAAGCATGTCCCCAGTGCAGAGCTTGTTCGTTACACTAGTTCCGGGAGTGAAGCGGATTTCTTCGCAATTCGTTTGGCAAGAACATTCACGAAGCGCTCTATGATCGCGAAGTTTGAAGGTTGCTGGCACGGCGCTTACGATCCATTGCATGTAGCGATGAAACCGCCATTTGACAAACCCCCTTCGGGGGGCATCACGTCATCGTCCCAGCAGGATACGACCGTCGTGCCCTACAATGACCTGACTGGTTTCCTTGAACGAGTAAAAGGGGAAAAGTTGGCATGCGTAATCCTGGAACCCGTTCTCGGAGCGGGTGGCATGATACCCGCACAAAAGGAGTTCCTCAAGGGATTGCGCGAATACTGCGACGATACAGGTGCCTTGCTGGTTTTCGATGAGGTGATCACAGGTTTCAGGCTTGGATTGGGTGGGGCGCAAGGATACTTTGGAGTCAAGCCGGATGTAACCGTCTTAGGAAAAATAATCGGCGGAGGTTTCCCAATCGGTGCCGTTTGCGGTCGTCGGGAAGTAGTGGAGCGAATGGACCACACCAAGTTCTCGGGATTAGACTACGCCTATCACGGTGGAACCTTCGCAGGCAATGCAATTACACTCGCGGCTGGGTTAGCCACAATCAACACTCTCGAGCACTCGCCGGTCTACGACCACATCGGCAAGCTAGGAGACAAATGCCGGAATGACTTGAACCGTATCTTCGAGGAGAACAAAGTCTCAGCTCAAGCAACCGGAATCAAATCACTCGTAGGCATTCATACAACAGCGAAAAAGCCAATCCTGGACACATCGTGCTATGCAACTAGCGATGAGAAACTATCCAAGAAACTGTTTGCCAGCCTGCTTGAAAACGGAATACTGATGATACTGCCCGACAACCTTCACGCCTCAATTAGTTATGCGCACACAGGCGCCGACATAGAGCACCTGACATCAACCATTGAACAATCTGTCAAAGGTTAGGGGCGGAGCACCTTCTCAAGCTGCAAGTAACATTCCGGTCCACCTAAGATTACCCACACTCAGTCACGCCGAAAATAGACGGAGGCAGCCAATCATCTAAGTGAGCGACTGCGCCCAGAGTCATCCAATTCAAGATAAAGCTTGAGAGACACTAGAATGTCTTGAGCATAACTGACCGGTCGCTTTCAGGGAAATTCAGGCAAGGTGCGATAGGTGGGAGGTCAACCATCGTTCGCAAGCCTGGTTCCAAACGCTCAATCTTCGGAAGCGAGTTGACGATGGTCGCAGGCGTTGCGATATCTCCATGAACTCCTCCCCGAATCGTCATATCGACAGGTGGAAGACCATCTATCAAAATCGAATCATGCGGATTCTGGGCGCCCAAGTACATTCTCAAATCAAGCACAACTAATTCGAAACCGGCTAGGATTCCTTTCGCGACCTGCCGTACACCTGCGACAGCGCCAGCTGGAACTTTCAAGAACTCACTGCTCACATCTTTCTCGGCAACTATTGGGGTGATTCTCTCTTGGATTTCGCCTACTTTCCATCCCATTGCTAGGGCAATGAGACCCACAGATTCTGGCAAGCCTACGTGTTTTATCGATCCTTCTGCGACCTTCTTTTCGAACTCTGCGGGGGTCAGTCCTGCTCCAATCTTCCTTTGAAGTGGCAGCCTTCGTCTAGACGCGTCTACTACTCGCTCAGCCCGAATCGAATTGACTTTCTGGCATACTCCGCTCATGACTACTACCAGAGTGTCAAGCAGAAAGCCAGGATTCACTCCCGTCCCAAGCACGACCACTTTCTTCTCCTTGGCGCGGTCGTCTAGTTCTTTGGCCAAATCTGGGTACTTGACAAAAGGATACGAGAGCTCTTCAGCTGTTGAAACAACATTCACGCCATAACGGACGAGTTCCGAAACTTGAGGGTGTACTGTCTTCATGTATGAGGAAGTGGCGTGTGTCACAACGTGGGGAGATGTACGTTTCAGTACGTCACTCGCCTTATCGCTAACGATCACTCCTGTGTTCTTAGGGTTCTCAAGGAGTTGGCCCACATCTTTTCCAACTTTTTTCTTGTCGATGTCTATTGCGCCGACCAACTGAACCCACGGTCTAGCTAGAAGGACGTCAACGATTCCGAGTCCGATCGGCCCCAAGCCATATTGGACTACCTTAATGTTCTTCAACATCACTCGGCCTGTTCGATTACAATTACTCTAATGCTTCAACGACTAACTCGGCTATATCTTTGATTGGCATGCTCTCCGATGTTCCTAGGGCCTTTGAGGCGTCCTCGAACATGGAGATGCAATACGGACATGCTGCTGCAAGGATGCTAGGGCCTACCTTACGCGCCTCCTCGATCCTTATCACGCTAGGTTTCTTCTCGGCTTCCACGGTATACCACGTGTTTCCACCTCCGCCGCCGCAACAGAAACTCTTCGCACGACATCTAGGCAATTCCACCAGTTTTCCGGCCGAGATGGTTCGAATTGTTTCGCGCGGAGCTTCGTACTCTTCGTTGTATCTGCCCAAGTAGCAAGGATCATGGAATGCAATGCTCTGCCCCTTTCCTTCCTTGAGCCTCAGCCTCCCATCGCGTATCAGTTTCGATATGAGTTGCGTGTGGTGCACGACTTCGAACTCTGCGCCGAATCTCGGATACTCGTTCTTGAAAGTGTTGAAGCAGTGTGGACATTGGGTGACAATCTTCTTCACACCGCGCTTGTTCATCAGCTCTATCAATTCCGTCGCTGCTTGCTGGAATCTTCCCTCCTCTCCGACTCGGCGGGCAACTTCACAGTTGCATTTTTCCTCGTTTCCTAGGACACCGAATCTCACGCCTGCTGTTCTCATGATTTTGACGAAGGCGCGTGAAACCATTTGGTTCCTCATGTCGTATGATCCTGCGCATCCAACCCAGTACAGGATTTCTTGGTCAGGTTCTTCGCCCCACAGCTTGACGTCCAGCCCGTCTGCCCATTTCATTCGGTCTGAGCTGGGGAGCCCGTATGGGTTGCCGGCGGTCGAGAGGTAAGTGATGAGGTCTCTTTTTTTTCGGTCCACCTTTCCTTCAGCCATTAGATGCCTACGCATATCATAGATGGCCTCGACGTGTTGAATGAGGACAGGGCATTCCTGCACGCACGCACGACAAGTAGTACACGCCCAAAGCTCTTCTGCATCTATTACATCTCCATGGAGATGTCGATCGGTGTCGAGAGCTAATTCATGATTCTTTAGTTTGAGTATGAGGTGCATGGGTGATAGTTTCGTTCCGGCGGTTGTTGCTGGGCAGGCGTCTGTGCAGCGTTTGCACAGGGTGCATGAGTCGAAGCTGAGCTTCTGGCGCCAAGTAAAGTCATCAATTTCGGTGGCTCCGATCTTGACATCGAAGTTTCCCGTCTCCATCATCTGCTTCAGATCGAAGGGCGTTGATAACTCGCCTTTCACGGCCGTTGGCGTGTAGTAGATGTTGAGGGGAGAAGTGATTAGGTGTATCAGGCGTGAGTTTGGTATGTAGGCAATGAGTGAGAAGACAAGCGCAGAGTGAAGCAACCATAGGCTCGGGTAGACTTCAACAAGCGCCTTCGGCCCCAGTGAACCAAAGAGTGGAGAGAGCAGGCTGCCTACCGGAGACCTCCAAGCCCAAGTATTGACACCCATCATGAGGAACCCTGAAACTGCCATCGCGACAATTACGCCGTATACGAACGAGTCCTCCCAGGCGGTCTCAAGCTTCGGCTCGGTGGTTTTGAGGCGCCTGAATTCCAGCAGTACCAATCCAACCCCAAAGAGTAAGGCGACGTAGCCTACGATTGTTTCGAGAACTGGGAAGAACATTCCGAGGAGCAACAGGAAGCCGATTATCGAGATCAACAAATGGTTGATTCCGTTGTACTTCTTGTTGAGAACCTTTGACTGCCCAAGACCAAGCGAGACGAATCTACCTAACCTAGAAAGCCGAGTACCCGAGACCTTCTCAGGTCTTCCTTTCATCCAAGCACGCACGTGTCTTCTGAGGCCGACAAAGAACAGGTAGACTGTGACTGCTGCAATTATCCACCAAGCAATAACGAAGGGCAGAGGAACAAACTGAAAGATATTTCTGATGAGATCCATTTCATTCCCTCCTATGAAGCCCCCTCGCCACATGTTGGTGGAGCATCAAGTAGACGGGTGCGGCTACGACGAGGGGTACAGTGATTACGATGGATCCGAGAATCAGATTCAGCGTATCGATTGGAATAGAAAGATCTACTGATAGAATCTCATTCAAGGCATAGAGCGTCAGGGTGGCCAGAAATCCGATCGCCCACACGCCTATGGCTGTCTTCAGTGGTCTCCGAAGCGCCCGGATTTCTTTGCCACGGTCAATTATGGGTAGGAGTAGAAGGACGAGGAACAATACCGCGGCGAATAGGATCCCAACCACCTTCGCGCTTAGGAGATCGACGCCGAAGACTGCGGATGGAGGTGCAAAATGTACCATGTCGTAGATCCATCCTACCCATTTGAGTAGTCCATATGCCCACAGGAAGTACCACTCTGGAACTATGAATTGCGGCGTCAGGAACTTGTTCGCCGGGTCGCCCGGAAATTGGACGGCGAATGCACTCAATAGCAGAACTATCCCTAGCGTAACCAGAGAGACTAACAAGACTGGAGCAATCTGTTGTGGAAACAATGGACCGAAGAGGGGAGCTGCTTGCTTTTCGCTTCTGGTCTTCCATGCTTCTTCAGGTTCCGACACTCCCTGAAGGATGACTAGTAGCATATGCGCCCCGACAAGAACAAGGGCGACAACAGGGAGGAGACTCACGTGGTAGAAGTAGATTCTTGTCAGTGTGGTCGCCGATAATCCTGTTCCGCCCAAGAGGATCTGAGCTAGGAAGTCCCCCAAGAGTGGGATTGCTCTTATTATCTGGATGCTTATAGTTGCGGCCCAGTAGCCCAACTGGTCCCACGGAAGGAGATAACCTGAGAACGAGTACGCAAGTGCCAAGCCCAGGCTGAAAACGCCTAGGAACCAAGTCAGTTCGCGGCCGACTCTGTACGGGCTGCGGAAAAACGCCCAGAACGCGTGGACGGTTACGGCGGCGACTAGAAGGTTGGCGCCCCACTGGTGCATTCCTCTGATCAAGGCTCCGAGCGGAACGGTTCTCATGATGTTTTGGACGCTCAAGTAGGCCTGTGTTGGTGTTCCTGGGGCGCCGACGGCGGATGGAACGTAGTTGAAGGCGAGAAGGAGTCCTGTGATTCCTTGCAGGATAGCGAGAAATGCTGTGATAGCTCCTGCATAATAGTAGGGATAAATGAACCAGAAGACTCGTGATCTATTCTGTCTTGTGAGCGTGCTCGGTAACGCAAAGTTGATTGTTCTTTGAGTTTTCGCAATGAGCGGAGAGATGAGAAGGCGCCTGTCGAGCCATTCGTAGACTCTCTTTCCGCGTGTGGTCATTGTGTGATTCACCCACAGTACGCATAGGTCTCTAGATTCGAGGGAACGCCGGCGACTTTTCCATCCTTTATTTCAACAGGGATGATCGGCGCAGCTCTCGGCGGTGGTCCACCGACTACTCTCGCTCCTTTATACTCGACACCATTCGGCATGATGTCTTTTACAATATCATACGGATCGAAGATGCCGTCATGGCATCTGCAGAAGAGGACGTCCTCGCTTGGTCGGTCTAGGTGCCACGTGGCTATGCAGCAGAGATGCGTGCAGGTGCTCGAAAAGGCAATCAATCCGCTGTTCGATGTTGCGCCCCGAAGCTTACTTTCATCAACGCGGATGAGAATCGCCGGGATATTACCGCGCCAAAGGACTCCCGCACCCTTTCCGACCTGATCGAAATCCTCCACCTTCACCTCAGTCCCTGACTTGTCGGAATACCAAGTTCCCTTTTCTGGACCGTACCGGAAGGTGTTGTCAACTTCGCCCTGTTGCTCACCAGTTCCTGAGCCTGGTAGGAGAGACGTAAGAAGTGTTAGAAAGGAGGCGACGGTTCCCAAGGAACCTACGGCAACCATCATCTGGATAAAGTGACGTCTGCTAACCGAATGCCGCGCTTTCTTTCCAGAATCGGGAGCGATCTTCTCACTCATGCTCATCACTCTGACGAGCTTTCTCGAGCTGGCGCGCGGCCACCGTCTCCAACCGAGGTTTTCTCGTGAACGCATCGCTCATGAAGGCGCTTCTGTAGACTGCCAAGATGGCTGCTGCAAGGAATGTTGCGACCGCGAGCATGGTCCCCATAGCAATCGATCCTATTCCTTGAAGGGCGCTGACAACTATCAATACTTCCAGTGCGACTTCCAGAGTTACCAGCGTAATGATCGCAACGAATGGAGCATCAACGGATGAAAGAGGATTCTCTAATCTCACCAAGTCAGTAGGTTCAAGAGTGTTCAACGACGGCATCGTCTTGTCTCTCTCCTCTCTGAGAACAAAGAACAACATCCCCATCAGCAGAAAGACGAAGAGGAAAGCGATGAGCCCAGCGATGAAAGATGGAATCTCGAACAAGAGGTGCCCAGCTCCACATCCTACGGTTCCTCAATTGCTGGTTGCATCTGAGGATCGAACGCGCATTAGAACCATACCGTATATTAGTCCACCTTCAATTTCTCATTTCTGCGTCTCAGCATTCATGTCAAAAAGAAAACCCGAGTTCAAAGGAAAAAAATGAAGTAAGGAGGTTATGTGATGCCATTAGAATTCACTTTCACGGAAGAGCAAGAACTCTTCCGAAGAAGTATTCGAGAACTGATGAGCAAAGCAGTTGCACCGAGAGCCAAGGAATTAACTCAGGCTAGGATTCTCACGCCGGAAGTGCACAAAGCCCTCACAGACGCCGGCTTCTTCGGTCTGCTACTTCCTTCGGAGTATGGTGGTGCGAATTCTGATTACGTTACCTTCATCATCGCAGTCGAGGAATTGACGCGCGGTGACGCCACCGGCTTCGCGGGCCTGGCCGCATGGTACGGTGCTTCATGCGCGCGCCTGCTCTCAGTCTATGGCAATGCAGAGTTGAAAGATGAGATTCTTCCAAGAATCGTGAAGGATGGTTGGGTGACGCCGTTACACTCCACTGAGCCAAGTTGCGGAACGGACTTCACGGCCATAACCACAACGGCGAAGAAAACCGACGGAGAGTACGTGGTCAATGGGGAGAAGATCTGTCTCAGCTGCGTCCCAGAGGTTGTGAAGTACGGAGGAGGATACATCACCTCAGTCAAGACGCGACCAGAGTTGGGAAGTAAAGGCATGAGCCTGCTCTACATTCCGTCCAGTTCAAACGGAATTACCACTTCCAACTACACCGGAATGGGAATAGACATCGGCGGAATCAGGTATGAGAACACACGGGTCCCAGAACGTTACCTCGTCGGGTTCGAGGGAGCCGGATACCAGATGACCTACGAATCATTTGTTCACGCGCGAGTTCCAACGACCATGAGCATCGTCGCAGCAGCCGAAGTTTCTCTTGAAAAAGGGATCGAATACATAAGACAAAGGAAAGCGTTCGGTCGACCCATCGGCGCCCATGAAGGCATTCAATTTGAACTTGCAGAAGACTACTCGAACGTTCAAGCGGCCAAGTGGCTCTGCTATCGGGCTGCATGGCTCATCGACCAGTACCACAAAGGGAAAGCCTCGTTCTTCGACGCGATGATGGGCGCGTCCACGGCGAAACTTGTGGCGTCCGAGCACTGCGTTAAGGCTGTAAGCGATGTCCTCGAATGGTATGGGGGGCTTGGAACAACCACGGAATACGATGTTCAACAAGTCTTCCGAGTAGTCAGGCAGGCGGTCATCGCCGAAGGCACTAGAAGTGCCCAGAAAATCGTCATAGCACTGCAATTGCTGGGTAGAGAATTCGTCCCTTGGGAAAAATGGGAATAGCCCCGCTCCAAACTTCGCATACTTCTTGCCGAGACCGAAGCCGAAAATTTAGGCGACTCAACATGACGGCCTTGTTAATCAGGTTGCTTCGCAATTCTTAAGTCCAGACGTTTTGTTGAGGGTGATTGGGCTGTGATGATCGATGCTACACGTCATAGTGCTCGCGAAGCATGTTCTTCAGACTGAAGGACTAAGGGTCGACAAGTCAACCAAGACCATAGTCACCCAAGGCGTTCCAAGGGTCATCAGCGAATCCGACAAGAACGCCATTGAAGAAGCAGTCAGGATAAAGGAGAAGCATGGCGGCAAAATCACCGTTATTACTATGGGTTCGCCTGACGCCAAGGAGGCGCTTAGAGAAGCTTTGGCCATGGGGGCTGACGAAGGGTACCTGCTAAGCGATCCGTTGTTCGAGGGCTCCGACGCGCACGCCGTGGCAAACGTCTTGGCGGCAGCAGTCACGAACATCTTGGATTACGACCTGATCCTGTGCGGCGCGTACTCTGAGGACTTGTTCGCCTTCCAGGTCGGCCCAAGGTTGGCGGAAATATGCAATCTGCCGCAGATCACTTACGCCTCCAAGATCACCGTGGAAGGAACAAAGATTACGGCTGAGAGGGACCTAGAGAACGAGCGGCAAGTAGTGGAGGGAAAGCTACCCTGCTTGGTTTCTGTTGTGAGGGAGATCAACGAACCACGCCTCCCAACGCTCATGGCGATCATGGCTGCTTCCAAGAAACCCATGAAAACATGGACTTCCGAAGACTTGCACCTAAGCGCGGAGGAGCTTGGATTCAATGGGGCTCTGGTGGAAGTCCTAAGGGGCACAGTTTCAGTTGGGGACAGAAAGCGAGTAATGTTTCAAGGTGAGGCGAGGGAGATTGCTCCTAAGCTCGTGAAGGCTCTCATTCAGGAAGGGGTTCTCAAGGCGAGTTAGGTATGTCACAAGAACACGGAGGGGTCTGGGTATTCTCGGAGGTATCACAGCTGGCTTTCGAGTTGCTCGGGAAGGGGAGAGCATTAGCAAATCAGTTAGGTACGCAACTGGTAGCGGTTTCCATTGGCTCAGGACAGGATCCTCAGGGCTACGTTCAGCATGGTGCTGACAAAGTGTTCGTGCTGAACAACCCGGCGCTGGATGTCTTCAACGTGGATACATACACTGACGCAATGGCGAATCTGGCGGCTGAACAGAAACCAGACATACTCCTCATAGGTGCCACCAGGAATGGGCTAGAGTTTGCCCCGCGCTTGTCTGAGCGGTTGAAGACTGGTTGCGTGACTGAAGTAACTCGCTTGGAAGTCGACGCTGAGAAGAAATTCCTATTGATGGACAGAATCACCTTGGGCGGTAATCTCGTTGAGACGCAGATCTGCAGGTCGACACCGCAAGTAGCTACGGTACCCAGGGGACTTTTCGTTCCACTCGCTGCAGACTCCACGCGAAAGGGGGAGGTCGTGAGAGTCGAGCCTAATGTGAAGCCATCAACCACAAAGTTGGTTGAGAGTAGGCCGAAAACTGCGAAGGGAGTTAAACTCGCTGACGCGCCAATCATTGTTTCATTTGGGCGGGGGGTCAGGAAGAAGGAGGATATGGCCATGTTGGAACAGTTTGCTCAGATGGTTGGGGGAGTAATTGGATGTTCTAGGCCCATAGCGGAGGATTTGCGTTGGTTGCCGGAGGAGCAATACGTAGGCCTTTCAGGCCAGAAGGTCAGCCCGAAATTGTACTTTGCCTTCGGAATCTCAGGCCAAATTCAGCATCTCACAGGAATCAGAAATAGTAGAATAATCGTAGCGGTCAACAATGACCCGAAGGCTCCAATCTTCGAGTTCAGCGATTACGGTGTAGTGGCAGACCTATACCAAATAATACCTGCTTTGAACGATGCGGTGAAACAGCTCAGCAAAACCTAGGTCCTTGATTCCATTAGCTACCACGGAACTTCCCGAGGGTATGCGCTGCGTCTCCTCGGTGGAATCAAACCAAGACATGTTCCTTTGTGGTAAGATATCATCGAGATGCTTTTTATGCGGAATTTGGACTTTATCTTCCTGTAAGGCACTCCAGACTTGATCATCTTGTCGATCTGCTTCCCGGCCTTGTGTCTACAAAGACTGCATGTCGTAGGTGTCACCGCACTCGGTATGCCTCACGCCAAAAAGCCCGAACAAATATCCCACGTACGAAAATAGTTCTGTTTAGTAATTAAATTATTGCGTCTCCAGTTCGGTATAATATAAGGTAATCATCTGGGCGCCTGTGCTTCCGTTCTAAGTAATGACGGGGCCGAGAGAATAGACGCCGATAGGAGGGTGATGAACAACCTCGGGTCACGCGCCAGAGAGGCCAGAGTTCTGCCTTGGAAATCAATGTCCGCGGTCCTGTTCAGGATTTCGTCAACCCTTAACTCGTTGGATACTTTGAAGATTCTGTCGAGGTGCTGGTCAGGCAACCTGTAGAGCAGGCGTCGAAGCCACGACATTGCCTTCAGATCGAACCCGATCAGCTGTCGCCAGGATTTCTCATATGTGCTAAGGGACAGAGCAGAGGTATTGTCGGTCATCACTGCGTTGGCAGCCGTAGCCCCGGCGATTCGGCCACAGGCAAGACCAAATACTATGCCTCCTCCGGTGGTTGGTTTCACTTGGGAGGCTGAATCTCCAACGGAGAGAATGCCCTCAGCGTACGTGCGACGGGTTGCTCCATCTACCGGTATGGGGTGGAACATGGTTTTCGTTAATCGGCGGGCGTGCTTCAGTTTCTTAGAAACGACTGGGTGTCTGCTAACGAATCTTTCGAAACATTGACGCGCGTTTGCTCGTGGTCCAGCGGCTATGCCTACTTTAGCAGATCCATCTCGTCGTGGAATTATCCAACCAAAGAATCCAGGAGCATACTGCTGGCCGAAGTAGAGTTCCACGAAGTCTTCGTCCACATCTGAAACGTTGTCAACACTAAACTGAGCTGAATTGACCAGCATTCGAGGCCCTGCCTGTGATAAACCAGCATACTTCGAGACAGACCCTCCGAATCCGCTTGCGTCAATGATTATTTTGCATGTAAGTTCTGCGGGTTTGGCACCTGTAATTCTGACTTGAAACCCTTTGTCCAGCCGCTTGAAAGTTTCGACGCGTGAATTCATACGGAGCCGAGCGCCTGCTTCGGTTGCCACGCGGGCGAGGTGCTTGTCGAGTTCGGCCCTGTTCAAGACCCATGTTACCGGAGTGGTTCTCTTGAGGGTGATGGGCTTTTCGTTTGGCGGGTACAGTACAGCGCCTTTGATTTCATTTTCAATGATTCTTCGCGGCATTTTGGGGGCGAATTGCTTGAAGGCCAAGATTCCAACGTGGCCAGAGCAGTGTGTGGGTTCCCCAACTTTCGAATGCTCTTCCAAAATCGACACCGAAATGCCCCGTTGCGCTGCTGCCAGTGCGGCAGCCGCTCCACTCACCCCACATCCAACAACGGCCAAGTCGACTTGTTCATGCGGCATAGTGCATGCTTCCTGCTGGGAAGCACTATAGTTTGGCTACTGTGGAGGACTGGTGTTCGATGTGTTAAGTACTGCGTTGCGGTTGCTCTACAAGTTCCACACGGCGCTTACCTTTCATTTGCCGTGAAACTCGTACGATGCCACTAACTTCCAGTTTGAGAAGAATGCCGTTCAGTTCTCTGAAACTCATGTCATCTTTTAGGTTCCGGATCTCTCGAAGCAGTTCGTCATCGGTGAGTGGGCCTTTTCGTTGTATGAGGTCTACGACGGAAAGTTGGAGTGGGCGGGGGCCCCATACCTTGTCCATTCAGCATTGCCTTCCAGTTAGAATTAGTTTCATGCTACGGGTGTGATGGCGGCAGCTCGCTCTCTTCTCAGCCGCTTTGAGAATTTCTGGTACGAAGCGTCGTCATCGGGTGTAACGCTCGGCCCAACCCTCTCCATAGCCACATCAAAGTCTCGCCGTGAAACCTCAGTGGCCTCTATGTTCTCTCTAAGTGCATTCATGGCGGCTTCGCGGACTATGGCTTCAATGTCGGCACCTGAATAGCCCGGGGCCTTCCTCGCAACGTCTTCCAGCACCACGTCTCTGGAAAGTGGCATGGAGCGTGTGTGAATCGAGAAGATTTCCTTGAGGGATTCAATGTCTGGCGACGGAACGTAAATCAACCTGTCAAATCTCCCAGGCCGCATAACCGCTGGGTCCAGCATATCGGGCCGGTTCGTTGCCGCTATGACGAGCACATTCTGAAGTGATTCGATTCCATCGATCTCTGTGAGTAGTTGGCTGATGACTCGTTCGCTTGCTCCTGAGTCCCCATAGCCTAGGCCACGTCTGGGTACTATTGCGTCCAGTTCATCGAAGAATATTATGGCTGGTGCGGCTGTTCGGCCTTTGCGGAATATTTCGCGTATTGCTTTCTCGGATTCCCCTACCCATTTCGAGAATATTTCGGGGCCTTTTATTGAAATGAAGTTTGCTTCGCTTTCTGTGGCTACAGCTCTGGCTAGTAGTGTCTTTCCGCATCCGGGCGGGCCGTATAGGAGGATTCCTCTGGGGGGCTTGATGCCCATTTTCTTGAAGATCTCGGGTTTCTTCAGTGGCCACTCAACAGATTCCATGAGCTGCTGTTTGACTTGCTTGAGGCCTCCAACTTCGTCCCATTTAACCTGCGGGATCTCGACGTATACTTCTCTCATGGCTGTGGGCGTGATTTCCCGGTAGGCGTAGAGGAAATCGTCCATCTTCACAACCATCTTCTCGAGCGTTTCGGGCGGGATGCGTTCTTCCTCAAGGTTGATTTCTGGAATGTACCGCCTGAGCGATTTCATTGCCGCTTCCCGGCATAGTGAGGCGGTGTCTGCTCCAGTGTAACCATGCGTTACATCCGACAATCGCTTCAGCTCCACGTCCTCTGCAAGCGGCATGTTCCTCGTGTGAATCTGCAGAACTTCGTACCGCCCCGCTTTGTCGGGAACTCCAATTTCGATTTCCCTGTCGAATCTTCCCGGCCTTCTCAGTGCGGGGTCGATTGCGTTTGGTCGGTTGGTCGCGCCGATTACGATAATGTTGCCGCGTGAACCCATTCCGTCCATTAGTGATAGGAGCTGGGCGACGACTCTTCGCTCGACTTCGCCCGTAACTTCCTCACGCTTGGGCGCTATGGCGTCCATTTCGTCGATGAATATGATGCTCGGTGATGTTTCCTGAGCCTTCTGGAATATCTCACGGAGCCTAGCTTCTGATTCGCCGTAGAACTTTGACATGATCTCGGGGCCTGAGATTACGTAGAAGTTCGCGTCGGACTCGTTCGCAACTGCTTTTGCAAGAAGAGTCTTACCGCAACCCGGCGGCCCGTACAAGAACACTCCCCTCGGTGGTTCGATTCCCAAGCGTTGGAAGAGCTCGGGGTGCCTTAGAGGCAATTCCACCATTTCTCGGATGCGCTGAATCTCCTCGTGCAGGCCACCAATGTCTTCGTAAGTTACTATCGGGATGCCTTTCTTTTCTGGGGTTGGCTCGCTTAGGACTTGAACATGTGCGGTTTCTGTGATCTTTACTGGGCCGTGAGGGCGTGTACGAGTGACCGTGAGTGGGACGGCGCTTCCGAAGATCGAGAGTAGAGTCATGTCGCCTTCGATGAAGGGCATGTCCATGAAGCGTCGCTTTACGAAACTGACAAACTCCTCATCCACACTAAGGCGAACATCAGTTGGCGCGAAAACGATCGCCTGCGCCTCCTTTACGTCAGCTTTCCTTACGCTGACGAATTCGTTCAGTGCTACGCCTGCGTTCCTCCTTATGAGCCCGTCCATTCTGATGATTTCTTGTCCTTGGTCTTCAGCGTAGGCGGGCCATGCAACGGCAACTGTCATCTTCTTGCCGTGAATTTCAACGAAATCTCCTGCTGTAATTGCGAGTTTCTGCATGGTTTCGTTGTCGATTCGGACTTTCCCGTGTCCGACATCTCGTTGCCTTGCATCAGCAACTCTTAGAGAAGATTCGTGACTGGACATGATTATACTCTCCCTAGTAATGAGGTGGCACGTTTTGTTCCGATGAGTCCTTGATGTGTGCCATTAAAATTCCTTTTGTCCATGCAAACCACGCGTTGCCCGACTGTTTGGATTGATGCGTAGCTTTCGGAATTGTTCATGATGTTTCCGGTCCACCACGATTGTTACCAACAGTAACAAATGGTGGATTTAAATGTTACTTCAGGTAACGACGGAACCGTTCAGAATCGTCCTACCCTCAGGACCTCAATCTGACTTACTCTCTCGACGCCCTTGAGGGCCTCTTCCAGCCGCTCCATTTGGCCTGCTGCATCCTCGGGTATGACGAAGAGTGCAATTAGCGCTACTAGGCCGAAGGCAACGGGTTCCTCCTCAAACTTCTGGGCGCTGAATCCGGCAGGTAGCGATTCCTGTATCCTTGCCTTCAAAGCGTTGAGGTCGATGTTTGCGTCGTCGGGGAATATCTTGATGGACGCGAGTACCTTCGCCAATAGTTCCCAACCGCTTGTTTGTTTTATGGGCCCATGTGTCCGCACTTGACGCATTTGTAGGGGCGGCCGAACATGCGGCATTTCTCGCATCGCCAAATGGTGACTTCTCCGCAGCTTGGGCAAGGGAATTTGACCGCGCCTTCGCCGGGTAGAATTGTGCGCGCGCACCACGAGCATGTAGGCATACGGATGACTTTCTCGCTACTCGTGGTTGTTGTTGCACTCAAGTTTGGGGCCTTCGGGTTCCACACCCACACTTCTGAAGGTTATAAATTGATTGCTGCCCATTGCCCGTCGGCGATGCTCTTTGTCGTACCGGCAAATTCAAACAGGAGCCTGCTAAGACTCAGGAACCATCAATCCTTCTTCTGGTGAGATGTAGTGGTGGCTATAGATTCAGTCTGCGACCTCGACAGGTTTCGGCGGTTTATGATCATGAGCACTTGTCAATCCTACATTCCGCTGGAATTGGATGAGGATGAGACAATTTACCCGGAACGGGCGTCCGATAAGGGGACTATGTACGTCGAGGCTGAGGATAAAGAAACTGTCAGCCAAATACGAGAAATCAGGTTCACCCGCGCATCGAATGTCCTCGGCATAATCTACAACTCCAAAAGCGGCAATACGCGAGTAAAATGGCGTCACCTGCAGGGAAGGGCCGGCCGCCTCAGCGGCGAAGCAAGCACCAACACTTTAGTGAACCTTTTCGCGTCCCAGGCACTACTAGAATCTTACGCGATAACCGGGCGCGAGCGTGAAACCAAAACAGAAGCCGAAGATACGGCAGAGGCCACGGAGGACGCGGAAAAAAGCACAGAAGGAACGGATTCGATCAACGAAGCTTTCGCTGATACTTGACTAAAACGCCACGGCAACGCGCTCTCCGAGACATGGACGCCGCTGGGTTTTGCGCTGTAGTAGCCTAAACAACTAATCTGCAATGGGGAAGGGATCAGCTACGAAAGGCGTAGATGTAGAATGCGGCTTGAATCGGAAGTCCGCGAATTTCCCAAATTAGAGCGACATTTTGTTCATGGGAAATGGCGAATTATCAAGGTCTACGTCCGCGGGTCGCTTCAGGAGATTATTGTTAGGCGTCGGGAAGATAAGTAACCGAGCCAGAGCCTCGAACCCCGTCGCTGACAAAGCAACGTTTGTAGCCTCGACAGAATACCTAGAAGACCGGTCTCAGAACTTGGGCGTCGACTTAGCCGACATAATCCCAGAGCAACCCACAACCCTCGACAACCTATCCAACAAAACGCTCGCCGTAGACGCATACAACACCCTCTACCAGTTCCTGGCGATAATTCGGCAACCGGACGGAACCCCGCTCAAGGATCGTCACGGAAGGGTAACGAGTCACCTGAGTGGGTTGCTGTACCGCACCGCAAACCTCGTAGAGAAGGGCATGCGCCTCGTTTTCGTTTTCGACGGTAAACCCCCGGAATTGAAGGAGATGGAGATTCGTAGGAGGCGGTTTGTGAAAGAGGAGGCTATAGTGCGGTACGAGCGGGCATTGAAGGAGGGCAAGTTGGAGGAGGCTAGAACGTACGCGCAGGCCACGTCTTCTTTGAAGGACATGATGGTGGAGGATTCGAAGAAGCTCTTGGACGCCCTTGGAATAGCGTGGATTCAAGCCCCGTCTGAAGGGGAAGCGCAAGCAGCGTTCGTTGCCTCCCGCGGCGATGTCTGGGGCGTCGCCTCCCAAGACCATGATTCGCTTCTTTTCGGCGCCCCGAGGATGGTGAAGAACCTTGCAATAACAGGGCGTAGAAAGTTGCCGCGAAGGGAAGCGTACGTTGAGGTTGAACCACTTCTCATCGAGCTAGCTAACACTCTGAAGCTTCTTTCGCTAACTAGGGAGCAGCTGGTTGACGTTGGCATCTTGATCGGGACCGATTTCAATCCAGACGGAGTGAAAGGGGTCGGCCCCAAAACCGCAGCGAAACTCATCCAAGAACACGGCAACCTAGAGAACCTCTTAGCCCACAACCCCGACATCAAAATCCAACCCAGCCCCGAAACGATAAGGAGGATTTTTCTTCAACCAAACGTCACGTCAGATTACTCTCTGAAATGGTCCAAACCAGACGAGGAGAAGGTCGTCTCATTTCTGTGCGGGGAGCGGGATTTCTCCGAGGACCGGGTGAGAAAGGCCGTTTCAAAAATGAGCGCGACCCCCAGATCAGCTGGCGCCAAGACAACGCTCGAATCTTACTTCGGGTAATCTTATTGGCTCCAGCCTCGTTTTCCCCTCATGGGCACGAATGCGACGCCGCCAAGGTTTTCCTGTGAGAGTCTCCCGTCCGTTTTCTTCTTGACCCGGATTAGTTGTTGGAAGAAGCTGCTGTCCCCGATGGGTATGAGCAGTGTGCCCCTTGGTTTGATTTGCTTCACAAGCCGGTCCGGTATTTCGGGCGCTGCGCTGGTTACGATGATCAAATCGAAGGGGTCTTCCCCCGGCAGCCCTTCCGACGCATCCTCCTGAAGGTAGGTTACTTTCTCCGCGTACCCTAGTCGTTCTACGTTGCTCTTGCCAAAATCCGCCAAGTCAGGGACAATTTCTGCGGACCAGACGTGCCCCCACTTTTCTTTCGGCAACTCCAACGGAGCAACCACCTCCGCGTACACGCAGCTCATGTAACCGCACCCGCCCCCCACCTCCAGAACCCGCATGCCGGCCTTCATTTCCCCGTACTCGCAGAACAAAGCGGTCATGTGCAGCGCGCTCGTCGTCTGCCCAAAACCGATGGGTAAGGGCGAATCAACGTACGCGTACGACCTTACGTCTTCTGGAAGAAATTCCTCCCTCGGCACCTTTCCCATGGCCTTGACGATGTTCAGGTCTTTTAGAATTCCCTGACTCCGCAACTCTTCCACGGCGTTCTTTCTTAATGCAGCGAAATCCTTCAAGGCCTTCAACACGTAAGGAATGCAATGCAAGTCAATAAAGGTTCAAGTTACGCTGTGAAACAGAAGAGAGTGGGTTTTTGGTTTGCGGGTTGTTGAGGAGTTCTACGCGAAAGGGCATAGGAACGTTTTGGGTTCGCATTCGATGACGTGGGAGATCACGAAGGATTTTGAGTTGTCGAGGCGTGGGGATTGCGTGGTCGCGGTCTGCGCGACGAAAGGGTTAGCGGATTTGTCCCAGGAATTCCGAGACTTATGCAGGAACGACAATGCCACAATCATTGCGGAGCTCTCCACCGAGAACCTGACTGAAACTATACGAGGCAAAGGCTCACACGATCTCTCATTGACGCATCCAACAGAGATTGTGGGGAGAAAGTCAACTTTCGCCTCTGATAGGACGATTATGGTGCTGGCGGACAAGGCCGCCTGCGACCTCAACCGGGAATTAGTTCACATGCTTACTTCTCCAAACACCAAGTTGAGAGTCCGGCTGATCGCTGAGACCCAGGCTTGCTCTAGCGGCTAGTCGTATCCCCTTCCTCTGTGGAAGAGATCTGTCACGTATACTACCTTGCCCTCGACTCCGTATATTGCTCGATAGTCGCCGATCCGCAAACGATACAAATCTTGCCTCCCCTTGGTGCCTGTCAACCTGACTATGTCTAGGCCTGACCTTGATTCATGCGGGTTCTCCTTCAGCTTCCGCAGGCCCATTATGATCCTTTCTCGCAGCTTAGGTTCCATTCTGGCAAGGGCCCTGGAAACTACTCTGTGAAGTTTGATTTCGTAGGGCAATCACAGTTCGTCCAAGGAGACATACTCTTTCTTGTCTTTGAGACGCTCATACTGTCTTTCCATGAATTCTTCATACTCGACCAAGGACATTAGTCGCTTGAGGATCTGATCGTATGTTTCCCCTTTCCTTCCGCGTGACCTCAAACGGTCTCTGGTTTCTTTTTCGAGAGGAATGGTGGTTGCTGTCATCGTTGCTCTGCAATTGCTTCCGATTATGAGCGTCTATTAAAGATAATTGTCATTATGAGCTGCTTATAATCACCTTTTCACTTGGGCGTCTATGGCTATTTGCACTCTGTTTGGGGCAACTTCCCTAATGGGCCTGCAGAATTTGAATTCAGGAACTTTCCTTCTCTGAGACTCCACGGCGGACCGGAATGTGTTCATCAAATCCTCTATCCGGTCCATCCGGGACGCGAACGTATAGTAGTGCAATACGCCGCCCTGTTCACTTAGGGCGTCGACCGCTACGTCCACAAACTTCCATGCTTCTGCCGGGAGGTTCATGATCACCCGCGTAGCCTTTCCACGTAGGTTCGTTTCCACTAAATCCCTCGCGTCCCCGAGCATCGGGATCACCCGGTCAGCAACCTTGTTCAGGAAAACGTTCTCGGTTAGGTACCTGTACGCGTCGGGGTTGACGTCGATTGAATGAACCTCGGCTTCGGGTTGTTTCTTGGCGATGAGGATTGAGTAGGGGCCGACGCCGGCAAACATGTCAAGCACGCGTTCCCCCGGCTGGACCTGCTGCGCAACGCGCATTCGCTCGTGCGACAAACGCGGGTTAAAGTAAACTTTCGCGACGTCGAGATGGTAACGGCAAGAGAACTCGGTGTAGAGGGTTTCTGTGGTTCCGGGTCCGGCTATTGCTTGAAATTGCCGGGTTCTGAATCTTCCCGAAGTCTCGCTCATCTTCTTCAGCACAAGCCGGATGCGTGGGTTTAGGCTCAGAATTCCAGCCCCAATCATGGACCCATACTGGCTCAGCCCTTCGGGGAGCTCAACGATGGCCACATCGCCAATGACGTCGAAAGATGTGGGTAGCATTGAAATCGATTCGGCTGGGATTTTGCTTTGCAGGGCCTCCTTAAGGTCTCGGGGGTTGCGTTTCGATTCTTCGAACCAGGTTCGTTGAGCGGTCAAATTCCCGCATTGCTCTCGGATTGCGGTTAGTTCTTCAGGAGCGGGTTCATGGATGAGAGGGATGATCAAGCCCTCACGGGTTCTTGTGAATTGAAGCGTTTCATCGATGAGCTTGAGCTTTCGCAGGGTTCGGATGGTTCTCTCCGCATTCTGCAACGGAACCAGAACGCCCGCCGCCTCCCTCATACCCCAACCTCCGTGTGAGACTGAATTACGTTGAGCAATGCTAAATACATAAGCAGCAAACTACACGTCAAATTAGGGTTGAGGTTTTAGGGTTGGTGCAATGGCGAAGACGTGAAGAAGTAGTCGGCAAAGAAGTAATCGACGGCGAGGCCAAGAAACTGGGCGTAACCAAAGACCTGGCATGGTCCAACAACGGCCAACTAGCATTGATTGTGGAAATTGGCGATGAAGAAGAATCATTCCTGTCCTTCGAAGAAATTGAAAGAATAGGAGACGTAGTGTTCGTCAAAGCCAAATCCGGCCTACAGAAAGTGCCCACAACCTCCTGCCCCATCTGCAAACACAGAAACCCCGTAGAAGCAAAGTTCTGCGCTAAATGCGGCCGGACCCTAGAAGCAAAAGAAGAGAAAGAGAAGAAAGACAAGAAAACCTGAACCTTAATCGCGGTAAGATCGTTACTCTCTACTTAGCGGAAGCCCTTGAAGCACTTATAGGAGTCATGGCCATTCCGCTGCTGTGTGGTCGTAGCTTGGCTTTGAAACTGAAAGACGTGAAGACGGAGATTATGGAAGAGGATAATGGAACCTACGCCGTGGCGTGTTCAGCTCTCGGCGTCTACTCGGTGGGAAAGACTCTGAAAGAGGCCAAGCGCAACTTCCAGCAGGCTCTCGATCTGCATTTGTAGTCAGCTTAGAGGGGGTACTATGAAAGTCGTTGTCACATCCGATCAGCACTTAGGTTACGCAAATGCTGACAAGACAGCGTTCAACGCATTCCTCGACAACCTTAGTCAAGAAAGCGATGTTACGCACATGGTTCTTCTTGGAGATGTGGTGGATATGTGGAGGAGGGATGCTGCAGGGGTATTCCTGGAACACCACGACACAGTTGCTAAGCTTCTTGCTCTCAAATCCAAAGGGGTCCAGGTATTTTACGTGGCGGGAAATCATGATTATCATGTCGTGGATCTTGTCAACCCAGCATATCCCCTTGAGTTCAGGAAGGAATTGAGTCTGACTGATGGACAGTTCAATTATCGTTTCGTTCACGGCTACCAGTTCGATCCCGAACAGAAAATACCTTTCATGGCATTCTTGTGTCGAGTAATGTCCGACCAAGGCGGTGCCCTAGAGAGTAACTTATGGGTAGATTTCAATAGCGTGAACAATATTTTCTCGAAGATAGAACCCTCTTTCGTAAAAGCAGATCTAGCAGCGATGGCTGAGCGGCTTCACCGGCGCCCTGAGGATAGACTAAAGGAGTCTCTCAATAAAATCAATATGACTGCTTGTAATGAAGTCAAGCCTGGGGAAGTTCTCATATTTGGTCACACCCACGTTCCATTCGTCAACAAAGCGGAAAACGTAGTGAACACCGGTTCTTGGGTTAAAGACGCTGTCATCCACAACACCTACGTGGAGCTTAGTGGTGGAAAGCCCAGACTCTTCGTGTACGGTGGACATGAAATAACTGAACGGACAGAACCTTGACAAAGCGCGGCAACAACTGTGCACAGTGTATGTTCTGCGTCTAGAGTTTCGTCCCACATTACCTACAGAAGGCAATGATTCTTAGACAGTACTCTACATTATCTCTTTGCTCTCTTTGGATTTTCGGCGAGCTAACAGAATTTGAATCGTAAGTTTAATCATTTTTCGTGTGTGTGTAGATACTTCTTGCAAGCCACGAGCCATGGTTAAGCTGCGCACTCATGCAGTGGATGATTCGTCCACTCTGGTTATAAGTGGTGAACTACACTGCATAGTTCCAATGAGCTGAAGAAAATGCAGAAAACCATGAAGTATTCTCTCATAGCTGGAATCCTCCTAACGTTGACTGTTGCAGGGCTTTGGGTGACAACCAGCAATGCATCAGCGCAGGCAGCCTCGGGCTCTTTCAACCCACAGACAGAGTTCCCAGTGGGTTCCACGGTCACCATTACCTCAGTGTACGGAATAGCCACGGTTCCTTCGCATCCATTCAATGCCAGCAGCATGCCGGGTCCAGGAAACCGGAACTGGAACCAAACTAACAAGAATCATAACTGGAATCAGACAGGCGGATTTCACAACCTGAATCAAACCATCAGAAACCACAAGAACCTGAACCAGACCGCGATCGACCACAACCGGAATCAGACCTTCATCAATCCTAGCTGGAATGGCACCTTCATGCCCCCTGTCACAACGTACAGCACCTCGATAACGATAACCGCTCAAGTAGCAACCGACACGGCTAACGGCGGAATACAATGGACAATTCAAAGTGGCTCGATCGTTGTCAACGGAAACACGTTCACCATAACCGGTGGCAAAGGCCAAATGAGCAGCCTTGGTCGACTGGTCATAGGCGGCACAGCAACCGACTCTAACGGAAACACACTCAGATGGCAGTTACAAGGACTCGCAGCCATGTACAACGGCACAGTCATCGCAGACCTGAATGGCGGTAGCTTCACCGCAGCGAACGATGCGCTCGCACACGCAAACCTAACCTACCTTGCGACTATTAGTTAAGGAAACTCAGAACACACATTGCCGCCACATCCCTCTCTCCCATTGTTGACGAGTTGGATACGCTGGTGCGCGCACACACGCACAAAAAACTGCCTGAACTTACGGTTCGATTTCCAGTGCTCGCACCAATAGTGCCACACACACTGAAGCGATTATTCCATCGTAATGAACGCAATTCGCAGTTTCAGCATTGGTTCTTGCTTTCTGAGTCCTTCCTAACCGCTAGTAGGCTTTCGCTAAAGAATGGAGCAGAAAGGATGATTCATCCATTTCGTTTATACGTCAACTACAAGACATAGTTAAGTGCATGCAGTGCAAGAAGAATCGACGAATGAACAGGAGTCTGCTAGGGGTGCGTCCTAATCTGCGAGTTGCCGTATTCGTAATCATTTCCCTAGCTCTATTGGGCCTGGTCTTGAGCGGCCCGACGGCGAGCGCCGCCAGGGTCTTCCAGACAGGTAACTCTACTCTGACGGACTCTTCGTCGTCTACAGCGTCGCCGGACTCTTCCACAACGTCTCCGGACCCTACGGTTTCGACAGAATTTACCTCTGTAACATCAACGACATCTGTGGTTTCGACGGAATCTACGTCTGTAACGCCGACGACCTCTGTGGTTTCGTCCTCAACGGATTCTACCGTGATTTCGTCCTCATCGGTGTCTACTGACACGACGGACCAGTCGTCGTCTACAACATCCGGGTCGTCCACAATCTCTACGAGTTCAACATCTGAGTCATCTTCGGTGACAAGTGAAACATCTTCCAGCACCAGCGTAACCTCTTCGGCTACGTCGTCCGAGACGGCTACGATTCCTGTGACGTCTGCCGTGACAACATTAACTTCGTTAGCATCTTCAACTTCGGCTTCATCAACATCTACGACGTCTGCACCCCCTACAGCTACCACATCCACTGACCCCACTACATCGGCCGTAACCACGACTGTCGTGATCACAAGCTCGACAACGGTATCAACGGATCCCCCGTACAGCACATGTCACCACGGGTACAACTGCTATACAACCAACTGCAACTACTATGGTTGCTACTCGAACTGTAACTACTATGGGTGCAATTCGAACTGCGGCTACTCTGGTTGCTATTCGAACTGTAACTACTATGGGTGTTACAATCAGGTTCCCGCTCCTTGCTACCCAAACGACCCGAGTTATCCCTACTGCTCCCCAGGTAACGGCTATCAACAACAAACGACCACGACCGCTACTGCACTTTCACTTCTGACGCAAACGAGCTATACAACCCAAACAACAACCTCAACCCCTAACCCCATCATCATAACCGGCATAGTGACAAGCACAACAACCACAACAGACCCCACAACTGAAACAATGTTCGGCTCCCTAATGCTCATCTTCATAGCCCTGTTCCTGGCCACACTGTTTCTACTCTTGAGAGGTAGACCTTCACCAGCCAACCTGACCCCAACAACCGACGCAAACTCGATACAAACCACTTCACCAGCGCAAACCGCCCCCACCGGACCGACGCCAACTCCTCCATTTTGCATAAACTGCGGAGCGAAGCTTCTTCAGCGCGCTAAGTTTTGCGGTGACTGCGGTTCACAGCGCATACGACAAGCAGGTTCAATCCAGTAAGCTTCCGAAGAACTTGTTTCGGCTTGAAAGAATCAAGCGGCGCGGCATCGAGTACGTGGGCGTAATTAGGAAATAACAATCTGTGCTCGCACCAGCATACCCACACACACTTTCAAACGACGACGAACGACGACGGTTCAAATTTGGGTGCCCACACCATTGATACCACACACACGGAATGATGCTTGTCTTCTATCTTCTGCTTTAAGACAGGACAGATCGCTTTCTCAATCTGAAGAGCACAGCAACGGACAGAACCGACAGGATCAACGACACGCTAGTGAACGAAAATTCCGGTATTGGCGCTGACGCGAAATCCAATGTGCCCCAAGAGCTTGGGTCCTTCCAGCCCCAGCTAGATGGATAGTTTGCATGAACCTCTGTCCAGTAGTCAGAGAACTCGATTCCAATACCGATCTTGCCTGGAATTTGAGCCTTCAGAGTGGCAAAAGTTAGGGGAATTTTCAGTTCCAGTATCATGTGGGAAACCGAAGAGTGTGACGACGAGACATACTGAACACGATTGGAAATCCCGACGTTGGAAGAATCCCAATCGGCCCATCCGCCTGAATTTGTGCCCTTCGACACTCTGACGGTCCCTGTCGGCACACTGCCAGTAAAAACGTCGATACGGTACATGCTCGGATCAACTGAGTTAGAAGTTTGTTTGCTCAAGGGATCAAGGTACATTACGACTTGGTTTGGATAGTAGCCGTTCGATTGATTTCCTGGGAACATTTTTTGGCACTCCACGAAATCCCAGATTGAGTACATGGAAGCTGCATCGTATTTGACGCTGAAGTAAGCCACAACTCCCCTGACACCCACCTCAATGGGGAACTCGGAGGTGTCGGTCCATTCGGAGGCAGTAGTATACCTGCCATCTAGGGTGACTTGAGTTGTTAACGGAGAAGCTACCGGATGGTCTGTTTGTGCGGACGCAAGCGGGTAGGTGAAGAGTAGAAAAGCGAAAGCCAGAACCGCTTTTAGTAGTAGTCTTCTCATTTGACCTTCCTCGGAACATTATAGCTATCTCTAAACTTATTACAGTTCCCAAGCTACTTTATTTATTGTACTTACAAAGCTGAGAACGACTGGAAACTATGATGGTCTTAGGTTTGTGTGCGCACCATAGGCACCACACGAAATGAGAGTCTTCCGATTCTTCTCAGCAGGTTTGCGTGTAGACGTTTCTTCTCCTCAGAAAAGCAATGGAGCATAAGACGAATGCAATAACCACTGCAGTCAATGAGATATTGGTTGGTCCAAATTCTGGAATCGGGTATTGCGTTGCAAAGATCCCCGCGACATCTGGCTTCGTGCTTACTAGCTCCATGAGAGCCATCTGAACAGTTTTCTGATTCATGCCTATGACCTCGGCAATTTCGTTTGGCGTTTGTGGTTCTCCATTTACTAGTCCCTTAGATTTGCAGATATGAGTTTCTAATCGGTGATTCCCAACTAGTTCTAAAGTGGGCCTCAATGATCTAGCAGACGATTGGTAACAGCCCTTTCGGGCTGACGAAGACGTACCGTTACCTTGCAAGGGTAACGTCATTACCTTCTGTTACGGCTAGTAAGCGGTCGCTGGCGGGGGCTTATAGCCACGTTGTTGTTGGTTGGAGACACTTTCGGTGAAGTCTCAGTGTGCAACTTCTTACAGTTTGCGAGTGCTCTGGGTTGTTCAAGTGAGCAACTTCCGGGTTAAACACTAAATTCTTCACAACTGAACTCATGGAACAAGAAGCATTGGACCGGTTGCGGATTCTGATTGATTCGTCGCCGCGCTGCAGATGTGGCGGGAACTGTGAACTACTCCAAAGCCTAGCTGAACAGGTTTTGGATATTCAGGAAAATGAGGTTGGGTTCAAAGCGCAATATGGGCAATCCAATTCTATCCACGAATCTTGCCGCCTACAAATTGACCACTTAAGGCTCAAAGTGGCCTGCGACCACAGCCTCAGACGTCAAGAAAAGTGGAAACATGAATCAGCAGAGGTCAATGAAAATACCCATTAAATGACATCGGCTAGGTGTGCATGTCCTTAATGTGCACGTACGCCATTTTCACGAGGAGGAGTTGGGCAGGGTGTTTATCCTTTGCATGGAAGCCTAGACGGGTTCAAGAAGTATCGGGAGCAGATGAATGAGAAGATCCTTGCTTCGGGAAATTTGCAGATTCAACGGTTCTTCAACCTGGACACGCGAGCGTACGTGGAAGGTGCGCTGTCAACTAAGACAAAGGAGCTGATGGGTCTTGTCGCGTCGATGGTTCTCAGGTGTGACGATTGCGTCACCTACCATGTAACCCGATGTGTTGAGGAGGGAGTAACCGATCCAGAATTCTTTGAAGCATTCAATGTTGCACTCGTAGTAGGAGGTTCAATTACGATACTGCATCTACGCCGTGCAGTAGACCGCTTAGAAGAATGTAGAAAGGAACTCAAGTAATGTGGAACAATCGTACAAGTTGCCAAAAACGATTCAAAGCGGCGTAGACGGGCTGTATCGACGCGTAGTTTGTGGAGTTCCTGATTGGCGTGTTTTGGGGTTCTTTTGGTGTTTTGGGCGTCTGTGAGCGGAATTTCGTTCTGTAAGGCTCAAGTGGAGCCTGTTTGTGCTTTGGAATTAGACATGTTACTGTAAAGCAAGCTAAGAAACAATATATTAGCTTGGAAACGTCAATGCCCAAGCATTGGTATTGGAGTTAGGCTACCCTCTCACTGAGTGTCACATAGGTATTGGAGAATTCGTGAATTGACCAAGAGACGTAAGAAAGAATCACTCGTACTCATGCTTGTGTTGATGAGCGTCATAGTCATCACTCTTTCGAATGTTGAACCTCCGGCCTTCGCTGTTGCAGGAGGAACCGCCATTTTCTCGACAACTTCTGGCCCGGTAGGCACAGTCGTCACCGTGACCGGTTCAGGATGGGGCCCGTTAGAAACAGGTCTCACTTTTCCGAGCAACCCCACAGGCCTCGCTGTAAACGACACGTGCAACATCCCGGTCGGAACCGGAATCATTAGTCCGGGATGCCAATTCACTGTCGCCTACGGTATCAATCCAGTAACCTACACGATTACTGTAACCGGAACTATCACCGGAGCTACGACGCTGAAAACTTTCACGGTTACTTCGCCTACTGTTTCGGTCTCGCCTAACCAAGTGGGTCCAACGTTTTTCGTGACCGTGACAGGTTCAGGCTTCAGTCCTCTAGACCAATTTTGTAGTATATCAGTAAACACTCCCATCACTACACATGGGACCTGCTCAATTACGGGCCCGGGGAGCGGAGGGATTCAGGGGTCGTTCACCGTACCCTCGATTACACCTTCTGATTTTGGGACATACACTGTGACAGTTAATGGGAATAGAGGTAATCCCCCGGTCCCGATAGATATAGGGTTCACTAGCATCGTGATTGTTGGGGGGGTAACCTCAACATCCATTTCCACATCGTTCACTTCGACCACTACCGTTTCTACCACTACAATAACTTCCACCACCTTGATGGCAACTTCAACATCGTTCAGCACTACAACGTTCAGTTCCACTGGTCTCACAAGTGTAACATACACAATCTACTCGTCATCTACTGTTGTGGGGCCGACCACAACCTCAATCACAATTTCACCCCTAGGCACTTTTCAGTTTAACGTGACAACGACTGGTGGAACCGTGTTCATATCTATTACAGTTCCCACTACCGTTACTGTTTCCGGTTTCATTACGGGGGCTGTTGCGCAAGCCGCCAGCGCTGGGGCGCCTGATTATGTTGGCCTATTAGGAATGATGTTACTTCTAGGTTGGGTTATCGTAAGGAGGCTGGTGAGTTGATGTCGAAGCGCGACACTGCATTTTGCGTGTTCATACTTGGCTTCGCGCTTTTGGGTGCGTTGCCATTGAATGGTCAGGTGGCTGCGAGCCTGGGTCCACTGCAAACCTTTGTCTCAACAACCACCACGACAAGTACTTCAGCGGTCTCATCGATTTCAGCTACGTCGACCACAACTTCGATCTCCACGTCCACCACAAGCACAAGCACAACCAGCACGTCGTCCTTCATCACGTACACATCAACCCTGACCACTTCGACAACGATTCTTTCGACTTTCATACAGGCCACCACAACCTACACGTGGACGATTACAAGTGGCTTTCAATCGACGATTACCCAGACCATCGGAGCATCGTTAACGCAAGCCATCACATTCATCTCGGTCTTGACCACTACTGCAGGTGTTTTCCTTCCAATTGGGATACCGGGCTTTCCGATTGAAGCAATTCTGGTGGGCTTGCTCGTGGGCCTTATGGGCCTGATTGTACGTAGAAGGCAGGCTCGCAAAACAGAAACAGAGTAAGCCCCTACTCCGCGTCTGAGCCTCACTCTACAAAGCTTCTCGCTGGCATTCCTGCTTAGCACGGTCGGCTAGGTGATTCCGCACCTTCGATGTGCAGAGGAACGCATCGAAGAATGCCGACCCGAACCTAGACCTTATCCGGCCTTAGAATACAACGTGCTCTAATCCAGGCTCGGTTCGCGCTTGATCTTGTTGGCGAAAGTGAGCACCAAAACGAGCCCCACCGCGAATACCGCGAAAATGCCGGTGTCAAATTCCGGTATCACCCCGCTCAGTACGTTAATGGCAACGTGAGATTGGGCGAAGCAGCCACTAGAATCATGCACCTGAACAGCGGCGGTGTAATTCGCCGCGTTGAGATACGTATACGTTGCCATCGGGCCAGTCACGATCGATACGCTAGTAGTTTGGGCACCGTAATAGTCGCCATAGAACCAGTTGTACGAAACCGAGCTTCCGCTGGATATGGCGTACGCGGCAAACGTAACGGTCACTGGGACGGTGCCGGTAGCATTGGGGAGTAATATCACCGCCAGCGTGCAACTGTTTGGGGCAACGTAGCCAGTAGTCGTTGTGGTCGTGCTGCTTGTCGAGGTTGACGTTGTGGTTGAAGTCGAGGTGGAAGTTTGGGACGAAGTGGTTGTGGAAATGGATGAGGAAGTGGATGTCGTAGATGAGGTTAAAGTTGTTAGTTGCGATGAAATCACTGAAAACGTACTGGTCAAAATCGTCGTAATTCCCTTGGATAATGTGGTTATGACTGTGGTCGACGGGTTCCCAGTGAAAGATGTCCACGCAACGGAAGTCACGTACGCTAACACATAGATAATCTGCGTTTGCGTTGTGGTGCTTGTCACACTAAGTGTGCTCATGCTTGATACGAAACTCGTGGATGTTGACACGCTGGGCAGTGAGCTGGTTGTAGAAGAGGTAAGGGTGGTCGAGGTGTACGTGGTGGACGGTTGAGTTGACGTTGAGGTTGAGGTGGAAATGCCGGTAAAAGTCGTGCTGTACTCTGTTGATGGAACCGTCAAAGTAGCTGGAACAGTCGTCGTAGATGTCGTGGACGTGGTCGTAGGCGCTATTGACGACAGGGTCTGCGTGGTCGTTGACGTGGCGGGCGTTGTGAACAAACTCTTCAGGGTGAATGAGATTGTTTGAGTTAGCGTCGCAGACGTTCGAGTGACCGATGTCGTTGTGTAAGAGCTTAACCTAGTTGTAGTTGATCTCGACGCGCTTTGAGTATACGTTGTTGAAGTTGCTGTCGCCACAGTCGCTATCACAAGATTCGTCATTGTTTGCAAGTTTCGCGTTACTGCCGTGAAGACCAATGTGCTAATCCTAGTCGTTGAGGTGCTGACTAACGTTGAAGTCGACGTAAACGGAGTGATCACCGTGAAAGTCGACGTGATTAGAGGTGTTGTTGTAGTAATCTTAGTTAATGTTGTGGATGTGCTAGTTGTGTGCGTAGTAGAAACGGATATCGATGTAGACGTTGTTGTTGTAGCTTGCTGGACAGTTAGGCTGATGAAGACGGTCTGGGTGTTAGTTCCACCGCCGCTGCCCGACTGAGCTTGGACCGTGATTTGATAAGTACCCGGCGCTATTGAAGTCGAGCTAGCAATAGTCAATATTGTTTGAAATGTAGGGTTCGGTGTTCCGGATGTTTGGCCAAGGCTAGCGGTCAACCCTAATGGGACGTTGGTGACGGTGAGCTGAGTGAGCTGAGAAACACCGCTGAGCAGATTCACGGACACAATGCAAACTGCAGTTTGCCCTTGCATGATCGGCAGGGGCTGCGAAACTGATAACGTGTAGGAATATGTGTCGAAGATTATGGCTCTAGCGGCGATTCTTGCTGATGTACTGCCGTCGAGCAACCATTCACTAGTGTTCGCGCCCACGAAGACAGGTTGCGCCTCTGACCCGCTGAACGTGGCCAAGAGACTTGGAATAACAGTGGACATGACCGCTAGGCTGGACGCGATAACGAGGGCCACATAGAAGCAGAACAGAACCCTGCGCCCCCTCCCACGATTGGGACAGCCCGTTTGGTCCAAAGCTAGTCTACTCTGGTCAGGTGTAATCTTCTTCAAACGGCTTCTTTAGGTGTAGCGAATAGGACCCGAGTTGGAAGGGAAAGATCGAAGCGATTGAGTTTACATCGTGAATTTGGAGGTTGGCGCCACCTAGTTGCCAAGGGAATGTCACAGAAGCGAGTTAGTGTTCTCCAAGTGTGTTGGGTGTCCATATGCTCGATCGCAACGTCCACCTCCTGATCCACGACAACCACAACAACAACGAGCATATCCTCCTCCACCTACACGTCTGCCTAGGTGTAGATTACGAATCGCATCTTGACCTCGAAGAGGCCTCAGTCTTGGGGTGTTCGATGTTCATTTCATGCCAGCGCGTACGCCTTTCCAAATTGTGTCAGAATAGTATGGTTTCCATTCCCAAAACCGGCCTATTTGCCTCAAATCTGCTAGAGGACTTTTCTTAATAGGTCAAACCTTTACTATACACGCAAAACCAAGTCGGGTGTGTGCGGAGCATGTTCTCTAGGTCGTTCCTGAACTCGAAAAGGATTCTGCTAATCATAATCATGATTGCAATGTTTGCTTCCCCGATCGTTCCCTTGCCAGAAGCGAAGGCGACCAGTCCCACCCTAAGCCTCCAGGAATGGCAGGTGCCATCGAGCAATGCTGGCCCTTGGGGTATAGCTGTCGATTCCTACGGGAAGACTTGGTTCACTGAAAACGTAACAAACAGACTTGGAATGCTGGACCCAACTACAAACACATTTTATGAAATGAATACGCCTAGCTCAAGCCCTCGAGGTCTTGCCGTCAGAACTGTTGCCCTTACCGGTTACTCATCGAGTCGGGTCTTTTTCACCGAGGGCTCTTCGAATAAGGTTGCCTTTTTCGACAACAACACTGGTACGCCATATCGGTTCACGGAGTATCAGCTACACGGTGGGAGCAATCCGGTGAACATTGCTGTCGATGACCAAGGCGTAATGTACTTCCCCGAGTCAGGTCGTGACATAATCGGAGTCTTAGACCCAAGTTCGAACACTTTAACCGAATGGACACTCCCCGGCGCCACAACGAGCGCAGGCTCAAACAATAATCTTGGGAATCTGGGAGTCTGGGGAATTTCAGTTCAGGTGGTAAATTCACAGAGCGGCACCAACCGGCTCGTTTGGTTTACCGAACTCCTCGGGGATAAGATCGGACGATTGAACACAAGCACCGGTCAGCTGGTATTATACGACATTAGCACTCTTGGCGTCTCTGCGCATCATAGCCCTGCCGGCATCGTTGCGACGCCTGCCACATGCTCCAGCAGTGGTACCACATGTAACAGCAATCAGGTTTTCTTCTCATCCAGTAACACGAATCAAATCTCAGTCATAGGCCCCACGGACACGTTAAGTAGTTACAATCTTTTCGGGGGGATTGGTGGCGCGAAGCCTACAGCCGTAGCAATGGATTCTGCGAACAATAGGCTTTGGTTTCCGGAAAGCAATTCTGGAAACATAGGCTTCATTGACACAACGTTTTCGCAGCCTACTCAAATAGTCCCCACTAGTCTCTGCACACTCACCAGCGGCGGAGGAAATTGTCCGCAGCCAATAGGTACAACCGCTCCAACAGTCCTGACATGCAATCCGAGTAGCTCAAATGGGTCAGGAGCCAACCAATGCACTTTGAGTAGTCCAAGCACACCTGGCACTAGTCCAACCGTTAATGTACAAGGCCCTGGGCCAACGAACACTTTGACCCCAGGCAATGCTTTGAATGGAGCATACGAGTACCCACTAACAAGCACGGGTTCACAACCGCAATCCGTCACGTTGGATGCTTCAGGGAACGTCTGGGTGGCTGAGAACGCGAATTCCGCGAACAAGATTGGGCGAGTTCAAGTCATCCCTAACTCTTTTCAGGTTACGGTTACGTCTGCTTCCACGCAGACCGTAACCCAAGGGCAGTCAGCTACTTTCACTGTTAGTGTTAGTTTGGTTAGCGGTGCTGCGTCGTCGGTGCAGCTATCCGTCAATGCGCCCTCGGGTCTAACGGACAACTTCAACCCAGCTTCAGGCACCCCGACGTCAGGAACCCCCTTCACTTCAACCCTAACGATTTTCACAAGCAGCACGACTACTCCGCAAAGCTATCCAATGACAATTACGGGAACGGGTGGGGGGCAGACAAATACCGCCCAGATTACTCTCATCGTTAACCAGGTCACCACGTCCGTCTCTAGCAGTTCCACAAGCGGAGTCGCAAGCGACTTCCAAATCTCAGTTGTTGGTTCGGATACTGCGACCGTGCTTGAAGGCAGCTCTGCTACGTACGGCCTAGATGTTGCACAGGTCAGCGGAACCGCAGGTACGGTCACTCTGAGCCCTAGTGGGTTGCCGACTGGGGCAACCGCCTCGTTCAATCCGGCAAGCAATGCTCCTAATTTCGGTTCAACGCTAACTGTAAGCACAATACTGGGAGTGACAATTGGCACTTTTCCAATCACTATCACCGCCAGCGGTGAAAGTACAAGTCACACCGTCACCGTCACGCTTGTGACGCAGCCTCAACTGCGAGACTTTACTCTCTCGTTCACCAGGAACTCGGAACCCATAACCAGCGCGAGCTTTGTGCAGGGTGCGAGGGTGGATATTTTGGTAACGGTGAACGCGTACGGTGTATTCAATAGCCCAGTTACACTTGCTGGCGCATTCTCGCCATCGGACCCATCACTGACCGCTGCTTTTTCTCCTTCCTCGGTGACGCCTCCGCTCGGTGGATACGCGGTATCGACATTGGAGATTGTGGCCCAGAGAGGCACGCCAGGTAACACGTATCAGTTCACAGTAACCGCAACTGACACGACTGGGAAGGTGTCGCCGAAAACCTATCAAATAACGATAAGCATTTCCCCATGCCTAATAGCTACAGCCACTTACGGCTCCGAGCTGTCGCCTGAGGTTCAGTTCCTCCGCAACTTCCGCGACCAACAAATCCTACGCACTTTTGCGGGCTCAAGTTTCATGGACGTATTCAATGCCTGGTACTATTCCTTCAGCCCGGCTGTGGCTCAGTTTGAGTATTCGCACGAAACAACACGCACGGCCATGAAAGAGGTCCTCTATCCACTAATCGGCATCTTGCATGTCTCATCCGATTCTTATGCCACGCTTGCCTTTCAACCTGAGTTAGCAGCGCTCACAGCAGGCATCGTCGCCAGTTTCCTGATTGGGTTGGCATATGTCGGGTTGCCCGCATTCGGTATACTCTGTCTGGCGAAGGAAAAGATTAGTGCAAGAACCAAACGGAGGGTATTGAAATTGACAGTGACAGTTGCCATGGCATTGTTCGCAGTTTTCATCGTAGCTGAGCTGTTGGCATTGGCTAGTCTGATGATGATTGCAAGTGTTGGGCTTATTCTAACGGTTCTCTTTGTGGGGGGCATCGCGCCGGCTTTTGGATTAGTGCGATTGGCTAGGCGAGAGGCCTAGTTTCCCCTGTTTTTCTTTCGATTTGTTTCTGTGCTTCTTGGGTAACCAGCTCAGCCACTGTGCGCGCTGGTATTGCCAGTGTCTCAGCTATTGTGTGGATGTCGTCGAATTCGGGTTTGGTTTTGATCACTCTCCCTGAAGCGGTGGTGGCTGTTTTGATTCTCACGTCAAACGTCTTCTCGTGTATTCTCACCTTGATAGTTCGAATCTCCCTGTTTAGTGTGAAACGTGTGTATTCTTGATACCTCACGCCCAATGTGCCTGTTTCTTCAATGATTAGTTCTGCGATTCTTTCCGTATCTTGTGGGTCGCATATTGCGTGTAGGATGTGGCCGGGGCGGTTCTTTTTGAATTGCGCTGAGGTTACCCACACATCTTTCGCGCCCGAATCGAGAATGCGTTGGATGGCGTGGCCCAGCATTTCGCCTGGTAGGTCGTCCAAGTTGGTTTCGAGGACTTGAGCGCTGTCTCTGTTGAGGTTGGGTTCGAGGCTTTGGCCAATGACAACTCGGAGGATGTTCGGTGCGGTTGGCAGGTCTAGGTTTCCTGCGCCGTATCCTGTTCTTTCTGGGACGATTGGGGGGTACTGTTCGAGGAAAGCGTCGACTAGGTTGACGAGCATCGACACGCCGGTGGGGGTGGCGAGTTCTGTGGGCTCGGGTCCACCAATTACGGGTACCCTGTTCCGCGTGAGTATCTCCAGAACGGCTGGTGCCGGAACGGCCAATTTCCCATGTGAGAAGTTGACTGTGCCTCCGCCAACAGCAACAGGAGTGGAGTAAATTTCCCCGTCGAATATGCCTAGGCTGTCGCATGCTGACGCAACGCCCAGAATATCTGCTAACGTGTCCGTTGAGCCCACCTCATGTAGATGAGTCTGTTTCATGCTTACTCCGTGAAGCCCGCTTTCAACCTCAACGAGTGTTTTCACGGAGTTCCTGGCGAAAGCCACCGCCTCTGCACTCATCTGCGATGACGTCGCTATCTTCTCTGTTGCCTCAATCATGGATTCCGCATGAACTTCACTTGAATCTTCCGAAATCTTGGACACAGCTCTTCGGGCCCTGAACCCGTGCTTCAGGACTTCAGTGGTCTCCAGCTGAATTGACTTGCATTTCGGGTAATATTTGGGGATGAGTTGCCAGGTTTCCTGGATTGGTTTGTGGTTGGCTCCTGCGTCAATTAGGGCCCCGAGCAGCATGTCACCTGAGATGCCTGCTGTCTGGCAGTCGATGACGGTGACCTTTGTCAAGCCAATTGGGCCCAGCTTGTTTAGCGGCCGACTGGAATTAAGCCATTATGAGGAGAGATGAGGGGGAATCCGTAACTGTAAGGATCCGCAAGGAACCAACAAGGATTTCAAGAAGCGGGTCGGTCAAGTTGTCGGTTGACTGACATACTGGTTCCTGTTGTAAGAAATCGGTTGATTCTGCTGATTCTTCCTACGTCTGCTTCGCGTTAGTAGCGATCGTCTCGCTTCTTACTTGTTTGATCTCTATGTTGATGCTTTCCCGCGTTAATCCTGCCGACATGGCGCTTCTGAAAATTCCTTTTCTCAACTCTTTGCAAGCATCTCTCAGTGCAAGATAGCGCAGTGAGTTTTCGCCGTTGCCATTCTTAATTTCTTCGAACAGGCCGTCACACTCGTTTTCCCGTTCAGCCAAGTCGTGGATTCTGTTGTGGAACTCATCAAAACCTGTCGTCATCACAATCACAGCCTCATTGTGCTGGTCGGTATAAAGTGCTTAGACCAACTAGAATCGCATAAACAGGTGAATCATTGTTCCAGGTTGCCGTGAAAGCTGCTATCAGGTGTCATCGTATGAGCGGTTTTCCATCAACTGACTTTTGACAGTCGGCCAATTGACCGCTATCAACCGTCAACTTTACAGCGCCCAAGAAGACATCCGGTCTATGATAGCTGACACCGAATCGGAGAAGGCTGCAAACACATAGAATTTGCAACCTCACTTCTCAGCCCACTCGAGGAAGACCAAGTTTAGGCCCCGAAAGGCTCAATACGGAAATCACTGAACTGCGCGTGTCGAGTGAAACGAGATGGTTCTATTTCTTAGCAGAAACGACGTTGAATCTGTTCTCACGATGCGGGACGCAATCGAGGCCGTCGAGAAGGCGTTCGGAGAATACGGAAACGGAACCGTCAACATGCCACTCAGGCCAACCATCAAAGTCCCCAAACAGAAGGGGGCGGTTCTTTTCATGCCCGCATACTTGGAAGAAATGAATGCCCTCGGGATCAAAGTCGTGTCTGTCTATTTGGATAATCCAGTGAAGCTAGGTCTGCCAACGATACTGGGTGTTGTTCTCTTGACTGACCCGAAGAGCGGGGAATTGCTCGCGGTTATGGACGGCGCGTTTCTCACTGCCGTTCGCACAGGCGCAGCAAGCGGTGTGGCGACGAAATATCTCGCAAGAAAGGACGCTAACGAAATCGGAATAATCGGAGCTGGGGTGCAGGGGAAGAAGCAAGTGGCGGCTGTTTGCGAAGTAAGGCCGATAAAGAAAGTGAAGGCCTACGACGTTCTCCCAGACAAATGCAAATTGTTCTGCAACGAAGTCGCGAAGGAGCTTGGTGTTCAAGTTGTGCAAGTCGAGAGTGGAAGAGAGGCGGTTAGCGGGTCTGATATTGTGATGACAGCGAGCACCTCAAAGACGCCTGTGGTGGAAGGGGAATGGCTGGAAGCCGGGTCGCATGTAAATGCGATTGGCTCCCACACTCCTGATGCAAGGGAACTTGACGCGGCCGTTTTGAAACGAGCCAAATTAGTCGTTGATTCGAGGGAGGCGGCCCTCAAAGAAGCAGGCGACCTAATCATTCCAATCGCACAGGGTCTGCTTTCGCAGGATCACATCTACGCAGAGCTCGGTGAGATCGTGACTGGAAAGAAAGCTGGGCGTGAAAATGATTCAGAGATTACTGTCTTCAAATCTCAAGGCCTCGCCATTCAGGACATTTCGACAGCAAGAAAGGTCTATGACCTCGCAATTAAGAAGGGAGTTGGAAGGGCCGTCCAACTCTGATCAATTCACTGAACTGTTACAATACTTGAAAAACTGCACCCTCATGCGTGGGCAATGGCATCCATGGATACGAGCACGTCTGGAATCGGCATCCCAGCTTCAAGCGTGGTTCTAGCTGGGGGGCGCTCAGGGAAATATGTCTTATAGATTTCATTCATTTTCGGGAAGTCGCTTGAGTTCTTCAAAAAGAGTGAGACTTTCACAATGTTATGCATAGTGAGGCCTGCAGCCTCCAGAATGGCCTTCACGTTCTCCAGGGTTTGATGGGTTTGTGATTCAATACTGGTTCCGGAGATTTTTCCGGTCTTTGGGTCAAATGGGCCTTGGGCTGAAATGAACAGGAAGCCCTCTGCTACTACCCCTTGCGAGTATGGTCCTTTAGGTTGTGGTGCGTTTGGTGATGTGACAAATTGTGCGGGCGTTCTCGTTCACCTGTGGGCTCAGGCCCCAGGCTTGAGGTTGAAGGGCTTTCCTTCTTGCTTGGTCTTTTCGGGAATCTTGTCCTTCCACTTTTGGAGGAAGGATAGGTCTTCTGGTTGTTCTCTCAAATCATCTGGCAGCATGTGTGGAATCTCGTCGATGATTGGGTACCAGCGATTGCACTTCGGACAAGTGATCAGCCCTGAATTGATTTCTTCTTTTTCTTCGAACACAAGCAATTCGAGCGGGAAGAATTTGTCAATAGGGCAGGCCAATATGTCCATTAGTTTTCTCTTCAACGCGAAGCCGTCCAATGAGCATGACGAGGCGCTTACTCAAATATACCACTTTCGAGAGTCATGACCATGAAAGACGCGGGGCAGGCAGAGCGAGAATTCCGAGCCAAAATAGTGGCCACCATTGTTAATGGGCGCGCTGAGGCGGCACTCCAGTTACTCTCCGAACACTACGGAGTCGATCAACCTGACCTGCGAGTGGGAACTGTGAAGAGGCATAGGAGAGTGCTTGCTTGTTATGTAGAAAGAGAGAAACGGATCTACCTATCAAAAAGTGATTTCATTACGGAGCCTTTCATCATTCTTCACGAATTCTATCACCATTTGAGAGCCTCGGGCGTTACTCGGGGGCAAGTGGAGAAGCGCGCTGATGAGTTTGCCTTGGGTTTTATTCGTGTTTTCAACCGAGTCAGATTGTCAACTGGGCGATTGTGAGAGCGTCAGGGGTCGTCCTGCGGCGCCTGATTGCAGAACGCTTTCGCAGATCTCCACAGCTCTTAGGCCATCCAGCCCATTTACCGCGAATGGTTGGTCGTTGAGTATTGATTCTGCGAAGTGTGTTAGTTCGAGTGTGAGCGGTTCTTTCTTTTCGATGTTTGGTTTAACGGTTTTCTCGGAATCTTCGACCGCTATTTCCTGAGTGATGTAGTCGAGCTCGACGGTGGCCTCGCTTCCCGTCACAACCAACGTACGAGTTTTACGCGGCGTCAACCAGTTGGCGTCGATGAAGGCTGTTCCTCCGTTCTTGAATTGGAGCATTATCTCCGCATAGTCTTCCTTCGTATGCCTCATGCTGCCCGTGCGGGCGTAGACGGTGTTCACATCGTCCTTGAAGATGTACCTCGCCAGGTCGATGTCATGAATCGCCGAGTCCTTCACGACGCCCACGTCCCCAATACGCTCAGGCCATCTGCCCACACGCCTGGCGAGTAGGAGCATGACGCTTCCCAACTCGCCGTTATCCACGAGATGCTTCAGATGGCTAACTGCAGGATTGAAGCGTTCAATGTGGCCCGGCATTATTCGGAGGCCCTGCTGTTCGGCGAGGGAGAGCAGTTCTCGGGCTTCGGAGCCCGTGTTTGTCATCGGTTTCTCCACGAGCACATGCTTTCCAGCCTTCAATGCCTGTGTCGCAACTTCCCTGTGGGTAGTGGTCGGAGTGCAAACCGTCACAGCTTCCACATCCTTCTTGGAGAGGAGCTCATCGACGTTGCCCGTGTAGGGTACGTCAAATTGTGCCCCGATGGCCTTAGCAGCGGCCTCGTTCGCGTCGCACACGCACGCTAACTCAGTGCAGGCGAGTTGAGAAAGCACTCTTGTTTGATTTTTTCCCCAGAAACCGGTTCCTATGACTGCCACGCGGAGTTTTCTCACCGGGTCCACAATCCCCGCCCTGTGCCTCGGTAAACTAGGCCGCTCTTTTCAACGCTGGCTGGGTCGAGGATGCCGGTGCAGTCAATGATTAGCCCTTGCTTGGACATGTGTGCTGCCAGCTCGATGGTGTCCATTTTCTTGAAGTCATCATGCCCCACGCTCAAAACTACGCAGTCCGCTTTCTCGACGGCCCTGCGTAGTGAAGCGTCGGACGTTAGTCCTAACGATTCCATTTCGGATGCGCTGTAGAGTGGATCGTAGGTGGTCACTTTGGATCCGCGTTTCTTCAAAATGGAAATCAATTCCAAGGACGGAGAGTAGCGGAGCTCTTTCACGTTGGGTCTATAGCTAATTCCAAGCACTACTACTTTCGCGCGCTTCAGTGACTTGCCACATATCCTTAGTCCGTCTGAAGCGAGCTTTGCTACGTGGCGCGGCATGAAGTCGTTTATCTTGCGCGCGTCGAGAACCAATCTCAGTTTTGTGTCGAGCGCGTAGGCCTCCGTTGCGAGTAAGTATGGGTATACTGGGAGGCAATGGCCGCCCACGCCTACACCCGTTTGGTGAAGGTGGGAGTATGGTTGACTGTTTGCCGCTGTCATCGCCTCCGTATAATCAACCCCAATTTCTTCGCACAGTAGGGCGAACTCGTTGGCGAGAGCAATGTTCACGTCCCGGTAGATTGTCTCAAAGAGTTTTGACAACTCAGCCGTTCTTATGTCGCGGACACGGATCAGCTCGCCCTTTACGACTACGGAAAGTGCGGCACAGGCCGCTTCGAGGCTTTTCTTATCTGTTGCGCCCACGATTTTGCCGTAGCTCTGCATGTCTTGGAGTGCGCGTCCGCCCATTGCGCGGATGGGGCTGTAGGCGATTCCGAAACCTTGGCCAGCCACTAAGCCAGAATACTTCTCGATCGTTCCCTTGACCACACGTTCAGTAACCCCTGGACCACAGGTGCTTTCGAAGATGACTAGGCTGCCATTTCTGATGCCTTTCCCTATGCCCGTGCAAGCGTCCTCGACTGCGGAGTAATCTGCCCGCTTCTGCCGGTCAATCATCGTAGGGACAACAATGAAAATAATATCGGAATTGGCAGTCGCCTCTTCAGTTGAAGTCGTTGCAGTCAACTTGCCTGATTTTATCGACCTCTTCAACATGACTTCAAGGCCAGGTTCTTCCAAAGGAGGGTCTCCTTTGCTTACTCGTTCAACGACCTTCGGGTTCATGTCCACTCCGATTACGCGGGCCCCTGCATCGGCGTAAAGACATGCGGTTGGTAGGCCCATCCAGCCCAACCCAACAACGCCTATTGTTAAAGCGCCGTCTCGAATTCTTACCGCAATTTCGCCGGGTTCCAATGACAGTGGAGGCTGCGAAGACAAAATCCGTACCTTTGTTAGTGCGGCCCTGCGAAATATTTAACTGTTTTTAACTCTACATAGGTGAATTATGCGTTCTTTAAGCCGATTGATGGAGTCCCTGCGCAGCGCAGGCCTCACAGCGTACGAGTCAGAGGCATATCTAGCGCTATTGTCCAGAAAGGAATTGACGGCTGAGGAGATTTCGAAAACGACCTCTATCCCAATTACTAGAGTCTACGGAACACTCGAACAGCTCATGCAGAAAGGGTTCGCGAGAATCGTGCAGAGTCGACCGAAAAGATTTCACGCAATCGCCCCTGAACAGGCAAAGCGGGAATACTTGACACATCTTCGCGAGAACTTTGAGACGAACCTTCTCTCTGTTGAAGACACGATGAAACGGCTGCAGAAGGAAGTGGAGCCGATGTACGTGGAGAGCCATCTGCAAGTGAAAGCGGAGGAACTGCTGGAGCCATTGGAGGATTTGCGGATTATGGAGAAGAGAACTAGTGGTTACGTTCTCGGCGCATCCGATGAAATACTCGTTTCCACTGCCCTGTTCTCGTGGCTTCCAAAAGTGAAATCACCGCTCCGAACTGCTCTGGGAAGAGGTGTGAAGGTTAGAATTCTAATGCAAATTCCCAATAATCAGGTGGGGAAGCACCTAAGCGAATTGAGCGGCCTCGGTGCTCAGATTCGGGACACGAGAGAACCGTGGCATCCAGTCCGCGGTACGCTCGTCGACAACAAGGACCTGGCTTTTGTGATTTGGGCGGCTGAAGAGGCTGAGCGGCATTGGAACCCAATCGTCTACACGCCCCACCACACAAAGAACCCTGGGCTGATAAGGATCTTCCGGGAATCCTTCGACCTCCGGTGGGGAAACGCTAAGCGAATCGCGGCGGCGGAGTTGACTCCCAAATGAAAGTCTGGATCGACATACTCACGCCGAAACAGGCGAACTTCTTCGGTGAACTGCACCACAGGCTGAATGCTAAGGGCCACAAGACGGTCCTAACAACACGTGAGTACCGTGAAGTCAACGAACTACTGGAACTCAAAGGCCTCAAAGCCATTGAGGTTGGACACCATGGCGGAGTGAAGCTCAAAGACAAGCTAGTGGAAAGCGCCAAGCGCATCTGGAACTTGGCTGAGGTCATCGAGCAGCAAAAGCCAGACGTAGCAATTTCATTCGCGTCCCCCGAGGCGGCTAGAACCGCATTCGGCCTCAAGATACCCCACTACTGTGTCAGTGATTCGCCACATGCTGAAGCCGTTTCAAGGCTTACACTACCGTTGTCGGAGAAATTATTCACACCTTGGGTTATTCCGCTCTATGCTTGGAAACGATACGGAATGAACCCAAGGGACATAGTACGTTACCGCGCATTGGACCCCGCCGTTTGGCTGACCGGTTTCAAGGCCAACCCGAAGGTTATTGATGGATTGAAATTGGACCTTTCGAAGCCAATAATCGTGGTTAGAACACCTGAAGAATATGCTGCATACCTGTATGACTACTCCTCAGCAGCGTCGGGCAAAGCGGTAGACATTATCGCGAAAGTATTGGATTTGAACGACGGCACCGGGCAGGTAGTAGTTCTACCAAGATACACCACGCAGGGCGAACGGTTTAGGAAACGGTTTGGTAACAAGATTATTGTCCCTGAGCACGTGATCGACGCGATTTCTCTGATGCAGTTTTCGTCGGTGGTGGTTGGTGGCGGTGGAACGATGACCGCAGAGGCTGCATTACTCGGCGTGCCCGCCATATCCTATTACCCAGGCGAACCAACCTTCGTGGAAAGGTTCCTCATTAACTACGGCTTAGTGGAAAGAGTGTTGGATCCTACCCGGATCGCGCAGAGAACGGTTTCTATCTCAAAGAGCCATGACTTCCGAGAGTTCTACAAAAAGAAATCAGCTAGGCTCGTTAGTAGCATGGAGGATCCACTACGCGTAATGTTTCAGAGAATTTTCAAACGGTAACCTTCTTGCGTGAGGCGGTTCGCCAAAAATAGAGATCGGTAGCCTTCTTCCACACAAGAAGCCAACCGAGAATAACTATCCCGGACACTACAAGTCGAGCGGCCTGCGTGAGCAACCTCTCGAGAAAGGTCTCGGCTCCGAGGTTGATTCCGAAGGCCACGTGTGAAATCAGGAGAGTGCAAAGCAGAAGGAGTGACCACACGAAGATTTCGAACGTAGCGAGTCCCAATAGTCGCCTCAAACTCTGCCCACCACAGTAACCCAATACGTGAAGATTGCGAGGATTGACGAAATGAGAGTAAGTACCATCATGCCTCGAACAATATCCTGCTCACCCAACGGTCCAGCGGCGAGTATCATCCGCGTCAACGTGACCGGGGCCGCCTTCTCAACGCTCGCTTCCAGCTTTCCATCGTCACGCAGTCTTGTTGGCCTTTGTCGTATCTGCCGTCTCTCGTAGAGGCCACCAACGGATGCGAGCCCAGAGAATGCATTCATGATGTGTGGAATCAGTGCTACTATCATGGCGGCCTCAATGCTCCCTAGAATAGCTATCGCGCCTATTGCAGCGCCCACGGCGAGGCTGCCAGTGTCGCCGTCGAAAACCTTGGCCGGGAATCTGTTGAAGTAATAGAAAGCCAACATTGCACCGAGTAATCCTGCGGCAAGTGCCGCGATTTGGGTTTGGCCGGAGAGTAGGAGGATTACGACAGCTGCCGCGGAGATTATCCCGACCGTTCCCGGCATCGAGCCGTTCATGACGTCCATCATGTTCACGGAGTTTGCGGTGACTGCGAGAGCTACGGGTACGAGGAATGGATAGATCAATGTGAGCCTGATGGTGCCCACTAGAGGCACCTCAGCTAGGGGTTTGTAGGTTTTAAGAATCAGAATGGGCAGGCACGCAACAGCGATTAGAAGTGGCTTGGCTCTTGCGCCGAGGGGCCGCAAGTCATCGCGGATTCCGATTGCGCCAGCAATAAGGAACGTGCCAACAAACGCCACAACCTCTGATGCTGCGCTTGGGAACAAAACTACGTAACCAGCAGCTCCGACAGTCAACCCCAATAGAATTGCTAGCCCGCACATCTCTGGGACGGGGTCTTTGGTTGGTTTGTGAACATCCTTTCCAGTGATCCCGCGTTTCCTCATCTCGTGCGCTATGATTGGTGTTGCAATGAAAGTGACGATGAACGTAACAGCGAAAATGAGTAGTATGCCTGCGATTCCGAGGAGGTCAAGCATTTCTAAGGCACCTCTTGATTATTCGTGACAGTTTGATCTTGTAGTCGTTGACTATTTTCATGGCTAGGCCTTTTGTTGGTGCCTCGGCGAGGATTCTGAATAGTGGCTCTGTTCCGCTGGGGCGGATTAGAATCCAAGACCTAGGAGGAGCCCACACTTTGATGCCATCGATGTCCAGCACCTTGCCCTTTCTGGGGAGATTTCGAACTTCCTCGGTTACTTTTTCTTTGATTGTATCTGGGCAGGGCATCTTGTCCTTAACGAGGTAGTATTTCGGAAGTTCATCCACTAGTTTCGAGAGAGGCTTTCGAGTTTCAGCGAGGATTTTGTAAATCCACGCAGTTGTAATTCCCCCATCCCTTGCCGCGACGTGGGGTGAGTAGAAGATGCCGCCGTTCTCCTCGCCGCCGAGCTTGGCATCGATCTTCAGCATGAGATTCGAGACGTACACGCTGCCAACAGGGGTCCAAACGATTTCGCCCCCGTATTTCTCCGCGATTTCCTCAATCATCTGAGACGAGCTGATTGGGGTTACAATCTTGCGGCCAGAGTGTGTTTCTAAGAAGTCCTTTATGATGAGGGCGAAGGTTTGGTCTCCCCAGCACACCTTTCCGTGCTCGTCGAGAAAGACCGCCCTGTCTCCGTCACCGTCGTGTGCGACGCCGAAGTTGGCGTGAAGCGTGGGAAGGATTCTCGAAGTCTCCTTGAGGTGCTCTGGTGTGGGCTCGGGGAGCCTGCCCGGGAATGTTCCGTCAATCCTCCCGTTCACAATGGAGACTTCGCAACCGAGTTTTTCCAGTATTGGTGGAGTGGCAAGAACACTCACACCATTGCCGGCGTCTACGAGAACCTTGAAACCCCTTCCAGCGGGGACGCGCCCGATGTGTTCGATGACTGAATTCACGTATCTTGAGAATCTGTCGGCTACAGGAAGTGGCGGTTTGACTTTGTTCCATTGCGCGAGTTTCCATTTTGATTGGTAGTAAATCTTTTCGATTTCTGCCTCTTCCTCGTGTGGGAGTTCGACGCCACTATTCCCCATGACCTTCATGCCGTTGTAGTCGGGGGGGTTATGGCTGGCGGTGACCATCACGCTTCCCCTTAGCTTCCAGTCTTTTGTTAGAAATTGCAGGGCGGGTGTAGTTATCAGGCCCAGGTTCCAGACTCTGCATCCGACACTTGCGAGCCCCGAACAGACTGTTTCTAGGAAGATGGGACCTGAAACTCGACCATCACAGCCGACGGCCATGTCTTCACCTTTGAAGTATGTGCCCGTGGCCATCGATAGTTTCAGGGCAAGTTCTGCTGTGAGTTCTTTGTTTACGATGCCTCGAACACCATTAGTGCCGAACAGTTTTCTTTCTGCCAATGAACTCCACTTCTTCACATAGCGTGCGCGTTGGCGCGAATGTTTGAGGTGATCTCCTTGAAGGGGTGAACTATTGCGTTGCGGCCTATCCTGACTCCGTCATGAATTTGAACGTGTGGGGAAATAACCGCCCCTGCCTCTATTCTCACCATCTTTCCGATTGTTGTATTGGAGGCCACGATTGCCCCTTGAATGATGGAGCCTTCGCCAATCGTTACGTTGTCGAACAAAATTGAGTCTGCCACGCTCGCGCCCCTCATTATCTGAGACTTCTTACCTACCAATACGTAGGGGCCCGCTGACACTTTGCTTTCTACTTGAGAGGATTCACCCAAAAATGATGGGACTCTGACTTTTGCATCCGCAGCAATCTTCACGTCGCTTTCCTGCAGAAGGGACCCTAAGCTCCGTTGTTTGAGTAATTGGAAGTTGGCTTTCCGAAATTCCGCCATGTCGCCGATGTCGAACCAGTAGCCGGAAAATGTGAACCCACACAGCCTGCCCTCACTTGCTAGAACAGGGAATATTTCGCGCTCCAGCGAGACCTTTCTGTTTGGAGGAATCATTTCGAGGACTTCTGGCTGAATCATGTAAACGCCTGCGTTGATGAGGTGGCTGGGGGCTTCTTTCAGAATAGGTTTCTCAATAAACCGTCTGATATGTCCGTCCGAATCCAGTTGGACGACGCCGAATCTTCGGGGATCTTTCACTTCGTAGAGTGCGTCTGTAATTGAGGCTTGGTTTGTTTCATGTCGTTGTCGCATTTTTGCGAGGTCGATGTTCGTGATGATGTCGCCGTTCATGGCGACGAAGGTCTCGTTAATACTAACCATTTGGGATGCCAGCTTTATCGGCCCAGCAGTCCCCAACGGGAAATTTTCAAGGGAATAGTTGACCGTCATGTTACCATATTTCTCGCCAACAACAGCGCGAAGTAGATCAGATAGATAGTTCACTCCGAGGACAACTTCGTCTACGCCAAAATTCCTGAGAAGTTCGAGGGTCCAATAGATCATTGGTTTTCCAAGGACTGGGAAGAGGAGTTTGGGTAGGGCGTAGCTTATGGGCCTGAGGCGAGTTGCGTAGCCGCCCGCAAGAACTATCGCCTTCATCGCCACCACCTAGACCATTCAGCATAAGGCGGCCCATGGGCGCTATTTGTGCTTCGGAGCTCCCGTTCGTGAAAGGAACGTACACGTTAGTCATTGAATCCAAGAGGCCGATGCGGGTAAGGTTCGGTAAGCTGGGCTCCGCGAGGCTTACCACGGGGTACTACGTTTACACAGGTTCCGCCCTAGGACAGGGAGCGCTGTCTCTTGAGAGAAGGCTCGGTCGTCACATTCGCCGTTCCAAAAGAGCCCACTGGCATGTTGACTACCTCACAACGCGCGAGGAGTACGTGGTCAGGGCGGGTGTTTGCGTGAAATCTGGAAGGCGACTGGAGTGTTTGGTGAATAGACGTATTCACAGAGCGGTCGATGTCAGAGTTGTACTCCCGCACCTAGGTGCAACGGATTGCACTTGCCAAAGTCATCTGGTTAAAGTGGATTCATCACTAAGGACGATTCTGGCCAGCGTTAGCAAGATCTACTGCGAATTCGGTGACCCTTTCACATTCCATGTGAACCGCGGAGCTAGATTTTCTGGCCTTCTTCCCATCTTTTCAGGAACGCGTCCCTGAAAACCCGGATTAGGCCCTGGTTTTGTGTGTAGTGTGGGCGGTAGTAGATTGGCCGTGGAACGTCAAGCTTCTTGGTAGCCCAAACTAAGAAAACCAATTCCTGGTCGTCCACAAGGGTTCCGCGAACTGGGTACCATTCCTCGGCGCAGTGCCGCACCTGAATGCCCAAATCCCTGAGCTCCTTCGCCTTTTCCCGTGTGGACTCGTCGTTAACCATCATCAATATCCTCATGCCTACGCCGCGGTCGTGGGCTTGGAAGACTGATTCTCGGACCTTGCTGAACCAGCCAAAGGTTTGTGCGAAAATGAAAGCCTCCTTGCCAGCGTTGCCAAGGATTCGAGCGGTGCGGAGCTCCATCTCGGGAAGATCGCGGAGAGGCTCTATGATATCCTCCGGCCTAATTCCCAGCCGGTTCTCCCAGTAGACTGGCTCCAACAACTTCTCCAGCTGCAGCGCGACTGAGGTTTCCTGCGCCAATTGGCTATCCACATTCCGTTTCCTATGCTCCAATATTCTTTGAAGTACGATCCGAGGTTGCACCACCTCAACTCTGTTGCTTTGGATTTTGACAAGGCCTTTGTCCGCAAGGGCCTTCAACGCATCCTCAGCAATGTCCGCCGGGACCCCGAACGCCGTAACAACCCTGTCGAGCATTTCTCCCTCAGATTGGGAGAGGAGTTTGAGGTAAATTGCAGACTCGCCCCCTGACAATCCCAATGATTTCAGGAGCTGCGTTTCCTTACTATTTTCGTTGAACAATTCTCTCTGTTCTCGTGCCACAGATGACAGCGTGCAGCTTGTCTGAATATTCAGGCGGGCTTTGAACGTTTGGGCGACATTCGCTCCGAGTCTTCAAGCGTCCACGTCATGTTTGCTTGCTGACTCCAGGGTACTCTTTTGTCATTGCTCTTGCGAGGAGTTTCCATGCAATAGAATCATACCGCCTTTCGCGATTGGCGATTTGTCTGATCCTTTGCGGCGTAAGCCTGACCTTGCTGTATACTACTAGGAGTCCGGTGAAATTGAGTCTTGATTTATGCTTACCTTCAGGCACGATTTCGTAGAGGAACGCAGAATGTTTGTTGGGCCCGGAGATTTGGATATTGTACCAAGAGAGGCTTTTGGGGTTGAGTTTGACGAGCTTGATTTTCCTGATATTCTTCCCGTTTTGTTTGACGGTTTCCTTGAAGATTATTGTGTCGTTCGTTACTTTGCGGATTTCACGGTGGCCCTTCTCATGCATTAATGCTAGGTCACTGGGTTCGTAGTCAGTGCACCATTGGTAGGCCTTCTGGGCTGGGACAGGGAATCGCTGGCTAAACTTGTAGGTTACGGAAACAGTTAGCATTGCTGACACCGATTCATGTCGGCATGGTAATTCAAACTTTTTGAACCATTGACTGGCGTGGGCTGGGCGCTGCGTTGCGTACGGCAACCAGGAACCAGCCACCTGCGAGTTAACAGATAGCGTAAAATCCAGATACCTCATCCTACAATACCGGAACCACGCTTGGGTGCATATGGCAACGCTCGGACGAGATCGAATACTCAAATTGATTGAGGAAGGAGCGATTAGGATACAGCCCTTCAACAAGAATCAAGTCGGTCCGGCTTCTATTGATCTTCACCTCGGGGATACGTTTCGCGTCTTCGAGAAGACGAGAGATGTCTTCCATGTTCGTGAAGATGCCGACTACAAACAACTCACTCGAGTTGTCAAAGTCGATCGGGGTAATCATTTGCTCATGATGCCCAACGAGCTTGTTCAGGGAATAACAGAGGAGAACCTCACATTCCCGCCCACTTTGAGTGGGCGAATCGAGGGAAGGTCGCGTTTTGCGCGTGTGGGGCTTCTGATCCATCTAAGCAGTGGGTTCATCCAACCAGGGAGCACGGGCCGAGTCGTTCTGGAAATCCTCAACGTCTCCCCGCTCCCCTTGGCCTTGCATCCTGGAACCGCGATCTGCCAAGTCATAATCGAGGAAGCGACAGGAGCTGCTGCCTACAAAGGGGTCTTCGCCGGACAAGTAGCTCCCTGAAGGGATTCTGCGTTTCACTGTGGTCTACTGGTGCGCAAGCCTCGGTTTCTGCGGAGGACGTTTACTTTTTCATAAGGTCGTAGTCAAGACCTATCCATATCACGCTGGCTACTCCTATTATTACGCCCGCAGCTAGCCAAGGCAGATACGTGTAGCTTGTCCAAGTCCACCACAAATCCGCGAGGAGTATTATTATGCCCATTGATATTGCAAGATAGGATTTCGCATTACTCATTTGAAATCTGGTGGATGATGGTTGATTTTTGGTTAAAACTCTTTGGTCAAGAGGCTGATTAGATCAGGATAGTGTGGGTCAGCCGGTGCCCAAACATACACGAAAATCTTGTCTGATTTTATTGGGGTGCCCCCTAACTACTCCTCCCTCATCAAATTCACCACTAGCCAATTCTGAGACCGGTGCATCACTCACCTCCAGTCCGGGGGGTTTTGATTGAGGTGAGGGTAGGAGAATCGACAAAGTATTAGTGTATGCTTGGATAATTGATGGCGTTGTTTAACCATGATTCCTAGGTTCGAAAAGGAAGGACAACGATTCGTGTGCGATAAGTGTGGTTTCGAAACGAACAGTTCAGAAATTTTCCCTTTACACAAGAAGAATTGTCCCAAAGTTTAGGTTCCTCCGTCGCACCAATAGACCACTTGACGTAATGGTGGTGGACCGGGCGGGATTTGAACCCGCGACCTTGCGGGATTTCTTAGGGTCTTTCCGCATTGCGGGCTGTTATAGCATGCCAAGCGGACGATGTAGTCGCTTCGCCATGTCAGCGATGCTCATACCAGGCTGATCTACCGGCCCATCGTTCCGACTGGTTTCCACCATCCGCCTAAAAACCTTCGTTAAGCCCCAGTTGAAATTACGCGGACCCCACAACCACAACTGTGGATATCATGAAACTCGAATCTTGCGATGAAGCTGGGCTTCGCGCACTGTAACGTTGGGAAACTCTTAATTCCTTCTCGCCAGTCTGGCTCTTTCGGAGCCGAGGTAGCTCAGCCTGGGAGAGCACCCGACCACGTGGGTGAAGCTGAAGACCGGGTTGACTACGCAGAAAACGCGTAGGCCGAATCGCGGATTCAAAAGGAACTGCAAACAGTCCCGGAAATTCCCGCCCTCGGCACCACCTCCATTTCCTACTTGGCGTCTTCAACCCTCGATCGCTTGGGGGTGCTGTGATCTGATCGCAATACTGTATTTGTTGAGGATTGTCCGCACGCTTTTTCAGATGGTTCATTGTGCGCCAGTAGGTCGTTGACTTCGTCCCTCAACCATTTGGGCCATGCTCCCTGAAACCTTTTCGCCTTTCCTGGCTTCTCGGATAGTTCGAACTTGTGCGTTCTGGCGTACGGGCTAAAAACTGGTACCTCAAAGCCTCCTTTTGCGTTCATCAGCACCGTTGCCTGATTCTTTATCACAGCGGATCTGAAGCGTACACCGAGGTTCTCAAGTATTGTGCCTATCAGCACGAGTTTTCGGGCGCGTCGGTTTCTTCGCCGAGATAGAACCTACCTCAGCCGGCGACAGCTAGAGGCATTATCCTTCGTGACGCGAACGCGTGTTCGTTGTGAGTCTGGTATTTCTTGGGATTGTGCATTTGCGCGTGAGACAACTCGACCGTGAAGAGCGCTTAAATGTGAAGGGCGTCTTGACTCCTTAACGTTCATGTTGGAAGTTGAGGTTCACGCTTTATGCGGCTACATCTCCTTCTCTTGTGGTTTCTGGCACCCCTTTGGGCTTCGCCTTTCGCTGCCCACGTGATTGGTTGCCAGATCACAATAACTCGCATGGATTTTCCAGCCAACGTGAACCCCAACCAAACAGTTGCGGTCAAAACGCAACTCGAGGCGACTTGTTCCAAGTCTGCGATTGACATCGCGGGAAGAGTTGACCTAATTGACCCAGCCTCGAACAAATCCTTCTCCACGCAATCCATTCACGTAGGTTTCGTCAGCGTACTCAACCAGGCCTACAACTTCACCGTCATCAACAATGCCCAAGCACCACCTACCGCGGGAGTTTGGAAGCTTGATCTCGTCGCCATCTTGCTGGCGGGCGGGATAATTGTGGGTTCTACTCATAGTTCATTTCAAATCGCAGTAACTCAATTGCCTCAACAAACCGTGACAACCGTGACAACAACTTCGACCAGCTCACACACCACCCTCTCAACGACAACGACCACGAAAGCACCCCCTTCCGGTTCTTCGATTCCTCTGACCGGCCTTATGCTGGTTGTTATAGTGATCTCGGCAATTTCGCTGTTCCTTGTCAAAGCTAGGAAGAAGAGGCCCTCTCCAGAACGAGAAGCTGGCGTCGTGGGCGACGCACATCCGGTAGTAGCCTCAAAGCCGGAGGAGTCATGCATGCCCACCGGTTACCCGCCATTAGATTCTGCTCTCGATGGCGGCTTACCCCTTGGCTATTCCGTTCTGCTCTTGTCCCCCCAGTGCAATGAAACGGATTTGCTCCTAGAAAGAATCATAGCCTCAGGGATCTCGACCTCAAGAACAGTCTTCTTTGTATCACGCGACCTGGGCAGAACAAGGGACTTGGCTGATAGATACAAAAGGAATCTCCACGCCTTCAGCCCCCAAGCTGACAAGATAATCCCTGCCCGACCCAACATCCACAAAATCCCAGGAGTTCAAAGCCTGAACGAACTCAACATCTCCCTCGCCAACATCTTGGAGCCACTGATAGACCCATCCGCAAGCAAAATACTCATCATGGACATCCTATCCGACGCATTGCTCGAACACCAAGCAGCTAGGACCAGGAAATGGATGGACGACTTCCTAGCTAGGAAGAAAGCCGAAGGGTTCACGATCCTATGCGTGATGAATCCACTAATCACCACACAAGCCGAGACTCAAACAATTGCAGATCTTTTTGACGGAATCATCGAAATTTCTGAAAAACAAATCGGTGGTCGCTCAAGGATGTCTCTAGTCGTGAAAAGGATGTATGCAAGAAAATGCCCCGAGACGGAACTCGTTCTCGACAGGAACATGCTCTCTCCTCGATAGCTCAAGTCTGATTGTGTTTCATATTCGCGAGAGTCGAGTGCAACCATTTCTTAGCTGACCGCTGAAACCCATTGGCGCTCACGACGAGGTGTGCTAGTGGCGCTTGCCATAAAATGGACGAACACGAATTTGCTTTAAGTTTCCGAGCTTGGTAGTGCTTGTGAAGCCTTATTCAACAGCCAATGTCTATCGTCTACATAGTTTAGCATTAAGGTTGAAGTTATTTGAGCGGCAAGCGCCAGCTGGTTGCGTTTGGAATTTTTCACGCGGTGAATGATGGTTCGCTTGCAGTTTTCTCGGCGGCTTTGCCCGTTATGCGCGTTGGGCTTAGCCTTTCTCTGGTTGAAATTGGAACCGTCCTAAGCGCGGGTTTGCTCGCGACTGTGGTAATGCAATTTGTGTTCGGTTTCTTCTCGGATGCTGGGTTCACGAAACGTGTGTTATTCGTGGGCCTTGCTTCTCTCGCTGTTGCGAATTTGGTGTTCGTTGAAGCGACGAGCTTCTGGCAGATGCTGTTGTTCTATGTTCTTCTGCGAGGGGCTGCAGGTGCATACCATCCCGTGAGCTTTTCCGTGATCTTTCGCACGGCGAGCAATCGTGCTGCATCGTTGGGATTTCAAAGTGCGTTTGGTGATGCTAGTTTGGCATTCGCAATGGTTTCCACGGGGTTCATCGCGGAGAGTTTGGGTTGGCGCCTTCCGTTTGTTCTTTGGGGAGTCGGTTGCGTAATTGCTTTGTTTGCGTTCGCCTGGCTGATGGGGATTGGCGAGACTAAGGCTGCTACTCCTGACCTTGCTGAAAAGTTACTTGAAGCAGGCCATGGACGAAAGTTTAGCAGGTCGTTTCTAATTCCACAGTTCAGCACTGTTTTTCTCCAATGCTTGTACTTGGTTTTTTCAGGGTTCATGCCACTCTACTTGAATGTCAGCTTGGGGCTGAGCCCTGGTATTAGTGCACTCGCAGTTGCGCTCTGGCTTGCGTTTGGAGTCTGCTTTACATTCAACGCGGGACGGTTCGTAGCCTTCTTTGGCAGTGAGAAAACAACCCTCAAAGTATCTTTCGTATTAACCACAATCATTCTAGCAATGGCGACTGTACTCACCTTCTCCAAGGATTTGTGGATCGTCGCTGTCGTTCTCGAAATCTTGAGTGGCGTTCCATTCTTCCTTTCCTTTCCAGTGGTGTATGGTCTAGTTGGCGCAACTGTACCAGGAAAGAGGCTGGGCTTGGCATACGCCGGGAACCTTGGCCTCTCGTTGGTCGCAGGGTCTCTACTTTCGTACGGCGCGGGCTACCTCTCTTCTATCTACAGTTTGGCCGTCGTACTTCCCATATTAGTGACGGTTGCATTGGCCGCAACCGTGACTGCCTTCCTTCTCTGAAGATAGATGAAGCTCTCAGGGCCACCTGACTTGGTTAGCTACTCTGAATCAGATATGGCCAGTTTCATTTTGCACACACTCCGACACTGACCACGAAAACTGCCGACGTTTGAGAGCCTTCAGGCAGAGGTAAATATGCAAAATGCTCTGAGTTCTTCAGCAGGATTCCACACATCCAACCACTACAAAGAAGGCAAAAAGGATGCGAGTAGGGTTTGTGCAGAACAATGCGAATCTCCTTGATGTGGAGGGAAACGTTGACCGGGCGCTGCGGTTGATTGGCAACAAGAGAGCAGATCTGTTTGTTCTTCCAGAACTATTCAACACCGGCTACAATTTCCGGAACCGTCAGGACGCTGCACGCGTGGCAGAGCCGATACCGGAGGGTAACACCACGCGAACCCTGATGGGCCTATCCAAAGAACAGGGAAGTACGATTGTTGCTGGCATCGCAGAGCGAAAAGGCCAAAGCCTCTACAACTCAGCGGCCGTCGTCAAAGATGGCAAGTACTTAGGCACGTTTCGGAAGGTGCATTTGTTCTGGAATGAGAAGAAGTTCTTTAAACCCGGCAACGAGTTCAAAGTCTTCGGCAGAATCGGAGTAATGATTTGTTTCGACTGGTATTTCCCAGAATCCACTCGAACCCTCATGTTGAAAGGAGCGGAATTAATCGCCCACCCTTCGAATCTTGTCCTACCTCACTGCCCTGAGTCGATGAAGATTCGGGCACTGGAAAACAAGGTTTTCGCTGTCACGGCTGACCGCGTAGGCACGGAGCGCGGGCTGCGCTTTATCGGAATGTCCGAAATTGTGACCCCGAAGGGGGATATCCTCTACCGAGCGTCAAAAACGAAAGAGGAATGCATCGTACGAAGTGTAGACTTGAGGCTTGCCCGCGATAAATCAGTCACGCCTATGAACAATGTGCTGAAGGATCGGACGCCCCGCGCATATGCGCGGTGAGCAGGTTGATTAGCAGGTAATCCTTTAATGCGAATCTAACAGTTTACCGGTGTTGATTGAGCATGAGCGTTGAACCGACAGTTCGCCAGATTATGAGAACGATAATCTCCATCGACGCGAAGGCCAAGGCTAAGGAGGCCGCGCGTTTGATGGTGGAGCGGCACATAGGCTCCTTGATTGCGAACCGGGACGGCCTCCCTTTTGGAATAGTCACCGAGCGTGACATGTTGGAGAAGATTGTGGCCCAGAGTGCAGATCCCTCAAAACTGACTGTTCAAGAGATTATGACGGCGCCGTTGGCTACTATTGACGCTTCCGCAAGCCTCATCGACGCAGCTAGGAAGATGGTTGAGAAGCAACTCAAGCGGTTAGTCGTCACGGAGCACGATAAGATAATTGGGATTGTGAGCCAGACAGACCTTGTCCAGAGCATGACGGACTTTCAGAAACTCGCCAAGATGGGTATGACCTAAGGAGCCTTTCCGAGCTTCTGTTCCTCTTTCGCGACGACTTGCTTCATTCTCCCGATAACGTCCTGATTCAATGAGATACTGTCTATTTCGTTCTCTACTAGGAACTCAACGATCTCAGGGTAGTCGCTGGGCGCCTGCCCACAGATTCCAATCTTGATGCCATTCTTGTGAGCGGTTTTGATCAGGTGTTCGAGGGCCATCTTGACGGCTGGGTTTCGTTCATCGAAGGTGGTCTTCGCTAGTTTCGCGTTGTCCCTGTCGACGCCTAGAATCAGGGATGCTAGGTCATTGGAACCAATACTGAAGCCATCGAATAGTTTGGCGAATTCGTCTGCTAAGAAGACGTTTGAAGGAATCTCAGCCATCATGTACACTTGCAATCCGTTCTTGCCCTTTTCCAGGCCTTCGGCTTTCATCAATTCCAGTACGGCCTTTGCCTCGTCGACCGTTCTGACGAAGGGTATCATCGGTATGATGTTGTGAAGCCCGAGTTCCCTCGCTTCCCTTAGGGCGCGGCACTCTAACCTGAATGCTTCTGCGAAGTCTGCGTGTGGGTACCTTGAGGCGCCCCTCCACCCCAGCATAGGATTGTTCTCTCCTTTTTCGAAGATCTGCCCCCCAACCAAGGCGGCGTATTCGTTAGACTTGAAGTCAGAAAATCTCACTATGACAGGCTTGGGGTCTACGGCGGCGGCCACTATGGCTAGGCCCTCCCTCAACTTCTCAACCAAGAACTGTGGCTTGTCATCGTAACCGCGTGTCCTAATGTCAATTTCTGCGAGGGCGTGTTTGAGGTACTGTCGATCTCTGGCGGTGGGTCGTGCGCGGAAGAATTTGCGCGGGTTCTTCTTTAGCGTCTTGTAGTTGAGCAGGGCTCCTGGGTGAATTCCAACATTGCTTCCGTACACGAACTCAATCCTCAACAGTCCGACTCCGTCGGCTTTCTTGGCGTGTGCAAGCGCGCCCTCGGGCACGGCCATGTTCATCATGACTTTAGTTCGGGTTCTTGGCAGTGTGCGAAGGTCGAAGGTTTCAATCTCGAACGGTACCGCTCCTTCATAGATCCGGCCTACGCCTGCGCTGCAGTCGACGGTTATGGGGTTCTTGTGATTGTTGAGCAATTGCGTGACTCGCCTAGCGCCCACGACGCATGGTTTTCCTAGTTCCCTTGAAACTATGGCTGCGTGTGATGTAGTTCCCCCTTGCTCCGTGACGATGGCGGCGGACTTTTCCATTATTGGCGTCCAGGCAGGCGTCGTCTCCCTAGTGACCAGAACCTGTCCCGGCTGAAAGTTTTTCATCTCGCTTACGTCGGCCATGACTATGGGTTTGCCTTGGCCTATTTTTCCGCCAACCGCAATCCCTTCGACGAGAATCTTGCCCTCGCCTTTCAGGTGGTAGATTTCTTCCAAGTTACCCTTTGACGATTGTACAGTTTCGGGTCGGGCTTGGAGAATGTAGATGTTGTCTCCGTCAACGGCCCACTCTATGTCCATTGCTTTGCCGTAATGTTCCTCAATCTTCTTTCCCAGCTCAGCAATCGCTTTGACCTGGTCTCTGCTCAGAGAGAACTGAGCTCGCTTCTTCGGCGGTGTCTTTGCGAATACTGTTCCGCCGCTGTGGTATTTTGTGTAGGTCTCTTTCTGGCCCAATCTGGTTGAAACTATCTCTCCGTTTTTCTTGTAGATGAAGAACTGGTCCGGAATCACCTTCCCACTGACGACTGACTCGCCCAAGCCCCAGCTTGAATCAATAAGCATGACATTTTCATTACCGGAGTCGGGGTCGAGGGTGAACATCACGCCCGCCGCTTCGCTGTTAACCATTCTTTGGATTCCGACGCTCAAGCCAACGTCAAGGTGGTCGAACCCTCTCTTTTCCCTGTAGCTGATCGCCCTGTCGGTAAAGAGGGATGCGATGCACTTCTTTGCGCTGTCAAGCACTCTTTGCTCGCCTACGATGTTCAGGTAAGTATCCTGCTGGCCCGCGAATGATGCGTCGGCTAAGTCTTCAGCCGTGGCGCTGCTCCTCACAGCGACCGGAACGGCTTTGCCGTTGTCCAGATGAGCATAGTTTTTCCTGATTTCTTCCTTCAAATGTGATGGAAACTCTGACGACAATATCTTCGCGCGTATGTTCTTGCCAGTTTTCTGGAGGCGTGCCACGTGATTGATGTCCAGGCCTACCAGCTGGTCACTGATATAGTCCCTAAGTCCGTTCCCATTCAGGAATTCCCTGTAAAATTCCACAGTCAATGCAAAGCCTGATGGGACGGGCATTCCTATCCTGGTTAGTTCTCCCAGGGAGGCGTTCTTTCCCCCAACCGTTGGAAGGTCCTCTATGCCAATTTTGGCAAAGGATTTCACGTATGGCTCCATGTCACTCACAGTCTCCGTGCTGCTTGTTGGTTTGGTTCCTTCACTGTTTGATTTACCGGTACGCGGCCTTAAACTTCTGAGTTTTCGGCCTTAAAGCCCACTGTCAGTTAGGACGGCGTGAGCATAGGCCGCCCCATAACATACGTACTATATTTCAAACTGATGAAGTAATACAGCAACGCTCCCGGAGAGTGAATCCAATCATACGTAGGCTCTTTCTGGTCACTGCCGGTTGAGTAGCTACGCAGATTCGTTTTTGCGGCCTTGGGGTTTGGCGCCGGGGTCCTTAACTTTGGCCAAGAAGGCTGGAATTTCGTCTGCCGATAATTCATTATTTGTCCGCCGAAATTCCTTCAAGAACTATAGTCGTCATCTAGAAGAGGACCGGAGAAGGAAAAGGCGGGAGGATCCGGGGTGGCTGTCCGATGAGGGCGTCGTTGACGAGCCGACCGCATGACATTACGGTTTACGTGCCACCTAGAAAGGCTATTATTTCTGTCACAGCGTTTGTGTCGCTCGCGCGAAATTCGAACTTAGTTTCTTTAAATAGAGAAATAGGTTTGAGTTTAGCTCGAAGCGGCCGTAGTCTAGCCTGGTCTAGGACGGGAACAGCGACATTGGTCTGCTGACGTAAGCCTGCCACGCTTCTGATCGCCCCAAAAAGGCGAGGAGACGCCCGGGTTCAAATCCCGGCGGCCGCACCACTGGACCCACACACAAAATCGACCTCTGGCAATCGCTTCTTTTCGAAGTATTTCCGCGAATAACTAAAGCGCGTCACACGTGGATGAAAGGTAGGAAAAAGAAGTGAGAAGTGGGCGCCGTGTATTCTCGCCAAGGCATCGTTGCTTCTCGAGTATTAGTGGTTCTGGGGGGGTATCAATGGTGCGCACCTACACGAAAACTGCTTGAATGCGCGAGACATATCATAGGCGATGACAATCTTCAAGAATGTCTGAGAAACACTGTGGACCAGAATTTCAGATGAACGCTCACATACCTGAGAAGATATTCCTCACAAAAGGTGTGGGTACTCACAAAGAAAGATTGGCGAGTTTCGAATTAGCTCTTCGCGACGCGGGAATCGCCTCCTGCAACCTAGTTTACGTGTCAAGTATCTTGCCTCCAAACTGCACGGTGTTGTCCAAGAACGAGGGCTTGGCGCTATTGAAACCTGGTCAGATCCTGTTCTGCGTGATGAGTCGCATCGACACAAATGAACCCAATAGGTTGATCGCTACATCCGTAGGAATGGCAATGCCGAATGACCGGACCTTGTATGGTTACCTTTCTGAACACAAGTCGTACGGTCAGACTCAGGAGAGAGCTGGTGACTATGCGGAAGATCTGGCTGCATCAATGCTCGCGTCGACATACGGTGTGCCGTTTGACGTCGACAACGCCTGGGACATCAAGCAAGAGATATGGAACATATCTGGCAAGAGGGTTACTACCAGAAGCATTTGCCAATCGGTGGAAGGCAACAAAGACGGACTGTGGACGACAGCAATCGCGGCCGCCATAATGATTTAGTCCGCAATTTGATGTAGCTGTTGTTCAAGCGCGACCCAGGTGTTGGAAGTGGGTTCGTGGGTGCGCACCATTGGTACCCTCCCCAAGAGACTGGAAACCTAACGGTCTTGCTTCCTATAGGATTCGGACTTGTGGGGCTAGGATTCGTATGGATCGCAATTCCCCTCGTGCTTGTAAGCATTCTCAATCTGCCCATTGAGACATGGTTTGTTGCGTCGAATGTTCGGCAATTCCGGAAAGAACAAAGAACCCAACTTTCAGTCAATACGATGGAAAGGACTTCTTAGACTGTCCAAGGATGCGCGTCCTCTAATACAGGCTCTAGGTCTGCTAGGCTTCGGATCTCACTCGTTCGAAGGGACCTAGTTGTTATCTTTCTTCAGGTCTTCGATGAATCTCCTTAATGCTAGACTTGCATAGAATAAGTTCCAAGTCCAGTCTTCTCCTGACGTTGGCTCATGATCCACTCAATCAAGTTGGTGTGGTGGGCAATTGTGCTCTCATTCCATGTCTCGGTGCTTCCATCTCTGTCTTGTTGCCCTGATCCTCTACTCCCACACCTGATGGTCTGCTGCCATACTTGTCAATGTGGCAAATCTGCTCCAACCGCTTTCTTTGCTTCTCTACACTATATGCAGGCACACCCACGGGCAACAAAGAAATCAAGCGCATCCTTTCAGGTATGTTCAGGACCTCCTTGATTCTATGCTCGACTGATTTCCTATCGTTCGTAGAACTCAATATCCCGACCCAATAGGTCGCTAGCCCCAGGCTATGTGCTGCCAGAGCCATGTTCTGTGTTGCTACAGCACCGTCTTCAATGAAGTGGTATTGATCTTTCTCGGGATCCACACATGTTGCGATGATTGCGTGCGCTCCTTCTATTCCTGCATGCGCAGCCATAGTTTCCTTCGCTATCTCGACAACCTCCTCCTTCAATTTGCTATCAGTTACAGTAATGAATTCCCATGGCTGACTATTCGCATATGACGGAGCCCAACGACCCGCCTCCAAAATGGAAGTAATCTTCTCAATAGGGACTGCCTCAGGCTTGAACTGATAGATACTGCGTCGCTGCATAATGGCATCCAGTACTTCATTCCCCATTGCTCAAACACACAACTCCGAAAATGCATCACGATCGCACACAAATGTACTTTACGGTTCTGTTGGAATTTGGATACGCACAAAATTACATGAACGACGCCGGTTTTCGTGTATGTGCACTGATGGTGCGGGCATCGTAATTTGCTCCGTCAGTTCAAGCGTTTTCTTGTGTGTGTGCGCACCACTACACCCACACACACAAAAACTAAATCCGTTCCGATGACCTTTCACAATCTGACATAGCACATGATCGTCATCGAGAGACCATCTCCTACTGATCGAAGTGAGGTCGAGCAAATGATAGCAACCTACCACGCTTCTGAAGGACTGAGGCCTAACCATGAGAAGATCGCTTGGGCTGTAGACCAACTGTTGCAGAATGAATCATCGGGGCTGATCCTGGTGGCACGGGAGAAGACAGTGATCGTTGGCGTGGCGTTCGCATTCTATCTGCCTTCTGCGGAGTTCGGCAGAATGCTAATAATCCAAGACTTCTTTGTGAATCCGGATTCCCGCCGCAAGGGTGTAGGCCATGCCCTCGCCGCCCGCCTCATCGCAGAGGCAAAAGCAACGAAGACTGAGCAGGTCAGTCTAGAAGTATTGCCCACCAACGAGTTGGCCCCAGTATTCTGGCGTTCCATAGGCTTCCTTCAAAGCGACCGCCGCCTCTACAACTTGAATCTCCACCAACCGTTCCTGGGTGTGTAAGTCCATTGGTGCGCTCACACAAGAAACAAACGGCAATTTGTGTTCTGTTGTTTGTTGTTAGTGTGTGTGATGGCCTGTTGGGTCTGGCGGTGTGCACACCCCCCTGCAGGCGAAGACCGAGCGGAGTTTTTCGGCGTGGTTGTTGCCGTGTACAGGGGGCGTTGAGACTCAGAAAGGCGTAAACATCTGCGCGTTCACTGTGGGAAATCGAGAAGGAATATGCCTTGACTAGCAAGTTTCCGTTAGAATCCTTGCTGTCGGCTAGGCGTTTGCTTTCGCCACAATTGGTCGACGATTATTTGTACTTCTTGAGCGATTCAAGTGGTGCTATCAGCCTCTATCGCATGAGTAGGGACGGAAGCCTCCCGGAGCCTTTGTTGCCTTCAGGAATTGCGCTCCAGAACCCGCACTTGATGATTGGGGAATCTTTCGTCGTCTTCCCTAAGTTGGAAAGAATTCTGGTGATGATAGACAACAATGGAGACGAGAACTACCAACCCTGCTTCATACCCCTACAAGGAGGAATTCCTCAATCGATTTTCGGAGAGAAATATCAGAAGCAGCAACTTGCCTGCATACATTACGACAGAGATGCAAGCATTGCATACTTTTACCGCGACGACAGGAAGACCCCGGACATAGAATGCCTCAAAGTCGAGTTGGAAACCTTTGGGGAGACATCGCTCGGTACTAGTATCTATGGCAACTACTGCGCGGGAACCAACAAAGGTCACTCGCGGGTGATTCTGATTGATGGATATACGGCTGCTGACAATGTTCTATACCTTTGGAAGGAGGGCACAGAAAGACGAGAGCTGTTCTTCGGCGTACCCATTGACAAACGGCAGGAGAACAAGGAATACGCTCCATCTGGAATAGCCAGATGCAACTTCACTGAGAGCGGGCGGGGCATTCTATTCACGACCACTCTGCTCCACGATAATGGCTCACTAGCCTATCTTCGAATTGATGATCCTTCTCGACTCGTGCCCGTTCCTATAAGCGGAATCAAGCACAAGGGTGCCGGAGAACTCGTGGATGTACGCAAGGTCCAAGGGAATCAACATCTATTGCAATACAACATTGACGGCTGTTCTTGGATTTACGAGGGAACGTACCATGACGGCTCGAAGCCTCGGTTCACTATTGAAGAGACAATCGTCGGGAAACCACCAACATCGGATGGTGTCGTACTTGGAATCGAACCTTGGGTTATCGAACCTAGAAAGAGGGGAAAGGTTGGATACGCCTTCTCCTTCACGAAGGCCATAAGTCCATCCCAGCTCTACCTCTTCAACCCAGGGGCCACCAAGCAGAGGAAATACTCGGTCTTATCATCGGAACGAGTGCTAGGAATCGACGAAAAATACCTGTCCCATGGCGAGGATGCCAGCTTCAAGAGCTTCGATGGCCTACGGATAAGCGCACGCCTCTACCTACCCTCGAAGGCACTTGGCCTGAAAGAACCATACCCGCTCGTGCTCTACGTTCATGGAGGACCTCAGGGCCAAGAGAAACCTGACTTCACATGGTTCTCTATGCCTCTCATCCAATACCTAACACTGAACGGTTTCGCAGTCTTCGTACCCAATGTTCGAGGAAGCACCGGCTACGGGTTGAAGTTCATGAAGATGGTTGACCATGACTGGGGAGGAAATGACGCGTTGGACCAGGTCGAGGGATTGAAGATACTTGAAAAGGATAACCGCATCGACTCCACCAAGCGAGCTGTAATCGGCAGGTCCTACGGCGGATACATGACATTAACCTTAGTTTCAAGATTCCCGAACCTCTGGAGTGCTGGCGTTGATATGTTCGGACCATACAATCTGATTACTTTCATGGAACGGCTGCCTCCAACCTGGCGCACAAGCTTTGTCTTGAGTATTGGTGACCCCCAGAAGGACAAAGATTTCCTCCTAGAGCGCTCTCCCTTCGTGCACATTGATCATGTCAAGTGCCCGATGCTCATGATTCAAGGCCGCAATGACCCACGCGTCGTCGAAAGAGAGACCGCTGATGTCGTTGAACGGTTGCGGTCTCGAGGCATACCTGTGGATTACTTGGTCTTTGAAGATGAAGGCCACGACGTCATAAAATTCAACAACAGAGTAACGTGCTACAATCGAATCACGGAATTCTTTACGCAACATCTCAAAGTCTGAGCCAGCATCATTCTGGCCACATACGCGGGAGATGGTGGTTCAAGTTAGGGTCCCCCCCTGGGGGGGGGTGATTATCCATTTATCCCGCTCAGAGGAGTTCTTTCAACGTTCTCTGAAATTTTTCCACGTCAGGCACAACCTGATAACGCACCTCCAACTCCTTCAGCTTCGCCACGTAAAGGTCGGTCAGCTTCTGAACCGTGCCCTTGTTGAAACCATAGTATGATGACTCGAAAGAGAGCCGCTCACTCGCTGAGAGATATTTCAGTCCACGTTTGGATCCGTACACCTGCTGGTCTCTGCTTGCAGCCGCAGCAAAGAAGACTAGCTTTCGAATTTCATTTAGCAACATGTGGAATGGCGGTGAATCTCCTCTTTCATGCGCTTTGAGCGCGTCATGAACATAGAAGGGGCAACTGGTTAGGTGCAGTCGGATTTCCTTCTGGACTTCTTCCTTGGGTTTCCTACGGCTAAGCTTGGCCAGTGCCTGTCTTAGCATCCCAGACCTATCAAATACGATCTCATAATCCGCATACGGTATCTGCTCGGAGACATGACGGAGTTGACTGAAGATTACATCAACTTCGAGCCCAAGAGGGGGAAATTGCGTCCTGCCATAGAGTGCCGTCATCATCTTGCAGTTTTCCCAGCCGCGCTCCAAGGAGTCAATCGGCTTACCGACAGCTTCGATGATACCGTGCCGCAGTGAGTACGACTTCTCGAAGGCTTCCTGGCTGTTGACTGAGACGATTCCGAGGTCGATGTCTGAAAACTGATCCTTGCTCTCATTGATTAGGGAACCCGAGAGAAAGACGCCCTGCACACTTTCCTCATTCTCAATCGTCTTGACAATCGACTCGACGATTTTTCGATGGTCGATCAAAGTCATTCGAACTGGATAACAATCAGCAAATGAGATAATGCTTTGGTCGAAGGCGAAAACCAAATGGAACGAACTGAGGTCAGAAATAGGCATCAAACCCGACGAAACAGGGGACAAGTGAGATTTGAACCGTCGAGTTTCTTGTTCTCGTTTGCGTGCACACACAAGAACCACACAAAACCGCCTTCCTGTTAGGAAGTATCCAAAAATGACCCTCCACGGCGCTGGCTTCCGCAACCGCCGCGCTATGCAAGCTACGCGCGGAAGCTCTTGTCTCCTAGAAGCTTGGTTCGCGCGATACATGCGAAGAATATCACGGGTTATGCATCGGAAATGCACAGCTTGGACAGACGTATTCTCTTGGACTGGCGAGGCATTGGGTGGGGTCCACTCCCTCGCGGGTGGAGTACACCCACTCTCAGGTGTGGCCCACCTTTTCTATTATTGTTAGGTGTGGGGTGGGGGGCTGTAGGGCAGTTTTGTGGCCCATTACTAAACGAAAGCGTCAGGCATGCTCCACGAGCCTCCCGCACCCATGAACACGTGCCCCGCACCGTAACAAGGGGGGGTGGGCGGCAGCCACCCATGAGAGGGCGGCATACACGCTGACAAGGGCGGACACACTCAAAGCAAGATGGCAGTTACAGGAATCGCGAAAGGCTGGTTTCGGGCATGTCGAGGCTGAGTCCCATGGGCTCGAAGGTTTGGGACAGCGAAGAGATGAGGTTTCGAACATAGTCGTTCACATTGATCTCTCTCGGGTCTGTTTGTGTAGTCGGTTTTACGGTATACTGCCTTCCTTGAACCTTGAAAGGTCTAACCTTAACGAAACCCACAACCTCTCCCCTGGAGATTTTCTTTCCTTCCTTTGAAAGAAGCCAGGCCGCTTGGTACGGTTGCGGAAGTGTCTTCGATCGCGCTTTCTCTTGTGGGTCATCTCGCAGTTCGACTCGGTACTCAAGGTCCGACAAGTCGACACTCCCGTTTCGAAGTTCGTGAATCGCCCCCCCAACCACGTCGGGCAGTTGCTTCTTAGCTAACTCAAAGTCGCTGGCGGAGCGGCGCCCTTTGGAGAGTCTGTTGAGGCAGTTTTGGAATGTTCGTTGGAAGAATCTGGGGGAGTTGGATTTCGCAATCGACAACCCTTTGATTTCGGGCTCTCCGTTTGGTAGGATGCCGAAGTATGCTTTCTTGGCAGCACTTAGAACGCAAACCGAGTAAACGCGGTCAAACGCCAATTGCAGGTCGAACCGGTTCTTAACCGCCTGGATGAATTGTCTCACATCTTGCTCCAGCGGGTTGTCAAGAAAAACCGAGTCAGTGTCGCCGTACTTTGGTTTGAGGTCTGCGTCCTTGGCCATATCCCACGTCGACTGCAAAACGTAACGTCCGTACGCTGTGATCGCCTCACCTAGAAGAGGGCTTGCTAGACCTTTGATTCGAACGGTCACTCCGAAACATGAGACTAGGAACAGTTTGAGAATGCGAGAGGCTGCGGCCATGTTCTTGTCTGTACTTGACGGGTTCGCTTTGGTGAGAGGTTTGAAGACTCGTAAGCGAAGGTCGCGTAGGGCTCCTGTGAGGGCGGAGTAGATTCCACGTCGCCTAGTGCAGATATTGTAATCTAGACCCGGAACTAGGTTCCGTTGGCATTCAGAGTGGAGGCACCGTACAGTTTCGTAGGAAAGGTTGAAAGTGTCAATGCAGCCTGGGTAGAGGGACTCGAAGTCGAGCACGTACATGTTGAAATAGGTCCCTGACTCGGGGGCAATCGTGAGCGCGCCCGTTACGTATTTCCTTGTATCGCCAAGTTTCAGCTCTTCAGGGGTCGGAATGAGAATGTTGTGGGCTCGATAGTAGGTGTAGAGCATTGAGCGAATCCATTCGGAGACGGAGTAGTTTCTGTAGGTTTTGGATACTGGCAGGTTCGCGATACGGCTCAGTAGGAAAGCGTTGTAGTAATCCTCCTCAGAACCACCCGAAAGGCCAAGATTTTCCGGCTTGATTCGCGGAACCGGTTGCGCCGCATAAGCGTACGCCTCCTTCACCAAAGCGAACTTCAAAGGATCCTTAGCTTTGATTTCCCCGAAGAGCTCTTCAAATCGAGTAAGCTGCTCGTCGGCTATGGAAATTTGCGGCAACCAAGCACCGTTCTCAAAACAATGCGGAACGCCGAAGACAAGTCCTCTATCGTAAACGTAACTGAGCGCCGGGTCGATGTCCAACTCCCAGCCTTGGGTATTCTTTGGCGGTCTCTCATAGTAGGAGACCTTCTGAAGTTTCACTTCGTTGCCTGCAAAAAGGTTGAGTTTCTTGACAGGTTCACCGTACTGCTCATCATAAGTTAGGTAGTAAGGTTTGAAGTTGGAATCGCTCCACTGAATAGGTTCGAGATCAGTTGTCCGAATGAGCTTGAGATTCACTTGTCCTCCTCGATATGAGGCGTCTACAAGCCAGGCCATGTTCATGTCCGTTGTCAATTGCTTCTGTCCTCCTTCTCGCTGGAAGATTCGTAGGGGCATGTTGGTCTTCTTTAGGGTTAGGAGCTCAAACGAATCCCACTAAGGTTGCAGTAAACACATTTTCGATTTCTCTTCCGCAGTGAGGCATTTTGGCTGAGGGATTTACAGCTCATATCACTACTTCTGATTGCTTACTGGAATACCTTCGTGGCAGTGGGGTTCCTGAGGGGTTCAAAGATTAGTCATATCTGACGGTTAATCTTCTGAGTTCCACACATGGATCCGTTCTAATCTCTAGATTTATCGTCACAGTGCACTCTCTTTCCATGCTGGATGAGCTTTGAATAGGCGGACCGCGATTGTTTCCGTTCTTGTCGTCTTCTCGGGTTTGATTGCTGGTCTGTACTTCGCCTCCGCAGTCTCTTTCCTCAACAACGATTCGAATTCTATTACAGTAACAGGAACTTTAGAGTCAGGAGTCGAGGCTGGCTGCATGCTCCTTCGCACTGAGGGAGGAACGCAATATCTCCTGATTGGTTGGTCTAATTATCCTCCTGTTGGCACCAAAGTCACGGTGGTCGGCTACTTGGACAGTAAGGCAGCGAGCTATTGTATGCAGGGCAAGGCAGCAGTCCGAGTGGTTTCGATTTCCATCATGTCAGCATCCGTTAGTTACGGTAGTGGTACCGCGACTGAGACAAGCGCAACAGTAATCAGCGGTTCCACGCAGCAGTCAACCACAATCAGCGGCATGACGATTACAACTAGCGGGTACATCTATGAAGTAGTGGAAAACCCACAATGTTCCCCGCGGTGCGGTTCGCCTTCATTCCTTCTAACATACCTTTACGTTCCGCCCGGCGTCGGTTGCACCGGTTCAATGGCCTGCTATCCTCCACCGCGGTATTACAGGCTCCTCAACGCCGACGGCAGCCCGTTCTCGACAAACGCGCCGAACGGCACGTACGTATCGAACGTAACGGGGATGCTGGTGATCCCTTCATCTTGGTATTGCAACTCATTCTACACGCCCAAAATCTGCATGTTAGGCGATATCTACATCCAAAACCTAGCATACGCCTCACCGGCGGAGCCTGCTGCTTCAATCCCACAATGATGACTACGACCGGATCCAGTTGAGTTTCAATTGATGGATCGAAGCACATTTCAGAAGATAAAGGGAAGTAGCTTCCAAGGAGTCTTATGAGCATACGTTAGGTATGCTGGGTCTTCTTTCAGGAACCGTTCCTCCGCCATTAGCCTTAGTACTAGAAAAAGTGCAGCCGCCGCTAAAATGAGAACGTTGTAGAGCGAGAAATTACTGAGGACGAAACCGGTTTCCGTGAGAAGGTAGCCCGAATACATCGGGTGACGCACGATACGGTACACGCCCTTCGTTTTGATTCCCCGATTCTCAGGCGCAATACCGAAACTCCTATTCAGGGACAAAAACGCCCCCAGCACCAGAACTATCCCGATCAGTTCCAGAGAAAAACTGACAATCGAAGGAGCAAACCCAAGAACTGGCCGAAGGAGCATCGGCAAACCCAACGCTAGTAGAGTCCAAACATAATCACCAATCTTCGACGAGAAATTTACCGCACTCTTTCTTACCAGAAAGAGAGCCAGCGCCATAAGCTGAACAATCAAGAAGAAGGTCTGACGGACCAAGAAAAGCAACGTTTGCTGTTGCAGAGGTATCCACAGTGAACGCGTGTAAGTTACCACGAAATAAAGGGCGAGTACGATGAAGATCGAATCCGTAAGCAAAGGCAACAAACGATTTGCTTGCATCATACTCACTATATCTTCAATCCCGCTTCCTGATTCGCTCTTCGTGAACAGTTGCTCAACATGAGCGAGCCGCTGATTCGTTATCGCGATTGCACCTTATCTGTAATCGCTCTTCGAAAGCAATTCGTGCCTAGAACGAAAGTGTTGACGGAATCCGCTTGTCGAAGTCCGTTCCAATGACTGGCGTGGAAAAGGATCAGAGCCGATTTGATTCGTGTCTTCGAAATATGCCGAGGCTTATAAACCACCGTAGTATGTGGCGGCGAAACTTTGAAGGGAGATTTTGGTTTGAGAAAAAACGAATTTGTGTCAGTTGCATCGTTCCGGAATCTCGCAGTCGCCTACTTTGAGTTTCACAAACGAGAATCCAACCAAACGTTGGTCTGGTCGGTGAATCTTCTTCCTGATGCGTATTCATTTCATTGCTCGTAACAGTGCGACAGTCATTTGTCCGCGACTTTTCTTCCATCAGGGGTCTCGAAATCCATATGGAACAATGACGTTCTATGTGGAGAACATTGATATACCCCACTGTATGTCAATAGCGGCACAGAAAAAAGTGGAAACGATGAAAATCCAGACCAGACACTTGCTCCTAACAATCCTGCTCACCATGGTAATTCTAACGCTCCAACCAATCGCCAAAGCAGATCAATTCCAAACCGGCACAGTAACCATCACAGCAATTGGCCAAGCCAGCCTAATGGGCAACGAAACCAAACAAGGAAACCCCGCTTCGGTCAACATGAACCTCACTGGGATAGTGGTCTCGTACGGGGGCAGTCATATCCAGTTCCAAAACCTCACGGGCAGCTTGAATATTGGTTCCGAAAACTACACAATATCAAACGGCCTCGGAGAGGTCGGTGATCAAGGCGAGGTGCAAATTGATGCGAGCGCCAACACTAACAACACGGATTTCCAACTCGAACTTCACGGCACCATGCAAGGTAGCAACCTCATCTTCAACTCGCCCGACAACAAACTAGCCCCTCTCTACACCCTCCTCCTCACCGGACAAGTTACAACCACAACTCAGACAGCAATTGTTACCCAACCTCAGACAGAATCAGAGATCCAATCTCAGAACACGACCACAAACAGCTCTGATCCCTCAACTCAAGTTCAGACAATTAGCAGCGTTGAGAACGCAACAACGAGTGAAACCGTGTTAAGTACAACCAGCAGCCTGATTACCACCCCTTCAACCAACGTAGCGAACGAAACCACGAGCACCACGAGTAGTGACCTACTCTTCTCCTCAACCACGAACAGCACCATAACCACCAAAGCCACGTCAACAGTCACCGAAACACTCCAGTCGACAAACTCAACCCTTGTGACCGCGGCAACAACCACAATAACGAACACAGGAACAAACCAAACTTTGGCTACAACTACTCCATTGAATTCAACAAACATCCAGCCCACAGTAACAACAACGCAAGGACCCACAAACTTAACGCGATCTGAACATGACTCACCCGCCAGCTTACACGACTAAGACAAGGAAAAGGTTGAAGCATGATGGAGGGCGAGGGCCCTCCAACCATTTTTTCTAAGGAAATTGGATCTTCGAAAGGTTGGATGAATTCCTCAGCGTCGAAGGCAACTGACAAATGTCAATATCGCTCAATAATCGCCGCCAATTTCACCGTATCACGGTCGCGCGCTTATGATTCATGCTTCAACCAGTAAGAGATTTCAATGATGTATTGACATACTCTCGTGCCTAAAATCACAATCTAATAGAGATCTCAGGTAGCATCAAAGAGTTCATGCTCTCAGGTTCTCAGGGTGAATGAGATGAAGTGCCCGAATGCAAATTGCCCATGAATTTCATGGGCAGGTATATCGTAGAGGTTCGGTTGGAGAGCGCTGCTCCATCGCATTTGAAGGATTACGAGGCATGGAGTTGCGAAAAATGCGAAAAACTGTACGTGGACCCCGGCGATGGTCAACCGCACGAAACCGAGAGCTTGCCCAAAGGTGCTTTGCCTTAATTGCCGCGGAACTTATCCGCGACTGACTTCAACTCGCCGTGCTCCAGAACCTGAATCTTCGTTTCGAGCCTAACATCTAACCCGATTTGGCGAAGTAACCCATACAACTGCTCTCCTGTAATCGGCCCTCTGATACGTCCCGATTGAACGAGCTCAGCAAGTTCCCGGAAGATTTGGTCAGCAACCTGAGGGTACTGTTGTCTTGCCGCGTGGTAAACTTCCCAAGCCCGACCCACGAACACTTTCTGCAGAACCTTCGCCGGTTCAGTGGGCTTCGCGGTGTTTGTTTGCTCCTGCTGTTGTTTGGCAGCGATTTTTCTCTGCATCTCCACTAACCGCTGACGTTTGATTCTATCAAGTTCTACGTCGCTCATGTGCAATCACCTGTGCTGAGATTGTTTTATTCTATCCTCTGCGAGCCCTAAGGACCATTCAAAGTCATAAACAAAACGCCCGGCAACGACCCACGCGTCCAAGGATTGAGGGTCAACACTAACCAGGGCCTGAGATTGCTTGCGGGTTGATTCGGTAAAATGTCCGCGCGGGAAGCCGCCGATCATTGCCAACGGTTCTCTGAGTTTGCATACTGAATCTGCTACCTCGCGCATCAACGCGGGTTTACCCAAAATGCTGAACGCGATAATCTTTGAAGGATTGAGTTTCTTAAGCAAACCATGTAGCGGCATCTTTTCGACGCTCAGTAGAGCCTCGCCCGTTTTCGGAACTTGCCCTTCACTGAATAACTGCTCAATTAATCCTACGAACCGTGTGTAGTTCTTGGGAAGTCGGATCTCAGGATTGATGGAAATCACTTGGTCGTCCTGTGTATGAACAAAGACCCGAAGCTTGCCTTCCCAGTTCAGAGGTGTCTCGAGCACTTGAAGGAGACTTGTGTGGACGATGTCAGGCCTCCCCATTGTCTCCGGTGGGAAGGAACGATTGGACCGAGGTATACGCTGCATTGCTGCGTGGTGAAACGCTCTGTCCAACAGAACTTCAGGTGGGGTTTTCTGCCGTCGCTTCGCATACTGCACAATTTGAGGATGCGATTGGATCCCCTTGGGAATGAGTTGAAGCGCTGACTCGGCAAAAACCAAGGTGAGTACCAAACCGCAATAACCCTTCTTCTTCACGCTCCTAGTCTCATGTTACAAAAAAGGTTACAAGTGGAGCAGAGTGATACTGCCGCGGTCGGTTCTTTGGCTTGGAGAAGAAGCGGAAACACCAAAGAAATCGCCCGTGAGCGAATCCAAATTCTGCTCGGGCTTGCCAAAGATGCGTTCTCCAAGGACCGGCACTTGGCAAAGCGTTACGTTGAGATTGCGCGATACGTCGGCATGAAGGCTGGAGTTCGAATACCTAAAGAGGAGAAGATATTCCTGTGCAAGAGCTGCGGCAGCCTCCTCGTTCCAGGCGTTAATTGCCGCGTAAGAACAAGAACCGAGTTTGGGACAACGGTATTAATCACCTGCCTGGAATGTGGAACCAAGAAGCGATACCCAACAGTGAGGGAACGGCTTTCGAAAAGAAACGCATGAGATCACTTCAGGTACGGTCCCGCCATACCGACGCTACAATATGGATCGGGAAGGAAGGAACGACAGAGGACCTCTTGAACCACGTGCGAAGTCAGCTTAAGGCCCGAGAGCTAGTGAAGGTCAAAGTTCAAAGATCAGCGTTAGAAGAAACTCACACTGATGATTTGGCTAAGAATGTGGCTGCGTCGACTGGGGCAACACTTGTAGAAGTAATGGGTCACACCTTTTCGCTCTACAAGAAGCGAGAATTGGCCACAGTTAAGAAAAAGATTTCAAGCTTGACTGCGAATCGTGTTCGGCGCTAAACTAACCTTATATGGGCCTCTCCGATTCTAACCTGAAGACTCATCTACCGGATGGAAATTCGATGCCAACACCACTGGAAGTTCCCTCAGACACGCTAATCGACAGTCTGTCGAAATTCCTGAAGGAAAATGTTGGTGAAGTGGCGCCCCCCACTTGGGCAATGACCGCGAAGACAGGGTCTCATAAGGAACGCCCACCTTCGAACCCAGATTGGTGGTATACGCGCTGCGCTTCTCTGTTACGGAAACTGTACCTGCACGGCCCAGTAGGAATAGCCCGCCTAAGAGTCGAATACGGAGGCCGCCTACGCAAGGGCACACACATTGAACACTCACGGGCCGCTGGAGGCTCAGCCATCAGGGAGCCGCTCCAACAACTCCAGAAAGCGGGGTTCATCGGTGTTGAGGCGAAGAAAGGCAGGAAACTCACAGCTGAAGGAATCAGCCTTCTCAATCGTATGGCCGCCGACATTCTCAAGAATGCCAAGAAGGCGGAAGGCCAGTAGTGATGAGTGAAGAGGACGAGTACTCTGACGAGGAACTAAACACAATCAGGCAAAGGAGATACTCGGAACTTCAACGTGCCGCGATGGATGAACAGAGGCAGGCGGAGACTCGAAAGCAATATGACGCTCAAAAACAGGCTGCCCTCAAGCAGATACTCACCCCTGAGGCGAGGCAGAGATTGACGAACATAAGAATGGTAAAACCAGAATTCGCAGACCAAGTCGAACTTCAACTAATCCAGCTGGCCCAGTCAGGAAGAGTGAAATTACCCATTTCTGACGACCAGCTTAAGGATGCGCTAGCAAAACTTCAATCGTCACGCAAAGAAATCCGAATCAGGAGAGCATGACCAGTGGCAAGGAACAAACCCACCGCAAGAAAGCGCAGACTCGCTAGGGCGTCCAAGACTAGGAAAGCTGTACCCACTTGGGTCATCGCCAAAACCGAAGGACACACTCGAACTCACCCAAAGAAGAGGTCATGGCGCAGAACCACGATGAAAGCATAGAAGGCATGAAGCAATGAGTGAACCTGAAACGAAAAAAGAAGAAACCGTAGAGGAACCAGCAGAAGAGATCGACGAGACGGAGCTACCAGCAACCGAAGAAGTCTCCGCAGAAGAAGGAACGGCAGAGCCGGAGGAAGAAGCCGAAGAATCAGTAGAAACCCCACCAGCCGCAGAAGAAGTTGAGGCTGAAGAAGGGGAAGGAGAGGAAGAAATTGAAGTCGTTGAAGAGAAAGTCTACACAATCCCCCTCCGACACGTCTGGGTCGTAACGCCACGCGGCAGGAGAGCACCACGCGCCGTTAGGGACGTTAGGAACTTCGTGTCCCGTCACATGAAAGCAGAAGAGGTCTCCATCAGCAACGAGATTAACGAGGCCATTTGGGCCCGAAGCATCAACAAGCCCCCACGAAAGATTACTGTGCGCGCGGTCAAGGATAAGGAAGGTAAGGTCGTAGTCTACCCTACGAAGGCCTCGTAGGACTTAGCCTTCGTCGCAATGTGAATTGGTTTGGCGGTAATCCTCGCAGACGTCTTCGGTAGCCCGAACATTGGCGTCTATTGCTTCTGCAACGAGAACGTAGCCATCGTTCCACCGGGACTGCCGAACCGCAGAATTAACCAGTTCGCCGAAACCCTCGGTGTTGAGGTCTGCAAAACAACCATCGGAGGCTCTACCTTAGTAGGCGCCTTGGTTACAGGCAATTCGAACGCCGTCCTGGTCCCGCACATCATAAATGACTACGAGCTCGAAAGAATCCAGAAACTCACTAAAGTCGTCGTCGTAAATTCAAAGTGGACAGCCCTAGGGAATGTTGTTCTCACAAACGACCTCGGAGCCGTCGTCCACCCAGACGCGCCTTTGGAGATTCTGGAGAGTGTATTGAGTGACCTGGGCGTGGAGCCCGCATCAGGAAAGATTGGAACGCTCTCATTTGTCGGAGCCCTCGCCATCGCCACGAACAAAGGCGCACTGGTCAGCCCCAATGCCATCCAAGAGGAACGATCGGTGATTGAATCAGCCCTGCATGTTGAGGTCGATGCCAGTTCGACGAATGGCGGTGTGCCCTTTGTGAAGTCTGGGATCCTAGCTAACTCGAAGGGCGCGGTCGTCGGCCCGTTGACTCGCGGCGCAGAATTGATGCAGGTAACCCGAGCATTAGGCGTCTAGTTGGGGAAACCGAGACACACCGTACCGGTTCTTTGGTCAACCAGTTTTCTGGAACGCTTGGTCCCATTTGCCTTGGTCCAGTTCCTTCTGGGCTTCGCGGGGGTCCTTGCCCTCTATCGTTATGCCTAGGCTGACGCAGGTACCCATGACTTCCTTCGCTGAGGTCTTGGGTGATTTCGCGTAGCTGCTCGGCATTTTCATGTTAGCTATTTTGACGACTTGCTCCATCGTCAAATTGCCAACCTTCTCGGCTTTCGGGCTCCCCGAGCCTTTCTGGATTCCCAGCTCTTTGACTATGAGCGCGGATGTTGTGGGAGTCCCAATCTCAACTTCGAATTCTTTCGTATCAGTGTCAACGACGACGCGGACTGGAACTTTCATGCCCGCGTATGCTTTGGTTAATTCGTTGATGCGGTTGACGATTTGAAGAACATTCACACCAAGCGGACCAAGTGCTGGGCCTAGGGGTGGGCCAGCGTTAGCTTCGCCGCCGTTCAGTAACGCTTCAACTTGCTTCTTGTCGCCCAACTTCTGCACTACTTCCTGGACTGCCTCTGCTAGTGAGCTTCACGTAATCAGCATGCACCGTGATGGGGAGTGTTGCGAAACCTTCCTCCAAGAGTTCGATAGTCACCTCTTCCTTCAACTTGTCGATATTGATGATTCGTGCCTTCAAACCCCTGAACGGCCCGCTTACGACTTCGACTGAATCGCCAACTTGAAGGTCTTCAACGACTGGTTTTGTGACGATGAACCTGTCCAGTGCTTCTGGTGAAATGACGCCTTTGGTTCGGGCCCTTGCGTGCCTAACGCCCGCGATGAGGTCGTCCACGTAGTGCGGGCCAGCGGATTCCACGAAAATGTAACCTTTTACGACATCCGGTGCGAGTACGCTTGCGATTGGTAGCTTCTTCAGCGCAGTCCTTGAGGCGATTAGGTCCACGACGGTTCTTTCTTGGCCGCTGGTTGTGCGAACCGCATAGATGAGCATCTTGCGCTCGGTGCTCATTACGGTGTGGCTCCGGTCGTTCCAGTCTGTGTCTGGGGCAAGAGGTTGAGGAATAGGAATAGGACTCTTATGATGTATCCAAGCACGCCAATAATCGTAACGCCCAAGAAGCTGATCTTAACCATGAGGCTGAGTTCGTCGCGTGACGGTTTCGTTGTAACGTGAATCAGGCGTTTGGTTGAATCGAGAAACTCGCGAACATTCAATGTACAAACCCTCCCGAACTACAAAGCTGTGCTTGGATTCTTCGGCGGTTGAAATGAAAAGCCCGCTATTTTAACCTTTGAATCAATGTTGGGTTTTCTAGTTTGTTTTCTTCTGGTTTGTTGGGTGCGAATAATCGAGGAACGGGAGGTGGGTGGATTGTGATTTTGCGTTCCACTGGCGGCGTCTCGGATCGGATTCGATAGGCAAACAAAGGTTTTCTCTTCGGTTCTTGGTATTCTAGGGGGCTGTCTCCACTCTTGGTGAATTAGTTTTCAGTCCAGAACGATTTGATGCTGGTTGGTCTGTGTACCTGCAAATGTCATCTACCCCAGGTACTGGGTCGTTTGTTTTCGTTACCTAGTTGTTTCGTTACCCGTTATGGGTGTCGTTCATGATAGGGACCATAGGGATGCATCTATGCCCGATCTCGGATGGTCCATTGAGGAAGCTGTTCACGTCATTTCTCATGCGTCCGTTTGTTCTATGCCCTCGACTCCAACGGACCAGCGGACTGACTGGTTCAAATTCGGGTGCTCGCACCAGCATACCCACCCCCCCAAAAAAAAACACGTCCAAACCTAACGGTTCAAATTTGACCGGCCGCACCACGAGACCCCCCCCAGAAAACACTGACACAAGCGCTATTATCTCATACCGAGGTTGAAACAATATGGTCAAGAAAAAGCTGAGGCAATTAAGGAAGCCATTTCTGCGATCTTGTGAGGTTATCACTGGCAATATCAAGAGAGCGGGCTTCCTGTATTTCGAGAATAAGCATTCGGTAGTTTTGCTGAATACCGTAACTGATGAGGCTGATTTGGGCCCACTGAAGCGGTTTCGCCGCAGACATATTGAGCCTGAAGCTGATGTCTGGATCTTCCCGCGAAAGGAAGTTGATAAGATCATTCTCTACTAGAAGGTGCTTGTTTCGTGATATACACGTATTCGATTCCGGAATATCGTATCGTCGTACCGGGTCGTGCAATATCCTTCCGATCACCACTCGCAAAGGCCTACAAGAGAACCGTCCGGAAAATAGCTCGACGTGCCTTCTCACACCCCGCATCGAATCAGAAAGTCCACATCTTCGTTGACTACTTCCACACAAAACGACGGCGTGTCGATGTTGACAACGTAGCAAAATGCATCATGGACGCCCTGTCTGGCGTTGTTTATGTAGACGATCGCCAAGTGCGAATCGAAAAGACGAGTTCCCATTCGCTCCAGTCAATTGTTCACATTTCTGGAGGACCGGTAGACCTAGTAAAACCACTGAAGGCTCTATCCGAATATGTCTTCGTCAGGGTGCGCTTGTCCTAACCGATGAACCACATCTGTCCTACCTATGAATTCAAGAACCAATCAATAACACCTTTTCCCGTGCGCCTAGCGATGAGAGCAACCATAATGAAGTTCATGCGGTAATTGTGTGTGTGCGCACCAGCATACCTGTAACCGAATAGACTACAAGATGGAAGACATGGAGTACAAGGAATTCGAGGTAGTGGAGAAGCCATGAAGAACACTGACTGCGTGATTTACATCACAACCAAACGTGGCCGGACATGGAGCTACCTCAAAGAGAACAACGGCTGGACACAAACCGGTCCAACCGGTATAGTCCACCGGCTCAGCGCAGAGCAACTGTTGTCGCACCTCTTGCCGCCACTCGCAGCCGACAATCCGGGCCACCTCAACGTCAGGGTGGAACGGAGAGTGGAGAAACCATGATATGCCAATTTAGCAACGCACCAGCATACCCACACACACGAAATAACGCCTGAACTGACGGTTCAAATCACGATGCTCGCACCACTAGACTCACACACAAAACGAGTCATTTCGAACGTAGTTTGATCGAAATCTCGCCTGGGATTAATGCTGTCAAATCACTAAGACAGCATTTTGCGGTTCTAATGCTTTCCGAAGTTCTTCCAACTGTAGGCTGCGATTAAGACGCTCGTGAAAACGGCACCGGTGAAGCAAGTCATGAATATGTCGTACGCGACCGCGGGAATACCTAGAACTTGCAGCTGCGAAAGAAACTGCGTGAGTTGAGCCAACGTGAAGATTATGAATCCGATTGCGGCACAACGCAGGGGCATCTCAAAGGCGCCTCCGCGGAATAACTTCGCAAACCACAATGTGACACAAACGACCCCAATAGAGAACAGTATGCCGACTAGTTCCACGACCAGCCCTACGCTGTCCAACGCCGTCTTTCCTTACCGTGGGTTACCCCAAATTAACATCCTACACCGCCGTTACTTCCGCCAGCTCTGGGATCGTATCCTGCGAACCCAAGCAGGCTACCAGTGGCGGGATCGTACAGTTCAACCCTGACAAAGTAGTGTCCGTTCTTCTGAGTGCCGCCATTAGGAATCGTGGCTTGGACAAGTGTCGATGCGTAGCCATCTGCAGACTGGACAAGTGTACCGGAAAAGATGCTGACGAAACCATGCGTGCCTCGAGCATTATACCAGATGCTGACATTGAAAAGCACCGCCGGAGGCAGTTCACCCTGAGCCCAAGCTGTGACATAGACCGTCCCCGCGTGCCGTGCTACAGTGAAATTCACGTCAACCTTTGGCTGTGCCAGGACGAGTGGAGTTGCGCTGAGTAGTAGCACGAAAAGCACAATCAGCCATTCAAAGCGAAACAACCGACGTTTCATGGTCCCACAGGAAGACCAGTTATGCAGTTTCCATAAAAACCTCGTGCGATCAAGGAAAATTGCTTAGGTAAACCATAGGAATCCCTAAGCACAAATGCAACTAAAGCGCCAATTCTGGCTTCTGTACGAATGTTACTTGCATGAAAATACATTTAAGCACAATCTTATTAGCTGATATTGAATGATTATTGCATGAGGGTGTTGCCATTGAGCTCGGTCGGTCGTGGTGACTCGGCGGTCGTAGTTTCCGACGATATGGCCATTGAATTTGCAGTGTGGAGAAAGGTTGTCAAGAGTGTTCTAGGCGAGAAGGCATTCGTGGTGCTCGAACGCGCTGTCACTAAAGAATTGAGAGTGCGTGTATAGGGAAGGTCGCGGTTAGTTGCGGCGTGGTCGGGGCAAGACAGTTCTTGTGCCCGCCCAATTCAGTAGCCTAGATCTGTCCGTCCTCAGTGCTCTCTGTGCTGATCCTCTTGCGTCATATCTACGTTTACATGAGCTGACCGGAGTAGGAGTGCAGTCCTGCAAACGTCGAATGATTTCTCTTTCCGATGCTTCGATTCTTCTTAGAGTCGGTGCGCGCGTAGATCTCTCAGCTCTGGGTCTGCAAGTTTCTCCCGTTCTTGCGTCCGTTCCTTTCGCGAAAGTACGAATGGTTGAGAAAGCCTGTGATTTGCATCCTTACACTCGCCACAGGGTCCGCTGTCTTGGTTCCACGAATGGATTGTTCATGATATTCGGGATTCCGATTGGTACCGAGCTTCAGCTTACCGAGTTCTTTGACGCGCTCAAAGGCCTTGGACTTGTTGACAATTACAGAATCCTGCGAACCACGGCTGAGCCCGTTTACAGGAATGCGGATTTCAGCTTCTACGACCCACAATCTGATGACTGGCGTTTTAAGACGAGGAATTGGGATCGACGCCTGAATTCGGATCGTTCACGAGAGCTTCACCAATTCGCGCCTTCAGTTCTTAGTGAGGTAGACCTGCGCGATCTGAAACTTCTCAGGCTTCTGACCGAGGACGCGCGCAGACCACAAAAGCTTCTATCCAAAGAGCTGCGTGTTCCTGAGTATCATATTAGTCGCCGTATGAGGTTCATTTTGGAAAACGGCATCGTTCCAAGCTTCGAAGTGTTCTTGGGCAGGAAGCTCTTCAGATTCGCACCCGGAGCTCTATTTGAGGCCAACTGCAGCCTCGAGACAACTCGTGCCATTGCAGCGGGTCTCAGGAAATTACCCTTTCAGGCTTCTCTCTTCCCAACTGGGGATGGCTTTTTGTTCTATTGCGGATTGCCTACTGCGCTGTTCACTGAGATCGGAACCGTGATTCTAGAGAGAAGCAAAGCGGTGAACATGATGTGGACTGATTATGACAATAGTTGCAGATACTACTTCGATGAAACTCCATATGTTGAGAAAACGGGCCAGTGGAGGGCCGATCGACAATTTCTGGTCAATGAGCCGTTATCGAGTCTGAAGGAGAAATTGGTGAGGTAGAATGTTTGACACATGTCGGAGTGAATTGAGATTGGACGCTAATCCTTCTCGTAAGACCAAATTAGAGCCGAAAACAGGTGTGCCTTCATTTGATGATTTGCTTCTGGACTCTATAGAACAGTCTCTGACTGAGCTACTCGGGAGAAAGGTCCGCGAAGCTCTCTTTGACAATTTGGCTAGGGACTCCCTGCTGGCGAGAAGCGATGTTTCCAGGAATCCGGCGAAGTTGTCAACGCTGCTGAGGGGAGTATTCGGTCGAGGGGAGATCACGATCGAGAAGCACATTGTGAGAAGGCTCTATGCACATTTGCACTGGCAATATCACGATAGCCTGAACTTTGACTTCCAAACACAAGTCGAGGTAGCAAGGAAGTCATGGGAAGAAATCATTGAGACTTCTACCAAACCCGAAACGATGAATCAGCTACCCTAGGTTCAGGTTCACGAATGAATTCGTACCCGGTGTGTGTGGGTTGCCCGTTCTGTCATCACACCGTAACCACCAGTGCTACGTTCTGCCCGTTCTGCGACAAAGTAATGGCATGATTGGAGATCGGATTGAACAGCAAGCCTCACCAACGAGCCAAGCAGCATCAATCCGCAAACTGGAAAGAGTAGTTTCTACCTCACTGACAGATTACTGAACGAACTCAGATGGTCGTACTTTCGGAGGCGTCTCCGTCTGCCATCTGCTTCAGTTTTCGTTGGGTCTGCGTTGTTCAACGCAGCGACTCGGCAGTTAAGTGCCATATTCTTCATAGCAAAACTCATGCAGCAAGAAGCATTAGACCGACTGCGAGAACTGATTGATTCGTCGCCCCGTTGCAGATGTGGCGGGAACTGCGAACTACTCCAAAGCCTAGCTGAACAGGTTTTAGATATTCAGGAAAATGAGCTGGGGTTCCAGGCTCAATGCCCAACCTGCAACCAACCCCTCCAGTTCAACCCTGAAAGCATACATGGCCGCTACAGCTGCAAACAATGCAAGAAATCCTACCGTTACCACCCCAGCACTGGCCCCATCGAAACACTCAGCGAACCAAGAGCGTTCTTTGAATCAAACTCGAACAATCTCGACGCCCATTCCCTTCAACGTTTCAAGTAGCTTGCTTCGTTCTGAGCCGCGGACCCCCTTCCAGTCGAGAACCGCTGTCCGGCAGTCGCCCATAGTTCGTTCGAAGGCAAGCTGCACGGTGGCTTCATCGTATTCTTGAAAGAAGTACTTGGAGAATATGTGCCCAAACGCGTACCCTTCATTTCGTATTGCGATGCACTGTTTGTTGCAGTAGTGTCCTCCCCCAAACCCCACTGCGGTTTTTCCTTGGAGAGGTGCGGTTGCTGTCTTCCAAATTGCCTCAGCAACTACTTCAGCCGCCTTGTTATCGTTCCATTCTTTCTCCGTGCTCCCCAACTCAACGAACAAGGTTGGTACGCCCAGTTCCGTTGGGCCATGATGTGTGGCTTCGAGCGTCACAGCGTAATTCAACCCCCGAGCCTCACGAGCTTCATCCAACGCCAGCAAAGCTGTACGAAGTCTTGCAGGGTCCGTATAGGAAAGACTCTTGGGCTTTCCACCGAAATCAGCTCGCGAAGTCGTATTTCCAGTCCAGTGCGCGGTCAATGTGGGCTCGTTGCTTTCACTTCGGTGTCGGGAAGCAAAGATAACAGCGTCAGGTTTCACATCGACGCCCAAATTCTCAGTGTAAATCCCATCGGATTCAACGTGCTTCAGAAGAACATTCCCCGCCTGGAGAAGGCTTCCATCCGTGCCTTCCACGGTTTGAAAATTCTTCATTCTTGCCAATTCAGCGGCAATGTTTTGTGCAGCGGGATCGCGTCGCGACGCGATTACAAGCACAACCAAACAAACTCGACTCTAAGAGACGATCTTGGAAACCATGTCATTAGGTTCGAATGGGATGAGATCCTCGTAGTTCTGCCCTACAGCAGCGAAAAGAATCGGCTTCCCAATGATTGCAGCCATTGAGATTGCGCTGCCCCCTTTGACATCAGCGTCCAATTTAGTCAGAATAACGCCGTCAATGTTAACTGATTCTGAGAATTTCTTAGCCTGCTCAACAGCATCGTTCCCAGTCAAGGCGTCGACGACAAGAATCGTTAGGTCAGGTTTGGCGACTCGAGCGATCTTCTTCATCTCCTCCAGAAGATTCTTGTTGGTTTGCATTCTGCCGGCCGTGTCGATTAAGACAACGTTAGTGCCATGTGCATTGGCATAGTTGACGGCGTCGAAGGCCACCGCCGCCGCGTCTCCGCCATAATCATGTTTTATGGTCTTGATCCCAATCCGCCTTGCGTGCTCTTCAATCTGTTCTATGGAACCGGTCCTGTAGGTGTCGGCTGCCGCTATAACCATAGAGAAACCTCTTTTCAGAAGCAAGTGGCCGATCTTCGCTATCGAGCTTGTCTTGCCGGTGCCGTTGACTCCCACGAAAAGCACGACTGCAGCTTTGTGCTCGCTTCTGCGTTCGTCCAGAACCTTGAAGAACGATTCCTCGCCGCTTCCCTTAAGAATACTCAGAAGGACCTCTCGCAGAACCGCTTTAGCGGGCTCTGTGGAATCGGAAAAGCGTCGGACTTCAACGGTCCGAAGGTTTGCACGGAGGTCGTCGCAGATCTTCCTTGCGACATCATACGCCACATCATTTTCAGCTAAGACTATCAAGAATTCGTCGAGAATTTCCGAGACTTCCTTGTCCGATAGTTCCTTCTGAGAAATCTTCTGGACTAGGCCGCTAAATCCAGATTTCAGCTTCTCAAACACGGGCCTTCACTGAAGCCAAAACTATCTGCGTCGTCTAGAGGTAGCATTTGGGATCGAGGGGCTTCTACCTTGCGGGCTGCGCGGCTGCCCCTTGCCGGCCAAGAAGTTCTTCTAAAGCGTCGCGGTCCTGCTGATAGCGCGCTAAGGTTTGTTCAAGTTGCTGTTGAATCGAGTTTCTAGCCTTATCCAGCTCCTGCAATCTGCCTTTCAGTTCCTCGACAGAGCTATCGACGTCCTTCTCAATCGCGGCGCCTGCGCCTATTCCCATGACCAGTTTTTTCGAGTCAGCGATCTTCATTCGAACATACGAACCAGCCCCAATCGGAATCAGGGTGTCCTCGCCTTCCTGAAGTGACTTGAATCCGTCCAACGTATTGTGGGCAAGCGTGATTTCGTTAATCGCTGCCCTTACGATGTCCAGCCTTGATTGAAGAGCTCCGGCTGACCCTTCCAATATGCGGATTTCTGTGGCGAGTTGCCTTACAAGGTCCTCTTGTTTGGCCGGAGGGGCTGCCATAGTTTACGCCTTAGCTTCTTCTGGTTTGGGTGTTTCGTCGACTTTCTTGATTGTGATTTCGAATTGCCTAGCCCCGTGCCTGCTCCCCATCTCCGCATAGAGCCGCTGGATTGCATGTTCTTTCTTGAGCGCGCTGAATTCCACTGAGAACGGAATCAGGGTCTTTCCTTTCTTGATTTGGCCTGTTATTTTGTACTGTTTCACTTCCGACAATGAACTTACAACCTCGCCTAATGGCTGCAGCGCCTGCTATTAATCTGAAGGTGTTGAGCTAGGGAACACGGCTGAAAACGTTTTTATTAGGCAGGGGGAAACAGCCCTCAGAAAATTGACTAGATGTGCAAATACTTGCCACTTGCCAAGGAAGAAGTCGCTAGGGCACTTAGTGAGCTACGCAAGAACCTGACCAAGAGGAAATTCTCACAATCAATAGAGTTGGTTGTGAAGCTCCGCGAAGTGGACCTAAAGAAGCCTGAAAACCGAATCAATGAAACTATCCCGCTGCCCAACCCTCCGGAAACGTCCTTGAAGATATGCGTGATTGCTTCCGGAGACTTAGCCACCAGGGCAAAAACGGCAGGCGCAGACATGATTGTGAGTCGGCAGGATATGGAGAATCTCGGCAAGGATAAGAAGGCTGCCCGCAAATTAGCACAGGATTACGACTTTTTCATAGCCGAAGCTCCCCTAATGCCACTGGTAGGTAGGGCTTTGGGTTCTTTTCTAGGCCCAAGGGGCAAGATGCCGACCCCAGTTCCACCAAACGCGGCAATCGACCAAGTCGTCGCCGGCCACAGAAAGATGGTGCGCGTCCGCATGAGGGAGCAACCAGTTCTCCAATGCCGGGTGGGAACGGAGGGCATGGCGGACGATAAGCTCGCCGAGAACATTCTAGCCGTCACGTCCAGAATAGAGCAGAAGCTTGATCGTGGTATCAAGAACGTAGGTGAAATCCTGGTCAAGGCTACCATGAGCAAACCTGTGAAAATTGGCCTAACGAAGTGATAGAAAAATGCTAACTCAACAGGTAGCCGTATGGAAAAGGGAGATCTTCGACGACCTCACAAAGCTTCTGAAGAAATATCCGGTCATCGCCGTTGCCGACTTGCAAAAGGTTCGTTCCTCTCAAATTCAGGAGATCCGCAAGAAGCTGCGAGGGAAAGCGGACCTCGTTGTCACAAAGAACACTATTTTGCGAAAAGCCTCAGAAAAGATGTCTCCTGAGAAGCGGAACATCGAAAAGTTTTCTGAGCAATTGACAGGATCCAAAGTTCTAATTTTCACTCAGATGAACCCATTCGAGCTCATACTCTTCCTCAACAAGAACAAAGTCAGGGTGCCCGCGAAGGGCGGTGATGTCGCAAGCAGCGATATCATGATCCCTGCTGGCAACACTGGCATGCAACCTGGGCCTGTAATTAGTGAGTTCAACGAGGCTAAGGTGCAGACGCGCATCGAGGGCGGCAGTATCTTCATAGCCAAAGATACAGTCGTAGCGAGTAAGGGCGATGTCATCTCCACCAAAACCGCATCATTGCTTTCCAAGTTGGGCATGAAACCAATGGAAGCCGGACTCTCACTCTCTTACGCATACGACAATGGTTCCGTGCTAGGCCCAACAGACCTCGCATTCGACCTTGACCAAATGAAAGCTGACTTTTCATCTGCCGCTAGGCTCGCTCTCGGCATCGCAGTTGAGGCAAACATCATGGTTCCAGAGACAGCCCCCGTCATAATTGCAAAGGCATACCGACAAGCTGTCGCGGTTAGCGTGGAGTCTGGTTTCTTCACGAAGGAAACATCGGACCGCATTATTGGGAAGGCTTACGCTAACATGAAGGCTCTCTCAACGGCAATTTCATCAGTGAAACCTGAAGCGCTCGCACCCCCACAACCAGCAGCTAGCGAGGCACCAGCCGAAGGAAAAGGTTGAAAAGAGGGCTTTCGGGTAACCAGAGGAACCCTATCAAATTCGGTGTGAAAAAATGGAGTATGTCTACGCAGCGCTTCTGCTCCACTCAGCAGGTGGAAAGATTACTGAAGAAACCGTGAAGAAAGTCCTAACAGCCGCTGGAGTCAAGAGCGACGAACCAAGAGTCAAAGCGTTGGTTGCCGCGTTATCAGAGATCAAAATCGAAGATGCTCTGAAGGCCGCGCAGGCAATACCAGTAGCAGCCGCTGCTGCCCCAGCAGAAGCAAAGAAGGACGAGAAGAAACCTGGAGAAGAAAAGAAGAAAGACGAAGAGGCATTAGCAGGACTCGGCGCACTGTTCGGCTAGATTCCAAGACATCTTTTCTTCCTTACGCTTTTTCTTCACAAATTCCCGCATTGTCACTTCATTCCACAGCGTAAGCTCATAACCCAAACAAAAATGCGGAACTCCCGTCGCGCTCAACGATGGCTCAGTTTGATGAAAGACCAACAGGACGCATACGGGCATGAGGTGTACGACTACCTCAAAAGTGGCCGTCCCACTTCGGAAATTGTGGAAAGGGACGATGGATTCGTTGACATCTCCTCTGGGCCACCCGCCTATTTCTCGAGATACAGAGATTGGAGCCCTAGGGAGAAGAGAGCATTACGTTACGTGAAAGGTAGGGTTCTGGACATCGGCTGCGGAGCAGGCAGAATATCGCTCCACCTTCAAAGAAAGGGACACGATGTTTTGGGCATCGACGTTTCTCCACTAGCGGTACGGGTCTGCAAAGCTCGGGGATTGAAGAACGCACAAGTAATGTCGATTACCGAGATTGGGTCTGAACTTGGAAAGTTCGACACCATAATCATGTTCGGGAACAATTTTGGACTATTCGGCAGCCCCAAGAAAGCAAAGCAACTGTTGAAGCGGCTCCATAGAATAACCAGCGACGATGCTAGAATCATAGCCGAAAGCCGTAACCCGTACAAAACAACCAACCAAGACCACCTACAGTATCAGCAATTCAACAGGCGCCGGGGAAGAATGTCTGGTCAACTGAGAATACGAGTCAGATACCGGACATATGCCACGCCCTGGTTCGACTATCTTATCGTTTCCGAACAGGAGATGCGCAAATTACTGAAGGGCACCGGATGGAGAATTTCGAAAACGTTTGACGGCAAGAGTGGAGTATACATCGCCGTCATCCAAAAGAGCACGTGAGCAATCAGTGACCACCGTCTCACGTCGGCATAAAATCTATACGCCAAGCCCAGCGAGCGGGAGCCTATGAGATTTCGTTTCACGTACACCGGCATACGGGTCAAAGACATGCACGAATCTCTGCAGTTCTACACAAAGGTTTTCGGGATGAAAGTGACCAGCAGAGGACGAATGCCCCATGGTGGGAAGTACGTGCACCTGAGAAGCCTCGGGTCACCTCAGAGGCTGGAACTGAACTGGTACCCCCCAAGAACTAGATTCTACGCGAAGTACTCTAAAGGCGAGGAGCTTGACCACCTTGCGTTCCGAGTTGACGATGTGAAAGATGCTTTCAGGGAATTGGTTCGAAAAGGTGCCAGGGTTGCTGTTAGCCCGGCTGATTCTAAGGGAACTGAGGTCTACGTGAAAGATCCAAATGGAATTTGGATTGAGTTGCTCTGAATAGCGTGTTGCGTTGAAGTCGGTCAGTTTTTCTTCTCTTTCTTTGAGGGCATGAATAGGAGCCATTGGGCGCGGCCGCGCTCTTCTTTCCAATACAAGAGCTCGTAATCCCCTTTCAATTTGGCTCCGTGAAGCTCGAATTGGATTACCCGCGCGGTTCTTTCCTTTAGCGTGTAGTCTCCATGATCCCAGATTATGACCTTGCCCGCACCGTATCCTCCCTCGGGGATTGTCCCCTGGAACGAGCCATACTCGAGCGGATGGTCATCCACCGCCATAGCGAGTCGCTTGATGCCACTTGCTATAGGTGGGCCTTTCGGTACAGCCCACGATTTCAACACCCCATCCATCTCTAGTCGAAAATCGAAATGGTGAGCAGTAGCCCAATGTTCATGAACGATAAAAACCGCCAAGCTCTGTTCCCTCTATGAGCCGATCGTCCTTAGAGCTCTATGAGTCGTCCGTCTCAACATAACCGCCTCTCGCGGAAGCGCCGAACAAATTGCGTTCCTCCGCTTAGCCAAGGAGAATGTGAGCTTAATACAGCCTATTAGGGTTCTGACCCTTGACTGCTTTGTGAGGTGCTACCGACCTTGTCCGAGGAATATACTGTATGCCGATGTGGCGCGAAGTTCACTAACGACGCGGAGGGGAAACGGTTGTACGAGATGCATCAATCTTGGTGCGGAAAACAAGGGAGCTTCGCCGCGGAGTCTCCGGGACGTAAGCGCTCTGCCCGGACAGAGACATGATTCGAGGATGAACATTAGAAGGAAAAGGTTCTCCATTTCGTAATTCCTGAACGCGACCTTCATTAGGCAAGTTTCCTTAGTGGGTGTTGTGGAGTTCTTTGAGCGACGAGCTCGTCTGGGACAAAGAGAAAGGCGAGCTTCGCATTTTGGGCCGTCGCCAATTGGCCATCACCCCCCAGGACTTATGCAACTATCTTGATTCCCTAGTGGGCGTTCCAGTTTCAGATGTCATCATAAACAATCTTGAGTTTCGCGGAGGAAAACAGGAAACTGAGTTGTTTCGCAAGGAGCGGCCGAACTCCTCCGTCAGAGATCTTATCGACGTGCTGATCAAGTATGATTCATTGACGGGTGTGGGAATCACCACGGTAACGCTTCCCGAACAACAAGACCAGCCAATTCTGTTGGAAATATTCAACCCCTGCGTCAAAGGAACTATCGGCGCCGCGAAATCCTTTCTCTTCTCTTGGTGGTGCGGGGCGCTGAGCGCTTTGCTCGGTAGGGATTTTGAGGCTAGAAATGCGGCCTACGACGAAAAGAGTAATGCAATGAGATGTGAGATTCTTCCGAGGCCAAAGGATTGACAGAAATAACTCCGGAAGATATCTTCAAAATTCACTCAAAAATCAGGTGGGTTGGCCTTGCGTCCGAGCGCGGGGACGTTGTCTTTGCGAAGCAGCGAGATGGGTTGAAGAGCCTCTCGCCAGAGGACGCGGAATACTCATTCATGCAAATGGGCCCGTTGCTCGTTACGTCTATTTGTGAACGCATGAGCCCGTGGACTGGGGCGGTTGGAAGCGTCGTGGTCAACTACGAGAAGGTCACGAGCTTGATCATGCGGGTGAAAGATGGGTACCTCGCTTTAACAGTAGATAAAGAGCAGACTCCAGAGAATATCCTAGAGATCGCGAAGTCCATCAAGAAATGGGCACCTTGAAGAGCTGCAGCGGCAGCGAGCAACTGCAATCTTGGTTTCCTAAGCACAATGGAGATCAGGCCGGAAACCAAAGCAACTAGAAGCAGTAACGCTGAAAACGTGAAGTAAGGGACATCGAAGAGCCCCACAAAATACGGAGTGGAAACGAACGTTGAACCCGAGGCCGAGGGAGACAGGGTCGTAATTGAAACGCCGAGGATGGAATACTGCTGCGTTCCCCGCTCAATCTCAGATAGGTTCAGGGTCACAGTCAACCAAGGCAGGCAAACCGAGAGCGCCAAGACACCGATTGCCACGCAGGAGATTTTACGCAAGCGTTCCACTCTTTCACCTAGCTCGTTCGATCGAGGAATCCAACTTATGTCGAATAAGGGATAGGACTAAGACCTACTTCAACCATGTGAGATTTAGAGATGAATCAACAGGTCACTAAAACAGACGCGGAGTGGAAGCAACTACTCACCCCGGAACAGTATCGGGTCGCCCGGAAAAAGGGAACCGAAAGACCGTTCACTGGCACCTACTGGAACAATCACGAGAAGGGAATCTACCAATGCGTTTGTTGCGGCAACGGACTTTTTGGTTCCGAAAGTAAGTTTGAATCTGGAACTGGATGGCCCAGCTTCTGGACCCCAATAGCGCAGAATAGTGTGAAAACGGAGTCCGATAGGAGTTTCTTCATGAAACGCACAGAAGTCGCATGCAGTGTATGCAATGCACACCTAGGCCATGTCTTCGGCGACGGCCCCGAACCAACTGGACTGCGCTACTGCATCAACTCCGCTTCCTTGACTTTCTCGAAAACGCAATGAAACAAGACCCCGGGCAACCGGGCGGCATCGTTGGAAGTGAAACAAAAATCTTCTAAGGACGTCGACGATAGTTCTCCTTAGGAGTAATAGCGATTTGGTCAAGGTGGCAGATCATTTGTGGGTAGAGGAATTTCCCGGCGCAATTACCGTGTGCAATTCAGACGGCATCATTCTAGAGATGAACGCCAAGGCTGCGGAGGGCTTCAAGGACGATGGCGGTCGGGAACTAATCGGTACCAATTTGCTTGACTGCCACTCAGAAGCTGCACTGACTAAACTCAAGCAGCTTATGGAAAAACGACAGGCCAACGTATACACAATAGAGAAGAACGGTGTTCGAAAACTGATATTCCAAACACCCTGGTACAAGGCAGGGGAGTACTGCGGGTTTGTCGAACTCTCTCTAGTAATTCCGGATGAGATGCCTCATTTCGTTCGTGCCCCTTGACCACTCCGCGATGTGGTGTCAGAGGATGCACTGATGTGAGGGCGAGAATTTTGGTGGCAGTAGTAAACTAATGGGTGGGTTGAGCGTGCGGCTTCTTATGAGGGCTCGTCTTCAGTGGAGCTAATCGTTAACTTGACGAGTTTTTCTGCTCGGAGGATTTCTATCTCAACTGGTTTTCCGATGATGTCTTTTGTTAGTAATCGGTGCAGATCTTGATGGCTTCTGATCCGTGCTTTGTTGAATCCTACGACGATGTCTCCAACGACTAGGCCTGCTTTCTTGGCTGGGCTGTCTGGTTCTACTTCGAGTATCATGAGTCCTTCTTCTTGCTCTATCTTCGCCTGTTTAGCGATATCCTGCGAGAAGCTTAGGGTGTCCGTCATGATTCCTAGATGTGCCCTTCTGATTCTACCCTCACGGATGAGGCTGTCAATGATCATCTTGCTGGCGTTGATTGGAATTGCGATACCGCGAGAGTTAGCGTAGGCCACGTTGAGCCCTATCATTTTGCCCGATGCGTCAACCAGGGGGCCACCTGAATAGCCAGGGTTCAACGGCGCGTCTGTAATGATCATGTTTTCCATGAACCCTCGCCCCCATCCCAATGCGGCGTTTGCGGTTGTGACGATTCCTGATGTGGTGCTCGGGCGTCGGCCGAAAGGATTGGCGAAAGCAAAGACGAGTTGACCAACTTTGATTTGCTCGGAGTCTCCGAGCTCAATTGCCTTCAAGCCATTCTGCTCGACTTTTAAAAGGGCCATGTCTGAGTATGGATCATGCCCAGTCACTTTAGCCTGAACGTTCTCACCTTTTCCAAAACCGATCTCAACGGCGCTGGCCCTGCCCACGACGTGACTGCATGTGAGAACATATCCGTCTTCTCTCCAGACCACTCCAGTGCCGAAGCCTCTTCCGGACCTAATCCTGACAACGGAAGGACCGATTTTGTCTGCCAACTCAGTTATTGCGTCTGACAGCGATTGCAGTATTTCCAAGGAAACAACACGCTTACTCATCTTGCTATTCACACCTAACGTTAGGCTGTGGGCCTATTTGGTGACGAGGCAGCCCAGGAAACCAGTCACAGACATCGTCACCCGGAGCAGAAGTGGAGAAGACTCATCCCTCTCGCGATTTGGGTGTCTTTTGATTCTAGGGTGGCATTGGATGGCGGTTGGTTGCCAACGGAGAAATCTCTTATTATAAGCTCTATATTGTTACGGCTTGACCTTGCATGGAGAAACCAGACGATCTTGGGTACAACCCGTTAGAGGAGCTTGACCGTAGCGAAGCTCGTATCGTCATCAGACTGGAGTTCAGACGGTTTCGCAAACCGGTCACGATCATCCAAGGACTCCCTAGCGCGCGTCTGGAGGAGATTGGTCGTGAACTTAAACGACGATTCGGTACAGGGGGAACCACCAAAGGCGGAGAGCTTCTCCTTCAAGGAGACCACCGAGTTCGCGTCAAAGACGAACTGGTCAAGCTGGGATTTCCCGCAGATCACATCGACAGGATCTAATCGTATCTTCTTATCAACTACGTCCGGATTCGCTGCAGTGTTACTCTTCCACGGGAAACATAAGCAAGACTCCCCGACCGGAGTAGGAGCGATCAGAGTATGATCGCAAGCAGTTGTTGTTTTGGCTTGCTTTCATTGGGGCGCGAAGATCAGTGGGCCCTTTTGTTCGCGGAGGATCATTATTGCGGCTTGGGGTGGGATGACTCCGCGTTCTGTGATGATTAGGTCAATGTCTTGTGGAGAAGTTACGTCAAAGGCCGGATTCCTGATCCTCAAGTTCGGCAGCTTCTTCTTTTCGAGTTGGTCTGACACGAATGACGGTGACCTTTCTTCTATGGTGATAAGTTCTCCGAACATCGTTTCCGGGCTGAATTTGTAAGTGCTAGCGGCAACGAACACTCTCACACGGGCGCCGTGCGCTACTGCTGCGATGGTCGCCGTGCCAATCTTGTTTACAATCGCCCCGTTTGCTGCAACAGCCTCCGCCCCCACAATCACCTTGTCTGCGTCTTCAATGAAGTGCGAGACCGCAGAATCAATAATCAGGGTCGTATCGATCCCTTCGGCGGCGAGTTCACGAGCCACGTCTTGCCCTTCAAGCTCAGGCCTAGTTTCCGTGACGAACACTTTGAACCGCTTGCCCTGCTGATGCGCTTTCTTCAGGATCGCGATGACCGAGCTACTGTAGCTATGCGTCATTATGACGTCTCCATCCTTCAGCCTGCGTGCTCCGATTTCCGAAATCTGCTGAAGTGACTCCTCCAGCTTTCGATCAAACCGCATCGAAGAGTTGGAAACGACCTCCTTCAATTCTTGAATAGTTGCCCCGCGGCTTTTGGCTTGTTGAACTTCACTAACCACATAACGCAGCCCGTTGGTTAGGGGGATTGAGGCGGCGCGAATATTGGTGAGGTACTTTGCATTCTCCTCTAGCTCGGCGGTGAACTCTTCGGGCGATTTTGAGGTCGAGGCTAGTGCTGCGGTTCGAAGGGCGGTAAGGGCCTCGTGTGTGACAACGGTTCCGCCTCTCATCTGTCTGATTCGTACGTCCTCTACGACAGTCACCACGTCTTTGTGGATCATTGGGACATCTAGTAGAGGAATCGCAGAGTAGGAATTAAGGCTGCATAGGCCCGAATGCAGGCCGAAGGGAATAGAAGTGTGGATAAATTATGGGCAGAATCGCCTTTCAGAGGCATTGCTGCATCCAGCTCCACAATAACGTATATTTGGCTGAAACGCCGATTCTATGCTGATGAGTTGGGCCGGGTATGTTGAATCTGCTTCTGCTTCAGGCCCTTGCGCTCGCACCTCGCTGACAGAGGGAGCGGGCAAATAGCTTTCTAGTTAGTCTGCTTCGTTCTGCTCTGTCGGCTGGAGGAACAAGAGCTAATGGAAATTGATGAGAAGGAATTCGCGGTCCCGTTCTTCAAAGAGAACGGGTTCACTAGGAGGCAGTGTGAATGCTGCAAAGCATACTTCTGGTCACAACAGCCCGACGAAAGGTACTGTGGGGACAGCCCCTGCGTTGAGTATTCATTTATAGGCAAACCTCCAGCTCGACGGCCTTACTCCGTCCGGGAGATGCGGGAACTATTCCTTTCATTCTTTGAGCGAAATGGCCATCAGAGGATCAATCCATACCCTGTCGTTGCGCGTTGGCGAGACGACGTTTTCTTAGTTGGGGCGTCGATTTACGATTTCCAACCATGGGTTACCGAGGGCTCGGTTCCTCCACCCGCCAATCCACTTGTCGTCAGTCAACCATCGATAAGGTTCACGGACATCGACAACGTGGGTCCAACATTGGGACGGCATGACCTAATGTTCGAAATGGGTGGCGCCCACGCTTTCAACTATCCTGACAAGGAAATCTACTGGATGGACCAAACGATTCGCTACCATCACCAACTTGCGACGGAAGAGTTCGGACTGAGGTCTGAGAGCATGTCCTACAAAGAGCACTTCTGGTCAGGTGGAGGAAACGCAGGCCCAGACCTCGAGTGCCTATCCGCCGGCCTAGAGATCTCGACCTTAGTCTTCATGCAGTACAAGGTGGACGGCGACCGACTGGTCAAGCTGCCAATCCGGACCGTTGATACCGGTTATGGGATTGAGCGGTGGGCGTGGCTGAGCCAAGGTAAACCCAGCGCGTTCCAAGTCATCTATGGGCCAGTGTTGGACAATATCTTCAAGCTCTCCTCAGTCAAGTACGATGAGAAACTCGTGGCGAAAGTGGTTCCTTACTCAAGCTTCATGAACCTAGAGCGCGGCGGTGACAGAATTGACGCAAGGAAGAAGGTTGCTGAAAGAGTCGGGATGGATTGGCGAGACCTCGAAAAAGCCATGGTGCCGATTGAAAACGCGATGGCAGTCGCCGACCACACCAAAGTCATAGCGTTTCTGTTATCCGAAGGTATTGTTCCATCCAACGTCGAAGAAGGATACCTAGCGCGCCTACTAATCCGACGAACGTACAGAATGTTGCGGCAACTGGGAATTGAAGACAAGATGCTCGAGGTCTTGGATTCCCAGGTCGATTACTGGGGCGACGACTTCCCGCAACTGAAGGCGATGCGAAGTGAGATTGCTGAGGAGTTGAAGTCCGAGGAGTCCAAGTACCGAAGGACCTTGGAACGTGGATCAGAGTTAGTCAAGAAGATAGCCACCGACCTGAAAACTAAGGGATTGAGAGAGGTTCCATCGGAGACTCTGGTAGAGCTGTATGATTCGCAGGGCATGGTTCCCGATATAGTGAATGAAATCGCTGAACCGCTCGGCGTCACAGCGAACCCGCCTGGAAACTTCTACGGGATGGTCGCGCAGAAGCACCTGTCCGGAAAACGTGCCTCCGACGAAGAAGTGGAAACCGAAACCTCACAGAAGCTGAGAGACAAAGTGGCCGGGCTACCGGACACAGTGCCGTTGTACTACAAGGACCCGTTCCAGAAGGAGTTTCATGGAAAAGTGCTGGCTGTCATCGATGGCAAGTTCGTGGTTCTGGATCAAACGTGTTTCTATCCCGAGGGAGGAGGCCAACCAGGCGACATCGGAACCATAGAGACCAGCAACGGCCCCGTCAAAGTTGTTGACACACAAAAGGCGGGCCGCGTTGTGGTTCATCAGTTGGATGGAAGGGCGCCCAACGTGGGGGATACTGTCCGCGGTTCTATTGAGTGGGATAGGCGTGTGAGCCTGATGCGCCACCACACTGGAACACACTTGGTTCTAGGTGCGGCACGCCGAGTCCTAGGCCAGCATGCTTGGCAGGCAGGAGCGCAGAAGGGAGTCGAGTCGAGCCGAATCGACATATCCCACTACGAACGACTCACAGACGATCAAGTCAGGCAGATTGAGCGATTAGCAACAGAAGTCGCATTGCAAGATATACCCGTGGAATCGCAATGGCTGCCCAGGGAGAAAGCGGAGCAAGCGTATGGCTACAAGTTGTACCAAGGGGGCGTTGTTCCCGGCAGGGAGCTAAGGATCATCAAGATTGGAGACTGGGATGTGGAGGCCTGCGGGGGAACCCATTGCACCCGGACTGGTCAGATTGGCACAATCAAAATTCTCCACACCGAGCGCATTCAAGACGGCGTAGAGCGAATCATATTCGCTGCGGGAACGCAGGCTCTACGAGCGTTCCAAGAACAGGAAAAGACGCTCAAAGGAATCTCAACAACAGTGGAAGCACCAATTGACAAAGTGGGCAACTACGTGCAATCACTCGTCGAAGAAAAGACGAGGTTAACGAAGAGAGTGGAGGGATTAGCCGCGGAGTGGGCGGAGAACGAAGCTGGAAGATTACTTAGCTCTTCCAAGATGGTCGGAAAAGTGCGATTATGCGAAGCGAAGTACACTCGCGGTGAAGAAGATGAGCTCCTCTTAGTCTCCTTGAACAACAGAATCATCGAGAGGGATTCAAATGCTGTCACAGTTCTGCTGCTGTTGAAGAACTCAGCCAGAGTCTTCGTGGGTGCAGGTAAGAATGCGATTGCGCAGGGAGTACATGCTGGGAAACTAGCATCGAAGTTGGCTGCGGTTGTGGGCGGCGGTGGCGGTGGCAAGGAATACTTCGGCCAAGGTGGAGGAACGAACCTGAAGGCCGCGGATGAAGTGTTGAAGAGCGCTGAAGCCGCGTTGAAAGTGATGGTAACAAAGTGATCACACGTGCCCTTAGATTGGAAACAGATCGATGAGAAATGGCAGAATGAATGGGCCAAAGCCAAGATATTCGAATCCGACCCCGACCCCTCCCGGCCCAAATGCTTCGTAACTTTTCCTTTCGCGTACATGAGCGGCCCCCTGCATGTTGGCAGCGGTTTCACAGCCGCACGGATCGACGCCTACGCGCGTTACATGCGGATGCGCGGATTCAACGTACTCTACCCGTGGGCTTGGCATTGGACGGGCAAAACGGTCGCGGGCGCGGCGGAACGCATCAAGAATGGTGACGAGGACTTCATCCGTCCCATCAGGGAAGTGGACGGAGTTTCGGAGGAGGACCTGAAGAAGTTCGTTGACCCAGTCTACATGGCGAAGTACTACACAGACGCCAACCGAGACGCCATCAAACGGCTGGGAATGTCGATTGATTGGCGCAGGGAATTCCACACGAGCTCACTCAACCCGGCGTTCAACCAGTTCGTCACATGGCAGTACCTGAGGCTGCGGGAGAAAGGGTACGTAATCAAAGGAACACACCCAGTCGTCTGGTGCCCAAAGGACGAAAGCCCAACAGGTGACGCGGACAGGTTGCAGGGTGAAGGTGTTAGGCCTGAAGAATTCATCCTAATGAAGTTCAAGATGGGCAACACGTTCCTGCCATGCGCGACCTTCAGGCCCGAGACCATCTACGGGGTTACGAACCTCTGGGTGAATCCGGACGGCGATTATGTGGAAGCGCAGGTGAACGATGAACGGTGGATCATCAGCAAGACCGCGTCCGCGAAGCTCCAGAACCAAGTGAAACAAGTCACTGTAGTTCGGGAATTGAAGGGCGCTGAGTTAATCGGCAAACGCTGCACCGACGCCGTCCAAAGCAGACAACTCCTAATCCTACCCGGAAGCTTCGTAAACACTGAGAACGCAACCGGGTTGGTTTACAGTGTCCCAGCTCATGCGCCGTTCGATTGGCTAGCTTTGAGGGACGTGCAGAGAAGTCCGTCAACATTGGAGAAGTTCTCCATTAGCCCACAGGACATGGCGGGAATTCAGCCCATCTCAGTCATCTCAGTGGAGGGTTACGGCGACTTTCCTGCGTTAGAGATTGTTGACCGCATGCACATCAAGGACCAGAATGATCCCAAAGCTGACGAAGCCACCAAAGAAATCTACAGAGCAGAATTCCATGGTGGAATTCTGAAAGACAATTGTGGACCTTACTCCAAGCAGAAAGTTGCGGACGTTAAGCAATCCCTGGTCAGCGATTATCGAAAGAAAGGCATAGCCGACGTCATGTATGAACTCCCACAACGTGTGGTCTGCCGCTGCACAACCGAATGTGTTGCCAAGGTTGTGGAAGGCCAGTGGTTTCTGAAGTACTCCGACCCGGAGTGGAAGGGGCGAGCTCATGATGCGGTCTCGAAGATGTCCTTCTACCCTGAAGAAGCGAGGGGCTGGTTTGACGGAATAATCGATTGGTTGCACGACTGGCCTTGCGCCCGAAAGACCGGCTTGGGCACACCGCTGCCATGGAGCCCTGACTGGATCGTGGAAACTCTAAGCGATTCAACGATCTACATGGCCTACTACATGGTCAGCAAGTTCGTCAACGCAGGCCTAGTCAAGGCGCAGCAACTGATCCCCGAGATCTTCGATTTCATATTCTATGGAACGGGGAACCCCGGGCAACTGGAGAAACAAGCAGGGATTGGCACGGGGCTTCTGAAGAAAATCCGGGACGAGTTCCTCTACTGGTACCCAGTTGACCTAAGGAACTCTGGCAAGGACTTGGTTGGAAATCATTTGACTTTCTTCATTTTCCACCATGTGGCCCTCTTTGAGCGGAAGTTTTGGCCGAAGGCCATCGGGGTCAACGGGTTCATGTTGCTGGAAGGCAGGGCGATTCACAAGTCGCTGGGCAACTTCATCCCGCTCTGGAAAGCCTGCGAAGACAGTGGAGCGGATGCGGTGCGCTGCACAAGCCTACTCGCCGCGGAGGGTATGGATGACCCTGATTGGCGCTCTGAGAACGTTCGTGACATCAAAGGCCGGCTAGAAGCGTTCTTGCGCCTAGTTCAGGATGCTGCAGCGTCTGAGGGTGAATCCAAGAACGGCCACTTGGAAAGCTGGTTGGTTGGCAGAATCAACTCGAAAACCAAAGTCGTCTCCGAAGCAATGGAGCATCTGAAGACCCGAACAGCGCTCTCCGTTGCACTGTATGATCTATGGAATGATTTACGTTGGTATGAGCGGCGCGTAACAAAACCCGACTCCGCAACAGTCAAGGCGTTTGTCTCAGCTTGGACTAGGCTTCTGACACCATTTGGACCACACATCGCCGAAGAGGCTTGGCATGCGTTAGGGGAAAAAGGGTTCATCGCTCAGGCTGAATGGCCTCGCTTTAAGGAAGCCAAAGTCGACCCCCAACCTGACCAGCTGGAGGAGTTAGTTGAGGCAACGCTCGCGGACACTCAGGAAATCATCGCAACAACCAGGATTACGCCAAAGAAGGTTCACTACTACACAGCCGCGAAATGGAAGTGGCGCGTGTACACTGAAGCCCTAAGACGTGCTCAGTCCCATCCTGAAACATTGGATGGCCTGATTCGCGAGATGATCGCGGCAAAGTCTCCTACGCCAAAGGACTTGCCGAAGTTCGCCGCCAAAATCATCAAGCAAGTTAGGACTATGCCTGCAGACTTGCGAGCGCGAAGGATGGAAGGCGGCGAGCTCGATGAGCCGAAAGCCCTGCGGGAAGCTCAAGTTTTCTTCGAGAGGGAGCTGAAAATCGGAGTTGAAGCGCATGGAGAGGAGGATGCTGCGCTGTACGATCCGAAAGGTAGAGCGAAGATGGCTGAGCCGTACCGAGCCGCAATATTCGTCGAATAGATTGAGCCTAGCTAGGTGTGGTCTTGAGTATTCGCGCGGGCAGCAGCAGTGCCACAGCGCCACCCACGAGTGCGAATGCGTCGAAGAACACCAGGGCGTAGTGGAGGCCGAAGTGGTCGGCTACGGCCCCGAAACCAAGAGCGGCGATGCCTCCGACTCCTATTGAGAACCCAAGCATGAAACCTGACACGGTGCCAATGTGCCTGGGTGCTGCCTCAGATGACATTGCTACGATGACCGACCAGTTTGCGTAGATGAGTATGCCCGAGGCGATTAGAAGGATAGCTGACAACCAACTGCTGGTTGCTAGGAATCCGTAGAACGCGAGTGAGCCGAGCATGAGGGATGCAGCAATCACCGGGCGCCTTCCAATTCGGTCGGAGAGGAAGCCTCCCCCAAGTTGGCCTAAGATTCCTACGCCTAACCAGATCGAAGCGATTGTCGTGGCTAAGATGAGCGTGTCGCCTCTGGTGACGAAGTACATTGGGAGAAACGTGGAAACTGATGAGATGGTCGTGGTGCGGAAGGCTGTGATTGCTGCGAGCAAGGCCACTAAGCGAATGTTTGCCGGCCCACCAACTTCAGTTGCTTGGGTTTCAGGGGTTACTTTCGGCTTTCGGAATTTCAGGAGCAACACTGCAACCACTAACCCCACTGGGAGCAGCAGCATTGTTCCAGGCAGGCCGTAGTAGGATACTAGGATGCCTGCTGCAACGGGGCCTAGGAAGAAACCCAAGTTTCCACCTGATAGGAATATGCCCAATGCCCCGGCTTTCGAGCCGGCCCCAGATTTGATTACAGACGAGAATGCTGGGGGGTGAAAGGCCGCGGATCCTAAGCCGGCGGTTCCGATGAGGAAGAGGAGGATTACGTAGCTCGGGGATAATCCAACGAGGCTCATGCCGACGCAATTCACAACTAACCCCGCCTCTAGGAGCCAGGTGGTTTGTGTCCGGTCGAACCAACGGCCCAGCAGGGGTTGGAGAATTGATGACGTAATGTTGTAAACCATCGCCACCACACCCGCTAGAAGGTACGAGAGGGAGAAGACCACGGTGAGGACTGGTAAGAGACCTGACAGCATGTTCCCGTAAGTATCGTTCACAGCGTGCCCAATAGTCAGCAGTGGCGAGAAAGTTGCTTTCGATTTACCAATCTTCAAGGATAACCGCGGGCGCGAAGCTTGTTGTGGCTCGGTTGATTTGTGCGGGGGGCCGTTTTCACTCTTGGGAATTACCACTTTTCAAATCGAGGTTCTGTTTTTATGTGAGATGGGGGGCCGCACACGACGGAAGTTACCAAAATGAGAGCTAGTGAAGAAACGCTGGCACATCAGTCGCTGACGGATCGTACAGAAATCCTAGATTCGGTGCGCCGTCAGGTTCGAATTCCTAAGCGAGTCGATTATGACCATGTGGCTTATTGTTGCAGATGCGCTGAGACGTTCCAGAAGGATTTACTCAGGTGCCCCAACTGCGGCCTGCTACTTCGGCATAGCCCTCGAAGCTCCGCGAATAACAGAGACGTGTTCAGGTACTGATTTTGGATTAGCGCCTGTCGCTCGATAGTTTTAAGGAAGAATCGTTTGTACTGTTGGCGGTCGGGCCCGTAGCTCAGTCTGGATAGTGCCGGTACGGGTTAATGGGCGTCTATAGCACAGGCCCTCTAAACGCTCAAACCACAATGAGCGGGAGACGCCTGGGGTCCGGGGTTCGAATCCCCGCGGGCCCGCCACATTCCTGCAGCCTCAGCGCGTGTGGCGCTCTAGGAAAAATCACCACGGGACGCCTATTATGCAATGAACTCCGGCAAATCTACAACTGAAGATACTATCAATGATACTTGCTAGCCAGACGCAGCAAGCATTCCCGTTCCGATCACGATTAGGATTAACCCAAGAATTATGACGGCTAGGGGCACACCTCGTGCAACGCCTACAGTTTTTATCAACTCATTTAGTGCCTTCACTAGGTCTGCGGCATCACCTAGTACGCCCTTCTTTTCCACTCCTGCAGCTTGCGCGCGAAGGCTATTTTCGGCTGCCAAGATAGCCTGGACTAATAGAACGAGGCCAACAACGATCAGAAGGGCACCGATTCCAATGACCGATAATCCCGCAAGAACCACACCTGTGACCAATGCTCTTCAGCTATTATATGGTCGCACGTTTGGATTTTAGGTTTTGGGTAATGATTTACCAGAAACTAAAAAGGCACGCGAGAATCTCTAACGGAGATCATCGTAATAGTGACATTCGATCATTCACAAGGGGCAGAAACCGTTGCCGACTGCAGAAGGCCACACTATAGAGCTTGGATGAATCGTTTGGGGCACGCTACATTCGTTGAGTGGCCGCACCGGCTTCACTACTTATAGGGTCCAGTGAAGTGATGTCTGTCGTTGTTATTTCGTCAGTGATGATAATACTGAGCGTGCGGATTGTGACGAACGTGCACTGTTGCCATGTCAGACTCGATGAACGCAGCTAGGTTGCAGCGGATTGGTAGAAAGCTCATCATAGACCGTATCCCTGTCCCAGTTATCCTCCCGGTAGATGTTCTGGTACGAGTGAGAGCTGCGGGGATTTGTCACTCGGACATCAATTACCGAAAAGGTGTCGCCCCCGTTGGAAAGCTGCCACTCACTCTGGGGCATGAGATCGCTGGAACCGTGGCGAAAACGGGAAGAAAAGTCAAAGGCCTACGAGTAGGGGATCGGGTTCTGGTTCATTACATCGTAAGCTGTGGAAGATGCGCACATTGTAGCGCCAACCAAGAGAATTATTGCGTCAAGTATCAGATGGTTGGGAAGGACGTTGATGGCGGTTTCGCCGAATACGTCCGCGTACCTGCAAGAAGCATCGTGAAATTACCTGAGTCGATACCGTTCGACCAAGGCGCTGTAATGGGCTGCGCCGTTCCCACAGCCTACCATGCCCTAAGAAGAGCACGAGTACGGCCGGGAGACACCGTGGTAGTCTTCGGGGTTGGTGGTTTAGGAATACATGCTGTCCAACTGGCTGCAAAAATCTTCAAAGCCGGAACAGTAGTAGGCATCGACCTAGCTACTCGGAAACTAAAGGAAGCGAAACGGGTCGGAGCAAGGGAAACTGTAAACCCTTCAACTCAGGACGTTGTAAAAGCCGTCCATAGGATCACTGATGGAAAACTCGCTGACGTGGTCTTGGATTTCGTGGGCGTGAATCAAACAATAGGCCAAGGTATCGACTGCGTAGGGAAAGGAGGAAGATTCGCGCTGGTGGGTATAGGCGCAAAATCAATGCAAATCTCACCCTACAAAACGATAATCGGAAAAGAAATGGAAATCATAGGCGTAGACGACCACTTGAAAACAGAACTCGTTCAACTGGTTAAGCTAGTTCATTCCAGAAAGCTAGATCTTTCGCGGTCAGTCACACATAGAGTGAGGCTTGAAGACATCAACAGCGGTTTCAAGATACTAGAAGACAGCTCGGAAAATCCAATCAGAGTAGTGGCACTAACCTAACGTGGCACGCGGGCTACGTAACCAATAATCCTTTACTCAACCACATGACCGATCGCATCAAGTCATGGAGTTCTTGCGGCTGGCGAGTTGATTAGTTTAGGAAGCGCTACTGCTCCTAGAGTAAGAAGGAACACGTTCACAAACCCTGAAACCACAGCCTGGGGAAGAAAACGCCAGAAGAGCTGCGTTCTGGGATCCGCAGGGTCTTGTGGAATTAAGACGCCCAATTGAACGAGGTTCGAAACGAAGGGCGTTATGATGGCGGCGATGCCAGCAGCTATGGCCAATGAAATCACAATCAGTGAAATCTTCGCAACCAAAGCTCTGCTAAGCCAGTAGACGACCCCGAAGAGCAAAACCACGGATACGACGAGCCCTAAGACGAATAGTCCAAAGTTGGCGGCCGACCACCACAAAGGAATCTCAGAAGGCTGCCCGATTGGGTTGTTGATAGGAGGGATGGGGTTCCAAGCATTCAAAACGGTTGAGATGACTCTAAGGAAAATAGCCACCAAGACGATGCCGACCAATCTACGATCCATACTAACCAACAGCAACGCATGCCAGAGAGTCTAGCTTAATTTTCGCCTTTGGGATCCAAGCTGAGCGCCGTCGAAGCAGAACTATTGCCACCACACCAACGACAACTCCAATCAAGATAGCTTCGATTGGGAAGGCTGGAATTGCAGGCTTCTTGCTTGTGCTGCTAGTTGAGCTTTGCATCTCTTGCGTGGTGGTGCTTGTTAATAGGGTCGTGCCCGTTGCCAATGAGCCATAGAACCTGCCGGTCGTTGTGAAAGTGTCGGCCTGCAGGTTTTGGGCGGCGATCCTGTTGTCGAGCGTTGTCAAGTCGTTGTAGGACATGGTCGAGGTGTTTTGGTCGTAGTCGACGTATCCGAAGAAGTACGTGCTCCAGAATGGGGAGATGTACTGAATTCCTTCAAGCTGCGCTGTTTTCACTATGGTGCCCATAAACTCTTGGTCCAAGGGAGCCCAGAAACTGTACACGTCCTTTCTGAAATTCTCTGCATTATCCGCTATGCTGGTGGGTTGAAGGGTGTCCACCTTGCTCAACCATGCTTCGTCAAGGTTCAGCCATTTCCCGTGCTGTTTCGCGATATTGTTGATGGTGATTATTTGTTGGAGTGATGCCGTTCCAACAATCGGGTAGACGTGTGTGTCGATGAAATCGAGCGCGGTGGAGTTGGCTAGGGTTTGTGCGTATCCGAGGTTGCCCCATGTGCCCACTCCTGCCCCAATTTTCGTGTTGCCTCTAGGAAAGCCGTCGAGTATGAAGTTCACGTACGCCGCAAACTGAGTTGGCGATCTGAATTCCTGGAACCCGGTTAGTTTGGCCATAGTATCTGGCTCCGCTCCCAGGTTCAGGTAGTCAGGTTGCAGGTCCTGCAAAATCGCCGTAACCATCTGCCTCACCTGCGCCTCGAACTCGTCGAACGTGATACCCGCGTAATTGAACGTGATAGTGGAGAATTGGGTGTTCGCGAATGCCACTGCTGATTCAATGTCCAACTTCATACCTCGTTTTCTGACTTCCTGCGCGACCTGCTCATAGAACTGAACGTACTCATCATGATTTGGAAAGGTGGAAGTGTACAGCGGGAAACCTATCGCGATTGTCACGCCTTGAACACCAAGCTCCCGGAGCGCGTTGAGGTTCACGATGACTCCTTGCATGGTTGTTGGCGCAAGCAATTGCGTGCCCCTATTACCATTCGCGGGCAACAACTCAGCGCCGAAGATCACCGGATAACTTGCTTGCGAGCTAAGCGTAGCAAGGTATGCGTTGTATGAGTCCAACGTTCCCTTGAGAGTCGAGTAGAGTTGCTGATACTCCGCGGGAACTGGAGCCTGGGCTGAGGCAGACGGAAAAAACCTTGACATACCCACCGACAAGGTCAGGAGGAACGCTGCGAGTATGATTAGGCGTTTCATTGCAATCAGGCAGCAGTTGGTTCAAGCCAAATAAAGGGCATATGAAGGAATCATGTGAACGAATCATGTATCTCCTAGAAGCCCGATCGGGCTGTCCGCTCGGCGTGGGGAACAAGAAGGAAGATTAGTCTCCGCTGCTACGCGGTCGCGTAATCGGTGTTTGCGGTGAGAATGAATGGATGAAAGAGCTCTTCTAATGATACCCGGCCCAACCAATGTAAGTCCTCTGATTCTCGGTTCCCTGGCTAGGCCAACGCTCTCCCACGTTAGCGTAGACTTTGCAAATATACTCAAAGAAACCCTGAAGGACCTAGGTCAGCTCTTCGGAACGACCGGCCTTGTTTTGCCCTTGGCTGGAACGGGTACACTGGCTTCCGAGGTTGCGTTGGCAAACATCCTTGAGCCCGGAGATCGAGTCTTAGTGATTTGTGGCGGCTATTTCGGTGAAAGGCTGGCGGACGTCGCAACGACCCTAGGAGCCACCGTGGACAAACTCCAGGTTCCTTGGGGTTCTGCAGCGAATCCTGATGAGGTGCGGCAGAAGCTCTCAGGCGCAGGTTACAAGGCGCTGCTCGTTGTTCATGTTGATACATCCACTGGAGCAGCAAACCCAGTGAACGAACTCGCCGCCATCGCTCAAGAGAAGAAGGTCCTCTTCGTTGTTGATGCTGTCTGCTCGCTTGGCGGCATGGATCTTCAGATGGACGCGTGGGGGATTGATGTTTGTTTCACTGGTTCACAAAAGGCGTTAGCGATTCCACCGGGGTTGGCGATTGTTGCCTTTGGCCCCAACGCACTGAAAACGAGAGACCAACGGAAGGTTCCAATTGGAACTTACTATGGCGACCTGAAACGGTGGGCTCCAATCATGGAGGATCCCACGAAGTACTTCGCCACCCACCCCGTGAACATGATCTACGCACTCCATGACAGCTGCAAAATGATCCTCGCAGAAGGACTCACCAAGAGGTTCTTCAGGCATAGCGGATTGGCTTCGGCGTTTCGCGCCGCTATGCGCGCAATCGGCCTACGTCTCCTATGTGATGAGAGCGTGTCTTCCAACACTCTTACGGTATCGTACTATCCAGAAGGCGTGCGGGATTGGGACTTCCGAAAAGCCATGGCCGGAAAGTACGGGATTGTTGTAGCGGGCGGCCTTGGCCCAACGAGTCAAAAAGCCTTCAGGGTAGGCCACATGGGCAACGTCAACCGAAACGACATCCTAGCAACAATTTCCGCAATCGAGGGCAGCCTCGCAGAACAGGGATACAAATTCACGCACGGCGTGGGTGTTGCCGCCGCAAATGGTCGGCTCTCTGAGATAGGCGACTGAGTTCTTCACAACCTAACGCACGTGCTAGGTCGCGGGTGAGTCCTACTAGGTTTTTTATATTGAAAACCTCGATTATTGCTGTGATTCGTATGCAATCTTTCTGTGGTGCTTTTCCAGTTCTTCCCGGCAAGGAGCAGGCGGGGAGGGATTTCGCGAAGGCGTGCATGGACGTGCGTCAAAAGGAGTGTGCTGATTACTTGAAACGTGTTGGGATAACAAAAGAGTCATGGCACCTTCAGAAAACGCTCATGGGGTCCTTTATTCTGGTCTACTATGAAGCGGCGGACGTGGCGAAGTCGTTCGAAATCCTAGCGAAATCAAAGGAACCTTTCGAAGTCTGGTTCAAGGAACAGGTCCTACAAGTCACTGGTGTCGACCTCAACAAACCGATGGAAGGGCCGCCGCCAGAACAAGTCTTCAGCATGGCTACCTGAGCGTATCTTCGGCTTGTTCGAGGCCGTTCCACTCTTACTCGGACTTGCATCCGTTGTGTCGGGGGCCTACTTGGCTTGGAAGGTTGGCGCATACTACGATACGATGAGGAGAAAACTCTAGTGGATTCCAGATAGGATTTCGATTCCTCTTTTTTCTTACTCGTGTTTTCCATTTTGTGACGGTGATGTCTTGATTCATTCAGGTCAGCGTATGTGGGCAGTCGGGTGGCTGGGTCTTTCTTTTATGCTGCGTTTCCCAAGTGTCCTCGCTGTCTAAGGTAGCCGAGCCTGTTGCAGAGTCGGACACTTTGACTGATCTCGAAAAGGCCCCGCGGCCAAGCAGAAAATCCCCGGTGCAGATAAGATTCGAGATTCTTGAATATCTGTACTATAATGCAGGCGCGCATTCTAGGACGGCGCTCTGGCGGCATGCAACTCAACTATCCTACGATGACTTCCAAAAATACCTAGGATACTTGAAAGGCAAGGGGTTTGTTGAAGAATCAGACGGAGGAATTCGCATGTCCGCCGCGGGAAAGGATGTTTACGTTAAGCTCAGAGAAACGCTCCCTTCGATTCTCTGAACCTGAAAATGCACCTGTGGTGAACTAGACCTATAGCCCGCTTCTCCCACAACCTGGGAAGTAGTTAGCCATGTCAGAAAAGAGAGACGACTATCCTGTAAGTGGGCTTCACGCGTTCTTGGAGGAGGCTTCGAAAGAATTTAAGCGGTTCCGCTTCCAAGCAAAGGTGAACCTCATCGGCTCGATCGTATTGCTGATCTTTCTGTCACGTTTCCTCATCTTCGTGTTCGGGAATTTCGGGCCACCTCCATTCAATCCGCCCCCATTTGGCCATCCCCCTCCTCCATTCTTTGTACCAAATCTGTTTGATCTGTTAGGTCTACTCGCAGCGTTGGCTGCGGTCTTGTGGTCTCTCAACGTTTGGCACAAGCAACGAAAATTCGTTTCCCGGTGGGGCGACAGGTTCGAAAAGCTAGATACGCTAGAAAAGCAGCTTCTTCCCGACGAAAAGTCGTAGCCCAAGCTACATCGAACGAAGCTCCTGAATGAAGGCCGTTTCTAGGTGCTCTGAAAGTGATTAATCCAGTATTCTTGGTGATTCTCTCGTGGCTTCTAGTTGGCCCGCCCTTGCCGATCACAGTTGCGATTCTCTTCATAGTGCTCGGCTTGGTCTCTGTCATAACGCGCAACTTCCGCCGCAAAGCTCTCGCTCTGATGGGAATTATGGGAGTTCTGTTCGTCCAGTGTATTCTATTCGTGTTCGTCCTTTACTTTGTGCATCCAGACGCCAATGCGCCCGGCGTTTGGCTGTTTCAGATGCTTTTTGGTGTGGATTTGCATTTGGCCGAATTGGGGGCAATCGCAGCCATTCTTGGTGCGCTCTACATTGAGTTAGTGCGCTCGAGACTCGACTTATTCCGGGCGTTTCCCAACTTGACCTTCTCCAAACCTGCGAACGACTTGATACAGATGACCCACAGGCTCGCAGCGAGTGCAAGAATCAAGTGTCCCGGAATCGTTCTGCTGGACTCTGGGTTACCCTCAGCGTTCACAGTTCGCACGCGACGCGCATATACAATCGCCGTGTCCGTAGGACTCCTAGAGTCGTTCGAACCTGCTGAGGTTGAGGCGTGCCTCGCCCATGAAATCTGTCACATCAAGAATAGGGACTTCGCGTTGAGATCAATTGTAACAGTCGCCAAAATTGCGCTTTTCGCTAGAGTTCTAAGCTACCTAGTCGAAGCTGCTTTCTATAGAGCACGCGAGTTGACTGCGGATAGGGCAGCGGCAGCTCTGATTGGCGGACCTGGGCCGCTAATCTCTGCTCTGGCGAAGCTTCAGGAAGCCAATTCGTCCGGGAACATCGCTGGAACCTTCGCATGCTGCTTGGATGGTGAGAGACGCACGCTGGAGATTCTGAGCAAACACCCCAACCTCAAGAGGAGGATTGGTCTGTTGAGAGAAATGGAACCTGCAGAATCAAGTCGTGTTCAATGACGTGGATTCTCAGCCTAAAGCGCATAACTTAGCGCTTTCAAGATCTCACTATGATTAGTCCACAGGGTCGGGGGATAAGTGAGACGACGGGTGGATATTCTTGCCACCTTCATAGTCGGGTATGCATTCCCAATGCGCGCTGCAATAATGCAGCTTCAGTTCAACTTTCGTGCTGAAGCTTTCTTCGCATAGGAGACAAGTGTAGATCCCTACTAGGCCCAATTGATCTGCTTTCCTTCCATCGCCTTCTTGGGGGTGGAATGTCTGGGCCAAATTCTTTCACAGCGATCGCGTTGTGCAGTTAATTCGCTTATAATTGGAATTCATCTTCGGTGCACACCACGAGTGGCGCCCCCTTAAATCGCTCCAGCTGCGCCAAACGACGAATTGCGAAAGATGTGATTTGAAAATGGGTCTTGCTGGAGCAGTTCCGTCGGTTGAAACGACAGAAGTCACCAAAGTCTACAGAGTCGGTCACGTAGACTATCCTGCTCTTGGAGGAGTGAGTGTGAAGATAGAGCGCGGAGAATTAGTTTCGATCGTTGGGCCTTCCGGCAGTGGAAAATCCACGCTGCTAAACATCATCGGAACTCTTGACAGGCCAACTGCTGGTAGAGTGAGGATTGATGGCATTGACTTGCGCAAACTATCTGATGATCAATTGGCGAAAGTCCGCAACAGAAAAATCGGGTTCGTTTACCAATCCTTTAACCTCATTAGCCGATTGACTGCCATCGAAAACGTGGAAATGCCACTCATCACAAGAACGATGCCTAGGAAAATCCGACGTATCAAAGCAATCAAACTACTTAGTGCAGTGGGATTAGTTCAGAAGGCGCGTAAACGCCCAACCGAGCTGAGCGGAGGAGAACAGCAGCGCGTCGCCATTGCCAGAGCGTTGGTGACAGAGCCCGCGCTTGTGATAGCGGACGAGCCGACAGGAAACTTGGACTCCAAGACTACTCGTGAGGTGCTCAATTACATCACTGAAGTGAACAAGAGGATTGGCACCACCTTTGTCATAGTCACGCACAATCCTGAGGTTTCAGGCGCAACTCACCGTGTCATTGTTCTGAAAGATGGCATGGTTGAGAAGGACCAGCGGTTTCAGAGGATCGACGCATTCGCGAGCTGATTGGCATGTTCGTTTCTGATGTTTTCAGGTTGGCTATCAAAGCCCTTCTGGACAGAAAGATGAGGAGCGCACTGACCATTGTAGGTATCATGATTGGTGCCGCGGTGATCGTGGCGCTCATCGCAAGCTCAAACGGGCTAAGTGCAGGAATATCTGCATCAATGGGCAAAATCGGGGCGAACACGCTGGTTGTGAATTCCGCAAGCAGCTCCTTCAGCAGCGGAAGCCGGACACAATACCAGCTTTCCCAAAACGATGTCAGAATATTGACCGCAATCACCGGGGTGGCAGAAGTAATTCCTTACTACGACACGCGAGCGACGGTTACCGTTGGCGGAACTGCAATTGAAGGAGAAATCGAAGGCATTGATCTGAGCAAATTGTCCGACCTGTACAAGGGGATCGGACTGTCTGACGGTGCATATCCAACCCAAACCGACACGACTGCAGCAGCCATAGGTAGCGATCTAGCCGCTCCGACGGGTTCCAGTGTTCAGATAGAAGTCAATCAAATGGTTTCAGTGACCCTTTCAGGCGGCGGAAGCTTGGCCTTCATAGTCAAGGGAATATTATCTCCATACGGGCGTGTGCTCTTCTCAAACATTGACGATACCATATTCATCAGCATGCAGGCAGGACAACTATTCCTGAAAACGTCATACTACTCAGGATTCTACGTGATAACCACCACGGCTGACGAAGTCTCTTCCGTTCAAGCAGCAATAGAAAGTCAGTACGGAAGCAATGTGCGCGTGATGAACGCAGGCTCGATCGTATCAAGTATTCAATCAGTTTCATCACAGATGACTGTCTTTCTCGGAGCCATAGGCGGTATCTCATTGTTCGTTGCCGCCGTCGGTATCACTAACACGATGTTCGTCTCAGTCATGGAACGAACTCGCGAAATAGGCGTGCTAAAAGCTCTTGGATACCAAAGCGGGCAGATTCTCAGTATATTCCTCTCAGAGGCCGTTGTGACCGGAGCAATTGGAGGGCTTCTAGGAACCATCCTCGGCTATTTCCTTTCGTTCCTCATTGGCGGCATGATGCCGATGGGAGGCGGGGGAGGCGGGCCAATGAGCAGCGGAGCATCTACTACAGAACCCGTATTCACAGCTGACCTGATACTATTCGCGCTGCTTTTCCCAATCGCTATCTCAGTGCTCGCAGGATTGTACCCCGCACGACGGGCTTCAAGAATGAAAGCAGTAGTTGCTCTGAAATACGAATAGGCTCTCCCTTTTTCGGCTCGAGTGGTCGTCCTCCGATGAAGACGGTTACTCAGCCACTCACCGCTAGAGGTACTTTTGTTCCAAGTACTTTACCAAATGCTCTGGGTTGTAGGTTTCGCCGAGTTCACGTTGCTGCAGGTCTTTGGGTGAGTACGTTGCTCCCAACTTGTGTATGTGCTCTCGGAGCCACGCTTTGATGCGTCCTAGGTCGCCGGCGCCAACGGTCTTTTTGATGTCAATGTCTTTCTGGATTCGGTCGTAAATCATTCCGCCGATCACGTTTCCAAGGGAGTAGGTTGGGAAGTAGCCGAACATACCGCCGCTCCAATGCACATCTTGCAGAATCCCCACGCCGTCATTTTCGGGTCGAACGCCCACGAACTCTTCCATCATGTTGTTCCACAAGGCCGGCGCCTCCGAAACCTTCACCTCTCCACCGATCAGTTTCTTTTCAATCTCATAGCGGAGGACTATGTGGAAGTTGTAGGTCAGCTCGTCGGCTTCGACGCGGATTAGGCTTGGTTTCACGGTGTTGAAGTACTTGTACATGTCCTCCTCGCTATAGCTTGAAGTGAATGAGAGATTCTTCTTCAATGTCGGGTAGACGAGTTTTGTGAATTCTCTGCTTCTTCCCACGAAGTTCTCCCAGAACCTCGATTGCGATTCGTGAACGCCCAGCGATGATCCTCTGCCGAGTGGCGTGTAATCCAGATCAGGATTAACTTGCAACTCGTAAATCGCGTGCCCACATTCATGTATGACGGAGTACATGCTGTCTTTGAAGCTCTTCCCTTCGTACCGTGTTGTGATCCGCACATCCTCCGTCGCCATGCCCGCCGTGAAGGGGTGCGTGGAAACATCCATCCGGAACGTTCTCTCGGGCATGTTGAGGATTTTGAGAACTTCCTCATTCACCCGGCGCATCGGCGCTTCTTCATAAGTGGCCGACTCCAATGGGTGGCTGGTCGGGTATTTTCCCTCATCTAGGACTTTCTTGAGAATTCGTTTCAGATTGGGAACGAGTGCTGAGAAAACCTTGTCAACGTCGGTGGTTGTGAGTTCTTCCTCGAATCGGTCCATCAGCGCATTGTAAGGATGCCCTTGGTAGCCTAGCTTCTCTGCCTCCTGTCGCTTCAGGTCCACAATCTTCTCCAGGTACGGCTTGAACTTGCCGAAATCTGCCTTCTTCCTCGCGTCCCTCCAAACCACTGTCGCCTCCGTGGCCGTTCTCTGCAAATCTTCCAAAAGGCTCGGCGGCACTCGTGTGTAGTAATGTAAATCCCGCTTGATGATTCTGAGAACTCCTCTGTCATAATCTGTAAGGTCACTTTGCTTCTCAGCTTTCGCAACGAGGCTGGCGAAGTTCGTTACTCTTTCCTGTTTCATCAACGTCAACTGGGCTTGCGCGAAACCCCTAGGTTTCGAGGCGCCTACGGGCATGTAGGTTTCAATGTCCCACTCAAGCAATCCACTAGCATGGTCAAGTGCCCAGATGGGCTTGTACTTTTCGAGAACATCCTGAACGAACGCGTTCTTAGACATGAGTGCCAACGCACGTCCCCTGACTATTTAATGCATTTGCACACAGCGTACCGAGGAGCGCTGCAAAGTGGAAGATGTGCCGCAAATCTTAAAGATGCAGAGGGCTGATTATTGAAAATTCCAATTTAGGGTTGATGTACTTGGCAAACATGGCACTTCATCAAGCAGCGTATTACTTGGCTTTGATCGGCGGAATCGTGATGGTTCTGCTTAGTCTTCTTGGTCTGCTGGGTCATCAATACACCCTGCCCTTCGGGTCGCTCTTGCCTGGTATGATGTTTGGGTTAGGGCTTCTTGTGCCTTTGATCTTGGGTATCATCGCAATCGTGGGTGCCAAGCATGCGAGTGAGCTTGTGTGGGCCATAATTCTCATCATTATTGGCGTTGTTGGCGGCGGAATCGGTGGGCTTCTGGTTCTGCTAGGTGGGGTGCTGGGCCTAATCTCCAAATTCGCCTAAGCTAGGCCTACTTCTTGCCCCGCAAACTCCCCACATCCTACGTACGCAAACTGAACGAACAACAGAAACAAGCGACAGCTGTCGCCGCTAGACAGGCCACCAAGAGAATACCGCCCGTAGACCCAGATTCTGGAAAATTGAAGGGCTTCACGATGATCTGTCAGGCGTGTGGTACCAAGAGCAAGTTCACAGTAAACAAGTTGGGTTATGCGACTTGCACTAATTGCCGGGCCATAGCAAGCTTCAGGTTCGGTCACGTCGCCTGAGTTCCAGATCTAGAAAGCTGGCCGATTATCAGCGTGATAAATATCAGCTGAAGAAGTTAACTGCTTCTAGCTGAAGGATGAAAGTACTGACAGGTTGTATGGAAGCTTCGTATTTGGTTTTGAGGACTTGTTCTATGGGTTGCTATCGGGTTCACTCTAAATTAGGAGTGAGGCTATGATTCTTCGCAGGTCGAAGGGCTCATGCTTTTGGTATGCGCCTTCGTCGAACAGTTCCTCTAATCCGTCGAAGTCCATTTCGATCATCTGTAGTCGTGTAGTACATGACGACTACATAAAAGGATTGTTTCGAATTAGCAACGCCAAATCGTGTCGCGACGTGCTCATGGATTGACAGGGCTAAGATAGGTTTAGCTTTCGTCCATCAGTGTACAGGGCGTCCATGAAGTCGGGATGCGCTATCTTCACAAGCTCCTTTGCTCTCTCCCTGGTCGTCTTATCTTTCAGGGATGCAACGCCGAGCTCGGTGACCACATAGTCCGCATGGAACCTAGCAATTGTTGGAATGGCGGGAGCTTTTGGGTTTCCCGTCAAGGATGGATGTGACACTATACGTGACGCTTTCCCGTTCAAAGCGGTGGAGGGCAACACGATGATTGACTTCCCCTCCGGGCATAACTGGGCGCCGAGGATGAAGTCAGGTTGCCCGCCAGCTCCAGAATATTGGTCGAACCCCAACATGTCGGCGTAAACGTTCCCGTACAAATCAACCTGTAGGGCCGCGTTGATCGTGGTCATCTTATGGTTCATGGCGATGACCCTGCTGTCGTTCGTATAGTCGAGATGCTTCATCTGTATCATTGAGTTCTCGTTCAACCAATCATAAGTCTCCTTGCCACCTGCGGCGAACGCGCAAACGATTTTTCCTTTGTTGATTGCCATCCTTTGGCAGGTTAACGCCCCTTCCTCAACGAGAGTGACGGCGCTCGCTGGGAACATCTCACTGTGCATCCCCAGATTCCTTTTTTCCTTCAGGAATGGGGGAATTGATTCAGATACCGCGCCCCAACCTATTTGAATGGTCGCGCCATCATCCACCAAGCCGGCCACGTTTTCCGCCAGCTTCTCCTCCAAGCCCGTTTTCTCAGCTGGGGGTAGTTCGTAGATGGGTTCGTCAGATTCAACGAAATAGTCAATGTCAGAGACGTGAACGAGGGAATCGCCACCAGTCCTGGGCATATTTTCATTGACTTCCACGATCACGGTCTTCGCGGTTTCCATTGCTGCGTGTGCATAGTCAACTGACACGCCTAGGCTGCAGTAGCCTTGGTTGTCTGGGGGCGATACTGTTCCCATGAATACATCCGGCCGAAACGTTCCCGACCTGAAAAGCCAAGGTATCTTGCTTAGTGGGATAGGGTAGAAGTCTGCTCGCCCGTCCTTGATCAGCCTGTTGATCTGTCCCACTCCTCCAGTGAAGGCGGTTGCCCATTTCACATGCTCCTCCATCCCAGGCTCGGAGCATCTCTGAATGAAGGCGCCAAGAGGTCTCATTTGAAAGAGCCTCACGCCATGAATGTCAGGCGCCCGATCCATCAGCGAATCTGGTAGGAGGCGCGGCTCCGCGCACAGGTTGGCCAGGACAACACGATCCCCTGATTTGATTAGTTCAGCAGCTTCTTTGGCTGAGCGTAACTTTTGGCGGTGAGTAGTCTCCATTCGGCACCCAAGCCTTACGGGAAGTGGGTGAATGGTTCTATTGAAAGTGCTTCTCAACTATCAGCGAAGATTGCGTCCTAATCCTGTTCCCCAGTTTCGAGGGTTCCCAGTTCTTCGAGAACCTCCAGTGCTGTCTTTCCTTTGTCAGTAATTTCGTAGAAGGTTGCTGTTCCGCTCGTCATCGTTGTGTGGATTAGGCCCTTCTCTTCCAGGACTTGAACGTGTCTGTCTACGGCTTTCCAGTCTATGCCCAAGGTTGTTGCGAGTTGAAGTTTGTTTCTTGGCTCGTTCAGAGAATGCATGAGCTTTAGGCGTGTTTGGGCTCCTCGCATTCGGACTAGAAGCCTGAACGTGTCGTAACTGAAACGGCTTCTACTCCAGACTGTGCGAATATGTCCGCGCCAAATCAGCGCTCCGAAGAAAGCGGTCCATGAGAAGAGAGCCACGTAACCGTAGGCTTCTGGCAGAATCTGGACAATTGTTAGCGGCACGGGCCCGAGTCCTTGTTCTGACGACGTGTTAAGGGTCGTTTGGGTCTCGGTAGTTGATGCGGTTGTTGATTTAGAGCCCAATATGGTGTTTTCGGCAACGCCAAGGGGCGCCATAGTGGGCGAAGCCGCGAAGTACAGCGTTACGAGAGTGGCTCCTGCCCCGACAACGAGCGTTGCTAACAGGATCAGGTTGACTATTGCAAGGTGCCTTCTCAGTTTCGCAAGCTCGTTCTTAGTTTCCGACATTCACCTTTGCCTCGGCCGTTTTCTGTTTCTTTTTGGAGTATCGATGGTAGGGATAGTACGCAACACCGCCGACGATGGCGATAGGTAGCACTGAGGCGCCGAGTATCATCATACCTGTCACGACCGTGTAGAAGCTTAGGATTGCGGATTGAATGGCATTGTTGAAATCAAACGTTGGGCTCGCTGCCGGTTGAATGAGTTGAACATTCAATGTGGCAAAATCCACGAGACGGTCCATTACCAGAAGAGTGCCTTCAATTTGATCAATCTGCGCCTGTACATCGCGAATTGCGTTTTCTGTTGCCAGAGCATCCGTGACCGTGTTTGATGCGTTGAGGATGCGAAGCAAGGTTAGCTCTTCGGCTTTGTATGCGCCCAACTGAGCCTGCAAGTTCACATATTGCTCAGTGACGTCGTTGCTTGAGATTGACTGGGATTTTACTTTGCCAAGAGCGTCGAGTTGCTTCAACGCAAGCGTGAAGTTCTCTTGTGGGACGCGCAGAACTAGGTTCGAGCTTGACGAGCCTTCGTCAAAATATGATTCAGCCACATAACCGCCTAAGGATGATGCAAGTGTTATGATTATAGTGGAAGTGGATTTTGAATCTTCGACCTGCACAGTCAGTTGAGCTTGAAGCTCAACCATGCGTCACCATATGAAGACGTATACGTTCCAGGGAGGACTCCTTTGGCAGGAGAAGTCGTGGCCAAGAAAGTGACCGCGGACTGGGCAGAGCCGGGTATTTCATAACCGATGCCTAGGGGAGCGGGGCCTGCACTAGGAGTTTGGAGCTGATTCATGTATCCAACGATTGCACCCGCGACCACAAACAAGGTTACAAGTACGGCAACAATACGTTTAGAATTCATCCCACTAATCTCTGAGAGTTTCATGGAGAACGAGATGATCGGTCCGATGCGGTCTTCATATATAGATTAGTCCAAACGTGGTTGGCGTATATGATCGGTCACACTTGGCTCCCGCACCGGCATCATTCGACAATATCCGCTACTATTGCGTTGTTGAGCTTCACAACATCGTCCTTCTTCAATTCAAGAAGCAAATCTCGTGATCCTCCTCCGCAGAATATGGTTTCAAAACCCGTGAGGCTCTTGTCTAAGATTACTCTCATTGGCATTTTGTGGTAGACTGAGGGGGTTGCTCCGGGTGGGTAGCCGCTGACAGATTCGGCTTCACCGAAACCAAGAAGCTTTACGTTTCGTGCGTTGAGAATCTGAGCGGCTTTCTGAAGGTTCACTCTTCGGTTTCCTGGGATGATGAGCAGCGCGTAGCTTCCTTCAAAGGTTTTGCAGACAAGGTTTTTTGTTATTCTTTCAAGCTCAATTCCGGTAACCTTGGATGCGTCTGCGGTGTGAACGGTCTCCGGTTTGGGAACAAACCTGTACCAAACACCCATTGATTTCAGATATTCCTCAAGCGGCAGGGATCCCAACTCCTACCAAGCATTAAGGAAGGCTGTTAAATAAAACAACATAAACACCCTCAACTAAGTAGCGGTTCGAAGTCAGAACTGGTGGCGTTCTTTGAGTTCGGAAGTGTGTCCATGCGGTAGCGGCAAGAAGCCAATTGGTTTTTGCGTGGAGTGTGGGATGGGTTATTGCAGTGAGTGCAAATTCACTCATCTGTACACACCCCAACCAATGGTGGGCACCGATTCCTTATTCTCAGGCCTAACAAAAAAGCAGTGAGCTCTGCACGGACGCTTCGGAGGGGTCAGGGACGCGAAGTCATATCCCAATCAGATTCGCAGCTTCTAGGAAGCCTTCCATTTTGCCGAAACCGCGGCCGCGTCTCATTTATGATGGGGTCTGCAACCTATGCGCTGCTGTGGTGAAGCTGCTTAGTTGTTTGGACAGGTGCCGTCGATTCGAGTACGTGGCCTACCAACAACTCAACCGTGGGTTCCGGAACAAGTACGGCCTAACCTCAAGTGACCTCCAAGGGCGCATGTACCTAGTCGGCGATGGTGCCGTATACGCTGGGCCGAAAGCCATTGCTGATGTCTGCAGGCTTCTCACACCTTTCGCGTTTGTCTGCAACCTATTCAAAACCCCTCAAGCCCGGCGTCTATACGAGTGGGTTGCCCGAAGGCGTTACAGAATCTTCGGATGCCGGGAGAGCTGCTACACAGTCCAGAACTGATCCGAAACTCTCAGATAATTCCTAACAACTCAGCTGGGGGTTTTGATGGTGATTTCGATTCCATCCGGGTCTGAGATGAACAATTGGTCGGGTGTTTGGCCCTGAAGGAAGGGTGAGTCCGCCAATCCGTAGGACAAATGTCTCAAGTTTTCTTCCGGAATTGTGATAGTGAAGTACTCTAAGCCTGCATAATCCTGTCTCATAGGATCTCCGTCCAAGCTCTCCCATGTGTTCATTCCGACATGGTGGTGGTAGCCGCCGACGGAAAGGAATGCGGCGCTGCCCCAGAAACTCATCAGGTTTAAGCCCAGCATTCCTTGGTAGAATGCGATCGATCGTTCGAGGTTTGTGACTTTCAAGTGCACGTGGCCTATTCTCGTCCCTGCAGGCATTGATGGTGGACCATTGGTCAGTCCCCCAAGCCGCTCCTTTAGCAACGAATCAATATCCAACGGCTCAGTGGCCATTTTCACTTGGCCGCCTTCGTCGAACTTCCACTCGCTTCTCGGCCGGTCCGAATAGATTTCAATCCCGTTGCCTTCGGGGTCAGTAAGGTAGAGCGCCTCGCTCACTAGATGGTCGCCAAACCCATCAAAAATCACACCCGCATTCCCAACAGAAACGTACACGTCCGCCAAGCTTCTTCTGTCAGGCACCAGTAATGCGAAATGGAACAATCCCGCTGCATCACGCGGGGCCACTTCAGCCTTCGCATCATTCTTCAGAATTAGAATTGGCTGTGTCTCATCGCGCGGCGCAAGGGCGTATGTGTTGCCCTCGGAGCGGAGAACCTTGAAACCGAGGTCCTTCTCGTAAAATTCAAGCATGAGGTTAGGATTCCTGACTCTCAAAGAAACGGGTCCAATCTTCATTCCAGGGTCCAGTTTGAATTCGGTCTCAGACAATGAACCTTCAAATCTCCAGTATCATTGGTGAATTCTGGTTGTTGAAGGATTTAAGTGGCAACGGCACCTAGGCGCAATCAGCCGGATAGACCCTTCATAACTCTAGATCGTCACGCCGGTGAAGTACCGTATCGCTGTTCCCAGCAAATAGAGTGCAAGGGTCGCGGCGAGCATTATGCTAGTGATCTCAATGAAATCCTTCTTGAAGACCGTGTCCGCGATAACGGAGCCGTAGAAGCTGATGCAACCAATCAATATGATCGCGAAGACGAGGGACGCGAACAGGGCGTTCAACATCACTTTTGTGAGGAAATATGGGGTCGCTAGTATCACGGCCGTGCAGAAGTACGAAATTCCTGTGTAGGCTGCTGAAAGTGCCGCGGACCCTTTGAAGCCCGTTTTGGCTTGGGCGTATGCGGCTGAGGCCATGGCAATTGATGCGGCGGCGCCAGCAACTATGCCCGCCAATCCCGCCAGTTCAGTAGAATTGTAGATTCCCAATGATCCCGCGTGAATACCTGCAATCTCGACCAAAGCATCTGCTAGGCCGAGTACTATGAAGGAAATGTACCTGATGTGGGGGCTTTCGAATTGTTTGGCAAAATCCATCTCATGCTCTACTTCATCCGCCAACATCCGGTTGAACTCTTTCTTCCCTTTAGCGGGGATTAGGTGTGCAACTTCCTTGTACCTTCTGATTACTCGTTCCTCTCCTCTCTCGAGGTATCTGACGGCGAATGTGACGCCGAGGAAGAACCGCATCAGAATAACCGCGTAAACATGGAAACTACTGACCTTAACCTCTTTTCCGTCGCAATATTCCTTCCAGAATACGTAATGCCTTCGTTCCATGCCCGATAATCGCGCGAGCGTTTTCTTGAGCTTGACATTCCGCTCAATCTTCAGCGTTGAGAGCTTCTTGTACACCAAATAATCCGTAAGCTCATCCTTCGCGCCCTCAACCGCTACCTCTGACAGAATCTCTTGAGTAATCATGTAGGTTCGCCATTGCAGCGGTAGTTCAGCTGCAGGATGGAGCTCAGTAGTACGGTTCTGTGGCTTTAGCTTTTTACTGCGTTCTTTACACGTTTGATCTGAGCCATGCTCAGAACTTTTTGGATGGTCTTTCCGTCTGGCTTTAGTTCACGAAGTTCCAGGTACCCTTCCTTCGCTGCGTCCTTGAGGAGTTGCAAGCCCTTCTCAGTGCGGGCAATGATTGTGGAGTTTCCGTCAGCGCTTCCGATTGCGCCGACTGATATGTCAGCGAACTCGGCTGTGAAATCGTCGCATTCTTTGCAGCTTGTGCGGACGTACTCGTCGATCTCCTTGAGTGGAACGTGCAGGAGCTCTTTGTCCTCACTCCAGGCGATGAATGAACCCTTCTTAATGTCTACCTTGGTGATGGTGGAGGGGTCGATGCCTTTGGCAGCCAAATAAGCAACTAGCCTATCGTAGCCGTAGCTTTCCATGCAGAACAACCCAATTGTCAGGCTCATCGCCTGTGCCAGACGCCTGTTACCCATTGGGGAGGTCTGGATTCTTCGGGCAGCCCTGATCTGGCATGGGGTCCCAACCATTCCCACCTTGGACTTAGCATACTCATCAATCGCTGACCTAACACCAATCAATGTGGGGCTTGGCGTATATTTCGTGCCAGCGTATTTCACAAGGTCAGCGGATTTCGTAACCACGACCGGTTTTGCGATCCACTTGGAATCTCTTCCTGCTACCACTGCGGCGTCGATCAACTTCTTATCCAAAGCGTATGCAAGCAAGGCCGTCACTACGCCTCCGTCCTGAGCCTTACCCTGAATGTCCGTTCTTATTGCTCGCCCTGTGAAAACTCCCTGCGTGATTCCAATCGGCTCGTCAGCACGCCTAATGCGGCCGTACATGAACGATTCCACATCGTCCTTCGAGAACTCAATGTTCGGGCACTGGTAGTAGCAAATCTCGCACATTATACAAGTGCCAATCATCGTGGGCTTCTCATTTGCAGGCCATAGGACGTTAAGTGGACATGAAGCTATACATGCCCCACAGAAACTGCAAGCATCCGTGCGAATGACCTGAGTCATCAGATTTCCGAACTGACGTGGTTTCTCTAGCACTTTCAAGTTCCTCTTATTGGACGATTATTGTCGCGAGCCAACTGGAATGAATAACAAAAGGCGTTCCGGCTGTTTTCCAAGATTGGGGTACACATGTGCCAAGTCATTTATCCACAATCCGACTCATCATTGTTGAAGTGACACTGTCTGTTTGACCGTTCAGCGCAAATGCTGAAACTGAAACAGCTCAGGCTGATTCAGGAGAAGAAGATTCGCAAGATCGTGCGCTATGCCTACCAAAATGTTCCATTTTATCGTAAGCGTTTCGACCAAGTTGGATTGAAACCTGAATCCATCAGAAAACTCGAGGACGTCGCAAAGATTCCACTCACCGCAAAATCAGACCTAATTAACAACTATCCACTCGGAATGCTCGCTGTTCCAGCGGATCGCCTCTACTGCCTTCACGCGTCCTCAGGAACAACGGGGAAGCCAATCGTAGTTGCATACACGCGTGGAGACTTGGAGCGTTGGGCAAGGCTGATGGGAAGGACATACGATGTGGCTGGCGTGAGGAAGGGCGATGTCGTTCAGAACATGTTTGGTTACGGCTTGTTCACAGGGGGGTTAGGTTTTCATTATGGTGCAAGAGCGATAGGCGCAACCATTGTTCCAACGAGTTCTGGAAACACGAAACGGCAATTCCTGCTAATGAAAGACCTCCGAACCAGAGTGGTCACCGGCACGCCGTCATACATGGTTTACTTGTGCGAGGCAAGCCGCGCCGGCGGATACGACCCGAAGAGGGACTTCAACCTTAAAGTGGGAATTTTCGGAGCGGAGCCTTGGAGCGAGGAGGCACGAAGGAAGATAGAGGATGTGTTCGGCCTGCGAGCCTACGATATCTACGGGATGTCAGAGCTGTACGGCCCAGGAGTGGCGATTGAGTGTGGGCAGAAGAACGGTTTGCATGTTTGGGGCGACGAGTTCCTCGTCGAAACGGTGAACCCAGACACGGGCGAGGTGCTAGAACCCGGTGAGGAGGGCGAGCTTGTTTTCACCATGCTCTCACGCGAGGCCATGCCTCTGCTCAGATACAGGTCGAGGGATTTGTCTAGGGTCTTTGAGGAAGAGTGTGCTTGCGGTCGGTATCACCCTCGGATCCAACGGATCAAGGGTCGAAGCGACGACATGCTCATCATCGGCGGAGTCAATGTCTTTCCGAGTCAAATTGAACACGTTCTCATGAACATCCCCGACCTCGGCGACCAATACCAGATCATCGTTTCCCACAAGGAGCTTGACCGGTTGGCAGTGAAAGTTGAAACGTCAGCGGACAAGGTGAACGACCCTGCTCTGTTGAAGAAGGTTCAGGGCGACCTGCTGGCCGTTCTTGGAATAAGCGCTGACGTGGAGCTGGTTGCACTGGGCACCCTTCCACGTTCAGAGGTGGGCAAAGCCCAGCGCGTCTTCGACCTCAGGCAGAAGCAATGAACTTCAACTATCTCGGCTTCCCCTCTGGAACCCAGCGCAAATCATGCCATAGTAAGTTGGGACTTGGTATGAGTAAACATGGGAACGTAGCGGGATTTTGCTCGCAATTCCAGCAAGAATGGCCATCTGCCACAAGCTATCCGGCTTTGCGCCATCAATGACGCTCGGTCTAATCTTCAGTATGGATTGAATGTCGTTGTTCTTGATCGCGTCGAGGACGATGTTATCGTAGACCCTCGCTGCCCTGTTGAAACCGAAAGAACTTGATTTCCTGTGTGCATGTGCTTGGTCCGAGCTCGCAACGAACACGATGCGCTTTGACCGATTCTTCGTCGCAACGTCGGCGATCACGCGGCCCAGCGCATGGTTCTCTTTGAGGGGGATTTCCCGGGATGGGGTGACTATGACGATTCTTGGTTTGCGTTTGCATGCCTTGAAAATGAACCAGAGAGGGATGATTGTGCCCCAGTCCATCGGCAAGTCCGATGCCGTGCCTTCGCTAGATCCATAATTGGCGCCAACCACAGGCAAATTCCTTCTTTGGGCTCTCTCGAGAAGTTGCTTGGCGAGCTCGACATCGCATTTGGCCTTCACGGTGACTGATTTAGGGTTGCGAGGAGATGCTTGGAGGCGACCAGTCGAATTGGCAGCAGTGACAATGCCGATTCTGCCCCACAGTCTAAGGTTATGTGGGCTTGCAATGATTACGGTGTCTGGCCTGCTTCTGGCGACCTGTCGGGCTACTTCACGCATACCCTCACGAGTTTTTGAGAATTTTCTGACAGTGTACTTGGTGGCTAAGTCTGCAATCACTTCTCCGCCATGCGGCATAATGCAAACATAAACCAGCGGCATATTTCTCGTTGAAGCTGTGTGTCTCCTGCTTTATGAAGCGGTTGAATGCGGCGAAAAGTTTAGAGCGCACCTTCACACCATCATACATGAAGGCTCACAAAGTAAAATCGGCATCAAAGGAGGTGAGTTCTCGTGGGCTATAGCCAAAACGAGCTGGCTACTGCTACGCCTGAGACTCCAAGCTCGATTCTATTGAGTTTCCGTGGTGAAACTCAAGATTTCCGTTGCATTAACTGCTACAGTCACTGGAACAAAGTGTGCGCTCGCTGTTCGCGTTGTGGGGCATCAGAATACACGCCCTGTTTTCACTGCGATATTGGACTCAGATAATCTGACTGCAGTCCTTAGGTCGCAGAAGACATGACCCGGACTTGAGGCTTGTAGATGGCCTTACGCGTTATGTCAAGCGAGAAGGTTCCGTGCGTGTCACAGTATTCCTCGCATCGCTCAGCAGTTTCAATGTCGCCGTAACCAAAACCGCACAGCTCGCATTGGTACACGGCCAGGCCTTTCTTGACCAGTTCGTTAACCATCTTCGAACACATTGAAAGCTCGGCCGACGGCGCCCGATAAGGGTTGATTGCAACTCTTCAACGCCATGCCTTACAGCAACCACGGTGATGGATTTTGACTGATTCGCGGCAAATGCCGTCATGAGGTCGCTTGTGGAAGTGTGAAATTTTACAGGAGAATGGCTAACGGAAACTGATTGATTGCGGTTTTCCTGATTCAGCCATGGAGGCTGGGGATGGGGGGTTTTAGCGGAGCGTTTTCAGGAACTGCCTGAAGTCCTCTTGCGGGACGGGTGTGCCTTTGACGCGTTCTTCCAGGGTTGGACGGTTCTGTTTGAATATGACGCCTATTGGGATCTTTTCCTGCGGCGCGACCAGCTTCTTGGCGGCTTCGTAGTTGGTCGGGTCATGTTCCGGCCCTATTTCGACAACTTTGGGCATGTATTCCTTCCATGTGTCGTGGAATGTGGGGCACGGGTTCAGGACATGGATCAAAGCGAAACCCTTGTGCCTAATTCCCTCCGCAAGCAACCGCGCCAAGTGATCTGGCTTACCTGGAAAACCTCTCGCCAGAAACGACACGCCGTATGCAAGAGCCAACTGGCTGATATCGAGGGGGTCTTCTCGGTTGCCTGTGGGTGTAATCTTCGTCTTGAACCCGAGAGGCGTTGTGGGTGACGGTTGGCCTTTCGTCTGCCCGTAGATCGCGTTATCGATCACTATGTATGCTATGTCGGGGTTTCTCCTCGCAGCGTGTGGAACGTGTCCTCCCCCAATTGCGAACGCGTCGCCGTCGCCCGCGATACCGACCACGCAGAGTTCCGGCCGGGTGATGCTAATCCCTTGGGCGATTGGCAGGACTCTTCCGTGAAGTGTGTGGAATCCATAGGTCTTGAAGTTGTGGGGGAAGCGACCGTTGCACCCAATTCCAGAGACCATGACGATATCCTCGTGCCTGAGGCCGAGTTCTTGGAACGCCATACCTATCGATCGAAGAACTCCAAAATCCCCACAGCCAGGGCACCAGTTCGGGTTGTAACCGGTTCGATACTCACCTATCACAGTTGCTTCCATTCTTATGCTACCTCCTGAATCTTCCTCAAGATCTCACTAGGCGTGAATGGAAGCCCCTCCGTCTTGGTTAGGGGAACTGAGTCAATCTCAAAACGTGTACGCAGATAATTGGCGAATTGAGAAGTGTAATTCAACTCGGGAACGACTATTTTCTTGAGGCCGGCTAGGAACTTGGCGATTTGTGTCTCGGGAAGTGGGCTGAGCAACTTGCACTGTAGCCAGCGAATGTGAATCGAGTTTTCCTGCGCTTTCAGAATTGCCTCGTGAATAGCGCCTTGGGTTGAGCCCCAACCTATGACGCCGAGCTGCGCCTTCGGGTCCGGAAGCTCCATGACGTTCAGGGGGTCGTTGGCAAGTTCTTTCGCAGCCGTCTCAAGCTTTCGGAAGCGCTTGGCTGACATTTCAGAATGAGTATGCGGGGTGAAATTGGGGCGTCCGAGCTGATCATGCTCCACACTTTCCGCAACATATTCACCGTGAGCCTGGCCTGGCAACGACATTGGTGATATGCCGTCGTAGGTTACCGCGTACCGTCGGAACCCGTCCTCAGATGTAATCTCGGCCTTTTCCCTTGCCAAGACTTCCAACGCATCCAACTCAGGTAAGGGCATGCCCTCGGTAAGCTGGGCTAGTGATTGGTCTGTTAGGAGTAGGACTGGGAGTTGATATCGCTCTGCTAGGTTGAATGCTCTTACGGTTTGGTAGAAGCAATCCTCCACGTTTCCTGGGGCTATCACTATGCGAGGTGCGTCCCCGTGCCCTGCGTACAGAGCATGGTTCAGGTCCGACTGCTCCGTCTTTGTGGGCAGGCCGGTAGACGGTCCACCTCTTTGGGCGTCAACGATTACTATCGGTATCTCGGCCATCGACGCCATTCCTATCATCTCAGTCATCAGCGAGAAGCCCGGCCCGGATGTCGCGGTCATCGATTTGGTTCCGCCGTATGAGGCACCTATCGCTGCGCCGAGTGAAGCGATCTCGTCCTCGCCTTGGAAGAATGTCCCCCCGAAGGTTGGTAGCAGGGTAGCCATTCCTTCTAGGATGTCGCCTGCGGGTGTAATCGGATAGCCTGCGTAGAAGCGGCAGCCTGCCGCTATTGCCCCAAGAACTATTGCTTGGTTGCCAGAGATGACCATTTTGTGGCCGGGCGTCTTTGGCGTTTCCAGAGGCTTCTTTTCTCTGGGCGCAAGTTCGTAGCCCGAATTGATGGCAGCCAGGTTTTTCTGAAGAAGTTCATCGCCCCGGCCCCCTAGCTTTTCTGAGATGACTTCCTCCAACACCGTCTTTGAGAGTCCGACGTGGGCGGCTACGTATCCGGCTATGGCCATGTTTCTGCCTTTGGCGAAACGGAGTTGGTTCTTTGCGATCGACGTGAAAGGTGCGCCAAAGGAATGCTTCGGCAGTGATGAGTAAGTCTTCGGGGTCCGGTCTTCGTCGAAGATCATTTCGCCTTCGGGCTTGAGGTCCTTCGTGTGGGATGAGACGGCTTCCGTATCAAACGCTACAAGGAGGTCGAGCAGGTCGCCTTGGGAGTAGGCGTGCCAGTCGCTGGCGCGAAGTTGAAACATGCAGGGCCCGCCGCGGACTGATGAGGGATAGGTTCGGAATGTGAAGATTTTGAACCCAGACCTTGAGAAGGTATATGCCAATACCTCGCCGGCGAGGATGACGCCGTCGCCGGATTCCCCAGCCAAACGAATTGTCAAATCCAAGCAGTAATCATCTGCGAGTCCGCAGGCGTTTTGGAGGTTTTTAGGGGCACTGCTGGTTTTCAGTAGTGATTACATGTAGAGTAATTGCAGGAACACATCGCCCTAGCTTTTTCGAACGAAGACAATGGACGGGCTCATTCCAATTCTCGTTCCAATGTCGTCGAGTATCCTCTGAAACTTCTCATGGTTTAGCCTGAGCCCTTTCCGTCCCTTGGGAGGATACGGGTCGTTGAAAACCACCTTATCCTCATCCGCATCGGTCACGACTACCCAGTGAGGGATATTCAGTCGGTGTACCACTCCCATGTGCACCAAGGCTATGGGAACGAAACCCTTGTGGACGCGCTGCACGAGTTGTTGAACTGTTGGCCGTTTGTGCTCCACCGGCAAGTTGCGGCTTAACGCTCGCCTCTTGTTTTCATCGATTCCGAAGTAGCCCAATCTTGCCTCCTCGGAGGTGAAGTGATGCTTAACCAGCCTTCGGCTCCACGAAGCGGCCTCAATGACTTTTCTCCATTGAGTCACCAGACGAACGTCATAACCAGCGTCAATCAATGGAACGCTTAGACCGTACGGGTCAGCTCCCCTTATCCCTATCATGTTGCACTGGCGCCATACTTCGAACTCTAAGGCGCGGCTCAAGCGCAGACGGGGGTCGAAATGCTTCATGACCATCAGAATGCAGGCGGGCCCACAGCTGAAGTCTGAGCTTTGGGCATAGTATGGCACATTGAATCTCATAGGACACTCACTGAGGTTCAATTCTCGTTGTTACGATTTATGTTATGAGTTTCCCGCATGGCAGTTATCGTTTGAAGTGCTCCCAGCCCCTGCGTTCTATTCCGCGTTCTCGACCAATCTGTTTCAAACGGACTCCACGTGATTTGCTCGTGGTGACACCGATCAGTTTCAAGTTTCCTCGCGCAGCTCTTCGTGCAGCCATGAACTTTCCACGCTTGACTGTGACAACCAGGTGGTATTCTTCGCCTCCGTAGAGCGCCAAATCATTTCCATCGTAGCCGAACCGATCAGCAAATTCTGCTGCTGCCCTGCTGACTGGAACGTCATAGATCTCCATTCCCACCTTGCTGGCCTCTGAAAGTTGGTGGAGGCTCCACGCTAACCCGTCGCTGGAATCTATTGAAGCGCTAATTGTTCCCGAAACGGCTAATCTCACTCCTGTCTCCAACTCGGCTATTGGATTGAAGACTGCGTCATACAGCGACCGGGGCAGTTGTTTGGGGCGTTTTCTTCTTTCAAGCAGAGCCTTGAGTCCCGCCGGGGCTGATCCAAAATCTCCGGTGACTGCAACGAGGTCGCCAACCTTTGCACCCGACCTAAGCACAAGCTCATGTCTGTCCGCTACAGCGAACAGAGCAATTGCAATCGTTAGATCTCGAGATTCGTTGGTGTCCCCGCCAACAATCGGGAAGCCATATTTTCTAGCACTGTCTCGCAGCCCAGCACCAATCTCTGTGATGTCGCTTCTTTTTAGCCGAGGGGGCAAGCCCAAAGCCACGAGCCCTGCGAGGGGCCTCACTCCCTTGGCCGCCAAGTCGCTCACATTCGCCACGACAGCTTTCATTGCAGCCTGTCGCATCGTCATTCCTGGCGGAACATCAGTGCTTCCAACCAGCATGTCCGTCTTCAGAACCGCAACTTTTCCGGCAGGAAGCTTCACCGCCGATACGTCGTCACCGAAACCAACCGCCACTCGTGAGCTAGACCCAAAGAGCCGTTCCATGATTCGGATGACGCCGAGTTCACCGAGTTCGCTAAGCGGAGCCAATAAGCGTCCCACCATTCAACCTTAGTTCTCCTCTATGAACGGGTTATTTTGAATATGCCAACCTAGCCTACGGGCAACTACTCCTTGTCGAGTCAGTTTCAAATAGGTCGTGTGCCTCGCAGCCTCGTGAAGTTCATTGAAGATTGTTCGATTTGTGGTTGATGGCCGAGCACCGTGCTATGGGGTTTTGGAGTCCGCATCCATCATCCAGCCCATAGAAGGCGACATTTTCGGAAAGTGGGAGCGAGCCAATCGGCACGTAGACCTTAAGGCCGTTCAGCTACTCGCTCCAGTGGAGCCGCCCAACATCTTGGCGATTGGGCTCAACTACCGGGCCCACGCGATTGAGAGCCGCGAGCCTATTCCAAGAGCGCCCATATTATTCATCAAAGCAAACACCGCTCTCGCTGGGCCAAATCAACCTATTCTCCTCCCGAAGGTTGCGCCCAATGAGGTTGACTACGAAGCGGAATTGGTTATTGTGTTGGGTAAGCGGGCTCACAACGTCACTGAGGATGAGGCCTTGGATTATGTCTTTGGTTACACTTGCGGTAACGATGTGAGCGCTCGCGACTGCCAACTTCGAATTGACAAACAGTGGGCGAGGGGTAAATCCTTCGACACCTTTGCACCACTCGGCCCCTGGATTGAAACCGAACTTAACCCGGATTCATGCCCCATTCGCTGCAGGCTAAACGGCACGACGATGCAGGATTCCAACACCAAAGACCTCATCTTCAATACGCGACATCTCGTCAGCTACCTATCACGATGTATGACTCTGCAACCAGGCACCGTGATAATGACGGGGACCCCAGCCGGCGTTGGTTTCACTCGGAGGCCACCAGTTTTCTTGAAACTAGGGGATGTCGTAGAAGTGGAGGTTGAGGGGATAGGTACCTTGCGGAATCCAGTGGTACACGAGCAAACTGGAACAAACGGTACTTGAACAGGATGCCGCTGCAACGAACGCGAAGAAGGACAGGGGGCACTTTCAGGGGACTGCGGGGGGCGGCACTGGCACCGAACAGGTTGTCAGGTGTGCCTGATACTCGTCTAGCCTGATCAGTTTGTGGCAGCGAATGCATTCAACTGTCTTCATATCGAAACGTACGTTCTTGTTTCGGAATTGACGACGACGACCCATTTAGGCTACTCTCACAACTGCGGTTTGCTCGACGCATCTATTGAATGTTTGCAATATCTAATGACCCCATGGTCGCTGGGAGTCTGGGGGTTGGGTTCGTGGGAAGGAAGATGGGGCGAAATTCTCTCGCATTTCGTGCATCTTCACATTACTCATCCCTTGAATTCGCCTTAGGTCTCCCATCTCGCGGCGGGACACCAAAGTCACCGCTATTCCGCTAGCACCAGCCCGACCCGTTCGGCCGATCCGGTGGAAGTAGAGCAGGGGGTCCCTTGGCAAATCGTAGTTGACGACGTGTGAAATGCCCTCAATATCCAACCCGCGCGCTGCAACATCTGTAGCTACCAAGAATCTAACGCGGCCTCTTCGAAAGTTCTCTAGTGCCCTGTCGCGTTGAGGTTGCGTCAAGTCTCCATGTATGACCGCGACGTCTCTTCGTACACGGCTCAGTCTCCTCTCAAGCCTGTCCGCTCCGATCTTAGTGGAACAGAATATCAGGGCTCGTTGGACAGCCTCCTGGCCCATTATTCCGCAGAGGGCCTGGAACTTCCGTTCTGGATCGACGATGTGATAGAGTTGTTCTATTTCCTCGAGCGCTATCTCGTCCTTACTCACGAGTATTCTTTCAGGGTTGTACATGTGCCGTGAGGCCATGTCCATTATCTCGTTGGGCATGGTTGCGGAGAACATTGCAGTCTGCCGTTCTGAAGGTGTTCTTTGGAGTATGAAGTCAATGTCGTCCTTGAAGCCCATGTCAAGCATGCGGTCAGCTTCGTCGAGGACGACCATTCCTACTCTATCAAGAAGCAGCGTGCCTCTAGATAGATGGTCGATAATTCTTCCAGGCGTCCCAGCCACTATGTGGATTGTTCTCTGAAGCGCCTCCATTTGGCCGTATATTGGCTGGCCACCGTACACTGCCAGCGTTCGGATCGACATATACCGACCGAACTTGTTGAGGTCGGAGGCAACTTGTTGAGCCAATTCCCTGGTCGGAACCAGAATGAGACCTTGAACTGCATCTTCTGATGCGTTAATTCTTTGAACCATCGGAATACCGAAGGCCGCGGTCTTGCCTGTGCCAGTTTTGGCTTGGCCTATCACGTCCCTGCCTTCAAGCAGGGGGCCAATTGCCGCAGACTGAATTGGGAACATCTCTTGAAATCCGAGTTCCCTTGTGCTGCGGATTATTTCTCCCGATATGGGGAGGTCTTCGAATTTTTTCATTTGTGGTTTTCACTTGCTTACGTAAACCGCTTTTCGGAAAACAGAACGGCTAAGCTTCCTCGTTAACGGGTAAACCGCGTTCTAGTTTCGCAGTGCAGAACTTCTCAGTATCCGCACGCGGTCTTCGTTGAAGTCACGCAACGGTAGACTGTCATTTAAACCTTCATTATCGTGATTAAAGGCGTGCATTAGAAAAAGAAGCATGGAAAAAGGGAATTTTGGGTCAATCCACGGTCTTGTCTCTACTCCTTCTTGGCGACTTTGATTTCGATCGTGGAGACGTTTCTTGTTTGGCCCTCTTCACCTAGCACTTCTGTACCTATGTTGACGCCGGTGATCACAAGTTTGCCATCGAAGAAGCGTCTTCGGCAAACCTCAACTACGTCGACGGCCTTTGAGATGACGCGGCCTCGTGCCTTAACCGATAGTTCCTTAGTGCCACTGTTGATTTGCATTACGATGGCAGTACAGTAGGCCATGAGTTCTTTTTGGCCGATGAGGACAGTGTTGGCTGGGATGTTGCCTCTGGTGGAAGGGGGTCTCTCTGGTGGTTTTTCTGTCAAGCGTTGTTCACCTCCGAGTGGAAAGTATAGTGGTAGTGTTGCGAGAACCGCAGAGGCGCCCCAGTTAATAAAAGGGTTCCTACGCAGTCCGATTGATAGAAGAGAAACGGTTGACCGTGGAACTTTCCAAACTGAAACTTACGATTGCGAAGTTTTTCTCGACTGAAAACAAAGGTTCCTTATCTCAGAACTCAGGGAGAAAGTTCCGAAACGTGTCCTTTTAGGCGAATTAAATAAGGCCGTCCGAATATCCCGCGCGAGAGAGTATGTCATTCATGGCTGAAACCCCCGCGGAAAATCAACCACCCGTCAAGTTGGATATTGACAGGCCTCAGGATTTCAAGTTCCATCTTGCCTATGAAGTGTATTCGCGTGCGTGGGATGAAAACGCCTCAGATTCTGTGCGAACGAAACTCAACGATTTGATATCTGTGCTTTCGAAGGACGAGAATGGTTATCAAGACTTCTACGGACAAATACAGGGTTATCGTAGAGATGTTGATTCCTTTAGGTCTGGGCGAACTAGGATTGAGTCGAAGAGGAAAAGGGATTGGCAAAGAACCGAGACCAGGGACGGCAGGAACCGTCGCCACAAATGATGATTCGTTTCAGAATTTCGCTCATCAATGTTAGGTAGGATTATTAGGCTCGTCGACGACTAAACGCGCACAAGCTATGTCTGGGCTGAAGCCGACCGTCCTACCGTAATCATACGTGCCGACGTGCGAGTTTTCTGCCGACGAACTAGCTGAACCAAAAGACGAGGTGAAACGCATGAGCTCCGAAGGTTCCTTCCACAAGCCAGTAGAGGAAGGGAAAGAATACGAACTTGAAATCAAAGAGACTAGCCGTCGCGGTGACGGAGTCGCAAGGATTGAAGGCTTCGTAGTCTTTGTCCCCAACTCGAAACCTGGCGATAAGGTGAAGGTAAAGATCAACACCGTTGGTCCACGATTCGCAACCGGTGAAATCGTCCAGTAAGACTCTGGAAGACCCACCGGTAAACCCCTTTTTCTTCTCCTATTGTTTTGATTTTTTAATCACCGTTGCACTTGTCATCATTACTGACGTGCCATTGCGAGATTGGGGAAGGTCTTCATGACCAAAGTCGTCGTTTACACGAGGGAAGGCTGTCACCTCTGCGAGAAAGTAATCGAAGAACTACAGAAACTATCCGCCACTCGCCCTCTTGAGATCTCCACAGAGAATATTACGACCAACGCCGACCTGTTTCAACGCTACAAGGAGACTATTCCTGTCGTTGAAATTGACGGGAAGGTCCGGCTCGGTGGCGCAACACTTGCGAACCGCTCAACACTTCCAACAGTTTTGCTGAACGCCCTGATGCGGGGAGACGCAGAACGAAGTCAGTAGAGCCAGTCTTCAATGCGTGCCCGGCGGAAACACGATTTGTCTGGCGCCCCAGTACGCCGGAGTTAAGTATCGCAAATAATCAGGGTTGTACCCACGCCGCAGGCACATGTAGTACGCGAACAAGTACAACGGAATTATGCTAAGGAACGGTGACAGATACTCGTCGACCACGGGTAGTCTGAATGCGTTGCCGCAAATGGAAGCAATCTCATCATCATCCTGCCCAATTATTGGGATCACAGTAGATCCCAACTTGGTTGCCGCCCTAATCAAATCCAAGCTCCGCTGATGAGATGGCCCGTTTGGTGACAAAACAAACAAGACGCTCTCCTCATCCAAGGACACCCAGGGGCCATGCAGCAATTGTTCCGTTTCAAATCCCTGCGCTGGAACGTAGCTTGTTTTCATGATCTTCAGCGCAGCCTCCAAGGCATTCGGGTAGTTTGGCCCGGCGCCCGCAAAATTGAAGGACCTTTTCGCCGAATGCTTCTCAGCCAGTCCTTTTGCAAACTGATCTGTTGAAGTAAGGACCCGTTCAGCCATTTGGTGGAGTTCTGCCAGTTCCTTCCGAATCCTCTCCAGACGTTCCGAGTCACCTTCGTTGATTTGTGCTAGGATTTCAAGTCCAATTTTGGTTAAAGCCGCGGCGCCGGACACATAGCACTTTGTGTGGCAGCGCGATTGGTCTGGCCCATTGCCCACGATGAGCGTTTCGTCGGCAACTTGGGAGATGGGGCGGTCAGGGAAATGAGTTATTCCAACGCAGAAGCCGCCCTGCTTCTTTGATGATCGTAGAGCGTCCACTGTGGTTTTCGTGATGCCGCTATGTGAGACCGCTATAGTGGTGGTGTTCTTGTTGACTGGGTGGTGGTAGTTGGCCAGCTCAAGAGCTTGGACACACTCGTACCTTCTGCTATTCTGGAATGAGAGCACTTCAGCACCTAGCATCGCGGAGAAGAATGCGGTCCCGCAACCTGTGTAGCAGAATTCTTCCTTCACTTTCATCTTGCCTACTACCGAGTCGATGCTGCGGGAATTGTTCTCCAACGTATTCTTGATGGCTTCCGGGATCTCGTAGATCATATCGTAGGTTAGAAACGGGTGCGATTGGCGCTCTGGGGTCGGAGGGGGCAGGGGAGATGTCATTTCAAATCACCGGAAACATGATGAAAGGCTGTATTGATAGGTTTCGCATTCAACCGAGCAGGGCGCCAAATGTGACTCGCAGGAAAGAAGGCGATGAGGACGCCCAACACAGAGATATGCTCGTCTGACCTCTGGGATGATTCGTCCATATTCGTTATATATTGCTCCAAACGTTGTGGCAACTACAAGGTGTAGTTAGTTGGATGCTAAACAGCAGATGAAGTACTCGTACCTAGTCACTGCGGTCGGCGTTGTGCTCATGGCGATTTCCGCTATTTACGGGGCCATACGCGCCCTTTTTGTTCGGGAGATGTTTCGTCCTAATGGAAACTTCAACGGAAACTTCACTCGGAACTTCAACGGAACCTTTGTCGGAAGCCGCCAGTTCGCGGGCGGGAACCCATTCGGTTTGACGAATGCTCTAACAATAATCGCTGTGGTAATCGCACTCGTAGGTCTAGTGTGGCTGGGTCTGGTCCTCCGAAAATCGCCCAAGAGCGCCGCCAATTAGGCTCCTGCGTAGTGGGTATCGACAGAGCCCAATGTCCGACACGGCAATCATGCCGCGTAACTCTCTAGGGATTCCTAGAGCAGCTAAGTCTATGCTTACCCAAGCAGTCTTGACTGGAATTCGTTTAACCTGAGCGCCCTGCGTCCACTTTGAAGCAGCGCCAATAATCACTAAGTCAACGCTGCAAATCACGATCTTGGAGATGCTTGATGACCCTCAGCCCCACTGTAGGTAAGAGGACTACATTGTTGGCGAGCGCCGTTACCAGGCTCGGAATCCCGGTTATGATTGTTACAATAATTGAAACGTTGAAGAACACGGCAACCCATGTATTCTGCAGCAACTCGCTTGCCAACGTGAACACAACAGCGCAAGCAACCAACTTCTTAACCGTCGGCTCCGAGATCAAACGCCGAGTAATTCCAGCAAAGATTCCAACTGAGCCGATGATAGCCGCGATGTATGGAGTCCATGGACCGGGTAGCACGAACATGTCCGAAATCACTATGATCAGGAACCCAGTCAAGAAGCCGATTGCGGGCCCATAGACGAACCCATCAATGAAGGCCAGTGTCTCACTTAGACCAACCTTGACCAGAACCCCGTAGAGAGGTTGCGGGGAACTCATAGCAAACTCAGCAAGAACAATTCTTGCCACAGCACCGATAGCTGTAAGTGTCGACACTGAGGCGACTTGTTTGGAGTTGAGTTGCAGAACGTAGCCCTCGGATAGTTTAAATGGCTGGATAATCCAGCCATGCAATAACTCTGCCGGTGTTCAAATGCCTCGCCGTCGCACCGTGGGGAAATCCAAAGTTCCTCCGCTGCAATCATATCTAGAGCGTAAGGGTGTGGGATTGGAAGACATGATTGAGGCTGCCCTGCGACTCTTTGTTCCCCACCCAGGCGTAGAGAATAGGGCCAAAGCAAGATGCGTACTCAAGTTGGAATTCAAAGAGGCCCTTTCAGATGTCAACGTCTCAACGCTGGTGGTCGCCTGCTACCGAGCGGAAGAGGATGCGTATCGTGGCTTGATTCCCAACTTGACACGTGAGCGGTTCATGGGCCGACCCGGCCTCGTTACAGATGAATTGCTTGGAATGACAATTGCCAACTACATAGCTGGAGCCAAAGGGATTTTCGAATTCGTCAGGTTCGATCAGAATAAACCTGGAATACTGAGCAAGCTCGGACCGATTTCAAACGATGCAATTGGTGGGCTCATCGCAGGCTGCTCATCAAACATGTACTCCCACGCCCTTAGAAAACACGCCAGATGAACCCGTTGGAACTATTCAAAGGGCTCAGAAATTCACTGGCTTTCCTGACGGTGCTCCCGGTCGGAATGGATGAGAACGGAATCCAGCAAGCAGCCAATTACATGCCCCTGTACCCACTGCTCGGAGCGATGATTGGGTTCATGTGCGGAGCCCTGTCTTGGGCGCTCTTTACATTCCTCCCGTCCCTGCTAGTCGGAACGTTCACACTGGGATTCCTGCTGCTCATTACCGGTGTGCATCATACGGACGGCCTGCTCGATTTTGGAGACGCGGTGATGTTCCATGGCTCACGCGAAGGCAAGATCAGGATCATGCGCGACCCGGCTACTGGAGCTGGTGGGGTCAGCTTGGGATTGGTGGTGCTACTTGCGACAGCGCTTTCCATATCATCGTTGAATCAAGGTTCTGTTATCCTGAGTCTGGTTGCATCTGAGGCAGCAGCAAAGTTTGCCATGCTGCTTCTAGCGTGGGCTGGCCATTCCGCTCACATAGGTATGAATACGCCGTTCGTAGAGGCGATGCACAAGAAAAGAGGACGATGGTTCAAGCTTGGTGTCGGCTTAGTTCTCCTCCTCACAATCACACTTCTGACTCTACGAGGTGTCGGTTTACTCGTCGCCCTTGCTGCGGTTCTTTCAGCAGCGCTCCTTCTCTTGATTTCTGAAAGACAGTTCGGAGGGATAACCGGGGACGTAATCGGTGCAACGAACGACATTACTCGACTTCTGTCGTTAGTTGTGATTCTGGTGGCTTCGCGATGGGTTTGACAGCTCTTGTTATGGCTGGCGGAGCGGCCACACGAATGAAAACTGCAAAAGAGAAGCCACTGCTGGAGATAGAGAATAGGGCGATGTTACTGTGGGTTCTGGATGCGTTACGCAAATTGAAGTCAATCGATAGAATCGTAGTGGCAACGAGTGCCAGAACTACTCAGACTGCTCGCGTTGCCCAGGAGAACAGCGTGGAAGTTGTGGAAACACCGGGTGAGGGTTATGTGCCCGATATGCGATACGCTATCAGAAAGCTCGGGTTGAAAGACACGATAGTGGTCTCCGCCGACCTTCCGTTCCTAACCACGAAGCTAGTCGACCAAGCAATAACGAAATTCCTATCCTCTGGTAAACCCGCCTTAGCGGCAATGGCACCGGTCAACGCATTTCAAACGCTTGGTGTAAGACCGCAGCACATCTTTCAAATCGGCGGGAAGGATCTTGCGCCAATTGGCTTGAACATTATCCGTGGCTCCAGAATCAACGAACCGATGCTTGAGGAAGAAGTGCTCATAGTTGAGTCTCCCGAATTCATCCTCAATGTAAATACTCAGGCAGAGTATGGCCTTGCCAAGAAGATTTTCCAAGAGTCAAGAAGGCGCGTCGCGAACCCATAGTGGCGCCCCTAGAAGAGGGCCGGCGGCCTTGCGTTGGGCTCGTATCTCAGTGTTCTCAGCTCTCTCGGTGATTGGTTCATTCATGCATTTGCCTTCCCCGGTCCCGACGGTGGCTTTCGATTCCTCGCCTGGGTTTTTTGCCGCGTTGTATTTTGGGCCGTGGGACGGAGCTTTGGTGTGTGCGGTCGGCCATATTGCAACTTCTGTCGTTAATGGTTTTCCACTTGGAATACTTCACATCCCGATAGCGGTTGGGTTGGCGGCTGCTGGAGGAGCAATGGGCTTCGTGAACACGGTGAAGAGGAGGTGGAGCATGGTCGCTGGGCTCTTTGCTGGTGTGGCCATCAATACTCTTTCCGTTGTGATTGTCGTGCCAACGTTGGGTTGGCCGGTTGCGTTGAGTCTCTCTCCCTACATTTTCTTCGCGTCCCTCGTCAATGCAATTGTGGCTGGTGCCGCATTCGTGAGCGTTAGAGGGCGGTTGCGGTTTTGAGAGCGGCATTTTCGGGCGTCAAGAGTATCTTTACTCGGCGTGATGTTCGCATAATCAGACTAAGCTGGGGTCGGGTAATGGTGGTAGGTTGCGATTCAGCTGGTGGAATTGGACCCAAGTGGTTGGACAAGGTGAGGGTGAGTGGATATGCAGTGGGGAAGTTCACTGCAAGAGTAGCTCTCATGGAGGTGCTATCCGTGGGAGCCATGCCTGTTTGCGTTGCGAGCACGCTCACCGTTGAGCCTAACCCTACGGGACTAGGAATTTTGAGGGGCATTAGCCACGAGGTGAGACATGCCTCACTGAGTTTTCCAGTTTCGCAGATCCAAAGTACAGAGAAGAACTTTCGCGTGAACGAAACGGGGGTGGGTGTCACGGTCGTCGGCCTATCAACCATGAGCTCGTTGAGGGTAGGTCAGTGTAGACGCGGAGATATGCTCTACGCCGTAGGTACTCCACACATGGGAAATGAAGTGCTGAGCGCCGAAAGGGCTCACAAAATCGCAGACATCAAGGACATCCAATCTATGCTCAAGCTGCCATTTGTGCGTGAGCTTATGCCAGTTGGTTCACGTGGCATATTCGAAGAAGCCAAAACGATGGCGGAGGATTCTCACCTGCGCCTCAGTTTGAATTCCCTGTTGAACATAGACATCAAGAAATCCGCTGGACCCGCCACCGTTGTACTCTGTGCAATCCCGTCTCACAGCGCGAGGCAGCTTGCAAGGAATGTGAGTAAGCCCCTGAACTTCATTGGCAGTTTCAATTGAATTTGCAATCTCAGCATAATCAATCCGAATCCGCGATGACTGAAAGCGGGTCCGGCGAGAGACAGCGAAGTCTGTCTTTCTATCACGATTCGGACTTGACATATCTCCCTATAGTGTGAGTGAGGTGCTCGATATCCTTCTCCGTGTGGGCATAGCTGATTCCGCCGTGCATTATTTCAGGCAACAGGATCACTATGCCATTCTCGAGCAGGAAATTGAACATCCTCTTGTATTGGGCGTGGTCGTAATGCGCGTAACCGCTGATGTCTGTTAGCGGTTTTTTGTTTGTCATGTGTATGCAAAACATTGAACCGATGCCGACTGCCTGCGCTGGAAAACTCGCATCTTGGAAGATCCTGTTCATCTCTTCACGCGCAAGATGTCCCAGCTTGTCAATGTGCTCGTACACTGGGGAATGCTCGAGTACATTGATCGTCGCGAGCCCCGCAGCCAATGTAATTGCGTTCGCGGAAAAGGTATTTCCATGATAGGCATAATCGGGGCCTGAGTATTTCGTGTGATCCATACGTTCCATCACATCACGTCTACCACAAATGGCACCTATGGGCAGCCCACCGCCGATAATCTTCCCCAGGACAGTGAGATCCGGTGCAACGCCATAGTGCCCTTGTGCACCGCTTAAGCCGAGTCTAAAGCCTGTGATAATCTCATCAAAGATGAGGAGAGCGCCCGTATCGTCACAGTATTCCCTCATCGCCTTGACGAACTCTCTATCAGCTGGAATGCATCCGCCAGCGAACAGGACAGGTTCCAGGATAACTGCCCCTAGTCGCGCACCTTTCACGCGGTTCTTGAACCCCTCCAAGTCGTTGAACGGAACGACAATTGTGTCCTGTTGTGAGCCTTTGGTAATGCCCCCTGAAGGAAGCTTGTCGAATGGGGGCTTCATCGCGATGTGCAGGGGGTCGTATGCGCCGTGCCATGCTCCTTCAAACTTGGCAACTTTGGCGCGTTTTGTGAAAGTTCGCGCTAGACGCACGGCGAAGAAATTGGCTTCACTTCCAGAGCTCGCGTGACGAACCATCTCAGCGCTCGGCACATGTTTTACTATTGCCTCTGAATGAGTTACTTCTAGCTCATGGACAAAGCCATGATGCCACCCATTTTCCACCTGACGCTTGATGGCTTCCATTACAGTTGGATTCGTGTGTCCTAGAATCATCGCCATGTGCGTGCACCAGTAGTCAGTGTACGTATTGCCGTCTAGGTCAGTGATTGTGGCTCCTTTGGATTTCTTCACAAAGAATGGGTAGGGCTCGAAAAAGCGGTTCTTGTAAGATACACCCGCCGGCTCAACCTTACATGCACGTTCGAACATTGCACGCGATGCCCGAGTACGCTCCTCGTATACGCCCTTTCGTGGAAGCAACTCGCTAATTCCCTCTTCCCGCTGACTCCGTATGAATCGCATATTTCAGACGGTTCCATCAGTCCAGAAGATGAAAATGACCGCTGCGGATCCTAACGGTCCTGAGAGGCGCGGGTTTCGTGTTTGGGTAAAGAGAGAATCGGCTTAACGATATTACACTTCTCCGAGAGACAGAAATGTAGAGAATGAACGGAGAAATCCGCGACAGAGAAAGAGGTATGAGCTCTCTAGAAAGAGCAGACACACCGATTTTGAAAGGAATGCAAATCTACCACAACTACGTGCGCCCACACATGGCATTGAACGGAAAAACACCGAGCGAAGCCGCTGGAATCAAAGTTGAAGGTGAAAACAAGTGGCTCACGCTAATCCAGAATGCTTCAGTTCGACCGACTGACAGTCGCAAGAATTCGTAATTGTTAAAGAGGCAATGGCACTCCTACGTAACAAGAGCTGACGGCTGTGCCAATGACTGAAGAGTAGAGGACTCGATTTTTCGCGGCACTAAAAGAAAAAGGCGCAAGCCCGAATTGCCCGATTTGTCATCAGAATAAATGGCTAGTTACCGACGAAAATGTCATGCTGGGAATTCTTACCCCCCCGAAGGCAGTTCCGATACCCACGAGGATAGTGCCAGCACTCTGCCTAATCTGTGGGAATTGTGGCTATCTGGAAATGTTCGCCTCAAGTGTTGCCACTCCGGATCTGAAGATAGTGGAGGAGAGAAATCCATGAGCGGCGACTTTTCAGTTGCACCTGCACCTAGAATCATGTATGCAACTCCGCCCACCATCAAAATCTATCAAATCACGGGCGAAAAGCTAGAATCTCTTAGGCAGGCGTTTGGTTCCGTCTCACAAGACTTCGGGTTTATGACAACATCACTAGGTATCTTCTTCACCGCGCTAGCTGCTCTTGCGACATTGTATCACGCAAGCGAACCAATTAGTGTGACAGTGACGATTTTTGTTGTGGCATCATGTCTTTCTCTTATTGTAGCGCTATATACGGGGATAAGATGGCATCGCTTGCGAAACGAACCGACAAGAATCATCAATGACATATTAAGCTCCGAAGCTGCGGTAACATTGTAATCGTGTAGTCAGGTTTTTCTAGATAGGCATACCCGACCTCATGCACCGATGAAATGTGTTTATCAACCGATTCTTGATCGACACTTGACAGCCTAGATCATCCCCCTAGAATTTGATAGGACCCGCTCAAAAACAATCTGACAAAAAGGTACCGTTACCCCTTTTTACATCATAACACCATGTAAACCAAGAGGTCTGATTTTGCCTAAGAAGCGTCGAAAGAAGAGACGCAAGACCTTTTGGGAAAAAGCCCTTGAACGTTACGGGATTCTTGGACACTAGTGTCTTAGCGAACTGGGTGTTCATTGACGCTTCTCTTAGAACTGCTAAAGTTGATAGAGAAGCCTTGTTCCAGGTTCTAGCTAGGTATGTTCCATCATATCTCCTGTTGGAACGCGTAAGAACCGACAAGCAACTTCAAGGTATGCTGACTACTTCTCAATTGACATACGCAGAGATACTCTCTGTACTTGTTGATCAATTCGTTGAAGAGAAGATGCACTCGCAGGGAATTACTGCGAAATTGTTCCAACGTGAGGAGCACGCAATTCAACTAACTGCTGAAGATGTTGGAGACATTGTCAAGCAGTTGGCGCATCTTACTCAGGAATTCTTCAAACCACCGCACGAGTACATTTCGTTTGTCGGTGATGAATATGACTTTCGAGAGTTCGTAAAGCTGAGAACCATAGTGAGAACAGAGACTTATGATGCAATCTTGATTGCGACAGCGTCTTACCAGAAGTGCGCTTATTTTATCACTGAAGATGGAAGGCTAAGAGAGAAGATTAGCAACGCTAGTTGGGTACCGTTAGATGTGAAGGTCACATCGGTTCAGGGATACTTGTCCATTTTCAGTCAGCAGACGGAAAGTAACAGGCAGAGGGAACCGACGTTAAGGTAACGTTACCGCCGAAAGGGTAACGCGTCGTCTACGTTTGGTGGGTATGGCTGTGTAAATTCGTTTGGTGAAGGTTGGGACGGTGTTCAGCCATTCCTTTTCTTGCTGTTCGGTGTAAATGAAGTCGTCAATGACTTCGTTCCCTGTGATCTCATCGAGCATTTTCTGGATATTCGTTCCAATGTCTTGAATGCGCCTTAGTGAATCATCGAAGTTTTCGGTCATGAGGGCTACTTTCTCCCCAATGTTTTGTTTCTTATTGGTCGTTCATTCTCAAGTTCTTCAAGCAAAGGCTTGAAATGGGTCACGAAATCGTTGACTGTTGACAACGTTTTTGCAGTTGTCGCAATCTCAGCGTCTAAGTCGCTTCTAGTACCTCTTGCTGCTTCTTCCAACACTCTGACTTTCGTGTTCATGTTCGATTCAAGGCTTGACAATTGTTGCCACTGAAAATTCAAACCTTCAAGAATGATCTTCAAGTCATCATAGATGGTCATACTGTGCTTGAGAACATTCACGGTGCTTGCCATAAGAGCGGACGCGTAGATCGGTATATTCGTGGTCTGTGGTTCCACGCCTTCTAACAGGCCGATTTGAGTCTTGATTGACGCTTTAGTGGAGATCACGTTTTCTCTCGCTACGCGGTACCATGTATCCCATGTGACCTTGTCTTTGTCCGCAGGGTGCGCGTCAGTCACTTCTTTCGGTGCGCTTTCATCCATTCGGCTATCGCCTCCATGACCAGATCGGAAACTGTTTTGTTCTGTCTGATTGCCTCAATTTTGACCTCTTTCCATCGATCAGGGTCAACCTTGATTGAGGTCGTTTCTTTTTTCACGCTTTCAGTTTCGGGCATAGTCATCTCAAGCATTCCTAGTGTATTATGGTAGTATTAATGTGTTGTGCTGAAATGGTACTGCTTTAGCCACATGGGTAAAACTTTATATCAATAGTACGCATATGCGTAATACTCGTAGTGCAGTAGTATGGCTCAAGTTCTCTCTCGTGAAGAAAGAGGCCGAATGATTGCTGAGAAGTCCAATCAAATCATGAGATTAGAAGAACGGTTCTACCGTGTAACTTCTCAGTCAGGTAACGGCATGTATGATGTTACAAAGAAACGAACAGGCGGTTGGTTGTGTACTTGCCCCGATTTCGTCTATCGAAATGTCCGATGCAAGCACGTTTGGGCTGTCCAACTTAGCCTAGCCGTGAGGAAAGAGGTCGAGGCTAGGGTTATCGAGCCGATCACTGACATTCACGCTTGCTTATTCTGCAAATCTGAGAGCATAATCAAGTGGGGTGTTCGACACAACAAGTATGGTGACATTCAGAAATTCAGTTGTAAGTCATGTGGCAAATTCTTTACGGTGAATATTGGTTTCGAGAAGATGAAGCATAGCCCACAGGGCATAACCGCAGCCATGCAGTTGTACTTCTCCGGTGAATCTCTAAGGAACACGGCCCGATCATTACGCATGATTGGCGTTGAGGTTTCACCACGAACGATTCTCAGGTGGATTAACAAGTACACAACCCTGATGGAGAAGTATCTGTCGAAGATTCAGCCGCAACTTTCCGACACTTGGCGCGCGGATGAGATGTTTCTGAAGATGAAAGGGAACCTCAAGTACCTCTACGCCCTAATGGACGACCAAACACGATTCTGGATAGCACAAGAAGTCGCTAGCACGAAGTACACGGCAGATGTCCGACCACTTCTAGCACTTGGGAAAGCAGTTGCGGGTAAGAAACCGAAAACCTTCATCACAGATGGCGCGGCGAACTTCCATGAAGCTTACTCGTATGAGTTCTGGACGGGTAAGGTTGCAGATCGCACAGAACACATACGCCACATACGACTAGCAGGAGATCGCAACAACAACCGCATGGAACGCTTCAACGGAGAACTACGCCAGCGCGAAAAGGTAATGCGGACTCTAAAGAGAACGGATTCTCCGATTCTTTCAGGTATGCAAATCTACCACAACTACATACGACCACACGAAGCCCTGAACGGCAAAACGCCCTCGGAACTTGCAGGGATTCAGGTCAAAGGGAAAGACAAGTGGCTGACTATCATCCAGAACGCAAGTAGAAAGAATTAAACAAAGACCATGTCCATTCATGTTCTGAGTATCATTTGTCTGTGGAAGAGTGGCATAGAAGCCTACTCATCGAATACGGGGAAGCTAACCGTTATGCAATCCACTTGACTACATTAAACTGGCAACTCGGCTCAATTCTAATCGGAGGAAGTTTGGCGGCCGTAACGGGTAGCCTCGCTATCGCAAGCCAAGTGAAGATGCACCCCTAATACCTGTATTCGCGGATTTTGCCGCGACCGTCGCACTCATTTCTTGGCTTCTATTCATCAAGAGGAACGAACAGTTCTCTGAAATTGCTGTAAATAGGATGGTGGCAATTGAACAAGAACTGAGATTAGAGTTTCGACAAAGAATAGAGCAAGCTCGGCAATGTGGCTACACTGTAATCGCGGGAAGACCTCTCACATTATCTGGTCCAACGGGGTTCAAGATTGCTTCATTCTTGGTTCTAGGAATAATTGCCTTCCTATCCTTCATGATATTCTACACGTTTCTCATCAAGTGATTCAATGCCAAGGCGGTTTTACCAAACGGATTGCCGCGCCTTCCCACACCAAACGACAATGACGCGTTACCGCCGAAAGCGACCTTTATTGCTGGTTGTTACGCTGGGTAAATGCCGAATTGTTCGATGTCGATTTAAGCGCTAAAAACCGTTATCGATTTGAGCATAGCATGGATTTTGAATTGAACACGGCCTAAGGATTATTCACCAAGCTATGGGTTCTTAATGGAGCCTCGGGCTAGCTTCACACCGTCGTTTAGAACTGTCGACTTAGCAGGTTTTCGGCTCGTTTTGAGCTGTCTTTAGGCAGAATGGATGCTGACAAGGAGCCCTTAACGAGCTTTTTCCCTCTTGTCGGCCGCGATTAATCCTCCAAGACTGGCTGTTCAAACTGGAACCAATCGTGCTTCGCTTAAGCGATCACGTTTAGCTCAATAGACATGATTCACATTTAGAATTTGACCGGCCGCACCGCTAGTACCACACACAAAATCATTCTTCTTGTTCTCTGCTTTAATCTTGACCAAATCGCTTAGATGAGCATCGTCAAAACCATGCCGAAGAAGCTGACTGTAGAAGTACTTGTCAGCGTTGGTTGGGAATCTGCTGGTACTTGGGTTCAGGCCGATAAAGGCTATGTCTTGAGTCCCTAGGAAACCATTCACGCGTGCTAACCGAGAATAGCCATCAATCTTTTCTAAAAACCAAACATTTTCCGGTCCGTACTTCCTTTTAATTTGTCCTCTAAGAACCTCTAGTTTGGCAATCTTGTTTGCCTTTTCTTGGTGCCGAGTCGTAAGTTCGCGTTTTGAAAAGTGAGCCACTTTGTTCTCGCCTTCGATTTCGATGCCCGCTACTTCAGCAGGTGTTCTTCCTCTCGATGCTTCATGCGGCCTGACATAGTTATGAAGTTCTCAGTAGGTTCCATTTTCGTCAAATGTCAAAGATTTCAAAGTTCTCAGTTTTACTGTTCTCTCCAGGACAAAGTTACGTTACCGTTCAGTGGGTAACGTGACATTGTAGTTTGGTGCGTAAGAGCGGCAAACCGTTTGGTGGCTGCTTGGGCTAGGCTTCAATCGGTTCGGATGGTTTGGAGAGTTGTGGCTTCTATTCAGCTAGACCTCAGTCGCAGGATTAGGTACGCGAGATTTCACTCTCCCGAATCTGCTATACCACTACCTGCGTTTTCTGATCGCGACTTGTTCCTTGTGCCTAATCGACATTTCACGGTACGTGTACTGAACATACTTCCTCTGAGCATAGGTCATTGGTTTAAAGGCTTGGCCGCAGCGAGAAAGGGTTGATCCCGCGTACACCTCAAGCTACACACGTGTTTTTGTAGTCACAACACGTCATAAGTAATATAACTTAACGGAACCCAATGTTCTTCGGTTTCATGTTTTGACGCGAGCCTTACCATTCATATGTCTCGCGTGTTTGCTCCTTATTTTCGGAGTACCCATCTCGAATCCTTATCCAGGCCTTCCCATTGCACGAGCTGACGCCGGGGCTGGCCCGCCAATACCTCCGGGCAAAAGCAATGTCGTTGTCGCGCCTGCGGCCGTTGCGCCAATGCCTGAATTATCTTGGGCTTCAGGAGCCTTCCCTGTAATAAATGGGAAGACCATGTTCCCCCCACT